>ERZ511473.29-NODE-29-length-412696-cov-38.748950_pt1 | contig 412696 bp, 367 predicted proteins | sample MGYA00374947_ERZ511473 | MGnify/ENA primary metagenome ERZ511473 (study PRJEB26303, sample SAMN06343854) | sediment metagenome | isolation source: hot spring sediment | place: Canada: British Columbia | collected 2012-09-26 ...
TTTGAGAGGGGTCAGGGGGTTGGGGGAAAGAGAGGGAGGCGAAAAAGGCGAGGGAAAGGAGGGAAAAGGTCAGGCAGACGAAGTTTCTCCGAGAGAGAGAGAGCCTTTCTTTGGCGTTGGCCTTTGCCCTCTCAATTGCCGTTATCTTCGTCATCTCGGTCGCCTCCCAGCGCTGGGCTCGTTGGCGCTGCAATGATGCCAAAGCGAAGTTGGGATGTCAAGAGGGGGCGAGGATGTTTGGAAAATCACGCCGTGAATAACTGCCGTTCGTTGCAGCGGACATTGCCATTGTCATTTTCGCGGCTGATAGTCGCTCAGCAAGTTGGATGAAGCGTTGCTTTTCAGCGAAGACGAAGGAGGCGCCGGGTTGCTCATCTGTGTTGGAGTGGCTATTAGCCACGAACGAAATGTCTTTCAGCCACGATGCAAAACCTATCCTACGACATCTTCGGTCGGCACGGAATAAATCGTGTCCCACAGTCGGCACGGTTAAAAACTATGCCCGATAATTGGAACGGCGCAAAGCGTGCCTTGCAGACGCTTTTCAAACATCCTCACGCCTTTAACCCTACGGCGATTGAGACCACTGAAACAGCCGCACGATAGCCCCTTTCGTCGCCTGAAAGGTCAGAAGTTCGTAAGCGACGGGCGAATTTTTCACCAACAAGGCAAAGGAGGGGCTGTCAGCAAAAGCCCAAACCATCAACTGCACGACCCAATGGGTCAGGGTGATGCCCAAAAGCAACCCAATGGGAAAAGCGACGAGGTGGTCTGCCTCTTCAAGGCTGAATTGGGTCACCTGCTCCACCAGATAGGCAGCCAAGAAGGTCAGCCCTGCCACGACAAAGAAAGCGAGGACGAAAAGGAAGGCTTTGCTGGCGGACACCGTTGAAAACCATCCCACCATCGGGGCTAACCGCTCGGCAAGGAATTGCGCCAGTTTTCCCCCAAAGTAGAAACCGACGAGCGCTATCACCGACCGAACTGTCCCTTGCCAACTGGCGACGCTGGCGATGAGCAACAGAAGCAACAAGCAAACACCATCCAACCAAGTCATCCCGTCACGCTCCTTGTCGGACAGCCCACTGCGCCAAGGCTGCCCGCACCAACTCGTTGGTCAATTGAGGGTTGGCTTTCCCCTTCGTCGCCCGCATCACTTGCCCGACGAAAAAGCCGATGACTTTCTCGTTGCCGCTGAGGAACTCTTGCACGGCTTTCGGGTTGGCGGCGATGACCTCTTCCACGATGCGGCGCAATTGCTCTTCGTCGCTGATTTGTTCCAAGCCTTTTTCTGCCACAACTTGGCGGGCGCTTTTGCCCGTCGCAAACATCTCCTTGAGGACTTCTTTGGCGATGCGGATGCTGATGGTGCCGTCCTTCATTAACCTCACCAACTCGCCCAATTGCTCAGGGGGGACGGGGCATTCTTCCCAACTCTTGCCCGCTTCGTTCAGCAGACCCTGCAAGTCGCCTGTCATCCAATTGGCGATGGCTTTCGGGTCACCGCTGATGCTCGCGGCGGTTTCAAAGTAGTCTGCCGTGATGGGCGTCGCCGCCAGCAAGCGTGCTTCTTGCTCTGTCAAGGCATATTCCCGAACGAACCGCTCCCTTTTTTGGCGGGGCAGTTCGGGCATTTCGGCATGCAGTCGCTGAAGCCACGCTTCATCTACGACGACAGGCACTAAATCGGGTTCAGGGAAGTAGCGGTAATCGTGAGCCGTCTCTTTGGTGCGCATCGGCTCGGTCACTTTTTTCGCCTCGTTCCAAAGCATCGTTTGCTGTCGGACTTTCCCGCCTTTTTGCAAGATGTCCATCTGCCTTCGGATTTCTGCTTCCACAGCACCCAACACCGCCCGAAAACTGTTGAGGTTTTTGATTTCCACCCGCGTGCCCAGTTGCTGGCTGCCCTTAGGGCGCAGGGAGACGGAGGCTTCAAAGCGCAATTGCCCCCGTTCCATTCGTGCCTCTGAAACGCCCAAATAAAGGAGCAATTGGCGCAGGTCGGTCATGAACGCCTCCAGTTCCTCCAAGGAGTTCATGTCGGGGTAGGTGATGATTTCGCACAAGGGGACACCGCTGCGGTTGTAGTCAATCAAACTTGCCGTCGGGTCGCCTGCTTCCTCGCCGTGAAGGGACTTGCCCGTGTCCTCTTCCAGATGCACATCGGCGATGCGCACCCGCTTGGCGACGCCGTTGACTTCAATGTCCAGCCAGCCATCGTAACCGATGGGCAAGCGCTTTTGCGAAATTTGGTAGCCCTTGGGCAGGTCGGGATAGTAGTAGTTTTTGCGCTCAAAAAGGGTTTGCCGATGAATTTGGCAATGAAGCGCCAAAGCGACCTTCAAGGTGTAGTCCACCGCCTTCTCGTTGAGGACAGGCAAAACACCCGGAAAGCCCAAACAGACGGGGCAAGTGACCGTGTTGGGCGGAGCGTTCCAAAGGACGGGGCAAGAGCAAAATACCTTGCTTTTCGTCGCCAACTCCGCATGGATTTCCAGCCCGATGACAGGTTCCCATTCCGCCAACGCCTATCACCTCTTCGGGTATCCTTCGTGGAGTTTTTCGCATCGCCAATTATAACCCTGCCGCTCCCGACGGCTCATGGGTCGGTCGCACTTCGTCCATCCTGATGAGGACGCAATTCAGCATCGGGGCGATGCGAAGGACTTTGGGGTCAAACTGACGCCCGACAATCAAACCGATGACAGGTTCGGCGATGGCATCCCGCAAGGGCTTAACGACGGTGTCGTGAAAGAGGCTGACATCTGGAGGGGTTACCTCCTCGCTGACCAGCACCGCCAAAGTGAGCCCTTGTCCTTCTTGCGTCCCTTCGCCGACCAGCAAAGTTGCCTTGCCCTTTGGCAGGTTGATGGGTAAAGGACGCTCTCGCAAAAAGTTCACCTGAATGCTCCACTCCCGCAAAAGGTAAGGGATGAGCCAATCTGCCCAATTGAGGGGAGAAGTCGCCGAGGAAGGAGAGGCATCGGTCGGCGAAACAGAGGAAGGCGGCGAGACGAAAGGTGGGGAGGGTGTGGCAGCAGCCGTTGGCGACAGCGCAACGGACATAGAGGGCACCGTTGTAACCTTCGCCTCCGTCAAAACCGCAGCCTCCACCTTTGCCCCTTGCGGAGGCGAAGCCTTTGGGGTTTCCGAGGTCGGAAGCGGTTCGGGAGAGGGTCGCGAGGGTTCAAAGGAAGGCGCAGGGGTAAGCGTCTGACCATCCCTCTCCCGCTGCTCCAACACTTGCTTCAGCAGCCCTATCACTTCCTCCCACTTCGCCTCATTGAGTTGCTGGTCTCGTTGCAAAATCGCCAGCAGTTGCTGTTGGAGAGTGACCAGTTCTTGCAGTTTCTGCAGGATGGCTTGTCCTTCGGGAGAGGGTTCGGACACTTTTGATGGCGTCGGAGACGCTTTGACGGCTATCCCGTTTTCCGAAGCCCTTGCCTTTTCCTGCCACTGCTTCAGCCGGTCATCCACGATGCGGACAATCAACTCGTAAAGGTCACCGAGGCGAAACTCCATCGGGTTTCACCTTACCTTGCGTCCTGTCCTACCCCAACTCTGCCACAAGTGCATTTGCCCTTGCAGGGGCAAGGGTGCAAAAGGCTCTCAGAAACTTATCGGCAAAAGGGCGGCTCTCCTTTGCCCGTCCCAAGGGGAATGTGGCATATTGTCAGAACGAAAAAGGACACGCATTGTCCTCTCGCCGACGGGGGTATCTCTGTGCAGCAGACTTTCACTTTCGCCATCGCTACTTTGGGTTGCAAGGTCAACCAGTATGACAGTTGGCAGTTGGCGCGGGCGCTGCGGGCGAAGGGCTTTCGGCAAGTGCCCTTTGGGGCGCCGGCGGATGTCATCATCGTCAATTCCTGCACCGTCACCCATGTCGCCGAAGCCAAGTCCCGCAAACTCGTCGCCCGAGCCCGCCGCCTCGCCCCTCATGGCATCGTCGTCTTGACAGGCTGCGCCGCTGAGTTAATGGAGCGGCAAGGCGTTTCCTTGCCTCAAGTGGATTTGTTGGCAGGCAACACGGCGAAACCCGATTTGCCCGACCGCATCCTTGCCTTGCTGAGGGAACGAGGGCAGCAGGTGGCTTCGTCCCTTCCTGACCCAACTCCCTACGCCCAACCTTTGCTGGACGAGCCCGACGACGAAACTCACGAGCGGGCGCGGGCATTTTTGAAGGTGCAAGAAGGGTGCGACAAATTCTGCACCTTCTGCGTCATCCCTTTCACGCGAGGGCAACCTCGCAGCAAGCCGATAGAGCAGGTGTCGGAAGAAGCGGCGGAGTTGGTCAACGATTTGGGTTTTCGGGAAATCGTCCTGACAGGCGTTTGCCTGACCCTCTGGGGGAGAGAATGGGGATTGCGATTGACCGACCTTTTGCGGCGATTGCATGACCTTGACGGGTTGATGCGGCTGCGCTTGAGTTCCCTTGACCCACGCGACTTGGACGAGGAATTCGCCCGTTGCTGTGCCGAGTTGCCCAAAGTCTGCCGCCACTTCCACATCTCCCTGCAAGCGGGCGATGATGCCCTTTTGAAAGCGATGGGACGGGGGCATGACCGTGCCTATTTTCGCTCCCTTGTGGCGACTTTCCGTCGCTACATGCCCGACGCTGCCTTCACGACTGATGTGATGGTCGGCTTCCCCGGCGAAACCGAGGAGCAATTCGCCAACACCGTCGCTTTCGTCCGAGAAATCGGCTTCATGCACCTGCATGTTTTCCGCTTCTCACCCCGACCGGGCACGATAGCGGCAACATTGCGCCCGACGGTTCCTGCCGAAGTGGCGGAAGGGAGGGCAGCGCAATTGATCGCCATCGGCAAAGAGTTGTGGGCGCAATTTGCCCGCCAATTTCTTGGGACGGAGCGGACGGTTTTGGTGGAAACCTGCCGACCTATTGGCGATGCCCTCTTGCCCGAGGGCTTTGAACTTTCGGGCTTGACGGACAACTATCTGCGAGTCCGCTGGACCAGCGACCGCCCTATTCCCATCGGCACGCTGGTGTCGGTGCGGTTGGTTCGTCTTCATGAGCAAGGCTTTGTCGTCGGGGAAGCGGGGTAAAGGAAAGACGGCTTGTTTAGCGGAGGAAGTCCCTTGCCCTTAAAGACGGGCACTGCCAAAATTGAGCCAGCCCATCGGTGCTGGGGCAACCGACGGCAGGCGCTGGCGGTGGCAACAAGGAGGGGTCTTTGATGGTGGCGGACATCAACTTTATCATCGTCACAGGCATTGCCACTAAGGATGCCGTCTTGCGGCGGCGTCCCTCGGGGGTCGTCAAAGCCGAATTCAGCATGGAAGTCGCCCGCCCGTTCTTCAAAGCCAACGGCGAGCCCATCTCCGACTTGTTCTTGGTGGATGTCTACGGGCAACTGGCGGAGCAATGTGCCCAGTTCGTCAAGCAAGGCTCCCGTCTGCTCGTCATCGGCACCCTCAACAAGGAAAGTTTCGTCACCCGCACGGGACGCCGAGAGCACCTGACGGTCATCAAAGCCAAGTTCATCAAGCCGTTGGGTGATCCCATCACGCAAATTGGCGATGTGACCTTGGAGGAACTGCGCCGCGACCTTTGGGGGCAGGCAACCGTCGCCGCTTACTTGGCTGCCCTTGAAGAAATCTTTGAGCGGGTTGCGAAGGGGTGATGGCTTAAGGCAGCGTCACCGCCCCAAAAGTCACGACCGATTCACCTTGCCCTTCCACCGATTGCCCGTAGTGGCGGACGAACCCTTTGACCTCTCCTAACACCTTCAGGGCGACATAAACGGCAGGGTAGGCGTCCACTCGCCGTGCGTTGTCTTCCCTTTGCAGGAAAGCGATGGCACCTTCCGCATCTCCCTCGGCGATCAGTTGCAAAAATTGGCGGTCTTTTGCCTCCAGCCAGCGTAGGGTCGCCGCTGTGATGGGTTGCCGATCGCCAAACCGCTGTCCCATATGGCTCAAATCCACGCTGACGACCAAAGTGACAGGCTCATCCCATTCATCCAAAGTTGCTTTTAGCCCTTCCACAAAACCCGCCACTTCTTCCAAACTCATCGGTGACTGTCTTGCTTTAAGCAGATGCTCAAAGCCGGCGCAAACGATGGGGACGATGCGCACCTGCCCGAACAAGTGCTGCAGCCAAAGGACTTGCAACTCCACCGAATGCTCTTGCCGATGGGCAAATTCATCGGCAAACAAGTCAAAAGGGACTCGTTTCGCCAATGCTGCCAGAAAATTTTTGTCGGTGCGGGCAATGCCCAAAGGCGTAGCGAAGTCTTTCGTCGTGGCGGCAAACAGGTGCTCCGTCGGTTGGTGGGCAATGCCCAAGATGACAAACAACGATGGCGGGGGCGCTTCCGCCAAGTCTCGGTAAGCCCATGCGTAAGTCACACCACCCCGACGCAGGTCAATGTGGGGAACGACGATTGCCCGCAAGGGACGGTCGTAACGAAGTCCTTGAGGTTTGCCAGGACCGTCGGGGGCTGTGAAGAAACCCTCCAACATCGCCCGCAGCGCCTTGGCATCGTCGGGGTAAACACTGCCCGCCAATGCCGCAGAGCGCACCGCTTCGGCTCGGTAAGCCCTTTTCGCTTCCTCTAACGCCTGGCGGAAACGCTCGTTGTCCAAGAGGAGACACTCGTCCAGTTGGCGGACGAGGGCTTCTATTTGGTCGCTCATCAAAAGCACACCCGTTTGCCGCCAAAAATCCACTTGCACTTCCCGCAAGGTGCGGGTGCCATCCATCAAACTCACCAACATCACCGCTGGCGCTGTCAAAAGCAACATCCGCTCTGTCAAGCCCAACGGGTCGCGCACGACAAAATGGGGTTGACCGTCCACCCGAACGGGCGTTATGTCTATCCCTCGCACCTTCGGTCGTTCTTCCATCCTCAAGCCCTCCTTTGGCTGTCAAAAACTTAGCGCGTCAGGCAAACTTGGGACGCAGGACGGGACGAGCAAGGGCGTTCGGGAAACGACCCATCCAACCTGTCCTGCGTCCCTCGTCTCCCGTCCCAGTCTGCAGGAGTGATGAGGCAAATGGAAATCATCAAGGTCGGCAAAGCGTCCCTGAAGACCCTTGAAGAGTTGCGGGCTTATCACGCCCGCATCCGTCCGCACATCCTTCGGCGATTGGAGGAATTTGCCGCCACTTGGGAGCGGGGCGATGAAGCCATCTTTGAAGAGTTGGTCTTTTGCCTCTTGGCGGCAGGTGCGTCGGCACTCATGGCCCTCAAAGGTGTCAACGCCATCCGCCCTGTCCTTTGGACGGCTTCCGCTGAAGAGCTCGCCCACCTTTTGCACTTCCATCTCTACCCAATGGCGCGGGCAAGTTACATCGTCGCCGCCAGGGAAACGGTGCGCCATGCATTGCAAGGACGGCTGAGCGATTGGTTGGCGCAATTTGCCGACCATCACGCCCGCCGCGATGCCTTCGTCCAGAACTTCAAAGGCATCGGCTACAAAGAGGCGTCGCATTTCCTGCGCAACATCGGCTTTCGCGGCTATGCCATCTTGGACAAGCACATCGTCCGCTGCCTTCATTCCTTTGGCATCTTGGAGAGCGACAAGCCACCCTCTACCCGCAAGCGCTACCTGGAGGCTGAAGAGCGTTACCTTGCTTTTGCCCACCAAGTCGGCATTGACCCTGACGAACTGGACTTGACCCTCTGGGCATCGCGGACGGGCTACATCGCCAAGTGAGCGGGCGATGTCCTGCATCCCTCGTCATAAGCGGAAGGCGTGGGGCAACAATTCCCTCAGGCTTGTTTGTTGCCGTGAGTCGTCTTCACCGACCAACAAGATGGGCAAATCGTCACAAAACTCCGCCAACACTTGCCGACACGCTCCACAAGGGAAGGAAGTGGCGGCGCTTTTCCCCGCCACCACGAGAGCGATAAACTCCCGCTCGCCTGCCGCAACCGCCGCAAAAACGGCTGACCGCTCGGCACAAATCGTTAAGCCATAGGAGGCGTTCTCCACATTGCAGCCGACATGAATTCGTCCCGATTTGCCCAACAAGGCAGCACCGAACCGCCAACCCGAATAAGGCGCATGGGCGCTTTGGCGAACTTTCAGGGCAGCAGCGATTAAAGCCTCCCAATCAATGGCTCTCTCCGTCATCTCCTTCGCCCCCTTCGGCGTTCAGCCCTGTCACTTGAAGGGTCGGGGCTTGGAAAACCATCAACGCAGTCACTAAGGGACGGGTCGGTCGCACGAAATAACGCCCTGCGCAGTAAAGAGCCGATGAACCACCACCATCCAAGTTCATCGCATCCACGCAACCCAACGCTTTTAGAATGCGGGCGGCATGACTCAAGGTGACGGGAGTGACGATGACCGCTAACACGACTTTGCCGCCTCTCGTGATGCCCAGAACACTTCGGCGGGCAGGACGAAACAGCCGCCCATCCCGAAAACCTTCTGCCTTCGGGGAAACTGTCACCCGCCTATCCGTCAGCAGGCGCGGTCCGCACGCCAGCAAAGCGTCTACTTTCCCTGTCAAGTCCCTTCCAAGGGGGATGGAGGCGATGAAAGCAAACGGACCGTGCACGAAAAACGCCGTGCGGAGTTTCCCTTGATGGACATGCGTCCCACTGATGACCAAATCGCCGATGGGACGCTTCGTCCGCAAGTGAAAGAAAGTCCCGTTGATGGCAGCGATGGGACGATAGGCGGCGACCATCTGGGAGAAAGGCGCTCCTCCCGGCACATAAACGGGCGTGATCGTCACTCCACCTGCCGGCAAGTTCACGACGACGAAATGGAGGCGGGCGCCCAGAATTCTCGCTCCGTAAGTGTAACCGACTTGCCCTTGCGCCACCGCCACAAAGGACAGCATTGCCATCCAACAAAGCACCAAGACCGTCCGCATCGTCGGCATCCTTTCGGTGGTCGGAATTTTATCCCAGCCGACACCGCCCTCTAAGTAATCGGCGACAAAAACCTCCGATAAAACCTTGCGCTGCCTTGCGGGGGTGTCGCTTTGAAGGGTTAGAGCGACTGGAAGGGGACGCTTCACCTTGAGCGAAGAAATGCGCCCGCCATAACTTTAACCGCAAGCGGGCGACGGTCACTTGTGCCGAGGAAGTGCCGATGCGCTTGATGCGGTCAGTGCCCTCGCCAAACCAGTTGACGCCAAAATCGGTCGTGAAAAGCAAGTCAAAGCCCAAGCCCTTCGCCAAGGCTATTAGCACCTCGTCGTAGTCGCCTTGCGGGTAAGCGAGGGCTCGGATGGGAACGCCCAAGTTCTGGCGCAAAAGCCATTTCGCTTTTGTCCAATCGTCGGCGATGCGTTGGAGGGTGATGACGGGGTTGGGTGACTTCGCCAGCATCGTCGGCAACGAGCAATGAAGTTCGTAAGCGTGGACGCCGACTTCCATCACGCCGCTGTCCACCATCTCTTTCAGTTGCGCCCAAGTCAAGTGGTTGGGAGCCCCGACTTTCCCGACGACTTGAAAGATGACGCCGTGAAAACCGTAGCGCTTCAAGAGGGGATAGGCATAGCGGTAAACGCCATCGTAGCCGTCGTCAAAGGTCAAGACGATAGCGGGTCGGTCAGGACGCCCCTCGCCCTTCAAAAAGCGCCGCAATTCGTCCAGTGTCAGCGTCTGAAAACCGTTTTGAGAAAGCCAACGAAGATGGGCTTCAAAAGTGGCGGGGTCAATGGTCATCTCGTTGGTCGGGGTCGGAGCAATATCGTGATAGCACAAAACAGGCACACCGTCACGGAGGGTGCGGCTCCGCCAAACTCCTAACGCTGCGACCAACCCGCAGGTGAGGGGTAAGAGCGCTACCATCAGGATAGAACGACGCATTTGTGTGTCACCCCTTGAATGGTCATTGCCAACCATGAGAGCGCTTCACAAAGCAAAAAGTTTCTGTCTCCTTGCTCGGCAGTGCCTTTTACGCCGACACGCTGATGCCTTCGCCCGTCTCCGCCGCTTGATAGGCTGCTAACACGACCGCCAAACTTTTGCGTCCTTCCCGCCCGTTCGTCAGGGGCGTTTGACCCGTTTTAAGGCATTCGCCAAAGTGGCGGATTTCGTTGACGAAACTGTCTTCCTCGGGCAAAGGGATAGGGACATGCTTGCCAGCACTTTCAGGCAAGTGCTCGCTGGCGACAAACAATCCGCCGACATTGTGCAAACTGCCGTCCGTGCCATACAGCCAAAGCAACTCATACCAAGGCGCTGAGGGCGCAGCGTAAGCCGACCAGTTACAGGTCAGTTCGCCGATGGCGCCGTTGGCGAACTCAAAAATTGTCACCGATGCTGCCTCCACTTCGTCACTGAAGCGTTCGGGCACGATAGTTTGCCGATGCCACACCCGCACGATGTCGCCGACGAGCCAACGCAAAATGTCCACCCGATGGATGCCCGAACCGATCAAAACACCGCCTCCAGCGCTCCCTTTGCGCCAAAGCCAATGGCGCTCGTTGACGCGAACAAACTGGTTGTGGTCAGCACGCGCCAAAAAAATTCGCCCCAAAACTCCTTGCTCCACCAACTCTTTTGCCTTGCGGTAAACAGGCATGTAGCGTTCGTTGTGCGCCACCATCAAGAGGACGCCGGCTTTTTCTGCGGCGGCGACCATCGCATCGGCATCTGCCAAAGTCGTGGCGATGGGCTTTTCCACCAAAACATGCTTGCCCGCTTCTGCGGCGGCGATGGCGACTTCGGCATGAAGGTGGTGGGGAAGGCAAATGTCTACGGCGTCCACATCGTCGCGCCGAAGGAGTTCGCGGTAGTCGGTCGTGACGACGGGGGCGTTCAGTTGTTGGGCGCGCTCTTCCGCCAACTCTCGCCGTTCATCGCAGCAAGCGACGACTTCAAAAAGGTCAGGCGATTGCAAGTAACCCCGTGCGTGAGCACGAGAGATGCCGCCGCAACCGATCAAGCCGATGCGAATTCGCTTTGCCATCCTCCCTCACCTCGGCTTATGGGCGTTTACCGACTGCCGCTTTGGCTGCTTCCATGAGCCCCTGCTTGGTGTAGAAGGGATCGTCAGGGGAGAGGGGTAAGGTGACGGGTTGACCTGTCAAGGCGGACTTGTAGATGGCGATTGCCAATTCCACCGAGCGGCGCCCTTCCACGCCATCCACCTTCGGTCGTTCGCCCAGTCGGACAGCCCGCAGGAAGTCAGCGATGACAGCCGTGTGCCCACCATGTTCTGGGCGAGGTTGCTGGTTGAGCCATTGTTCCACTTCCGCCTGATAGGGAGAGTCGGCGAGGCTAAGCCGCCAAGGGGCAGCGACCGAACCTAACTCGCCGTAAATGATGATGCGATAGTGTTCGGGAAAGGTGGCGGTGCTGGAGGCAAAGGAACCGAGAGCCCCGTTGGCGAAGCGAACGATGGCGACGGCAGCATCTTCCGTCTCAATCTGGTGGGTGAAGACGCCCATCTCCGCCATCACCCGAACGGGTTGTCCCATTAAGCCCAACACGAAGTCCAAATGATGGATGGCATGGTTGAGGACAGAACCGCCACATTCCTTCTCCCAAGTCCCTCGCCACCAAAGGCGGAAGTAGTCCGCCGTCCGCCACCAGAAAGAAACCATGTGGGCGAGGAGGGGCTTGCCCAGTTTACCCGCTTCTAAGAGGGCTTTCATGCGCACAAACTCCGCCGTGAAGCGCCATTGAAAGACGACTCCCAAAAGCCGCTCCGCCTCTTGTGCGGCAGCGATCATTTGGTCGGCTTCCTCAAGGCTGCAACACATCGGTTTCTCCACCAAAACATGCTTGCCCGATTGCAAAGCGGCGATGGCTAACTCAGCATGGTTGAAGGGCGGGGTGCAGATGCTGACAATTTGGATGTCGTCGTGGCGGAGCAAATCTTCCGGATGGCGATACCATCCTTTCGCCCCGAACTGTTCCGCCCGCTCTTGGGCGCGGCGCTCGTCCATGTCGGCGAAGGCGATGAGTTCGCATTCATCGGGAAAAGTCAGCCAAGCGCTGGCGTGAGCACCAGCAATCCCACCCGCACCGATGATGCCGACACCCAAACGCTCCATGCTTTCGCCCTCCTGTCGGACCCTCGTTTTGTTGCGTCCCTTCGTTGCGCCCTTTTGTCCGCACCTGATAGGCGCTTTGACATCAGCGCTCAAAATAGTAGCGCTGTCCACTTTTGGCTGACGATAGGGTGAAACGGAGGCGAGAAAGATGCGAGCCGTTGTCCAGCGGGTCGCTGAAGCGTGGGTGACCGTCCATGGTCAGGAGGTCGCCCGCATCGGGCAAGGGCTGCTCGTTTTGCTGGGGGTCGGACGCGAGGATACCGACGAAGACGCTGACTACTTGGCGGCGAAGGTCGCCAACCTGCGCATCTTTGAGGATGCCGAAGGGAAACTCAATCGCTGCTTGCTGGAAGTTGGGGGCGCTGCTTTGGTCGTCTCCAACTTCACGCTTTACGGCGATTGTCGCAAAGGGCGTCGCCCGTCGTTCACCGACGCCGCTCCGCCTGAACAAGCCGAACGGCTCTATCGCAAGTTTTGTGAGGCGTTGAGCCGACAAGGCGTGGCAGTGCAAACAGGTGTTTTTCAAGCCCACATGCAAGTCGGGCTGGTCAACGACGGACCTGTGACGCTGTTGTTGGACAGCAAACGCCAGTTTTGAGTCAAAAAGGCAAATCGCCCGCCAGTCGCTGAACGAGGGCGTCCAGTTCTTCGTCACTGTAAAAGCGGATTTCCAAGACACCGCCTTTGCGTCCCTTGCGCAACCGCACGGGCGCTTGGAGGCGTTCTTCCAAAAGGTGTTGCAGGGCTTTCAAATGCGGGTCTTCGGGGCGACGGCTTCGTTTGGGTTGTGCCAACCGACGGATGAGCGCTTCTGTTTGACGGACAGACAGGTGGTGTTTGAGGACGAGTTGAAAGGCTTCCATCATCGCCCCTTCGTCAGGTGCTCCCAAAAGAGCACGGGCGTGTCCTTCGGTGATCGTGCCGTCCCGCAAGGCGCGTTGGATGGGTTCAGGCAACTGGAGCAACCTCAAGGTGTTGGCGACAGCGGCTCGGCTCTTGCCAACCCGTTCGGCAATTTCCTCTTGGGTAAAGCCGAAACGCTGCATCAGGGTTTGATAAGCGAGGGCTTCTTCCAGCGGGTTAAGGTCTTCTCGCTGCAAGTTTTCAATGAGGGCTAATGCCAGCATTTCTTCGTCGGAGCAAGGGCGAATGATGGACGGGATTTCCGTCAAGCCTGCCCGCATCGCCGCCCGCCAGCGCCGTTCCCCCGCCACCAATTCGTAGCCGTCTTCCTTGGGGCGAAGGATGACAGGCTGCAAGACGCCGTGCCTTTTGATGGACGCCGCTAAAACTTCCAACTCGTCATCCCGAAAATCCTGTCGGGGTTGAAACGGATTGGGCTGAATGAGATGAATGGGCACCATCGTCACGGCATCCGATGGCGGATTTGGTTCTGCCAACTCGGTGGGAATCAGGGCATCCAAGCCCCGACCCAGCCCACGCCGTCGCATGCCTTCTTCACCCCCAAAAGCCCAGCCGCATCCTTTATTGTAGCGTCTCCCTTTTTGCCAGTGACCCGAACACCGCAAGCACTCAACGGAGGTGAGAAGCAGTGGGCGAACTACCCGATGAGCCTGAACAGTGGCGATGGATGTTGGAGCAAGCCCGCGAGGAAACGCAGAAATTAGCCGAAGCCTTGGCGGAAAGTTGGGACGAGTTGACGCTCCTTTACAACTTGGCGGAAGGATTGCGAGGCGTTCTGGAAGTTGACCAAGCCCTTCAATTTGCCTTAGAGCAAGCGATGGCGGTGTTGAGCGTGGAAGGCACAGCGGTCTTGATGCGAGACGAGACGGGCGAATGGCAAGTGCGCATCGCCCTTTGCCCATCAGGACGGGAAGAATGGCTGAGGGGAAAGTTGGGCTGGTCTATCGCCATAGAAGCCATCAAGCGGCGAAAAGGGTTCATCGTCAACGACCTTCCCACTCACCCTCAATGGGGCGAAGCGGCAAAACTTTTCGGCATCCAAAACCTCGTCGCTGTGCCCCTCAATCCCGACGGACAAGCCCAAGGGGTTTTGATCGCATGGAACAACCTTACCCGTGACGGGTTTACCTCAGGGGAACTGAAGTTGCTGACGACCATCACCGCCCAAACCAGTGGCGTCGTGGAAAGTGCCTACCTTTTCCAACAACTGCGTCAATCCTTTCAGGGTTTCATCTCCTCCATTGCGACCGCCGTGGACGCCAAATCCCGTTGGACGGCAGGTCACTCCCATCGGGTCACCCAGTATGCTCTTTGGCTGGCGGAACGGGTCGGTTTGCCCAGCGACTTCGTAGAAAAGGTGCGCTTATCAGGGTTGCTCCACGATGTCGGTAAAATCGGTGTTCCCGACGCCATCTTGGAAAAGCCCGACCGATTGACCGACGACGAGTTCGCCATCATCAAACGCCATCCCGAAGAGGGCTACCGCATCCTCAGCCCCATCCGCCAACTGCGCGGTGACATCTTGGACGGCGTGCTCTATCATCATGAGCGGGTGGACGGCAAAGGCTACCCTTTCGGGTTGGTCGGCGAAGAAATTCCCTTCATGGGTCGGCTTCTGGCGGTCGCCGACGGCTTTGATGCTATGACCAGCGACCGTCCTTACCGACCGGGAATGCCCAAAGAGAAAGCCTTAGCCATTTTGACGGAGGGCGCGGGCACTCAGTGGGATCGGGATTTGGCGTTAGCCTTCGTGGAGTTGATGAAAAACCGCCCTTTGCTCAAAAGTGAGCCAGAGGAGGCAATGCCTTGACGGAAGGCGAACCCCTCTTTACGCCCGAAGAGTGGCAGCGATTGAAACGGCTACGGCGCATCGTCATCATGGGCGCGGGCACTCTCAGCCTCCTTGTCTGCTTGGCGCTCATCGTCGGCTTCTTTATCGCTGCCCCGAAGCCGAAGGAGAATGCCCAGCACCGCATCAGCGTTCCTGACACCGCTTGCCGAAATTGCCACGAGTTTGGGACTGGAGGACCATTGATGCCCCATCGCCCCTTCCCTCACTGCACTTTTTGCCATCGCCCCCAACCCTCAGAGGCACCCCTACAGCATCCTTAACGCCCTTTTCAGCGGCAACACTTTCCATCATCAATCGGAAGTCAAGCCTGAATTTGATGGCTTATGCTTGGGATGCAAACGGTGGAAAGTTGTGAAAGGGTCGTTTTTGTCTGCCGAAAATTTTCCGAACATCCTCAGGAATCGCCTGTTGTCACTTGTGTGTTGGACAGTTGCTCCAATGCGAGCATCAAAGCGTGGGTGCCTTTTTTACCATGCCCTTGGGCTTTCAGGGCGACATAGAGTTGGTGGACAAGCGCTAACCCTGGCAAACTCAGGTTCATCGCTGCCGCTTCCTTGAGGGCAATTTCCATGTCCTTGACAAAGTGCTCCACGAAAAAGCCGGGGTCAAAGTTGCGTCTTAGGATGCGAGGGGCGAGGTTGTCCAGTGTCCAGCAGGCAGCGGCTCCCTTGCTGATGGATTGCAACATCGTCTCCAAATTCAGCCCTGCCTTGTAGCCGTAAAGGAGTGCCTCGCAGACGCCGATCATCGTCCCTGCGATAACAATCTGGTTGCACATTTTTGTGTGCTGCCCTGCGCCTGGTCCGCCTTGATAGACGATGTTTTTGCCCATCGCTTCAAAGAGGGGCAAGATGGCTTCAAAGGCGTCTTTGTCGCCACCGACCATGATGGACAAGCGAGCCTCTCTGGCGCCGACATCGCCCCCTGAGACGGGCGCATCTAACGCCGTCGCCCCTTTCGCCTTCGCCGCCTCGTAAATCTCTTTCGCCAGCGACGGTTCTGTTGTCGTCATGTCCACCAAAATCATCCCTGCCCGCGTGCCCGCTAAGATGCCATTTTCGCCAAAGTAAACCTCGCGAACATCCGACGGGAAGCCGACGATGGTGAAGACGACATCGGATTTTTCAGCAACTTCTTTGGGCGAGTTCGCCCATTGGGCTCCTTTGTCCAGCAACGGCTGGGCTTTTGCTTTGGTGCGGTTGTAGACGGTGACGGTGAACCCTTTGTTGAGCACATGCTCACACATCCATCGTCCCATCACGCCCGTGCCGATCCAGCCGACTCGCGTCTTGCCTGGTTCAGCGGGTTGCCATTGACCCATGTTTTCGTCACCTCGTTCGCTCCTCATCGGCTCTTTTAGCGGCTTGCCGTCGTCTGGACGACCAAAATGGGGGCTCCCAACTTGCGCAGCAAGCCATATTCAAGGCTGTCCGACAAAGCGATCAAACTGGCTTCAATGATGTTGGGGGAGACGCCGATGGTCGTCCAGACGCCCGTTTCATCCCGCGACTCAATGAGCACCCGCACTTTTGCTCCTGTCGCTGCCTCGCTATTGACGACGCGGACTTTGTAATCCGTCAAGCGCACGCTTTTCAGTTCGGGGTAAACGCTTTCCAGCGCCTTGCGCAATGCCAAATCCAAGGCATGAACAGGTCCGTCGCCTTCCGCTGCCGTGACCAACTCTTCGTCGCCGACGCGCACCTTGACTTTTGCTTCCGCCGTGATGTCGCCGTTGCGGTGGGTGACGACGACGGTGAAATTGACCAATTCAAAAAACCTGCGGCTTAAGCCCAGATGCCGACGGATGAGTAACTCCAAAGAGGCATCGGCGCCCTCATACTCGTAGCCTTTCCGCTCCCGTCGCTTGATCTCGTTGATGATGTGGCTGACTTCAGGGGAGCGCTTGTCCAAATGGATGCCGAACTCGGCGGCTTTAGCGACGATGGCGGCACGCCCTGCCAGTTCGGAGACCAAAATGCGCCGTCGGTTTCCGACCGACTCAGGCGGGATGTGTTCGTAAGTTTCGGGTCGTTTCATCACGGCATCGCTGTGCATCCCACCCTTGTGAGCGAAGACGCTCTTGCCGACAAAGGGTTGCTTGTCATTCGGGACTAAGTTGGCGATTTCGCTGACGAAGTAACTCAGTTCCGAAAGCCGCTTCAACCGTTCCCGTCCGATGCAGTGGACGCCCAACTTCAACTCCAAGATGGCGATGACGGAAATCAGGTTGCAATTGCCTGCCCGCTCTCCGATGCCGTTAATCGTCCCTTGCACTTGCGTGGCGCCTTGCAAGATGGCGGCGATAGCGTTGGCGACGGCGGTGTCGCTGTCGTTATGGGTGTGGATGCCGAAGGGGACTTTCAGGTGGGGCTTGACTTCGGCGATGATGTGTTCAATCTCGTGGGGCAAACTGCCGCCGTTGGTGTCGCAGAGAACGACCCAATCCGCTCCCGCCTCTTGTGCCGTCAGCAAAGTCTCTAAGGCATAAGAGGGGTTGCGTTTGTAGCCGTCAAAGAAATGCTCGGCGTCGTAGATGACTTCCTTGCCTTCCTGCTTCGCCAGCCGAACGGTGTCTTCAATCATCCGCAGGTTTTCTTCCAGCGAAACGCCCAAGGCATCGGTGGCGTGTAAATCCCAACTTTTGCCGACGATGGCGACAGCGGGCGTGCCGCAATGGAGCAGCGTCTGAATGTTGGCGTCGTCTTCAGCGCGCATCCCTTTTCGGCGGGTCATGGAAAAGGCGACGAGTTTGGCTTGCTGCCATTCCATCTCTCGGGCGAGGCGAAAAAACTCGCTGTCTTTGGGGTTGCTGCCAGGCCAACCCGCTTCAATGTAGTGAAAGCCGAATTCATCCAGTTTTCGGGCGATTTTCACCTTGTCTTCCAGTGAGAAACTGACGCCTTCCGCTTGAGCGCCGTCCCGCAAAGTCGTGTCGTAAAGGAAGACCCGTTCTGGACGCGCCAAAGGGCATCGCCTCCTGAAAAGCGCGAAAGATTGGAAAGGATGCGGGAAAAGGTTCGGCGCAAATTATAGCCCACCAACAAGCGCCCTTTTCCCTCTCCAGCCGTTTTGTCAGTTGTTGCCGTCTCATTCGTCGCTAATCACCAATCGCCAGTCGCTACCGTTTTCTGTCGTGGCTGATCAAAGTCGGACGACTTCGTAAAGGGCTAACTGGGTGCTCAAGGTCGGAGCGCCTTCCCGTTCATGGGCTTTGCGGAATTGCTCGCTTTCTGTCCAGGCGAGGAAATCCTCGTAGCGCTCCCATCGGGTGACGACGAGGAACTTGTTGGGCTCATCCCGATGGCGCAACAACTCAAAGCCGAGAAAGCCGGGCATCGTGTCCACCAACTTTGCCCGATGGCGGAAACCTTCTATCAGCCGCTCTTCATGCCCTGGCACAACTTCCACATGGAACATGGCGACGACCATCGTTCTCACCGCGCCTTTCTTTGGGCGCGCCCTTATGATGCCGCCCAAAACGCCAAAATGCTCTCTTGCACTAACTTCGCCGCTGTGATGGCGGTGACTTCCGATGGGTCATAAGGCGGATGTAACTCCACGACATCAAAACCGATGACGGGAAAGGGGCGCAATGCTTGCAGCAAGGCGATGACCTGCTCGTATCTCAACCCCCCTGGCTCAGGATTGCCGACGCCAGGGCAAAGGCTGGGGTCTATAGCGTCCAAGTCAATGCTCAGGTAAGTCGGTCGGCGCTTGTCCAACTTGTGGGGTAGTTCGTCTATGCCGACATAGCGGCTGAAGTCTTCGTTGCCGACAAAGGAACGCACTCCCGCTACCCAAACTCGCCCGTCTGTCAACTCCCAAAGGCGGCGCACGGTGCAAGCATGGGAGTAGCGGTTGCCCTCGTAACTGTCGCGCCAATCGGAGTGAGCGTCTAAGACAGCCACTTGCACATCAGGGAAAACGCGCCGAACGCCCATGACGGCGCCGATGGTGACGCTATGGTCACCGCCGAGCAGGACAATCTTGCGCCCTGCCCGCAGGTGGGTTTCAACGGCGTTGGCGATGCGTTCCAGCGCCTCTTCCACCCGCTCCCTCAAAGTCAAGTCGCCCGCATCGCCCAACGCCACATCCCGCAAGTCAGCCCGAAAGAGGGCGCTGAAACTCTCAATGCTTTGGGACGCCCGCCGAATGGCGATGGGACCAAGGGCGCTCCCTTTTCGGTAACTGGACGCTCCTTCAAAGGGCGCTCCCAAAAGAACGATTTGAGCATCGTTAAGGTCGCGGGCTTCTAAAAACCGCATGCTCCCTCACCTGCGTCGGTAGGCAGTAAGGGTAGGTGAAGAAGAGTCAAGGGAGCAACTCGCTCACGAAAGGCGGGAGGGCGAAACTGGCAAGGTGGACTTCAGGGCAGTAATAGCGACAAGGCGTTAACTGGCGCTCTTGGTAGCGGCTTTGCAGCGTCGCTTCGTCCAGTGACGGCAAGTGACGGCTCGCCATGGCGTATGACCATAAGCCCGACGGATAAGTCGGGACAAAGCCCAGATAAAGGCGCACCGCTTCAAAAACTTCTCGCAAGTTGCGCCAGACCGACCGCACTTCGTCACGAAAATAAAAAGGCGTCCCGCATTGCAACGCCAAGATGCCCTGCGGCTTGAGGGCTTGACGACAGGTGTGGAAAAACGGTGGCTCAAAGAGCGGCAAGGCGGGTCCGACGGGATCAGTGCCGTCCACGATGATGGCGTCAAAGGCGGCATGGAACTGGCTCAGCCATTCCTCGCCAGGCGCAACGGTCACTTGCACGCGAGGGTCATCAAAGACGCCTTGATGCACTGACGGCAACCATTGGCGACAAGCCTTCAGGACGGCTTCATCAATTTCCACCCAGAACACTTGCCGCACGCTGGGATGGCGCAAAACTTCCCGCACCGTCCCTCCATCGCCTCCGCCGATGACGGCGATCGTTTCTGGTCGGTCAAGGTTCATCATCGTCGGATGAACGAGCATCTCATGGTAGAAGGCTTCGTCGGCTTCTGTCAACATCACCTTGCCATCCAACGCCAGCAACTTGCCCAGTTCTGTCGTCTCGGCGATGAGCAATTCTTGGTAGGCAGTTTGCTGGCGGACAAGCCATTGGCGCACCTTCAGCCTCAAATGCACGCCATCGGTCTGCTCTTCGGTGAAAAATTCGGCTTCGTCGCTCACCGCCAGACACCTCGGCGCTTCAACTTATCGCTCCCTTTCGTCCCTTTCCCTCGTCAAGGCCAGACGCCTCGCTCCAGTTCCAACATTTTCATGCGGCGAGGCTCAAAGTGCTCACGGATGACTTCCAGTGCCCGCTCAGGGAAGGTTTCGCCGCAGGTGAAGATGTCCACAGCGATGTAGCGCATCTCAGGCCAAGTGTGGATGAACAAGTGGCTTTCGGAGACGATGGCGACGGCGCTGACGCCATAGGGCTCAAAGGTGTGGACGATGAGCCGCAACAGCGTCGCCCCGCTGGCTTGGACGGCTTCCTCCAACGCTTCCCGCACAGTGGTCGGAGAGTAGATGCGGTCGTTGCAGTCCCAGCATTCGGCGATCAAATGCTTGCCCACGCCCCGGCGCAGGGCGCGGGGCATTGAAGCGCTTTCCAGTTCGCTATCGGTGCGCCCCTGAGTCACCTCCTGAATCAGTTGCATCGCCAACACCTCCTTGTCGGGATTGGATGCGGGCGATGCCCGCGCCATCGGACAAAAAAACGCCTTCAACTCAGACCATCCAACGGCTTCAAAGTTGCGCTTTAGCGCCAATAAACGCACGCCACCACGACAGCACCACAGCGCACGACTTGATGCTCTATGGCAACGGAAAGGGTTCGCCGCAACGAAAGTCGGCGCACCCGAAAGGCTTCCGCCACCATCTCCATCGCTTGCGCTCTCGCTTCCTCCGCTGTCTCACCGTCGCTTTCCATCACGACACCGAAACCGTCATCCGCTAAGCCGACCGCCAACGCGACGGCGATGCGTTCGCCGGGCGTTTCGCTGGTTCGCTCCGCATAAACGCATGGCACCAACGCCCCACGCGGCAGGTTCGGCGTTTCCGTCACCACTTCCGCACCAGGCGGGACGATGCTGGACACCTTGACAAGGTTCACATCACCGATGCCCGCCGCCAGCAAGGCGTTATCAAAGGCGTTCAGCGGCGTGCCCCCTTCGGCTTTTCCAGCGACCAAATACAAACGGCGCACCTCCAACAACCGTGAGCACCTCCGCTTCAGGGTTCAAGTCGTCGCTGCCTCTTCGTCCTCAAAGATGTTTCCTTCCAATCGGCGATTTTCCACGGACGGAGGGCGCAGCAACTCAATGCGGTAAAGCGCCGAACAATACCAGACCCGTTGAGGAACAACTTTCGTCGGCAGCCATGCCCAACTGCGCATCGTCTCTATGTAGCCCCAGTTGACATAGCCGCTGAAATCGTCCCGCAGGTCAGTGATGACCGCACCGCTGTCCAGCAAAAATCTTTGGATGCGCCCCCACTTGTCCAGACTGGACTCCACATGGGTCAAGCCAAAGTAACCTGCGCTACCGACACCCTTCAGGCACAACAAGCCCCGCTCCACGAAGGCTTTAAAGCCGACGAAACTTTCCGTCGGGTCGCAGAGGAAAGTATCAAAGGCATTGAGCCACTCCTCAGGCAGCGGTTCGCGCAAATCGTGACGCACCGCCTGCAAGTTGGTCAACCCTTCCCGTCGGGCGACTTCGTTGATGAAGTTGACCAACCGTTCGTCAATGTCCAACGCCAGCACCCGCTTGGGCGCACCAGTCAAAGCGGCGGCAACACTCATCAAATCGTCGTCACCCAACACGATGATTTCCTTGCCTTCCAAATCGCCTCGTTGCCATGCGAAAGCGATGCGCGCCAAGGTTGTCGCTTCCGTCACATAGCCTTGGTCAAAGTCTTGGATGGCTTCCGGGCGATTTCGGCAGATGGCAAAAAAGCGCTCCGTCGCCTCGCCCAACAGTTTCCGAAAATCCACGCCCCGCCCCTCGCAAGCGTTGCAAAGGGCTTCCCTTGCGGGTGTGATGCTCAAAAGGGCGACGAATTCTCGCCCCGCCGCTGTCAATCGCAATCGCCCGTCTTCCGCTGTGAGCAACCCTTCGGCGATCAAGCGATTCCAAAAGGCGCAAAGGAAACGCATTGGCGCATGGCTGAGCCGAACGGCTTCCCACACATCCTCCGTCGCTAAAACGGCTGCCAACGCCCGCTCGGCATCGCGGGGCGAAAAAGGGATGGGCGCTTCTTGGCGCACCGCTTCTATGAGGGCGTTTAGTTTTGTCAGGGCTTGTTGTCGCTCCATCCTTGACCTCCTCGTCCGTTGCCGAATAAGCAGCCAAAAAAAACCACTTGCTCCTGCCGCTCAGCAGAGCAAGCCCGTTACTTGACCGTCTTCGCCTTCACTGGCGGCTCGCATCAGGTGTTTTTCCGAATGCTCCGACGAGCCCTTTTCGGCTCGCGCGCCGAAGGGAGCGGCTGAAGGCGAAGCGGCATGCCCAATTTGTCGCCCCAAAACATAACGCACTTGCCGACCCATGTCAACGCCCTGCAAGGGTGTTCGGAAAGTCACGGGATAGGTTTTGTGCCTTGCGGCTGAAAGCCATTTTGGTCGTGGCTGATAGCCACTTGAGTAAGGAGGAGTGACCCGCCGCTCCCTCCGACCTTCTGCCGCAAAAATGGCAATGCGGCAATGGCGATGTCCGCTGCAACGAGCGGCAGTTATTCAAGGTGCGATGTTTCCGAACACCCTCTTGACGGGGATGGAAAGGGAATCACAAGGGCAATCGTCCTTCTTCTTCCTCAGGCGGTTCAATGCGGCGGCGACGGCGGCGGAGAGGCTCTTCAGGCTCCCGCAAAAGAGGGGGCGGCTCTTCGGGAGATTCTTTTGGCACTTCAGGGACTTCTGCCACCAAAGGCTCCAATTCACCGGAAGGCATTGCCAGTTCCGATGGTTCAACAGGCAATTCTGTCGGCAGTTCAGGGAGGGGCGAAGGTTCGGAGGCTGGTGCGCCTTCGCCGATGCTCAATGCTTCCATCGGCGCCAAAGCACCATAACCGGCAAACAAGCGTCGTCCGAGGGTTCGTTCGTAAGCCGTCCAAGGGCTTTCAGGTTCGCGGCGCTCTTTCAACAAAGTCGCAAATTTGCGCAGTTGGGCGTCGGCGAATTCCAGAAAGTGAAGGGCTGCCGCTTCCAAGGTCATGGGCGGTCGGGGCGAGCCCCATTCGCCTGTCCCGTGATGGCTGATGAGCATGTGGCGCACCCGCATCGCCAGTTCGTCGGGAAAGTTCGGGAGGCGCTTGAGGCGCTCAGATAACATCTCATCGCCCAAAACGAGATGCCCTAAGAGGCGTCCTTCATCCGTTCGGTCAATGTCCACCTGCCAAGTGTATTCGCGCACTTTGCCGACATCGTGGAGGAGAACGCCCGTAATCAGCAAGTCACGATCCAGTTCGGGATAGTGCCGACAAAGGGCTTCTGCCAAATCTAAGACGGTGCAGACATGCTCCAACAGCCCACCGACCCAACTGTGGTGCAGGTAAAGGGAAGCGGGAGCATTTTGAAAGGCATCGGCAAATTCGGGGTCATCAAAAAACGACCGCAGCAACTCTTGCAAGGAAGGGTTCTTTACGCTGTCAATGGCGTCCCGCACCCGCTGCCACATCGCCGTTACATCGCGCTCTGTTCGTGGCACTAAGTCAGTCCAGTCATATTCGCCTTCGGCGGCGGGTTCCACGCTGACGATGCGCACTTGCGGGACTTGCTGATAAAGTTCCACGATGCCCCGCACCCGCACGACTTTTTGGTCACCGATTTCTCGGTCTATGCGCTCCGCCTCGTCCCAGACGCGCCCTTCCATCGCTCCCGTTCGGTCTTTCAAAAGCAAGACCAAATAGTAGCCGGGGCGAGTGCGATAAGGGATGAGGCGTTTGCTTTTGACGACGACGATAGTGTCCACATAATCGCCGACGCGCAAGTCGGCAAGGTATTGCGCCTTCGCCATCGCCTGACACCTCCCGACGGGTTGGTTGCTGACGCCGCCTGTCACAGTTTGCCCAACTGCTTGAGCCGTTGATGCTCCATCTTGATGCAACGGTCTTGCACGACGGTCAAACCCGCCTCTTTTGCCTTTTGCGCCGCTTCGTTGTGGACGATGCCCAATTGCAGCCAGATGGCTTTCGCCCCGACGGCAATGGCTTCGTCCACGACGGGCGGGACGGCGTTGAGCGGACGGAAAACATCCACGATGTCGGGCACTTCCGGCAGCGCTTTCAGTGACGGATAGCATTTTTCGCCCGCGATTTCGTCGGCGTTGGGGTTGACAAAATAGGTGCGGTAGTGTTGCCGAAGATATTGGGCGACGAGGTGGCTATCTTTTGTCGGGTCGCGGGAGACGCCGACGACAGCGATGGTTTTCGCTTCCCGCAACAGCCGCTCAATCTCTTCATCCGTCGCATTGATCGTCGGAACTTCCGCCATCTCTCTCACCTGCCTTCGGGCGTCAATTATGCCGACCTTTCGCCATCGCTGTCGCCCTTTTCGCGACGCATAATTGCTCGTGCCCCCAAAACGGGGAAAGGGTGAGGGCGTTGAAGGAATCGGATGCCCTCTTTTGGCAGGACGAACTGCTGCAAGTGCTTTATTGGCTGACGGGAGAGGGATTGGGACCAAAAGTGCGCTGGCAGGACATCTGCGCCCTCCTTGACGCCGATGCTGAAATGCTATGGGCTCAGGCGGAACAGTTGACCGCTCGTGGGTTTGTGGAATGGGGCGAGGAAGCGGATGGTTCGCGATGGTTACGATTGACTGAAGCGGGACGAAAAGAGGGAGGTCGCCGATTTGCGGAAGCCTTCCACGATTTACTCGGTCAAGGGCATGGGGCGTGCGGTCCCGATTGCGATTGCCATCACTCCTTGAGCCGAGAGTATTGTCAAGGGCGGGAAGGTTCCCACCCTACCTCTTGACACGCAGGGGGGGCGCGCTAAAATGGGGGCGTCGTTTCGGCGAAGCCCTTCGGCAAGGAGGGAGATGGCGATGAAGGGACGGCAACGGCGTCGCGGGATGGTGCGGCATCGGGACTTCGGTCTTTTGCGTGGCGGTTCACCCGATAGGTCGTGGCGTGTGGTTTCACGCTGATTGAGTTGCTCGTGGTCATTGGGATCATCGCCATCTTGGCGGCGATCCTGTTCCCCGTCTTTAGTCAGGCTCGCGAGAAGGCACGGCAAGCCACCTGCCTGAGTAACCTCAAGCAACTTGCGTCAGCGGTGCAGATGTATTCGCAAGATTACGACGAGCAGTTGGTGTTAGAGCGAGCCCTCTGCCGTTGCTCCCAATTGCGCGACCATTTGTGCCCCTTCTGCTCGCGTCACAGTTGGGTGGCGACCTTGCGCCCCTATTTGGCTCATGGTGTCAAGACCCTGACAGACCCTCAGGGGCGGTTGTGGACACAGCCGTCAGGTTATCACACCTATTCGTGCCCTTCGGCGGCGGCATCCACCCGAAGGGCGTGGTGGCTGGGTTATGGCTACAACTTCTACTACCTTGGCGGCTATTTGGGTCGGCTCCCGCATGATTGGGCGACGCCTTTGGTGCCGACCTCCCTTGCGTTCGTGGCACAGCCAGCAGCGACAGTGATGTTCTGTGATGCGGGGATGAACGACGAAGGGGTGCGCATCTCTTCGTTGTGGGTGCATCCGCCATCGGCACGGACGAACCTGCGCATCAGCCGACCTGACCCCCGCCACTTTGAGGGCTGCAATGTCGCCTTCGTGGACGCTCATGTCAAGTGGATGCGACGGGATATGCCCTTCTACCCGCCCCACCCGTGGTATGGCAACGGGATTTTAGACCCGACCCATCCCGACTACAAAGACCAACTTTGGGACTTGCAGTGAGCCGAAGGGAAGCGCCCCGCCCTTGACAAGGAGGTGAGGCGTGATGGGTCGGCGATGGGGGATGTGGGCAGTTGTTTCTTTGGTGGCAGCAGTCAGCCTCCTAACGGCTGAGCCGACCAAGACGGACAAACCTGAAGGGAACAAATCTGAGGTGGTGTTGTTGTTTTTGGTGGAAGGGTTGCGCAGCCCTGAAAAAGCCCTGCAAATAGAGCGAACCCTTCTTTCCTTGAAGGGTGTTCGGAAAGTGATGGCGTCAGCGGAGGGGCAGCGGGTCATCGTGGTTCTGGACGAAAGTCAATTGCCCCTTTCAGGGCTCCTTGCCGAACTGAAAAAGCGGGAACAGGAACGGTGGAGTTTGTTGGTGGGTATAGAGCCTTCAGACGAGAAGAACTTGGCAAGGGCGGAGGAGGCACTGAAAGGGGTCAAGGGCGTAGCGATGGCGAAAGCGACGAAAGAGGGCATCCTCGTCCTTTGGGATGAGAGAGCGCCCCTTCGTTATCGGGATTTGTTGACGGCACTGGAGAAAGCAGGACTGAAGGCAGTGAACTGGTTAGCGAAACAACCAAGGGGCAGAGAAATGCGCCAGGGCAGTTGCTGAAGCCGCTGAAGTCCCCAATGACCGCCGGGGGCGGTCAACGAGATGGCAAGCGGGCAGGGTCTTGACATCCCAATGAAGGGGGGGCAAACTGATGATGGCATCGCCCCAATGCCCCTTTGTGGAGGCGTCCACGCCTTTAAGGGAGGGCTTGTTTCCGATGAAGATCGCCATCTGTGGGAAAGGCGGCGTCGGGAAGACGACGGTCGCGGGTGCTTTGGTTTGGTTGCTCTATGAACGAGGCATCCCCGTGTTAGCGATAGATGCCGACTCCAACCCCAACTTAGCCATCTCCCTTGGCATTCCCCCAGAGGAAGTGGCAAGGTTGCCGACTTTGCCTTCGGATTTACTGGAGCGGCGGGTGGAACCTGATGGGCGCGACCGATGGGTGTTGACACGCCCTCTGTCCGAAATCCTCGCCACCTATGGTGTCCCTATTCGGGAGGGGTTGACACTCCTCTTGATGGGTCGGGTCGGTCATGCGGGAGCGGGGTGAATGTGCCGCGCTCATGCCACCGTGCGTGGCTTGCTCTATGAAATGCTCGCCCAAACGGATGGGGAGCGTTGGACGGTCGTAGATTTGGAGGCAGGGGTAGAGGTGATGTCGCGGGGGACACCGAAAGCCGTGGATGCCTTGTTGATCGTCGTGGAGCCTTACTATCGGGCATTGGAGTTGGGTCGGCGGCTGGCGGAATTGGGGCAGGAGTTGGGTATCCCGAGGGTTTGGTGGATTGCCAACAAACTCCGCGCCCCTGAGGAAGAGCGGCTTATCCGCACCTACGCCGATGCCCATAGGTTGACCCTCATAGCCACTTTGCCTTTTGACGAGGCAGTCAGCCACGCAGAAAGGGAGGGGCGAGCCCTCATCCAAATCGCCCCCGATGCTCCTTTCCTTTCGGCGATGGCGGGTTGTGCTGACCGCTTGCTGACAGGCACCGCTTGACGGCTCAAAGCCGCACGGAGGTGAAAATGCCATGACGATGGCGACAAGTTCTCCCGTTCGGGAGCGGTTGGAGGAACTGAAGACAATTGCAGGATTGACAGGTATCCCCGAACCGCCTATCAAAGAGGTGCATGTCTTTTGGCTGGCAGGGATGAGTTGTGATGGGTGCACGATTGCTGTGACAGGGGCGACGGCTCCGTCCATAGAAGAGTTGCTGACTGGTGCCATCCCTGGGTTGCCTCGGGTCATCCTCCATCATCCCGTCATTGCTGTAGAGGCGGGCGAGGATTTTGTGGCGTGGTATTACAAGGCATGGCGAGGAGAGTTAGGGGCGCCTTATGTCGTCGTGTTAGAGGGGTCGGTGCCGGATGAAAGCCGCGCTCAAAGGACAGGCGGCTATTGGGCGGCGCTGGGTGTGGAAGGCGCCGACCCTTGGATGGCGCAGCCTGTCTCGGTCAACGAATGGCTGCGACGGTTGGCGCCTGGGGCGGCGGCGATGATCGCCATCGGCACTTGCGCCACTTGGGGTGGTGTCCCCGCAGCCGCCGGCAACATCACGGGGTCTATGAGTTTGATGGACTTCCTCGGTCCTAACTACAAGAGCGCTTTGGGCTTGCCCGTCATCAACATCCCAGGTTGTTCTCCCGTCGGAGACAACTTTACCGAGACGGTCGCCGCCATCCTCCTTTACTTGGTCGGGTTGGGTCCAGCGCCTGAGTTTGACGAACTGGGGCGACCCAAATGGCTCTTCTCGGAAACTGTCCATCGCCACTGTGTCTTAGCGGGCTACTACGAAGAGGGGACTTTTGCCGAGGCTTTTGGGGAGCGTCGGTGTCTTGTCAAGGTCGGTTGCTGGGGTCCCGTCGTTCAATGCAACATCGTCTCACGGGGCGCTATTAGAGGCAAAGGGGGATGCATGAAGGTGGGAGGGGTTTGCATCGGCTGCACGATGCCTGGGTTCCCCGACAAGTTCGCCCCCTTCTACAAGACACCGCCAGGGGCGACTTTTTCCAGCCTCTTTAGCAAAGCCGTCGGCTTTTTAATGCGAAAGTTGCGGCGCATCTCCATGAGCGAACGCAACTGGACGCCTCTTTGGGATCGCAAGGGCGCCGTCCCGACCCCTTGGGGAAAGCCATCTCGGAAAAGTTGGTTCCATCGCTTGGTGGACTCCTTCTATCGTTGGTGGCAGTATCGTGGTTCGGTGCGGCTGGACAAGTGGCAGACCTACGAGGAGAAAGAGCGGGAGATGGAGGTCATCTGGATGGGACGGTAAGGATGGGCAAACCATTCACCAAGGTAGGGTGAGGGCAATGTGTTTTCAGAACCTGCCTATTGAGTTTGACGAACAAGGTCGTCCCCGCCTTAAATCGGGTGTTCGCGACCCTTATGCCTATCGGCGGGTCTCCTTGGCGGAGCAAGAGGAGAAGTTGCGGGAATTAATGGTGCGGGCAGGCTACATCCGTTCGTTGGATTTTGATCCTGTCACTCGCGTCGCTGGGGCTTTGGCGTTCCATTGTGTCGTGGATACCAAGGAGCGAAAGGTGTTGTCGGCAAACTCCATGGCGACTTTCTTTCGGGGCTACGAGGTTATCCTACGGGGGAGAGACCCTCGCGATGCCATCTTTATTAGCAGCCGAGCCTGTGGGGTATGTGGGGGTGTCCACGCCACTTGCTCAGTAGAAGCGATAGAGATGGCTTTCGGGATCAAGCCACCTCCCTTAGGCATCGTTTTGCGCAATTTGATGCTGGCATTAGAGTTCCTCTACGATCATCCCTTGCACCTCTTCTTGCTGGCAGGTCCTGACTACTCTCAAGCATTAGTGGAACCGACGAACCCCACCGTCTGGGCGAGGGCGAAGGAACGGGAAGCCCCTCGGTCAGCCGCCTTTGGCTTCAAGACCATCGGCGACATCATGACAGCCATGAACCCCTTGACGGGCTCCCTTTACTTGGAGGCGTTGGAAATCACCCGCATCGCTCGCGAAGGCTATGTGCTCCTTGGAGGCAAATATCCTCATCCTGAAACGGTGGTGCCTGGTGGCGTCAGCACCTTCGTCAGTTTCCAACTTTTCAACGAACTCTACCCCATCATCGTTAAGTTGGCGGACTACGCCAAAAAAGCCATCGCCATTTGGGATGACTTGACGGAGTTCTTCTACGAAGTCAACCCCCTCTATCGGAAGGTAGGGGCACGACCAAAGAACCTCATTGATTCGGGTATCTGGGACGACCCAGAGGCTTATGATGCCGACTATGCCCATTGCGCCCAGTGGGGCGAACGACGGTGGGCGACACCAGGTGTCATCGTGGACGGGAAACAGGTGACAACCAACCTGCAACTCCTCAACATCGGCTTGGAGGAGTTCGTAGAACACTCCTACTACGAGGAATGGGGAAGCCAACGCTTTCCGACTGACCCCTTGGGAGCACCTTTGAGCCCCTTTCACCCTTGGAACAAACTGACCAAGCCCAAACCCAGCCCCCAAAGTTGGAAGGAGAAGTATTCATGGGCAACTTCCCCCCGATGGGACCGAAAGGTCATGGAAGCGTGTTGCGTCGCTCGGATGTGGAACACCGCCGCCGCCCAAAAACTCCCGTCCCGCCGCTTCATAGAGCCGACGGGTGAGAGTTTGCGGATATTGCTGCCCAAAGGCGAACACCCGGAAATGGTCGTTGAGTGGCGCATTCCTGAGGAGTGGAACGCCTTTGAGCGCAACCGAGGGCGCGCTTACTGCATCGCCTATACTGCCGCTGTCGCCTTGGACAACTGGGTGATGGGCTTGGAGTTCCTCAAGCAAGGGAAGACGAAAGTCAGCACCCCCTTTACCATCCCAACGGACCGAAAGGTGCGGCTGGGCGTCGGCTTCTGGGGAGCGGGACGAGGCTACTTGACTCATCATCTCGTCGCCGAACGAGGGCTTATCAGCAACTATCAAATCATCACCCCCTCCACTTGGTGTGCGTCGCCCCGTGACCCCTTCGGGCAACCTGGTCCTTACGAGGAAGCCGTTATGAACACCCCTATCTTGGAGGAAGCGGAGAAGCCCGAAGACCTGACAGGCATTGACATCTTGCGGGCGATCCGCAGTTTTGACCCTTGTATGCCTTGCACGACCCATATCTTTTTGGATGGGACGGGGCTCGTTATCACCCGTGAGGTGAACACTTGTGCCTGTGGGCTGGAGGACTGAAGAACGCATCTTGGTGGCAGGGATTGGGTGGCGCTTCTGGCGTGACCGAGCCTTCGGATGTTATGTCATTGACTCCCTGAAAGCCCATCCCTTACCCCGATGGTTGGAGGCAGAAGATTACGGTTTTGGTGCCGTCTTAATGCTTCAGGCATTAAGCTCCCGACCCCAAAAGTATCGCCGTGTCTTTGTCGTGCACGCCGAAGAACGGGGGCGAAAGAAGGGATGCCTTTACACCTACCGCTATGACGGTTGGTTGCCTCCGACTCCTGTCGTTCAGGCGTTGGTTGCTGAAGCCGTTGGAGGCGTCATCGCTGTAGAGCCGTTCCTCATTGTAGGTCGCTATTTTGGCATCCTGCCTGACGAGGTAATCGTTGTGGAAGCAGAACCCTTGGACACCGAGTATGGGGAGGGATTGAGCGACCCAATAAGGCGACTGGTGCCTTTGGCAATACGAAAAATCCTTGCCCTCGCTCGCTGCCCTTGTTTGCCCGACTTCCCACTTTTCCGCTTCCCTGTCTCAGCGACGGCGGGAGGCTTTGCTCTTTCAACGCCTCCCTTGTGAGGGATAGGATGATGAAGAGGGTGCTTATCGCCGCCTTCGGCAATCTCCTGTGGGGAGATGATGGGTTTGGAGTTCGGGTGCTTCAAAAGTTAGCCGCTGCCCCGTTGCCCGAAGGAGTGTATCTACTGGAAGCAGGTATCAGCGGCATCAGTGTCCTTCAGGAACTATTGAGTGGCTACGATGCCCTCATCCTGCTGGACGCCATGGACAAGGGGCTGCCACCAGGCACCGTGCAGGTGCTGGCGTTGGAAGTGCCCCAAGTTAACCTGAACCCGAACGAACGGTTGGACATGCACCTTGCCGACCCGCAGAGGGTAGTCGCAGCGGCGAAAGCCCTTGGCGTTTTACCGCCGCAGGTTTTTCTCGTCGGCTGCCAGATTAAGCGGTGCGAGTGGGGGCAAGAGGTGAGCCCGAAGGTGGCGGCGGCGATAGAAGTCGCCGCTCAAAAGGTTCATCACTTGCTCCTCCAGTTGCTCCGACCCGCCGCGCCGAAAGGGGGCGATGACGATGCGACCGACCCGCCGATGGGGCGCTTCTGCGGACGCTAAACTGGTGCCCCTTCAGCCCCTCCTTGACCGCTTCACCGACGAGATGGGCGATTTGCCTGGGCGGTTAATGCTGGCGCTCTCCTTCCTTCGGGATGCGAGGCAGATGAATGATGTGCCCCTCAAGCCCGAAGTCCAGTTCGCCTTAGAGCAAACGGAGGCGTTGCTCATCTCCGCCCTCGCCCGCCTAACCGTAGACGCTGAAGGAGAGGAACAAGGTTGCTCCTGCGGCTGCTGTCCCGAAGGGGACTTTGCCTGCTCCTGGGGCTGCTGCGATGACAGCCGCGAAGACGGCGAGGGATAGCCGCCCTGAAAACTGTTGGAGCACCTCTTAGGCGCGACCTTAGGAAGTCCCAAAGGGACACGACAAAACCAAATCATCAAAACCCCCAAGGGGCGACAAGCATGCGACAGCGCCGACGCCTTCAAGTGACAGGAATCGTCCAAGGGGTTGGATTTCGCCCCTTCGTTTGGCGGTTAGCCCACCGCTTCCGATTGACGGGCTTTGTCTTGAATACCCCTCAAGGCGTCATCATAGAAGTGGAAGGCGACGAGAGGGCATTGGAGGCTTTTCAGCATGCCCTCCTTGCGGAAGCCCCTCCCCTCAGCGTCATTGAGCATCTCGCCTTTAAAGCAGTGCCCTTAAATGGCGATAAGGAGTTCCGCATCTTGGAAAGCGACCTTAGGGCTCAGCCAACGGCTCTTGTTTCCCCCGATGTCGCCACCTGTTCCGATTGCCTTCGGGAACTTTTTGACCCTTCTGACCGCCGTTACCGTTACCCCTTTTTAAACTGCACCAACTGCGGTCCCCGCTTCACCATCATCATCTCTGTCCCCTATGATCGGGAACGAACGACAATGGCGGCGTTTGCTATGTGCCCTGAGTGCGCTCGGGAATATCACGACCCTTCTGACCGCCGCTTTCATGCCCAGCCGATTGCGTGCCCTCGCTGCGGTCCACAGGTTCGGTTGGTAGACCCTTCAGGACGAACAATTCCTTGCGACGACCCTATCAAAGAAGCCGCCCGTCGTCTTTTGTCAGGACAACTTTTAGCCGTGAAAGGACTGGGTGGTTATCACCTCGCCTGCGATGCCGCCAACGAAGAAGTTGTCCGCCGCCTGCGAGAAAGCAAACATCGGGAGTTCAAACCCTTCGCCCTGATGGTGCCCGATGTGGCAACGGCGCACCAGTTGGTCTTCCTAACTCCCGAAGCGGAAAGGGAATTGACCTCTTGGCGACGCCCCATCGTCTTAGCGCGGCGCCGTCCTGACGCTCCTGTTGCCGAGGGGGTTGCCCCCCACCATCGTGACCTTGGCTTGATGCTTCCTTACTCACCTTTGCATCACCTGCTCCTCTCAGAAGTTCGTCGCCCCCTTGTCATGACCAGTGGCAACCTTAGCGATGAACCCATCGCTTACAAGGACGAGGATGCCCTGCAACGGCTGGGTCCGATGGTGGATGCCTTGCTTACCCACAACCGCAAAATCCATATCCGTTGCGATGATTCCGTCTTGCGGGTCGTGCGGGGTCGGACGGTCATCATCCGTCGCTCTCGCGGTTATGCGCCCCAGCCCCTTTTCCTTCCCTTTGAGGCGCCTGTCCCTCTCTTAGCCGTCGGGGCGATGCTCAAAAACACCTTCGCCCTCTGCCGCGACCGCTTCGCTTTCGTCAGCCACCACATCGGTGACTTAGACAACTACGCTGCTTACCGTGCCTTCGTAGAAGGGATTGAACACTTCAAAGGTCTGTTTGCCCTTCAACCTGAGGTGGTCGCTTACGACCTCCATCCCGACTACCCATCCACCCACTACGCTTTAGAGGGCAATTTTGTGGAGCGTTATGGCGTTCAACATCACCATGCCCATGTCGCCGCTGTCATGGCAGAGTATGGGCTTTTAGAACCTGTCATCGGGATCGCTTACGATGGGACAGGCTACGGAACCGACGGGACGATTTGGGGCGGCGAAATTTTGCTGGCAACTTACACGACCTTTGAACGAGCCGCTCACTTAGAACCCGTCAAAATGCCTGGTGGAGAGAAAGCCGTTCGGCAGGCTTGGCGGATGGCAGCGGCATGGCTTTGGAAAACTTTCGGCGATGAAGGCGAAAAACTGCCTTTAGGTATCCCTGAGCGAGTCGGAAAAGAACGATGGAAGGCGCTATGGCAACTTTTGCGCAGTGATTTACCATCCCCTATCACGACCAGCGTCGGGCGTCTCTTTGATGCTGTCGCCAGTTTATTGGGCATTTGCGATGTTGCCCATTATGAAGGGCAGCCTGCCATTTGGCTGGAGATGGCAGCGGAAGAAGAAGAGGAAACGGCTTATCCTGTGGAAGTGATCACGGGGACGCCGATGGTGATGTCGGTGACGCCTCTTATGCGGGCGTTGGTCACAGATATCCTGCGAGGGGAACCTGTCGGACGCATCGCTGCCAAGTTCCACAATTCCCTCATCATGGCGACGGTAGAAATTTGTCACTTCCTTCGCCAACGCACAGGCATTGACAGTGTCGTCCTTAGCGGCGGGGTAATGCAGAATGCCTTCCTGCTACAGCGACTTTGGGAACGGTTGGAGAAAGCAGGCTTTGCCGTCTTCGTCCCTCAAAAGTTGCCGCCCAATGACGGCGGAATTTGCTATGGTCAGGCTGCTATTGCCGCTCAAAAGTTGCGCAAATCTTTGTCGCTCCCTATAAGCCTTCCGACGCCTTTGCACACCCAAACCGCCATGAAAGGGCGGTGAAACTTTGAGTGCTGCATCTCATCCTAACCGAACACGCTGTGATGTAAGGAGGTGAACAAATCGTGTGTCTTGCCATCCCAGGACGCATCGTAGAGATCGTGGACGAAGAGAAGGGGTTAGCGAAGGCAGAAGTGAGCGGTGTTCGGCGCACCATCTCTGTCGGTTTGTTGGATGAAGTGCGCGTCGGTGATTGGGTGCTTATTCATGTCGGCTTCGCTATCCAGAAGGTAGATGAAGCAGAAGCCCGACGAACTTTGGACTTTTTGCGTCAATTAGGGCAAGCCTACCAAGACGAGGTTCGCCAATTCGCCGAAAGCCAAATTGAAGGATGAACACCACGAACTTTTGAACCGCTGTCAAGGTGCCAAAAAACGAGGTGATAGGGGATGGAATTAACGGAAGCCCAAAAGCATCAACTCTTTTCGCAATTGGAAAATTACTTTGCCGCCAGTTGTGCGTTGGCTCGGCGTTATTTCGCCGAGGTGGCACCGCAAATGGCACAGGCATGTTGGGCAATGGCAAAACGCTTTTACCGGGGCGGAAAGTTGATCGCCTTCGGCATCGGCGCCAATGCTACTGATGCGTCCCATGTCGCTGTGGAGTTCGTCCATCCTGTCTTGGTCGGCAAACGGGCTTTACCGGCTGTCACTTTGACCGCCGACAGCCCCTCCCTTTTAGGCTTACGCCACCGCTATGGCACTGCCCAACCTTTTGCCGCCCTGCTGAGAAATTTGGCGACACCCTACGACATCGCTATGGGTATCTCCTTGACAGGCGATGAGCCCGAAGTGGTGGAAGCCCTGTCGGAAGCCCAACGCCTCCGCCTCCTCACCGTCGGGCTGACAGGCAAAGAGGGCGGTCAAATGGCGCAAATGGGGCTGGACTTCCTCTTTGCCGTCCCGTCCGACGACCCTCGCCTCGTCCAAGAGATGCAGGAAACCCTCTATCACATCCTCTGGGAATTGGTGCATGTGTTCTTTGAGCAACGAGGACTTTTGGAAGGTGATGCCGATGACCCGGCGACCCGATGAGGTGTGGCACTGCCTGACTTGTTCTGACGACGCCCGTCTTGCCCGCCTTATCGCCAAAGGCGGGCAGGAAGGCATCGTGGACATCGGTGGAGAGCAACTGACGGTATTGCTGGATTTAGTGACCGATGCCCAAGTGGGTGACTGGCTTTTGGTGCACGCGGGCGTCGCCATCGCCAAATGGAGTGAACTGCCTCTCAACGAGGTGAGAGGCGAAGAACCCTCCGAGAAAACGATGACCGAAGGGGCGTGAACGACAATGGGAGAAGCGTGGGAGCAACTTTATCCCTTCTTGGCGGAAAGCGAACGGGTTGACCCGACACCCATCTTGGAAAGCGTCATCGCCTCCACCATCCAGAAAGCCCATGATGTCGCCGAACTGCGGGAGGCAACTTTCGCCCAAAGCAGAGAGGCACTGGTGCAAGCGGCGTGGGCGATGGCGCAACGCTTCGCCCGAGGCGGCAAATTGTTGGCATTCGGTAACGGTGGCAGCGCCACCGACGCCCAAGATGTCGTCACCGATTTCCTCAACCCTCCTTTCCCTCACTGGCGTTCTCTGCCTGCCATCGCCCTTGTCAATGACACCGCCATCGTCACAGCGGTCGGCAACGATGTCGGCTACGAGAGCATCTTTCTCCGCCAGATCATCGCCTACGGTCAACCCCAAGACATCGCTATGGGCATTTCCACCAGCGGCAATTCCCCAAATGTCCTGAAGGCGCTGGAGCAGGCAAAGCGACAGGGCTTGCTGACGGTTGCCCTCGTCGGCTACGACGGCGGCGCCATCGGTCGCTCCGAAGCCGTGGACTTCCTCATCCTTTCGCCCAGCACTTATGTTCCTCGCATTCAAGAAGCCCAAGCCACAGCCTATCATGCCCTCTTAGAACTCGTCCAAACTTGTCTTGAGTGGCTGCAATCCTAAGGGGTTTTAACGCTCAATGCTGCCTCAGCCTTTAGCATACCTTTCGCCCAACTCTTGCATCCTTAACCTTCCGCACCTTACCAATTAACCCTTCCTCTTTGACGGCTTTTCAAAAAACCTTTCCAACGCCCTTTTGACCGCCTGCTGCAACTTCGTCCGCCAATCCTTAACCTCCTCGTGCCAAAATGCCGAAAACTTTAAAGGCGGATAAGGCTCAATAACCCGAACAATACCTTGACCATCAAAAACAACCGCCAAAGTCCCCGACCGCATATTCCCCCAAGCCTTCCACCAATCCCTACTTGTCAAAACGGAAATGCGTTCAGTCTCAAACCGCTTGGTAAACTTCTCCCAAAGTTGTCTCGCTAAGAGCAATCGTTTTGTATCAACAATTTCTCTGCCGTCTTTGTAGGTGGTAGGCAGGTCATGGAGCAAAGCGATGTGAAGGTTAGGGTCTGTCTTCAACGCCTCTTCAACAGCAAGTTCCCAAACCTCTGGCTCGGCGCACCAAGAGATGTAAAGGAAGAGCATAGGGACGCCTTGCCCAAGAGGCGGATATTTGCCCAAGACCTGAACAATAGGAGGAAACCTAAGTGGCAGTCCTTCCTTGATAGCCCATCCACGCTGCTCGCGAAGATAGTTCAGCAAAGCAGTTTGAGTTGCTTGTTCGCGGCGTTCCCCTTCCAGATACATGTTCACCCATCGCCATCGTTTTTGGTAGTAAAACAGGCAAAGCCACGCGTTGATAGGGAGTAAAATAAGCACCACCAATTTCAACCAATCTCGCCATGACATTACCCTTCACTCCGAAGGATCGGTAGGGGTAGGGGATAAACATCTATCCCCTACCCCTACCTTGCTTCACTGCTAGCACTCGCATTCTATATCTAGGTAGGCTAAGGGATTTAACGATGTGCTGGGAGAGACTGTCCGACAGCCCTTTAACTGAGCCCATCCCCACCAAATTTCACAGTCCGCATGTCCATCTCCGTTGCAATCAAACCACCACTTCTCCACCTTCTGGATGCCCTGAATTTGGAATTGCCATATCCTGCAAATCTCGCATTGTTGACCTTCAGGGGTGCCAGGTCCTCCAGGGGCTGTGTTAAGCAGAGTGCACCTAAAGATAGTCCATGCCCCACAATTATTGACATCGTTAATGATGCCCCATTGACAACCAGGTTTCCCTACCGCTGCGGTTGGTGGTGAAAGTGGGGAGGCGATCACACTTTTGGCAGGGAAGGTCAGGATAACTAACCCTGCCATCACTCCCGTCGCAAGCCATACCCACGACATCAACAGCCATTGGCGCATAACCATCACCCTCCTTATGTTTTTTCGGCACCTTTGTTTTAAGGCGCCTTTTATTTTCCTTTGCCAACCCTCTCCAGAAACTCCCTAATGGCAGTGTCCAAGCGCCACCCTCCGTTGTAGTCAAAAGAAACGCTGCCATCCCAACGCAGGACAATCCACGGTTGACTTAGGTCGCTGAGCCATCCAGGCGGGGTAGGACACATAGCACCTATAAAAATTTCTGGCGGGATGTCAAGGTTTCTGGGGATGACCACATTGGGGTCAATGCAGTATTTGGCACAAAACTCTCGCCCAGCGGGACTAGGTGCCAAATTGTATGGACAACCAATTCGGTGAGCAATGCAGTAGGCGATCGGGATTCTGTCACCAAGGACGCTATACATTTCCGCGAATCCCACCATTTCATCGGGATATTTACGAGCTGCCATATCAAGGGTCTTGGGAGATTCAACCTTGTAAGAACTCCAAGGAGTGCCCCAAAGCTGCCGTCTGAAAGTGTGTAACTCAGCAACGGCCTGAGGTGCTAACGAGGCGAAATAAGGGCAAACTAACACTCGTTCGTCGCTGATGTAGTGCGGGTATAACTTTTCGGCATAGGGAATACTATAGGGGCTGTCATCACCATAGTCGTGGGCATACATCCTGAAAGCGACCCCAAGTTGCTTCATCTGAGCGGCGCATCGGGTGACATAGACCCTTTTCCTGACTTGGGTGTAAACAGGATAGAGCAACGCCGCTAAGGTCGCCAAGATGCTGATGACCGTCAGCAACTCCATCAATGTCAACCCGTTCCGCTTCATCGGCTATCACCCACCTTTGAGGTCTTCAACGCTCTCTTCCACGCCGGCGGTCGGTCAAAAACCTTACGAGCATACTCCTTGCCCTTCACTGCTTCCACAACTACCCTGATTGCCTTCAACTCTGACCCCTCAGGGCTTTCTTGCCTCCAAACCAATTCTCCTTGCGGGTTGAACCCATATGCGCGGGGCAAAAACCAAGCCTTCAATGCCCTCAAAATCTCCCCTTTCTCGTCCGCCACATATGCCACTTCCCATCCTCGCTCCCTCCAAAGTTTCCTCAAAACTCCTTCCCCTTCTGCCGCCACAATCACTCCCTTCACTTCATCTGACCACCTTTGTAGCATCGTCACCCATTCACCCAGCCGATGGACGGTGCACTGGCTGCACCGCCCAAAAGCGACGATTAGCAAAGGTTTTTGAGGGTCAAGGAGGGGGCGAAGGGGCGAGGGGATGGGCGAGTTCAAGGGCAAATCGTCTTGGGGGCGCAAGGGTTGGTGGGGGCGATGGAAGATGCCTGCCACCCCGAAGGCGTGGAGAAGAAAGAGGAGTAACCCAACATTGACACCCGCCGCCATCATCCAGAGAACCGAAAAGTTCCGACCTTCGCCCTTCATCGCCGTCACCGACCTTGCCGACGGCTTTTGAATGATGCCTTCGGCTAAGGGAAGCCGAAAGGCTGGCGATATTTTAGCGACGGTGTGTGTGTGTCAATAGCGAAAATCGGCGAAAAAGGCGGCAATGTGGGGTGATTGGAGAGAGTGGGCTTTGGGTGGGATGGGAAGGTTTTGGGGCGAGAGGTTGGCAGAGAGGTAGACGACATGAGTGATGGCGACGGCAAGAGTCAAGGGAATGGGATGACGGTAGCAGGGTAGTGTCAATGGCGTGGTGAGGGCTTTCAGTCACCTACTTGACCGCATAATTTGTGGGGAAAGAAGGGATCACCGCAAGGGCGAGAAAGTTTCAAATGAAAGGGTGAGGTGACGGGCGATGGCGCCTCCTGAGGAATTGCGGCGCTGGGCAGGGGCTCTTGCTGAAGCGTTAGAAGCGTCAGCAGGGCAGCGCTCGTTCGTAGACTGCTTGGCAATAGCGGAGCAGGCGGTCAGTGACTTGGGGTTGGCTTATACGCTGCGCGTCGTCCGAAACCTTGTCGGGCAAGGTTTCCCACCCTCACAGGCGATGGGGCGGTTTCCCGAAACTTTTGATGGCGTCATCCTGACCATCGTGGGCTACGGTGAAATTTATAGCGGGTCGGATCGGACACTGCGCCGCTATGCCGACCGCCCTGAAGATTTATGCCCTCGCTGAGGGACGAAGCGTCCACCGCAGGCGTCGCCTGCGGTAAAAGCCACATCGGCAGACGACGAACGGCAATGACAGAAAGCGGAAGACGGCATACAATTGTCGGCGGCAAAAGTCGCTGAAACCATGAGGGGAGGAGTTTTGAATGCGGGTGTTGATCACGGGCATCACGGGGTTTGTCGGGTCGCACATGGCGGAATTGGCGTTGGCGAAAGGTGCGGAGGTCTTTGGGACTTATCGTTGGCGGTCGCGCATGGACAACATCCAACACCTTTTGAGCCAAATTCGGTTGATTGAGTGCGACTTGCGGGACGCCATCTCCGTCCGCAACGCCCTCAAGGAAGCCAAGCCTGATTGGATTTTTCACTTGGCAGCCCAAAGTTATGTCCCGACGAGTTGGAGCGCTCCCGCTGACACGATGCACATCAACATCATCGGCACTGTCAATCTCTTTGAGGCTCTTCGGCAACTGGATTTAGACTGCCGTGTGCAAGTGGCAGGTTCGTCGGAAGAATATGGCTTGCAATTTGAGCACGAGTTGCCTATCAAGGAAACGAACCCATTGCGCCCTCTTTCGCCCTACGCCGTCAGCAAGGTCGCCCAAGACTTGCTGGGCTTTCAGTATCACCGCAGTTACGGCATGTTCATCGTCCGAACCCGCGCTTTCAACCACAGTGTGACCCGTTGGACGCCCATCTTGGTGCGGGATGACCGAACGGGTTTGATAGACATCCGATACATCGGCGAATTACGCCGTTACAAACCGACGGGCTATATGAGCGGCAAGAAGTTAGAGGATGGAACGGTCGTTTGGGACTTTCGTCATGAACCGATGTCTGTCTGGTCGAACGGCAAGTGGAGCAGAATCCGTCGCCTCTACTGCCATCCCCTCAACGGGGATCGGGTTTTGCGCGTCGTCAGCGGTGGTGGCATCGTGGAGGTGACGGGCGACCACTCCATCATTGCCTCCAACGGCATGGGACCTGAAGTGATGCACGCCCGCAACTTACTCATCGGTGACAAACTCACCCTTGTTCCTTTGCCTGTGAGCGAGTTAATGGTCGTCCCTGAAGAAGTGGCTTGGTTTTTGGGGTTCTTTGTGGCGGAAGGGACAATCCCGAGGGGACGAAGGGCAAAGATTACCAGCAAAAACCCTGAACTGTTGGAACGCTGCCGTGAAGTCTTGCTCCGCTACTTCGGTAAGCACAGCACCATCCACCGAGAACAGGACGGGCTTTACTTCCTGCGCATCGGTAAGCCATTGGACTTTGCCCGTTGGCTTTACCCACAGGTTTACGCCTCCGACGGGAACAAACGAGTGCCAATGAGCATCCTGAATGCCCAACCATCCGCCAAGCGGGCGTTTCTGGAAGGCTACAACGCTGGCGACGGGTTGCAGCGAGGTCATGGAAGTTATGCCTTCAAGACGAGATCGCCCATCTTGGCGATGGGGTTGTGCTATCTGGTCGCGGCGACGACAGGGCAGCGATTTTGCCTGAACACTGAGGTGCGGGAAGGGCGAGTTTACTACAGCATCAACCTGAACTCCGACACCCCTGAACACGCCAATTGGGGCAAGCATTTGGAGATGCCTGACGAAATCGTCAAGAAAATAGACCGAGTTGATTACGAAGGGGAGGTTTGGGACATTGAAACGGACGACGGCGTTTTCCATGCGGGCATCGGTCGGTGTTTGGTGCACAATTCGGGTCCCCGCCGCCCTGAGCAGTTCGTGGATTCTGGTTTTGCATGGCAAATTGCTCGCATTGAGGCAGGGTTGCAAGAGCCCGTCATCTATGTCGGCAACTTGGAAGCCAAGCGAGATTTCACCGATGTCCGCGACATCGTTCAGGCTTACTGGCTCGCACTGGAGAAGGGTGAGCCAGGCGAAGTTTACAACATCGCCACCGGCAAGGCATGGAGCGTTCAGGAAGTTTTGAACATGTTGCTCAGCATGACGAAGGTGCAAGTGGAAATCCGCCAAGACCCTGCCCGAATGCGCCCATCCGATGTCCCTGTGCTCATCGGCGATAGCACCAAATTCCGCCAACGAACGGGTTGGCAACCTCAAATCCCTTACGAACAAACGCTACGCGACATGCTGGACTACTGGCGCAGCCGAGTGAAATGACCAATGGGGGCGAGGGACGGGGGACGCGAGGTTAAGGCTACTACCAGCCGCAGATCGTTGGATGGGCTATTAGCCACGATGAACCCTGCCACGACCTAAATTTGCCGACCTTGACTTCGTTGAAAGGAGGGCAAGGCGATGGAAGTCAGGCGATTTCAAACGCTCGTGGACGAAGTGTTGAAGGCATTGTGGGAAGACGACCCTGTGTTTGCGACGGCGTGCGGCGTCCACGACTACGACGACCGATTAGGGCGAATGAGCCCTGACGCCATCCAACATCACCTTACCACGATCAAAGGCTTCATCAACGAACTGGAACGCCTTGATGGTGATTTGTCGGCAGACGAGGATGCTGACCGAAAAGCCTTGTTGGCGCATTTGAAAGATGCCGTCCTAGATTGGGAAGTCCTCCGTTGGCACATCAAAGAACCCGCCCTTTACCTTGACCACGCCCTTTACGGCGCTTTCCTTTTGCTTGCCCGTGACTTTGCCCCCCTTTCTCAACGGATGGAGTGCCTTGCCAAGCGCTTGCGGGAGTTTCGGAGGTTGCTGGAGGAAGGGAAGGTGAACATCGTCCCATCGGTGGTGCCAGCGGTTTACTTGGAGACGGCGTTGGAAACTTTGGAGGGGGCGAAAAGTTTTTTGAGCCTTGCTGTCCCGCAGGCTGCCGAGCAACTTTCCGATGAGGCGTTGCGGCGGGAGGTGTTGCGGGCAGTGGACGAGGCGGGCTTGGCGCTGACGGATTTTGAGCGGTTTTTGCAAGAACGCATCGCCCCCAACGCTCTTGGCGATTACGCCATCGGTGCGGATTTGTTCACGGCAAAGTTGCGGGAGGAGCATTTGCTCTCGGAGACACCTGACGAATTGGAAGCGATGGGGCGGGAGGTGTTGGAGCAAACGAAGGCGGAACTTGAAAAGGTCGCTAAAGCCATTGAACCTGATGTGCCTTGGTTTGAGTTGGTGGAGCGGTTGAAGAGACACCATCCGCCGAAGGAGAGGCTGGTGGAAGTCTACGCCGAAGAGGTCGGCAAAGCGCGGCAATTCGTCGTGGAGAAAGGGATAGCGACGCTGCCTGAAGGCGAACGGCTGCGGGTCGTGGAGACGCCACCGTTTGAGCGGGCGACGACGCCTTACGCTGCCTACATGCCGCCTGCGCCCTTTGATGCCCAAAGCGAAGGCTTGTTCTATGTCACGCCCGTTGACCCGAAAGAACCGCCTGAAGTTCAGGAAGACCGCTTGCGAGGGCATTGCTCCTTCGCTTTGCCCATCACAGTTATCCACGAAGCCTACCCAGGGCATCACCTGCAACTTTCCGTCGCCGCCTCCTTGCCGTCCAAAGTGCGCAAAGTGTTTGGCAACAACTTGTTCGTGGAGGGATGGGCGCTTTACTGCGAGGAGTTGATGTGGGAGCAGGGCTACACAGACGATTGGCAAGTTCGGCTGTTCCAATTGAAGGATTTGGTCTGGCGGGCGGTTCGGGTCATCGTGGATATCGGGCTTCATTGCAAAGGGATGAGTTTCGTGGAGGCTGTCCAATGGCTCGTTCAGGAAGCCCACTTAGAACGCGCCAACGCCGAAGCGGAAGTCCGCCGCTACACCGCTTCACCGACGCAACCTTTGTCCTACTTGACAGGCAAGCAAGCCATCCTGCAGTTGCGGGAGGAAGTGCAACGACGGGAAGGCAATCAATTTTCGCTGCGCCGCTTCCACGACCGATTGTTGCAAGCAGGCGGATTGCCCATGCCTTTGGTGCGAAAGTTGGTGCTGGGCGGATAGGCAGGTGGGCAGGTCGTGGCAGGTCTATCTTGGCTGATAGCCACTCCCACATCGCTCATTTTTCGGCATAGCGCTCTTCTTTCCAGACATCGCCTCGCATGTGATAGCCTCGTTGCTCCCAATAGCCGGGCTTGTCGTCCGCCATCAATTCCAGACCGCAGAGCCATTTGGCACTTTTCCAACCGTAACGGCTGGGGACGAGCAAACGGAGAGGGTAGCCGTGTTCGGGCGTGAGGGGTTGACCGTTGACCGCCCAGACAAGCATCCCATCGTTAAGCACAACTTCCAAGTCCAAGTTGGTCGTGTAGCCGTCGCAGGAATGCGCCATGACGAAGCGGGCGTTAGGTTTGGGTTTCGCCAGCGCCAACACTTCCCTTGCCCAAACGCCTTCCCATTCGTCATCCAAACGGCTCCAGCCCGTGACGCAATGAAAATCGCAACGGCGACGGACGACGGGCAGCGACCGAATTTGCTCGTAAGTCAGGCTCACTTCCTCTTCCACCAACCCGAAAATGCGCAAGCGCCACTGTTCTAAGTCCACCTTCGGCACGCCCATAGAGAGCATGACGGGGAAGGAACGGACGACCCGCTGGCGAGGCGGGAGGCGATGCCCTTGCTCGCTCATCGGGATGACCTCCTTTGCGACGGCGATGATTTTGCCTTGGGAACGAAAGCGGCTTGCGCTTTCACTTTAACGCACAGCGCCAAAAGGTGGGTGCGGACATAAAAGCGGTCGCTTTGGCGTTGCCGCAATGTCGCCAATTGCATCGCCCACCTCAAGGCGCTGGCACGCTCCCAAGGGGGCAGGAACGAAGCGGCATCTTTCAAACACAGCACCGCCGCTTGGCAGAATTGCAAAGTGCGCTCAAGATTGCCTTCGTCCAGTGCCAAACGGGCAGCGTCCAAGTAAGACCCTGCTGCCCACAAAAGGGCGCGCCCAATAATTTGCGCCCTTTTGTTGAGGCGTTCGTCGGTGGGATTTTGCCAGAGCCTCATCAGCGAGGGTCGCCCATCGGCTGGCAGGTGAAGGAGAGCATCGGCAAATTGATGGGGCGGTTGGGTCTTCAGTTGTTGGGCGGCTTGCTGCCACCGTCGGGCTTGACGGGCAGCGAAAAGGGATGGTGAAGGTGCGATGCAGCCAATGCCCAAACCGAGACAAAGTCCAAGCAAGGTGAGGGCAAGGCAGCGGGTGAGGTGGCGAAAATGGTCGCTTCTTTTGGCGCTGCTAATGGCTGCACTCTCTTTAGGGCTATGGCGCTTCATTGCCTCCCACCGCCCTCAAACCTTGCCAATGGCTCACCGTCCCATCGCCGTCATAGATGCCGGGCATGGGGCAATTTTAACGGACGGGCTTTTAGACACAGGCGCCGTTTGGTTCGGTTTGCGGGAAGCCGATTTGGTGATGGATTTGGCACGGCGGTTACAAGCGGCGTTGGAACGAAGAGGATGGGTGGCTATCTTGACCCGAGATGGTGAGGTCACTCCCTTCAGCCTTTCTGGGCGAACGGCACTGGCGCGGCAAGTTGGGGCGAATGTCTTCGTCTCATTGCACCTGAACAGTTCTCCATCACCAAAGCCGCATGGAGTCAGCGTGTTTTACTGGCATCCTGAAAGCGAGCCGTTGGCAGCATTGCTGCAACGGCGATTGAGCCAACGGTTGAAATTGCGGGATCGGGGCATTCAACGGGGTGCTTTCGTCGTTTTGCTGACGGCGACGATGCCAGCCGTCTTGGTGGAGTTAGGCTTTTTGTCTAACCCTCAAGAAGCTCGGCGGCTCAGCGACCCTGTTTTTCGGGCGCAAGCAGCGGAAGTGATAGCGGCAGCATTGCAGGAATGGTGGGCAAAATAAGGGCGATAAAAAGGGAGGCAGGAGCGTCGGGTCATGCCTATCTCGTCGGGTCCCCTTTGGGACCGAATGCGCTCTTGGGCGCATAGCCGGGGTTCGGCAGTGACGCCGACCGCTCCTGCCGTCCGAGCGCAATTATGGCGTCGTCACCATCTGCTGCGCAAGAGCCTGCAAGCGGGCGATGCGCTCTTCCGTCGGCGGGTGGGTGCGAAAGAGGTTGACAAACCAATTTCCTGACCCACCTGAATCGCCGAAGGGATTGACGATGAACAGGTGAGCCGTCGCAGGGTTCGTCTCCATCGGGGCGAGGGCGACGCCTCGCTCCAATTTTGCCAACGCCGATGCCAGTGCTAACGGCTTGCCACTGATGTAAGCGCCTCCTTCGTCGGCGAGAAACTCACGGGTCCGAGAGATAGCCAACTGAATGAGCAGAGCGGCAAGGGGCAAAACGATGATGCCGATTAAAAGCCCGACCAACGCCAAAGGGTTGCTGCCACGCTCACGGTCATCGCTGCCCCACGCACCGAACCAAAGGAAGAAACGGGCGAAATCCGCCAGCACGGCGATGGCACCCGCCAAAGTGGCAGCGACGACCATGATGAGAGTGTCGCGATGCTTGATGTGGGCAAGTTCGTGGGCGAGGACACCTTCCAATTCGTCGCGGTTGAGCATCCGCAAAATGCCTTCCGTGACGGCGACGGCGGCGTGGTTGGGGCTACGCCCTGTCGCAAAGGCGTTGGGGGTTTCGGTCGGGATGAGGTAAACGCGAGGCTTTGGGATACCCGCCCGTTGCGCCAATCGCGCCACGATGTCATGCAACTCTGGCGCTTCCCATTCCGAAAGTTCACGGGCGCCTTGCATCGCTAAGACGATGCGGTCACTGAAGAAGTAAGCGACGAAGTTCATAATGCCTGCCAACAACAAAGCGATGAGCATTCCTTGCTGCCCGCCGACCATTCTGCCAAACATCACGAACAATACCGTCAGCGTGCCCAGCAAAAGCAGCGTCTTCAGTTGGTTCATCGTCTCCTTCACCGGCGCTCTTTTCAGCGCCGCGAAAATTTTGCCACGCAGCCTCGCCGACGCAAGTCGTGCTAATAGCCGCTTTAACGGGGCTGCCCGTCGTGGCTGATAGCCACTTCAACAGCAGGGTTACAACTCCACGAAGTAAGTTTCCACGGCTAAGTCAATCAATTCGCGGGTGAGGTGATACTGCCAGCCCATGTAGTTGCAGTAATCGCGGGCTTGCATGAGCAAGTCGCGGGGATGGACGGCGCGAAAGCCTCTCCCCGCCTGCTTGTAGTGGCGGTCAATGAGGTAGTCCAAAACTTCGGGTTCGTAGGTGAAGCCCATCGCTTGGGCGACCCGTCGGAAAATTTCGCGAAACTCTTCTTCGTTCGGGTCACCGACTTCAATCTTGTAGCGGATGCGGCGCAGGAAGGCTTCTTCCACGAGGTCGCGGGGGGCTAAGTTGGTGGAGAAGATGATGAGGACTTTGAAGGGGACGATGATTTGCTCGCCCGTTTGCAGGGTGTAAAAGTCAATGCCCTTTTCCAGCGGGACGATCCAGCGGTCGAGCAAGTCTTTGGGATGGACGCGTTGGCGACCGAAGTCGTCAATCATGAAGACACCGCCGTTGGCTTTCAACTGGAAGGGGGCGTTGTAGAACTTGACGATGGGGTCGTAGGCAAGTTCCAGATGCTCCATGCGCAACTCGCCACCGACGACGATAAAAGGTCGCTTGCACAAAACCCAACGGCGGTCTGTTTTGGCGAGCAAGTTCTCCTCTACGGGCAAGGGTTCATGGTAGGCAGGGTCAAAGAAGCGGATGATTTGCCCCCGAACTTCTAAGGCATAAGGCACCAGCACGCCACCTTTGAGCGCCCGTGCAAACCGCTCGGCGATAGAAGTCTTTCCGTTGCCAGCGTTTCCATACAGGAACATGGACTTGCCAGAGTTGAAAGCCGGTCCCAGTTTGCGGATGAGGCGTTCGTTGATGACGAGGTCTTTGAGGGTCTCCCGCAAAAGTTGTTCGGTGATGCCCTCCCAAGGGACTTGGTAGTGCTCCAAGTAATCGGTGTAGACGGTGATGGGGACAGGGGCAGGACCGACATAGGCACTTTGCTCCATGAGTTCTTTGGCGCGGGCAATCCCTTTGCCCGTCAGGGCGTAAATCCACTGGGTCGCAAATTGACTCAAACCTCGGCGCACTTCCAGCAACTCTTCTTCCCGCAGGAACTTGAGGACTTGGTCAACGACGCCGAAGAAGGGCAATTTGAGGGCATCGGCGATGTCGGAACCAAGCAGCGTCCCTCGCACATAGAGGGTCTTGAGCACTAAGTCGGCAAGGAAGTCCAAACTCAAACCCGTCTCTTCCACAGACTCTGGGGCAGGAGGAAGTTCGGGCAAGCCTTCACTGACTTTGACCGTCGCTTTCTTTTGTGCCTCTGTCATCGTTGCCATAAGCCATGCGCCTCCTTTTGGGCGTTGAACGGACGAGGGACGCAAGACGGGTGAGAAGTTCCGTGTCCCTCGTCCCACATTATGTCCTCGGCGTCGTCCCTTCGGTGTTAAAGGGGACACAGGGCACGGGATAAGGGAGAAGTTCCTCGTCCTTCATTTCGCTCCCTGTCTTGTTGGAGCGGCTATCAGCCACGATTTGTGCCGCTACCGATGGCGACTTTTTCTCCCTTCCGTTCCTCTCCCGAAGGCTCAAAAGGATTTCTCGTCGCACCCGTTCGTCTTTTTCCGAGGCAAGGGCATCATGGAGAGCCTTCAAGGCATTGTCGGTGCCGATGCGTCCCAGCGCCCACGCCGCATGTTCTCGCACGATGGGGTCGGGGTCGTCAGAAAGCAAACGAAGGAGCAAAGGCACGGCTTTTTCCTCCCGCAAATTGCCGACCGCCACGCAGGCGTTCCGCACCAACCCTGAGCGTTTCGCCCGCTTGAGAGGGCTGCCTTTAAAGCGCTGGCGAAATTCTTCCTCGCTCAAAGCGAGCAATTCCAGCAGTTCGGGGGCTGCCCAAGGGCGCGGTTTGAAAGCCTCCTCTTCGGTCGGCTTCGCCTTTCGGTTCCAAGGGCAGACTTCCTGACAGATGTCGCAGCCAAAAACCCAAGTGCCGATGAGGGGGCGCAATCCTCGCGGGATGCTCCCTCGCAGTTCAATCGTCAAGTAAGAGATGCACTTTCGGGCATCCAGTTGATAGGGGCTGACGAAGGCACCCGTCGGACACGCCAGCAAACAACGCTGACATTTGCCGCAGTGGTTGCGCACGAAGGGTTTGTCTGGTTCAAGGGCGACATTGACCAACAGTTCGCCGAGGAAAAGGTAAGAGCCGAGTTGCGGGTTGATGAGGCAGGTGTTTTTGCCGATCCAACCTAAACCCGCTTGCACGGCAGCATCCCGCTCCAAAATCGGACCTGTGTCCACATATGCCTTGCCTTTCACCCCATCGCCCAGCAACGACCGCAAGTAATCCAGCAACGCTTCCAACTTGCGCAAAAGGACTTCGTGGTAGTCCATGCCCCATGCGTATCGGGCGACTTTGCCCGTCGGTGTCGTGGCGGACGGCAGTTGCGCATCGGGCACGAAGTAACTGATGCCGGCGACGATGACCGATTTCACATCGGGCAAGATGAGGTGCAAATCGCCCCGCTTCTCTTTGCCCCGTTCCATGTAAGCCATCGCACCGTGAAAGCCTTTTTCCAACCAGCGCAAAAAATGGGGGTAGGTGGGCGGCGTCTTGGGCGTCGTGATGCCGACAAGGTCAAAACCCAACTCTTTGCCCCGCTGCTTAACCAACTGGGAAAGTTGCTGCGGCGAGAATTCTTGCATCGCCCTTTCACCGACGCAGATTGTAGCGCCCGATGCGGAGCGTGGCAGAGTTGATGCCGAACAAAGTTGATGGCGAAAGTCAAGGCAGGAAAATGTGCAGCGGAGGTGGTTTTGATGGCTTGGCTTTACTGCTTGAACACCAGCACCATTCAGCCTGCGTCGCTGCCCGAAAAAATCAAGGTCGCTGCCCGTGCTGGCTATCAAGCGATTGAACTTTGGTTCGCCGACATCCGCAACTACCAAAACACGGGTGGCTCGCTGGACGACATCGCCAAGATGCTGCGAGACTGTGGGTTGCAAGTGCCCAGCATGATTGCCCTGCACGGTTGGATGGACGCCCACAGCGACGCTTATGTGCAGGCGATGCGGGAGTGTCGCGAGTTGCTGTCCATCGCTGCCAAGTTGGGATGCAAGCGGGTCGTCGCTTCCCCTTCCATGCGTTTTGAGGCAGCACCACTGGATGTGGAGGAAACGGCAAGACGCTTCAGTGAACTGTTGAAAATTGGGCGGGAAGTCGGGGCGTTGCCGATGATGGAGTTTCTCGGTTTCTCGCCCAAAGTTTCCCGAATAGATCAAGCGTGGGAAATCGTGAAGCGGACAGGTGATCCCGAAGCGACCGTCGTCCTTGACCCCTTCCATCTTTGGCGAGGCAATTCATCGCTGGAAGATGTGCCTGACCTGACGGGAGAGCGCATCGGCATCGTCCACTTCAACGATGTGCCTGCGGGTGTTGCGAGGGAGTTGGCAGGCGATGAGGTGCGAGTGATGCCCGGCGACGGGTCTTTGCCATTGCGGGAGTTCCTCGCCGAGGTCAAGCGGCGCGGCTATCAGGGGGCTTTGTCGTTGGAGTTGTTCAACCGCACCTACTGGCAAATGGACCCCTACGAGGTCGCCAAAATCGGTCTGGAGAAAATGCAAGCCATCGCAGAAGCGGTGTAAAGAGGGACACGGGACAAGGAGCATAGGACAAAGGCTCTGGACGCGGAGCGAACGGCGGGCTGCTCAATTTGTCCCTGCTTAGGCGACCTGCCATCCTTGCGGGACGAAGAGGCGGGTGAACTGGTCAATGGCGTATCGGTCGGTCATGCCTGCGATGTAATCGCAAACAAGCCGAGCCAACTCTTTCTGCGAGAGGGATTTTTTGTCAGGCGGACCGAGGGGCAGTTCGTCGGGATGCTGCATGTAGTAGTCAAAGAGGCGCTCAAGGACGAGGCGACATTTTTGGGCTTCCGCCTTCACCCGTTTTTCGTCCAAGTAGACCCGCTCAAAGAGGAAGTCTTTGAGGTCGTTGAGTGCCTTTAGGATTCGGGGGCTCATCTTCAACCGCCCATCGTCAACGCCCTGCTCAATGATGTCCCAGACGAGGGTCGTGATGCGCTGGGAATGGGTTCGTCCCAACACTTGCAAAATGGACGGGGGCACATCGTCCAGTTCCAAGATGCCCGCACGGATGGCGTCGTCCAAGTCGTGATTGACATATGCGATGCGGTCGGCGATGCGGACGACCTGCCCTTCTAAAGTGGACGGCAGATGCTCCTCGTCGTCGGCTTCCAATGCTAAATCTTTTTGCCCTTTAGAGTGATAGCCGATGCCGTCCAACACTTCGTAAGTCAGGTTCAGCCCCCGACCATCGTTCTCCAAAACTTCCACGACCCGAAGGCTCTGCTCGTAATGGCGGAAACGGGCATCAGGGTCGTATTTTCGGTAGGCAGCGTCCAAGGCTTCTTCGCCTTCGTGCCCAAAAGGCGGATGTCCCAAATCGTGCCCTAAGGCAATCGCTTCCGCCAAATCTTCGTTGAGGCGCAGGGCTCGGCAGATGGTGCGGGCGATTTGGGCGACTTCCAATGTGTGCGTTAAGCGTGTCCGATAGTGGTCACCGCGAGGGGCGATGAAGACTTGCGTCTTGTGCATCAGGCGGCGGAAGGCTTTGCTGTGCAGGATGCGGTCACGGTCGCGTTGGAATTCGGTGCGGATGGGGCATTTAGGTTCGGGCACTTTCCGACCCTTGCTCAACGCGCTCTTTTGGGCATGAGGCGACAGCCATTCCATCTCCCATCGTTCCGTCACTTCACGGGGACACACCGCAATTCCCCCTTTCAGCAAGACGGCGGGCGAAAAGTCATCCATGCAAAGGCACGGCACGCATTAGCCGACCAGTGACCGAGGGTTCCAAGTGCCTTGGGCGACAGCAGGGATGAAGCGCTCCAAATCAGGCGATGGCAAGGCAATCGTGCGTCCTTCTTCGGCGCTGCGGTAGGCTGCCATCAATAACTCCGTCACCCTCAGCCCATCTTCCAAGGTGCTGAAAGGCGTTTCGCCCCGCAAAAAGCAGCGAACCATGTGGCGGTTCTCGGCGATGTAGCCGTAGGTGTGGGCTTCATCGGCGACAAAGGGCATCAAGCCTTGCTCCGCATTCTGCTTCTCTACCAAATCCTCGCCCGCTGGTCCTGTCACATTTCGGCTGAAAAAGATTGCCCCTTCGCCCGCTAAGGTGTTGATTTGCAGCAGGTATTCGGGACCGAGGACTTCAAAAGTCAAGCGCAAGCCAGGACCGACGAAACTCCACGAGGTTGTCGCTTCCACCAAAACGAGGTTGCCATTGGGCGTCTCAAAAGTGATGCGGGCGGCGGCATAATCTTCGGCGGGATGGCGGGTGTAGTCCACTTCCAATTCATGCGCCCACATCTTGCGCAACCGTTCGGCGTATTCAGGGCGTGTCCACTTCAGCGAGGCGATTTGGGCTGTGACCGTTTTGGGTGTCAAGGCGGTCAGGCGTTCGTTGGGAGGTGTCAACAGAAACCAACCCGCAGCGACGCTATGGCAGAGCATGTCGTTGAGCACGCCCCCACCTTGTAAATCGCCCCGCCAAAACCATGCCCGATGCGGACCGCTGTGCTCTTCGGCGCAGCGGGCAAGGTAAGGTTCACCGGCGATGGCGGCTCCCCGTCGCCACAGAAGTTCCTTGCCTTTCGTCACGGCAGGGGCGTAAAGTTGGTTTTCCAAGTAGCCATGCGGGATGCCTGCGTCGTTGACGGCTTCCACGATACGACGGGCTTCCGACAAGTTACGGGCGAGAGGCTTTTCAATGGCGAGACCTTTCAATTGCGCCCGACCACCCTTCACTTCGTCGGCAATGGCTTCCACCAACTCCCCACGGACATGATTGGGCGCCAACAACCACACGGCATCTACTTCAGGGTCACGCACCATCTCTCGGACATCGCGGTAGACCTTCGGGCTGCCGACGCCCAGCGAGGCACACAACGCCGCCACTTCTCCCGCCGTCTTTTCGTTGCGGCTGCAAATGGCGGTGATGTCAGCGTCGCGAACGCCGACAAAGGCTTGAGCATGGAAGCGGGCGACAAACCCGCTACCGACCAATCCGACGCGTAACCTCTCTGCCATGACATCCTCACCTCCACCGAAAATTGTGCGGCAGGCGGAAAATGCAAGCGATGCTTTGAAAGGCTAAGGGGGTTCGGCAAGTCACGCCTTGAATAACCGCCGTTCGTTGTAGCGGACATCACCATTGTCGCATCGCCATTGTCGCGGCTAATAGCCGCTCCAAACAGAAGATTGGATGGAGTGTCAGGTTGCTTCCTTGTTGGAGTGGCTATCAGCCACGACGCGCACAACTTATCCCATGCCTTTCCGAATACCTCTGAAAGGCTTGACGGCGCAGTGTCGGTGCGTTATCTTTTGTGCCCGCGAGCAGGGACGCTCGCTTTCGGGCAAGGGAGCCCTTTGACCTGTCGCGTGCTTTTAAGCGCGGGCGCGGTCAAAGGGCTTTTTGCGTTTACGCCCCATGCTTTCTCAATGGTGATGCTCATGGCGGACTTTTTGCCGCTCTTTGCCTTGGGCGCCATCCTGATGGAAGCGGGGATGGGGCGCGCCAAAGGCGCAACCCACTCCTTTGTCAAGGGGATGGTTGCCTTGAGCGTTGGCGTCCTTGTCGGGGCACTTAGCGGCTCGTGGCGCGAGGCGTTGCTTTGCGGGACGGCTGCCTTGTTGGCAACGGTCGGACTGGGCGACCGCATCACACTAATAGCGGCTGCCGTCTTGGCAGCAGGCATTGCCGTCGCCCATCGCATCCTCGTCGTCACCGACCGAGCCTTCAGTTCGGCAGGGGCGTTCAATTTGCCCGAAGCACTGGCAGGATGGGCACCCGTTCAAAAGTGGTTGGCAATTTATTGGCTGCCCGATTACGCCGCTCTTTGGTCTGTCCACGCCCTTGCAGGGGGCGCAGCGTTGGGCGCCCTGATGGTGACAGGACCGCGCATCGGGCGCTATTTGCGCAACGGTCAACCCGCTGCCATGCCCGCTCATAATTTGCCGATGGCGGGCATCGGAGCATTGCTTCTTTGGGTTGGTGCGCAAGCCTTCTCGCCACCGCTGTGGCAGGGCGCCAGCGTCAGTGCCTTCAGTGCTCTACTGACGGCATTGCTTTGGACGCGTTGGCGTTTTGGTAAAACGGACCCATCCTTTGCGTTCACAGGTTTTTGGAGCGGGCTGATTGCGGGCATCGGTAGCGGTGTCAGTTTTTTGCCGTCTCTCGCTGTCGGTGTGGTGGCGGGCGTCGTTGCCGTCGCCTTCTCGCTGGCGTTAGATCAGCGGTTCGTGGACGACCCTGTGGGCATCGTGGCAGCGGAAGGGGTGGCGCCCTTGTTGGGCATCACTGGGCAATGGTTTTGGGGTGAGGCATCGTGGGGCTTGGGCGTCATCTCTTGGGGCGTTGCGGTTTTGGCAGGGTTTGTGATGGCGCAGTGTCTGGGTGGGTTGTTGAGGGCATTCGGTGTCTTGCGTCCTGTGCCCGCCGATGAACTGGCGGGAGTGGACTTGCGCCTTTACGGCATTGTCGCCTATCCTGAATTTGAGTTGCGAGAGGCGTAAGGCGCAAAAGCGAGGAAGCCAATTCAAACAAAGGAGGGATTGTCGTGGCACGACGCAATGTGCGGTCACCGCAGGATGTCATCCGCATGGCGAAAGAAGCCGGGGTGCAAATCGTGGACTTGCGCTTTACGGATTTGCCCGGCACTTGGCAGCATTTCAGCATCCCCGTCCGAGAACTGACGGAGGAACTTTTTGAGGACGGGATCGGCTTTGACGGTTCATCCATTCGGGGCTTTCAAGAAATCCACGAAAGCGACATGATTCTCGTCCCCGACCCCGACACGGCGTTCATTGACCCTGTGTTGGAAGTCCCGACTTTGGTGCTTATCTGCGATGTTTACGACCCTATCACTCGCGAGCCTTACAGCCGCGACCCCCGCTACATCGCCCGCAAAGCCGAACAGTTTCTCCTTCAATCGGGTATCGCCGACCGAAGTTACTGGGGTCCTGAGGCGGAATTCTTCCTGTTCAACGATGTCCGCTACGACTACAAAGCCAACGAGGGCTTTTTCCGCATTGACAGCCGAGAGGGCATTTGGAACAGTGGTCGGGACGAGCAACCTAACTTGGGCTACAAAATCCGCCACAAGGAAGGCTACTTTCCCGTCCCGCCCTCCGACACCCTGCAAGATGTCCGCTCCAAAATCGTGTTGGCGTTAGAAAAAGCGGGCGTGCCTGTGGAAGTCCATCACCACGAGGTGGCGACGGCAGGGCAATGTGAGATTGACCTGCGCTACGACACTTTAGTGCGGATGGCAGACAAACTGCAGGTCTACAAATACCTCGTCAAGATGGTCGCCCGCCAAAATGGCTTGGTCGCCACCTTCATGCCCAAACCGATGTTTGGCGACAACGGCTCTGGCATGCACACCCATCAAAGCCTTTGGAAAGGCGAGGCGAACATCTTCTACGATGAGCGAGGCTATGCCCAACTTTCCGAAACGGCTCGTTACTACATCGGCGGGTTACTCCGCCATGCTCCCGCTTTGTTGGCGTTCTGTGCGCCGACGACCAACTCTTATCGGCGGTTGGTGCCTGGTTACGAAGCGCCCGTCAACATTGCCTACTCGCAACGCAACCGTTCCGCTTGCGTCCGCATCCCTGTCTATTCCCGCAGCCCGAAAGCCAAGCGGATTGAGTTCCGCCCACCCGACCCATCTTGCAATCCCTACCTTGCCTTTGCGGCGATGTTGATGGCGGGCTTAGACGGCATCCTCAATCGCATTGATCCCGGCGAACCGATGGACAAAAACCTTTACGACCTACCCCCTGAAGAGCGACGCGCCATCAAGTCCCTGCCCGGCTCGCTGCACGCCGTCTTGGACGCCTTGGAGCAAGACCACCAGTTTTTGCTGCGGGGCGAAGTCTTCACGCGGGATGTGTTGGAGACTTGGCTGGAACTTAAGCGTAAGGAAGCCGACGAAGTGAACATCCGCCCCCATCCCTACGAGTTCTACCTTTACTTTGACGCCTGATAACGACCGCCCCACCATTAAGGCGGTGATGCGTGATGGCAGCGGTAGAGATTGCACCTCGCATCGTCGTGGACGAAAAAGTTTGCTTCGGCAAACCCGTCATCAAAGGCACCCGCGTGCCCGTTTACATCGTCTTGGCGAAACTGGCGGGTGGCATGACGATGGAGCAAGTCGCTGAGGAATATGGCATTACGCTGGAGGACATCCAAGCCGCTTTAGCGTATGCCGCTTCCGTCATCGCTAACGAGACAATCTTGCCCATCTCGGTGGGGGAAAAACGCTGAATGGTGCGGTTCGTCGTGGATGAGAGTATGCCTCGTTCAACGGCGCTGGAACTTCGGCGGCTTGGTTATTGGGCGGAAGATGTGCGAGATGTGGGGCTGCGAGGGGCTGACGATGAAAGGGTGTTCCAATATGCGCAGGCTCAGCAAGCGACTTTGGTCACAGCGGGTTTGGATTTCGCCGACATCCGTCGTTTTCCGACGGGCACTCATCACGGAATCATCGTCGTGCGAGTGCCTGATGTCTTGCCAACTTGGGTCGTGAACGCTGAACTTATCAGTGCCCTTCAACAACTTCGGGGTCAGTCGTTGCGAGGGGCTTTAGTCATCGTGGAGTTAGGACGGCTGAGGGTGAGACGGTGAGGCGAGCCATCTCGTAGGTAAGGGCGACACTTGCAGGTCGCCTCGGTGTCTAATCGGGTGGGAGTAGCGGAAGGCGGCGAAGGGTGTTACAATCGTTGCCGACTGAAAAAAACGGGACAACGGCGTCCCGACAGATTTGACCGCAAAGCGGCGGTCTGTCGGGGCGCCGTTTCGTTTTTTACCTCACGCAGAGGAGGTGAACGCTGTGAAGATGGTGATGGCGGTGATTAGACCGCACAAGTTAGCGGAAGTGCGCCAAGCCTTAGCGCAAATCGGCATCGTCGGCATGACGGTTTCAGAAGTGCGGGGACATGGGCGGCAGCGGGGGCAAGTGGAGCGTTATCGGGGTGCGGAGTATGTCGTGGATTTGCTGCCGAAGGTGAAGGTGGAAATTGCCGTTCCCGACGAGCAGGTTCAGGAAGTCGTCGCCGCCATCGTCCAATCCGCCCGAACGGGCGAAATTGGCGATGGGAAGGTGTTCGTCCTGCCATTGGACGATTGCATTCGGGTGCGGACAGGAGATCGGGGAGAAGATGCCCTTTAGCCGTGACCGAAGTTTGCCATGTGCCGTTGAAGCCCTTGACAACCTATCGCGCAAAGCAATGGCGCTTTGCGCCCACAGGGCAAAGACGCCCCTCCAAGTTTCAGGAGGGGAAAAGCCGTGCGAGCACCTTTACGGTCGTCGTTGGCGTTCGTCGCTTTGATGGGATTGCTTTGGCTCGTCGGTGTTTGCCTTGCCGCTGAAGGCGATGCAGGCGGTTACAAGACGGGCAACGCAGCGGATGTGATGGACGCAGCGGGCAACAAGTTCGTCGTGCCCCAACCGCCCAAAGGTGCCAAGCCCGAGGAAGTCAAGGCATATCGGGCATTTAAGGCACAAGCAGAAAAAGAGCCGTTGGCGATGAAACTGGCGGATGCCGTCGGGCAAAATCGGGTCGCCATCAACCTGATGTGGACGCTGCTAACGGGCTTTTTGGTCATGTTCATGCAGGCAGGCTTTGCGCTGGTGGAGACGGGGTTTTGTCGTGCCAAAAATGCTGCCCACACGATGTTCATGAACTTCTTCATCTATCCCATCGGCATCGTTGGCTTTTGGCTTGTCGGTTTTGCCTTGATGTTTGGAGGGGCAGCGAGCGTTCCCAACTTCGGCGGGTTGATGGCGCAGGGGTTCGGCAAGGAATTTGCCATCTCCCTCTTCGGCAAAGAGTTCGGCTTGTGGGGGACGAAAGGTTGGCTGCTTTCGGGCATTGCCTACGATACAACCGTCTTCACCCTCTTCCTTTTCCAACTTGTCTTCATGGACACGGCGGCAACGATCCCGACAGGAGCGATGGCGGAGCGTTGGAAACTCAGTGCCTTCGTCATTTACGGCTTCTTCATGACGATGTTTCTTTACCCGTTGTTTGGCAACTGGGCGTGGGGCGGCGGATGGCTGGCGAACTTGGGGGTTAACTTCGGTTTGGGGCACGGTTATGTGGATTTTGCGGGGAGTGGTGTTGTCCACGCTGTCGGAGGCTTATGTGGTTTGGCGGGGGCGATGGTGCTGGGACCGCGCATCGGCAAATACAACCGTGATGGCTCCCCCAATGTCCTCCCAGGGCACAACATCCCGATGGCGGTTTTGGGCACCTTCATCTTGGCGTTTGGTTGGTTTGGGTTTAATCCCGGCAGCACTTTGGGGGCGTCAGGCGGGGGCAACTTGCGTATCGGTGTCATCGCCACGGTGACGATGCTCGCCAGTGCCAGCGGGGCGTTAGCGGCGGCGTTTTACACTTGGTGGCGCACAGGCAAGCCTGACCCGACGATGGCGTGTAACGGGATGTTGGCTGGGTTGGTTGCCATCACCGCCCCCTCAGGCTTTGTCGGCGCCAACGCTGCCATCCTCATCGGCGCCATCGCAGGCATCCTCGTCTGCCTCAGCGTGCAGTTGCTGGAGAAATGGCATGTGGACGACCCTGTCGGCGCCATCTCCGTTCACGGCACTTGCGGGTTGTTCGGCGTTTTGAGTGTCGGCATCTTTGCCGATGGGACTTTTGGCGTCGGTTGGAACGGAGTCGCTGGAGCGGTCAAAGGTTGCCTTTACGGCGATTGGGGACAATTGGCGGCGCAATTGATCGGCTGCGCCACCCTCATCGTTTGGGCGTTTGGTGTCTCGTGGGTCTTCTTTAAGGTGTTAGACCGAGTGATGGGCTTGCGAGTGCCGCCCGAAGTGGAACTGGAAGGGTTGGACTTAGCAGAAACAGGCGTTTTGGCTTATCACGGTTTTGTCCGCGAACCTGAAGAGCCTGTCGTTGTCACGCCCCCTCAATGGATTCCCAGCGCCCGCATCCCACATCTGGTAGAAATTCGGCGTCCATCTCCTGTCAACCATGAGCGGGAAGGGACAAGTTCCATCATCGTGACGGAGGAGCGACCTGCGCCTCGGCTTTACAGCGTCGTCATTGAAGGCGCCAACACCGAGCGGGTGAAGCGTCGTTGGGAGCGCCTTTGCCACGAGCCTCAACAAGCGCCTCCTGAGTTCCACGAGGTCTATCGGCATCTGGTCAGTTTTGACGGGCGGGAGTTTGTCTTTCGGGGCGGTGATCCCGAACGGATGAGGAAGGCGGTGGAGAAGTTGTTTGAGGGCTACTTAGGCGTCGGGGCGAAAGTGACGGTGGAAGGGTAGGGCAGAAAACTTGCCCGACGAAGGGTTGCCGTTGAGAAAACGACCATTTGCGGGGGTGAAAGACATGACAGCAGCGCAGTTGAACGCCGGCGACACCGCTTGGCTACTTGTCAGCACGGCGTTGGTGATGTTGATGACGCCGGGCTTGGGGCTGTTTTATGGCGGGATGGTGCGCAGCAAGAATGTCTTGGCGACGGTGATGAAGTGCCTTTTGGTGTTGGCGCTCATCTCCGTCCAGTGGGTGCTGTTCGGTTACAGTCTGGCGTTTGGTCCCGACCAAAACGGGCTGATCGGCAATTTGGTGTGGTGGGGTTTTCGGGGCGTCGGCGGTCAACCCAATCCCGATTACGCAGCGACCGTCCCCCACGCCGTCTATGCGATGTTTCAGGGCATGTTCGCCGTGATCACTCCCGCTTTGATTGCTGGGGCAGTGGCGGAGCGGATGCGGTTAAGCGCTTTTGCCTTGTTCGTCCTGCTCTGGGCGACTTTCGTTTACGACCCTATCGCTCATTGGGTCTGGGCGAAAGGCGGATGGCTGCGGGAATTGGGGGCGTTGGATTTTGCGGGCGGCACCGTCGTGCACATCAATAGCGGTGTGGCGGGTTTAGTCGCTGCTTTGATGGTCGGCAAGCGGTTGGGCTATGGGCGTGAGCCGATGCCACCTCACAATGTCCCCCTCATTTTGCTGGGCACGGCATTGCTTTGGTTTGGTTGGTTCGGCTTCAATGCAGGCAGTGCCGTCGCTGCCAACGCCAGCGCCGCTTATGCCTTCACCAACACCCACACGGCGACAGCAGCAGCGATGCTCGGATGGGCTTTTGGCGAATGGTTGCAACGCAGCAAACCGACAGCATTGGGCATCGCGTCAGGGGCTGTCGCTGGCTTGGTCGCCATCACGCCTGCCGCTGGATTTGTCAGCCCTCTTTCCAGCATCGCCATCGGCTTTGTCGCTGGCTGGCTTTGTTGTTATGCCGTTCGGCTCAAGGAAGTCTTGCATTTTGACGACGCTTTGGATGTCTTTGGCATTCACGGCGTCGGTGGGATGTGGGGCGCTTTGGCGACGGGCATTTTCGCCCAAAAAGCCATCGGAGGTGCTTCAGGTTGGATTGAGGGAAACGGGATGCAAATGCTTTACCAGTTGGCAGGCATTGGAGCGACGCTGTTGTATTCAGGAGCGGCGACAGCGGTTATCTTGCGCATCGTGGAGTTGCTCATGGGACGGCTGCGGGTGACGGAAGAGCAAGAAGTGGAAGGCTTGGACATTCATGAGACAGGGATGGAAGCCTATCCTGAAGCGGCGATCTTCGGCGGTCGTCCCGTGACCGCATCCTTGATGGCAGAGCGCCCAACCGTCGCGGAGCGACCGACAGCGCTTCCCGCTTTACCTGCCGTCTCTTCCCAACCTATTCCCGTGAGCCCACCCCCTCCCACCGCCTCGGAGCGACGGCTTTACAGCATCATTTTGGAGAACGCCAACACCGAACGAACCAAGCGTCGTTGGGAGCGCCTTTGCCACGAGCCTCAACAAGCGCCTCCTGAGTTCCACGAGGTCTATCGGCATCTGGTCAGTTTTGACGGGCGGGAGTTTGTCTTTCGGGGCGGTGACCCAGAGAGGATGCGGAGAGCTGTTGAGCGTTTGTTTGAGGGCTACTTAGGTGTCGGGGCGAAGGTGACGGTGGAAATGAGCGTGTGAAGGCAAGCGAACAGCAAAGCGCGGAAAGTTAGAGGGCAGCAAACAAGTGGGTGACTAACTGACAGCGATGCAGGAAGTTTCGGGCGAAAGGAAGGGTGAGCAAGATGCCCTCGCCAAAGTTGCAAAACAAGTTGCGACGCCGCAAAAAGTCCAAGCCCAGTAAGCCATCCGAACGCAATTGGGCTGGCAGCGGTAACACCAAAACTTGGAACTCGTCTGCGGTTTCACCTAAAGCAAAGATTTGGCGGGGGGTAACAACGCGGGCTTCCACAATCCCTGAAGCCGTTGCAATGCGAACGGAAGGGGCAGTAAGCAAGTTAAAGCCTATGCGAAGGGCAACATGCTCAGAGATCACCGTCCTGCTGGAGCCTGTGTCCAGAGCCAATCCAAGCCATTCAACACCTTTTGGTCCCACGATACGGGCTGGAACACGCACGAAGGTCGCTTTGGGGTCAAAGCGAACTGAAGGCACTCAAAATCACCTCCCAACCTTCTGGGACAAGCGGACCTTCAAACCAACTCATCAATTCGCCCATTTCGCCTTGCTCCCTCAAGTTGAGAATTGCTTCGTGAAGTTCTTGCTTGTCAGCCGTGTGAAGGAGCAAGATGCCTTCAATGGGGAAGCCGTTTTTGTCGTGCTTCGTCACCTTGATGAGCAGCCACTCGTCCTTGAAGCGCTTTCGGATTTCCTCAATGGGTTCGGGCTTTTGTCCCGTCATGGCTCTTTCACCTCACCAAGCAATTGTAGTGTGGGGGCATTGGCGGGCAAGGGCAGGAGAAGCGGGGGAATTTGCCATCGCTCCCTCGCACGCCTTTTCTCTTTTAGGCTGGCAAAAGACCTCAAAAGGAGGTGTGACGCATGGGTAGTCTCGTTGCGTCGTTGCTGATAGTCGTCGCCGTTGCGGCAGTCGGTTACTTTGTCTGGTGGGTGTTTGCTCGCCTCTACTTTGTTCGCGCCACCGCTGACCGAGCCTTCGTCCGAACGGGCGGGGGGAAGCCGAAGGTCGTCATCGGAGGCGGTGCGTTCGTCTTACCTTGGTGGCACGACATCACTTGGGTGTCTTTAGCCTCCACGAAAGTCCGCATCGTTCGGGCAAACCGTGATGCGCTGATCACCCGTGACAAGTTCCGCGTGGATGTCGGGGCGGATTTTTATGTGCGAGTTCCTTCGGACGAAGAGAGTGTTTTGAGAGCCGCTCAAAGTTTGGGCGCTCGCACGACTGACCCGGAAGCCCTGCGGGAGTTGTTGGAAGATGAACTAACTTTCGCCCTGCGAGCCGTCGCCGCCAAACGAACCCTCATGGAACTGCACGAAGACCGACAAGGATTTGCCAAAGAAGTCGCCGAGCAAGTCCGCCAATCATTGGCTCAAAAAGGCTTGGTGCTGGAAAGCGTCTCCATCTTCGCCCTTGACCAAACTGATGCCGAGCAGTATGACCCAAGCAATGTCTTTGATGCCGCTGGTTTGGAGCAAATTGCGGCGCTCACTTCCAAAGCCCGCGTCCTGAAGAACGAACACGAGCGCAACGCCGAAATTGCCATCAAGCAAAAAGATGTGGAGACCCACAAAACTTTGCTGGCTTTGGAGCAAGAGCGAGCCTTCGCCGAACACGCTCAGCGCCGCGCCATTGAAACCCACCAAGCCGAACAACGAGCCGAAACGGAACGCTTCCGCTTCACGCAGGAAGAGTTGGTTCGCCTCTCCGAAATTGAAAAGCAACGGCGCATTCGTGAGGCGGAAATTGAGATGGAGCGGCAAATCAAAGAGCGGCAGTTGCGCGAGCAAATCAACCTCATTGAGATTGAACGGGAAGCCGACTTGGCGCAGATTGAGCGGGAGAAAGTCGTCCGCATCGCTGAGCAAGAGCGGGAACGAGCCATCAACGCCGCAAGGCGATTGACCAGCGTGGAACTGAGCGAACACGAGATGATGGTCTTCCAAAAGCAGGCGGCAAGGTTGCGTGCCGAAGCGGAAGTCAAGCGAGCCGAGCAAGAAGTCCAAACCGCCGCCGAATTGGCTGCCGTGGAGCGAGAGCGGCAAGTCGCTTTGGTCAAGGCCTTGACCGAGTGGGAAGTCGCCCAACGAAAGGCGGAAGCCATTGAACGGTTGGCGCAAGCGACCCGCTTTGAGGGCGAAGCGAAAGCCGATGCCCATCGCAAGATGGTGGAAGCCCAAAGCGCCATCGCCGACAAGTTGGTCTGGAAGGATGTCTTGCTGCAACTCATTGAGCAAGCACCCGCCATCGCCAAAGAACTGATGGCGCCCGCCGAAAAGATTGAGAGCATCCGCATCTTGGATGTTCAAGGTTTGGGCGCTGTCGGCAACGGCAGCGCTGGTGGCGGGACGATAGAGCGGGTTCTAACAGCCATTCTCAGTTCGGGAGCGGTGCTCCCTGTCTTGCGGGAGTTGCTGCAATTTGCTGGCACCGACCCTCAAAAACTCGTCAACACCTTAGCGGAACGGCTCAGCGTGCCCGCTCAAAGCAATAGCCAATAAGCGCAAAAGCGCGAGACCGCGAAGGTGTCAGCGTGCCGTTGATGCGTTGAGCCTCTCTTAGCCTGGCGCGCTGACATCCCGATAGCAAAAGTCGCGTTTGGGGACGAAGGCGTCCCTTTCAGCCGATGGAACGGCTGTGGGGACGCCTTTTTCGTTTCGCATCGATGCCTTCCAATCACTGCCAAGGAGGGATGACGAGATGTTGCGTCGGTGGCAAATCGTCAAGGTGGCTTTGTTGGTCGGCATGGCATTGATAAGTAACGCCTTCGCCGCTGACAACGAGAGCGGCAAACTGAAAATCAGCGGGTTTTTGGACGGCTACTTCACCTTCAACACGAGCAACCCAGCGACGATGGTCGTGGCATCACCCAACTACACCTTCAAGGTGGAAAACGCCCTGCACAATTTCACCTTTCGCAACCGCCGACCGCGCTTGCAGTTGGCGGAAATCGTCCTTGAACGCCCGATGACGGAAAAGCGTTTTGGCTTTCGGCTGGACTTGGACGCAGGGACGACAACCGAATGGGTGCATCAAGCAGAGCCTGCCGGGCGCTCTTGGGCGTTCGTTCAACAAGCCTTCGTCTCCGTGCCCTTGGGCAAGGGCTACCTTGACTTCGGCAAATTCGTCACCCATCACGGCGCTGAAGTCATTGAGAGCAAAGACAACTGGAACTACAGCCGCAGTTTGCTCTTTGCGTGGGCAATCCCTTACTATCATGCAGGCATTCGCTACTGGCTGCCGATGGGCAAAAGCGACAAGGTGTGTCTGCACTTGTATCAGGGTTGGAATGTCATCAAGGACAACAACCGAAGCAAAAGCATTGGGTTGATGTGGCAGCGTTCAGCGGAGGGCTACGCCTTGACGGTCAATTACACAGGCGGAGCGGAGTTGCCCAACAGCAGTCGCTTGCGCCATTTGCTGGATGTCGTTTTCACCAAGCCGCTCAACGCCAAAGATGCGCTGATGCTCAATGCCGATTGGGCACGAGATAACGCCGCATCGGCGACTTGGTATGGCTTGGCAGTTTACTGGCGACGGCAATTGAACGCCAACCATGCCCTCACCCTGCGGGCGGAAATTTTCCGAGATGCCGACGGCTTTGCGACAGGCGCAATTCAGACGGCGAAGGAAATCACCCTGACTTACGAGATGCCTGCTTTATGGCAACGGGGCGCTTTGTTGCGGTTGGAAGTTCGGCACGATTTTAGCGATGCGGCGGTCTTTGATGGGGGCACAAAAAAGCGACAAACCCTCTTCATCCTCGGTCTCCTTCAACCCTTTTGAGCCAACGGCGCATTAAGCGAAAGGGGTAGGCGTTGCCTTTGTTTGGGCTTTCCCCTCCGTCTGCCTTTAGCCTTTTAGCCGTTGAGCGAAAAGGTCACCGAGGCGTTGCAAGGCAGGTGAAACATCGTCGGGTCGCAAGCGAATGTCAAGGAGGCTAAAAACGGGCAACTCTTTGGCTTTTGCGAGGGCGAGGCGCAGTTGGTCGGCGGTTTCTACGATGAAACCCGCTCCGCCCAAAGTCGTCGCCAGTTGGGCGAAGTCCACTTCGGGAAACTGTTGCAAATAAGTCGCTTGTTGATGCCCCATCGTCCTTAGGGAGGTGTAGCCCCGATTGTTCAGGACGAGGATGATGGGATTGAGCCCTAAGCGCTTGATGGTCAAAAGTTCCATCCCCGTCATCAGAAACGCCCCATCGCCCACCAACACGACAACCCGTCGGAAGGGATCGCCCAAAGCCGCCCCGATAGCCCCTGGGATAGCAAACCCCATGCTGGCGTAATAAGCGGGGCAGAGGAAAGAAGTGCCCTCATGGGTCTTGATGTCCGTAGCGGCGAACATCGGGTCGCCCACATCGGTGACCATCAGCGTCTCGTCGTCAATGAAGGCATTGAGTTCGTAAAGGACGCCGCTCATCGTTAGCATCCCATCGCAAGGTTGGACGCGAGGTTGCATCGGGACAATCCAAGAAGGGTCACGCCCAATCAAGTCAGGCGATTGCCTCAACTCTTGGACGAACCCGACAAAATCCACATTGCTGTATTCATGATGGCGGATGCGGACTCGCTCTGAATTTGCCAAAACGGTGCGACAAGGGTCTAAACGGGCAGTAAACATCCCCAAATTGATGTCGGTGAGGAAAGCCCCCAGCATCAACAAGCAATCGGAATTTTCCACGAGGTCTCGGACGCGGGGGTCACCCGCCTCTCCGTTGTAGACACCGATGTATTGCGGATGATGTTCAGGGAAAGCGGATTTGCCCAACAAGGTGGAGCAAACGGGAATGCCCAAGCGCTCCGCTAATTCCACGACTTGCGTTTGAAGCCCGAAACGATGAACTTCCACATCCACCAAAAGGACAGGCGATTGGGCATCGTTGAGCATCTTTACCGTTTCGCTGACGGCTTCCAACAATGCCCCTCGGTCAGTGCGCTTGACCGGTTGGGGCGTGTAAGGCAACTCTTCTATCTCCGCCATCACCATATCTCGGGGGATTTCCAAATAGACGGGGCGCTTGAAAGTGAGGGCGATGTCAAGGGCTTTGTGGATTTCTTCGTCAGCCGTCAGCGGGTTGTCCAAGATGGTCGCATAAGCGGTGACTTCCTGATAGACCCGCCATTGGCTTTCAAAAGTTTTGACTTTGTGGTGCAGCAACTCATGTTCCCGTCGCTCCCGAACGCCCGGCGCCCCGCTGATGACGACAAGGGGTGATTTTTCGGCGTAGGCTTGAGCGACGGCGTTGACCATGTTCAGCGCCCCAACGCCATAAGTGACGACAGCCACGCCTAAACCGCGAACCCGAGAGTAAGCGTCAGCGGCGAAACCGACACACGGTTCATGGGTCATGACGACGATTTCCAAGGGACTTTCGGCAAGGGCGTCAAAGAGGGTGAGGGCAAAATCACCGGGGATGCCGAAGGCGTGGCGAACGCCTTGCTCATACAACAACTCAAAAAGATGCGCCGCCAACCGAGGCATAGACATCGCCTCCCTGAGCAAGGGAATCCGCCTTAATGCGCCGCCACCGTCGTCTCCATTATGGCTCACTGCCTTGAGAGGCGAAACTTTCCTAAGTGGCAAAAGTCTAACGGCTTGGATGCACGGCATAATTTTGACCGTGCGCCAAAATCAAAGCGCCGCCACGAAGTTGAGGTCTGGCGGTGCGGGTTTGAGAGCAAAAAACGCCGCGCAAGCGGCAGAGCAAGGAGGGGTTGCACCAATGAGGAAGGCAGCGTGGTTTCGCCTCCTCGTGGGCGCGACAGTGACGGTGAGCGCCTTAGGGCTTTTGCCCAAAGGGCTTGCCGCCCAAGAAGCGCCCAAAGATGTCCCTATCACCCACTGGGCGTATGACGCCGTGCGTGAACTGTATCGCCTCGGCGTCTTGGAAGGCTACCCCGACGACACTTTCAAAGGGCGACAGCCAATGACGCGCTATGAGTTCGCCCTCGCCGTCAAACGGTTGCTGGACGCCATCCGCGAAAAGCCTGAAATCCGCGAGTTGCTCCGTGGTCCTGCCGGTCCGCAAGGTCCTCAGGGTCCGCAAGGTCCTCAGGGTCCCGCTGGTCCGCCTGGTCCGCCTGGTCCGCCCGGTCCGCCTGGTCCGCAAGGTCCTCAGGGTCCCGCTGGTCCGCAAGGTCCGCCTGGTCCGCCCGGAAAGGTTGACGAAGATCGTGTCAAGGCAATCGTGCGCGATTTGATTCGCGAGTTTGAGCCCGAACTGAAGCGCCTCGGTGCTCGTGTGGACGAACTGGAAGAACGGGTTAAGGCGCTGGAAGAGAAGGCAGGACGCGGTGTCAGCGTTGCTGGCGTTCCCTTGAATGTGAGCCTCTCCTATGTCCAAGACATTGACAGCACCCGATCCCCCGCTCCGACGAGCCTCCAATGGCGTGACCGCCTCGGTTACCATCGCGTGGACATTTCCACGGAGAAGCAGATTGATGAGAACTGGAAAGGTTCAATTCGCCTCATCTGGGTCAATGGAACGCCCGCTCGTGACACAACGGGTATTGATGTCACCGAACTTTACCTGCAAGGCAAGGCTCACCTGCCCTTGCTTGGTGAGTCCACTCTTACCGCCGGTCGGCAGTATGTCAAATTCGGTCAAGGCTTCTTGCTGGACACGAACTTTGGAGCCATTGACGGCTTACGCGTGGACATCCATCGTCTGGGACTGAACTGGACTTTAATCGGTGCTGATGTCCCCAACGGGGGCTTTGCTAACTACAACCTTTCGCCTCTAGCTGGATTTCTCCCTCCCATTGCAGATGGTGACGGTCTCTTCGCCCTCCGAATTTCCCGTGGTTTCTTAGGTGGCGAACGATTGCAATTGGGTGCCAGTTGGCTCAACACAGGTGCCGGTGACTACAAGGCGTATGGGGTTGACCTTGCGTTGAAACTGTTTGGCGGCAACATCCTGCCTGAAATTCGTGCCGAATGGGTCCGCAACTACCGAGACATGGCGAACCTTCCTAACCGTGGTAACCTCTACTTTGTTGGCGCCGATGTCTTCAAGACTGACCGCATCACCCTTGTCGCCAGTTGGACAGACACCACCAGTGGTTTCCGTCGCCATTCAGTGGCGATCTACAACCCCTTCTTCTTGACACCTGCTGAAGCCCTGTTCCGCCGTCCCGTTGCTTTTGGTGCTGTGGACAATGGCGGTAATGTGTTGTCGGACAAGGTCTTTGATGTCCGCTTGGACATCAAACTCTTCGGCGAAAGACCCCTCTTCGTGCATTGGTTCAATGGGGATGTGGTTGGTGGCGGTAAATTTGGCAGCACCTACACCGTTGGCTTCCGCGGCTGGAAACTGGCGGACAAACTGGCTCTGGACATCCTCTATGGCAACAAGAGCAGCGGCGATGTCGGTGTCAAGCAGCAATACCTCGGTGTCGCTGCCACCGCCAGTTTCTAAGCGGTAAACTCGTCGGCAATGAACCGCCCCGATGCTAAAGCGTCGGGGCGGTTTTTTTCTTTTGGGCATTCCGAGGCTGTTCGTCGTCCAAGAAGCGAGGGTGAGAGAGAAATGAGCCGAGAGGGCGATGCGTTTGTCCAATTTGTCGTCCACGCTGTGGCTGCCGCTATCCGTCGGGCGCGGGAGTTAGGAGAGACAGCGACAGAAGTTGTCGCCACCCGCCAAGCAGGTTATCGGGAGTGGGACCCTGAAGTCATCCGCATTGACCGTGAACTGGAAAACTTGTATGTGAGCGCTTTGCAACAGACGGGTTGGCGGGTCACTTTACTCAGCGAGGAACTGCAGCGGGTGGAATTGCCCGGCGACGGTGAGCCGTTGTTCGCCGTCTGTGACCCTTTTGACGGCAGCGCCCTTTATCGTCGTCGCCTTCGGGCTTTTTGGTTCACCGCCTTTGCCCTCTACGACCATCAAGGCAACCCCCTCGCTGCTGCGGTCGGTGACCTTTTGAGCAACCGCGTAGAATTCAGCACGCCTGACGGCGCTTCCGCGGTGCCTGTCGGCAATTGGGATGCTTGCGTTCCTTTGCGTCCCCAACGCACTACCGAGTTGAAAGATGCCTACTTGGCGACTTACCTGATGAAGCCTCACTTTCTCTATCCGACGGTGGAACGCTACAAGCCGCTTCTTTCGCAGGTCAGATTTGTCCTGCCCAACGGAGGACCGTGCGGGTTCGCCGATGTGGCAGCAGGGCGCTGCGACATTTACCTCGCTGTCCAGCAACCGATGATTGAAATCTTTGCGGGCTTGCCCATCGCCTTATCGGCGGGTTGTGTCGTCACCGATTTTTCGGGCAACCCCGTCTCCTTTGACGCCGACCTCCACCGGCGCTACGATGTCCTTTGCACTTGCACGCCCCAACTGCACGAAAAAGTCCTTCGGATGCTGAACGAGGGGTGAGACTGCGATGACCGTCACGGCGAAAAAGGTTTGGACTGACGAGGAGTTGCTTCGGCTCAAACATGAGGGCAAGGTGGAGTTGGTAAATGGGAAGGTGATTTGGATGCCGCCTGCGGGGGCGGAACAAGGGGCAATTAGCATGGACTTGGCGACGCGACTGAACAACCATGTTCGGCGCCACAAATTGGGGTGGGTCTTTGACGCCCAAACAGGCTTCCGAATTCGTGGAAACCTTCGCTCCCCTGCCATCTCCTTCGTCCGTCTTGATCGCTTGCCAAGTGGCAAGCCTCCCAAAGGTTTCCTGCGCGTCCCGCCCGACTTAGCGGTGGAAGTTTTAGCGCCTGACGAGACGGTAGCGGATTACGAGGAGAAAATCGCCGAGTATTTGAGTTGGGGGGTTCGGTTGATTTGGCTTGTTGACCCCAACACTCAGACGGTGACGGTGGTTCGGGCGAACGGGGAACAGCAGGTTTTGAAGGGCAACGATGTCCTCAGCGGAGAGGATGTCGTCCCCGGCTTCAAAATCCGCGTGAAAAAGATTTTTGAGTGAGGTGACGCGGATGGACGAACGGTTGCGTCCTGAGCACTACTTTGACCTCGCCCGATTTTCTCATCGGGCGTTGTTTGAGGGCGTGACAGTGGTCTGGGAAGTCATCCCCCGCATCGGCGATTACTTGCGAGCCATCGTTCAACCCGAAATTCGTGGGACGGTGATGGATGGTGCTTTCGTAACGGGGCAAGTCTTCATCGGGGAAGGGACAGTCGTGGAGCCGGGGGCGTGCGTTTTCGGTCCCGCTTACATCGGCAAAAATTGCCTCGTTCGTTCGGGCGCTTATGTGCGAGGCGAGGTTTTGGTGGGTGACAGTTGCGTCTTGGGGCATGCCAGCGAGTTTAAAAATTGCATCTTGATGGATGGCGCTCAATGCCCCCACTTCAACTATGTCGGCGATTCCATCTTAGGCTTCCGCTCCCATCTTGGTGCGGGTGTCATCGTTTCCAACTTGAAAGTCACGCGGGATGAAATCATCGTCCGCATAGATGACCGCACCTACCCGACAGGGTTGCGGAAGTTCGGGGCTATCTTAGGCGACTGTGCCGAAATTGGTTGCAACGCTGTCCTTAACCCTGCCACCCTCGTCGGTCCGCGCACCCTCGCTTATCCCCTCACTTCCTTGCGGGGCTATTATCCGCCTGACAGCGTGATCAAGTTGCGCCAGAGCGTTGAATGGGTCGCTCGCCGTTGACATAATTGCGTCGCCCACAAAACTTATCAGGAGGGATTGACCATGCTCAGTGTCATCCACGAACGCGCTACCGAGTTGTTGAAACGCCTGCAAGAGTTAGGTGATGCCCTTTGACTTAGCAGGGAAACGGGCACGGCTGGCGGAATGGGAGAGGCTCGTCAACGACGCTCATCTCTGGGAAGACCCTGAGCGAGCCGCCCAACTGACCCGTGAGTTGGGGCGGTTGAGGGACGAGTTGGAGCGATGGGAACACTTGCGTCAGCGCCTTCAAACCATTGCCGAACTTGCCCAATGGGCTCAGGAAAGTGGCGACGAAGGTTTGACCCCTGAGTTGGAAGCAGAACTGCGGAAAGCAGAAGGAGAGTTTCGGGCATTAGAAATCGCCGCTCTCCTCTCTGGTGAGCATGACCGAAGCAACGCTATCCTGTCCATTACGCCCGGCGCCGGCGGCACCGACGCACAGGACTGGGCAGAGATGCTGGCGCGCATGTATCGCCGCTGGGCGGAACGACATGGCTTTGATTTTGAGGTCTTGGACTACACCGAGGGCAAGGAAGCGGGCATCAAAAGTTTCACGGCGTTGGTCAAGGGCGAATACGCCTATGGGTTGCTCAAAACCGAGCGGGGCGTCCATCGCTTGGTGCGCATCTCCCCTTTTGATGCCAGTAAAAGCCGCCACACCTCCTTCGCTGCCGTGGATGTCATCCCTGAAATCGGCGAGGACATCAAGGTGGACATCCGCGAGGAGGACTTGGAAGTGGAAACCTTCCGATCGTCAGGACCTGGTGGACAGCATATGCAAAAAAACGAGACCGCCGTCCGCATCGTGCATAAGCCGACGGGCATCGTCGTGACTTGCCAGTCAGAACGCAGTCAGCACCTCAATCGCATGCGAGCCCTCCAAATCCTGCGGGCTCGCCTTTACGAACTGGAGCGACGCAAACGGGAGGAGGAGTTAGCGCGACTGCGGGGCGAACTGCCCGAAATTAGTTTCGGCAACCAAATCCGCAGTTATGTCTTGCACCCCTACAAACTCGTCAAAGACTTGCGCACCGAAGTGGAGACGAGCGATGTGGAAAGCGTCTTGGACGGTGACTTGGACGAGTTTATCTATGCCGCCCTCAAGCAAGAAGCGAAATCCCGCCAACGACCGACTTAAAAGGCAAGGAAGAGCGGAGAGAAATCCATCGTCCCCTTAAGGGATGAGCAGCCATTCATCAATGAGCCGAGCCGTCCCGACGAACGCTGCCAGCAAGATGACGGCAGGTCGCTCTATCACGAAGATGGGTTGCAAAGTTTCGGCATCCACGATTTCCACATACTGAGGATGCACTAACGGCTCCTCACTCAACACATCCCAAACCACTGCCTTCAATATCGCCACCCTCCGCTCACCGTCCCGAAAGAGTTGATCCGCCCGTTGCAATGCCCGAAAGAGAGCACTGGCTGCTTTTCGTTCCTCGGCATTCAGGTAGGTGTTGCGGCTGCTCATCGCCAACCCGTCTTCTTCCCGCACCGTCGGGCAAGGGACGATTTCAACGGGCATGTTCAAATCCCGCACCATGCGTTGAATAACCCGCAACTGCTGAAAATCCTTCTCCCCGAAATACGCCTTATGGGGCAGGACGATGTTGAACAGTTTCGCCACGACCGTCGTCACACCCCGAAAATGCCCAGGGCGATAAAAACCCTCCAACCCTCTCGTCAGTTCCGTCACTTCCACGAAAGTCTGGAAGCCTTCGGGATACATGTCCTCGTCCTTTGGGACGAAAGCGATGTCCACGCCGACCGATTCCGCCAGACGAAGGTCTCTGGGCAAATCGCGGGGATAACGCTGGAAGTCTTCCCTCGGTCCAAACTGCAACGGGTTGACATAGATGCTGACGACGACGACATCGCACTCTTGGCGGGCTCGTCGCATCAGGGCAAGGTGCCCTTCATGGAAGTAACCCATCGTCGGGACGAACCCAATGACTTTGCCTTCCCGCCACCATCGCAATGCCCGTCGTTGCATTTCGTCAGGGCGTTCAATGACCTCCATCGCTACACCTCCTTGAAAGTCAATGCGTTTGCCAATGTTGACGAACCAAAGCGTTCAGGTAAGCCAACGACCGCCGTGTCCCTTCATCACCTTGTCCTTGCCCGTCTTCCAAACTCAAGACGCCATGAAATTGCCTCCCCGCCAGTTCTCGGAAAATCGCCTCCAAAGGCACATCGCCTTCCCCCAAAACTTGGTGGGCGTAATCGCCGACTTTGCGGTCGGAGACATGCACATGCCAGACACGGTCAGCAACTGCCCGTAAAATTGCTATCGGGTCGTAGCCGACCATCACAGGGTTGGCGCAATCAAAATTGATGCCAACAGGGAGACCTTTCAAGCGGTCTACGACTTCCAGAAAAACTTCGGGCTCAAAGGCGAAATCAGGAAGTTGCCACAAGCGGTCTTTGTAATGGTTTTCCAGCCCCAACTTGACACCGCGTGGCGCCGCAAATTCTGCCAAACGGGTCAGCATCTCCACCGCCCAAGCGATGCCTTGTTCTCTTGACACCTCAGGATGGGCGCAACCGACCGTCACCCGAACCCCTTCCGCTCCCAGCACCCACGCTGCCACGACTTTCGTCTTCATCTCGTCCAACTGTCGCTCCCGCTCCTTTGCGTCGGGATGGGTAAAATCGGGGGCGCAAGTGAGCATGGAGAGTTTGAGACCATACTTGTTCAGCGTCGCCGCAAGTTCGTCCAAAGCCCGTCGGTCGTAACGAGGCAGCATGGCATGGTGAAGTTCAACGGCGGTAACGCCAAACTCTTTCGCCTTCGCCAACACTGTCGTCAAACTCGGTCGTCCCGTCTCCAACATAGGCGTCAGCAATCGCACAGGACTCCAACCGATGACAGGCTTCATCGCAATGCACCCCTAACTTTTGGATGCCAAAGGACAAAACAGGGTTTCTAAAAGTCGCCGGGCTTCAATGGCAAAAGAGGCAGGAACAAAGAGGCATTGCAAAGGCACGGTCGGATTGGCAGGGTCGACATCACTTTGCAGGCTGACGGGAATGCCCCGCTCTTCTAAAGCGGCGCGCAAAAGGAGTGCCCTTCCTTCCTCGCCACGAAATACCTCCACCCATCCGCTCTCCTTCGGCGGCAAAGTGATGGGTTCAAAATCGCACCAGCGCACTAATTCGGCAATCAGGTGTTTGCCATCCTGCGACCATTCCATCGGAGGCACTTGCAATTGACCGGCGGAGCAAATCCGACTGGCACCCAGTTGCCCTAACGCTTCAGCCAATTGCTCCGCCGTCGCTTCGTCCATCGCCAACGCAACACCCTGCAAAAACTTGCCCATCGGTCGCAAGGCGTTCAACACGGCGGAAGGGGACGGCATTGCGACGATGTGGGCGACCCTTGCCGAGCAGGCAACTTTCCGCCATCCGCCTTCCATCCCTTGCCCTTCGCCCCAGACTGCCACCGTCCAACTCGCATCCCTGGATGCCAACACCGTTGCGCCCAACATTTCACAAGTGAGGCGAAATTGCGCCACACGGGCTTTTTCAGCCTCCCGCAAATTTGTCGGCAATTCAGCGTTCATTCGCTCCAACGCCTTTGCCACCTTGTCCCCAAATTCCCGTTCCTTCATCCCTCGTCCCACGACGAAGCAGATTTGCGGTGACAGACAACCCCGTTGATCAAAGCGGGCGATGTCCGACGCCAGCAATTCAGCGGTTCTCTCGTCAGCGAACTCCTCAGCGATGATGGCGACACTAACCCGATGCCCCCGCTCTATGACCCGCACCTTCGCAGGCACTTGGCGCTTGATGGCGGTGACCGTTTCATCCGTGCCGTAAACGATGACTGCCTCAACGGCGTCACTCATCAAAGTGCTGATGTCCACTTCGGTCGCAGGCAAGATGGCGATAGCCTCGGCAAGTTCAGGGGCGATGGCAGCCAAACTTTTGGCAAACAGGGCAGGTAACAACGGTTCGTCTGACGAGGGTTTGACCAAAACGGGCGTCTTGCACAGCAAACAAAAGGCGATGTCCCAAATGCCGACACCGATGATGTTGCCTGCCAAAATCAACAAGGCAACATTTGCCCCGAAGGCTTTTCGCCGAACGCCGTTGGGTCGCAGCACGAAAGCGTCTAATGCCCGATGGTCACCCAGTTGTTCGTCCAAAAGGCGCAGCAACCGCTCAGCGGTCATCGGCTCAAAAAGAGTGTTCAATGCCCGCTCACAGACGGGACGGCTGAAGGGTAGGCGTTGTGGCAGCTCTGCCAAAACTTGCTCTCGCTCTGGCGCCGCTTCATTGAGCCAATAGCGAGCGACCCGCTCCAACGCCGTAGCGATGTCGGCAACGGACAGAGACTGCAAACCCGAACGAACTTGCTCCAATCGCTTGAGCGCCTCAACGGTTGTTGTCTGCATCCTTTTTCCCTCCTGCCCACCTACACCCTTGCTCGCCCCACTGCTTCAGCGATTTGCAGGAAAGCATCCCGCGGGTTTTCCGATTGGGTAATGGCGCGCCCGACGACGAGGAAATCGGCGCCCCGTCGGATGGCTTCGTCGGGCGTGATGATGCGCCGCTGGTCGTGGGCGTCCGCGCCCACAAGGCGGACAGCAGGGACGATGACTTGGAAGTCGTCACCGCAACTTTCCTTGATGCGCTCAATTTCGTGCCCTGAGGCAATCACACCATCGCAACCGCAAAAACGCGCCAATCGTGCCAGATGGACGGCGTAATCGCTCAGCGGCAGGGTGACCATCAATTCGTCCCGCAGTGCCGTTTCATCCAAACTGGTCAGCACTGTCACTGCCCAAAGCAACGGGCGATGCGCCAATCCGTGAACCGCTTCTACGGCAGCCCGCAACATCGCACTGCCGCCAAAGGCGTGGAGTGTGACGGCGCCAATGTTTTGGTGCGCCATCGTCCTGATAGCGCCTGCGACCGTTGCGGGAATGTCGTGCAACTTCAGGTCACAAAAAACCCATTTGCCCCGTCCCTCCAATTCCTCCACGATTTGCCATCCTGCCGCCAGAAACAGACGATAACCGACCTTGTATCGGCTGACGGTATCGCCCAAGAGGTCAACGAGCGCCAATGCCGTCGCCATGTCGTCCACATCCAACGCTACGATCAATCGCTGTGCCGCCTCCATCGCTCTCACCTTCAAACTGCCATCGCCCAATGCATTGCATCCCGCTTGAAAAGTTTGTCGTCAGAGCCGTCAAGGAGTTTGTCATGTGGACATGCCGAGTAAAGTTTCAGCACCTACACGGTCAATGACCAAGCCGTTGAACAGCCCACCGCGCAAGGCAGCGGCTGCCGCTTGAGCGCGAGCAGCGCCCCGCACCAGCACAAAAACAGACACACCGTCACTGACCGCCTTTTTGAGCCGTTGCAGCGAGAGGGTTTGCAATCGCTCCCCCAAATTCCGCCCAAAGGTCGTCCTGTTCCATCAAAGGGTTGGCTCAAAATCGTCCCCACTACCCCTTGCACTTCCGCCATCGTCACCCCGCTCGCTTTCAACACTTCTCGGTCCTCCGTCTCAAAAGCGCTGATGCTGACAAACACGACACCCAGCAACTCAATGACTTCATCTCCCGCAAAAGGATGGCAAACGACTTTTTGCCCCTCCACCGTCCCCCAACAACGCATGACAACGGTGTCCGGCAAATCGGGATGTCCGCCACCCCATAGCACTCGTTCCCGCTGACGGGCTTGCAAAGCGAACAGGTGCAACCTTTTCAGATTCGGGAGGTGGCGCAGGCAAAAAGGCAAATTCAGTGCTTCTAAAAGCGCCCGAATTGCCCGACCACCATCTAAGCCGACGGACATTTCCTCCATCCCTTGCCATCGCTCTTGCAACCATTGCGCCGCTGCCGCACCGATGGCGGGATATGCCCATTCGTCCCGAACCGGATGAACGACCCGCACCTCCATCAAGCCCAACCGCTCCATCAAAGCCGCTTCCAACGCCAACAGCCCAATAGGTTCAGGTCTTGGCGGCTGGACGCTGACGGTGACCAACGGCGGAGTGTTGCCTTTGACACCGTGAAGGACTTCTTCTAACAACCGACCGGCACATCGTTCGCTTATGCCGATGCGTTGTGCCACTGCCTTATTGGTGCGGCAGCGCTTCAACGCACCAAAGCGCAAATGTGCCGCCCGAGAAACCAATTCCTTGCCCACCTCGGAAGCGAGGAGTGAAAACTTGCGCCGCCGCAACCCCTAAGTAAGTGTTGACAGCGCGTTGGTCTATGGTTTGCAGCGACGGGATGACGATGGCTTCCCGCAATTCGGGCAAGGCTTGAAGAAGTTGCCCCGCCAATTTCTCATTGGTCGGTGGTGCGATGGTGACAGAAAGCAGGCTATCGGCGCGAGGGTCTTTCAACGCTCGTTCCAGCAACCGACGCAACCGTCGCTGCGACCAATTGCAGTAAGGCAACATTTGTTGCAACCGATGCAAAACTTCGCGGGGACGATGCGGCACGGGTTTCGTAAAGCAGCCGCAGCACCCGATAAAGTTCCCTCCCGCTCAACGGCGCTGCCCGTTGCATCAGCGCATCGGCTCCCTTCTCCTTAAGTGCCATCAACTTTCCTCATCGCCAATTTTTCCGCACCATCGGAAATTGGGACAGAACTTTTGCTCTTTCCCTTGACGAGGTTTTCCTGCCGCCGCTTACTTTGCGACGGCGCACACCCTTGCACAAGGAGGGCGATGAAGATGGTGCGACAAGTCAAGCCCGCAGTCAATCATGGCTTCACCCTCATTGAGTTGCTCGTGGTGATTGCGATCATCGCCATTCTGGCGGCGATTCTGTTTCCCGTGTTCAGCACCGCCCGCGAGAAAGCGCGGGCAACAACCTGCCTCTCCAACTCCACAGCATATGCCAAGGGGCGCATCCGATGGTGCCGCAGCATTTATCCCTTTGACGGCACACCTGCGGGCGTGCCTGCAGGGACTCCTTGCCTGCCGTAAAGTCAAGAGTTACAGGCTTCCAGAACGGCTGACTTTGTGGGCGCAGACGAATGTCTGCGCCCATAATTTCGCAGGAGGTGAAGGATGATGCGTAGGCAAAGTCGGTTTTTGGGTGGGATGATGGCGGTGATAATGCTGATGGGCATGAAGTTCGCTGACGAAGAGCAAACACCCCTTCGTTTTGCGATTCAAGGCGACATCCACAATTTCCGACGCATCCCTAAGACCTACCTGCAAAAGTTGCTCGCCGACGCAAAAGAAATCGGTTGCTCCTTCTTCGCCTTTCTCGGCGACCACTTCAATGGCACGAAGGAAAACCCGATGCGGTTGAGCAAAGAAAGCCCTTTGCCTATCCTTTGGCAAAAGGGTGACCATGAGTTTTTCAACGATTGGGGACGAACAAATTTCGTTCGTCTCAGCCAACGCCATCCTTTGCTCAGCGAAGCACCTGACCCGCTTGCCTTCTTGCGCGGCGCCATCCCTCGCTTTGAAGCGATGACCGGTCAACCGACTTGTTGGGCATTCACTTTACGAGGCATTTTGTTCGTCGTCACCCACAACGGCAAAAACCATGTTTGGCATGATTGGCAACTTCGTTGGCTAAGGCAACTTCTGACCGAACACCGCCAGCGCACAACCGTCATCCTTTCCCACCGAACTTTGGACGAACGGGGCGAAACGGCAGACGCCTTGCGAAAGTTGCTCCGTGAATTTCCGCAAGTCGTTTTGTTCTGCGATGCCCACATCCATAGCCCTCACCCTTTTCGGCTCATCGGCAACACTTTGCAAGTCGGTGTGGAAGGCAACGAAAGGGATGGCGGTAAGTTGACCTACGAAGGCAACTGGTATGTCGTCGTGGAACTGGCAAAAGATGCCCTGCGCATTTTCCGACGCAGGATAACGACGAAGGAACTTTTGTCGTTGCACAAACGAAAGATTGCGACCTCGCTCAATGAGAAGGCGACGGGCAAGATGCACATGGCGTTCCTGATGAGCGACAGAAGCGTTCGCTTCAACCCTGCCCTTTGGCTGAAGGGGACGAAATTGCGGGTTTGGGGCGTTGAGCAGGAGCAATTGCTTCCTTTGCCCGAAACTGACGAGAAGGGATGGCATGGCAGCGGGTTACAAGTCGTTGATGGCGGTGAGGAATGGCGGAAACTGGGCATCAGTAAAGTCTGGCAAACGCCCGTTCAAAGCGATGAACCCTTTGCGGAAACGACTTTTCCTGTCAAGTTTGAGACCGACCCGAAGAAAGTAGGGATTGCTGGGACGATTAGTCACGGCACTCAAGTGACGGTTTTAGCGTTGGTGAAAGCACCGAAAGGATGGCAGTTGCGCCTTGAAGTTGATGCGTCGCTTTCTGACGGCACGACGGAAAGCCGCCATTGGGTTGAAGGACAAAGTGACGGCGACATGATGGCACTGCAAGCCGCCATCGGTCACATCTACTTGGGTGCTCAAAGCATTTTCGCCGAGCCGAAAGCATCCTTTTGGCGTTGGGAGGGAGTGAATGGGAAGGCAGAAGTTGACACCCCCCATCCCGAAGGGAAACCCCGTCAAGCGACCCAGTTGCGGTTGAGGTTGAGGGTGATGAAGGGAGGCGAAGGACAAGTTCAGTTCATCGGGCTCGCTTTCCCCGAAACAGGCGGCTTCTTCACACCTGCCCCCAAGGGCGTTTCCTTCACCCGACAAGCCATCGTTCGGGTCGGTAGCAGGCAGATAGAAGTTGGCGACTTAAGAGCGGGTGAATTTCGGGAGTTTGCCATCGGTGATTTAGCAGGCGGAGAGCCTATTGAGTTGGCGTGTTCTGGGAGCAAACTGGCACTGGTGGAGTTAATCGGCGATGCAGGGGCGCTAATGGGACACTTGTTGCGTCGGGTTCGGCAAGTGACGGGAGACAAAATTGAGTGGGACGGCAAAGACAATGCTTTGGTGGACGCTTTCCGCTTCTACGGGTGGGACGATGACATCGGCGGGACGAGCCTTTGGTGGCTCAGCAAAAGTCTTTGGCAATTTCTGCCCAACCGTTGACGGAAAAGGCTATGGTGTGATCCTTCAGAATGGTCAGGCGTCTACTCATTGCATTTGCGCCCTAAGGGACGTCACCGACAAGGTGATGGACTTAGCGGGCGAAAAATTGGTGGGCTTTGTGCAGGGCATCTGCGAGGGCATCAATTTCGCCGGGCGTGTTGTAGAGGTAGAAACTTGCCCTCGCCGTCGCAGCGACATTAAACCGACGCATCAAAGGCTGGGCACAATGGTGTCCAGCGCGGATGCAAATGCCGTGAGCGTCCAAAAAGGTCGCTAAATCGTGCGGGTGAATGTCGCCGATGTTGAAAGCGATGACTCCCCCTCGTTGCTCAGGTGGTGCTACCCCGTAAATGGTGATGCCCTTAATTTCCCGCAACCGCTCCAAAGCATAAGCGACCAGTTCAACTTCATGAGCCCTGATGCGTTCCACCCCGATTTTTGTCAGGTAGTCAACGGCTGCTCCTAAACCGATGGCTTGAGCGATGGCGGGCGTCCCCGCTTCAAACTTGTAGGGCACATCGTTGAAGGTCGTTCGCTCAAAGGTGACGGTGCGAATCATCTCTCCACCGCCCAGAAACGGCGGCATCGCTTCCAGCAACTCCTTGCGCCCGTAGAGCGCTCCACTTCCCGTCGGTCCACACATCTTGTGCCCACTCAAAGCGTAAAAGTCACAGTCAATGGCTTGGACATCAACAGGCAAATGCGGTGCCGCTTGAGCACCATCAACCAAAACGACCGCTCCAACTTCATGAGCCTTTCGGCAAATTTCCTGCACGGGATTAATCGTGCCCAAGACATTGCTGACATGGGTGACGGCGACGATTTTCACCCGTTCGGTCAGCAAGCGGTCAAACGCTTCCATGTCCAGCAAGCCATCATCGGTGATGGGCACGACCTTGATTTTCGCGCCTGTCCGTTCGGCAATGAGTTGCCAAGGGACGATGTTGCTATGGTGCTCCATCTCCGTCAACAAGATTTCATCGCCTTCTTTCAAGTTCGCCCAACCCCACGAATAAGCCACCAAGTTGATGGCTTCTGTCGTCCCGCGAGTGAAGACGATGCAATCTTTGCTGGGAGCGTTGATGAACTTGGCAACTTTCTCACGCGCCCCTTCGTAGGCAGCGGTGGCTTCCTCAGCAATCAAGTAAGCGCCCCGATGAACATTGGCGTTGTAGCGCTCGTAAGACTCCCTTTCGGCATCAATGACGCATTGTGGCTTTTGAGAAGTGGCGGCGCTGTCAAGGTAAATTAGCCGCTTGCCCCGAACTGTTCGGCGGAAAATTGGGAACTGCTCCCGAAGGGCTTCAACATCCAACTCTGTCGGCTTCGTAATCATCTTCGGTCACTCCTTCAGCGCCTTGGCAAACTCGTCACGATTGACTTTAGCGTGTTTCAAGATGCTGAGCAAAGTTTTTGGCGGTAAAACCCGCCCTGCGTGAACAGGGACAGCAACCATGAGACGCTTCTGCGGATGGAAAAGGTAATGGTGACTTCCGCGAACATGGCTCAACCGAAACCCCAAACGCTGTAATGCCCGTATAGTTTGTTGTCCTGTGACTCGTGGCAGTTTACTCATCAATCACCAATGCCTCCACTGGCAACTCAATCTCTATCGGGATCGGGAGCCCGACTTTCTGCGAGGCTTCCAGAAAGCCTCGGATGCACTCTTCAGCATTGGTAATGGCTTCCTCAAGGGTGTCTCCATAAGTGAAGCAACCAGGCAACGCTGGCACACTCACGCAATATTGCCCCGTCTCCTCGTCCCGCTCAATTAAGACGGTGTATTTGGTGACGATTTTTCTAACTCGCTGCTTTCGTTTCCCTTTCGGTTTCGTCATTCGTGGCATCCTTGTCGCCTCCTTAGTTGGCGCTACCTACGAAACGAAATTTTTCGCCCAAAAGTTAACCAAGTGCCTGAAGGATTTGAACCAGTTGGTCACGCCAGCGACGGATGTCATTGAGTTCTTGCGTGACGATGCGGTAAATTTCGTCGGGCAAAACATCGGGATAGTGATGCACGAGTCGGTTGCGAAACCGAACCATCGCTTCGTAAGTCAGGACATCCTCCGAAGGCAAATAACCTGCCTCTGCCAGAACATGCGGAATTTGCCAGTATTCGTCGGGCATCCGCAACCTCAAGCGGCGAATGATGTGGCGGGAGACATCCGCCAGCGCTTCAATGGAGGTTTGCAAAAGTCGCTCCGCTGTGTGCAAGTTTCGCCAGTCTGCCATGAATTCATCGTAACTTAGCCGAGCCAACTGTTCTAAGCGCTCTAAGTTTCGCTCCAAAACTTCCAACCTCAACCGCATCTCTTCCCTCCCGTGCCACCGTCCTTCATCGGGCTCTTGTTGGCTCATAACCCGATCCTCATAAGCCTTTCGCTTTTGCGGGTCTCGGTCGTAAATCACTCGCCCTGTCTTGATGACCACTTTTTGAAACCAAGTTGGCGCTCTTTGCAAATCCACGACATCGGCTTTATCCTGCCCGACGATGCGGAACAATTTGTCAAGCAACCGCCCTTCAATGTCCCATCGCCGTTCTTTGGGCAAATCGTCCTCAAGCAAAACGGCGACATCAAGGTCGCTAAAGTGGTCGGTTTCGCCCCTTGCCGCCGAGCCGAACAAGTAGGCGGCGATGACTTCAGGTGTCTCCTTCATCACCTGGGCAATTCGTTCTTCGTCAACGATGACGGCGCCTTTAGGGCGCATAATGAGCACCTCGGCGCGTTGTCAATCCTGCTCTTTGATGCCCCATCGCTCTTCTTCTTCAGGTGGTGTCCACTCCACGAAGATTTCGTCACCCTCAATCTTGACGGCGAAAGTTTTGACGGGATAGACAGCGGGCATGCGAAGGGCTTTGCCCGTTCGGATGTCAAACCAAGCGCCATGCCTTGGGCACTCAATGACATACTGGTCGGCAAACCAACCTTCAGACAGCGATGCCTCATCGTGGGTGCAAGTGTCTTCAATGGCGTAGAACTCATCGTCGCCGACACGAAAAACGGCGATGGGCGTGTCTTCAACCATCACGACCTTTGCCCCGTTGACTGGGATTTCGTCCTTCTTGCCGACCTTAATCCACTCGCCCATAATTTCCAACCCTCCGTCCTTTTTATGCTTTATGCTCACGCATAGCCCAATCGTTTCGCTTCCGCCAGCATTTTGGCGTCCAGCAAGGCTTGCATTTTGTCGCCGAACCACTGGATAGGCACTTTGTCAATGACAGGTCGCAGGAAGCCATCCACGAGGATTTTCTCGGCTTGTCGGCGGGAAAGCCCTCGGCTCATCAGGTAGAACATCGGCAGTTCGTCAACCCGACCGATGGTGGCTCCGTGCGTGCAGCGGACTTCGTTGGCTTCAATCTCCAGCAACGGCATGGAATCGGCTTTCGCCTTTGGGCTCAAGAGCAGGTTTCGGTTCGCTTGGTAAGCGTCCGTGCCCTGAGCGTTTTTGTGCACTTTTATCAAGCCGCGATAGATGGACGAAGCCCTGTCCATCAGCACAACTTTAAAGAGCAAATCGCTTTTGCACTGCGGCGCCACATGCTCTTGGAAAGTGTGGTGGTCAAACTGCTGGATGCCAGCGCCGACACTCATGCCCAGCATGTCGGTGCTCGCCCCGGGCTCAATCAACTTGCTGTGGCAGTTAATGCGCCAGAGTTTGCCGCCAAAGGCTGTCAAGACCCAACGCATGTAGGCGTCTTGACGGATGTTGGCTCGGACGAAATGAAAATCGTAAACCTTTTCGCCCCATTCCTGTAGGCTGATGAAGTAAACTCGGGAACCAGGCTCGGCGAAAATCTCAACGGCTCCGCTGCTGAGGGCGGAAAACTCGCCTTGCGGTGAAGCGTAATGCGCCATCACGACGACTTCGCTCTCTTTGTCGGCAACGACGAGCAGGTGGTCAAAAAGCGAACTGCGCTCGGCATCAAGCCAGAAGAAAAGATGCAACGGCAATTCCAGCCGAACTTTTGGCGGGACATAGACGAAAGCACCCGCGTTCATCAATGCGGCATGCAAAGCGACGAATTTCGTCTCGTTTGGCGGGATGAGTTGGTGTAAGCGACCGTCCAGCAAATCGGCGTGCTCTCGCAGAGCCGTCGCCATGTCGGTGAAAATCACGCCTTTACCTTCGGCTTCCTCGCTCAGCCAGCGATACACAGCCTTCGCTCCGTGATGGACAAGCAACCCAGCGACATTGTTTTCTTCAGCGCCAGGGTGCAAAAACCGTTGAAGTTCATCCGGCAGAGCCTCAACGGAGGGGACGCCATCGTAACTGGGTAGCGAAATGGGAGTGTAATCGCTCAAGCGAAAAGCCTTCAAATCAGTGCGCCGCCATCCTTCGTCACGGGGCGTCGGCATTGGCAGTTGCTCAAAAGCCCCCCACGCTTGTTGGCGCAATGAACTCACCCAATCGGGTTCGCCGTTTCGCTCCACCAAAAACGCCATCGCCTCGCGGGAAATTTGCGTCGGAACGACTAACTCTGCCATCGTCCTTCAACCTCCAAAATGTTCGCTTGGGATGAGGATCGTTTCCTCAAAGGAACTTACTACCAAAGGGCGGGACAGTGCCATCAAAGGACACTGCCCCGCATCTTGGCAGGCGCGGTGGTGGTGTCAGACTAACCGACAGAACCTTCTAACTGCAACTCAATCAGGCGAGTGAACTCAACGGCGTATTCCATCGGCAGTTCTTTGGCGAAGTCGCGGAAGAAGCCGTTGACGATCATCTTGACGGCTTGATCATCGGTCAAGCCCCGCGATTGCAAGTAGAAGAGTTGTTCCTCGCCGATTTTGCTGACGGTCGCTTCGTGGGCGACTTCCACTTCCTCTTCCTCAATCTCCATGACGGGATAGGTGTCAGTGCGGGAAATTTCATCCAGCAGCAAGGCGTCGCAGCGGACATTGACCTTTGCACCTTTGCAGCCTGGGTAGACTTTGACCATGCCCCGATAGGTTGCCCGACCGCCGAAGACGCTGATGGACTTGCTGGTGATGACGCTGGTCGTGTAAGGAGCGGCGTGAATCATCTTCGCACCCGCATCTTGATGTTGCCCGTTGGAAGCGAATGCCACAGACAAAACTTCGCCACGAGCCCCCTTACCCACCATGTAAACGCACGGATACTTCATCGTGACCTTGGAGCCGATGTTTGCATCCACCCAGATGATTTTTGCGTCCTCGTAAGCGACGCCTCGTTTGGTGACCAAGTTGTAGACATTGTGCGACCAGTTCTGAAGCGTCGTGTAGCGGATGGTCGCACCGGGCTTGGCGATCAACTCCACGACGGCACTGTGCAGGCTGTTGGTGGAGTAAATCGGGGCAGTGCAACCTTCAATGTAATGCACGAAACTTCCTTCTTCGGCGATGATGAGGGTGCGTTCAAACTGACCGATGTTTTCGGCGTTGATGCGGAAGTAGGCTTGCAAAGGCATCTCCACATGAACGCCTGCTGGCACATAGACAAACGAACCACCCGACCAGACCGCTGTGTTGAGGGCAGCAAACTTGTTGTCCGTCGGCGGGATGACGGTGCCAAAGTATTCCTTCACGAGGTCGGGATACTCCCGAACCGCTGTGTCCATGTCCAAGAAGATGACACCCAACCGTTCCAAGTCTTCACGGACACGATGGTAGACCACTTCTGAGTCATACTGTGCACCGACGCCCGCAAGGAATTTCCGCTCTGCTTCGGGAATTCCCAAACGCTCGTAGGTGCGCTTGATGTATTCAGGCACTTCGTCCCATGAGCGGAATTTTGCTTTCGTCGGTGCGGCGTAGTAGGTGATTTCGTCAAAGTTCAACTCCGATAGGTCAGCGCCCCAGGTGGGCAATGGCTTTCGGAAGAAGATTTCTAAGGCTTGCAGGCGAATCTTTCGCATCCAATCGGGTTCGCCTTTGTAGTGCGAAATGGCTTCTACGACCTCTTTGCTCAAGCCCTTTGGGACGACGAACTCGTAACGGGCGTCTTCGTCGCGGAAGCCGTATTTGTAAACCGCCAACTCACGCAGTTCCTTCTCTTGTTCTGCCATCGTCTTTCCCTCCTTTGGGGTGAATGACAGCGCGTAACACTATGCCAGCACCCCTTCGGCTTTCAGTTTTTCTTCCAACCAATCGTAACCCTTCTCTTCCAGTTCCTCCGCCAGTTCAGGACCGCCTGAAAGGACGACACGCCCGTCCATCATGACATGGACTTTGTGCAGCGGCTTGATATAGCGCAGGATGCGAGAGTAGTGAGTGATGATCAAAAAGCCCATCTGTTTGCCCGATTGTTCGTAGACGGCGTTGACGGCGTTGGCGACGATGCGCACGGCGTCAATGTCTAAGCCAGAATCGGTTTCATCCATGACGGCAAATTCGGGTTCCAAGACGGCAAGTTGGAGAATTTCGCACCGCTTCTTCTCGCCACCCGAAAAGCCTTCATTCAGGCTGCGTCCAATGAAACTGGTGTCCATGTCCAACAGGCGCAACTTTTGCATCAACAGGCGATTGAATTGCCCGATGGGGATTTCCTTGCCCTTGACGGCTTGATAGGCGATGTGCAGGAAGTTGCCCAAAATGACGCCGGGAATTTCCACGGGATACTGGAACGCCAGAAAGAGCCCCAACTTCGCCCGTTCGTCGGGCGACAACTCCAGAATGTTCTGCCCTTTCCAAAGCACTTCTCCTTCCAAGACCTCGTAGCGCGGATGTCCCATCAAAGTTTGGGCTAAGGTGCTTTTGCCCGAACCGTTTGGACCCATCATGGCATGGACTTCACCTTTGGGCACCACTAAGTTGACACCCTTGAGAATTTCACGCCCCTCAACGGCGACGCGCAAGTTGCGTATTTCCAACACTTCACTCATCGTCGCAAGACCCCCTTACTTTTTCTCGTCCCTGAGAAGTCGGGACGGCGATTTTCGGTTTTGCGGCTTCCGGGTTTGGCGATAAAGTAGCGGCAACAACTATCGCCAACCACTTGGTGGCATTCCCTCGTCACAGGCGCCCCCAAAACCTTCCTCAGCATCTCAACCTCAGAGGTGCATGCTTGTTGAAACCTCTTAGCAATCTGGGCGATAGGACAGTTGGGCAGTGAAAGGATAAAGCCATCCCTTGTCTCTTCCCACCGGGCAAGGTAGCCCTCTTCAGCAAGGAAATCTGCCAACGACTTAACCCGCTCCCTCAAACTCCCTTTCCGCCTACCCAACTGCTTTGCCAACCGTTCTCGGTAACGACGGAACAACTGGAGCAAAAACTCTTCGCCAAATTGCGAAGCAACTTCGTCAAGGACAGTGAGTGCCAGCAAATCGTAGCGGCGCGGGAAGAAATGTTCCTGCGCCGATTCGGTCAAAGTGAATACTTCCGACGGACGACCGCGCCCTTGGCGTTCCACCTCGCTCTCAACCAGCCCCATAGATTTGAGCCAACTAAGGTGTTGATGGACAGCAATTCGGCTTATGCCTAATGCCTCGCTGAGTTGTTTCACTGTCCCTTTACCCCACTCCTTCAAAAGCCTGACGATAGCAAGCCTCGTCGGCGATAAATTGAACGGTTGCCCTAAATTCGCCATATCGTTTCGCCTTCCTTCTTTGGGCTCATTTTTTCCTTCGCCCACCAACCCACTTCATGACCGCCGCTAATCACCCCACCTTTTGAGCCGACCACATTATAACCGAGCCTTTGGAATTTGTAAAGGGATGACTTAACAAATTGATCGCCCTCAAGATGTCGGAAAATACGGCGGGCTTGGGCAAATTTTTCGGGACGGACGGATGTTCAAAAAGCCTTTCACACAGCGTCGGTGTAGACCGCTTTGGATGCTCCCCAACGCCCCTGAACTTTTTCGTTCCCTTCGGCTCTGAGGCGAATCCTCAATTGCCCAGGCGTCGCTTTTATCCCCTCCTTGCCGACACAATTGAATCGGCAGGTCGGCAGATGTTCTGTTGGAGTGGTTGTTAGCCACGACAAGTCTGCAGGTAAGGAGGGACGACGATGCGCTGGCTTTGTTTCTTTGCGCCTTTCTTGATAGCAACCACTTCTTTTGCTAACGATGGCGCTGAAAAGGCGCTGGCTTCTTCTGTCAAATCCCGTCTCCCCTCTCTTTTGGTCTGCCTTCAAATCCGTCGGGAGAAAAGCAAACCCGTGGAGACCGTCAAAGAGGCGGACCAAAGACTTAGCGAGTTTCTTGAAGGTTCTCATTTCCCTCAAAGCCGAGAAAATCTCCCCAAAAAACCCTTGCCGAACTTGACTTGATTTTGGACAAGGAAAGAACACCTTCGGTTTGGTGGCTGACAAGACAACCCGCCATCATCGCCCAGTGCGATAAATTGGCTTTGGCGTTGACCGAAGTCCAGCTCATCTCCTATCAACCGCCCAAACCGCAAAAGCCAAAGCCTCTGTCTTGGGAAGAAAGAGACCCTATCGGCTACCATGCCCACTTTCTGCTCCTTTACTTGCGGCTTAATGACACGCTCAATGCCAGCAGGCACCTTTTTTAACTCCTCAAATTGCTGAAAGATCAACGCCAACGCTGAATTTCCTATCAGATTTCTTCTGGCGTCGCCGAACTTCCCTTTACCAGTCCGAAGTAGTCTTCCACCAAATGCATGAATTGAGGAGAATGAGAAGGCGACCAATGGGGTGAGTTCACTTAGGGGAAGTCATTCAAGGGCAAGGGTAATTTCTGGTGCCGGGGGCGGGACTTGAACCCGCACGGGCTCAAAGCCCACCAGATTTTAAGTCTGGCGCGTCTGCCACTTCCGCCACCCCGGCAGTCACTAAGAATTATAGCGCTTGAAGGCAGGACAAAACATTTGACCAGCAATTCGCCAGCCACTATTTCGCTGCCGTTCCCTTCTGCGGCTGCTTTGCTGTCGTGGCTGATAGCCATTCCAACAAGTGTCGCCGTCTTCCCACTCGCCACTCGCTGCCGTTGATAGCAACTCCAACCTGCCATCTTCCCAACCTACCACCAAACGACGAGGCTTTCCGTCAACCAACAAAGCAAATGCTGTTGGGCTCGGTTTCTCCCTACCCAGCACCACATCCTGCCATCTCAACTTCCCCGCCTTCATTAATTCTGCACGGTAAACCCTCCAACGACGCCACCTGCCATCGTGACCAATTACTTCGTCGCTCCCATCGCCGTCTATGTCACCTGCAAACATAAGGCGAAAAGGTGCCTCCTGAATGCGCCAGTGAGAAGGAAAAAAGGGCTTGCTTGCCCCTTGGAAGTAAGGCAAAGACGGTGAACCATAAACTTACTTCTTCCCCAAACTGCCATCGCAACTCCCTACCTTCCAACCAAATACGGGGCAGAAAAAGCCAGACAAAGCGACCTTGATAGCCATAAAGTCCCAATCGGTCACCAAACTTTACCTGACTCATCAACAAATCCCGAAGACCCATTTTGCCTTGCCACGTCTTCAACTTTTTATCCCGCCATTGAAAGACCCAGCAATTCCCTTTGGGGTCTTGCATCACAATTTCCTTTCTTATCACCATCCAAGTCAAAAAGTTGCGGGGAACTTAACGCTGACGAAGTGGCAATGCCCCTCAGCCTTCCTTCCCTTCCTTTCCCACCCCAGCAAACCCAAGCATCCCTGTAACCAAAAAATTAAGGCAAAGGGCGTCTAACAAGCCATCCCTGTCCAAGTCGGCAAGGTCGGCTATATACCGATCACTAAACTCCCAGAACCCGTATCTTCGAGTGAACCGAGATGCAAACTTCCAATGCCCTTGTGGCGTCAGGGTGAACACCCAAGCATCAAGACCTCGGTAAACATGCAAGAGAACTGCCCCCGTGCCTTTTCCCTGTCGGACAAATATGTCCTGTGGCACCTCTGGCATATCAGGGAGGGCGGGCACACGGTCAAGAGTTACCCTTTCATCCTTCCATCTTAGCAACCTCAGGTATTTGTCTGCCGTTAGGACAGGCAAGGCTTTTAGGACAGAATGACAACCCTCCATCCAAATTGCCCGACAGTTTTCAAAGCGAAGGCGAGAAGGTTTGTCAAACGGGAAGCGAACCCAAATAGGTGGCTTATCCCTGGAAATTGCCGTCACTTCAGGATGCCCATCGTCGTCAAGGTCAGTAATGAGCGACCGATCAGGCGCCTAAGGCAACTTGGCGAGGGGTTTTCGGTGCAAGCGGAAGGGCGGTCGGGCGAGCCAAAGGACGAAAAGGTAAAAGGCAACGAAAACGCCGACGAAAACGGCGAGCCACTTCTTCATGCCTTTTCACCTTCCCCTCCCTGATGGGAGCGCCTTTGGGTATGGGCGCTGACCGACAAAGGACGCTTCCTTCTTGCCCGTCACTTTAGATGACTTCCGAGTGGGAATGGTGGCGAGGAAAAGCCCGCGAAGATGCCGACGAAATCGCCCAAAATTCACCTTGACGCTCCCGCCTTACATGGGCATAATGGGAGTGCCACGAGATGTTGAGCCACGACGCTTCAGAAACCACAAGATATTGTGGCGGGTCTTGTGGCGGTCAGGATGGTTGCCGATAAAGGTCGTTGCCATAATGATGCCGTTGGGCGCACGCCCCAAGGTGTTGTGCTGGGCACAAAAACGGTGATGGAGGTGGGAAGTCGTGGCGGAGACGATGGAATTGCCCCGAAAGACACTGGATTGGTTTGAGGGCGACGAACTGCGAGCGCGGGTGTTCTTTGAAAAGTATGCCCTGCAAGACTTAGATGGCACACCCTTAGAGTTCACGCCTGAGGAGATGTGGGAGCGCATCGCCAAAGGCTTGGCGGAAGTGGAAGAAACCGAGGAGAAGCGACAGGAGTGGTATGAAAAGTTCCGCTGGCTGCTCAGCAACTTCCGCTTCGTCCCCGGCGGGCGCATCATGCATGCCGTCGGCAACCCGCGAAAAGTCACGCCTTTCAATTGTTTTCCTGCAGGGACAAAGGTTCTGACCCGTGACGGTCTCAAACCGATTGAAGCGGTGCGAGCGGGCGATGAGGTTCTCACTCATCGCAACCGCTTCCGCAAGGTGACCCATGTCATCGCCCGCGAGATAAACGAGCCACTTTGTGAACTGCGGTTATGGTATCTCAACGATGCCCCCATCCGATGCACTCAAGACCACCTGTTCCTCTGCCTTGAGGGTGAACGGGCGAAGTGGATGCCAGCGGCTGCCATCACGACCCACCACTACATCAAGTTGGGGCGCATTGACGAGGACTTACCCCTTGCGGAGTTGGACATTGCGGAGTTCGTGAGCCATTTGCCTATTGAGGAAGACAAAGGCGAATGGCTCCACACGGCTGTCACCTATGTCGGTGGCAACGGGGCGGTGGGGGTCGCCCAAAGCAAACGGGTGCGGCGAAAAATCAGCATAGATGAACGCTTCGGTCTTTGGCTGGGTTACTTCGTCGCCGAAGGGGGCGCCACTGAGCATAGCGTTTACTTCACCTTCAGCAAGGATGAGCTTGGCTATGCCGAAGAGGTTGCCGCTTTGACCGAAGACCTTTTCGGCGTGTCGGCAAACGTCCAGTGGCGGGAAGGGCAAGAGGGGCATTGGCTACGGGTCTGGGTGAACAGCAACCTGCTGGCAGCCTTCCTCCGCCAATTTTTCCCTGACGGGGTTCATGCCCATGAAAAGCGGTTACCGTCATGGTTTCTGATGGCGCCTAAGTCGGTGCAACGCGCTTTCATCGCTGGTCTCTTTCGGGGGGACGGCACGGAGGCAGAGAGCGGCTATGACCTTTGCCTTGCCAATCCTGACCTGATACGACAGGTCTGGCTCATCCTTTTGCGGCTTGGCGTGCTCGCTTCCTTGCGATGGGAAACATCATCGCCCTATACCCAACATCCAACGATGCGCCTGAGCATTCATTCCCGTCCTTTCGTTGACGCCTTGCGACGGTGGATTTTTGGCGATTTTGACTTTGAAGCGCCACCGACGGAAACCCCGATGAACTACTTCTATCGCGTCAAGGGTGGTGAAGTGTTTGTCAAGGTCAAGTCGGTGTGCTTGACGGAACGGCGGCAGGAAGTCGTTTACGACTTGACGGTGGAAGATGACCATTCCTTCACCGCCGAATTCGCCTGTGCCCACAACTGTTTTGTCTTGCCCATCAAAGATGATTCGCTGGAAGCCATCTTTGAGTGCGCCAAGGAGATGGCACGGACTTATTCGCAGGGTGGCGGCGTGGGGATTGACATCTCAGTGCTGCGTCCCGCTGGAGCCCCTGTCCGCAATGCCGCCCGCACCTCCACGGGCGCTGTCTCGTTCATGGAACTTTACTCGTTGGTCACGGGCACCATCGGGCAACATGGTCGGCGAGGGGCGTTGATGATCACCATTGCCGACAACCACCCTGATGTCTTAGCGTTCATTGACATCAAGAACGACCCTGAACGGCGCCGCGTCCGCTACGCCAACATCTCCGTGCGTGTCAGCGATGAGTTGATGGAAGCCGTCCAAAGGAACGGCAAATTTGAGTTACGCTTTGACGGCGAATACTTTTCCATCCGCCGCACCGTTGATGCCCGCGAAATCTGGGACAAACTCATCCAAAACGCCTGGGCTGCCGCTGAGCCTGGGTGTCTCTTCTGGTCCACCATCAAACGCTACAGCACCAGCGAATACAACGGTATGGAAGTCATCTCAACAAACCCATGTGTGACGGGTGACACTCTTGTCAGCACAGATGAAGGGCTCATCCCTATCGCTGAGTTGGCGAAACGGAACCGATTGCCCCACGCAATTTTGGACAGTAGGGTCTCACCATATTTTCACACAGGCGCTATCATCAAGGCTTGGTGGAGCGGGAGAAAACCCGTTTATCGTGTTGTCACGAGGGCGGGCTACGAACTGCGAGCAACTGCTGACCACAAAATCCTCACGGCAAACCGAGGTTGGGTTCAAGTCAAAGACTTGCAACCCGGTGATTTGTTGCTCATTCAGAACCGAAAGGGTGGATTTGGGCGCTATGGCGACGAGCACCTTGGGCGCATCTTGGGTTGGTTGGTCGCGGACGGTCATGTCAACCACCATGACAATCGGGCTGTTTTGGACTTCTACGCTCAAGACCGAGAACTCGCTCCCGCTTTCGCCCAAAGCGTAGCCTCTGTTATCCCCACAAGTCAGCGTTATCCTGCGCCTTCCGTCGTAGCCATTCTAGGTCAAGAACGGGTGCACATCAGAAGTCACCCCTTGCTTGAGAAACTGATTGAGTTGGGCTTTGACCCAGCAGAGAAACACAAAATCCCGACGGTGGTTTGGCAGGGCAGTGAGGCAATGGTTAGGGGCTTCCTTCAGGCTTTGTTCACGGCTGACGGAACTGTCCAATCCTCGTCGGGAAGTCGGTTCTCCGTCCGTTTGACCACCACCAACCTGCGTTTTGTGAAAGATGTGCAAATCCTGCTGGCTCATTTCGGGATTGCCAGCCGAATTTACGAAAACCGCCGTCCCGAAGGGGCGAAGTTGATGCCGGATGGGCGTTGCGGTGTGAAGTTGTATGGCACGCAACCTGTTCACGAACTCGTCATCGGCAAGGACAACATCGTCCGCTTCTACCGAGAAATCGGCTTCCTGCCCGACTCAAGCAAGCAGAAAAAACTGGAGCAAATAGTCGCAACATATGCCCGAAGTCCATACAAGGAGACATTCACGACGCCCGTCGTGGATGTCGTCCCAGAAGGCGTTGAAGATGTCTATGACCTCACGGAAGCCGTCAGCCACACTTTCATCGCCAACGGCTTGACAGTTGCGAATTGTGGTGAAGAGCCATTGCCAGCCTACGGCAACTGCAACCTCGGCAACATCAACTTGAGTGCGTTCGTTTTGGATGAGTTCACCGATGCGGCGAGGGTTGATTGGGAGAATTTGGAGCGAGCCGTTCGCTACGCTGTTCGCTTTTTGGACAATGTCATCACTTACGCTGTGCAAGGTGACCGATTGCCCTTGCCGCAGCAGAAGGAACGATGTGCTGCGGAGCGACGCATCGGCGTCGGCTTCACGGGCTTGGGTGACATGCTGGCGCAACTGCGGCTCAAATACGACACCGACGATGCCCTTGAGTTCGTTGATGAACTCTTCCACAAAATCAAATGCTGGGCTTACGATGAAAGTGTCAACCTTGCCATTGAGCGCAGACCGTTCCCCCTCTTTGACGCCGAAAAGCACCTGCAGATGGGCTTCATTCGCGAACGGTTGCCGAGGGAGTTGCAAGAGCGCATCCGAAAGCACGGCATCAGAAATGTTTGCGTGTTGACAGTTCCACCTGTCGGCTCGGGCGCAGCGATGGCGGGTGTGACCAGCGGCATTGAACCCATCTTTGCCCTTTCCTACATCCGACGGAGCGAGTCTTTGAGCAAGGGCGAGTTCAAAGTTTTCCATCCGTGCGTTCGCCGCTACATGGAAAAATTCGGCGTTGACGATGAGCGCGACTTGCCCGATTTCTTCGTCACCGCTCACCAAATCGTTCCCGAAATGCGTGTCCGCATGCAAGCCATCATCCAGTCACACATTGACCAGAGCATAAGCAGCACCATCAACCTGCCCCACGACATCACGCCGCAGGAGATTGAGCGGATTTACTTCTTGGCTTGGAAGTTGGGTTGCAAGGGCATCACGGTTTACCGAGAAGGTAGCCGTGAGGGTGTGCTCATCACGGAGGAGTTTGCTCAGCAGAGGCGAGGGCGATTGATGCCCAAACCTCGTCCGATGGTCATGGTCGGCAAGACTTACAAACTACGGACAGAGATGGGCAATGTCTATGTGACCGTCAACGCCGACGCGGAAGGACCACAGGAGGTGTTCGTTCGTTTGGGCAAATCGGGCTCGTCGGCGATGGCGTTCACGGAAGCCATCGGACGGCTCATTTCGCTGGCACTGCGGGCGGGTGTTTCGCCCGACGCCATCGTAGACCAACTTTCGGGCATCAAAAGCAGTTCGGCAACTCGGCAGGAAAACGGGACGATCGTCTTTTCTGTGCCCGATGCTGTCGCCAAGGCATTGGAGATGTTCCTGAAAGGCGAAAATCCGCCGAAAGGTTCGGCGTTGGCAGAGGTGCTGTTGCGGTCGTTATCGGAAGACAATGCGAGCGAGGTAGGGATGTCGTCCATCCGAGAGGAACTGCCCCAAATTTTGAGAGCCAACGGGGCGAAATACACGGGCGACCTTTGTCCCAACTGCGGAGAACCTCTCATTCACACGGGCGGTTGTGACCTTTGCCTGTTTTGCGGTTACTCCCGATGCCAATGACGGAGGTGAAGGAAAATGAAGCGGATGTTATGGCTTGCCCCCTTGCAAATCCTTTGGCTCATGCTTTCCGTCGTTGAAGCCATGGCGGCGCCTCTTATCGCTCCCGATTGGCGAGGGCGTGAGCCCAATTTTGAGCCAGGTTCGCTTTTCTGGCGCATCCGCGAGTTTCCGACTTGCCCCGTCGTTTATCGCACCGTCATCTGTCTGCCCGACAAGCCGATAGAGTTCGCTGCTCTGCGGCTTCGTTCCCGCCGTTACGCTTACCTGTTCGCCACCCGCTTTGACCGTTTTTCCGACCTTGACCCACTTGGCGAACCCATCGCTGCGGAGGAGGCATCAAAGGCAAATCCTGAAGCGGAGGTCATCTTACTCGCTGACTTGACACCTTACTTTCGCAAAGCGGCAGAAACTTTCCCGCCCGAAAAGCGCGCTGTCGTTTTGCTCGTTAGCGCTCCTGATGACGGTTTCTCACTGGAAGGCGTCATCGCTTTTGAGGATGGTTTAACGCAGTGGTTCGTCAGCGACCCGAATCGCTGGCGGGTGCAGAAGTTACCGCCCTTGACCGTTTTGGAATTTGAGCCTTCTTTTCGCCCTGACTTTGATGACCGAACTTGGTTTCCCGTGAAAGTTGTCGCTGGCGCTTTTGAAACGCCGCCCAGCCAACGGTTCGACGAACTTCGCACCTTTGTCCGACAAGCGCAAAAGGAGCGCTTAAAGCAAAGGTGGGAAGAGGCACGATGGCGACTGACCTTGCTGCGCGATAAAGGCATCGTGCTCGTGGACGATGAAGCCTTCGGGTTTGGCGGGGCGGGACGATTGCGGGAGGGAAACGCAGGATGGGTGCTGACGGCAGCCGATAAGTTGTTGCGGGAGACGGCGATGAGTGAGGCAATTGTGTTGGCGACGGATGCCCTCTCGTCGTTCGTTTGGGCAAGAGATGAGATGACCAGCCTTGCCCTGCACGCCGATTTGTGGCAAGCGTTGCGACAGTCGGAGCGTTCCCAACGATGTGCCGAGCGGTTTAAGGCACTTGCCCCGATGCTGCAAAAGGCGGAAGTGCTGCTGAAACTCGTCGCCGCCGATGTGGGTTCGCCCCAAACGCTTCAACGGCTTTCGGAAGCGCTGGCGCTCTTGACTTCTTTGCGACGGGAGTTGCTAACCCTGAGGGATGCAGGTGTGGCGAAGGCATTGGTCATCAACGATTTCAACAGTGGTCTGGAGAACAAGTTTGGCTGGTTTGACACGACAGCGCTTTTGGACAACGACATCACCCGTTGGGGCTTGCGGGTTACGACGCCCGCTTTGGCGTTCGCCAGTCCCCTTTCGCCCGCTGCACTGGTCACCGTTGAGGGACGGGAATTCACGCTGACGGGTTGGGACGAACTAAAGCCTTGGCGGGTTTACCAGAAGCCACCCAACCCAACGCCCGTTTGCCTTTGGGCGGTCATAGACGGCAAGGTGCAAAATTTGCGCCCGTCCTCCGATGGCGTCGTTTACGAACGAGAGCGGCACGGGCGGTTAAGCGAAAATTGGCTGTTGCTGGTGTCAGACCTTTCACGGGGCGGCGGGTTGCCCGTCCAAATTGTCTGCTTGCAACCGCCCGTGCGGGTCACTTTCCGCCTGAGCGAGAAAGGCACACAAGCTGTCACCTTTTCGTTTGACAAACCCAACGCCCAACTCTTTGTCCTCAAACCGCTGAAGGAATGGCGGGGCTTGTTGCGGATGGCGCAAGTGATGACGCAAACGCCGCTGGATGAACAAGCCATCGCCCCTTACCTTGCTCAATGCCGCCTTTGGTCGCGGGCAGTGCTCTACTATCCCGTCGGTTTCAGCGAAACTTTCGTGCCTGACCCGAACGACGCCAACGCTTTGATCGTTGCCAACGCTTACGCTTACCGTGAGTTTCGGGATGCGTGGGGCACAGAGCCGTTGAAACTGGCGCCGCTGCCGCCGTTGGCAAGTTATGGTTTGCTCAAAGGTTACCCGAAGTTGCAAGTTCTCAGCGATGCGAAAGTGCTCGGTTCGTGGGGCGTTTGGGGTGACCACATTGCCGTCGTCAACAACGATGTCATCGTTTACCGAGTGCCCATTCATCCCTTCAAGCGCTTCGGTGGCTTCACCGCATTTTGTTTTGGACCGACGGACATCGGCGTTCCGGGCAATTTGACGGAACTGGCACTCATTCAGCGGACGGGCGCTAACAGTTTCCGACCGCAACATAACCGAACCGATGAGGCAGCGATGCAACTTGTCCGTTGGTGTGCCGAGCGAGGTTTGCAGCATGTTTTCAATGTGGACGAAAAGTGGCTTTCGGATGTCGTGGAGCATTACCGAACTTTGGCGAAGTTGTGCAAAGACTTCCCACCCGACGCCGTTGCTTACGATTTGCTCAACGAGCCTGAAACCCGCGAGCCTCGCGCTTACAACGCCTTGCTTCGGCGCATCACCCAAGCCATCCGCAAGGTGGACAAGACGCATCTCATTTACGCCGAAGTCATCGCCCCTTGGGGACCGAACGCCCAACCTTATCCCGAAGCGGCGTTCGCCAACTTGGAGCCGACAGGCGACCCGCTGACCGTTTACAGTTTCCACGATTACGAGGTGCGGTTGATGCCCCGCTATCCCAACGGGCAAGTGGACATCCGCACGCTGTTGGATCGTTGGCTGCCTGCCTTTCGCTTCAGCATTGACCATCGGGCGCCCATTCACTTGGGCGAATTCGGGGCGTTTGAGCAGACGAAGGAGGACATCTACACCAACCGCTGCGCCATCACCTTGCTGCTGGACTACTTCCGCATCTTTGACCGTTTCGGTTGGCACTTTCACTACTACAGCAACCGAGGCATCGTTCGGGTTCGGCGGGACGGGAGCGTGCAAGAGAGCCTCGTTCAAGAAGCCTTCCGCCGTTACTTCGGTCGGCAAAGATTGAACGCGGTGAAAGAGTAATCATCCACGCATTAATTGATCGCCTTAACAAAAACCTTGAAACTGACGACAAACTCGCTCAAAATCGCTATTGACGCAGCGGTGTGTGTGTGTGTGTGTGCTATTTAAAGGTAGTGGCGCTAAGTCCATGACATAGTTGGTCGCCAACAAACCTGTTGGGCGAGGAAAAGTCATCTCTTTGGCGGGAGTGACCGTCGCTCCCCTTTCAACCCTTGAACCCGCTCAAGTTGCCTTGGAAACGGAGCGGACGAAGATGGAGTGGGTGGTGACGGCGAGGCGGGGCGAGAAATGGGTGAGGGTGTTTTCGGGTGAGAGCGTTTTCGTGGGAGATGGAGACATCGCAGGGGAAGGTGCGATTGGAGCGCCCTGTTTTTTCCTTACAAGGGTGAGTTGGTGGTGCCTGTTAGGCGAGTGGCGGAGGCGTTGGGGCTGAAGATGGAACAAAAAGGGCAGATGATTGCTTTGCTGGCGAGATAAAAACGATGGCAGTCAGGTTAACCTTCCGCCCCTTTCAAGGTCTTTGTCAATGGGGGCGAGTAGGGGGCGGGATGGGGTCGGCAAGTTGGGGAACGAGACAGCCCTTTTCGCCGTCTCAACGATGGCACGAAGGGTTACTTTCCAGAAACGGCTGGTGGTCAGCATGGCTTGGCACTGGCTTAACAGCATCGGTCAGGCTTTGAGGCGAAAGGCACAAAACTTTCTTGAGAAAAGTCTGAGAGGGACGGGAAAGTCACTCCGATGGACACCCCTCCTTGTCGCCCTCTGCCTTTTGTGGTTTCTCTCCCCCTCATTCTGTCGGGAGTTGCACTTTGATGGGTCGGAGCGATATTTGCTTCGGTGGGGAGTTCAGGAAGGGGAAGGGGATGTGGTTCGGTGTCGGCATGGGGCGACGGTCGGATACACGGGCGGGGTTGCTTGCTTCAAGAAGGGTTCATATCTGACGGTGAGTTTGGTCTTGGATAACACTCCTGAAGACCAAGTGGTGGTGGACTGGCATCATGTGGAGAATGGGTTATACCGAGCGGTCGGGGTGGACAGTGAGGGGCGGGTGATAACAGAAAGCACGGCTTTTATGAGTTTGCCAGTGCAGGAGCAAGGGGAGGGGTTAGGGAAAGTGTTGCGGATGGGACCGTTGCCGGATTTGATAGAGTGGTGTGTTTTGCGGGTGCATGTGATATTTGTTCACCAAGGGAAAGAAGGGATGGTCGGAGTGAGTGCTGTTCACAGTTGTGAAATCTTCACAGTTTTGGATGCCCCTAAGCCGCCGATGAGTCCTGCTTGGGTTAGTTTGTTGCGCTATAGTTGCCGATGGGCAAGAGGAACAAGCAACCTTGACGATGCTGCCCAAGCCATTACCTTCGGCGTCTTCTTCCAAAGACCCGGGCTCGCTTATCCAAGGGATACAGCATCACATTGGTTGAACGGAACAACCTTTATGCTAAAAGCCCTTTTAGACGAATGGAACGCAGGGAGATGGACAGACGGCAATTGTGCCGATGTTTCTTGTTTAACGATGCTTGCCTTATGCAGTGTTGGATTAGACTTTTCAGTGAGGCAACTTACAGGGACACTTTTGCCTCCACCCCCTTATTGTGGGAGGAATTGTCCGCCTCCGTGGGAAGATGGACCGATTGGATTTCACTTTCACACCCATGATATATGCTCAATTGGGAGCGATCCGACAGTGGATTGGACATACAAATGGTGGGCATGGGGATGGCATCAAGTTTGTGTTCTAACAGGTGCGCCTGACCCACCAAGTAATGATGCTGGGATTTGGGATCCGACAGCAGCGCAAAAGGAAGATTTAAACGGCAATGGTTACCGCAATCCGCCTGCTCATCATCCTAATCACTTGTGGTGGCAGAAGGATTATTGGCAAAAGTCTCACACACAGGTTCCGGGAGCATGGTTGGGGTTAGTGAATGAACCGATACAAGGGGCAAATGACCCTCAACTTTATGGTTTGGGGACATGGAAGTGTGGGGTCAGCGCTGGTTCTTGGCAGCCGTAGCCTTAGATTTCTGAGAAGTGAGGTGAGCTTTAATGCGCCAGTTAAAGACATTGATGATTTTAATGCTGGCTGGGGTAATCTTTCTTTGGGGTAATCTCTCGGAGGGACAAAAAATGGACGAAGAAAGGATGATGAGGTTGTTAAAAGAATTTGTCGCCTTAGAGTCTAATGAACTTCATGGCTTTGGTGCTAAAACCATTGTTGATCGCAAGAATTTGAAAGCATACGGATATGACAAAATCCCTAATGTGCCTATTAGGAATTGGGATGTGACATCTATAGACCTCTATCAGCGCTTGACTCGGACAGAGACAGGAATGTTGGGTAGAGACCCGACAGATATTTTCATTCGTGTCCATTTACTTCCTGACCGAGAAATCGCTTATTGGGTAGCAGTCTTGGCTACAACCTCTCAACTTGCTCCAGTTGGTCAGCCGGGACTTCCTGAAGGTTCATGGACGGGTTTACCTATTGGTGAGAAGTCGTGGGCATCGGCTCCCAATCCCAAAGAGCCTCCTGCCCCTGGAATCGGAACTGCTAATTTAGTCGTCTGGGATGGTCGGTTAGCTTTACGGGTCAACGTGCATTATCAACCCCTTGGTGGACCGAAAGCAAGAACAGCCATCTTTTTGCCTATCGCTGAAGAAGACTTGGAAGCAGGCGAATTAGCAGCCAGAATCATTCTCGCCAAAGCCACATTGGTCTTGATTGGATGGGAGCAATTGCCTTCTTTGAGGTTGGTCGTTAACGGGACTTCTTTGAGGGCGAAAGGTTCTCAGGGAAGTTTGTTTGTCCCAGTGGGCTTGGTTATGAAGGCATTGGGATGTGAAGGTGAAAGGAAGGGAGGAATTTGGGTTGGTCGTTGGCGAGGAAAGAAGTTGACTTTTCCCATTGGGGCAAGGTGCGTTTTGGTAGGGGATTGGTCAGTAGAAGTGTTGAGGAAAGGGAGAAGTGGGGTGAAACGGATGAAAGGAGTGGAAGGAAAGGTTGGTTTGAAGGTTCCAGTTCTTTACGATGGTCGCGAGATTTGGGTTGAAGGGGAAGGTTTGGCGAAGGCATTAGGGTTGAAATTGGAGCAAAAAGGACAAACAATTGCTTTGCTACCAAAGTAGGGGTTGGTTTTAATGGTATAGCCGCTGTCGAGATAACGGAAAAGCGGAGGTTGATCAGCTATGAAAAGATGGGACATGCTAGCAATCGCTGCCTTCATGACAGGGATGCTCATTCCGATGGCAGGACAACCCCGACCGAGGGAATGGCAGGTGAATGACATGCTTATCTCAGACAGCGGAACTGTCCGCTCTCTGGGTTTAACGGTAGAAGACATGGAGGCGCTCACTTACGGCGTGGATGAAATTCCCGGCTACGAGTGTCTCCCTAACCCCTACACCGACAACCATACCATCATCGGGCTGAATGGCAACGGAGATAAGCCGACGGGGTGGCTAAGGAGCCTCATCCTTCGGGGGTGGACAAACCTTACGACGGGTGACCTTTTGAGGGTAGAGGTAAGGGTTTACGGCAAGGCAGCAGGGGAGTATGAGCGTTACGAGAACTACCGCTGGGGTTCGCAGGTGTTGCCGAAGTTGGGGAGTTTTTCGAGTTTGCCGATAGGTGAGGAGTGCTTTCACTATGGTAAGACACGCTTTTGGTTTCGGGAGGGAAGGGTAGTGGCGGAAGTCGCCTTGCTGGTGCGTCGGGAGGCGGAGTTGGCGGATGGGTTGTTTGTGGAGGCGTTGGCATGGGGGGTAGAGTATCGGGTCAGGCAGCACCCCAAAAGGTTGGTGGGGATGGCTCAAAGATCAATCACCTTGTTGGTCGCCAACAAGCCTGTTGGGCGAGGAAAAGTCATCTCTTTGGCGGGAGTGACCGTCGCTCCCCTTTCAACCCTTGAACCCGCTCAAGTTGCCTTGGAAACGGAGCGGACGAAGATGGAGTGGGTGGTGACGGCGAGGCGGGGCGAGAAATGGGTGAGAGTGAGGGCGTTTTCTTGGGAGATGGAAACAGACAAAGGGAAGGTGAAGTTAGAGAGACCCGTTTTCCCATACAAGGGAGAGTTGATTGTTCCTTTAAGGCAAGTTGCTGAAGCATTGGGGATTTCCGTCCAGCAAAAAGGTCAAACGGTTGCTTTGCTGCCAAAGTAAGAGTTGTTTGACAGTAAGGTCATCAGCGAGATGGCGAAAAGTGAAAGTTAGTCAGAAGCCTTCCGCCGTTATTTGGGGCGGCGACGGCTCAATGCGGTGCGGGCAAGGCTTTAGCCTTATCGCCCCATTGGGGAATCACTTGTCACACCTCAGCCGGCACTTCTTCAGGAACGGGTTGCAGTGCCAACTCCAGAACTTCGTCCATGTTCTCCACGAAGTGGAAGGTGAGGGCATTGCGGATGTGTTCGGGGATTTCGGTCAGGTCTTTGCGGTTTTGGGCGGGCAAGATGATTTCATGGATGCCCGCTTCTTTTGCCGCCAGCACTTTCTCTTTGATACCGCCGACAGGCAAGACCCGACCTGTCAGGGTGATTTCGCCCGTCATCGCCAAGTCAGGGCGGACAGGGCGTCCCGTCGCCAAACTTGCCAGCGCCGTTGCCATCGTGATGCCTGCCGATGGTCCGTCTTTCGGGATGGCTCCCGCTGGCACATGGATGTGGAGGTCGTGCTTGGCGAAGAAGTCTTCGGGGATGCCCAGTTGCTCGGAGCGGGAACGCACATAACTGAGGGCGGCTTGGGCTGACTCCTTCATGATTTCGCCCAAGTGACCCGTCAAGATAAGGTTGCCCTTGCCAGGCATCTTCGTCGTCTCCACGACCAGCACCGAACCGCCAAAAGGCGTCCACGCCAACCCGTTGGCGACGCCGACGCGGGGTTGTCGCTCGGCGAAATCTTCCAAGAACTTGGGCGGTCCCAAAAACTCCGCCAAGTTTTCGGGCGTGACGACGACTTTTTCGGAAATGCCTTCGGCAATGCGTCGGGCAACCTTGCGGCAAATGTTGGCGATTTCTCGGTTCAAGTTCCGAACGCCCGCTTCCCGTGTGTATTGGCGGACGATGACCGAAAGGGCATCGTCGGTGATTTCCAAGTTCTCGTCCGTCAAGCCGTGTTCGTTGAGGTTGCGGGGGATGAGGTATTTTCGGGCGATTTGCAACTTCTCCTCGTGGCTGTAGCCGGGCAAACGGATGACTTCCATGCGGTCCAGCAGGGCGGGCGGAATGGTGTCGGTGATGTTGGCGGTGCAGATGAAGAGGACTTGCGAAAGGTCAAAGGGCACATCCAAGTAGTGGTCAACGAAACTGTGGTTTTGTTCGGGGTCTAACACTTCCAGCAACGCTGCAGTGGGGTCACCCCGAAAATCAAAGCCCAGTTTGTCTACCTCGTCCAGCATGAAGACAGGGTTTTTCGTCCCTGCTTGGCGGATGCCCTGAATGATGCGCCCAGGTAACGCTCCGACATAAGTGCGCCGATGACCTCGGATTTCTGCCTCATCGCGCACCCCACCGAGGCTGATGCGGACGAACTTGCGCCCTAAGGCTTTTGCGATGCTTTGCCCCAGACTGGTTTTTCCGACGCCCGGCGGACCGACGAAGCACAAAATCGGTCCTTTGGTGTCTTGCTTGAGTTTGCGCACTGCCAAAAATTCCAGCAATCGCTCCTTCACATCGTCAAGGTCGTAGTGGTCTTCGTCCAGCACTCGTTTAGCGTTGGCGATGTCCAAGTTGTCTTCGGTCACCTTGTTCCAAGGCAAACTGATGAGCCAGTCAAGGTAAGTTCGGCTGACGGTGTATTCGGCGGCGGCAGGGTGCATCTTAGAGAGGCGGTCTAACTCCCGCAGGGCAACTTCTTTCACTTCGTCGGGCATCCCTGCCTCTTCAATTTTTTGGCGCAACTCTTCCACTTCCGCTTCGGGCGTTTCGCCCAGTTCCTTTTGGATTTCCCGCAACTGCTGGCGCAAGATGAATTCCCGCTGGGCTTTTTCCAACTCTTGGCGGGCTTGCTCTTGGATTTTTTGCGTCAGTTCCAAAACTTGCACCTCGCGGGAAAGCAAGGGCAACAAGTCGCGCAAGCGTTGGACGGGGTCAAGGGTTTCCAGAAAGCGTTGGCGCTCTTGAGGGGAAAGGTTCAAGGCAGTCACAATGATGTCCGCCAGTTGGGCGGGTGTCTCGGCGGCAGCAGCAACGGCGTAGGCTTCGTCGGGCAAATGGGGGGAAAGTTGCACCATCTGCTGGAAAAGTTGCAAGACGCTGTTCACCAATGCCCGCACCTCAACGGTCATCTCTGTCGTCTCATCCACGAGGGTGTAGCGGGCTTTCAGGAAGGGATCGGTCTGCGTCCATTCGTCAATGCGGACGCGGGCAAGCCCCCGCAAAAGCAACTGAATTCGCCCGTCGGGCGCTCGCATCATCCGAAGGATGGTGACGAGGGTGCCGATGGCATAAAGGTCGTCGGGAGGCTGAGGGTCTTGGATGTCTTTGTCCTTCTGCATGACGGTCAAAAACATCCGAAGGTCGGCGGCGACGGCATCTACGGCTCGGACGCTTTTTGGTCGCCCGACATCCAGAGGGGTGACCATGAAGGGAAAGACGACGAAATCTCGCAGCGCCACGACGGGCAATTCCTCAGGCAGACTGCGCCGCACCTCTTCTGGCACTAACATCGTCCCTCACCTCGTCAGCGATTTTCAAGGTTAATCCGAAGGGGGCGGGCGGAGGGAATTTTGGGGATGCGAATGTGCAACATCCCTGCCTTGTAGGAGGCTTCAATGCCGTCGGGATTAATGTCGGGGGGCAAGGAGATGCGCCGCTCAAAAGCGCCGTAGGCGATTTCCAAAAGGAGACAGGAAACGCCACCGCAGAGCAATGGACGACGCACCCCGCGAACAACTAACACGCCATCGGGTTGGTAAGTCACCTCCAAATCCCTCTCGTTGACCCCCGCAATTTCCATGATGACATGGTAGGCTTCCTCGTCCTCACAGAAATCAACGGCAGGCTCCCAATGCGTGCTAACGGCAGAGAGAAAAAGCCGCCTCGTCCACGCTTGAAACGCCATCATCCTTGTCCGCCTCCTAACGCCATCGTTGCGACCGCCAGTTATTTTGGCACTTTCAGGTGTCAAAATTGCAGCGTGGAGGTGGGAATGCGTTGACGGAGGCTTTTGGCGTTTGCGTCGTCGGTTATGGCATGGGGCAATGGCATTGCCAAGCCATCCGACAGGTAAACGGGCTGCGCCTTGTGGCGGTCTGCGAACTGGATGAAACCCGCCGCCAGCGCGCTATCGCCGAGCAGGGTGTGAAAGGATACGCCACTTTGGATGACGCCCTCAATGATGACGCCGTTCAAGTCATCGTCTTGGCGACGCCCCATGACACCCACGCGCCCCTCGCCATCCAAGCGATGGAAGCGGGCAAGCATGTCGTCGTAGAAAAGGTAATGGCGCCGACGGTAAAAGACGCCGATGAAATGATTGCAGCCCGCGACAAAAACGGGGTGCTGCTGACAGTCTTCCACAATCGCCGCTTTGACAGCGACTTTCTGACGGTGAGGGCGGTGATAGAAGCGGGATGGTTGGGCGACATCGTGGAAGTGCAATCCAGCGTCGGGCACTATGGCAAACCGCGCGGTTGGCGGGCGTGGCGACGGCACGGCGGCGGGATGATTTACGACTGGGGCGCTCACTTATTTGACCAACTGCTGCAACTCTTCGGCACTCCATCGTGGGTCTTTTGTCGGATGACTTATGGCGGTTTTGACGGCGACGATTACGATGTGGAAACCCATTCGCACACCCTCGTCGGCTTCCCGTCGGGGGTTGTCGGTGTCGTGGAATTGTCCCATCTTTGGCGACTTCCCCGACCCCGCTGGCGCGTCATCGGCACGAAAGGCACGCTCATCAAGCAAACCTTTGACCCCAACGAGCGGGCAAAGATCGCCACGAACTTTGGCGGGTTGGCAGCGGAGATGGAAGTGGCGACGGTGCAAGGTGATTGGCTGGATTTTTATCGCCAATGGGTCGCTGCCCTTAAGGGTGAAGGCGAACCGCCTGTCAAACCGGAAGAAGCCCGCCAAGTCGTGCGGGTGATTTGTGCGGCGTTGCAATCGGCGCAAACAGGCTCTGTCGTCCCGTTCTGAAATGCCCTGATCAGGGGAACTGGCAAGGAGGTGAAAGGGCATCTCTCTGCCCAAACAGTCATGCAAACATGGAGGGTGCTGACGGTAGAGCAACGGACTGGGGCGGTAGAACGGGTCACTTGGAAAGCCATCGTCATCGGGTTGATTTTGGTCATTGGCATCACGGTGGCGGGTTGCTTTTCGGCGTTTCTGCGCTACGACCTGATCGGCACGGGACATCTGCCCCGATGCGCCCTTTTTCCAGTGATGGTGCTGGCAGCCCTCAACGGTGTCAGCAAGTGGCTCTTTGGAAAGCCCCTGTTGACGCGGGCGGAGTTGCTGACCATCTATTGCACCGTCCTCGTCATGACGGGCATCCCAGGGCAGCAATATGCCGATTACCTTTACCTCGGCTTGATTGCGCCCATCTACTTTGCCAATCCCCGCAACATGCCTGAGTTGTTGCAATACGACATCAACTGGCTGCCTTACATCCCTGATTGGCTTGTCCCGTCCAAAGACCCGCGCAGCGGCGTGATTGCGTGGGTGATGGAGGGGATGCCTGAAGGGGCGCGCATTCCTTGGCAGGCGTGGGTTTTACCGTTGGCAATTTGGACGGTGTTTTTTGTCGCCCTTTTCACCGCTCACCTTGTCATCGCTGCGGCTTTGCGGCGGCAATGGGCGGACAACGAGAAACTCACCTTTCCGCTGGCGCAAATCCCAGTGGAAGTTGCCGATGAACGGCGGCTGGTCGCTGCGGCGCGCAATCCCCTCTTTTGGTTTGGCTTCCTCATCCCGACGGTCATCTACATCCTTCGGGCGCTGCACCTTTACTACCCGACTTTCCCGAATGTCAACATCTATCCCAACTGGGGCGCTCTCTTTCAAAATCGCCCTTTAGATGTCCTGAATTACATGCCCTTCAACCTCTACTTTGACATGATCGGCATCACCTACTTCGTCGCCACCGATGTCGGCTTCAGTTTCTGGTTTTTCTGGGTCGTTCGGCGGTTGCAGATGGTCGCTCGGTCGGCGATGGGATTGAGCGATCACCAGCAACCGTTGGAGCAACAGAGCATCGGTGGCTTGTTCGCCCTCTTTCTCATGCATGCCTACATCGCCCGCCACTACTTCCGCGATTTCTTCCGACGAGCCCTCAAAGGCGAGCGAGGTGAAACCGATGGAGAACCGTTGCCGCCTCGCGCCTTAGTGCTCCTTTCGCTGCTCACTGTCGGCGGCATCATCGTTTGGAGCGTAGTTGTAGCGCGGTTAGCGTTGCTTTGGGCAGTCTTGCTGTTCGTCGTGCATTTCATCTGGCGCATCATGTTGACGCGAATGGTCGCCGAAGCGGGTTTGTTCGTCTTCTGGACGCCTATCCCTATCACCAACTTCTTCATGCGCGTTTTCGGGCGCGACTTGGTCGGGACGCCCAACATCGTGGCGATGAACATGATCGGCTCTAAAATCAGCGACTCAGCGACCGATGTGACGGCACAAGCGTTGCAGGGATTGAAAATCGCCCAATTGGGCGGATTAAGCCAACGGCAAATCTTCGGGTTGATGTGGACTTCGTTGCTTATTTCCATCCTGACCTGCCACCCGACTTGTCTGCACATCATCTACACGACGGCGGTGCCTAAGATGGGTTGGTGGACGCGGGGATACCCTCGCGACATGGCGACGACGATGCTTAACCAATTGGCACAAGATTTGCGGATGCCGACGGCACATTACATCCACCTGCTTGCAGGGGCATTAGTGACGATGGTGTTGACTTGGTTACGGTGGCAGTTTTTGTGGTGGCCGTTCCATCCTCTTGGCTATGCCGCCAGTAACGCCGTTTCGTGGTTTGGTGATCGTTACGGCTTCAGCATCTTTTTGGGTTGGTTGGCGAAGGGGCTGGTGATGTGGTTTGGTGGCATCCGCCTTTGGCACTTCTTCAAACCTTTCATGCTGGGAATGGTGCTGGGCAACACGGCTGTCTTGTTCGTCTTGCTCCTTGTCCACTTCTTTTTCCCGACCAACGAAGTCGTCGTCATTGAGTGAGGCATCGCTCGGCGAGAAGCCGTCCCTCGTCGTGGCTGATAGCCACTCCGACAAGTTGATGGCTTGAAAGGTGCAAGAAGGCATGAAAGTCGCCGAGGCATTGATTTGGGCGATAGACCGATTGGGCTCGGCAGGAGTGCCTGAGCCGCAAACGGATGCGGAATGGTTGTTGGCACATGTTTTGGGCACGACGCGAACGGTGCTTCGGATGGACGCCCAACGAACTTTGAGCGATGCCGAAGGGGAACGCTTCGCAGCGTTGGTGGCGGAGCGGGTGAAGCGAGTGCCCCTCGCTTACTTGCTCGGCACTCAACCTTTTTGCGGTTTGGAACTGAAGGTAGATCGTCGGGTGATGATCCCACGCCCTGAAACGGAGCAATTGGTGGACATCGTGACGGAGTGGTTGAATCGGCTCGGAAGGGAGCGACTGATGCTCGCCGACATCGGGACAGGTTCGGGGGCGATTGCTTTGGCGTTGGCGCATCGTTTCCCTGAGGCGACCGTTTACGGCGTGGACATTTCCGAAGAGGCATTGGAAGTGGCGGAAGAGAATGCGAAGCGGCTCAACTTGACGAGGCGGGTCGTGTTTTTGCGGGGCGACTTGACGGAGCCGTTGGAAGCCGTCTTTCCGCCTCACACTTTTGATGCCCTCGTCGCCAACTTGCCTTATGTCGCCGATGAGGAGTGGGAACAATTGCCGCCAGAAGTCCGTTGTTACGAACCGTCCATCGCCCTCAAAGGTGGCTTGGATGGGTTAGCCGTCGTAAGGCGATTGGTGCGACGACCGTTACAGCGGTTGCTCGCTCCTTATGGCATCTTGGCGTTGGAGTTAGGGATTGGGCAACCCTCTATCGTGGCAAAATGGCTGCGGGGATGGCGGGTGGCGGTGTTGGTGGATTGGGAGAGGCGGGAGCGATTTTTGCTCGCCGAAAAACTGTCGTGACCCAATCGGAGGGAGGAAGGCAAATGAGCCGATGGGTTGTTTTCGTCCTCGCCGTTGTCGTCGTGGTGCTCTTGATGCTCCCGATGGTGCGCATGGATGCCCGTTCGCGTCAATGGTGGCAACAGGTGCGTCGCCATCTTTCCCTCGCTCAAGTGCGGCAGCAATGGCGGAGCGTCTTGTTTCTCCAGCAAGCGCAGGAAGCCTTCAATCGGCAGGATTGGAAGCAGGCGGAGCAAGCCCTTCGTCAGGCGGTGCGGGCTGACCCTCAAAATCTGGAGGCGTGGCAGTTGTTGATGATGGTGTTGATGCGGCAAGGTCGGATAAAGGAAGCGGAAGCCCTCGCTCAAACCATTGCCGACCCGAAAGTGCGCGCTCAAACTTTGCTGGTGGTCGCCGATACCCTCTCCCTTCACGGCAATTTTGAGGGAGCGGAAGGAGTTTACCGAAAGGTGTTGACGTTAGACCCTGACAATGCGACCGCCCTCAACAACTACGGCTACTTGCTGGCGGAGCGCAAGGTTCGGTTGGATGAAGCGGAAGGGATGATTCGCAAGGCATTGCAATTGAAGCCGAACGAACCTGCCTTTTTGGACAGTTTGGGTTGGGTTTACTTTCAGCGGGGAAATTATCGGCAGGCGCTGCCTTACCTTGAACGGGCGGCGCAGAGGCGTCCTGACGATGCGGAGGTGCGTTATCATCTGGGCATGGTTTATTGGCGGTTGGGAAATCTTTCGGCGGCGCGAAAGGAATTTCAGGCAACCCTTCGCCTCAACCCAAACTTTCATCCCGCTAAGAAGGCGTTGGACGCTTTGGAGGACGAGGAAATGGACGAGGAGATGCGAGGCGAACGGGTGCGCACTTGAGGAAGTTGGCGTGCGGAAGGCTCACCCTTGAAAGGCATAGCGGCAGGAGTGACAAGGTGTGGCAGCGGTTATTGACTGGGTGACCGTTAGCCCTTTCTTGAGCAATTGCTACCTTGTGGCGTGTCCCGTAACGAGGCAAGCCCTCCTCATTGATGCGGGCGATGAAGCCCATCGCATTCAGGCGATGATGTCCTTCCACCAAGTGACGGTCAAATTCATCGTCGCTACTCATGGGCATTTAGACCATGTGTTGGCGGTGAGGGCGCTCAAGGAAGCGACAGGGGCATCGTTTTTGATGCCTGAAGGGGAATGGGCGTTGGCACAACACGCTCACGAATTGGCGCCCTTTTACGGATGGGTTAACCCTGACCCTGTGCCGATGCCCGACGGCTTTTTGCGGGAAGGTGACACTTTGACCGTTGGCACTCTCCCTTTCCAAATCCTTTCCGTGCCAGGGCATTCTCCTGACCACATCGCCCTTTTCCTTCCCGAACCGCCAGGGCACTTGTTTTGTGGCGATGTCCTCTTCGCTGGGAGTGTCGGTCGGACAGACTTGCCCGGCGGTGATGCAAGGCTTTTGCGGCAATCCCTCCGACGATTGATGACATTGCCCGATGAGACAATCGTCTACCCTGGGCACGGTCCTGCGACGACCATCGGGCAAGAACGGAGGAACAACCCTTTCGTCAGCGAGGTGACCGACGGATGGGTCGGCGACCGAAGCGAATAGATTTGCCCGCCGATGTCCCTTCTCCTGAGCCTGTGACCCGACGCTCCCGCCGTCGGGGAAAAGCGGAGACAGAGCGCCTTAAAGAGCGCCCGATAAGCCCAACGGAAATGGAGGTCGGCGAAGAAGACACCTTTGCTCTGCCAGGACAACAAATCACCCGACTGGTTTTGGAGACAGTGGCTCAGATGCCGCCGCCGGGCGTGGGGCTGCGGACAATCGCAGGAATTTTGCGGGGCGAAACGCGGGCGAATTGGCTCAGTTACATCGCTCGCACCGAAAATTGGGGCGCTCTCTTCCCGAACTCTTTGGCAAGCGTGGAGGCGCTCTTGCAAGACTTGGTTCGGGCAGGTTACATAGAAGGCAAGCACTTCGTCCGCCTGACGGAAAAGGGACAACGGGCTTTAGAGGATGCTAACGAATTGCCCGTCCCTCGCCGTCCCTTGAAAGCCGTCCCGCCTTCCTTACGACCCTTGCTTTGGAAGTTGCTCTTGCTGAGGGCTCGGTTGGTCAACGAACGGAAAGCCCCTGGGTTGCTGAAAGACAGCGTGCTCTTGCAACTTCTGCAGCATCCACCCAAGCGCTTGAGCGAGTTGAAAAAGATGAAGGGCGTCGGGGCGTTCATCGCCAACAACTTGGGAAAAGAGATTGTCCGCGTCGTTCGGGAGTTTTTCCAGCGATCCGAAGCGTCCAAGAAAGAAGCGCCTTCTGACGGGGCGGCGTGACCTTGCCTTCCTCAACGCACTTCCACTTGGAAGCGTTCCACGATGGGTTTCATCAGCCCGTAAACATCCCGCGCCATCACAGCGCATTCATGGACACCGGGCTTGTCAAAGGTGAAACTGACTTGCCGCCCTCGTCGGTCGGGCAAATCGGGTTGGATGCCATTTTCGTCCGTAAAGTCCCACAGGATTTCCATCGGCAAAACCGTTCCCGTCACGAAGGCTTCCATGGTGAGGGGCTGATTGACCCGAACGAAGTAGCGGGGAAGGGGTTTTTCGCCCGGGGCAGCGGGAGCAGGGAGCATTAACGCCGAAGAGCGCAACTGCAGGAAAGGTTGGTTGGGGGTGGCAGGGCGCAGGGTGATGCGGGCGATATACAGTTCGTCGGGAGCATCTCCTGAAATGCCCAAGCGATAAAGGCTCAAAGGTGGCTCAGGAGACTTGCCCGCCAATTGCAAGGGCACGACAAGGGTTGCCCAAAGGTCATCAAAAGTCAAGGCGTCGTCAGGTGGGAGGCGGAAGGTGACATTGAAACGCCCTTTGTCGGTGACCAGCAGCAGTGAGAGGTGCTTGAGGGTGTGAATGACAGCAGGTTGGCGCATGGGAGATTGCGTCCCTGCCATCCCTGGCGCTGTCCCGCCCATCCCAGGGCGTCCCAACCCACCTGGTCTGTAAGGCATGCCCGGTCCCGTCTCGCCACCGGGCATCCCACCGAGGAAACCGCCAAGCGCACCGCCGTAGGGGTTGAGCATGCCGCCAGAAAGCCCCGCAGAGGGGTTGATGAAACGGCGCACTCCTAAGCGCCGTTGACGGCTTCCGCCGATGATGCCCATGCCACCATAGCCGAAGGGCGAAAACCCAGGACCGCCAAACGATCCACCCAGAAAGCCGGGAGCGCCACCGCCAGAAGGGCTGGCAGGTCCGCCGAAGGGAGCACCACCGAAGGGGGCGCCGCCAAAGGGTGGACCACCAAAAGGCATGCCTCCCGGCAAACCGCCTGGACCGTAGCCCGCTTCGCCCCCCGGTGGTCCTCCCGTTTCGGGACCGCTGACGCCAGGGGCGCCGGGCGCTCCCGCACCGGGCATGCCGGGAGCACTGGGTTGTCCTGTCGCCGAAGTTGTCGGGATTTCCAATGGGACAGGCGGGATGAGAGTGATGACCAATTCATAGTCGCTCAATGGTCGGGGCAATCGCAAGGGGCGGCTGAAGATTAGTTGCCCGCCTGAGCCATAGCCATCCGTGATGACCAACCATGCTGGCAAGCCGCGATAGATATGTTCGGCGACAGGAAACTGACTTTGCCCACTGCCCATCGGGGCTAACCGAGGTCGGAGGGGCAAAGTTTCCAAAGCGCCCTCAAAGAGGACGACTTCTCCTCGCTCGGGGGCGTCAAGGGGAGTTTCCTTTGTCGTCCATCGTTGCTGCAGCCATTCGGCGATAGGGTTTTGCGGGTATGCAAGGCTCATCAACGCTACGACACCGATGAGCAGGCTCACTGTCCCTCGTCGGAACATGCTTTTTCGCCTCCTGCTTTTGAAGCGATGGACGAAAGGCACTTTCATTTTGCCACCTTTTCAGCAAACTTGTCTGCGCTATACTTGCCCCTTCGGAGGCGCATGGACGATGTGGCGAGGATTGACGGAACGGTTGCAAGCGTTGCTTTCCCGATGGCGAGGACGGGGACGCTTGACGGAGGAAGAAGTAGACGAATGGCTGCGGGAGTTGCGGTTGAACTTGCTGGAAGCCGATGTGAACTTGCGCGTCGTCCGCCAATTCATCAGCCAATTGCGGGAGCGATTGCTAACGCCAGAGGTGTTGGAGCATCCCAACCCGTCCCGCCGCATGACCCAAATCGTTTACGAGGAACTGACCAAATTGCTGGGGGAAAAGCCTTCTCCGTTGGTCTTCGCACCGCAACCGCCGACAGTGTTTTTGTTGCTGGGTTTGCAAGGGTCGGGAAAGACGACGACTTGTGGGAAGTTGGCGATGCTGTTGAAAAAGCAAGGGCGGCGTCCTCTCCTTGTCGCCGCCGACTTGAAACGACCTGCCGCCGTTGAACAACTGGAGCAAATCGGCGAGAAAGCACAAGTGCCTGTCTTTGCGATGCGAGCAAGTTCGCCTGAGGATTTAGCCCGCGCAGCCCTTCATCACGCCCAAACGAACGCTCACGATGTCCTCCTCGTTGACTCGGCAGGTCGCTTGCACACCGACGAGGAGTTGATGGCGGAATTGAAGCGCCTCAAACAGGCGTTGCAACCTCACGAGGCGCTCATGGTGTTGGATGCGACGACGGGGCAAGATGCCGTGCGGGTCGCCGAAACTTTTGATGCGGAAATCGGCATCACGGGAATCATCTTGACGAAACTGGACAGCGATGCAAGGGGCGGTGCGGTTCTTTCCGTCCGAGCGGTCACGGGCAAGCCCGTTAAACTCGTCGGAACGGGAGAGCACCTGAGCGATTTGGAAATTTTCCATCCCGACCGCATGGCGGCGCGCATTCTTGGCTTGGGCGATGTCTCTTCGCTGATGGAGCGCGTGGAGAGCCTCTTGGATGAGGCGACGGCAAAGCGGATGGAAGAGCGGTTGGCGAAGGGAACTTTCGGCTTGGACGATTTGCTTGTCCAATTGCGTCAAATGCGTCAGAAAGGTCCGTTGGAACAACTCCTCTCCCTTTTGCCGGGCTTGGGCGGGTTAGGCGGACCGCGTTGGCAAATAGACGAGCGAAAACTCAAGCGCATGGAAGCCATCATCCTGTCCATGACGCCAGAGGAACGGCGCAACCCTGACATCATTGATGGCTCTCGCAAACGGCGCATCGCCAAAGGCAGCGGGACAAGTGTTCAAGAAGTCAACCAACTCTTGCGCCAGTTCAAAGCGATGCGTGATACAATGAGACGGCTCGCTAAAGCGCGGCTGAGTGACAAGGAACTGCTCCGCCTTCTGGGCGGGATGTAGCCGTGCTTTTTCAACAGCCGAAGGGAAAGGAGGTGAGAGGGCTTTGGTGCGGATGCGTTTGATGCGGGTCGGGGCGAAAAATGACCCGCGCTACCGAATCGTTGTCGCCGATGCCCGCACCCGACGGGACGGTCGGTTCTTGGAAATCTTGGGCTACTACCATCCCACCCGCCAGCCCGAAGTGGTGCACATCAACAAGGAGCGAGCCCTTTATTGGCTCTCCGTCGGCGCTCAGCCGACGGAAACGGTCGTGCGGTTGCTGGCGAAATTGGGCATCTGGCAAGAGTTCCATCGGCTCAAAAAGGAACGAAAGCAAACGGCGAAAACGCCTTGACGGACTTTCTGCCCTTTGCCATTCCCTGCCATGCTCAAAAACCCATCCCTGAGCGCGAGGAAGGAGGAGAGAGACAGGCATGGAGCAGCGAACTTCCTTAGGGCAACTGGTGGAAACGATTGTCCGCTCCCTTGTGGACAACCCTAACGAGGTGCAAGTCCGCCAGATAGAGGGTGAACGGACGGTCATCGTGGAAGTGCGGGTCGCCCCCACCGATTTGGGAAAGGTCATCGGCAAGCAGGGGCGCATCGCTACCGCCATCCGCACCTTAGCCCGCGCCGCCGCCACGAAGGCGGGCAAGAAGGTGACGGTGGAAATCCTGTAAATGGCAAGGATTGCCTTAGCGAGAAGGCATTCAGTCAATGCTCCGCCCTGAAGGGGCGAGGAAGCGCCTTGCAAGGTGAGTAGCCATGCCGAGGCGCAAAACCGTGCCCATTATCGCCGACGAGTTGCGGGCATGGACGCAACCTGTCGGCACCATTGTCGCCACCCATGGGTTAAAAGGGGCAGTCAAGGTCCATCTCAAAGGGGCGACAGTGATGCCTTTGTTTGTGGTCGGGCAAACTTTTTGCCTGCTGGCGCCTTCTGGGCGACGGCAAAGGGTCACCGTGGAAAGCGTTTATGCCAAAGGTGCCAACCTCATCGTCAAGTTTGCCGAATTTAACCACATCTCAGAGGCGGAACAATGCATCGGCATGCAGTTGACCGTCCACAAGGATTGGCGCCCGACATTGCAGGAGGATGAATTCCTCGCCAGCGAACTTGTCGGCATGCAAGTCGTCACAGACGAGGGTGAAGAAGTGGGCGAAGTGCTGGAGGTGCTGGCGGCAGGGGCACAAGATGTCTTGGTGACGGAGCGGGGCATGATTCCGATGGTGCGACAATTCATCAAGGTGATAGACCGTCAAGCCCGCCGCATCGTCGTCACGCCTCAGCCCGGTTTGCTGGAGGAGGTGTCAAAGCAGCGACGGCGACGATGGCGAAAGTGACCTTCCATGTCTTCACCCTCTTCCCTGAATGGTTTGAGACGCCGTTGAAGGTGAGCATCATCGGGCGCGCCATCCGTGAAGGGCACATCGCTGTCCATTGCCACAACATTCGTGACTACGCTACCGACAAACATCGGACAGTGGACGACTATCCTTTTGGCGGCGGGGCAGGTTTGGTGCTGAAACCAGAGCCGATTTTTTCGGCAGTGGAAAGTGTGTTGGCAAAACTATCGCTCCCTTCAACTCCGCCCGTCATCCTGTTGTGCCCTCAAGGTCGTCCCTTCACCCAAAAGGTTGCCCAACAACTTGCTTGCCATCCCGTCTTGTTTTTGATTTGCGGGCACTATGAAGGCGTGGATGAGCGGGTGCGGGAACATTTGGTCACCGACGAATTGAGCGTCGGCGACTACATCTTGACAGGGGGCGAACCGGCGGCGATGGTCGTGATAGACGCGGTGGCTCGGTTAGTGCCCAGCGTCATTAACGCTGAATCTCCTGTGGAAGAGTCCTTTGCCAGTGGGCTGCTGGAGTATCCGCAATACACTCGCCCGAGGGTTTTTCGGGGTTGGTCGGTGCCCGAAGTGTTGACTTCGGGCGACCATGAAGCCATCCGCCGATGGCGACGGCGGGAAGCCCTCAAACGCACCCTATTGCGTCGTCCCGATTTGTTGGTGCGGGCGACCTTGACAGAAGAAGATTGGCAACTCTTGCGGGAAATAGAGGCGGAACTTTCCCACACCGGGCAATTGTTCGCCCAATGGCGGAAGTGGTCGGTGCTCCCTTAAAACCATCGCACGACCGGCATCAACGAAAGGGTCAGCCAAAGGGCTAACCTGACGGCACTGAGTAAGTCTTGAGGATGGCTCTTTTGCCAAGGAGAGGGCGAAGAAGAGGACGGCTCCGATGAAAGGACGCCTCTCAAGGGCTCTGTCTTAGGGAAAGCGGAGCGCTCTTTTACTCGTTCCAACCATGCCCAAGTGGCTGCTAAGCAAAGGGCAGTAAGTTCCAAGAGGGGCAAAGGCGAACTTACTCCCGCAGCGGAGCGAACAGGAGGAAGGAGCACCGCTAACAGCAAACCTACCAAACTTGCCTGACAAAGATGCCGAACAAAACCTTGCACGGGGGGTGGGGCGAAAGAAGGAAGCCAAAGGACGGTTCCTACCATCCCTGTCCAGACGATAAACCCTTCCAACGACGGACGACGGAGTAAAGACGCCGCCATCTCTTGCAGCAACATCGCCATCTCCATCGCCAATTCACCCTCCGCTTGGGTGATGTGACAGCCGAGGGAGATTGTAACGGCTTCGGCAGTGTTTAGCAAGGGGCGAGAGAGGTCAGTCGGAAATGGAGCCCTGAGCGGCAAAAAGCCAAACCACAACAGACCTTTGTTGGGGCGGCTACAAGCCGCAATAGGCTATCAACCGAGAAGTTTGTCAGCCACGCCGTGCTAACAGCCACAAAAGGGGGACGAAATCCTGTCGCAGGCTGCGCCCTACAGGTGATGAGGTTGCCGCCAAGACTTTCCGAACACCCTCCGAGTGCTGACGGCAAGGCAAGCGTGTTAAAATAGTGCGTCGGCTTTTCGTCCGAATCGGAGGTGTTTTGCCTGTGGCTGGTTTGCGGAAGGTGAAAATTGATTGGGACTTGTTGCGTTCCTTTGACCCCACACCTTTGCTGACTTTGGAGCAGGAATTGGAAGAGGCGGTGCGACAAGAGTATGAGGCGCGTCGGTTAGCCACTTTGCAGAAAGCCAAAGAACCCAAACGACGCCGTCGCCGAGGCGCCACCGCAGCGGAAGCGATCTCAGAAGAGATTGCCCCGATGCCGACACCGTAAAAAGGGCGGCGTAGCTCAGCGGCAGAGCACGCGGCTCATAACCGCGGGGTCCAGGGTTCAAATCCCTGCGCCGCCACCATCTTTCGGGAGCGAGGGGTATGGAGCGACTGCCCGAAGAAGCGTTGTCACCACCTTCCCTTGACTTAGACCTTTTGCGCGACCTCATCGCCTTAGTGGAACGGGAAGGCTTAGCGGAGTTGACCGTCCGTTGGGGCGATGTGGTTATCACCGTGCGAGGGCAAAGGGCAATGCCTTCGGCGGTTGTTCCTTCTTTGCCCTCCCCGTCGCCTTCCCCTGCTGTCTCATCCCGCTTGTCGCGGAAGGAACGACCTGCGCCAACACCTTCCGTCCCTGAGGAGCGCCTCTTTCGCATCACTGCCCCCTTGACAGGCGTGTTTTATTCTCGCCCCCGCCCTGATGCTTCGCCTTTCGTTTCTGTCGGTTCTCCTGTGGAAGCGGGGCAAGTCGTTGCCCTCGTGGAAGCGATGAAGTTTTTCAACGAGGTGCGCAGTGAAGTCAGCGGCATCGTCCGAGAAATCGTCGCCAAAGATGGGCAACTGGTGCGGCACGGTGACACCCTTATCGTCGTGGAACGAAAGGATTGACAGGAGGCGAAAAAGGACATGCCCGCTATCGTTCAACAACGCTTGTTTGTCACTTTTGTCGTGGTCATCACCGCCTTTTTGGTGGCGTTCCGACCCCTTCGCCTCGGTCCTTTTGAGGAGTATCGCGTGGAGTTGACGATGCGTTATCGCTTTCCCCAACCCTTTTCGGCTATCGCCAAAGACCGACCGATGGAACAACTGGTGGAAGACATGCTTCGCCAAGCCAAGATGGACTTGGCAGAAGTGGAAACGGTCGGTGAACATCTGTTGGTCATCCGCGATGAGGCGTCCACCGTCAGCGAGGCGTTGAGACATCAAGAGCGCATCCAGCGACTGATGCGCCGTCGTTTCCCTCAAGCGACCCTCGTGGAATTTGAGCGGCAAGAGAAGGGCGAAAAGCCTGTCTGGCAAGTAGGGCGCTTGGGCATCTTCAAACCCACCCTCATTTTGCGGCTGGGCTTGGACTTGCAAGGCGGCAGCCGCATCGTCCTGCAATGCCGTCGGGCGGAGATGGTCTTTGATTTGGGCAAAGCCTTAGACCCCAACCAGCGTCTCGCTGCTCAAGAAAACATCACCGCCGAATTGCAACGGCAAGGTTTGCAAAACTTTGAGGTGCGCATAGATGAATCAGGGCGCATCGTTTTCGTCCGCAGCCAGTCTACCCCCCGAACGATTGATCGGGACGCCCGTCTTGTCTTGACAGTCTTGCGCCGCTTTTACGGTGACGCCAAAGAACTGTCGGAACGCCGCCGCTTTTTCCAAGTGACACCTGACCGCGTGGAAACAGTCCGCCAAATCATTGACCGACGCATCAACAAATACGGCGTCACTGAACCCCAGATTTACCGCGAAGGGAGCGACCGCATCGTCGTGGAGATGCCCGGCGTGCGCAATCCCGAGGAAGCGCTGCGGCTCATCGGCGAAATCGGCGAACTGGAATTTCGCGGCGTGCCTGATAAGTATCGTGTGGAAGAGGTGCGGGAAGGCGAGCAGCAAAAGGTGATTTTCCGTGACGCCCAGGGCAAGGAAGTGCCGCCCTATCAGGTCTACGCCGAATCACCCCTCATCGTCACGGGAGCGAACTTGAAACCGCCCGTCACCGTCTACATCGACCCCACTGCCATCAACCCCCGCGAGCGGGTGCAAGTGCACTTGGAGTTTGACCGAGAAGGCGCCCGCAAATTTGACGACTATGCCCGCCGCCATGTCGGCAAGCATGTTGCCATCTGGTATGACCGAGAATGCATCAGCGCTCCCGTCTTGGAGTCGTCCTACTACGGCGGGCGTGCCACTATCACGGGCATCCAATCTGCCGAAGAAGCCAATCTGCTCAAAGTCGTTTTGGAAGCGGGCGCTTTGCCCGTTCCCGTCTCGGTGCTTTGGCGCCAGAGCATTTCGCCAACTTTGGGCACAGACACCATTTACAAGAGCCTTAATGCCGCCCTCCTCGCTGCTTTCCTCATCGCTGCCTTCATGATTGGCTACTACCGTTTGCCGGGATTGCTGGCGTGTGTGGCGCTGGCGATGTATGTCGTTTTGGTGCTGGCGTTTATGAGCCTGCAAGTCGGTCAATGGCGACCCGTCTTGACGCTCCCGGGCATCGTCGGGTTGATCATTTCGCTGGGCATGGCGGTGGATGTCAATGTCATCTCCTTTGAGCGGTTGAAGGAAGAGTTGCGGGCAGGCAAACCTATCCGCACGGCTGTGGAACTTGCCTTTGACCGCTCATGGACGGCGATTTTGGACGCCCATGTGACCATCTTGATCGCTGCCGCCATCCTTTACTACTTCGGGACAGGTCCCGTGCGCGGCTTTGCGACGACGCTGACAGTCGGGACGCTGGCAAACCTCTTTAGCGCTTTCTTCTCCGTGCGAGGGATGATGGAATGGTTGGTGCGGACAAGACTGGGCGAACATCGCCCCCTCTTTTTGACTTTTGCCGACTTACCAGCCGTGCGACGCCTCGTCGCTGGGAGTTGACGAACTTTCAGAAAGCGTTGCCGACGGAGGGATGAGAACCGATGCAAGGGACAACGATGGCGCCGACAGAACGCATTGATTTGGTCGGCAAGACCCGTCTTTGGTTAGGCATCGCCGTTGCCGTCATGGTCATCGGTTTTTTAGGGCTAACGGTGCGAGGGCTCAACTTAGGCTTGGACTTCACAGGCGGCGCCCTCTACCAGTTTCGCTTCCCGCAAAAAGTTGCCACGACGACCCGCGAGGAAGTGCGGTTGGCAGGAGAAGTCCGAAGCCTCTTGCGGCAACTGCGGTTGCCCTCCGAACCCGTCATCCAAGTCGCCGAAGGAGACACGCTGCTGATTCGCTTGAAACTGCAGAGCGAGCGGGAAAGCGAACGATGGCGGAAGTCTATCGCCCAAGCCCTCAAAAAGCGCTACCCCAACATTGAAGAAGCAACGGCTGAATTCATCGGTTCCACCATCGGCAGTGAACTGACAGCAGCGGCGGTGTGGGGAACGATTCTGGGTTTGTTGGGCATCTCAGCGTGGATTTGGTTGCGCTACCAAATCTTGGGTGCAGGTTGGCTCTTTGCCCTCGGCGCCCTCTTCGCCCTCGCCCACGATGTCCTTGTCCTTGTCGGCTTTGTCGCATGGGCGCAAATTGAGGTCAACAGTGCCTTCATCGCTGCCTTGCTGACGGTCGCCGGTTACTCGGTGCAAGACACTGTCATCATTTACGACCGCATCCGAGAGAACTTGCGGTTGCGGCAAGGTTGGTCACTGGAGCGCGTCGTTAATTTCAGCCTGTTGGAAACGATGGCGCGCTCCATCAACACTTCCTTGACGACCGCGCTCTCTCTTATCGTCATTTTGCTGGTAGGCGGCGTTGCGGTCAAGCCTTTAGCCCTTTCCCTGCTCTTTGGCATCGTGTCAGGAACTTACTCGTCCATCTTCATTGCAGCCCCGTTGGTGCTGGTGTTGCAGAAGTGGTGGGCGAAGCGGCAAGCGGAGCGCCCGCAGCCCGTCAGGGTAGCCCGACCGACTATCGCAGGCGAACGGCGCCCTATCTTGCAATTACCGACGGAAAGGACAGCCCCTCTCCCTTCCTCTCCTTCGCAAGAAAGTGGAGAGGAAGCGAAAGCCCCTACCGGCACCATCCTTCGCCCGACCCCAACTACCCCGCCCCGTCGGCGACGCAAGCGACGGCGTTGATCGGTTCATCTATCGGCGCAACCGGTGAAAATTTCGCCTGAAAGGAAGGAGGCGACAAAAATATGCAGTGGCAGCGCCCCGACGGGCGCGCCCCTGATCAAATGCGTCCTATCCGCCTCGTGCGCGGCTGGCACCGTTTTGCTGAAGGCTCTTGCCTCATTGAAGTCGGCAACACGCGGGTATTATGCACGGCATCGGTGTTAGACCGCGTGCCTCCTTTCCTCAAGGGCACTAACTCTGGCTGGGTGACTGCCGAGTATGGAATGCTTCCTCGCGCCACCGTCACGCGAAACGAACGGGAAGCCCGCATAGGGCGACAAGACAGTCGCTCTGTGGAAATTCAACGGCTCATCGGGCGATGCCTTCGGGCAGCGGTGGACTTGTCGGCGTTGGGGGAACGGACGATTGTCGTGGACTGCGATGTCCTTCAAGGTGACGGAGGCACCCGCGTCGCTGCCATCACGGGAGGCTTCGTTGCCTTAGTGGAAGCCCTTTGGCGGTTGCAGCAGGAAGGTATCCTCAAAAAGTTGCCCATTTACGGTTGTCTTGCTGCCGTCAGCGTCGGCATCGTCAATCGTCAGATGCTTTTAGACCTCAACTACGACGAAGACTCTCGCGCCAGCGTGGACATGAATGTGGCGATGTTGGAGGACGGGCGTTTCGTGGAGATTCAAGCGACGGCTGAAGGCGAAGCCTTCCACAAAGAGCAATTGGATCAACTCCTCGCCCTTGCCCAAAAAGGCATTCGCCAACTCATTGCCCTGCAAAAGAAAGTGCTGGAAGGCATCCTTTGACTTTTTTCTGCTTCCTGTCCTTCGTCGTTTCCTCCCTACTCACTCGCTTTCTACCCACAAAGGGGGGCGGACATGGTGGACGACATCCAAGCGTTGGATTTCGTCCAGCGATTTTTTCAGGGCGGCAAAGGGCGTCTTGTGGGTGACCCAAACGATTTGGGCTCTTTCGCCCCGACTCTCTCGTTGCACGACCGAAGCGATGCTCACTCGGTTCGTCCCAAAAACGGAGGCGATTTTCGCCAAAACCCCCGGTCGGTCTACGACTTCCATCCGCAAGCAAAAGCGACTTTCCACTTCGCTGATGGGCTTAAGGTGGGCGTGAGGGCGACAAGTGCAAACGATGCGGGCTTTAGAGCCAAAGACAATATTTCGGGCGGCATCCAAGATGTCGCTGACGACACTGTTGCCCGTCGGCGCCCCACCTGCCCCTTGCCCGTAAAACATCAACCGACCGACATTCTCGCCCTCTACCAAGATGGCGTTGAATTGGTCGCTAACGGCGGCTAACGGATGGGTTTTGGGAACCATCGTCGGATGAACCCGAACCTCAATCGCCTCTCCTTCTTGCCTTGCGATCGCCAGCAATTTGATGGCGTAACCCAACTCGTCGGCATAGCGGATGTCTGTTGGCTCTATCATTCGGATGCCCTCCCGATAAACCGCCTCCACGCGGATGCGATAGCCAAAGGCGATGGCAGCAAGGATGGCGATTTTGTAGGTAGCGTCATGCCCATCCACATCGTCGGTCGGGTCGGCTTCCGCAAAGCCTTTTTGCTGGGCTTCCTTCAGTGCCTGCTCAAAACTCATCCCATCACGGCTCATGCGGGTGAGGATGTAATTGGTCGTGCCGTTGACGATGCCGACGATGCGGTGAACCCGTTCACCGGCGAGGCTTTGTTTGAGGGCAGCGATGATCGGGATGCCGCCAGCGACGCTGGCTTCAAAGTAGACATCTGTGCCCATCTCTTTGGCGGCATCCAGCAATTCGCTCCCCCGCTTTGCCAGCAACTCTTTGTTGGCGGTGACGACCGATTTGCCGTTTTTGATGGCAGTCATCAAAAGTTCGTAGGCAGGCTCTAACCCGCCCATCACCTCCACAACAATGTCCACCAACGGGTCGTGGACGATGCGGAAGGGGTCAGTCGTGTAAAGGTCTGGTGGCAGCGGGACAGGACGGGGCTTTTTCGGATTACGGACAGCGACCTTAACGATCTCCAATCGGCAGCGGGCACGATGGGCGATCAAGTCGGCGTTTTTTAGCAAGATGTTGACCGTTCCGCAGCCGACGACGCCCATTCCCAGAAAACCTAATCGCACGACAGGTTTGTCGTCTGGCAAAAGGCATCCCTCCGTTCCTTTTCTTCCATCCCGCGCCCTGCGTCCCTCGTCCCGTTTGCATGGCAGGGACGATTTTGTCACGGCGACCGAAGGACTTGCACCTGCCAGCCGATTAAGTCCAGCGCTTCTATGCGGGCGTCGCCTGCCGTCGTCGGTTCAGGGTTGAAAGCAGGGTTGGTCGGGAAAGTTTGATTGGAAGTTAGCGGGATGGAAATGAATTCGTTGCCACTGACTCCTAACCCATCAAAGCCTTGTCGGGGGGTGTTGTCGTTGGGGTCAAGGCGAAGTTCATCCACGCTGATGAAGTTCACCTCAATGCGCTCTGGGATGGGTTGAGGGCTTAGCCAAAGTTGGCGCATGTCCAAAGTCACCCGCACTTGATTGGGTTGAAGGAAAGTCAACTCCAGCGGCGACCCCAAGGGCTCTTGGCGGTAGTTCTCCAGCGTCGGATTGGTAACGCGATAGACAAGGGCTTGCCCGATCCCCGGCGCTGAGACCCGAATTTCCACGAAGTGGCTCAGGTTCGGTCCTTGACGGGGTTTACCCGTGCTTGGGTCAAGGTCGGCTTGGCGTGGCAAGGCTGCCCATCCATTGCCCCAAGGGGCCGTCAGAGAAGGCATCGGTCCTGTCAGTGGATTGCCGTCGTCGTCTATGGCGATGAAGTAAAAAAAGCGGGGGTCTAAAGGGGCGGCGTAGGTGAGGGTGAAAACTAAGCGGTCTTTTGAAACGCCGACGCCAGGCTGCGACGGGAATTTGGCACACCCCGTGAGCAAAACGAGGAGTCCGACGCCAAGCCATTGCCACCGACGAACGAGCATTCCTCTTGCCTCCTTTTTTTCCGCTGGCGAAGTCCGACGCCTTTTTACCACCGACAAGGTTCATTGTGACCCTTTCTGCGCCCCTCGTCCCGTTAATGATGCCCTTCAGAAAAACAAACCCGCTGACGAAATCGTCCAACGGAGCGGGCTGATTAGGTCGTCAACCCTTTGGGCAAAAAGGAAACGCTCAACCCTCAAAGGATGGTGAGTCGGTCATGGACTTGTTTCGTCGTCATGAGAACAACCCAATCATCACGGTCAATGACTTACCGATGCCCGCCATCGCCGTTTACAACCCTGGTGTGGCACAGGTGGGCGATGAAATCGTCCTTTTACTGCGGGTGGAGTTAGCCGATGGACGATCCAGCCTGCATGTCGCCCGCAGCAAAGACGGCGTGAACGACTGGGCAATTGACCCCAATCCCTTGCTGTCGCCGGGCGACCCCGACAGCCCCATCGCCGACTATGAAGAGGTCGGCTGCGAAGACCCCCGCATCACCTACCTCGCTGATTACCGTGAGTGGTTCATCGCTTATGTCGCCGTCTCCGATGCGGGACCTTCGGTCGCTTTAGCGCGGACGAAAGATTTTCGCTCCGCTGAACGCATAGGGGTCGTTTTGCCACCGCCCAACAAGGATGCTGCCCTTTTCCCCCGTCGCATCAATGGCAAGTGGTTTATGCTCCATCGCCCGATGATTGGCAAGATAGAGCACATTTGGCTGGCGGACTCCCCTGACCTCATCCATTGGGGGCATCCGCAAATTGTGTTGCGGGAACGGGGAGGGACTTGGTGGGATGGCGAGCGAGTTGGGGCGGGCGCCGTGCCCATTGAAACGCCTGAAGGGTGGCTGATTATCTATCACGGCGTCAAAGAAGTCGCCCATGTGCCCAATTATCGGTTAGGCTTGGCGCTGTTGGATTTGGACAACCCTCAGAAAGTCATCGCCCGATGTCGCTATCCTGTCCTCAGCCCTCATGCCGACTATGAACGGGTAGGCAATGGGCTCAACATCATCTTCACCTGCGGGGCGCTCGTCCGAGGGGACGAAGTGTGGCTTTACTACGGTGCCGCCGACACCTGCATCGGCTTGGCGATCGCCAAGTTAAGCGACTTGTTGGATGCCGTTCGGGAAGGGAGCAACTAAAACGAACGGGACGAGGACGGGGACGCGGGACGGGAAAGAGAAAAGGTGAGCGAAAGGGTTGGAGGAAAGGGGGATGCCTCATGAGGTTTTGTCGTATCTTTGGGATGGCTCTTGGAGAGCATCGGGACGGTCAGGGGGTAGCGGCGAAACTTGCGCCCTCCGTTGTAACTGAACCCGCACTTTGGTGATGCGACGGCGCTGCACTTCTTCTACGATGAAAGTGGCAAAAGGGGTAGTGACTTGCTCGCCAACGGCGGGCAATCGCCCTAAGGTCGTCAGGATGAACCCGCCGACGGTGTTGAATTCGCCTTCGGGCAACTCCACACCGACGGCTTCTTCAAACTGTCGGCGGTCGGTGCGGGCATCCACGAGGAAAGTGTCGTCATCCACTCGCACGATCGGTTCTGCTTCGCGGTCGTGTTCATCCCTAAGTTCGCCGACAATCTCTTCCACGATGTCCTCCAAAGTGACCAAACCTGCCGTCGCTCCATATTCGTCCAAGACGATGGCGATTTGCACCTGATGGGTGCGCATCTCTTGAAGCAACTCCCGAACCCGCTTTGTTTCGGGGACGAAGTAAGGCGTTCGGGCGATGGTTTTGGGGGTCGGTTGCCTTGCTCCATCGGCGATACTGGCGAGGATATCGTAGGCATAAACGATGCCGACGATGTTGTCCAGCGTCCCGTCGTAAAGGGGAATGCGGGAGTGTCCCGTTTGCAAAATCGTTTCCATCACCTCGTCAAAGGTGCTATCGGCAGGCAAGGCAACGATGTCGGGGCGAGGCACCATGATGTCTCTGACGACGATTTCTTCCAACTCCAAGATGTGCTCAGCGAGGGCATGTTCTTCGCGGTCAATGGCGCCTGCCTCCACGCCGGCGTCCAAGAGGGCAAAAATTTCGTCCAGTGTCAAAGGGGGTTGACGGTCAGGGTCGGCGCTAAGCAGGTGAAGGGTTCTTTTTGCGACGGCATAGACGAAGCGGTTGACAGGTAAAAAGAGGGCAACAAGCGACCGCCACAAGGGAAACCACCGCACCAAAAGGACTTCGGCTCTGGCGAATCCGATGCTTTTGGGCAACACCTCACAAAAAGTCATGATGCCCAAGGCAACCCCTAACCCGACGACTTCCCCCCAAGAAGGGGCGACCGATTCCACCATGTGCGTAAAGAGGGCGGAAGTGAGCAAGAGGAGCAAGGTGATGCCGACGAGGAGGCTGGAAAGGTTCGTCCGATCGTTGAGGAATTGCCAAATCGCCATCCCTTGATGAGGCGATGCCGACCGCAGCAAGGCGCGCACCCGCCCCCGATTGGCTGCTACCAGACTGGCTTCTCCCAACGAACAGAGGGCGATGAGCAAAAGCATGAAGAAAAGCAGCGTCCCTTCCAAAAACCAACGAAGGTGTTCAGGCATCCGCCAGCCCCTCCGACGGCAAGGTGACCCGAATCCAAGTGATGCGCCGTCCGCGCATTTCGGCGACCTCCAAGACGATGCCGTCCATCTCTACGCGGTCACCGACCTGCGGCAAGCGCTCCAGGTGGGCGACGAGCAATTCAGCGAGCGTGTCGTAATCTTCTTCGGGCAACTCTACATTGAGCCATTTTTCCACTTGCCGAATGCTCAAGGGAGCGCGCACCAAAAAGGTGCGTTCCCCAACTTTTCGGACGGGCATTTCGGCGATGTCGTATTCGTCATAAATTTCGCCGACAATCTCTTCCAGCACATCTTCCACTGTGACCAAGCCTGCCGTTCCGCCTTCCGCGTCCAAGACGATGGCAATGCCCCTTCGTTGCCGTTGCATCGTCCGTAGCAAATGAATTGCCCGTTGTGTTTCCGTCGCAAAAAGGGGCGGGCGCGCCAATTCGCCTGCCGTCTTCTCCCGTTCTCCCCGATACCAAGCCGCCAACACATCTTTGGCATACAGGATGCCGACAATTTCGTCGCGAGTGTCTCGGTAGACAGGCAAACGGCTGTGTCCCGAACGACGGATGACAAGGATGGCTTCTTCCAAGGGGGTGTCAGCCTTAATAGCGACCATGTCCACCCGAGGCACCATCACTTCCCCTACCCGCACTTCTTTAAATTCCAGAGCGCTGCTGAGCATCTGCCGCTGCTCTTTCGTGAGGAGCCCTTGGCGTTCGGCAATTTCTAAGGCGGCGAAGATTTCGCCCTCAGTGACCAAGGGGGGATGACGGACATCGTGCCAGTGCAAAAGGTGCAGCAACCCATTGACAACCCTTTCGGCAAACCAGACGAAAGGGGCAAGAAGACGCTGAAAGAGGCTCACCCATTTGGCGACGGCGAGGGCAACCGTTTCGGCATACGCTGCCCCATAAATCCCCGGCGTCACATCCACGAAAGTCAACACCAAAAAAGCAAAGGCGATAGAAACGAGACCGCTGAATCCCGCCACTTCCCACCGTCGCTCCCAGTGGACAGCGACGGAGGTGACGAGCGCCTCAGCAAGGTATTCCGCTAAAGTAATCCCTGCCAGCAAGGTCGCAATCAGGCGGGCGGGGTTTTGATAAAGGAGCAGGAGTTTCTTGGCTGCTTCGTTCCCTTCTTCCGCAAAGGGACGGACTTTAACCTTCCCGACGCCTAAAAGGGCAGTCTCTGCCGCCGCAAAAAGGGCGCTGAGCCATAAAAGGAGCGTTGCCAGCCCCAGTTTCAAGACGGCTATGACCGTCTCATCGCCACTCATTGTCGCCTTCCCTCGCCCCCCAATAAGTTCCGAAGGTGGGGCACAAGGCTTTGCGCCCCCATCACTGACCGTTGGGTCAAGGGCGTTTTGATTGTAGCACGGATGAGGAATGGGAGATGAGGGACGGAAAAGGAGGTCAAGGGACGGCACTATCGCCCTGCCAAGACAATGCCTCGCCTAAAAGGCGTGCCAGTTCAAGGGCGACGGTGGGAAATCGTTGAAGCCATCGTTCTGTCTTTTGAAGGGCGCGCTCTGCCTGACGCAGTTGTCGGCGCACCGATGCCCTTGCTGTCCCTGCCAGTTCTTTTCGCCGCTCCACACTTCGTTCTGGCAGAAGCAACGAGAGAGCGTCAGCGTCAAAGGCGGTGCTGACTTCTCGCAAATCCTTTAGCGTCGCCTCCTCTAAGCCTTTACCTTGCTCGCTTAACCGTAAGACCAATTGACCGACCAAGTGATGGGCTTGGCGGAAAGGGACGCCCCTTTGCACCAAGTAATCCGCCAAATCCGTCGCCGTAGAGAAATCACCTCGCAACGCCCCTCGCATCCGTTCGGGATGGAAAGTAGCGGTGGCGATGACTTGCGCCATCACCGACAGCGATGCCGCTGTCGTGTCCACCGCCTCAAAGACGGCGACTTTGTCTTCTTGCAAGTCGCGGTTGTAAGTGAGCGGCAACCCTTTCAGCATCGTCAGAAGGTGGGTGAGCGCCCCGATGGCTCGCCCCGTTTTGCCTCGCACCAACTCCGCCATATCGGGATTGCGCTTTTGGGGCATCAAAGAAGAACCCGTGCACCAAGCATCGTCCAGCGTCACAAAGCCAAACTCTGGTGTGCTCCACAAGATCAACTCTTCGGCGAGGCGGGAAAGATGCACCATCGTCAAGGCGCAGACGAAGGTTAACTCGCAGGCGAAGTCTCGGTCGCTCACGGCGTCCATGCTGTTTTGCGCTGTCGCCGAAAAGCCAAGCAGTTGTGCCGCTCGGTGCGGGTTGATGGGCAACCCCGCCCCCGCCAATGCTGCCGCACCCAAGGGCGACACATTCACCCTCGGCAGCAAATCCCGAAGGCGTTCTATATCCCGTTGCAATGCCCAGAAGTGAGCGAGCAAATGATGCGCCAAGCGAACGGGTTGGGCATGTTGCAAGTGCGTCATGCCCGGCATCAAAGTGTCCAGATGCCGATGGGCTTGTTGAAAAAGCGCCCGCTGCAAATGGAGCAACTTCTCCGCCAACGAACGAAGAGCATCGCGGCACCAAAGGCGGAAATCGGTCGCCACTTGATCGTTTCGGCTGCGGGCGGTGTGCAATTTGCCCGCAACTTCCCCAATCCGCTCCCGCAGCACCCGCTCCACGAAACTGTGGATGTCTTCGTCGTTTCCGTCCAACGCAAGGCGTCCTGAAGCGATGTCTTGGAAAATGCCGACAAGCCCGCTTACTAACCTTTTGGCTTCCTGCGGCGTCAAGATGCCGCATTCGCCCAACATCAAAGCATGGGCGACAGAGCCGATGAGGTCGTAGCGCCACAAGCGTCGGTCTATAGCGAAACTGGACGAAAAGCGCAAAGCCTCATCGGCGAGGGGCTTTTTGAACCGACCGCCCCAAAGCATCCCTTGCTTTGGCGTCCCTTCGTTTTGCACCGCCTTCTTTCGCTTGACCTTCATCCCTTCCCTCCTCGCATCGGCAAATTGGCAGCGATTATAGCGACTGGCGAAGAGCGAGCGGTTTGCCACTGGCTACTCGCCCCTCGCCCCTCGCCCCTCGTTCAGCAATTCCGCCGCCTTTTCCTGCCACTCCCGCAAGGGAGGCAAATCTTCCAGACGACGCAAGCCGAAAAGTTCCAGAAACTTTTGCGTCGTCCCGTAAAGGCGAGGGCGCCCTGGCGCTTCCTTGTGCCCGACGACTTGAATAAGCCCGTGTTCCAGCAAACTTTGCAAAGCCGCGCTGCTGTCTATGCCCCGAATTTGCTCAATTTCAGGGCGGGTGATGGGTTGGTGGTAAGCGATGATTGCCAAAACTTCCAAACTGCCCCTTGACAGGCGCATCCGTTGGGGTGGGTTGAGCCGAGCGATGATGGGGGCAAATTCGGGACGGGTGACCATCCGCCAACCGCCCGCCACTTCCACAATCGCCAACCCGCTGCGTCGTTCGTAATCCACCGCCAATTCGTTCAAAAGCATCAGCACTTCGTCCAAAGGTGCTTCCAGAAGATGCCCCAGTTCGTCCAGTGATAACGGTCGCGGGGCGACGAAGAGAAGGCACTCTAATGCCTTTCGCCAGAAAGTTCTCTGCCGCTCCAATTCTTTCGGATCGGCAGGAGCCTCGCTCTCCCTCAACTCTGTGCCTGTTTCCTTTTCTGTCATGCTCGCTTTTTCACTGCCCTCCTTTCGCACCCCTGAAAAAGCGGGTCGCTATCAGCCTCTTCCTTTCCCTTCGGCTCGGCGGAAGCCTTAGCCTCCCCTTTCTTTGGCTCGGATGCCATAATGATGGGCGGTGACCGATGATGGACACCGCAACAACGGTTTGGGCGGTGCGTCAATCGGAGCGTTTAGGACTTATTCCCGACGGCGTTGATTTGCTGACGGCATTGTTAGAGCGTGTTCAAAGTCTTCGCCCCGATGCCGATGTGGAGCGGATTGCCCATGCCTATCGCTTTGCCGAATGGGCTCACAGCGGTCAAATGCGCCGATCGGGAGAGCCTTATATCACCCACCCATGTTCCGTTGCCCTCATCGTCGCCGACTTGGGTCTGGACGACGCCAGCATTCTTGCCGCCCTGCTGCACGACACCGTAGAAGACACAGCGGTAGACCTACCCACCATCCGTCAAGAGTTTGGCGAAGAAGTCGCCCGATTGGTAGAAGGCGTCACCAAGTTGAGCAAGTTGCATTTTGTCACGGCGCGCCAAGAGCAGGTGGAGAACCTTCGGAAGGTGTTGGTGGCGATGGCGCAAGATGTCCGCGTCATCCTCATCAAACTCGCCGACCGACTGCATAACTTACGCACCCTTGACCCCTTGCCCGAAGAGAAACGCAAAGCCATCGCTTTAGAGACGCTGCAAGTTTACGCCCCCATCGCCCACCGTCTGGGCATCTGGCGGCTGAAGTGGGAATTGGAAGACCTCGCCTTCAAACATTTAGACCCGCAAACTTACAAAGCCTTAGCCAAAAAGGTGGAAAAGACCCGCGCTGAGCGCCTTCACCTCATCCAGCAAGCCGTTGAGCAACTGCAGCAAGCCCTGCGCCAAGCGGGTATGGAAGCGACGGTGCAAGGGCGTCCCAAACACCTTTGGAGCATCTACCAGAAGATGCAGCGGGAAGGCGTGGACATTGACCAGATTCACGACCTCATTGCCTTGCGCCTCATCGTCTCTACGGAAGCGGAGTGCTACTTGGCGTTAGGCGTCGTCCACAAACTTTGGACGCCCCTACCAGGCATGTTCACCGACTACATCGCCAAGCCCAAACCCAACGGTTACCAATCCCTGCACACGAAAGTCCTCGGTCCTGGTGGAGAAGTGATGGAAGTGCAAATCCGCACTTTTGAGATGCACCGCAACGCCGAATACGGCATCGCCGCTCACTGGCGCTACAAGGAAAGGGGTGATGACGCCAAGCCCTTTACCGACCCCTTAGACCAAGCCCTCAGTTGGCTGCGGCAACTGATGGAGTTGCACCAAGACATGCGGGATGCCGCCGAGTTCACCCGCTCGGTTCTGGGCGACCTTTTCAAAGACCAAGTCTTCGTCTTTACGCCCAAAGGCGATGTCATTGAGTTGCCCAAAGGCGCAACCTGCATTGACTTTGCCTACCGCATCCACACGGAAATCGGACACCGCTGCATCGGCGCTAAGGTCAACGGCAAACTCGTCCCGCTGGATTACCAACTGCAAACAGGCGATGTCGTGGAGATTTTGACCAGCAAACATCCCAAAGGTCCAAGCCCCGATTGGCTGCGCTTTGTCAAGACCTCCTTGGCTCGCAACCGCATCAAACGCTTCCTCAAACAGCAAGCCTACGAGGAGAATTTGCAGCGAGGACGGGAAGTCCTTCTACAAGCCTTAGAACGCATCGGGTTGCACCTGACGGAACTGTTGGAGACGGGAAAATTGGACGAACTGGCAAAGCAATATCAGTTGCGGGATGCCAGTGACCTTCTGGCTGCCATCGGTTACGGCTCTGTGTCCGTCCAATCTGTCCTCAACAAACTCAAGCCCTTCTCCCCATCCCCCAAAGTAACCGTCCTCGGACTTCCGAGCGAATCACCCGCCTTGCCGACCCGCAAAGGCACTCTTCTTTATCGGCTGGCAAGATGTTGTGCCCCCGTCCCCAAAGACCCCATCGCCGGTTACATCAGCCGAGGGCGAGGCATCATCGTCCACCGCACCGATTGCCGTAACTTACTGCGCCTCAAAGAAAACGAACCCGACCGAATTCTCTCTTTGGATTGGGACTTTCCCTTGCAAGAACCCGCCATCGCCAAACTCCGCATCGTCGCCTACGACCGTGTCGGCTTGCTCAGCGATGTCTCCAACGCCGTTAGCAGCAAAGGCGTCAACATCGTCTCCAACCGCTCCATCACTAAAGACGGCATCGCTTACTTTGAGTTGGGCGTCATGGTCACCGATGCTGCCACCCTGCAAAGCGTCATTGAAAGCATCCAGCGCCTCACCGATGTCATCCAAGTCGCCCGCCTCCTCTAACCCAGTCCCCAAGGACGCAGCACGGGACGAGGGAAGGAAGGGTGTTCGGACATTGAGCCAGTGGGAGGGCGAACCTCCCGGTGAGCCTATTCCTCTGACCTGCCGATATGTTCGGCTCGGCAGGAGCCTCGCCTCTAACCCAGTCCCTGATCCCTACCTTGACACCACCCGAACACTTCTCTCCCGCAAAGGCAAAGAAACGGGTCGGTTACCTTCCCGATGGGACACATGGAAAGCGACGCCGATCTCCAACGCTGCCCGCCCATCCTCGCCACTGCTCCTTGGCGGACGGTCTTGCTCTATCGCCTCCATCAAATCCTGCAACGCCCTTTGCATCGGTGGTATCGCATTGGGCGGATTTGGATGCGTTTCCCGCCGCCGCACATATCTCGGTCGGAACTGGTAGGCAGGGCGTTTTGGGTCAGGCGGATAGACATCGGCGTAAACTTCCACTTGCACCCCGTCAACGAAACTGTCAATGCGAATCAGCCCGTTCGTCCCGTGCAACTCCAACTGGAAGCCTTGCCCGCCACCGACATCGGCGAAGGCGAAAACGCCGCTGCGGAAATGCACGATACCGTAACCGCCTGGGTCGCTGGGATGGTCGTCCCGCAGCCAACCGCAAACCCAATCGGCGTCGCCCGCAAAGAACCTCAGGATGTCCCAAAGGTGCGTCCCGTTGTGCAACAGCCAAGTCCACATCGTCCCGTGCATCCGCACCAAATCGCCAATCGCCCCACTTTCCAGCAACTCCTTCGCCCGCCGATAAGCGGGGTGATAACGACGGGGATGATTGACCAGCAACTTCGTCCCCGCCTTCTCGCAGGCGGCGATCATCGCATCGGCTTCCTCCAACGAAGTCGCCATCGCCTTCTCGCAAAGGATGCCCTTGACACCCGCTTCGGCAGCGGCGATGACGATTTGCGCCTTCATGTCGGTGTGGGTGCAAACGCTCACGATGTCCAAGCCCTCGTTGGCGAACATCTCCCGAAAATCGGTGTAACCTCGCACTTCCCGCAAACCCGTCCGTCGGTAGAAACGCTCCAGACTTTCCTGCGTTCGGGCGCAAACGGCGACGATCTGGGTCTTCGGGTTGGCAAGGTAAGCCGACACATGGGTCGTCGGCGGGATTTCGTAGTTCGTCAGCCAGCGCAACTTCGTCTCGTCGTCAATCGTCAGCGCCTTACGCCCCAGCCCGACGATGCCGACGCGATACATTGTCCTCACCTCACCAAGCGCTGCTCGGCAATTGTTGGAACGGCTATCGGCCGCGACGGAGGCATTGCGCTTGCTTTGGTCAACCCTCCCGCCACGAATAACGGGGCTGCCAGTTCAGCAACCGTTTCGCCTTGCTCAGGTCAAACAAGCCTTCGTGCCCCCGCAGTTCCTTCCGCAAGGGCACATCGGGGTAAGCGGCGGCGACTAACTCGGCGGTGGGGACGGCGGAGTGGGTGTCGGCGGCGCAGATGAAGAAGGCTTCGTGCCCGACGAAGTCCGCCGTCAACGCCTTGAGCACGGCATCCACGACATCGCGGATGTCCACATAGCCCCACAAGCCTTTGAAATCACCAGGCACATCCCGACGGGGATTGGCGCGCCAGTGTTCGTAAGTTTCGGGTGTCGTCACGCCATGAAAGCGCAAACTGGCGACGGTCATCTCAGGCGTTAGCCGAACGGTGGCGTCGGCGATTTGCTCGCCCAGCCACTTGGAAAGGCTGTAGGCTTCCTCAGGGCGGGCGGGATGTTGCTCGTCAATCGGCAAGTAATCCAGTCGTGGGCGTTCGCGGTTGAAGTGCAAGCCGACGGCGTTAATGCTGGAAGCGATGACGACCCGTCGGATGCCCAAAAGTCGGCAGGCTTCCAAGACATGGAAAGTGCCCAAAACATTGACCCGCAAAATTTCTGTCGGCGGGACGATGCGGGGACCTGGGATAGCGGCAAGATGGACGACCGCCTCCGCACCCGCCAAGCCTTGCACGACTTGCCCAAAGTCGCTGACATCCACGCGGGAAAAAGGGAAGCGCCATTGCTCTGGCGGCTTGACATCTAACCCTCGCACCTGATCGCCCCGCTCCAACAACGCCTTGACAATCGCCTGCCCGATACGACCGCTGCAACCTGTCACCGCAACCTTCATCCTTCCGCCTCCTTTGCCGTTCATCGTTCCCTGCCGTTTTTCGCCCCGGTCGCGCCTGATGGGCGCTCCGACATTCGCTACCGTTCGCTTTTTGCCAGTCGCTGCCGTTACAATTGTGGCGAGGGGATTGGAGGGAAACAAGGGCATGACGGAGACGACCGTGCGACGGTTGCCGCGCACGCCTGACGAACGCGGGGGTGCGCCTATTTTCGTCGGCATCGCCTATATCGTCGCCAAAGAGCGCTACCGCGATTTTTGCCGACTGACTTTGCGTTGCCCATCCATCGCTCAGCGCGCTCAACCGGGGCAATTCGTCAACTTGTATCTGGATGCGTTGGGTAGCGGGAAACCTTTTGAGCGGATGACCTTGCCGATGGCGGCGATTTTGCCCCGACCCTTTAGCATCGCCCGCATCGTCCCGTTGCTGAAAGGGCGAACCGACCCAACGCCCACCGAAACGCCTCAAGCCTTCTCCGTCCTCTTTGACCTGCGCAACATCGGGACGCGCTGGCTGGCGGAATTGACTGCCGATGTGCCTTTGCGGGTGGCAGGACCGTTGGGAAAAGGCTTTTGGGTGCCCGAAAACATTCGTTGCGCTGTCCTCGTCGGCGGTGGCATCGGCGCAACCCCTTTCCCCTTCTTCGCCGAAGAACTCAAACGCAACGGCATCACGGCAATTGCTTTGCTTGGCGCTCAAGCGCCCGACAAATTGCCCTTTGACCCCGTGCGGGCTGAACACCCGCTGAAAGACGCAAGCGGTCAACCCCTCTCTTATTGGGCAGCCGATGAGTTTGAGAGCCTCGGAGTTCCCTCCGCCCTCGCCTTAGACCAACCCGCCGAAGGTTATTTCGCTGGCACGGTCATTTCGTTGCTGGACGCTTGGCTTTCCGCTCAATCGGAGCGAACGGGGTTCGTCCTTTACGGCTGCGGTCCGCGCGGGATGATGCGGGCGCTCACGCAAGTGGCGGAGCGTTACGGGTTGCCTTGTCAAGTGGCGACAGAAGAGCGGATGGCGTGTGGCATCGGCATCTGCTTCGGTTGCCCCATCCCGATGGGGGATGGCTCTTATCGCCTTTGTTGCACGGACGGACCCGTTTTTGACGCCCACGAATTGGCATGGTGACGACGATGGTTATCTACGGGCGCCATCCTTTGCGGGAAGCGTTGCGGGCGGGCATCCGAGCGAAAGTCGTCTATGTCGCCGATGGCGTTCGCTTGGACAGCGACTTGCAATGGCTCTTGACCGAAGAAGGCGTCACCGTCCGCACCGTCTCACGGGCACAATTGGAGCAAATTGCTCGTTCGCCTGACCATCAAGGCGTTGCCGCTGACATCGGCGAATTTCCCCTCGCCCCGCTGCGGGAAGTGTTGCAGCGGGCGATGGAAAGCAGTGGCGTCGTCTTGGGTTTGGATCACTTGCAAGACCCGCGCAACGCAGGCAGCCTCATCCGCAGTGCCGAAGCCTTTGGGGCTTGCGGGGTCATTTTGCCTCCCGTCCGCAGCGTCGGCATCACGCCAGCAGTCGTTAAGGCGTCGGCAGGCGCTTGCTTCCACCTTCCCATTGCCATCGGGAACTTGCGCCAATTTGCCAAGCGATTTGAAGAGGCGGGCGGTTTTGTCGCTGTGTTGGACATGGACGGCGACGACATCCGCAAAGCCCCCAAGTTGCGTCCCCTCTTCCTCGTCGTCGGTGCGGAAGGGGAAGGCGTGTCGGCGAGTTTGAAGGCGATGGCGCATGCCATCTGGCGCATCCCGATGACAGGGCGCGTCGGCGCTCTCAACGCCGCCGTCGCTGGCGCCATCGCCCTTTGGGAAGTCCTGTATCGTCAAGGCTGACTTTACTGGCTACTCGCCCCTCGCTGCCTCAAAGCGGATGGGGGCGATGGACACCGATGCTGAAAGTCGTTTGTAGCCAGACTTCGTGGACAGTTTGCCCGCCCAATTTCAGCCGATTCCACTGTAGCCGATAGCGTCCAAACTCGCTGGGAAAGAGCGTCAGCGCCAGCGAAAAGCCTCGCCCGCTGAAACTTTTATCGGGCGCTTGAGCAAAGTCGTATCGCAATCCCAAAAAGAGCGTCCGTGAGAGTTGATACTCTACGAGGGAGAACCACCCTTTGGGCGAAAGGGTGCCAGCGCCCGTGTCTCGCCGACCGAAGTAGGCTTCCGTCTGCCAAACCAGCGAGCGATACAAGCCTTCCTTGATGGGTCGCCAGCGGTAAGCAAAATCCACGCCGAAGAGGCGGGTGTCATTGCCCGTGTCGTTGCGTCCGAAGGCGGAACTGATGCCGAGGCTGAGGGTTTGTGTCTCCGACAATTCCCGCAGATGGCGCAACCGAGCCATCCAGACGGGGCGCCCCGCATCGGCGTTGAAGGTGAAGTTGTCCACATTCAGCGGCGCTAAAGTCAGCCAAGTGACATTCGTCCCTGTCGGCAAAAGCCAGTTGAGGGATAAACCCGTCCCCGTGAAACTTCCTTCCGTCGGCACATTGTCGGGTGTCAAGGGTTGATTGTTGGGCAAGTGGCTAAACCACAACCGATGCACCAACGGCGTGTCCACGAGGGGTTGCTCTGGCGGATGGATGTTGTTCAGTTGTCCGAAGGGTGACCGCAGCAAGCCCAACTTGATTTGCAAGCCTTTCGGCAACCGAAGGAAACTGGGGTCTAAAATGCTCAGGGTCGCTTCCTCAATTTCCGCACCGTCAGGACCGACGGCAACGAAGGTATCCAAGCGGGAGAAAGGGTCAGTCGCCGCTTGAAAGGCTAATTCGGCTTCGCTGAATTCTGAGCCACCGAAGGCGCCAAAAGGACGGCGCCCTCGGAAAGCGGCGCGGAAGTTGGCGATGACAGAAGTGTCAGGATTGAGGGCTTGATAAGCGCCGCCGCCGAAAACGACCGCCCCGTAAGTCGGTGGGGTAGGGGAGGGTTGAGAGGTCGGCGGCGTTGATGACAACGCTTTCTGCAACTCCTGCTCCAACTTGCGCCGCTCCTCATCGCTCGGCTGTTGGATGGCGGACGGTTGGAAGTTGGACGGTGCCGTTCCATTGCCCTTTAGGGACGCCAATTCCGCTTGCAGCGTTTTTACCAGTTGTTCCAACACCGACACTCGTTCCCGCAACTTTTGCAATTCTGCGTCTTTCTCACCGTCGGACGATGCCCCGCTGGCGAAAGCAACGGGCATCAACGCCAATACCCAAAGCATCCATCGCACCATCGCCCCGATCACCTCGCAGAAAAGGTTGATCGGGACGAAGATTAGGCGAAGTTGCTACGCAAGCAATAGTAGGTGGGACGCGGGACGAGGGGCGTGGGACGGGAAAACGGCGTCAGCGGACATCTTCCAAGACTTCCGTGCGGGGCAAGAGGGTGCGTCCTGCCCACACCTTGACGCCGGGGTAGAGGACGCAGCCGTCGCCGATATGAGCACCGTCTCCGACGATGCAACCCAACTGCTCCATCCCCGTGTCTACCAATTGCCCCTTCACGACCGATCGGACAGTGATGCCCGACGGCAATTTGGCAAAGGCACGCACCTGATTGCCGACGATGACGCCATCCCCTAACACGCTCCACATCAGTTCGGCATCGTCACCCATTTTGACTTTGTCCATCACGACGCAATCTTCCAGATGCGCCCCACTGCCGATTTGGCAGTCGTCTCCGATCACCGTCCGAACGATGTCGCTATTAGAGCCAATGAGGCTGCCTTCGCCAATCATCGCAGGACCGACGATTTTCGCCCCCGCTTCCACCCGCGCTGTCTTGGCGATGAACACATCGCCGTGCACTTCGGCAGTCGGATGGACAACGCCCAACACTTGCGGGCTTGGTAGCAACTCGGCGACCCGTTCCTTGCCCCAAAGCGACAGCAAATGCTTGGTGGCGATGAGCACATCCCAAGGGTAGGTGATGGGCACCCAACCGTCTTCGGTGACGACAGCGCGCAAACCATGTCGCATCAGTTGGGGTGTGATGTCGGGGAGGCGAATTTCGCCATCTTCGGCGGGCGGCACCGCTTTGAGCCACGCAAACGCTTCGCTCGGCAGCGTCCATGCCCCCGTGCTCACCAAAGCACCTGCCGTCACCTCCTTCGGTTTCTCCCGAACGGCTCGCACAAACCCATCGGCAACTTCTACGACCCCAAAACGCTGCGGTTGATGGTGGGGAGCGACGAGCAAAGCAGGCACTTGTTGAAGGCAGGCAGCGAGCGCATCGGGCAAAAGCAAATCGTCTCCGTTGAGCACGGCAAAGGGTTCAGTGCCGATGAAGGGTTCGGCTTGCAAGACGGCGTGTCCTGTGCCTAACGGTTGCTCTTGGATGGCATAGTGGATGGTCACGCCCGCAAACTTTCGCCCGATGGTTCGCTCCACCTGCTCTTTCTCAAAGCCGACGACTAAAACGACTTCCTGAACACCCGCTTTCGCCAGCCCGCGCAGAAGGTGCGCCAAGTTGGGGGCATTTGCCAACTTCAGCAACGGCTTCGGTTTGCGGATCGTGAGCGGGTAAGTGCGGGTGGAAAGACCCGCCGTCAAGAGGACCGCTTTGCGCACCATCGCTCCCATCTCCTTGCCTGCCCCTTATCGCCCTTCCTTTTGGGACGCTTCGTTCCCTTCCAATGCTGCCATCAGTCCTTGCAACGCCTCCCGCACCTGCGCCAGAAGGCGGGCGCGCTTTTCCATCAAGCACGCCTTCAGTTCGTCCGTCAACCGTCCCTCTTCGGCGGCGTTAGCGAGTTCCTCTTCCACATCTTCCAGTTCGTCCGCAACTTCCTCCAGCAACTCGGCGACCTCTTCTAAGCGCTCCGAAAGGCGTTCCGAAGTCGGGCGCCCCACCTCTATCCGCACCGTTTCGCTTCCTCCTTGCTTCGCCTGCGCTTTGGCGGCGGCTTGCTCGGCAGCCTTCATCGCCTCGGCGACGGCTTGGTCGGCAACTTTCATCGCCTCGGCGGTGGCGCGTTCAGCGGCTTGGGTCGCTTTGGCGACGACGGTTTTGATCCACTCAGGCAAATTCGTCCGCAGCAATTCTGCCAACTGCTCCGCTGAAGTGACGACCAGTTCGGTGCACTCTACGGGCGATTTTTGCTCTCGGATGCGCAGGATGGGTTCCCGTTCTCGCTTTCGCCGCTCGGCAGTGGGCTCTTCGGGCACGACTTCCCCTGCGATGACCCGCAATGCTGCGACTAATTGCGCCGCCACCAGAGTAAGGGAAAGGGAGTCAACATCCTCGGGGAGGGGAGCGAAAGGCAGGCGGATGCCCAACTCTTGTTGAATCCACTGGACAAGTTCGTTGAATTGCTTGCCCGCTCCAGGGATGTTTACACCAATGGTGGTATCGTGGTAGGTGTAGACCCATTTGCTGGCTTGTCGGTGGAGCGCCTCTGCCATTTGGATGGCTACCTGTAGCAGTCTTTGCCGCTCCTTTTGCTCCATCGCCTCGTCCCTCCTTTGGGCTTTTTGCGCCACGACTTTTCGCCGCCGTTGATAGCCGCTCTGAATTTTGGTCGCGGCTGCCGCTCTCCCCGACCTGCCGATTTGCCGACCTGCCGTCAGTGGAGCCAGAGGACGAACGGCTGGCAAAATTTTTCCATGCCAAATTCAAGGGGGCAAACCGCTATGGCGGAGACGACAACCCAAACTGTCCTCGTCGGCAAGACGACGCAAGAGTTGGAAACCTTTGCCGAAAGTTTGGGCGAGCCGCGCTATCGCGGTCGCCAGTTGGCGCATTGGATTTACCGCAAGGGCGTGCTGACCTTTGACGCCATGACCGACTTGCCCAAAGCCTTGCGCCAACGCCTTGGCGAAATCGCCCTCATCAACCCGTTGCAAGTCGTGGATGTCAAAGTCGCCTCGGACGGGACGACGAAGTATCTGGCGCAACTACCTGACGGCGAGACCGTTGAGTTCGTCTTCATCCCGCACAGCGATTGGGAAACGATTTGCGTCAGCACGCAAGCGGGTTGCCCAATCGGATGTCGGTTCTGTGCTTCGGGGGAAAGTTTCGCCCGCAACCTGATGGCAGGCGAAATCGTCGGACAAGTTTTGCTCGCCCGTCGGAGAGAAACGCCCAACATCGTCTTCATGGGGATGGGCGAGCCGCTGCTGAACTTTGACAACCTTGTCAAGGCGCTACGGTTGCTCAACAAGGAAGTGGGCATTGGGGCGCGGCGGATGACGGTCTCCACCGTCGGCATCGTTCAGGGCATCCGCAAGTTGGCGCAGTTGGGCATGCAAGTGAACCTTGCCGTCTCGCTCCATGCGCCCGACGACGAACTGCGCCGTCGCCTCATCCCTGCCAAACTTCCGCCTATCAAAGAGTTGCTGCAGGCGTGTTGGGAATACTTTCAGGCGACGAAGCGGCGTATCTCGTTTGAGTATGTGCTGCTGAAAGGCGTCAATGACCGTCCCGAACATGCCGTTGAGTTGGCTCGGTTGCTTCGTGACTTTCCCTGCCATGTCAACCTCATCCCTTACAACCCGACGGTGGCGGAGTTTGAACGACCGTCGGAAGCGGAAGTGGAACGGTTTCGCCGCCTCTTGACGCAACAAGGGATTGCGGCGACCGTCCGCCACGAACGGGGCACGGAAGTGCAAGGCGCTTGCGGGCAACTGCGCCGTCACCTTCGGTGGGAAATTTCGGACTTGGATGCGGCGCCAACCGCCGCAGAGGGACGATGAGACAAGGGCGCTTCCCTCGCTATTTCACGCTGGACGAAGCGCGAGCGTTGCTGCCGACCTTGCGCCCATTGATGCGGCGCATCCAAACCTTGGCACGCAAGTTGGGCGCCGATTTGGGACGACGGGACTTGATGGTCGTCTGGCGCCACCTGAACGAAAATGGCGGCAATCCCATCGCCTCGCGCCTTTGGGTTCGTTGGCAAGAGTTGACCGAGTGCATTCGGCAAGTCCATGCGACAGGGGCATTGGTCAAAGATTTGTGGCTCGGCTTGGTGGATTTCCCCCATTGGCGGGAAGGACGGGAAGTGTTTTTGTGCTGGCGCTGCGATGAAGAAGACATCTCCTTCTGGCACGAACTGGATGCGGGCTATCAAGGTCGCCAACCCCTTTAAGTCACGCATAGAGCAGGCACGCCGACCGCTGTCGCAAAAACGCTTCGTCTGGCTCCGTTGACCATTCCAACGCCACCGCCATCGGGTCGTCGGCATCATCCATCGCCTGCCGAAAAGCACTCGTGCCCATCAACCGATCAATGCTAATTTCTCGCCATGCGAAAGCGGGACGGTAAAGGCGCTTGAAGGCAGCGAGCACGCAAAAACCCGTCCGAACGGGTTGGAAAGCATTGCGGTCGGTGATGTGCACCTGAACGCCCTTGCAGACTTCACCCGCATGTTTGGACGCCGACGGGATGAAGCGATGGGGTCGGAAGCGGACACCAGGCAAGTTCAGTTTGTTCAGCAACGCTGCGACCTCATCTTCGTCGGCGAAGGGGGCGCCAATCCACTCAAAGGGGCGAGCCGTCCCGCGCCCTTCCGAAAGGTTCGTCCCTTCCACAAGACAAGTGCCGGGGTAAACCGTCGCCGTTTCCAAAGTCGCCATCGCAGGGGAAGGCGGCACCCAAGGCAACCTCGTTTCGTCCCACCACATCGCCCGCCGCCATCCCTCGCAAGGAATGACTTCCAATCGGGCGTCGGGAAATTGCGTTTGTGTCAGCCAACGCGCCAGTTCGCCCATCGTCAACCCATGTCGGATGGCGATGGGGAAGCGACCGACCAACGAACCGACGACTTCTCTTTGGCTTTGCCCTTCCACTTGCACGCCATTGATGGGGTTGGGGCGGTCTAACACGAAAACGGGCAAGTCCCGTTGCGCTGCCGCTTCTAATAGGTAACTCATCGTCCAAGCGTAGGTGTAAAAACGACAACCGACATCAGGCAAATCCACGAGCAACGCATCCAAACCGTTGAGCCAATCAGGCAAGGGTTTCAGTGTCTCGCCGTAAAGGCTGAAGACAGCGACGCCTCGCTTGTGGTCATAACCGCTGGCGATTTTCTCGCCCGCCAACGCCGCTCCGTAAAAGCCGTGTTCAGGGACAAACAGGGCGACGATTGAAAAGCCTGCCTGCCGTAACGCATCCACGCTCGGCACTAACTCGCTTGTTGTCGCCAACGCATTCGTCAGCATCCCAAACCGCCACCGTTTTCGGTCCGTCTGGATCATCAGCACCTCAACACCCAACCGCACCATTTCACTCGCTCACCTCTCATTTTTGCAACCTTGCCTTTTCCAACACCTGCCTGACCCATGCTTTGTCTTCTTCGCTCAAAGGTGGCTCTACTTCCCGACCGTAGTCCAGCATGTAGTCGTAACCCGCCCGATCGTAGACCGTCGTGAATATGCCCTGCAAATCCAACATCACCTCAGGGTCGCCTTCTTTCAACGGAATCGGTATCGTCGGCAACGGCTCTCTTATCGTCCACGCAAAACCCAAAGCATAGGGACGCCTCCTAACTTCCGCGATGAGGGCATAGTAGTCGGCAGCAGGTAAAGGCTCTTTCGTCGGCATCCTCTCTCCGCCCCGAAGCAAGTCCAACTCCACCAAATGTGTCCCGCTCAGCAAAATCGCCTCCCGCTTCTGCAGATACTCCCGTCGCCCATCGCTGTTTGCCCGCTTGTTGGCAGGCGACAAAACTTCTATGACCGTCACAATCTCTCGGCTCTCTCGGTCTCGGATGGTGATGAAGGGCTCTTCCACCCGCTCAGGGATGGGCAAGGGAATGGTGAAAGTTTTCGCCATCACTTCCACGCCGACTTTCTCGGCGACGGCGATGGCAGTCCCGACGCTTTCCCGTTCTTTGGCGATGGTGACATCGGGGCGGATGGGAGTTGCCGAGGGCGGTTGATGGTCGGTGACGGTTCGTTCCAAGTAAACCCGTCGCTCCACCGTCACCAAATACTTCGGACGAACCTTCGGCATCAGCGCCGCTGCCAATTCGGGCACAAAGCGGCTGTGAAAGTCGTCCCAAAGTTGCCCTTCAATGAAGGGGTCTATGCCGGGAAACGGCGATGGCATCATTAACGCCTCCTTTGAGGCTTCAAGAGGTCACTTTCTCGTTATCGGGGCGCTATCGCTCCTTTTGCCATCCGCCCGATGAGGGCGGCTAAGTAACCTGCTCCGAAGCCGTTGTCAATGTTGACGACGGCGATGCCGGGGGCGCAAGCGTTGAGCATCGTTAGCAGTGCCGAGAGCCCATGAAAACTGGCGCCATAGCCGACGCTGGTAGGGACGGCGATGACGGGTTGCCACATCAATCCTGCCACGACGCTGGGCAGCGCTCCTTCCATCCCTGCCACGACGATGAGGACATCCGCTCGTTCCAAAACCGCTTTGTGCTCCAAGAGCCGATGGATGCCTGCCACGCCGACATCTACAAGGCGGCTGACTTGACAACCCGCATATTCCGCCGTCAGCGCCGCTTCTTCAGCGACGGGCAAATCGGCGGTGCCTGCGCACAAGACGGCGATGTGGGGTTGGCGGTCGGGAGGCAAGGGGGTTGGCTCTTTTCCTTCTACGGCAATCAACCGAGCCAACTCATGATAGCGAGCCTGCGGGACAGTTTGCTGAACGGCTTCAAAATGGGCAGGCGATGCTTTGGTCGCCAAAACTGTCACGCCCGTTTGCGCCATCGCCGCCACGATCTTTTGCACTTGCTCTGGGGTTTTGTGCAGGCAGTAGACGGCTTCTGGGAAACCCCGCCGAAGCAACCGATGGTGGTCAATTTTGGCGAACCCTAACTCCTCAAAGGGCAATGCCCGCAATTGTTGAAGGGCTTCTTCCACGCTCAGTTCGCCCGACTGAACCCGTTGCAACACTTGACGCAAGCGCTGGAGCAACATCGCTATCACCGCCAGAAAGTTTGCGGCAAAAGGACAGAGCCGTTTGCCCTTGCGTCTAACGGAGCGGCAGGCAAAACTTTTCCCGACCAAAAAGTTTCCCTTCAGGCAGGTGAGACGGGATGCGCCGACATCTTTGGAGTGTCGTGCTCTTTTGCCTGATGAGTCATGCCCTTGCCCAACAGCCGAAGGAAGTCACCTTGCGGCTGCGTTATGCGCCAGGACAAACGCTCCTTTACGACATCGGCTTGGATGGCAAGGTCACCGTCATCAGCGAAATCGGCGTCGCCACAGATTTGCAGTTTCAAGGGAAGTTGAAGCAGGAGCAACAAGTGGAGGAAGTCGCCGACGATGGCACTGCCACTTTGCTGGTCACTGTCAACGGGATGGTGCAAGTGAGCATGGGAGGCAACCCAGCCCCTGGCACACCCGCCTCGCAACAAAGCAATGAGATGACCATCCCTGCGACGAAATGGCGGCTGAAAATTGCTCCCAACGGTCGCATCGTAGAAATGAAGCCCGTGACCGCAGAGAAGGCAAGTGACGGCAAGGAGAAAATAACGCCCCAACCCTTTTTGCAAGACCCCTTTCAAGCCCTGACTTTGGGGGCAGGGGCGATGAGTTTGTTGCCAGCGATTTTGCCTGACAAGCCTGTCAAAGTCGGCGACTCTTGGGACTTGACCGCCAATGCGCCGTTGCCAATGGGTGGTGGTCGCATCCCTGTCGCTTTGAAAGGGTCGGGCAAGTTGCTCGCCCTTCAACAGGAGGACAACCGACCTGTCGCCATCACTGAGATGCGGCTGGAAGTGCCCGAACTGGGCGATGCGATCGTCAAGGCGATGCCGTTGAAAGAGATGGGCATTGATATGCAGGCAAAAGGTGGGACGAAAACCGTCGGCAAACATTGGCTGGACTTGTCTCAAGGGTTGCTGATGCGCAGCGAAGTGACGACAGAAACGCAAATGTTCACCCTCATCCGCATGCCCGAAAACGCTGGGGGCGGCGTCATGAGCCTGCAATCCCGCACGACAATCAAGACGACGATGCGCTTAGTGGAAGTGAGGGCGGTGACCTCACGCCAGTAACCTGTAAAGAAGGTGGCAATGTTGAAGCGGTGTGGCGCCCTTTTTTTGACGCTGCTCGCCGTCGGGTCAATAGCCCAGTCGCCTCCCATCCTTCCGTCGTATCGTCCCGCCTCGGGGCGCACTTCCCCTTACCGCTTGTTGATCAACGGGACAGTGCAGGTGGAGTTGGGAGGTGTCGCAGGGTTCGCCCACTTTGCGGCGACGGTGGACATAGAGCAACGATGGCAAAGTTTGGGCGAGCGGTTGGGTTGTGCTTTGACGGTCAAAGGAGGCACGCTGCGTCTTTTCTCACCCGCTGGCGAACAAACGCAAAAATTGGGGCGCATCACTTTGCTGTTCGTCACGACACCTTTCGGCGAACTGACGGAGGTGCGCAGCGGTCGCGCTCAGTCGCTGGAGGAGTTGACGGCGGAGTGGGATTTGCTGGCGACGGCGTTGGCAAGTTTGCTGGTTCCTTTTCCGACCTCAGGGGTTCGGGTCGGCGACGCATGGCAGGGAAGCCATCGCTTGGGCGACCAGTTAGCGCTGGCGACGGTGCAATGCGTGGAAGCGGTGCCGCAACAATCGGCGGTAAAGTTGCGATTGCGTTACACCTTGCCTTTGGACACTTTCGTTGACCCGCAGGTGCGAGCCCTCTGGCGCTTGACAGCCCGCTATGCAGCGGAAAGCGAAGTCCTTTTCAGTGTCGCTGAAGGGCGAACTTTGCGGGCATCGGGCAACATCCGCTTAGAGTCGTCTTGGCAATTGCCCAACCCTCCGCCATCCACCCAACCACCTTCCCAGCAACCTGACCAACCGACACCATCCGACCCATCATCCCAACCTGACTCATCGCCGAATGCGCCTTCGGAAGGCGGCGTTTCTTCGCCGTCTTCGTCCCTTCCCTCATTCGCCTTCCAATTGCGGGTAGATGCCCGCTTTGACTTGCTGCCCTCTCGCTGACGGTTCATCGGGAGGGAGGCGATGACGATGGAGATGGTTGGGGCGTTTGCGACGGCATTTGAGATGGGCATTCGCTTGGCAGCCTTGGTGTTAGTGGTCGCTTTCGTCGGTGCCGCCATCGCCGGTCGCATCATAGAGGGCGAATTGACGGGAAGTCACGCCGCCATCGCTTTGCTGTTCATCGCCGCTTTGCTTGTCGGCGTCGTTTTGCTTTGGGATAGCCCATTAGTGTTCGCCCTATTTTTGGTGGCAGCGGGTTTGGCGGCGTTATGGTGGTTGGCGCAAGGGGCGGCAGAGCGGCAACTTGTCCGTCAACTCCGTGCCGAAGAGGAAGCCCGCTATAAAGCCACCATTGAACGCGACCCCCAAAACGCAGCGGCATGGAGCGCCCTCGGCGACCTTTACTTGGAAGCGAAGCGTTACGACGATGCCATCGCTTGTTACGAACGCGCCGTGCAAATCATGCCCACTGCCACCGAAGAGAAGCGAAAACTGCGTCGGGCACAGCAACTCAAAGAAGAAGTCCAACGAACCCAACGCGTTTGCCCGCAATGTCGCTTGCCCCTTCCTTTGCTCGCCATCACTTGTCCGCAATGTGGCGAGGAGGTGAGCGCACCTGTTTGGGTTTACTTGCTAATGGCGGGGCGAGATCGGGAGGCGCTGCGGCGCACTTTCCTCGCTTTCCTTTTTGCCTTCCCTCTCGTGACGCTCTGGCTGATGTTGTTTTTCGCCCTGAACCTTCTCGGTCGTGCTCTTTTGGTGCTCTCCACCCTTGCCGCCGCCCTCATCGTTTTGATGATGGAACTGCGAAGTTAATAAGAGGCTTATCCGCCGTTGCCAAGCCTTTTCGGCGATGCCACAATGTTGGCAACCGAAGCGGGAATGACAGCCTCATCCCGCTTCGGTATGACTGTGCCGCGTTGGCGGCGGAAGGAGCGAGAAGGATGTCCGTGCCAAAGGAAGCCGTAGACACCGTTTGGGCGTTTTTTGACGCTTTGATGGAAGATGACGAAGACGCCCTCGTCGCCACCTTAGACCCCGACAGCGATGCCGCCCTGTTTTACGAACTGTTTGGCGAGGCGGCTTTGTATGCTGCCTCGGCGGCGTTGCGTGGTCCCTGCGTCGTCCGATTAACGCGGGCATTAGTGTTGGGCGACGATGTGTGGCTGGAAGGCGAACAAGTGACGCAGGACACCCGTGAACCCATCGGGCATGTCGTCTTTCGCATGCGCCCATCTAATGGCGGATGGAAAATCGCCGAAATTGCCCCTTGGCACTTGGAAGCCGTTCACTACCTCAGTGACCGTCCCGACCCACAAAGCGATGTCGCCGTCGGCATCTACTTGACCTCTTATGGCTTGCAGGTCTCCCCGACGGCGCAACTGGACGGTGTGGAGCAAATTTTGATCGGGACGATGCAGCAGGAATACTACCCGCTCCCTTCCATCACTCGCGCCGTGCGGATGTGGCGGGATTTTCGCAAGAGCGGCGAATTAGCCGCCCACACCGAAGCCGCTTGGGCGGCGGCTGTCCATCGCGCCATAGACCGCATGGCGCTGGTGGAAGAGCCGTTGGAGCAAATTGCCCTGCTTTACAGCGTCCCGTTGGAAGGGGTCGCCGATGCTTACAACCGCTTGGTGCGCCACTTGGGGTTGACTTTCTTTGACGCTCGCTATTCGCCCATCCCTGACCCTGGCGAATTGCTGCGGCAAGCGAAGGCGGCAGGGATGGAAGTCAGCGACGAAGCCATCCCTCCCAGCAACCAACCGTTGCCCGAAGAGTTGGGACGGTGACGACGGACAGCGATGATGGCTCGGTGGCGTTGGGGGATGGGGCTTTGGTTGATGGGGCTTTGGTTGATGGGGATGGCGACGATGGCGGCGGCGCAACGACCAAACTTAGCCCTTCAACGCGTTGCGCCCAACGCATCCCAAGTGTGCCGCTACGAAACTTTGCAGGTGCGGGTGGAAGTCGTCGCCGATTACGACAACCCTTTTGACCCGACGCAAATCCGCATAGACGGCGAGTTTTTGACGCCTTCAGGGAAACGCTTGCTCGTCCCCGGCTTTTTCACGCAGGACTTTGAACGCGTTTCGCCCGACGGCACTTCCTTGCGCCCTGTCGGCGCACCTTCCTTTGCTGTCCGCTTCACTCCGACAGAATTGGGCACTTATCGCTACCGCATCGTCGCAACGGGACAAGGGAAGCGGCAAGTGACATCCCAGTGGTTGACGCTGAAAGTTTCGCCCAACCCGTCAGCGAAGGGATTTGTGCGGCGGGGCAAGTTTTGGCACTTGCGATTTGACGACGGCACGCCTTTCGTCCCCGTCGGCTTGAATGTTTGCTGGTCAAGCAACAACTTGAGTGCCTACGAACGCTGGTTTTCGGCGATGAAGCAGAACGGCGCCAACTTCGCCCGCATCTGGCTCGTCCGTTGGAACATGGGCTTGGAGTGGACGAGAGGCGACGGCAACGGCATGTATCAAGGCATCGGGCGTTACGCCTTAGACAACGCTTGGCGCATTGACGAACTGCTGCGCCTCGCCGAAGGCAACGGCATTTACCTGATGCTTTGCCTCGGCTATCACGGCGAACTTGCTGACCGCCAACTTTACTTCGGCGAACAGGCGTGGGACAAAAATCCTTACAACCGCAAAAACGGCGGACCGTGCGACAAGCCCGCCGATTTCTGGACAAATCCCGAAGCCAAGCGCCTTTACAAGCAACGCTTGCGCTACCTCATCGCCCGCTACGCCCATAGCCCGAATGTGTTGGCGTTTGAGTTTTGGAACGAAGTCCATGCGCCTGCCGATTGGGTGAAAGAGATGGCGCAATTCGTCCGAAGCGTGGACATTTACGGTCACTTGCTGACGACGACTTATGGCGACGATGCCGTCTGGCAATTGCCCGAGATGGACTTTGCCCAAACGCATTGGTATGGCGATGGCAGCCAACGGGATTGCACGATGACCGTCGTGAATTTGCATCGTCAGCACATGGAGCGTTACCGCAAGCCATTTTTGCTGGGTGAGTTTGGGATTGACTGGCGGACGCCTGACCTCACTTACGACCCGAAGGGCAATGCCCTTCATTGGCACAACGGCATGTGGGCATCGCTGATGGGCGGTGGGATGGGAACGGCTTGCGTTTGGTGGTGGGACAACTACATTGACCGCCTCAACCTTTGGCATCACTTCCGCCCTGTCGCCGATTTTGTTCGGTTGGTCGGGAAAGCGTGGGCGCAAAATTGGCGTCCCGTTCAAATTTCCGAACCGACCCTGAGCGAACAACCCGACCCACCCTTTGGCGACTTGCTTTTCACTCCCACTTTGGGTTGGCAGCGCCCGACGGGCGACACCTTTACGCTCCATCGCAGGGGTAAAGTGGACGGCAACGGAGAGACAAGCGTTTTCCTCTTTTCGCCCAGCAAGCCCGACTTTTATCGCCCGCCCAAGTTCGTCGTGGACTTCCCGCAGGATGGCATGCTGGCGTTGCGGGTCGGCACGGTTTCGTCGGGCGCTTTGCTCATCGTGCGGGTGGATGGCAAGGAAGTTTGGCGACAGGCACTCCCTGAAGGGACGGAGCGCCAAGACGAACAGGGACGAACTTACCGAGAAGGCAGTTACCGCGAGCGGCGCTGGAATGCCACTTGGCACAAGTGGGATTACCTTTACGACCGCGAGTTTCTCGTGCCTATCCCGAAAGGCAAGCACATCGTGGAAGTGGACAATCGCGGCGTTGATTGGTGCACCATCACCCATTTTCGCTTTTCGCCCTACCGTGACCGGCGCTTTGCCGAGGTGGACATCGTTGGCATGCAAACGGAAACGATGGCGTTGGTCTGGGTGCACCATCAAGGGAGCAACTTCCAAACGGCAAGGGAAGGCAAAATGCCTGAACCCATCCGCCATTTGCGTTTCGCCCTCAAAGGACTTCGGGACGGTCGCTACCGCCTCCTCTTTTGGGACACTTGGCAAGGAAAGGTCATCAACGAGGGGCAAGGCATTGCCCGAAAGGGCGAATTGCCGTTGCGATTGGAGACGCTGACCAACGATATGGCGGTGTGGGTTCGCCCGTAACTTGTCAAGGGTTGCCCGCTAACGGTCTGCCCTTGACAATCACTTCCGCCAACCGCTCATCTCGGTCATCGCCGTCCCAGACGCTGATGATGAGGGCATAACGCTTGTCGTCGGGGTCATTGTTGGGGGGCAAAGTGACTTCGCCCTTCCATCGCTTCTTTTCCAAATCAAGGGCACTGACCTCGGACAAGCGGACGGTAAACAGGACAAAGACTTGCTCGTCCAACTTTCGGATGACCTTCACCTCCGCTCCATCGCCTTTCGTCGCCTCTACTTCCACTTGCACTTGCCCACCTTCTGGGGGCAACTCGGTGGGCACGGCGCGAAAGGCAAGGAGGCGGAATTGGCGGAAGGGATTACCCGAACAACCCAGCAACAACGCAAGGATGAGACCGCCCATCAAGATGCCTTTTCGGGTCATGAGCGGTCACCTCGTCAGTCATTTTCACCCGCCACCTCATTTGCCTAAAGACACAGACGCTTTCGCACCTGTTCAAGGCGCGCCTAATAGGCGCTCTGACACGGACGCTTTCGCCTTCTGCTCTGTTTCGCCCAACCAGCGTCGGATTTCCTTGCGACGGATTTCGCCCAAAAGTTCGTCCAAATCGCCGTCCAAGATGTCCTTCAGGCTGTAGAGGGTGATGCCGTAGCGGTGGTCAGTGACGCGATTTTGGATGAAGTTGTAGGTGCGGTCTTTGTCGCTTCGGTCGCCCGACTTGATTTGTTCGCGGCGTTGCCGCTGCAAAGCGGCTTCTTGCTCTCGGCGTTGCATCTCCAAAAGACGCGTCCGAAGGATGCGCAACGCCTTCATCTTGTTTTGGTGCTGGCTGCGTTCGTCTTGGCACTCCACCACAATACCCGTCGGCTTGTGGCGGATGCGGACGGCTGTCTCGTTCTTTTGCATGTGTTGACCGCCAGGTCCTGAGGAGCGGAAGGTCTCCATCTCCAAATCTTCCTCCCGCAACTCCACCTCGGCTTCTTCGGCTTCGGGCAACACAGCGACAGTGGCGGCGCTGGTGTGGATGCGACCTGACGATTCCGTAACGGGCACGCGCTGGACGCGATGGACGCCACTTTCGTAACGCAGCAACTTCCATGCGTCTTTGCCGCTGATGTGCAAGATGACTTCCTTGTAACCGCCCAAGGCTGAGGGGCTTTCGTAAACGATTTCCGCCTTCCAACCTTTTCGCTCCGCATAACGCAGATACATGCGACAAAGGTCACGGGCAAAAAGCGCCGCTTCCTCGCCGCCCGTGCCTGCCCGAATTTCCATGACGACATCCTTTCCCTCGTTGGGGTCTTTGGGCATCAAGGCTTCCGCCAGTTCGGCTTCCAAGGCTTCCCGCTGGGGGACGATGGTGTCCAGTTCTTCTTGCGCCAGTTTCAGCAAATCTTCGTCGCTTTCCGTCGCCAAAATCTCCCGGGCTTGTCGTTCCCGTTCCAGAAGTTGTTTGTATTGGCGGTAGCGTTCCACGAGGGGCGCTAATTCGCCGTAACGGCGCATCAAGGCTTGCAGTCGCCCCGAATCTTTGGCGGTTTCGGGGTCTGTTAGTTGCGCCTCTATAGCGGTCAGTTCCTCTTCCAACGCTTCCAATTGCTGTCGCATAGCCTCTCACCGTCAAGCCTCAATTGTCGTGCGCTAATAGCCACTCCAAGCGTTCCCGTCCAAAGCCTTTCGGTGTGGGGTTAGCGGTAGGCGGAGACACCTTCCAACCGCAAAAGTTCGTTCAAAGCAGCCAGAGCCACTTCCAGTTGTTTTTCGTCGGGTTCACGGGTCGTCAGTTTTTGTAGCCACAAGCCGGGCAAGGAAAGCCAATGCCACCACGCATGCAAAGCACCCAGCCGCAACAACTCAAAACTTACTCCCGCCACGACAGGCAAAAGGGCGATGCGAATCGCCACGCCTTGCCATCCTCCGACGGGTAGAAAGGCGAACAAGACAACTTTCACCAACAAAACGAACAAAACAAACGCTGTCCCGCAGCGAGGATGTTCGGGTGGGAAAGGCTTAAGCCCTTCCACCGTCAAATCGGCGGCACGCTCAAAGGCATGGACGGCTTTATGCTCCGCCCCGTGATAGGCGAACAACCGCTGCGCTTCCTCCGACCTTCCCACGAACCAAAGGAACGCGGTGAAGATGCCCAGCCGAGCCAACCCTTCCAAGAGGCTAACTTGCCATTTGTCAGGCAATGCCGAACGGGCTGCCAACCAATGGGGCAAGGCGATAAACAAACCCAAAGCCAACACCAAACCCAAAAAGGCTTGCCCGGCGAAAGCGGAAGGTTCAGCGACCTTTTGTTCTTCCTCTGGCAACGCCATCTGCAACGCAAGGCGCATCGCCCGCAAGCCCAGAGCGAGGGCGTCATAAAGGGCAAGAACGCCCCGCAACAACGGGAGCCGCCAGAAAGAGGAGCGCTGCGGGAGCGGTTCGCTATGGACGACGATATCGCCCTTAAAGGTGCGCACCGCCAACGCCATGAAGCGATGGCTGCGCAACATCACGCCCTCATACACCGCCTGCCCACCGATGGTCAAGGGCATCTAAGTCACCTGCCTGTTGCCGGGCTATGACCGTCGGCGGCGAGGACGAGTCTCCGTCGGGGTGGCTTGTTGAGTTTGGCGGGCAGCAGCACGGCGGCGTTCAAACTTTTCAATCCGCCCCATCGTGTCCACATAGCGCCGCTCCGTCGTCTGCCCTTGATACCACGGATGACACGCCGAACAGACTTCCACATGCAGCATCGGTTTTGTAGAGCGGGTCTTCCAAGTGTTGCCGCAGGCGCAAACGACAGTGCACTCCACATAGTCGGGATGGATGCCTGCCTTCACGACTCCTTCCCTCCTTCCCTTGTTTGCCTAATTTCTTGCTCTTGCCAATTTGCCAACCAAACCGTTCCAAAGCCACCAAGCAAAGCAGGGATGGCGCCACTAAGGGAAACCCATCGCCCCATCCCTGGGCGAAAAGCGAAGGCGATGCCTATCAGTGCCCATCCCATCGCCAGCAACAACCAACCCCATCGGTGCAAAGTCGTCGCTTCACCGCGCCATGTCGCTGCCACATACCAACTGGCTACCAGCCAACATGGGATGGCTGATGCCCATTCACACCCTCTGGGCGAGAGCCAACCCACCAAATAGGCAATGACGACGATGCCCCCATAGAGAAGCGTGACAATCGCCAACCCTTTCACGACTGCCCCTTCCCTTGCCGACGAAGAGGGAAGCATCCTTGCTTTTTGCCCCCTTCGGGAGCGAGGCGACGAAGAAAGTGGAGCCGCCGGGATTTGAACCCGGGACCTCCTGAATGCCATTCAGGCGCGCTCCCACTGCGCCACGGCCCCACACAGGAAGGCGCTCAACATTCTAACGCACCGTCAATGGGCTTGCTGCCGCTCTGAAAGACAATCCCGCAGCGCTTCCTTCCAATGGCGCAAAGGGGGCAAGCCCGCCGACAGCAAACGAACGCTCACCAACGCCGAAAAAGATGGGCGTTTCGCTTTCAAGGGTAACTGGTCGCTGGTGATGGGTTCTACCGTCGCTGTCAAGCCTGCCAATTCCACGATGGCGCAGGCAAATTCGTGCCACGAGCAATAGCCACTGTTGACAAGGTGATAAAGCCCAAACTTTTCCGTCGCCACTAACCGCACAAGATGGGCGGCTAAATCAGGGGCGTAAGTGGGGCTGGTGATTTGGTCAGTGACGACGCGTAAGGGCTCGCCCGACTTCGCCTTCGCCAAGATGCGGTCAACGAAACTGCCGCCTTTAGCCCGACTCCCTTTGCGCCCGTAAAGGGCAGCGGTTCGGACGACGAAATGGCGGGGGCAATAGGCGCGGACGAAAAATTCGCCCAGCAACTTCGTCGCCCCGTAAACGCTTAACGGGTTGGGCACATCCAGTTCGGTGTAAGGGGCTTTTTTGCGCCCGTCAAACACATAGTCGGTGCTCAGGTGCACCAACATCGCATCCATTTCAGCGCACAAACGCGCCAAGTTGAGCACCGCTAAACTGTTCACCCGCCACGCTTCGTCGGGCATCTCTTCGGCATCGTCCACCCGCACGAAAGCGGCGCAGTTGAAGACGCAACGAGGACGCAAGGAGCGCAATGTTTCGGCGACATGAAAAAGGTCAGTGATGTCCAACCGCTCGCGAGGGAAAGCGGCGGTCGCTTCGGAAGGGAGAAGCCGAACGACTTCGCTGCCCAATTGCCCGCTCGCTCCCAAAACGACAAACTCCGCCATCGCTCTTTTCACCGCCTTTTGTGGTTATGGCTAATAGCCGCTTGGTCGCGGCGGATAGCCACTCCAACAAGATGGCAGATGGGCGTTTTTCACCCCAACCGCTCCCAGAGTTGGCGGGTGAGGCTGTCCAGCAAATCGTCGGGCACTTTGCCTGCACCCTTGCGGACGACATAGAAAGCGTCTTCTGCCGTCTCCCGCCAAGTGACAATTTTCGCCGTCTGAATGTCCAAACCCAGCGCGGCGATTTCTCGCGTGAGCCGATACAGCAAACCCTTTCGGTCACGGGCGACGATGTGGATGACAGTGTGGGTTTCGGAAAGGTCATTGCGCAAAGTGATGGAACGAACTTGGACGGGAACGATGACGGGTTTGTCGTTGCGATGCAGCAACGCTTCCAACGGTTCAGCGCCTGTGAGCACCGCCAAAATCGCCTCCTGCACCCGACGGGCGCGCCCATCACTGAGGGGTCGTCCATCAGCGGTCACCCAAAGGGTGTCCAGCACCAAAGTCGGCTCACCGGGCAAAGTGAAGACGCGTGCCGTGCGGATGTCGGCGTCGCAAGCGAACAAAGCGCCGGCGATTTTGCTAAGCATGCCCGGTTGTGGGTCGTCCAAGGCGCAGACGACGACTTCGGTGAAGCCGCTATCAGGTTCGGTCAAAACTTCCACAGCAGGCATCCGTTTTTGCCTCACTTGCTGGACGAGGCGGCAATGGATGGCGATGGTGCGCAAGGGTGTGCTCAGCAAGTAACCAGGGGGCATTGCCTCGCAGAAGGCTTGGATTTCGGCGTCGCTGACTTCCCGCAAAGTGCGCCGCAACTCGCGGGCACGGGCTCTCGTCAAGGTCGTCAGTTGCGCTTCCTTGCCTTCCCGCTCTTGCAAAGTGCGCAGGACGCCGAAGTAAAGGTCCAGCACCATCCGTTCTTCCACTTCCGTGAAAGTTTGCTCGCTGACGCTGCGGGCATCGGCGAAGGAATGCAGAAGGAGCATCTTCAGCAAGCCTTCATCGCCCACTTCGTCGGCGACGAAGCGCAGGGTTTCAGGGGCAAAGACATCCCGCAACCGTGCGGTGGACAGCAAGATGAGATGCCATCGCACCAATCGCTCCAACAAGGCAAGGCGATCTTCAGACAAACCCAACCGCCCGCCAATCTGCCGCGCCAGACGAAGACCGACCTCTTCATGGTCAGGTTCAGAAAGGAATTTGCCTAAGTCATGGACGAAAGCGGCAAGGAACAAGACGGTCTCATCGCTAACGCCTGCCCAGACATCTGCCCAAGGGAATTCGCCTCGTCGTGCCGCTTCCCGCAACCGATGCAACTCGGTGACGGTGGACAGCAAATGCTCGCCGACGGTAAAGCGGTGGGCGGCATTGGACGGCACATAAAGCGCCGCCTCATTCCACTCAGGCAAGTAAGCCGCCAAAACACCCGTTTGAACCATCAACCGAAGCACTTCACCAAAAGGCGCATCGCCGTCGCCCGTGAGCACCGCAAGAAACGATTGAGCGGCTTCCGGCGAAATTTGCGCTTGCTTCGCTTGAGGGGCATTTTCCGAGAGCCAACGCAAGAGCGCAGCGCTGGGTTTTAAGGCGTAGCGTTGGAGCAGTTCAAAGGCTTTCAGCAACCGTTCTGGAGGCTCTGGCTTCCTTTCGCCGACAGTCAAATGCCCTTTCTCGCAAAGGAAACCGTCAGGCAAAGGGATGGTCGCATCGGCGACGAAGTGACGGACGAAGTGGAAAGTTTGGTGCAGGACAGACATCGCTTCAAAAAGTCGCCGATGAAATTGCCGCACAACCCTCTCCTCTCTGTCCTCTTCGCTTCCGTCGCTGTCCCGAAAATCAAGGGCGATGCGATGGTGATACTCCCGCAGCAACACTTCCTGTCGCCGCCCCGCTGTCAAATGAAGCCAGTTGCGGACGCGCAAGAGAAAGTCGTAAGCATCACGAAAAGCGCTGAAACGGTCGGACGGCAGCGACCTTTTGAGACGGCGCCATGCTTCCTTCGTCGGGACGCGATGAAGGGCAGCGAGCAGCCAGAGGGCAGTCTGCCCATCCCGCAATCCCCCCGCACCTTCCTTCAGATGCGGCTCGGCGACAAAAGGCGAAGCGTGGAAGCGCTGATAAGCGGCAAGGCGCTCCCGCTCTCGGTCGCGCAAAAACCGCAGGACATCCAGCCGCTCCATCAGCACCCTTTGGACTTTTTGAGCAAGAGGTTTGTAGCCAGCGACAAAGCGAGCATCCAACAACGCCGCTTGCGTTTGCGAGTCTAAGGACGGCAAATCCGCTAAGGGACGATAACCGTAGCCGACTTTCAAGTCAGTGTTGTCCATGAAGACGACGACGAGGAGGCGAAAGCATTCCCGCAACAAGGCATCCACGAAGGGGTCATCTTCCTCCACTGGGACGAAGGCGATGTCTATGTCCGAAAAGGGCGACAATTCCTGCCGACCGTAACCGCCTGTCGCCAGCAAAGCGATTTCGCTGTGACCGGCAAGGTAGCGGTCGCCGACTTTTGCCATCGCCCGCTCCCGCGCCAACGCATAAATTGCCCGCACGAAGTTATCCAGTTGGTCGCTGATTGCCCGCGAGAACGCCCAACCTGTCACCCGTTCAGGCGGTGTTTGCAAAACTTTTTGCCGCCACGCTTTGACTTGCGCGATGAGAGCGTTCACCCTTTCCTGCCAATCCGCCATAACGCTTTTCGGCTGCCTCCCATTCTTTAGGCGATAGCATCTTCGCCCCGCTCGCCCGTGCGGACGCGGACGGCGTCGTCAACGGGGGTGATGAAAATCTTGCCGTCGCCGATTTCGCCCGTTCGGGCAGCCCGCAGGATGGCATCCACGACTTCCTCCACCTGCTCGTCCCGAACGACAATTTCCAGTTTCACCTTCGCCAAAAGGTCAACGGTGTATTCAGCGCCTCGGTAGCGCTCCACATGTCCTTTCTGTCGTCCATAGCCTCGCACATCAATAACGGTCATCCCTGAAATGCCCAATTCGGCGAGGGCTTCCTTGACTTCGTGCAACTTATGGGGTCGGATGATGGCGTGAATCATCTTCACTGTCGGTCACCTCCGAGTGCATTCGCGCTGGGTGTAGGGGGTAACGCCCAACGCATTTGCTGCCACACCCAACCGAGCAAACTCCACGCCACCAGCACACCCAACCAACCACCTTTGAGCCAACCGAAAGAACCGCACAAGAGGAAAGTAAGGGTGAGGAAGAGGCAACCTCGGCAACCGCCGAACATCGCCCAAAAAATTGCCAACCAGAAGGCTGCCTCCAAAAAGGTCACCATGCAGCCACCGAGGCTTACTTCCCACTGATAACTGCGGGGCATGGGCGGGGGTGTTGGACGACGCATGGGAGGGGGAGGGGACGGCGCTGGGGGGCGGGAAACGGGGCGAGGGGACGAAGGGACAGAAGGCTGCGGCACCATCAGGGCTTGTTTGAACCCCACCACCGAGGCAAAACGGTCTATCGGTCGGATGCTCATTGCCTTCAAAATCGCCCGCTCAATGTGGGGCGAGATGTGCGGGTTGAAACGGCTGGGAGGGACAAGGGTATCGCCACGAGTGACCCGTTCAATGGCTTCGGGAGGAACTTGACCTGTCAAGGCGAAATAGAGGGTCGCTCCCAACGCATAGATGTCCGAGCGGGGGTCAGTGATGCCTTGCCCATATTGCTCAGGGGGCGAATAGCCGGGCGTGACGGCAGCGGCGGCGCCGACCGTTTCCTTGCCAGGCAGATAACGCTTGGCAATGCCAAAGTCCACCAACACCGCCGTCCCATCAGGTTGCACCTTGATGTTGCTGGGCTTGATATCCCGGTGGATGACGGGCGGGTTTTGTCGGTGCAAGTAGTCAACTGCGTCCAAGATTTGCAAAAAAATCCGCAACGCTTCTTTTTCGGGGAGCAGACCCCGCTTTTCCACGAGGTCTTCCAAATCGTCGCCAGCGATGAAGTCCATGACCAAATATTGCTTGCCCGTTCGTGGCTCGGTGAAGTAGTCAAAGACGCGAGGCAGGTTAGGATGGCGCAAAGTTGCCAACAATTCCGCTTCGGTGTGAAATTGGGCGGCTGCTTCTGGGGAGGTGTCAAAGTTTTCCTTGATAGCGACGGGGCGATTGTTCAGGCGCAAATCTTCGGCAAGGTAGACAGCACCCATCCCGCCACATCCTAACACCCGCAAGACCCGATAGCGCCCTTGCAAGACTTCGCCTTGACCTAACAAGCCTCGCAAGGGTTCGCCACAATTGCTGCAAAAGCGGGCAGTGTCAAAGTTGTTCCAACTGCACTTTGGGCACATTTGCATCCGTCGGTCACCTGTCCAAAGCGGCTTGCCCTCCGCAAATTTTGGCAGGAAGTTGTCCTTGACGATGAAGGGTTCTTGCCAGATAATTCACGGACGCCGCAAAATGCCCGTTGACAAGGGGGTTAGGGCAGTGAAGTTGGGCTTTGTGGCGTTTCCGAGGCCGCCTGAAGATTACATCCCGTTCGCCGCTGAGAATGGGTTTGCCCACATGGAAATTGACCTGTTCAGTCCTCCCCAGTGGCTGGAACGCTTCCACCGCCGACGGGTGCAAGCCCTCCGCCAGCAATTAGCCTCGGCAGGATTGACGGTCAGTTTCCATGCCGCCTATGTCCTCAACCTCGCCGATTACCTGCCTGAAATTCGGGCAGCGGCGGTGCGCTACATGGAACGGTTGCTTTCCGTCGCCAACGAGTTAGGGGCAATTTGGGTGACGGTGCACCCTGGCTACGGCGTCGGCATTCCCACCCTTGCGTGGGTGCGGGCGTTGGCGTTGGACTGCTTGCGGTGGTCTTTGGAGCGATTGTTGCCGATTGCCGAACGCCTCAAAGTCTCGCTGGCGTTAGAAAACATCAACCCTGCCCCGCCAGGCAGCGAAATCGTCTTCTTGCTGGACACTCCCGGCGAACTTGCCCAAATCCTCTCGGAGTTTTCGTCGCCGATGCTGGCGGTTTGCTTGGATGTCGGTCACGCCGCTGTCTCGGAAGGCTTTTCTGCCTATTGGTCGGTCGTCAAAGACCGCTGCGTCGGCTTGCATGTCCACGACAACGACGGGCATGACGACTTGCACTTGGTGACAGGCAAAGGCATCATTAACTGGCACGAGGTCATTGCCACCTTGAAGCGGTCGGGCTTTTCAGGGGCTGTCAACGTGGAACTTTACGACGACGCCGACAAAGTGGCGGCGAAGGAATTTTTGGAACGCTTAGTTACCGACCCTGCTTTGGGGGACGGAAGTAAAAAGACGGCGTAAAGAGGGCAGGCGATCAAGATGCGTCGTCTCGTCGCTTTCACTTGCCTTGCCTTCCTCGGGTTTTTATCGGCACAGACGCCTCGCTCCCATGTCTGCTATGCCGTCGCCCAAGACGCCATCGTCAATCCCGTCTTGAAGGACTTTTTGAGAAGAGCGATAGAGACGGCACAGCGGGATGGCGCAGAATGCCTCGTCGTCCAAATCACGACGCCCGGCGGCACGGTAGACGCCATGCAGGAGATCGTGCGAATGTTTTTGCAATCGCCCGTTCCTGTCGTCACTTATGTCGCTCCCATCGCCAGCAATGCCGACTCGGCAGGCGCTTTCATTGTCATGGCAGGGCACATCGCTGCCATGGCACCAGGCTCGCGCATCGGCGCCGCCCATCCTGTGTTGCTTCCCATCGGCGGCGGGGAGCAAGGTCCCTCGGAAGCAGAACGCATCATGACGAAGAAAGCGACGCAAGCGGTCGCTGCCACCATCAAAGCCATCGCCGAATTGCGGGGGCGTAACCCAAAGGTCGCCGAACGGATGGTGCGGGAAAGCCTTTCGCTGACGGCGCGAGAAGCAGTGGAGCAAAAAATCGTGGACTTGGTTGCCGACGACCTCAATGACCTGTTGCGCAAGATTGACGGGCGTGCCGTGAAAACGATGGCAGGCATCAAAACTTTGCACACCCGCAACGCTCAAGTCCACGAAATCCGCATGAGCGCCAAAGAAACTTTCCTGCACTTTTTGTCCAATCCCAACATCACCTACCTTTTGCTCCTCATCGCCATGTTCGGCTTCATTTTGGAGATTTACAACCCCGGCGCCATCTTGCCCATCACCGTCGCCGTCATCGCCTTTTTGCTGTTTCTCTTCTCGTCCACGATGTTGCCCGTCAATGTCGTCGGGGTGTTGCTGATTGCGGCGGCAGCAGCCTTCTTTATCGCCGAATTGTTTGTGACCAGTCACGGCGTTTTAGCAGCAGCGGGGCTGGTTTCGTTGCTGTTGGGCGGCTACATGCTCTTTCCTGAGCCAGGTTCTGTGCCCAACTTTTACGCCCGCCACTTGCGGGTGGCACCTGGCACTTTGATCGGCACGAGCGTTATCGTCGGGGGATTGCTGATAGCAGCCCTCGTCGCTGTCGTGCGGGGGCAACGGCGCAAACCCATCGTCGGTCAAGAGTGGCTTATCGGGCAAGTCGGCGAAGCCCGAACCGACTTGAACCCGCAAGGGACGGTCTTTGTCGCTGGCAGTTGGTGGACAGCGGAAGCCGTAGACGGTGAGGTGAAGGCGGGCGATCCAGTGGAAGTCATCGCCATAGAAGGTTTGCGCTTGAAGGTGCGGCGCAAACCTGCCGAGAAGAGGAAGGTGGGTGAGTGAGATGTCGGCAGAACTCCTTCAGTTAGCCATCGTCGTCATCGTTTTGGCGGTCGTGTTGGTCTCTCAGGCTATTCGCATCATTTACGAGTGGGAGCGGGGCGTCGTCTTCCGCCTCGGTCGCTTCAACCGCATCCTTCCGCCGGGCATTCAATTCATCATCCCTATCATTGAACGCGCCGTCAAGGTGGACTTGCGGGTCTTCGTCGTGGATGTCCCTAATCAGGAAATCATCACCAAGGACAATGTGACGGTGAAAGTCAACGCCGTCGTCTACTTCCGCGTCATGGACCCCGCCGCCGCTTTGACCCGCGTGGAGAATTACCTTTACGCCACGCAACAAGTCGCCCAGACGACCCTTCGGGATGTCGTCGGGCAAAGTGAACTGGACGAATTGCTCTCCCATCGGGAGGAACTCAACCAACGGCTGCAGCACATCATTGACGCAGCGACCGACCCTTGGGGCATCAAAGTGGACATGGTCGCCATCAAGGATGTGGAATTGCCCGACGCAATGAAACGGGCGATGGCACGACAGGCAGAGGCAGAACGGGAGCGGCGTGCCAAGGTCATCCACGCCCAAGGCGAATACCAAGCCGCCGAAACTTTAGCCCAAGCGGCGGAAATCATGGGGCGCCACCCTGGCTCGCTGCAGTTGCGCTTCCTGCAAACGCTGACGGAGGTAGCGACGGAACGAAGCACCATCGTCGTCATGCCCGTGCCCATTGACATTCTCTCCGCCTTCCTAACGGATCGGCGGCGGATGGAAACCTTGACACCTCCCTCGTAGCCCTTTTGTGGGTGGGACGCCACAAAATACTACCGAGGTGAAGGGAAGATGTGGCAACCCAAGACGAAGGAAGCCGTTTTGCGGGAAGTGCGCATCCGTCAATGGCGGGCGCAAGTCGGGCAAAAAGTGAAGGCTACCCTCGTTGCTTTGGGGGCATGGCTAACAGCCCGCTTCAAGGATGCCCTTTGCTGGCTGCGTTGTTGGTCGGCGGCGACGGCAAAGGAGATAGAAGTGAACCGACGATTAAGTCAACGCCACGACAAATTGCTGCAAATCGGCGAGCGGGCTTATGCCCTCTACCGTTCGGGAAACTTTTCGTGGGAAGCACTCCTTCCCTTGTGTGAAGAACTGGAAGGGATGGACAAGGAGTTGGAAGCCCTTCAAAGGCAACCTTTGCTCCTCTTTGCCCACGACCGAGAAGAGAAGCAGCGGGCGACGGGTTCGTAACCTGAAGGGGGTCAAAGGCGTATGGGACGCTTAGCGGAAGAAGTCCAAAAACGCTTGGTCGCCACCTTAGCGCCCTACATGGGCAAAGTCCACTACGGTAACTTGCGCTTTCAAAGTTCTGACTGGTCAGAAGGCGACCGCCATTTCACCAACATCGCCATCGTCTACGAAACGCCCGGCAGTTCTACCAACCAACTCAACTTGCTCGTGGACGAACAGGAAGGGGTCATCACCTTTATAGATGGCGAATCGGAGCGGCGAACTTCGGACATTGACGAGGTTTTGCAATTTGTGGAAAGCGCCGTCCGCACGATTCCCGAACGGCGCTTGGAACGGCTGTATGAAACGGTGCGCCGATGGGCGCAGCAAGGCAAAAGCAAGGCAGAAGTTTTAGCCGAACTCAACCGACTTTTGCGAGCCGATTTGGTCGGCGGAAGCATCACCTACACCGAACTGAAAGCCAGCATCCAGTATTCCTTGCAACTCTTCAACATCCCCTTGCCCTCTGCCACCCGAACAGGGGAAGGCTCCGAAAAGACCGAGGGTTAGGTGACGATTGAGGCGAAGGAGATGCGCAGATGGCTGTCATCTTCCCGCAACGGCGGCAACTGTCCCGAAGAGGTGGAACGCCGCCTCGCTCTCCTTCGGGCGGAAATGGTGGAGCATCAGTTGCGTCGCCGGGGCATCAAGGATGAACGGGTATTGGCGGCTTTTTTGAAAGTGCCCCGCCATAAGTTCGTCCGTCCCCAAGACCTTTGGGTTGCCTACGAAGACTACCCCCTGCCCATCGGTTACGGTCAGACCATTTCTCAGCCCTACATCGTTGCCCTCATGACGGAACTTTTGGAACTGAAAGGCGACGAGCGAGTCTTGGAAGTCGGGACGGGTTCAGGTTATCAAGCCGCTATCCTCGCCGAGTTGGCGAAGGAAGTCATCACAATAGAACGCCTCCCTGAGTTAGCCCGTAGAGCCCGACAAGTGTTGACGGAACTTGGTTACCACAATGTGACGGTGCTGGTCGGCGATGGGTCTTTAGGAGCACCAGAGTTTGCCCCTTTTGACGCTATCATCGTCACTGCTGCTGCCCCCCATCCTCCAAAAGCCCTGCTTAAGCAACTGAAAGAAAACGGGCGGTTGGTCATTCCCGTCGGCGACCGAAACCTTCAAGAACTCGTCCGCTTCCTTCGCGAGGGCAATGAATGGCGGCAAGAAAATCACGGTCCCTGCCTCTTTGTCCCTCTCATCGGCAAAGAAGGCTTTGGTGGCTTTGCCCCGCCCGACCCTTTGCCTTGACGGATGACCTCTTTGATGCCCGCTGACGATGGCTTATGAAGGAAGGGCAAGCGGTCTTGTTGATTGTCAACCCCAAAGCAGGAGGTGGCAAAGGGAGAAGTTGGGGCGACCGATTGACCCAAGCGCTCCGACGCCGCTTCCCTCATGTCCACACCGTCTTCACAGAACGGACAGGTAGCGCCGCTCAAGCCGTCGCTGACTATGATGCCGACCTCATCCTTGTCGCAGGGGGCGATGGTGTTTTCCACGATGCCATCAACGGGTTGTGGCGAACGGGCAAAAAGATTCCCATCGCCCTCATCCCTATCGGGACAGGCAATGTCTTTGCCTCCAACTTCGCCATCCCTTTTCATCCGCTGAAAGCCTTGCAAGTTTTGCTGGAAGGGCAAGTGCGGTGGCTGGACTTAGGGCACGCTTACGGGCAAGTTTTCCACTGCAGCCTCGGCATCGGCTTTGACGCTTATGTCGTCGCCCGTTTGGAAGCCGAACGACCGACGCTCTTAAAACGCCTTTTGGGCAGGTTGGCTTATGTCGTTTCCGCCTTGCGCCACAGCCTCCGCTACGAATGGTCGCATATTTCGGTGACCGCTCAATTGCCCGACGGCTCTCAAGGGCGATGGGAACGGGAGGCGTGGCTTGTTTTGGTGACGAACCTGCCCGACTACGGTGGTGTCCCCATTGCCCCCGATGCCCAGCCCGACGATGGAGCATTGGATTTGGTCATCTTGCCGTCGCAAAGCAAATTGGACTACTTTCGCTTCGCCGTGATGGGTTGGCTGGGTTGGCATCGCCGTCATCCCGAAGTTGTCGTCCAGCGCATTCGCTGCGCTCACATCCTTTCCGACCCGCCTGTCCCGACCCAAATGGACGGTGAACTAACCCCTGAAACGCCTGTCACCGTTGAAGTCATCCCTTGCGCCTTGCCCGTCCTTTTGCCCCGTCCGCAACCTCGCCGCCTCCCGAAGGCTCTAAGAAAGTGGCGAAAACCAGCGAGAGGAGATGGTCATCGTGCCTGAAACGGTCATGCTGACTCAAATCGCTAAAGCGCCCCTTGACAAGGTTTACAGCATCGCCAAGCAAGTGGAGCGGTTTCCCCAATGGCTGGACTATGTGACCGCTATCCGCATCTTGGAACGCCAAGAGGATGGGCGCATCGTCCTTAGCGAATGGGAAGCGTCGGTGCCCTTGCTGGGCTTGAAAGTCCGATGGTTGGAGCGAGACGAGTGGGACGACGAACGACGCTTTTGTCACTTCGCTTTGCAAGAAGGCGACTTGGATCGCTACGAAGGCATTTGGCAATTTGAGCCCCATCCCGAAGGAACGCTGATGCGGCTCAAAATCACTTACGAATATCGCCTGCCTGTCGGCGGGACGCTTGTCCAACAACTTGTCCGAAAGGTCGTAGAGCAAATGGGACAAAAGTTGCTTTCGGGCATCGCCCGCGCCGCTGAAGAAGGGAAGGAACCTTGAGCGTGCTATAATTGCCGTGCCCAAAGAAGCCAATCCGTCATAGACTGGAGGGACGAAAATGGGTGAGTCAGAGCAAAAGGTTGCAAAGGAGCCCACAGAAGAAACGGCAGAAGTGACGGGGGCGACGGTGGCGACGGAGGTTTCGGCGCTTCCCGCTGAAGCGCCCGCCGTTCTCCCCAAGACGCCACCAAAAGGGAGCAAAAGTTACGAACTCATCTTCCTCGTGGATGCCGCCTTGCCCAAAGAAGAACTGGATGCCCTTATCGCTAAGGTGCAAGGCATCATTGAGCAGCGGGAAGGGATCGTGGAAAATGTCCGTGTCTCGGATGTCCGCCGCCTCGCTTACGAGATCAAAAAGCGCACCCATGGCGTCTATGTCGTCGTCAACTTCTTTCTCTTGCCCTCTCAAATTGCCGAACTGGAACGCCTCTTGCGGCTGGACGAGCGGGTCTTGCGCCATATGGTCATCTGCACCCGCTCTTCCTGACAAGGGAGAATAAGGCAGCGAGGTGAGCGGGTTTGTTCAATCGCGTCATCTTGGTCGGGCGGTTGGTCGCCGACCCCGAAGTCCGTTACACGCCCGACGGCATCCCTATCGCCTCTTTCCGTTTAGCCGTAGACCGACCGCCCCGTCGGGGCATGGAGCGGCAAACCGACTTTATCCGCATCGTCACCTTCCGCCGCTTAGCCGAATTCGTCCAAAGTTACCTGAAAAAAGGGCGATTGGTGCTCGTGGAAGGGCGCTTGCAAATTAACAGTTACACCGATCGGATGGGACAGCGACGCACCGCTGTGGATGTCGTCGCTTTCAATGTCCAGTTCATGGACAAAAAGCCTGAAGGCGTCCCTTTCTCTGCTCCTTCCGTCGCGGGCTTTCCGTCATCGTTAGAGCCGATGGACATCCTTCCCGAACAAGATGTGCCCATTGATGACATCGTTTTAGACGAACTGCCGCCTCCCGAAGAGGAAGGCAGCGAGTTTCCTTTTTGAGCGCCTAAAAACTTTCCAAAGGAGGTCACGGGGTGAGACGAACGATGGCAGCACGACGCAAAAAGAAAAAGCGGTGTCAATGGTGCATGGAAGGCCTTCGCTTCATTGACTACAAAAGCGTCAACCGACTGCAACGCTTCATGGACAGCAAGGGCAAAATTTTGCCCCGTCGCCAGACGGGCAACTGTGCCCGCCACCAGCGCCAGTTAGCCGTCGCCATCAAACGGGCGCGCATCATGGGGCTTCTCCCCTTCGTCGTCTATTGAACGGCAGGCAAACAGCGGCGGGCAACTGCTTTTCTCTCCGACCCGCTTTGAGGGGATGGAAAATTTGAGGGGATGGAAAAATTACTCGCCGACAATCTTGCCTTCCGTCTTTTTCGGCTTAAGCCCTTGCTCCGTCCAAACAGGGACGAAGGGGCAGGGCTCGCGGACGATGAGCGCCCGCAGTTCGTCACCATAGTCCAGCACCCAACGGACGCTTTCCGTGAGCGCCTTGGCGTCAAAGGACGAGACGACTTTTGTCGGGATGCTTGCTGCCGTCAGCAAGACTTCCATTCGCAAGGGCGGGACAAATTCGCCTGCCGCATCAAATCCGCTGCCAAGATGAGGCTGACCGCCCGTGAACGCTGCCCCACCGTTGTCGGCGATGATGACCGCCATCGGTGCCCGCCAACGGGCAGCGTTCAAAATCCCTAAAAGTGCCCCGTGAAAGAAATCGCTGTCGCCGACGATGGCGATGTAGCGCCGATAGGGATGGCGCTCCAACTTCGCTAACGCCGCAATGAAGTTGACCGCCCCGCCCATGCTGTGCTTGATGCGCACCAATTCGTAAGGCTTGCCGATAGCGACGATGGAGCAACCTGGGTCGGAAGCGACGACAGCCTCCCAACCTTTCTCACGACAGGCAGCCATCAACGCCTCTAAAAACGGCGGATAGGGACAACCGTCGCAAAATCGCAAGGTGAACCCTTGCGGGCGCTGCGGGTCGGGCAACCCTTCAAGGCGCTCCAGCGGCAATTCTACCAACGCCCGCAACGCTAACCCGATGCGCCGCAAAGTCAACTCGCCTTCACGGGGCAACTCGCCCGTCAACTTTCCCCGAACGGCACAAGGAAAACGCGCTTCCTGCATCAACGCCTTCAATTGCATCTCCACAATTGGCTCGCCTTCTTCTACGACCAACACGGTCGCCACGCCCGCCAACGCCTTCAAGAGCCAGTGGCGGGGTAGGGGAGAAGTCGTCGCTAAGGGCACGAACCGCAACGGCTCTGGTCGTCCTCCGACAGCCTCCAAAACTTCCCTCACTTTTGTCGCACAGAAACCGACGGCAAGGACGGCGATGTCGCCCTCTCGTCTCTCCGTTGCGCCTTGACTTGTCTCGTCAAAGAGCCGCTGAAGCAAATTTTCGTAGGCTCGCTCTATTTGCCGCACCTTTTCGTGCAACTGAGCGTGCAAAAGGAGAGCGTTCCCGCCCGATGCGATGGAGGGCAGAGACGGAAGCGAGGGCACAAAAGGGACTTTTAAGTCCTGCGGCTCATCCGCTTCATCCGTCGCCACCGCAAAGGCTTTGGGAAAGCGGACGAAGACGGGCAACGAAAAATCGGCGGAAAGGCGAAAGGCTTCTGCCATTAATTTGGCGGCACTTTTGACCTCCGTCGGCTCCAGCAACGGCAATTCGCTCATCAGCGCCAGCCAGCGGGTATCCTGCTCGTTTTGAGAATGCCACGCCGAAGGGTCATCCCCCAACGCAATGACGAGAGGCGATGGCACACCCGTCAAGTTCACCGTCATCAACGCATCCAACAACACATTCCCGCCGACACTCTTGACACAAACCAATGACGGATAGCCCGCCAAAGTTGCCCCGATAGCAAGTTCCAATGCCACTTTCTCGTTGGCTGCCCAATGAAAGATGGGCGCAGCGTCGGGATGTTGCGAGGCGAGGGTTTGCAAGGCAGCGAAAACGCCTTTGCTCGGCGTGCCAGGATAACCCGTCACGAACCGAACACCCACTCGCCAAGCGCCCCATGCCAACGCTTCTTCGCCGGTGACTTTGCGCCCCATCGTTCATCGCCTCCGTCGGCAAGTTGTAGCGTCAAAAGGCGAAAGTCGCCACAGTGATGGGGTGAGGTGAGCGAGCATGGACCTTCAAGGCAAAGTGGCGTTAGTGACGGGCGCTGCCAAACGCTTGGGGCGTGCCATCGCTTTGGCGTTGGGAGAAAGAGGCGCTCAAATCGCTGTCCACTTTCGCTCGTCCGAACGGGAAGCGATGGAGACAGTCGCCACTTTGCAAACGATGGGTGCTAACGCCTTGCCCTTCTGCGCCGATTTGACCGATGAAACGCAGGTGCGAAAGTTGATGGAGGACATCGCCCGCAGTTTTGGCAGGTTGGACATCCTCGTCGCCAGCGCCGCCATCTTTGAGCGAACTCCCTTTGACCAACTCACCGCCGAGCGATGGCGGACGATGTTGGAGACCAACTTGACGGGTGTTTTCCTTTGCTGCCGCTACGCCGCCGATTTGTTGCGGGCGGGCGATGGTGGCGTCATCGTGACCATCAGCGACACGGCAGCCTTTCGCCCTTGGGCGGAGTTTTTGCCTTACTGCGTCGCCAAGGCGGGTGTCATCGCCCTGACGCAAGGGTTGGCGAAAGCGTTGGCGCCGAAGGTGCGGGTCAACTGCGTCGCTTTGGGCACTGTCCTTCCCCCCGAACCCATGGACGAAAAGGCGTGGCGCGCCGAGATGAGCGCTAAAACTTTACTGGGTCGCTTGGGGACGCCCGAAGAAGTCGTCCAAGCCGTCCTGTTTTGCATCACTTGCGACTATTTGACGGGCGCCGTCATTCCGTTGGACGGTGGGCGATTTTTGCGATGAGGTCAGAAGCGGTAGCGCCGCCGCCCTTGATTTGCCCATTGCGTTTCCAACTTCGCCGCCATCGCCCGATCGGTTGCCCACCAAGTTGACAGGCGCATCACTTCTTCTTCGTTGACAGGCGGGCGACAAATTCGCTCGTGGAAGCGCTCCGATGCCCGCCCGCTGACAACCCATCGTCGCCACGCCGCCTGCAACTCCCGATGAGGCTCAATCAAAAACGCTCCCAGCAAACTGTTGAGGACATCAATGCGGGCATTTCCCTTGCGGGAGTCGTAACGGAAGCCGACGGGAAAACGGAACGGGTTGACCTTGACAATTGCCTGCCCGCCCAGTTGCTCGTAAAGGTGGGGCAAAACGCTCATGCGGGCTAAGGTGAAGTGGCGCGGTCCGCCCTTGGCGCCGACGGGCAAAAGCCACAACTTTTGTCCCTCGTCGGAAAGGACGAACGCCAAAAAGGCTTTCGCCACCCGCAGGTTGGGCGCACCCTTGAGGACGGCGATGGCGTCAGGGTTGATGACCGTCAGGCGAGGCGGGTAGACGAACTGCAACTTGTCGCCCCCGACTTGAGCGATTTTTGCCCAGCCGTAAAAGTCAATGCAGGGCGCCGCCGCAATTTCGCCGATGCTGACATCGGTGACGGGCTCTTCCGAACCTTGCGTGACCCGTTTGGCGTTGGCAAACAGGTGTGTTAACACCTCCCAACCTTTCCGCCAACCGTAAGCCTGCAGGATGATTTCGCACATCATGTGGGCGCTACCGCTGCGGCGCGGGTCAGGGATTTCCATCCAGCCGAACCATTCGGGCTTCCCCAAATCTTCCCAAGTGGTCGGAGGCGTCATCCCTAAAAGGCGCACGATGGCTCGGTTGACCAAAATGCCAAAACCCGAAAGAGCGGCACCATACCAGTGCCCCTGCGGGTCGTAAAGAGGGAAACCAGCGACCGTTTTAGGCAACCGTCGCATCACCGAAGGCGGCAGGCGAACGGGTTGAAGCAAGCCTTCTTTTTGCAATTGCCCATACGGGTCAACGCCCCCGCCCCAAAAGACATCCACGCCGATGCCCTTGGGCGTCGCAAGGAAACTCGTGCGGATGAAGCGCAAGATTGCCATCGTCCCACCCACATCCAGCCAACGCACTTGGACTGTCCGATGGAAAGTGCGTTGATAGTGGGCTTTAAACGCCGCCTCAAACTCGGAGCGGATACCCTCCCAGTGAGGCGAGAGGAGCACCAATTGGTCTTGAGCGGCGCAAACCGTCACCACCAAAAGGGTCAGCCCAAAAACTTTGCGCATCGTCAATGCCCTCCTTTTTCGTAGCGCATCATCATTGTGGCAAGCAAAGCGCCACCATCGTCACTTGGAGGGATGCCGAAATGCCGTTGAGCCGAGAAGCGGAGCATGTGCTGGAACTGTTTTGGCTGCGAGACCACGAAGGCGGTCACCCGCCTTATTTGCCGCAACTGGAAGCATCCTTGACAGACGGCGCTTTAGCCGAGTTGGAGGCGCAAGGGCTCATTGAGCGGCGCAACGGCGGATGGCGCTTGACAGAAACAGGGCAAGCCGTCGCCCGCAGTATCCTGCGCCGACGGCGCTTGGCGGAAAGGCTGCTTGCCGACTTGCTCCAAACTTCTGGGCATCTTTTGGACGAAGCCGCCTGCACCATGGAACACATCTTGCACGAAGGCTTGGAAGAAGCCGTTTGCACTTTGCTGGGTCATCCCCGCTACTGCCCTCATGGGGGCGAAATCCCGCCGGGCAGATGTTGCGAGGAAGCCCGCCGAACGGGTCTCCGCCTCATCGTCCCCCTTTCGGAGATGAAGCCGGGCGAAGTCGGGCGCATCGCCTACCTGCAGATGCGGGATGCCCCCCAGATGCAGAAGTTGATGGCGATGGGCCTTTTGCCTGGCGAACCCGTCCGTCTGCTCCGCCGTTTCCCCTCCTTCGTCTTTGAAGTCCGCAACACCCAATACGCCGTTGACACCGCCATCGCCGACAGCATCTATGTCCGCCTGACGCAATGAGTGGGCAGGCGTTTTGGAGGGACGATGGCGCCCGATAGGCGCTTCAACCACCCCCTCCCTTGCACCCCTTCAACCCTCGCCTTAAAATGACGCTCACCCGCACAACAACGGGAGGTGAAGGCAATGTCCCTCAAAGACCACATCAGAGCGATGGCGGAAGCGGGTCAATTTGACCTTGCCTTCCAAGCCGCCCAGAAGATTAAAGTCGCATGGGTTCGTTCTGAGGCGTTCAGGTTCATCGCCGAAGCGATGGCGGAAGCGGGGCAATTTGACCGTGCCCTCCAAGTTGCCCAGAAGATTGAAGTCGCAGGGGAGCGTTCTTTGGCGCTCAGGTTCATCGCCGAAGCGATGGTGAAAGCGGGTCAATTTGACCGTGCCCTCCAAGTCGCCCAAAAGATTGAAGTCGCAAGGGTTCGTTCTGAGGCGCTCAGGGACATCGCCTATGCGATGGCGAAAGCGGGTCAATTTGACCGTGCCTTCCAAGTTGCCCAGAAGATTGAAGGCGAATGGGTTCGTTCTAAGGCGCTCAGGGACATCGCCTATGCGATGGCGGAAGCGGGGCAATTTGACCGTGCCCTCCAAGTTGCCCAAAAGATTGAAGACGAATGGGTTCGTTCTTGGGCGCTCAGGTTCATCGCCTATGCGATGGCGGAAGCGGGGCAATTTGACCGTGCCCTCCAAGTCGCCCAAAAGATTGAAGTCGCAAGGGTTCGTTCTGAGGCGCTCAGTGGCATCGCCTATGCGATGGCGAAAGCGGGTCAATTTGACCTTGCCCTCCAAGTTGCCCAAAAGATTGAAGGCGCAAGGGTTCGTTCTGAGGCGCTCAGGGACATCGCCGAAGCGATGGCGAAAGCGGGGCAATTTGACCTTGCCGTTGAAGTGGCGGAAACAATTGATGACCCTACTGCACGCCTTCTAGCGCTCGCTGCCATCATGGCGGTGAAGCGAAGCAAGGGAGGTCAAGAGGCAGAGGCTAAGTGACCGCCGGTGGCGTAAAGGAGGATGTGCTCTTCGGGGGCGGTGGGAGGGAACTCGGCGACGATATGCCCTTGGTGCATGACGAGGATACGGTCGGCGAGCGCCAACACTTCGGGCGACTCTGATGAGGCAAAAAGGACGCTGACTCCTTCTTCGTGGGCGAGGCGACGGATGAAGCGATACAACTCCGCCCGTGCCCCGACATCCACGCCCCGTGTCGGTTCGTCCAAGAGCAACACCTTCGGCTTAACCAACAGCCATCGGCTCAACAGCACCTTTTGCTGGTTGCCTCCCGACAAGTTGACGACGGGCATAGAAGGCATCGGCGGTTGAATGTTCAACCGCTCGTAAGCGCTGAAGATGGCTTGCTCTTCTTGCCGCCGTTGCACCCATTGGAAGGGAGAAAACAGCGGCAGGGCAGCGAGGGAGATGTTATGCCCTGCCGTCATCGTCAAAATCAGCCCCGTTGTCTTTCGGTCTTCGGTGACCAAGCCGACGCCGGCTTTGATGGCGTCCATCGGTGAACGAAAGCGGATGGGTTGACCATCTAACCGCACTTCTCCGCTGACGACGATGCCCGGCGGCGCTCCGAAAAGGGTCAGCAAAAGTTCCGAGCGTCCTGCTCCCAGCAACCCGAAGATGCCGACGATTTCGCCCCGACGCACTGTCAGCGTCACGCCATTTAGCAACCGTTTTTGCGGGTTGGCAGCGTCCACCAAAGTCAAGTTTCGCACTTCCAAGACAACAGGTGCGGCGGAGACGCTGACTTGTTCGGCAACTTCTTCTTCCATCTCCCGCCCCACCATCATCGCCACGACGGTTTTCGGGTCGGTCTCGGCGACGCGCACCGTCCCGACTTTCCGCCCGTCTCGCAGGACGGTGATGCGGTCGCAAATGGCGAACACTTCCCGCAGCCGATGCGACACATACAACACCGTCGTCCCGCCTTCTTTGAGGCGGCGGATGATGTCGTAAAGTTTCTGCGTCTCCGCTTCCGTCAAGGCGGAGGTCGGTTCGTCCATGATGAGGATGCGGGCGTTTTGGGAGAGGGCTTTGGCGATTTCCACCAGTTGCTGCTTGCCGACGGGCAACTCCCGCACTTTTGCCTCAGGGTCAATGGTTTTGTCTAACGCCGCCAGCACTTTCGCCGCTTCCTCGCACATCCGCCGAAAATCTACCAAGCCCCACTTGGTCGGCTCGCGCCCCAAAAAGATGTTTTCGGCGACGGTCATGTCAGGGACGAGGGCAAGTTCCTGATAGATGACGGCGATGCCCGCTTTCAACGCCTCTTTGGGCGAGCGGATGGAGACAGGTTTGCCGTCCAGCAAAATTTCGCCTTCGTAGTCGCTGTAGGCGCCGCCGAGGATTTTCATCAGCGTGGACTTGCCAGCCCCGTTTTGACCGACGATGGCGTGCACTTCGCCCCGCTCGGCGCTGAAATCTACTCTGTCCAGCGCCAAGACGCCGGGAAAGCGCTTGGTGACTTGGCGCATCTCAAGAAACGCCATCGCCGTCACTCCTTCCCGCCATCGCTCTCTTTGATGAGGCGCTGGATGGAAAGGGCTTTGCCCGTTTCCGCATCGGCTTCAATAAGCACAGCGCAAAGCCACGCCCGCCCCGACGCCACTTCAAAACGGGACGGCAGTTTCGTCGTGAAGTGATACAGCACTTCGTTGACCCGCATCCCGATGACGCTATGAATAGCGCCCGTCATCCCGACATCGGTGATGAAGGCGGTGCCGCTTGGCAAGAGGCGTTCGTCGGCGGTTTGGACATGGGTGTGGGTTCCGATGACGGCGGTCACCCGCCCGTCGGCGTAGAAAGCGAAGGCTTGTTTTTCGCTGGTCGCTTCGGCGTGGAAGTCCACGATGACCAGCGGCGTTTTGGGGTGCAACTGCTCCAACACGGCATCTAAGGTGCGGAAGGGGCAATCTAAAATCGGCTTCATGAAGACTTGCCCCATCAGGTTGATGACGGCGATGTGCCCTTTCCCGCCTTTCAGCGGGGCGACGAACCAGCCACAGCCGGGCGCTTCGGGCGGGAAATTGGCGGGACGCAGGATGCGGTTTTCGCGGGTCAGCAATTGCAGGGCTTCCTTTTGCTGCCAGACATGGTTGCCCGTCGTGAGGCAATCAACGCCCGCCTCAAACAATTCCTTCGCCGTCGCTTCGGTGATGCCCATCCCGCCAGCAGCGTTCTCCCCGTTGGCGATGATGAAGTCCAGCGCCAGTTCCTTGCGCAAAACGGGAAGCCACTCTTTGATGGCTCGTCGTCCCGTCCGCCCGACGACATCGCCGACGAATAATATCCGCACTCTTTCTGCCACGTAAAAAACTCCTTTCGCCCGCAAAGATTGGTTTCGTCAAAAATTTTGCGCCATGCTTTAGCCCATCGGCGGTTCTGGTGGGACGGGCAGCCACCATCCCCACGCCGCCATCGCCGTCGCTATCAGCCCTAAGACGACCGCCACGCCGTAAAGCCATTTGCGACGGGTGAGGGCGCTGATGGCGAGGAAGGAGAAACTCATCCCAAAGAGCGCATCGCCTCGGTCAAACCAATCGTCTTTGGTGTTGAGGACTTTAAGCCGCTTCCGCCATTGTTGCGCCCACCGTTGGGTTTGCTGTTTTCGCTGGCGATACTTTGCTCGTTGGCGGGCGTAGTCCTTCAAGCGCCATTGCCAATTTGCTCCGTTGTGCCCTAAAAGAAGGCGCACTTGGTCGGATTGCAACTCAAAGAGGTGCTCCTTGATGCTGCTGGCTTGATACCAAAGCCATGCATCCACCCACTGTTGGTTGTCGGCGATGATTTCTTGGACGATGTTGTCGTCCACGATTTTCGCCAGCGTCATGATCGCCGCAAAAATCGCCAAGGTGATGGCGATGGCTCGGTTGAGCCAATCACGAGGCGGTTCGCTCACCTTTTCTTGCAACTCGTCCAGCACTTCATCCATCACTTTTCCCCTCCTTTCGCATCTTGCCCTTCTCTCCCTCTCCCAAAGCGCAAAAGGAGCGCCAAGGGTTCGCCGGTGAACGAGTGTTCCATCTCAAAATCGGCAAGTCAGCAGGAAAAGGAGAGACAGCAAGACAGGCAATCAATGTCGGATGACAGCCAGCGAAAAGTTGAAGTCCACGAAGATGCCTCGTTCGTTGCGACGGTCATTAGGGCGCAGGTAAGCGATGGAAAGGGAGGCGCTTTCGGAGAGGGAGTATTGAAAGCCGAGGGCGAAGAAGTTGCCCGTGCCTGTGATGAAATCGCTTTGGAGGGTAAGGCGGCGGCTTAACCGCCACTCCATTCCTGTCATTCCTTCATCTCGTTCGTCGTTTGTCCATCCAAGGTGCCATCGCCCCCGCCCAGAGGCGTAACTGAGCGTTAGGTAGGGTTGCTCGCCGAAACTTCTAACGCCGACATTTTCCACGCCGTAAGCCATTGCCCAATGGGACGAGCGAAGAAGCCGAACGCTAAAGTTCGGCATGGCGGTGACCTTGCGTGTCAGCCGAACATCCGCACCAATGGTCAGCCATTTCGTCATCCCATAGCGCCAAGTCGTTAGCACCAAGTTTTCTGGCGAACGCCACCGATTGCCCGTGTCCAACTCGGCGTCCACGCTCAAAGTGCCCTGCTCAAGGACATCACCCGTCGGGACGGAAATCAAGCCCTGCCCGAAGGCGACTTGACAAAACAAACCCAAAGCCACCATCATCCACCGCATGCTCATCCCACCCTTGCTTTGCGTCGCTCCCTTCGCCATTCGCGCAAGATGGGCAAGATGGAGAGGAAGACGACGATGGCGATGATGAGATGCAAATAGCGGTCAATGTGGGGGATGGCGCGCCCCAGAAAGTAGCCTGTCAAGGTCGTGCTTAACACCCAAACGACGCCGCCGACGATGTTGTAGGTGACGAAAGTGCGATAGTTCATGCGGGCGGCACCTGCGACCGCTGGCGCAAAAGTGCGGACGATAGGCACGAAGCGTGCCAAGACGATGGTCTTTGCGCCGTGTTTTTCGTAGAAGGCGTGGGCGCGCTCAAGGTGGGGGCGGAAGCGCTCGTAACGGCTCATCAGCGCCTTGCCCGCCTGATAGCCGATGGCGTAGTTCACTTGGTCGCCGACGATGGCGGCAAGGATGGTCAGCGGGATGAGCCAAGACAAGTCCAGATAACCGGCGGCTGCCATGATTCCCGCCGTCACCAAAAGGGAGTCGCCAGGCAAAAAGAAGCCGATGAACAAACCTGTCTCCACAAAGACAATGACGACGACTCCCGTTAGCCCAGCAAAGCGAAGAAGCGCCTCTACATCCGTCAGCCAACGCCACCATTCGCCCAACGATCAACCCTCCTTTTTCAGCAGCGAGACAAACAGAAGCAGGGAGGGCGAGGCTTCCGCCGAGCCGAAATGATCGGCAATCAGGAGATGAGCAGGTCGGCAGCCACGACGGGAGGGCGAGCCTCTACCCTGTCCTCTCATGTCCCGTTTTCCCTGTCTCGTGTCCCTCGTTCTCGCCTTTAGGGACGCCTTGATTTTGGCGCAAGTTGACGCTTTGCACCCTTTTCCCCAACTCGTCAAGGGGCATGCTAAACTTGAGGGCGCATCGGCAAACGACCCTTTCCCACGACGAGGTGGTGCACGATGCGATCGTTTGCCTACCTTTTGACGGCGCTCTTGGTGACACTGACGGGATGTCGGAAGCCAGAAGCCGATGTCATCAAAATCGGGCACTTTGCGTCCATGACGGGACCGACAGCCACTTTCGGTCAATCCACCGACAAAGGCATCAGGTTGGCGATGGACGAAATCAACCGTCAAGGTGGCGTGTTGGGCAAAAAGATTGTCGTCATCACCGAAGACGATGCGGGCAAGACGGAAGAAGCCGCCGCTGCCGTCCAGAAACTCATCACCAGAGACCGCGTCGTCGCCATCTTGGGCGAAGTCGCCAGTTCCCGCAGCATTGTCGGGGGCAACATCTGCGAGGCGCGAGGCATCCCAATGATCAGCCCCGCCTCCACCAACCCGAAGGTGACGCGAGGGAAAAAGTGGGTCTTCCGCATCTGCTTCACCGACGACTTTCAAGGTCTGGCGATGGCGCGCTTTTGCTACGAGAACTTGAAAGCAAAAAGGGCTGCCATCCTGAAAGACCGCAAAAACGAATACAGCGTCGGGTTGGCAGAATTCTTCGCCAAGACTTTTGAGCAACTGGGCGGGCAAATTGTCGCCCACGAAAACTATCAAGAGGGGGATGTGGACTTCAAGCCTCAACTGGCGAAGATCAAGGCTGCCAATCCCGATGTGCTCTTCGTGCCCGGCTACTACACCGAATGCGGGTTGATTTTGAAGCAGGCTCGGCGAGACTTGGGGATGAATTTGCCCATCGCCGGCGGCGACGGTTGGGACTCCGCCAGCCTCATTCAAGAAATTCGGGGCGACTTGGAGGGGAAGGGCGTCTATTTCGGCAACCACTTCTCGCCTTATGAAAAGCGACCCGAAGTTCAGGAGTTCGTCAAGAAGTTCAAGGAGCGCTACGGCGAGTTGCCCGATGCGATGGCGGCGCTGGGTTACGATGCGGCAAGAATCCTTGCCGATGCCATCAAACGGGCTGGCAGCACCGAACTCGCCAAAATCCGCGATGCCATTGAGCAGACGAAAGATTTTCCCGGCGTGACGGGGCGCATCACCATTGACAAGAACCACAACGCCCGCAAACCTTTGCTGGTCTTGCAAATCAAGGACGGCAAGACAAAAGTCGTCGCCACCATCCCACCGATGGAAACGACGCAACCTGCCTCGTTCAGGGGAACAAGCCCGTTACGGTGATGGCGACATGGATGTCACGCAAGGGTTGCAACTGTTGGTGTTGGGCATCGCGTTGGGCGGCATCTACGCCCTGATCGCACTGGGTTACTCTATGGTCTACGGCGTCCTAAGGCTCATCAACTTTGCCCACGGCGACTTGATCATGGTCGGGGCGTTCCTCGGTTACTTCGTCGCCAAGTCGCCGATGGTGGAGGGGTTGCCGTTGCCGATGCGGTTTGGGTTGGTGTTCGCCAGCGCCATGTTGGGGTGTGCGGTGTTGGGCGTGCTGATAGAGCGGTGCGCTTATCGTCCTCTCCGTCAGCAGCCTCGTTTGACGGTGCTGATTACTGCCATCGGCGTCTCCCTCTTTCTGGAATACGGCGGTCAGATAGTTTTCGGCGCCACGCCTCGGCAAGACTTGCCTTTGTGGCTGACAGAGCAAAACCCGCTGATGCGGCTTTTTACCGTGCAAATCACCGACAAACATTTGCTCGTTTTGGGCGGCACTTTCACTTTACTGGCGCTGATGCGCTTCCTCGTCTTAAACACCCTCTTTGGCAAAGCGATGCGGGCGATCGCCCAGGACATGACCGCCGCTTACCTTGTCGGCATCAATGTCAACCGCGTCATCGCCCTCACCTTCGCCCTCGGCTCGTCCTTAGCGGCGGCATCGGGGGTGATGCTGGCGATGAGTTACCCCAAGATTGACCCGTTGATGGGTTTGATGCCTGGGGTCAAGGCGTTCGTGGCGGCGGTGTTGGGGGGCATTGGCGATTTGCCGGGGGCAGTTTTGGGCGGGTTCGTTTTGGGCTTGGCGGAAACTTTTGTCGGCTATTTCGCTTCGGGTTTGCGCGATGCCGTCGCTTTCACTGTCCTCATCCTCATCCTGCTTCTCAAGCCGACGGGCTTGCTGGGCAAAGGGATGGTGGAGAAGGTGTGACGACAGTCAGGTCGGCTTTTGCGACAGTCCTTCTCCTCGCCCTTCGCTACTCGCTCCTCGCTGCCGTTTTTGCCCTCCTTTGGCTTTTAGACCGCGCCTTTGCGGCTCGGTTAGACCCTTACGCCTTTTACTTGCTGCGCCTGATCGGCATCAACCTGATTTTGGCGGTCAGCCTCAACCTCATCATGGGTTTTACGGGGCAATTTTCCTTGGGGCATGCGGGCTTCATGGCGGTCGGAGCATACGCCGCCGCGGCGACGAGCCAATGGCTGGTCGCCCATTCACCCGCCTTAGCGAATTCTCCCGTTTTGCAATCCCTCGTCTTTTTGGGCGTGACAGTTTTAGGCGGATTGGCGGCGGCGTTGGCAGGGTTGATCGTCGGCTTGCCGACTTTGCGGTTGCGGGGCGATTACCTCGCTATCGCCACTTTGGGTTTCGGCGAAATCATCCGCGTCACCTTCGTCAATCTGGAAGTCGTCGGCGGGGCGCGGGGGTTGACGGACATTCCGCCGTTGGGCGTCACGCCCGTCACCAGCCATTTTTGGTGGGTCGCTTTGTGGGCTGCCATCACCCTTTGGGTCGTCTATCGCATCGTCCGTTGCACTCGCGGGATCGCCTTCCAAGCCGTCCGAGAAGACGAATTGGCGGCTGAGTGCGTTGGCATCAACACGACCTACTACAAAGTTTTAGCCTTCGTCTTGGGGGCGTTTTTTGCGGGTGTAGCGGGCGCCCTCTTCGCCCACGACCCCGACCAACGCTACATCAACCCCGACACTTTCAAGTTCATGAAGTCCATTGAAGCCGTCGTCATGGTCATTGTCGGTGGATTAGGCAGTTTGACGGGTTCGGTGATGGCGGCGAGTGTGCTGACCGCGTTGCCCGAAACTTTGCGGTCTATCGGCGAATATCGCATGGTGCTTTACGCCCTCTTGCTCATCGTTTTGATGCTGACGCGCCCTGCGGGGCTTTTGGGCGGTTGGGAACTGAGTTGGCGGCGCCGTGAAGAAATCTCGCCCGACGACCTTGAGCAACCTTTGCAACCTCACCGCCCGACGGGTGAAACGCTGCTGTGCTTGCGCGATTGCACGATGCAGTTTGGCGGGTTGGTGGCGGTGCGGGACTTTCGGTTGGCATTGCGGGAGGGAGAATTGGTCGGGTTGATCGGTCCCAACGGGGCGGGCAAGACGACGGTCTTCAATCTCATCACGGGCATCTACACCCCGACGGCGGGCGAAATCCTTTTGGACAGCCGTCGCTTAGATGGTCAACCGCCCCACTTGATTGCCCGATGGGGGGTCGCCCGCACCTTCCAAAACATCCGCCTCTTCAAAGAGTTGAGCGTGCTGGACAATGTGCGGGCAGCCTTCGTCCATCAGGCAGGTTACCCCTTCTGGGCAGCCGTCTTGGCATTGCCCCACCAGCAAAAGCGAGAGCGGGAGATTGAGCGAAAGTGCCTTGCCTTGCTGAAACTTTTCGGCTTGCACGAACGACGCCATGAAAAGGCGAAGAACTTGCCCTACGGCGACCAACGGCGGTTGGAAATCGTGCGGGCATTGGCGTTGGCGCCCAAAGTGTTGCTTTTGGACGAACCGACGGCAGGGATGAACCCTGCCGAGACGCAAGCCGTCATGCACCTCATCAAACGCCTCAACGACGAGTGGGGCTTAACGATTTTGCTTATTGAGCACGACATGAAGGTCGTCATGGGGATTTGCCGACGAGTTGTCGTCATGGACTTTGGGGAAATCATCGCCGAAGGCTCTCCCGAACAAATCCGCACCGACCCGAAAGTTATCGCCGCCTACTTGGGCGAGCCGATGGAGCAACCTACTCCGCCCCTTGATGTCCAACCGATGTGAGTGAATTGCCATGAGTTGGCTGGAATTGGCGGCATTGCTGACGGTCACTTTCGTCCTTGCCAAACCGCTCGGCGAATACCTTGCCCAAGTGGCTGACGGGGAGCCGCCTTCGTGGGCTCGGCTGCTCGGTCGGTTGGAACATTTCCTCTACCGCCTCGGCGGCATTGACCCTGCAGCGGAGATGGAGGGCAAAGCCTACATCCTCGCCTTTGTGGCGTTCCACCTCGTCGGAATTGCGGCATTGATGCTGCTGCAGGAAGTGCAGCAATGGCTCCCGCTCAACCCGCAAGGGTTCGGACCTGTCCGCTGGGACATCGCCCTCAACACCGCTGTCTCCTTCGTGACGAACACCGACTGGCAAGCCTATGCGGGTGAACGAACGCTGAGTTTACCTCACGCAAATGCTGGGCTTGACAGTGCAGAACTTCGTCTCGGCAGCCGCTGGGCTTGCGGCGATGGCGGCGCTGGCGCGAGGGTTTGTCCGACGAGAAAGCCCTACCATCGGCAATTTTTGGGTGGACTTGGTGCGGGCAACGGTCTATGTGCTCTTGCCTTTGTCCTTAGTGCTGGCGCTCCTTCTGGTCAGCCAAGGGGTGTGCAAACCCTCAGCCCGTATCCCGAAGCGGTCACGCTGGAAGGCAAGCGACAGGTCATCGCCGTCGGTCCGGCTGCCTCGCAAGTCGCCATCAAGCATTTGGGCACAAACGGCGGAGGTTTTTTCAACGCCAACTCCGCCCACCCGCTGGAAAATCCCACGCCGCTGAGCAACTTTCTGGAAATGCTGGCATTCTCCTGATTCCAGCGGCAGCACCCTTTGCCTTTGGAAGGTTGGTGGGTGACCGCAAGCAAGGCTGGGCGCTCTTTGCAGCGATGGCGGTGCTCTTTGGGTTAGGTTTGGGGCTGGCGCTCTGGTCCGAACTCCAAGCGCCCAAACTGCTTTCCTCGTTGGGCGTCAGCGGAGGCAATCTGGAAGGCAAGGAGGTGCGCTTCGGGGTGGTGCCCTCCGTGCTCTTCGGGCAAATCACGACAGCGGTCGCCTGCGGTGCCGTCAATAGCGCCCACGAGAGTTTTTTGCCGCTCACTTACCTGGTGTTCCTCTTCAACATGGCGATTGGCGAGCCCATTTTTGGCGGTGTCGGCGCAGGCGTGGTAACGATGGTCTTTTATGCGCTGCTGACGATGTTTCTGGCGGGCTTGATGATTGGGCGAACGCCTGAATACCTCGGCAAAAAACTGGAGCCTTATGAGATGGTCATGACCGTGGTTGGCGTGGTCGTGCCGGCGCTGACGCTGCTTTTGTTGATGGTGCTGGCAGTGCAAACGGAGGCAGGCAGGGCAGGGATTGCTTTTGGAGCGCACGGGCTTTCGCAGGTTTTCTACGCTTTTGCCTCCACGACGGGCAACAACGGTTCGGCGATGGGCGCTCTCAAGAGCGATTTGCCCTTTTACACGCTCACTACAGCATTGGCGATGCTCGTCGGGCGTTTTGCCACGCTTCTTCCAGCCATCGCTATCGGTGCCGCGTTAGCGCGCAAGCGGGCGGTCGCTGCTTCGGTGACTACTTTCCCAACTGCCAGCGTGCTTTTTGTCGGGCTGCTCGTGGCGGTGGTCTTCATCGTCGGTGCCTTGACCTTTTTCCCTGCTTTCGTGCTGGGACCGGTGCTGGAGCATCTGACCCTGTTTGGGAAAGGCTTTTGAGGGAGAGCCTATGGCGATGAAGCAGACGCAATCGGTTTGGTCGCAAGAACTCCTTCGGCAGGCGCTTTGGGAATCGCTCCGCAAACTCAACCCGTTGGTGCTGTGGCGCAATCCCGTCATGTTCGTCGTGGAAGTGCTCTCGGCAGTGCTGCTGGTCTATGCGGTGCGGGATGCGGTGGCGGGCGGGGATGTGGCGTTCAGTGGGCAAATTACCGTGTGGCTCTGGCTCACCGTTTGGTTTGCCACCTTTGCGGAAGCCCTTGCTGAAGGGCGCGGGAAAGCCCAAGCGGAGACGCTTCGCCGCAGCCGCAGCGAGACTTTTGCCAAACGCTTGCTCAACGGCGAACGCTGGGAGAAAGTGCCTGCCTTGCAGTTGCGCAAGGGCGACCTTGTGCTGTGCGAAGACGGCGACCCTATTCCCGGCGATGGCGAAATCGTGGAAGGCGTGGCGCTCGTGGATGAGTCGGCCGTGACAGGAGAATCCGCTCCAGTCGTGCGGGAAGCGGGCGGCGACCGCAGCGGCGTCACAGGCGGCACGCGTGTCGTCTCTGGGCGCATCAAAATCCGAATCACGGCTGACCTGGGCGAAACCTTCCTTGACCACATGATTCGCATGGTGGAAGGGGCTCGGCGGCAGAAAACGCCCAATGAGCGGGCGCTGGAAATTCTGCTCGTCGGCTTGACGGTGCTCTTCATCATCGTGACGCTCTCCTTTGCGGGCTTTGCTCAATTCATGGGTGTAGCGACTTCCGTTGTGGTGCTGGCAGCGCTTCTGGTTTGTCTGATGCCCACGACGATCGGTGGGCTTTTGCCTGCCATCGGGATTGCGGGCATGGATCGCCTCTTGCGGCACAATGTCATTGCCCTCAGCGGTCGTGCGGTGGAAGCCGCTGGCGATGTGAGCGTCATCCTCTTGGACAAGACAGGCACCATCACGCTGGGCAACCGCATGGCAAGCGAATTCCTTCCCGCCGATGGCGTGACCGAAGCGGAACTGGCTCAAGCCGCCTTACTGGCTTCCATCGCCGACGAAACGCCCGAAGGGCGCAGCATCGTCACCTTAGCCAAAGAGCGCTTAGGTGTGCGAGGACGCGACATCGCCCCGCCCGAAGGGGCGGTCTTTGTGCCCTTCAGCGCCGAAACCCGCATGAGCGGCGTGCGCATCGGCGAACGGGAGATTTTCAAAGGTGCGCCCGACGCTATCACGGCGTTTGTGCAAGAGCGCGGCGGGAGCATCCCGAAAGGCATACAGGAGGCAGTTGAGCGCATCGCTCGGAGCGGAGGCACTCCTCTTCTCGTTGCCGATGGCGCGAAGATTTTGGGCGCTGTGCATCTCAAGGACATCCTCAAGCAGGGCATCAAGGAGCGCTTGCAGCAACTGCGTCGGATGGGCATTCGTTCAGTCATGATTACGGGCGACAATCCCTTGACCGCCGCCGCCATCGCCGCCGAAGCGGGTGTGGACGATTTCATCGCGCAAGCACGCCCAGAGACAAAACTGCAAGTCATTCGCCGCTACCAGCAGGAAGGGCACTTGGTGGCGATGATCGGAGACGGCACCAATGATGCACCCGCGTTAGCGCAGGCAGATGTCGCCGTCGCCATGAATGCGGGCACGCAAGTCGCCCGCGAAGCCGCCAACATGATTGACTTGGATTCCAATCCCACCAAATTGCTGGACATCGTGGAAGTCGGCAAGCAAATCCTCATCACTCGCGGGGCGCTGACGACTTTCAGCATCGCTAACGATGTGGCGAAATACTTCGCCATCCTGCCGGCAGTGCTGGGCGAAAAGTATCCGCTCTTGAAAGTGCTGAACATCATGCACTTGGCGACGCCGAAGAGTGCGGTCTTGTCGGCGGTCATTTTCAATGCGCTCATCATTCCGCTGCTCATCCCCTTAGCGCTTCGGGGCGTGCGGTATCGGGAAGGGTCGGCGATGGCTCTTTTGCGGCGCAATCTGCTCATTTACGGGGTCGGCGGTGTCCTTGTCCCTTTCCTCGGCATCAAACTGATTGACTTGATTTTGGTCGCCGTAGGCTTTGCGAGGTGACGAGAAAAATGGCGGAATGGGTGCGGGCGCTGCGCCTCTACTTGGCTCTGACGGGAGTTTTAGGCATCGTTTATCCCCTTGCGGTCACTTTGGCGGCGCAATGGCTGTTTCCCTACAAAGCCAACGGTTCGCTCATTGAACGGGACGGGCGAACCATCGGCTCGGCTTTGGTCGGGCAGGCGTGGGAACGACCGGAATACTTTCACGGGCGACCTTCGGCAGTTGATTACGCGGGCGACCAATCGGGAGCCGCTCAACTTGCGTTCAGCAGCGAAAAATTTTTCCAGACAGTTCGTCAACGGGTGAAGCGGGTGCGCCAAGAAAACGGTGCGTCACCACAAGCGAAATTGCCCGCCGATTTGGTTACCTCTTCGGGCAGCGGTCTTGACCCCCACATCAGCATGGAGGCAGCCCTGTTGCAAGTTCCTCGCATCGCCCGTGCCCGTCATTTGCCGCTTAAAGAGGTCGCCTCGTTGGTCAGAAAGCATGCCGAACCGCCTCAATGGGGGATTTTGGGGCAGTGGCGCGTCAATGTCCTTTTGCTCAACCTTGCCTTGGATACCTTGACTTCCAAAGGCGGGGGGCAAAAATGACGGAAGAGAAAAGACCCAACCCTGAGGAATTGCTGCAACGCATTCAGCAAGAGGAAGCCGTCTCTCAACCGCAACAACGGGGAAGGTTGAAAGTTTTCCTCGGCTACGCTGCAGGGGTCGGCAAGACTTATCGGATGCTGGAAGAAGCCCAATACTTGCGCCGTCAAGGCGTGGATGTGGTCGTGGCGTTGGTGGAGACCCACGGTCGCCCTGAGACAGAAGCGCTCCTTGAGGGCTTGGAAATTATCCCCCGAAGGAAAATCCCTTACAAAGGCATCGTCTTGGAGGAGATGGACTTAGACGCCGTCTTACGACGCCGACCCGCTTTAGCCTTGGTGGACGAACTGGCACATACCAACGCCCCAGGTTGCCGCCACGCCAAGCGTTACCAAGATGTGGAGGAGTTGCTGGCAGAAGGGATCAGCGTCTATACGACCCTCAACATCCAACATGTGGAGAGCGTCGCTGACATCGTTCAGCAAATCACGGGCGTCAAGGTCACCGAGACCGTCCCCGACGAATTGTTAGAGAAAGCCGACGAAATTGAACTGGTGGATTTGCCCCCTGAAGAACTCCTCAAACGGCTGGCGGAAGGGAAGGTTTACATCCCTTACAAAGCCGAGGAGGCGATGCGACGCTTCTTCCGCAAGGGGAATCTGTTGGCGCTGCGGGAAATTGCCCTGCGTTACACCGCCCGCCGAGTGGACAAGGACATGCGCTCTTACATGGCACTGCACGCTATCAAAGGACCGTGGCCTGCGGGAGCGCGGTTGTTAGTTTGTGTGAGCCCCAGCCCTTTCTCTGAGATGCTGGTGCGGGTCGGAGCGCGGATGGCAAGGGACTTGGATGCCGAATGGTTTGCCGTTTATGTGGATATGCCCGCACAGGCAAGGCTTTCAGACCAAGCCACTTATCAACTGCGCCGCAACTTGCAGTTGGCGGAAACTTTAGGGGCAAAGACTGTCGTCTTATCAGGCAATCGGGTCGCCGACGCCGTTTTGGAATTTGCTCGGGCGAACAATGTCAACCTCATCGTCGTGGGCTCTCCCCTGCGCCCCCGATGGCAAGAATGGCTCAAAGGCTCTGTCGTTTACGAACTCATCCGACGCAGCGGCTCCATTCATGTTTTGGTCATCGGAAGCCAAGATGCCTCAACGGCAGCCCCCTTCCCGACGCCCCCTCGCCCCTTTCCCCTAATGCCCTTGCTTTCTGCCGCAACGATGGTGGCAGGCATGACTTTGGTCTGTTGGCTCGGAGAGCGATGGTTGAAGTTTCCTGACATCGTTTTGCTGATGCTTTTCCCGGCGGCGCTGAGTTCCTTTTTGTGGGGCGAGGCTGCTGGCGTCATCGCCAGTCTCCTTGCTGTCTTCAGTTTGGACTTCTTTTTCGTTCCTCCCCGCCTTTCCTTAGCGGTCTCCGACCTTGCCTATTTGCCCACTTTCCTCATCTTTGTCGCCGTCGGCGTTTCCGTCAGTTTCCTGACAGCCTTGTTGCGCCGCTGGGAGCGACGGGTTCGTCAACGGGAACGCTTTGTCTCTACCCTTTACGACTTCAGTCGTCGGCTCATGGAAGCGACAGGGCTCAAAGAACGCGTGCAACGGATCGTTGCGACCCTCGCAGAAACTTTTCAAGCCGAAGTCCTTGCCCTGCTTCCCGACGAAACAGGAAGGTTGGTGGTTTGGGAGCGAGTCGGCGAACAAGCGCCTTTGGACGAACACGAATACGCCGTCGCCATGTGGGTGTTCCATCACGGTCAACCAGCGGGACAGGGAACAAACACCCTCGCCTCGGCTCGGTGGAAGTTTCTGCCCTTGCTCACCGACCATACGGTTTTGGGGGTCATCGGGTTAAAGTTGCCTCAACCCGATTTGTCCCCCGAAGAGCGCTTGCTTTTGGAAGCCTTCATGAGCATTGCTGCCTTAGCCCTGCGAGCCATCATGGTCGGCAAATTAAAGCCGCTTCAGGCGTTTAACACTTACCGAGGGTGAGGAAGATGTTGTTGCGCGTGGAAAGCGTGGATGTCTTTTACGGTGTCATTCAAGCGCTGCACGGCATCACATTGGAAGTGGACAAGGGCGAAATCGTCACCCTCATCGGTGCCAACGGGGCGGGCAAGACGACGACCCTTTGGACGATTTCAGGATTGCTCCGCCCGACGCGGGGGCACATCCTCTTTGACGGTCGGGACATCACCCATTTGCCACCCCACGAGCGCGTCGCTTTAGGCATCGCCCAAGTCCCTGAAGGTCGGCGCGTCTTCCCAAACCTGACGGTGATGGAAAACCTGCAACTGGGGGCTTACTTGCGCAAAGACCGAGAAGGCATCCGACGGGACTTGGATTGGGTTTTCCGCATCTTTCCCCGTCTGGCGGAGCGGAAAGACCAACTGGCAGGCACCCTTAGCGGCGGAGAGCAGCAGATGCTGGCGATTGGTCGGGCACTGTTAGCAGCGCCCAAACTTTTGCTCATGGACGAACCTTCTTTGGGGCTTTCGCCCGTCTTGGTGCAGGAAATTTTTCGGGTTATCCGCACTATCCGAGAGCGAGGCGTGACGATTTTGCTCGTGGAGCAAAACGCCCATATGGCGCTGCGGGTTGCCGACCGAGGCTATGTGTTGGAGACAGGGCGTATCGTCTTGCAAGGGAAAGCCAAAGAATTGCTCGCCAACGAAGCCGTCCGCAAAGCCTATTTGGGCGAATAACCGACGCAACGCTCCCTTTCAAGCCCTGTCAAAAGGCTTCGGTCAGACAAAGAGATGGACGAGGGTGATGGAGAATGGCTCACATCTCCGAGAAGGTGCGGTTGCGACGCGAAATTTCTGTGTGGGGTTCATTTTGTTGGGGCTATGCCGATGTCGGCGCCGATGTCTATGTGGCGCTGGGGTTGGTCATGGCAGCGGCGCAGGGGGCGACGCCGCTGGCTTTCGCCATCGCTGGCATCGTTTACATCTTCGTCGGCTTGGCTTACACCGAGATGGCAGCCGCCTATCCTGTCGCTGGTGGCGGTCAATATTTCACCTTACGAGGCTTAGGCGACTTTTGGGGATTGGTGGCAGGGGCAGCGTTGATGCTGGACTACACCGTTTGTGTCGCCCTCTTTGCGATGGCGTCGGCAGGCTACATCAACTTCTTCTTCCCCGCTGCCCGCGAGTTCGCCGTCAACATCGGACCCTTCCAGCATGTCAACCTCATTTGGTTGGCGGAAACGCTTGTCTTGATTGCCTTTCTTGCCATCTTGAACATCAAAGGCATCCGTGAGTCGTCCCTGTTCAACGAAGTCTTGGGGGCGCTGGACATGCTAATGGAAGCATCCATCATCATCATCGGCTTCGCTTTCGCTTGGCGACCCGAACTGTTTTTGCACCAGTGGCACAATGAGTTCCCGACCCTCAAGCAACTGATTTACGCCGTCACCATCGCCGTCATCTCGTATGTCGGCTTGGAGTCCGTCTCGCAAGCGGCACAGGAGACGGTTCGCCCTGCGACGGTTATCCCGCGAACATCTTTGGCGCTCATCATTGTCGTGTTGATGTTTGCGTTGGCGTTTCCGACCGTTTCGCTGGGCATTGTTCCTTGGCAAGAGATTGCGGCGCGGGAAGGTGATCCTGTCGCTCACCTTGCCAGCAAACTGCCCTACATCGGCTTTTTGGCAGGACCGATGGCAGCCATTTTGGCGGCAACCATCGTGCTCATCTCCGCCAACACAGGTGTGATGGGTTCCTCACGGCTGGCTTACAGCATGGCGGAATTGGGACTCATCAGCGATTGGCTCAGCCATGTCCATCCCAAGTTCCGCACCCCTGTCCGCAGCATCCTCTTCTTCTCCGCCGTCGCCGCCATCCAAGCCACCTTCGCCTTCTTCAGCGGCAAGAAGGCGCTGGAAACGATGGCAAACATGTATGCCTTCGGGGCGATGCTGGCTTACTTTCTGAGCACGATGGCACTGGTGGCATTGCGGATCAAAGAGCCTCACACGCCTCGCCCTTACAAAGTCCCGTTGAACTTTCGGGTCGGAGAAGCGGAAATTCCTGTGCTGGGCATCTTAGCCGTCGTCGGAACTTTCCTGATGGTCGTCGCCGTCCTTTGGACGCATGAAATCGCCCGCATCCTCGGACCCCTTTGGGTTGTCGCTTGGGTCGTCTACTACGCTTGGTATCGCTATCGGACGGGCAAACCCATCTTCGGCAATCTGCCCAGAAATTGGGACGAAGAGCAACTGGCAATCTTAGCCGACACGGGCGAATGGGAACTTTACGAACGCTTCCGCATTGAACTGGAACGAAGGAAGCGCCAAAGGACTGAAGCAAAATGAATGTTGCTGCTGTCGCAAAACCTTCACGACCGAGGTGACGAAGGTCGTCCATTGGCAGGAGTATGTGGAGATAAACCCGAAAATCATGTAAGGCAAGCCCGTTATCAAAGGCACGCGAATTCCTGTCAGCCTTATCCTCAGTTACTTGGCAGGCGGGATGACAGTGGACGAACTCCTCGCCGAGTATCCTCACCTCAGTCGGGAAGCCATCTTCGCCTGTCTCGCCTTCGCCCACGATGCCGTTGAAGCGGTTGGTAGCCGTAGCCATTCAAGGTTTATGGGGGCGCCTAAAAGGCACGATCAGGCATAAACGGCGGCGCGAGGCGAGCAACTGTTCGCCCCACTACGACGCTGCACAATTTATTGGGGTGATCACGATGCCGAAATCAAAGGCGACAAAAAACCAGACGACGAAACGGCGACGGAAGCCCGAGCCCGAAGGGGTGCGGTTGGCAAAAGAATGGTTGCGCATAGAACGGGAACTGGCAGAGATGGCAGAACTTGCCTCCAAGACGCCCTTTGACGAAGAGGAGGTCTTGAGGCAACTCCATGAGCGGTTACGGAAGCGTGCTGAGCGTCTTTTGGGACGCCGATAGCCTATTTCGGTTGGCTCCCACGAAACTGCCAGAAGAGCGAAGTGCCACATTGACCATTTTGCGCTTGGCAATGCTGGGCTTATTGATTTCCGTGACCAGCATAGATGCATTGGTGGAAGCGCGCCGAAGTTTGCGCAATGTCTATGGCAAGGAAAAAGGGAGACGCTTCATTCGGCGCTTGCGACAAATGGTTCGTCAACATTTTCAAGTCGTCCCTACGCCCTCACCTGATCAGGTTCAAGCCGCCCTCTCGGAAGTCTCCGACCCTGCCGATGCGTTGATCTTGGCTGCCTGCAAGGGGGCAAACTGTCTCGTCTTGCTGACCTACAACACCCGCCATTTCTTTGGGGTGAAGCGGGTTCGGGTGCTGACGCCCCGCAACTTTTTGGAACGGCTGCGAGGAGCCCTTTGGGAGGGGTTTCGGTAAACTGGGCAAGGAAGGTGATAAACGATGCGCCATTGGCGACAAGGGATGGCGCTGTTGCTGGTCATCGTCGGCATCAGCGTGATGGTGCGCGGTGTCCATCACGCCCTCGCCCATTCTTTGGGTTGGCATGCCATCATTACGCCATTGGTCATTGGCTCATTGGTCATTGCTTTGGGCATCGCCCGTTGGCGCTACTGGCAAACGAGGTGACGGAGCATGGAAGGGACGGCAGGACCGCACCCGTTGGGCGTTTTGATTGCTATCGGGTTTCTGGTGACCTTAGGGGCGACGCTGTTTTGGATGCTGCGGTTGCCCCGACCGCTGCCGCAGGAAGTTGCCCGTGCCGTCTACTCGGTGGAAGCGGCGCGGGTGATCGTCGTGCCTATCCTTGACTTGTTTTACAGCGAACGAGCCGTTGAGTTGGCGTGTCGGTTGGGACGGCAACAAAACGCCACTTTGGTGCTGGCTTACATCGTGGAAGTGCCCCGCCTGCTGACCTTGGATGCGTCCTTGCCGCCCGAAGTCAACGAGCGAGCCCAAAAAGCGTTAGAACATGCCCAACGCATCGTGGAGCGGCATGGCTTGAAGGCGGTCACGGAAATCGTTCGGGCAAGGGAAGCCGACGAGGGCATCCGCCGCACCGCCCGAAACTATCAGGCGGATTTAGTCGTGCTGGGCGTCCAATTCGCTGAAAACCGTGTCCCAAGCATCTTCACCCGCACCGCCGAATCGTTGCTGAGACGCCCACCTTGCGAAGTCATCATTGATGGCGTCCCAGCATGAGCAAAAACATGGGACACGAAGAAGGGTTTGAACGGACAAAAATGGACACAAGCGGGCAAAAGCAACAATGTCACGGCATGGAGTGATGAGCCATGAAGGTCGTCATCTTGGGTTGTGGGCGTGTGGGTTCCACCTTGGCTTTGATGCTGGATGCCGAAGGGCATCAAGTCAGTGTCATTGACAAAGACCCCGATGCCTTCCGAAGGCTGGGCGAACATTTTCGGGGTCAAACGGTGACGGGTTTGGGCATTGACGTGGAAGTGCTGAAAGAAGCGGGCATTGAAGGTGCGGACGCTTTTCTGGCGGTGACCAACGGCGACAACAGCAACATCATGGCGTCGCAAATTGCCAAGACGATTTTTGGCGTCCCGAAAGTTTTGGCGCGCGTTTACGACCCGTTACGAGCGCAAGTCTATCGCGAATTGGGCATAGAGACCGTCAGCGCCACTGTGTTGGCGGCAGGGCTGTTGTTTGACCGCCTTTTTGAGCGACCCTTCCGCAGCATCAACGAGTATCTGGAACTGACACGACAGATGTGCCGCATCTACGCCGCCGAATTGCCAAGCCCTGAACAAGTCGCTGCCCATCGGTCAAGCAGCGAAGGAAAGCGACCCAGTTACATCATCGTCGCCGGTGGTGGAAAGGTCGGCTATCAATTGACGAGGGCATTGCTGCAAGAAGGCTACGAAGTTTTGCTCGTTGAGAAGCGACCGCAGCGTTATCACTTGCTTCGGGAGGAACTGGGCGATTCCGTCTTTTACGGAGACGCTTGCGAAATTCGGACGATGGTGCGGATGGGAATGGAACGGGCGGATTTGGTCGTCGCCGTTACGGGTGACGATGAGGACAACTTGATCATCTGTCAGGTCGCTAAGCGTTGGTTCGGTGTCCCACGAACCATCGCCCGCGTCAACAACCCCCGCAACGAAGACATCTTCCGCAAGTTGGGCATTGACGAGACCATCAGCGCCACCACCTTGCTCTTCCAACTCATTGAGCAGGAAGTCGCCGTCGGTGAATTTTTACCGTTGGCGTTATTGCGGAAGGGAGGGCTGGAAATCGTGGAGATAGAATTGACGCCCAATTCCCCTTTGGTCGGCAAAGCCGTCCGTGACCTTGCGCTGCCGCCGGATTGCCTTCTGGCAGCCGTCGTTCGTGGCAACCAAGCACAGGTCGTCACAGGCGACACCGTGTTTTCGGCGCAAGATACGGTGATTGCCTTAGCAACGCCGGAAGCATTGGAACGATTGCGCCAAGTCGCCCGATAAAAAGGAGTGACCCAGAAAGATGGACTATTGGGCGTTACCCATCGGCGACCAGATGCCCGAACAATTCCATGTCGTCGTGGAAGTGCCCAAAGGCAGCCAGAACAAATACGAATACGACAAGCGCCTCAACATCTTCAAACTCAATCGCACCTTGTATTCGCCCGTCCACTATCCTGGCGATTACGGGTTCATCCCCAGCACTTTAGCCGAGGACGGTGACCCTTTGGATGTCCTTGTTTTGGTGGACGAGCCCAGTTTCCCTGGGTGCGTGTTGGTTGCCCGCCCGATCGGCTTGCTGGACATGTTGGATGAAGGCGAACGGGATGAGAAAGTTTTGGCGGTGCCCGTCAATAACCCACGCTATGACACCATCCAAGATTACCGAGACATCCTGCCCCATATGCTGCGGGAAATTGAGCACTTCTTCCGCATCTATAAGGAACTGGAGGGCAAAACAGTCATCACCAGAGGTTGGCATGACGCCGCAGCCGCTAAGGACATCATCCGTCGCTACCACGACAATTTCCGACGGGCTTTTGCCCGCTAAACTGCCGCATCGCCTGTTAGGACACAGTAGAGAGAGCATTGGCTTCTGTCCATGTTAGTGCCTCTTTGAGGGAGAGGGAGAGGACTTTGGAAATCCCTTCCTCTTCCATCGTCACACCGTAAAGGTGGTCAGCAGCCTGAACGGTGACAGGGTTGTGGGTGATGACGATGAATTGAATGCGGTCGGAAAATTCCCGCAAAAGTTGCACGAAGCGTTCCGTGTTGGCATCGTCCAACGGTGCATCTACTTCGTCCAGCAGGACGAAAGGTGTCGGGTTGATTTTCAGGAAGGCGAAGAGCAAACACAGCCCGACGATGGCTTTCTCGCCCCCCGACAAGGAAAGCAAATCTTGTTCCGCTTTGAAAGGTCGTTTCACTTTCACTTCCACGCCACTTTCCGCCAGCGTTTCCCCTTCTGTCAGCACCAGCCGACCTTCCCCGCCTTGCCAGAAGCGCTGCACCATCTCATTGAAGGCTTGGCTGACTTCCTCCAGCACTTCCTTAAAGCGTGCCTTGAATTGCTCTTCCAAAGCCGTCATTTGTTGGAGGAGAGAAGCCCGTGCCGTTTCCAAATCGGCGATTTGCTCCGACAGGAAGTTGATCCGTTCGTTGAGTCGCTCAAATTCGTCCAACACGCCCAACCGCACCTCGCCCATCGCTGCCATCTCTTGACGAACCCGCTCCAACTCGTCCAAGGCGGCTTGCTTTTGCCCTAAGTCGTTTGCAGCGGCGTGAGCGAAGTCAGGGGTGACGCCGAATTCTTCCATTAACCGTCGCTCCAAAGCCATTCGTTCCGTTTCGGCTTCCGCTAACCGAACCTCGCAACGATGCAACTCTTCGGCGGCTTGCTGATGCTGCGCCATCAACGCCGAAAGTTGCCGTTCCAGTTCCTCTCGCCGCTGCAGTAAGGCTTGACGGCGCTCGTGCCACTGAGCGAGGGCATTTTCGGCTTCGGCACGGCGTCGGTGATAAATTGTCAACGCCTGCTCCAACTTTGGGATGCGCCCTTCTAATTCCCGTTCTTCCTCGGCAAGGCGGACAAGTTCTGTCTCCAAAGCCTCCTTTTGTCGCTCCGCCTCCGCGAGAACCTCTGTTAAGGTGTCCACCCGCTGTTGCAGGTTTTCCCATTGAGCCTGCCATTGGGCGGCGGTCATTTGAGTTTGCTGCCATGCTTGCATTAACGCTTCCCGATGGCGCTGGGCTTCTGCGAGGGCAGATTGGAGGTGGCGAAGCCGTTCTTGCACGGCGTTGCGGTTCGCCAATGCTTGCTCTAACCGTTGCTGAAGTTCCTCGGCTTCGTGGTGCAATTGCTCTTGCTCTTTCACGAGCCTTTTTTCCTCGGCGCTCAGCCGTTCCACTTCCTGAAGCCAACGCTTTCTTTCTGCCTCCAACCGTTCCCGTTCGGTCGTTAACGCTTGGGCGCGTTGCTGGATTTCGTGCCTTTGTCGCTGGTAGTGGGCGATTTGCTGCTGCAGGGCGGCAATTTCTTGCTCAATGGTTTGCAACTTCAAAGTGACGGCATGGTTTTGGGCTTCCAATTGACGGATGCGGTGGCTTAACTCTTCTCGCTCCCGCTGGCGCCAAAAGAGGTTGGCGGCGCCTTGAAGGGCGGCGCCGCCAGAGATGGTGCCTGAAGGTGCGATGACTTCACCAGAGCGGGTGACGAAGCGGAGATGACGATATTGCAGGGCGAAACGGCGCGCCACAGTTAGGTCGTCCACGAGCAAGGTGTGGCGCAAGACATGGCGGACAGCAGGAAGGAAGCGTTTGTCGGTCACTTGCACCAATTCGCTTGCCCATCCGATCACGCCTTCGGCGTTGGCGAGGGAGACTTCGCTTTTCTCTGCCTGTCCCAATTCCGCCAAAAAATCCAGGGCGAGGAAAGTGGCGCGCCCGGCGTTTTGGCGCTTGAGGAACTCAATGGCGGCTTGCACTTCGGCGAAAGTGGAAGCGACGAGATAATTGGCAGCGGCGCCCAAGGCTGCCTCATAGGCGATTTCCAAACCCTCAGGCACCCGCAACAAGTGGGCAAGGAGGTGAAATTCACCTGCGAGTTTGCCTTCTCGCACTGCCATCAGCACGGCTTTTGCGCCTTGCGGGACACCCGCAAGGGACATCTCCATCTCTTCCAACGCCGCTAACCGCGCTTTCGCTGCCGCCAGTCGCTCTCGTAGGGCATTTTGCTGGGCGGTCAATTGATCGCGGTGGGCAAGGAACTGTTCTAAGCGGGCAAGGGCGGAAGTGTGAAGGCGTTGCCATTCTTCGGGGTGGAGGGACGAAAGTTGAGAAGCCAGTTGGTCGCTTTGATGTTGCAATTCCCTCAAGCGTTCGGACGCCGTCGCCAACTCTTTTTGCAATTGGGCATGGCGTGCTTGAAGGGTTTGTCGGAGGGGCTCTATGGCAGACAGCTGAGATTTAATTTCGGCGACGGTTCGTTCGGCGTCAAAGAACTCGTCATGGGCAGCATGCAACTGCTCTTCCAGTTCCGCAACCCTTTGGGCTGCTTGTTGCAACTTGGCTTGCAGTTCCGCTTCTTGCTCAGCGAATTGCTCCCGTTGCTGCCAAAGGGCGTCCCGTTGTCGTTGGAGTTCTGTTAGTTCTGCGGTTAACTGATGTCGTCGCTGGGTGAGGGTAGCAAGTTGTTGCTGAGCGTGTTGGCGGCGTTGGGCAAGGTGGGTTTGGCGTTCTCGGCAAAGCGCCAGTTCATTTTCTAACGCTTTCGCCGCTTCTAAGGCTTGGGTGGCTTGTTGCTGCAAGGTTTGCAAATCCTCATCCATTTTTTGGAGGGTTTCATCGGTTTCTTGTCGTTGCGCCGAAAGGGCATCGCGTTGGTGGCTGAGTCCGTTGAGGCGTTCTTGGAGGGTGCTCAATTCCTCTTGCAAGCGCTGGAGGCGGCGTAGCCGCAGTTGGTGCTCCCAGCCCAACAAGGCGATTTGCAATTGGCGTTGGCGCTGCTGAAGATGTTGATACTTGCGGGCTTTCTCCACTTCAGCGGACAGGGCTTCTCGTTGCCGCTGCAGTTCTGCCATCAGGTCCCGCAACCGAATCAAGTTGCGTTCCGTTCGCCCCAATTTGTCCAAAGCATCTTCCCGACGGAGCCGAAAGCGGTGGACGCCAGCGACTTGCTCTACCAGTTCCCGCCGTTCCTGCGGTGAGAGGAAGACGAGGCGGTCAATTTCCGCTTGCGTGATGAAAGCGTAACTGTCGGGAGAAATGCCCAACTGAAGGAGCAAATCTTGCACATCCTTGAGGCGGCAAGGGATGCGGTTGATGGCGAATTGGCTTTCGCCTGTTCGTTTCAATCGGCGGCTGATCACGAATTCCGAAAGGGCTTGAAGCCATTCATGGTCTTGGTCAGGTCGGGATAGGGAGGCGCCTTTTAAGTCCTCCCTTCCATCCAGTTCCAGCGTCAAGGCGACTTCCGCCAAACTGGCGGGCTTGATTTTTGCGTTGCCCGCAAAAAGCAGGTCGGCGGCTTTCGGAGACCGCAAACTCTTGGTGCTTCGTTCTCCCAACACCCACAAGATAGCGTCCAGTAAGTTGGATTTGCCCGACCCGTTAGGACCGACGATGGCGGTGACGCCATCAGCAAAGACCAATTCGGTGCGGTGGGCGAAACTTTTGAAGCCAAACAAACTCAACCGCTTCAACCGCATAGCCATCCCTTCCTGAGTCCTTCATTAGCGTTGCATTTCGGTGCGGATAAGGCGCTCCAAAGCGTCCCGCGCTTTCGCCAGTTCCTCACGGGCTTTGAGAGGGTCTTGCTCGCCGGCAACCGTTAAGCGGCTCAAGGTTTGGCGCAAGGCAAGGGCTTTTTTTTGCCCTTCAGGGCTGAGCAAAGGTTCGGCGTCTTGAAGCCAACGGAGCGCCTCGCCGATCCGAAAACTGGCTTGGTAGCGGTTGGGCAAGTTGCCTTCCAAATCCACGCTGGCGTAGCCCAACTCGTCACTGGCGCGCTTGAGGAAAACTTGACGGGCAGAGGCAAGGGCTTGTCGCAGAGTTGTCAACTCCCCCTGCCACATCTGCCGTTGTCGGTGCGACCAAAGGAGAACGGCAAGGGCGAAGACAAGGGCGACAATGCCGAAACCCCAACCCAGCCAAAGGGTCCACCCCGCTGCCTTCGGCGATGGTTGCGGGTGTTCCTGTTCCTCCCCCTTTATCATCCCATCGCTGGGTTGGCTCATCCCTTTCTATGCCCCCCTTTAGCGGGACACAGGACATGGGATACGGGACGAAGAGCAAGTTTGGTCGGCGAAAAGCCCCCGCTGGGTTGCTTTGAGACCATTCCCGTGACCCGTGCCCCGTGTCCCGTTTCCCTCATCGGCGGCAGGCGATTGACATAAATGAGGCGCTGATAGATGCGAACGGAGCGGATTTCAGGGTGGAAAGGGAGAGCGTCTCGTTTCACGACGGGATTGACCCGCTCTTCCAACTGGCGGCGCAGGAAAGCGGGGGCGGGAACACCGTTGATTCTCAACTCGTCAATGCGCACATAAAGCCCGTCTTTTCCCGGCTCCGCCCGACAAATCGCCTCAAAAGGGTTGTTGATGCGGAGAAGGGTCAAGATGCCTTGCAACTGAAGGCGCCCGTCGTCGGTTATCCGCACCTTGATTTTCATCGGGCGGGTGCTTTTGCCCTCGGCGAAAATCTGCTCCAGTGCCTCAGCATCCATGACCCCTTCCATGACCGACTCCTTTGCACTGACCGTCTTGAGTTCTCCTTCCCGCAAAAGGGCTTGGACATCCACGACGGGCTCTACCGCCCGACCATAAAACTCCCGCAAAAACACCCCTTTGACCTTAGCGGGCTTAGCGCTGATTTCCACCAAGCGAAACTTCCCTTTCGCCGTCTCTTCTGGTGAAGCAGGGACGATGCGCAAAGTCACCCCGTTAGCGTCCTTTGGGTTCGTCACCGTCTGGCGCAAAACCCGCTCCAGTGCTTGAGCGACCCCCTGAGGTGATGGGTCTGCCCAAGCCATCCAAAGGCAAAGGGCAGTCACGGCAGCCACGGCTAATAGCCGCTCCAACAGAGTTAGGACGGACGATGCCGACATCAAGGGACCACGCATTCGCTGTCACTTCCTTTCAAAGGCGTCAAGGGATGGCGGGTGATGCACGCCCAGAAGGTTAGACCGCTCAAATCGCTCCTCGTCCCCCGAAGCCTTAAAGCATTATGGCAACTGCTTTGCCACTTCGTCGGCAGCGGTCTGAATTTCTTCAGGCGCTTCGGGTTGGCGCAACCGCTCAAGCCAGAATTGCGCTAACTTCCGCCGCCCCGTCTGCCCTGCCAACCGCGCCAAATTCACCCGCAGCAGGAATTTCTGCAACCGCGATGCCGTCGCATCCATCGTCGCTAACCGTTCCGCCCAATGCACCCAACGAAAGGCGTCCCTTGGGTTATTGACAGCGCCCGCCAAAAGGGAGAGCAGTTGCCACCGCCATCCGAAATGGGCGATGAGCCGTCGGATGCGCCCTTCGTCAGGAAGCCGTTCCCCTTGGGTGCGGGCTTGCAGCCAAAGCATCACTCGTTCCCAAACGGGTGCTTGCCCCATCGCTCGTTTTAGGGCTTGCTCTGCCAACTCGGTGTTCCCCCATCGTAGCGCTGCCTCGCCGTAAAGTTGCCAAAGCCAATGAGCATTCTCTTTCTCGCCCAGTCGCTGAAGGGCTTGCTCGTAGGCTTGCTTTGCCTTGTCCGTCCCGCCGACGACTTCCCAAGTTTCCGCCCGCAACACCCACCCAAAGGCATCGTCGGGCATCAACCCCATCACTTGCGACAACACTTCCCGTCCCTGTTCGTCCGCCGCTAAAGGCGTCAAGGCGTTTCGCCATCCCAAAAGTAAACTTCGCCGATAAAGGTCACTGCCAGACAGTTGTAGCCATCGGTGCAAGCGAAAGATCGCCTCCCGCCACTGCTGGCGGGCGATCAAGGTTTGCAAAGCGCTTTGGGCGATAGCGATGCGTTCTGTTTCGTCCCAGCAACTGTCCATCGCCCGGTCAAGGAAGGGCAAAAAGACCCGAAGGTCGGGCTGGACACCGTTGAAGGTGGCGAAGAGTTGGCGCGCCAGCATCCGCAACCCATGCCATTGAGCCCCCTCTACTTGCTCCAAGCGCAACAAGGCAAGGCGGATCTGAGCGGGCTGATCCAGCCAGTTGGCGGGATAGTTGAGCAACATGAGAGCCTCCAGCAAGCGCCGCTCTGCTTCCGATGGTGGTGCCATCTCTTTGGCACGCCGCAAAAACTCCCGGGCTAATTGGCGGGTGACGGCAGGATTGTCGGCGTAGGCGGATAAAAGGTTGGGCGCAAAGACGAACAGCCACGAAAAGAAGGGTTGGTCAGTAAATTGCCGCCGCCAAGCCCGCAGCCGCTCATCCATCCACGCCACCCGCTTCCCTGCCAACTGCCGCCACTTCTCAGCGGTTTTTTCGTCCATCCCACCTCGCCGTGCCCTAAGGTGCAACCGCAACACCTCTTGACACCAACGCGCCGCAAAAATGGGCATTCGCGGGTAAGTGAGCGTGGCTTGATGGAGCCATTCCAATGCGCCTTCTAAGTTGTCTTCGCTCTCGCAAAAGCGCGCCATCAGGTCACAAAGCCACGCCCTTTCAGGATGCGCCGTCTTCCGCTGCCACCATGCTTCCGCAAGGTTGGCGATGCGGTTATGGCGCAATGCCGTCGTCGCTATCTCCCGAAAAGTCTCCGCCCATTGGGACTTCGCCCAGTCATCCCGAAAGGCGCTCAAACTGTCCAAAAAGAACCGCACCGCCTCTTCGGCTTGGTCGGTCTCCACGAGCCGACGCAACCAATGCTCACGAACCCGCAAGCCTTCGGGCGTCATGGGCACTTCCGAAAGCAAGCGGCGATATTCGCTTTCCGCCTCTGAAGTTAAGCCGTAACTTTCCGCCAACTCTGCCATCGCTAACCGCAACGCCGTCCAATCGGCAAAGCGTTCCCGCAGTTGACGCAGATGCTCGCATGCCGTTTCGTCATCCTCCCGCTCCATTGCTCCCCAAGCCAGTAACGCCCGCCCGATGGGTTCGGCAGGTGTCCCCAACAACTCCCGCCCCAACGCCATCACTTGCTCCGTTCGTCCCATCGCCCATGCCCAAGTGAAAAGGCGTTGGGCAGCCGTCCAAGCCATTGCCCGCTCCTCGGGCGCTGCCAAGATAGTTCGCTCTTTGCCATTCGCCGACAGTGTTGTAGCCATGTGACGAAGGACGCGGGCATACCAACCCATCGGCTCGTCGCTCCATTTCTCCTGCTGCCACGCTTCCACTTCCGCCAACGATGCCAAAGCCATCCAAGTCGCAAGGGAAGGTCGCTCTGCTTGCTCTTGCAGCCACGCCCGAAGTTCTCCCCATCGCCCCAATGCCCCGGCGAGTTGAACCGCTAAAGTCGTTGCCTCGGCAAATCGCCAAAGATGCTCCCGCATCTTTTGCAGGCATTGCCACGCCTCTTCGGGACGGTTCAACCGCGCTAAAAGGGATGCCGCCGCAACTAAGGCAGCGGGATGGTCGGTTTGCGTCACCGCTTGTCGCACTAACTGCAAGGCTGTCGCTCCATCGTCCCGATGAAGCCAAACTTGCTCGGCTTGTGCCAATTGACGGGCGATGGGTGCATCGGAACGCAACACCTCGGCAGGCAAATTAGGTGGCGAAAAATCATCAGCCCCCAGCCCCCGATCCCCAGTCCCTTTCCCTGCCATCCTTTGTCCTTCATCCCGTTCCGTTCCGTCTCTCGTCCCTCGCCCCTCGTCCCGTTCCGTTCCCATCCCTTCGGGACGCCACTCCCCTCTTCCCACGACGGTCAAGCCCGCATCCAGCACCTCAAAGCGATGGGCGATTAACGGGAGCGGTTTGTCGGTCAACGGTTCTGCTGAAACGACTTGCAACGGGCGTCCTTGCGGGTCGTAAACTTCCCGTCGCACCACGCTTTGGGTCTCGCAATCCACAAAACAGCGCACTTGCCATGCCACAGGCGCCGGTTCAAGGTAAGGCGCATACATCGTATTGGCAAGGGTCACCCGAAGGAAAGTGAAGGTGGGACGGAAAGGCAATTGCCCTTGACGCGTTAATGTCAGCACCCAAACGGGTCGCCCCTTCAAAAGGGTGGCGCTCATCTCTGTCGGCAGCCAAGGGCTCAACTTCCTCCAACCGTGCCCGAAGGCAGGCACAGCGGCAACGCCCAAAAGGCTTTCCGTCCAATCCAACAAAGGTGTCGCTCCTTCCACGACCACATCCCGCCGTTTGTCCCATCGCCACATCCGCTCCCCTTCCGTCCAGAGGGTTTCAAAAGGCGAGTCAGCGAGCAGGCGGTCGGGCGCTTGAAAGTGCACCGTGACCGTCACCCTTTGCCAACCCCATCCCGTCCGTTGCTCAAGGCTCAAAATGCCTGCCAACCGTTCAGGGTGCGGCGTCTTTGCCAGGCGCTGCTGCAACTCTTCGGGTGAAAAAAGCGGGACGGCAAAATAGCCACCTGCAAACCGAACGAAGGCGCAGCGGGCAAGGACACGCAGTTGCCGCAACGCTTCAGGCAACGGCGCTCGCTCCAATTGCACCGTCACCGTCCGCTCGCCTGCCTCCCCGACAGGCACAAACTTCATGCCTGTTTGCCGACTCAACGACGCCAAAACTTCCCCCAGCGGTCGGTTCGTTTCGGAAAGGTGAACCATCGGCGGTTGCGCTCCCGCCATCGCCGCTAAAAGCCCGAGGCATAACCAAAGCCAACTCCGACGCATCCTTCATCGCCCACCTCCATTGTGTCGCCTCGCAGAAACCGATGAAACGGGTGTTTTGAGATGGTGGCGCATTGGGTTGAGCAGAGGGTTAAAATCCGTCTCGGCTGGCTCGTTGAACCTTGCAACGAATAGCCTGTCGCGGTCGGAATGTGGCGGCTAATAGCCGTTCCGACGGAAAGAAGCGTCAAAAAACCAAACCCAAACGAGCCGCTTAAAGGCGACAGCCGAAGGCTTTCACCCTTCACGGAGGCGAACAAGAGATGGTGACGGTGCGCGGTTACAAAGGCGACGACGAAGCACCCCTTTTGGCGCTATGGAACGCTGCCTTGCCCTACGACCCGATTGACCGACCCACTTTCCATCGCAAGGTGCTGTTAGACCAAAACTTTGACCCCGACTGGTTGATCGTCGCCGAAGCGAATGGGCAACTGAGTGGGTTTTGTCTTTGCCTCATCCGAAGGATGCCGATGGAGAAGGTGGGCATGGAACCTGAGCGGGGTTGGATCACGGCGTTCGGTGTCCATCCCGAATGGCGACGCAAGGGTGTCGGGACGGCGCTGTTGGAACGCGCCTTGCAACTTTTTTGCGACGCCGACCGCAAGGAAATCCTCATCTCCCCTTACACGCCCCACTACTTTGTGCCCGGCGTGGACGAGCGCCATTATGCCGATGGGTTGGCTTTTTTGCAGCGACATGGCTTTGAAATCATTGGGCACGCCATCAGCATGGACGCCAACATCGTCCTCTTTGACGGTGCGCCCTACACCGAGCGGGAGCAACGGTTGCAAAGGCAAGGGATTGAAGTCCGCAACCTGCGCCCGAACGAGGTGGTTGACTTCATGGCGTTTTTGAAAACTCACATGCCCGGCGATTGGGTGCGTCACGCCCGCGACTTGCTGACGGACATCACGAAAGGCTTGGGCGATTACGACCAATTCGTCGTCGCTTGGCACGAAGGCGAAATTGTCGGCTATTGTCAGTTTGAGGGCGAGCATTTTGGTCCTTACGGCGTCCGCAGCGACATGCAAGGTAAAGGAATCGGGACGATGCTGATGGTCAAGTGCCTGCAAACGATGCGGCGAAAGGGATTGCACAATGCGTGGGTTCTCTGGACGAGCGAGGAGACGGCGCAGAAGGTATACAGCCGTTTCGGCTTCAAAGAGACGCGCCGTTTCGCCATCTTGCGCAAGCGCTTGTGAGCGAAGGGGGCGAAAGCGATGGGGGAGCAGGTGGAGACACCTTTTCCGTCGGGTTGTCGGGCAGCGGTGTCGCTGACCTTTGATGACGGGATGCGGTCGCAATTGGAAGTCGCCGTCCCACTTTTGAACGACCGCAATTTGCGAGCGACTTTTTACCTGAACCCACGAGGGACGACACCCGAAAGTGACGATTGGCAGGAGCGTTGGGCAGCGTGGAAAGAGGTCGCTGAGCAAGGGCACGAATTGGGCAACCACTCACTGACCCATCCCTGAAGCCGTGCCCTCGGCGACCAGTTGGTCGCCCGATGCTTGGAAACAATGACGCTGCAAGACATTGAAGCCGATGTTTTGGAAGCGGAACGACGATTGCGCGCGTTGACAGGCGTCGCTGAACGAACCTTCGCTTACCCGTGCTACCAAGATTTCGTCGGCAGCGGGCTGACCCGCCAAAGTTATGTGCCCATCATCGCCAAGCATTTCCTAGCGGGGCGTGGCGGTGGCGAGCGCCCTGACAATCACCCGCTCACTTGTGACTTGCACTACCTTTGGTCGCTGAAGGCGGAGTATCTGCGAGGGGCGGAACTCATCGGTTGGGCGGAATGGACGGCACAGCGAGGTCGTTGGCTCATCGTCACCTTTCACGGCATAGACGAAGGACATTTGCCCATCAGCCGTCACGCCTTGACGGAGTTTTGCGACTTTCTGGTGCGGCGCTCTGACCTTTGGACGGCGCCTGTCGTGGAAGTAGCGCGGCATATCATTGCGTGGCGAAAGAGCCAACAATTGTAAGGGCAGGTCAGTTACCTGCCTGCCGAAACTCTTTGTGCGGGGGTGTTGAAGGATGGCGAAGCGCAAAGTCGTCGCCGAAGATTTGCTCGCCATCAAACTCGTCGGCGACCCACAAGTCAGTCCCGATGGAACAAAGTGCCTCTTTACCGTCAAGACCATTGATGCCGAAAAGAACCGCTATTTGTCCCACCTTTGGTTGGCGGATTTGACCGACGGCGAGGTGCGCCAATTCACCTTCGGCGAGGTGAGCGATGCCGCCCCCCGTTGGTCACCTGATGGCACGCAAATTGCCTTCATCCGCACAGACTTGCGGGAAAAACGGTCGCAAATTTGGCTGATGCGTGCCGACGGCGGTGAAGCGTGGCAGTTGACGAAGTTGGATGAGGGCAGCATCGGCGAACCTGTTTGGTCGCCCGACGGCAGCAAAATTGCTTTCACCTTCCGACCGACTCATCCCGACTGGACACAGGAAGCGAGGAAGAAACGGCAAGAGACAGGCAAGTCCAACCCGCCACGAGTCATCACACGGCTGTTTTATCGGCTGGATGGCGTCGGCTTTTTGGACATGCGCCAGCACCTCTGGGTCTGCGATGTGCGAACGGGCGAAGCGAAACAAATCACCGACGGCGACTACGACGATTACTCGCCAGCATGGTCGCCCGATGGGAGCAAAATCGCCTTCGTCTCCAACCGCAGCGACGACCCTGAGGAGAAGCCTTACGAAGTGGACATCTGGCTCGTTTCGCCTGAGGGTGGTGAGTTGACCAAAATCCCGACGCCGACGGGTTACAAGGGCAACATCGCTTGGTCGCCTGACGGCGAATGGCTCGCTTACATCGGGCACGAAAGCAAAGATGACCCTTGGGTGCCTCGCAATGACAAGGTTTGGATTGTCAGCCCTCACACGGGCGAGGTGCGATGCCTGACAGAAACTTTAGATCGGGATGTCGGCAATGCGACCCTCAGTGACATGCGGGAAGCCTTCGCAGGTGGCGGACGACCCATCTGGAACGCCGAAAGTAACCAACTGTTTTTCACCGTCAGCGACAAAGGCAACTGCCACCTTTACACCGTTGACCTGCAGGGCAATTGGCAACCTTTGACGGAAGGAGCGATGGACATTTACGCCATCAGTGCCGATAGGTCTGCGTCCGTGTTCGTTTTGGCGCTGAGCAAGCCGACGATGCCTGGTGAGTTGTTCACCTTGCGAGTGCAAGCGGCAAGCGTGGCAACGGCGACGGAACTTCGGCAACTAACCCGCCTCAACGCCGACTGGCTGGACAAGGTGCAACTGAGCGAACCTGAGGAGGTTTGGTTTGACAGTTTTGACGGGACGAAAATTCAGGGTTGGCTGCTCAAACCGCCCGACTTTGACCCGACCAAGCGCTACCCGCTGCTGCTTTACATTCACGGCGGTCCACACGCCCAATACGGCAACACCTTTTTCCACGAATTCCAACTGCACGCCGCCAGAGGCTACATCGTCTTTTACACCAACCCACGCGGGAGCATGGGTTATGACGAAAGTTTCGCCGCCATCATTCGGGGCAATTGGGGCGAGGTGGATTTTCGGGATGTCATGGCGGCGACGGATTTTGCGGCATCGTTGCCTTATGTGGATGAAGCCCGAATGGCGGTTGCTGGTGGAAGTTACGGCGGCTACATGACCAACTGGATTGTCACTCACACCGACCGCTTCCGTTGCGCCATCACCGACCGAAGCGTCGTGGATTTAGTGAGCATGGCAGGCACCAGCGACTTTCCCTTCAAACCTGACGGCTATTGGGAAGGCAACTTCTGGGACAGACCTGAAAAGTTGTGGCAGCAATCTCCTCTCCGCTATGTCGCCAATGTCAAGACGCCCTTGCTCATCATCCACAGCGAAGGCGATTTGCGTTGTCCCATCGGGCAAGCGGAGGAATTGTTTGCGGCGCTTAAACGGCTCAAAAAGGAGGTCGTTTTCGTCCGCTACCCCCAAGAGACAAGTCACGGTTTGAGCCGAAGCGGTCCGCCCGACCTGCGCCTTGACCGCCTGAACCGCATTTGCGAGTGGCTGGACAAGTGGTGCCGCACTTCCTGAACCAAGCCCGATGTTGGAATGGCTAATAGCCACGCCATTCGTAGCAGCGACGGACGGAACCGTGTGCCTCGGGCGAGGTGAGGGCAATGGGGCGCTCTTTACTCCTTTGGGTCATTGTCGGCGTCATCGGTCTGACGGCGTTCCTTCGCCTTTACCCGTCGGCGTTTCCTGAGGCGAGCATTGATTTCCGCATCCGCCCTCAAGAAGCGCTCCAACGGGGCGCTCAAGCCCTGCAACAGTTGGGAGCGCCCGATTTGTCAAGGGGTTACATCGCAGCGGTGGACTTTCATTGGAGTGAGACGGCAAAGCGCTACTTGGAAAAGACGATGGGGTTAGAGGCAGCGAACGAGGTGATGCGGGAGATTGCCCTTTGGCACTACGACTGCCGCTGGGTGCGAACGGGTGACCGACACATCTACGAGGCAGGCATCGCCACCGACGGGCGTGTCATTTGGGCGGACATTCGCTTGCTTGAAGAAGCGACGGGAGCGAAGTTATCGGAGCGGCAAGCCCGTATCATTGCTGAGAAGTTCTTGCAGGAGCGGTTGCAGGTGGACTTGACTCAATGGCGGTTCATTAGCGCCACACAAAACAAATTGCCCTATCGCCTTGATTACACCTTCGTTTACGAACATCGCCAAAAACGGTTTCCCCTGGCGCAAAAAACGCGGCAGCTCTTCGGCTTTGGGTGCGGGTGAGTGGCGACAGGGTGACGGGCTATCACATAGGCTACTTGTATGTGCCTGAGTGGTGGCGCTTTGAGGAAAGGCAAAAGCAAACGCAACGGTTGGTCTTGATGGCGGTTTTCAGGGTCGCTCACGGGCTTTTGTCGCTGGCGTTGCTGATTTACCTTATCGTCCTCGCTGTCCGTCGCGAAGCCCTCCTTTTGCGGGTGGGCGGGTTAATCGGAAGTCTCTTGGCTTTGCTTTTCGTCGTGACAGGTTTGAACTTTGCTACCCTTTGGTGGCTTCGCTATGACCCTGCCCAACCCATCGGCACTTTCCTCGCTTTCACTTTTGTCGCCTTGCTCTTTGGCGGGTTGATTCAAGGATTTCAAGGTGGGCTTTTTGCCTTGATAGGCGAACAACTTTCGCGGGACGACCCACCTGCCGGCACCCCTTTGAGCGTTTTAGTGCGACCTACTTTCTGGAAGACGAAGGAAGCCATCATCGCTTTGCTGGTCGGTTTTTGTCTTGGGATGGCGCACTTAGGCTATGTGACGGTCTTTTACTGGCTCGGTCGGAAGGTCGGTATCTGGACGCCACTGACCATCCCTTACACTGATGCCGTCGTCACGCCCCTGCCCTTTCTCGTTCCACTCTTTGATGGTATGCAACCTGCCTTGATGGAAGAGATGTTTTTCCGCCTCGCTGCCCCTTACTTGCTCTGGCGCTGGACGAAGCGATGGTGGCTTTCAGCGATAGTGCCCGGCATCGTTTGGGCTTTTTTGCATGTTGGTTATCCGCCCGAACCCGCTTTCATTCGTGGTCTGGAATTGACCATCGTGGCGATCGTTTATGCTTGGACGATGCAGCGTTACGGTTTCCTTGCACCTGTCATCGCCCATTACACCTACAACGCCACCCTCACCGCCCAATTGCTGCTGCGTGCCGACGAACCTTTCCTTCGCCTTTCGGGTTTCATCGCTGTCGGCGGTCTATTGCTTCTTTTTTTCCCAGCGACCGTCACCTTTTTACGGCATCGTCGGTTGCCTTCCGCCGCCGAAGTTCCACCCCTTGCGCCAACGCCTGTGCCTCAACCTGTCCTTGAACCTGTCCCTTATGCTGTCTATCAACCCATCGGTCGCAAAACTTGGCTGGCACTCGTCGCTCTTTCCGCTTTGGGTTTTGCGTCAGGCTTCTTTCCTGACCAACACTTCAACTCGGTGGCGCTGATGGAAGTCAACCGTAAGGAAGCCATCGCCATCGCCACCGCTTTTTTGCGGCAAAAGGGGATGCCCACTGACCGCTACCGCATCGCCGCCAGATTAGTCGCCGATGTGGATGAAGACGATGATGAAGCCGCCTATTTGCTGGAGCATGCTGGCAGGGAAACGCTTTATCGCTTCTGGCGGGAAGAGCAATCGCCCGTTTATTGGGAAGTGCGCTTCTTCCGTCCGTTGGAGCGAGAGGAGTGGGAGGTGACGGTCAATCCGCAAGGGCGCGTCATGCATTTTTCCCATCTTTTGCCTGAGGAAGCAAAAGGGGCGAAATTGGCACGGAAGGAAGCCATTCAAATTGCCGAAACTTTCCTGAACCGTGAGTGGGGCGAAAGTTTGAACGAGTGGCGGTTGGTGGAAGCCGACCACTTTGACCGACCGAACCGGCGGGACTGGCGCTTCATCTATGAGCACAAAACCCGCCGCATCGGAGATGCTCCCTTGCGCATGCAAGTGATGGTCAAGGGCAAGGAAGTTGAAGGTGTTTGGGGCTGGTGGGAGGTGCCCGAAGCGTGGAAGTTTGAACGGGAGCAGTTTGAGGCGTGGACAAGTTTGGTCGCCATCTATTTGCTGGTTCTGCTTGTCGTCGCAGGGATTTTCGTTGCCTTTTATGAATGGCGCGAGGGGACGACAGGTTTCCGTTTGCCCTTGGGACTCAAAGTCAGTTTGCCCTTCACCTTCCTCGCCGCCCTTCAGATGCTCAATTGGACAGCCAACATCTGGTCACTCTACCCGACCAGTTTGCCGCCCATAGCGTGGCTGTTCATCATGGTCTTGCTGGGTATGCTTTTGCTGGCTCTAATTGCCCTCATTGTCACGGTTTTCGTCGGTGGTTTTGAACCCAATTGGATAGCGAAACGCTTACCTGAGATGGTGCCTTTGTCGGTCTGGTTAAGCCGAGGTCGCAATAATCCTGAACTGGCGTCGACCGCCCTTTGCCATCCTGCCGCTTTTCGTGATGCCATCGCCTTCGGTTATCTTGCCAGTTTCGCCTCGTGGCACTTGTTTAACGAGACGCAATTGAACGCCTTGCTCCTGCGAGGCAGTTGGCTTCCTTTCTTGGACTATTTGGCTTGGACGGCGTGGGTGACGCTGCTGCTCCTTTTGTTTGGCATCGCTTTTGCGGGCACATATCGCCGCTACATCCGAACGCCTCAACGCCTCTTCATCCTATTGCTGCTTCTTCTGCCCGTCGGTTTGATCGGCACTCATTCGGCGACGGAAGCCCTCAGAGAATTCGCCGAATGGACAGCCGGTTTGTTCATCACAGCGGCGCTCCTTTACTGGCTGGGTCGGTTCGTCCTTCGCCACAACCTTTATGCTTGGGCTTTGGGGCTCGCCTTGCCGATGCTTTTGTCCATTAGCGTTCAGTTGCTTCAAGCACCCGATGTGTTTTGGAAGGCACAAGCGATCCCGTTGCTCGCCCTTTATGCTTCGCCCGCCCTTTGGTGGCTTTGGCGTCAGCGCAGCGGTTGAAAACATGCCTGCCATCAAAAAGCGAAAGGGCAAGGAGCACTTCAATGCCCCTTGCCCCTTCGTTGACCTTTGCGTTCCTTCGGCGAACTGCCGAAGAAGGGATTTAGACGCCTCAGGTGCCGCCATAACCGATAGTTACCTTTTCGCCCTCCACAATCACAGGCACTTTGCGAGCGCCACCTGAATAGCGAAGCATTTCTTCCAGAAACTGCGGATTCGTCTGGACATTGCGATAGTCTACCTTGTAGCCCTGCTTGGCGTAGTCCTCACGGGCCGCCCGTGTGTAGGGTCAGCCGTCTTTACCGTAAATCGTCACGACTTTCTCGGCTGCCATCCCTCATGACCTCCCTTTCCGCCGAATTTGGTGCGCCGTCAAAATGATAGCGCAATCTGCCCTCAAAGGCAGGCAAGGAAGAGGAACGGAAAGGAGAAGGCAAGGATGCGGTGGTGGATGGCACTCATTGCCCTTTTTTGTGTGTCGGCGGCGGCGATGGAGCCAAACTTGTTGAGCAACGGCGGGTTAGACCGCGACGCCGATAAAGATGGTGTCGCCGACGGTTGGGTCGCTGAAATCCATCGGCAGGAAGGCGGCGAAGGAATTTTCAATTTGGACGCCCGAACGAAAAGGCGAGGCGCTTTCAGCCAACACATCCGCCACACTTCCGCCAAAGGTTGGGTGCGCCTCAGTCAAGATGGCATCCCCGCGCAACCCAACATCCGCTACCTGTTTCGCTGCTGGGTGAAAGCCGACTGCCGTTTCCTGCTTATCGTCTACGCCTTCCGACCTGACGGCAATTACGACACCTTTGTCATCGCCGAAGGGAACGGGACGCAAGGCAATCAATGGCAATTGTTTGGCGGTGTGGTGCGGACGCCCCCCGACGCCTGCCGCTTCAAGGTCTCTTTGGTCACCGACAGTCAAGGGGAAGCGTGGTTTGATGAAGCGGAACTCGTCCCATTAGAACGACCACCTTACACCCTTGTGACCATCACGAACTCAGCACCGACATTGGATGGCGATTTGTCCGACCTTTGTTGGCGAGACGCCGAACCCTTGATTCCCTTTTTGGAACTTGGGACGGGCAAAGTCGCTGAACCTGCGACGGTGGCGAAGGTTGTTGCCACGCCGACCCATTTGTTCGTCGCCTTCCGATGCGACGAACCGAACCCAACAGCGATGCGCCTTCGGACACCCGAAAGTGGCGAACCCGCCTTCACCGATGATTGCGTGGAAGTTTACCTTGACCCAACTCATCGCCACGATGGTTTTTGGCAATTTGTCGTCACGCCGAAGGGCAACCGATGGGCGCAGCAAGTTGCGTCGTCTCGCTCAGGGCAAGTTTGGTGGCTGTTGCCCCGCCCGACCCAACGCATCCTCATGGACGGCTGGCAAGCCGCGACGAAAATCAGCAGCGACCACTGGACGGCGGAAATCGCCATCCCCTTCTCCTTGCTCGGCATCCGACCGCAAACAGGCACCATTGTCGGCATTAACTTATGTCGGTCACGAAAAACAGGGCAAGAGCAAAACAGCGCCTTCGCCTATTTTGCTGAGAAAAGTTTTCAACGACCCGAAAAGTTCCCCCACCTCGTTTTTGAGGAGGCGGCTGTTTATAGGGAAGTGGGAAAGTTCCCGACAGTTGGCAGCGAAAGGGCGGCGCCGCTGGCGAAACTTGTGCCGAAACCGCAGCGGTTCATTGCGCATCGGGGTGCAGTGACTCTCACACCCTCCGTCACCATCGTTTTGTCCCCCAACGCTTCAGCACTGGAACGCACCGCAGCGGAATTGCTAACCGACACGCTCCGACGCATGGGCTTGCAAGGGACGCTGACGCACCGCATAACAGCCATCCTTGCGCCCCGACCATTAACAGGGTCTCAAGCGCTCATCCCCATCTTTCTGATGACCTTTGACCGTTTGCCCGTTAACCTGCAAACCGACTTGCCTATGGGCAAACTCCGCAACTTCTTCCGACAGCGCGGTGAAGAAGCATACGCAATCTTTGTCGGGACAAGGAGCGAGAGGCGAGGGACGAGAAAGGCTTTGGCTCATTTTTCCTCCTACATGCCCAGCATCCTCATCATCGGTTCATCTCCTCGCGGCGTTTTCAATGGTGTGCAAACTTTGCGTCAACTTCTCTTTTTCGCCAGTCCCCGACCCCAAGTCCCCTTCACCTTGCCCGCTTGCGAAATTTGGGATTACCCTGATTTGAAGTTGCGAGGTTGGCACTTTGTCGCTCCTTTGCGCCACGAGTTGCCCTTTGCCGAAAAGTTGCTGGACTGGTTAGCGCTGATGAAGTTCAACACGCTGGTCGTTGAAGTGGACGACCGCTTTCCCTATGAGCGCCACCCAGAAATCGCCCATCCGCAGGCGATGACGAAGGAGCAATGGCGTCGCTTCCTCGCAAAGGCGCGGCAACTGGGCTTTGAGGTCATCCCGCAAGTGCAAACCTTCGGTCATTTTGGCTATGTCCTCAACAAGCCTTCCTACCGCCATCTGAGCGAACAAAGCGAACCCCATCCTCGTTGGGGCTTCTTCGCTTACTGTCCGTCCAACCCCGAAACTTACCGCCTCGTCTTTGACCTTTTTGACGAGGTGCTGGAGGTTTTTCAGCCCAAGTGGTTTCACATCGGGCACGACGAAATCACCTTCGTCCCCATCGGTGTCTGCGAACGGTGCAAGGCGACGGGCAAAACGGCGTGGCAACTTCTGGCAGATGACATCCGCCGACTTTACGAACATTTGAAGGCGAAAGGGATAGAGCGGGTAGCGATGTGGTGCGACCAACTCCATCCCGACCGAACGGGTGGCTATGCCCCTTACTTCACTCACTTCGCCGCCGACTTGATTTCCAAAGACATCGTGCAATTTTGCTGGCACTACGATGCCCGTCAAACTTTCCCTTGGCTAACGCGGCTGAAAGACAAAGGCTTTGAAGTCGTCGCGTGCGGTTGGTATCACGCCCAAAATGTTTGGCGCTTTGCGGCGGAAAGTTTTGACCGAAGGGCATTGGGCTATTGCGGGACGACTTGGTATGGCGTGACGGGCTTTGCGACGGAAGTGGATTTGATGACCGCCGTCGTCTTGACGGCGGAGAACACTTGGTCAGTGGACATCCCGCCCATTGAGCGAACCCAACATCCGACCGACTTGGCGCAAGATTTGTGGGCGCTCGTCGGTGAACGACCCCGATGGGCAGAGGGCGTGAAGGGCTTTCAATGCGTTGACCTTTTGCCCTTCTTGAATGCCTCGCTTTCCCAACTTGGTGCCTCCGCTTTGTTGCGGGTTGATGAACCTGTTGTGCTCAAGGCAGGAAGCCTTTCCTTGATCGGGGATGGTGTTCCGTTTCGGTTGATGGGTGCTGCAGGTTGCTTCCTCGCCGTCGCTTTGGCGAGCGATGCGACGCCCCATGAAATTGCCCCCGACCTTATCGCTGTGCCTGTCAAGGCAAAAGCGAAAGCCCTTTACTTGCTCTTGGTGACGACCCCTCGTCCTGTCCGCACCGAAGACCTTTACGCTCGTGGGCGCACCGACCCCAAGAAAGTGGCGACACTACTCCTTCGCTATGCTGACGGGAGCGAAGTGCGGGAGGAGTTGCGTTATCGGCGAGATTTGACGGAATGGAACGACCGACTGGGCTGCGGCCATGCCCGCCTCGTTTGGCAGGGCAAAACGACGCAGGGCGACCTTTTCACTCTTTGCGCCTTTGAGTGGCGCAACCCCCGACCCCACATGCCCATCGCCTTCGTCGCTCTCATCTCCGCTTCCAGTCCTGTCCAACCTTGCTTACTCGGCATCACCATCGGCAATTGACGGTGCGAGCACTTCCTACCAACTTGCCTCAATTTTGCCCTGCGACCCTTCGCTCACTTTGATGCGCCAGTGGTTGGCTTCAAATTTCGGCGAGGTTGCTTCGCCTTTGACAAGTTTGGTGCTCACACTTGCGCCCTCTGGCACGATTGGTGGCAAAACGATTTCGGCTCTGGCGGAACTGGGGAGCGCAAACCAAAGCACAAACTTTCGCTCATCCCGCTCCCAACGAACCTCAATTTCCCTCGGCTCGGCAGGAGTCTCGCCCTCCCAAGATTTTGAACGGCGCGCCCCTCGTCCCCCGTCCCTCGTCCCGATAGGGATTGGAAACTTTCCCTTTGCCCACTTCAAATCGCACGGCTTCGGCGCAATGAAATACTCCATCACCCTCGTCCCACCCTTTGGTCTGACACCCAGCACATAAGTGCTCAAAAAGTAAGCGGGTGCAGCGCTCCATGCGTGGCAGTGACTTCGCGTTCGTGGCGTCAAAGTTTCCCAAGCGGTCGTCGCCCCGTAGTCAATCATCGCACCCCACTCGCGCCGAACGATGTCCAAGATGCGTTGGAACTCTCCGTCTTTTGCGTAGGCTTCCAGAAGGAAGAAAAGCGCAAATGGGCTGCCGAACCAAACGAAACCTTCGGGCTTGTCGTAAAGATAGCGGCGAATGACGGGACGGCGTTCATCGGTCACTGCGTCGCAAAGGTAAACCATCGTTTGCGTCTGGACGCTGAAGACATTGCTGCGACGACCATCGGCATGAATTGCGTCAACAAACGCCTGCTTTTGCTCATCCCACAAGTGCTCGTTGATAGCGTCTTCCACCTTTTGCGCCAACGCTTCAAACTCCTTTGCATCTTCCGTCTTTCCCGACCAAAGTGCCATCGTAGCGGCTCGCCGATAGGCTTCCACGAGCATGGCGTTTTGGTGCGTGACGACGCCTTTGCGCGGTGTGTCCATCGGTGCCCAGTCCAACATGTTCCACGCCTCAATTTCAAACAAGCCGTCGGGTCGGAGGAAATTTTGAGCGATGTTGCGCATCTGCTGGGTGACGAAGGGATAGACTTCACGCAAAAACTCCTCATCGCCCGTGTAGCGGTAATACTCCTCGCAAGCCCAAACCCAAAGCAACGCCCATGCTGTCAAGATGTCCTGCCAACCGCTGGGAACTTGACTTTCAACGAGTGGCGAGCGCCAGAGCGATTGACCAGCCAAAAGCCAGCACCTGCGTGCCAATTCGTAGCCACCGTAAGTTGCATAGGCAATGAGTGCCTCGTTGCGGGCATCACCGACCCAGAAAGTTTGCTCGTAGGCTGGGCAGTCAACGAAAGTGTCTTCACTGCACAATCGCAAGGTGTATCGGCACATCCGCCAAATTTCGTTGAGTTTCCAGTCGTCACAAAGGAACTCGCCCCGCTCGTTGTATGGGTAGGTGTTGAGCAAGCAACGCAAAGTTTTGATGCGAACGGGTCGCTTCTCGCCTTGTGGGAAGCGGATGGTCAAGATGAGGTAGCGAAAGCCACGACGGACGATGCTCGTGTAACGCTGCCAACCTTCCTTTGCGATGTAGCGCATGACATTGTTCAAGCCCCAAGTGTGTTGGATTTCAAACCCGCCATCGTCCGTCGGGTGAAGGGCTTCAAAGCCGTAAAAGTCCAATACCGTCCCCTTCGGGGCATCCGACTCAAATTCCCAAAAGCCAACAAGTTCACGCCCGAAGTCTATGAGCAACTCCGCATCGCCCTTGCGCGGCGGGTAGATAACCGCCACTTCGTCGTTAGGTCGACAAATCGCCTCCAAGTTCTCAAACCTCGTCCCTCGTCCCTCGTCCCCCGTCCCTTCCGCCAAGACGATGCGGGCAAAAACATGGTCGGAAGCGGTGTGCTCAAAGGCGATGGTGCGAAGTTTTGAGCGCAGGGTTCGGATTTCGTTGACGGATTTTGCGTTCCAGACTGCTCGGAAACCTTCCTCGCTTGTTGACCCAAACGGACCAGCCGTCACCCAAACCGAGCCCTCTTCACCCAACGGGTTGACAAACTCAACCGTGTCCCGTGCCCCTCGCCCTGCGCCCCAAACCGTCGTGAACCACCAATCGTGATACCAATCCCGCGTCACATCAAACACGACGAGGTTTTCGCCTTTGCGCAGGTTCAAGATTGCTCCGCGTTCGTCAAAGGTTGCGTCCTCGCCGTTGACTCGTGCTCTCCTTGCGCCGAAGCCGATGCCGCCGAGGGCTCGGACGCGGACTTCCATCGCTTTCGGTGCACGAACGACTGTCAAGACCAAGCCCGTCAACCCGTGCGGGTTGGAGGAGCGGTCGCCGGGAATTAGGTTGGGACGCAAATCAACGCTGTGGACGATGGCGGGTGGCTCAACGGTTCGGACTAGCAAGATGCGGGTTGGGTAAACGGGCTCCATCGTCAGAAACGGGATGTTGCGGGGCACTAACTTTTTCCACGGCGCAATCCCGACCTTGCCCAACTCAATAGCCCGCTGCCATTTGCTGTCATCAAACTCCGCCGTCGCCCAATCACCCGTCCCGCGTCCCTCTTCCTGCGTCCCGTCATAGTGCTCCACGAAGCCTTGTTGGCACGAAATTCTCGGCGTCCTTCGGTCGTAGGCGGGATGAGGCATCCCTTTCCAAGTTCGGTCGGTGCCGACGGTGATGTTTCTCCCGCGCTTCGTCGTCATGTCCAGTTGCGCCAGCAAACCGCCACGACCGAGCGGATATTGGAAGTTCGCTTCGCCCGGCTGAATGACCAAAACGCCGATGGCGTTGCGCTCGCCGGGACGCAAATGCGGTGTCAAGTCATAGGTGTCGTAGAACCATGAATGTTGCCAACCACGAAGGGGACCGTTGCCGATGCGTTGACCGTTGACAAAGAGGACATATCTGGCGTCAGCGGTGATGCGCAAAACTGCCGATTGCAAATCCCTCGGCACATCAAACGCCTTCCGTGCGCACAAGTAAAAATTCCTCGGCAACCCTTCATCCTTCGTCCCTTGTCCCCCGTCCCGTGTCCCGTCAATCCAAATCCACTTCGCCGTCCACGACGCCATCGCCTCTTCACCTCGCCCAAAGGAAATTGCCGCGACAAGTATGGCGAGAGGGAACCACTTCCGCACGATGCCTCCCTTCCCGTCGGCTCAATGCATCGCACTGACGAAGACCATCATGAAGAGCAAGCCCGCCATGAAGCCCCAAGCCGTCTCGGAGCGGGTCGTGTGGGTCAGGCTGTCAGGGACTAACTCTTGGACGACGAGGAAAATCATCGCACCACCCGCAAAACCCAAGCCAAAGGGTAGGAAAGGATGAATGAGGGTCGCCAGCAAGTAGGCAGGGACGGCGGCGATGGGTTGAGGGAGGCTGGACAAAATGGCATACCAAGCGCATTTGAGGACGGAAACGCCTCGTGCCCGCAACGGCAATGACAACGCTAACCCTTCAGGGATGTTGTGGACAGCAATGGCGATGGCTAACAGCAAGCCCGTCCGAAATTCCCCCGTCGCAAATCCGACACCAACGGCAACCCCTTCGGGAAAACTGTGGGCAAACAGTGCCAAAAGCAGAAGCCACGATTGGCGCGCCGCTTTGCCCGTCATGTGTTCAAAGGGAAGGTCGTTGCCTTCCAGCCATTTTGCCGTCGCTGCGATGAAGGCAGCGCCCGCCAGCAACCCTGCGCTGACCAACCACACCGAGCCTTGACGCAACCCTTCTTCGGCGAGGCTGAAGACGGAAGCGGCGACCATCATGCCTCCAGCAATCGCCGTCATGATGCCTTGCCATCGCTCGCTAACGGAGCGAACAAAGGCGAAGGGTAACGCCCCCAACGCCGTCGCCAAGTCCGTCAGCACCGCATAGCCCAGAACCGTCAAGAGCATTTCACACCACCTTTCGCCAAGATTGTAGCGCCTGAAGGCTGTCTTTTTTGCGGCGGTAGCGAAAAGCGAATGACGAGTTGGCTGCGATTTCCTTGCGGCACTCACCACTTTCCTCAAGGAGGTGAAAAATGTTGGGCGAACGAGCGTTGCGAGCGGCTGTCGTGGGTTGTCGGATGGGAGCAATTCACGCCCAAATCTTGGCGCAACTTGCGGAATTTGACCTTGTGTCGGTCTGCGACCTTGACGAACCGACCGCCCAAAAGGTCGCCTCCGAAACGGGAGCACCCCGCATTTACACGGACTATGCGAGGATGTTGGAACAAGAGCGTCCCGAAGTCGTCACTATCGCCACGCCGACCGCTTTGCACGCGGCGATGACTTTTCAAGCGATAGAGGCGGGCGTTCGGGGAATTTGTTGCGAGAAGCCGATGGCGACCAATTTGGCAGACGGGCGAGAAATGGTGGAGCTCTGCCGCAAAAAGGGTATCGCCCTCGTCGTCAACCACCAACGGCGCATGGGCGCTGATTTAGTGGCGATGCGAGAAGCCATTGAGCAGGGCGAAATCGGCGAGTTGCTCGCCATCCGCGCCCACTGCGCAGGCGATTTGCTTTCCGACGGAACGCATGCCGTTGATAGCGCCCTTTGGCTGTTGGGCGATAGCGAGGCGGAATGGGTTGTCGCTCAAATTCATCGCCAACTTTCTCCGTCCTTTTCAGGTTTCCGCTACGGTCATCCCGTTGAGTCAGGGGCGATGGTGCTGGTGCGATTTACTAACGGCGTTCGGCTGGAGTTGTTCACGGGCGATTTCCGCGACCCATTGCGTGCCTATCAGGACTATGAAGCCTTCGGGACGAAGGGGCGATTGTGGCGGGTCGGCGATAAAGCGCAACCCAACCTGTTCATCGCCGATGGCACTGGCGGTGATTGGGTGGCTCAACGCACGCCCGACGGGTTGCGTCCCGTCCAACAGGAAGGGAAAAGACGGGGCGAATGGCGACCCGTCCCGTTGCCGATGATGGAAGCAGCGATGGTGCGAGTTTATCGGCAACTGGCGCGGATGATTTGGCACGGTGAAGACCACCCGCTTGCGGGCGAGAAGGGGTTGCGCGGTCTGGAAATCCTGATGGCGGCTTACGAGTCGGCACGATGCCGACGCAAAATTTCGCTGCCCATCACCCAAGATGCCTTCCCATTGGAATTGATGCTGCGCAAACAGGGGGAGTTGCCATGAGCGCCTTGGAGCCACTTTTGCCCATCCGCTATCCCGCCCAAGTCGGACCTTACCGCGTGGACGGGAGGGATTTGCTCGTCATCGCTGGTCCGTGCGTGATTGAGAGTGAGGCGTTGTGTCTGGAAGTCGCTGAAGCGCTGAAAGGCATCACGACGCAACTACGCTTGCCCTTCGTCTTCAAGGCGTCTTTTGATAAGGCGAACCGAACGGCGTTGGACAGTTTTCGTGGACCTGGCTTGGCGAAGGGACTGGAAGTGTTGGCGAAAGTGAGGGAGCAAGTTGGCGTGCCTGTCACGACCGATGTGCATGAGCCATCACAGGTCAAACCTGTCGCCGAAGTCGTGGATTTAGTGCAAATCCCGGCTTTTCTATGTCGGCAGACAGATTTGCTGGTGGAGGCGGGGCGATGGGCGAAGGCGGTGAACCTCAAAAAGGGGCAATTTGCCGACGCCGACACGATGGCGTATGCCGCTCAAAAGGTGATGGCGGGCGGATGCCAAAACATCCTGCTGACGGAGCGGGGCAACTTTTTCGGCTATGGCGATTTGGTCGTGGACATGCGCAATTTGCTCTGGCTGCGTCAGGCGGGTCATCCTGTCCTCTTTGATGCGACCCACAGCGTCCAGCAACCCGGCGGGCGGGGAAAGGCATCGGGGGGGCGACGGGAGTTGGTGCCGCTATTGTTGCGCGCTGCTGTCGCTGCAGGTTTGGACGGCATCTTCATGGAAGTCCATCCCGATCCCGACAAGGCGCTTTCGGACGGACCTAACATGGTGCCCTTGCCGTTCGTCGGGGAGTTGCTGGCGATGGCGAAAGAGTTGCACGAAGTCGCCCGAAAGTTTCGCCGCCCGACGGCAGGGAATGACGCATAACAAGCGGCTTCGGCTTGCCCTCCCTCGCGGCTGATAGCCACTTCAAAAGGCAGCGAATGGCAGATGTCGGCTAAGAATTCGTTTTGTCCCTTCGCCGCTCGTCACCCGTCACTTCTCCATCGCACTTTCAACTCCCGTGCCGCTTTGGCTTCGTCCAAGCGGGTGACGGGCGTCGTGTGGGGAGCGGTTTGGACAAGGGTGGGGTTTTCGCGGGCTTCCCAAGCGATGCGGCGGAGGGCTTCGGCGAAAGCATCCAGCGTCTCTTTGCTTTCCGTTTCCGTCGGCTCAATCATCATCGCTTCGTCCACGATAGTCGGGAAGTAAACCGTCGGGGCGTAGAAGCCGTAATCCAAAAGCCGCTTGGCGATGTCCCAAGTGCGAACGCCTGTTTCGCGCTTGAACTGGCGCAGCGTCAGGACAAATTCGTGCTTGCAAATGCCAGGGTAGGCGACAGGGAAAAGGTCAGCGAGAAGATGCATCAGGTAGTTGGCGTTTAACACGGCGTCTTCCGTCACCTGTCTCAAACCATCTGCGCCGAGGCTACGGATGTAGGCGTAAGCGCGCACCAAAACGAGGGTGTTGCCGTAAAAACTGTGCACTTTGCCGATGGAGAGGGGGCGGTCGTAGTTGAGGTGCAACTTGCCGTCTCGCTCCTCAATGACAGGCACAGGGAGAAACGGTTCAAGGAAACCTTTGACGGCGACGGGACCAGCGCCAGGACCGCCGCCACCGTGCGGGGTGCTGAAGGTTTTGTGCAAGTTGAAGTGCATGATGTCGCAACCCATGTCGCCGGGTTTGGCTTTGCCCATGATGGCGTTGAGGTTGGCGCCGTCGTAGTAAAGCAACGCTCCAGCGTCGTGGGTCAGTTGGGCGACTTTCACGATCTCCCGCTCAAACTTGCCGAGGGTGTTGGGATTAGTGACCATGACAGCGGCGGGCAAATTGCCATCGGCGTCGGGTTGCAAGGCTTTCTCTAAAGCCCGCAAATCAATGCAACCGTCCGAGCCGCTGGGGATGCTCTCCACGCGGAAACCGCATCGGGCAGCCGAGGCGGGGTTAGTTCCATGGGCTGAGTCGGGGACGATGATGCGGTTGCGCTTTTCTCCCTCGCCCTGATGGCGATGCCACGCCAACACCAACAGCAATCCGATGAATTCGCCTTGCGCTCCCGCTGCGCCCTGCAAGGTGCAGGCATCCATCCCGCCGATTTCGCAAAGCATTTGCTCCAGCGTTTTCATCAACCGCAAGACACCTTGCACCGTCTCTTCGTCTTGCAAGGGATGCAACCACGCAAAGCCGGGTAAGCGCGCCGCCTCTTCGTTAACCTTCGGGTTGTGCTTCATCGTGCACGAACCGAGGGGATAAAAGTGGGTGTCCACGCTGTAATTGCGTTGCGACAAGCGGACGAAATGGCGGACGACGGTCGGTTGGTCCAGTTCGGGCAAAGGCGGCGGGCTTGACCGCACATAGTCGGCGCCCAGCAATTCCTCCAAAGGTTTCGTCGGCACATCGGGCATCGGCAGGGAAACACCGATGCGACCGGGTTTGCTCAACTCTTTCAGCAACGGTTCGGGCATTGCTAACCTGTCCCCCTTTTGTCCAGCGCAAATGGCAATCAATCGCGAGGTGCTTTGTCGGGCACGCGTTGGCGCTCCATTGCTTCCAAGCGGGCGCGCAGTTCATCAATTTGCGCTTGCAACTGGCGAAACATCTCCGCTTGCGGGTCGGGAAGGCGGTCATGGGCTAACGGTTCCACGCGGACGCCATTGATGCTGACAACCTTTGCAGGCACACCGACGGCGCTGGCATTGGGTGGCACGGGCTTGATAACGACAGAACCAGCACCGATGCGGGCGTTGTCGCCGATGGTGATGTTGCCCAAGACGATCGCTCCCGCTCCGATGACGACATTGTTGCCGACCGTCGGATGGCGCTTCCCCCGCTCTTTTCCCGTCCCGCCCAAAGTGACGCCCTGATACAGCGTCACATTGTCGCCGACAATTGCCGTCTCGCCGATGACGACGCCCATGCCGTGGTCAATGAAAACGCCCTTGCCGATTTTCGCTCCTGGGTGGATTTCAATCCCCGTCAGCCATCGGTTCAAGTGCGACAAAAACCTCGGCAACACGGGGACGCCTAAGTTCCAAAGCCAATGGGCGATGCGGTGCAGCCAGATGGCGTGGACGCCAGGGTAGCAAAGGAGGATTTCCAGCCAACCGAAAAACCCCGTTCGGGCGGCTGGGTCTCGCTCGGGCACGACCAGAACATGGGAGACGAAGTTATCGCAAAAGGATTGCCACAAGCCTTTCAGCCAGCGCACGCTGAAAGCCCTCCTTTTGTCGCGCCTTAAAAATTTGCCGCCCCATCCTCAACTTCGTCGGGTCGCCTCACCGTCAGCCACTTTGATAAAACGCCGCTTCCCTATTCGCCCGTTCCCGCATCCTTGAGCGCTTTTGTGCCTTTAGGCAATTATGACGACAGGGTCATTGAAGGCGGTAAAGCAAGAGGATGGAGCCGCAAAGGCTAAGGAAGTTGGCAAAGTGACTTCCGAGGAAAGGCGGTAAAGAACCTGCTTTCGCCAAAAGCGTCCCGATATTCCAAGCGAAGTAGTAAAGGAGGACAAGGACAACGCTGACGCCGACGGCGACTCCGCCACTGCGGCTCAATTGTAGTGCCACTGGTGCCCCCAACATCGCCAGCATCAAGCAACTGAGGGACAATGCGAAGCGGTTATGCCACTCAACGACATAGTCAGCGATTTTCTCACGGGGCACTTGCCACCGCTGCATCAAGCGAATTTGGAGAGTTAAGTCGGGAAGGCTTAATCGGTTGGGGGCAAATTGCTTACTATCAACCGCAAAGTTTTCGGGTGGGCGAAAAGGAACGAGACGGGAAAGATGGGAAAAGTGTTGGCGCATGATGGGCTTGTCAAGGGGGGCGATTCGTTGGACGAAGCCATCCCGAAATTCCACTCGGTTGCCAACCCAACGGGCTGAGGCTGCCTCTATGTAGAGCCGTTCATCTCGCCCCATCCGCTCCAGAAGCCAAACTCCCTCCAACTCCCCCCTTTGGGGGTTAAACCGTCGGGCGCCCAAGACGAAGCGAGGGTCGCTGGGCGGTTGAGCGATAAGGATTTCTCGGGTGACACCCTCACCCCGCTCCCGATAGCGCCAAAGTAATGCATCAGCGGCACCGTAGGTGGGCGGAACGACAAATGCATTTAGCCAAAAAGCAAAGAGACTCACCCCCATTGCCATTCCTGCAATAGGCAAGAACAAGCGACGAAAACTGATGCCTGCCGAAAGCAGCGCCACGATTTCCAAGTCATGACTCATGCGTCCGATAGTCATGACGACGGAAAGAAGGGTTGCCATCGGGAGGCTGAGGGCAATAAGGTTGGGGAGTGCCAACAAAAACCAACGCAAGGCGTCACTGACAGGTGCCTTGAGTAAAAAAAGCAACTCAATACCTTTGCTGAAGACCTCGCCAACCATAAGAAAGCCGGCAAACACTGCCAGCCCTGTCAGCCAAGCATTAGCCATCTCTCTCAGCAAGTAGCGGTCTAAGATGGTCATGGCGAAACGCCCACCTTAAAGTTCAAAACTTTCGCCCAAGTAATAGCGACGGGCGAGAGGATCATTGACGATCTCCTGCGGCGTCCCATGGGTGCGGATAATGCCTTCAGAGATGATGTAACTGCGGTCGGTGATTTTCAAGGTCTCACGGACATTGTGGTCGGTGACGAGGATGCCGATGCCCTTCTGTTTGAGTTGAAGGATAACGCGCTGAAGGTCTTCCACGGCGATGGGGTCAACGCCCGTGAAGGGTTCATCCAATAGCAAAAATTTGGGGTCAGTCGCCAAGGCGCGGGCAATCTCCACCCGCCGTCGCTCCCCTCCCGATAACTCCTGCCCAAAGTTGTGGCGGAGGTGAGTGAGGTTGAACTCTTCCAATAATCGCTCGGTGATTTCTCGCTGCCGATGGGGTGGGATGCCTCGCATCTCCAACACTAAACGGATGTTCTCTTCCACGGTCAGTTTGCGGAAGACGGAAGGCTCTTGAGGCAAATAACTGATTCCCAAACGGGCGCGACGATACATGGGAAAGGCAGTGATGTCTTGCCCGTCAAAGAACACTTGCCCACCGTCTGGGCGGATAAAACCTGTGAGCATGTAAAAGGTCGTCGTTTTGCCCGCCCCATTGGGACCAAGCAACCCGACGACTTCCCCTTGCCTCACTTGGAGGGAAACGCCTTTGACGACCCATCTTTGACGATAGCGTTTCTTTAACTCCCGTCCCTCCAAGACCGTTTCTTTCATGGGTTTATCGCTCCCCTTGACGAGCGATGAGTTGGGCGATGCCAGCAAAGTTGAGGATGAAGGAGATGTAACCGCTGCAAAGTCGTGTCACCTTCCATTCCTTCCGCTGTGCCTGTTACCCACTCACCATCTAAGCGGATGGGTCCCGAACCCCTCAAACGCCCATTGCCCCAATCCCAAGTCAGGCGGGGCAATTGCACCTTGAGCCGCGCTAATTTGCCGACGACAGTAACACCCCCTTCCATCACCATCACCCGCTCCTTAAACCGAACGAAGATGTGGGGAGCAGAAAAGAGGGTAACGATTCGCCCTTTTCGCCTAACTTGGCAAACACTTTTTTCCGTAAGGGCGGTCTGCGCTTTGGGATCGTAGCGCCCTCGGTGAAACTGTAGCGTCCACACCTCGTTGCGCTCTGGCACCTCTGTCACCAATTGCCCCTGCGTTACCCACACTTCTTCATCAGGTTTCCCCACAGGGGGCGTAATAGGTCGGGGCACGGCGGTCAAGGTAACAGCAAACCGCCACGCTATGGCTAACAGGGCTATCAAACTCAAAACGCCAAGCAATGACAACCATGCTTGACGCAAAAGGAAATCACCCTATCCTTTCGGATAAAAGCCTCAACCCTTGCTCGTTTCCCTATTGCGCCATTTCTGCAGGCTGTTTATAATTGTGCACCAGAAAAGAGGCTGGGGCGTGGTGCAGTTGGTAGCACGCGGGACTCTGGATCCCGAGGTCCCTGGTTCGAAGCCAGGCGCCCCAGCCATCCTTCATCCTTTGCCCATAGTGCTCGCAGAAGTTTCGCTCCTCCCCTTAAAGGTTTATGCACCAATTGTCTCATCTTGTCGGTTCTATAATTTCAGCGGGTGAAGCAAATGGAGAAGGTAAGACGAATTTTGGCGACTGACTGCGGCAGCACGACGACGAAGGCGATCTTGATTGAGCGTGGCGCCGATGGTTTCCGCCTGATCGCCCGAGGCGAGGCGCCGACGACTGTTGAAGCGCCTTTTGACGATGTGACCATCGGCGTCTTGAACGCCATGCGGGAACTGGAAGAGGTGACAGGACGCACCTTGCTCGCCGAAAACAAAGTCCTTCTCCGTTCGTCCTTCGCTTCTCATCCCTCGTCCCACGATAACGATGCTGGCGCCGACCTGTATGTGTCCACTTCCAGCGCTGGTGGCGGGTTGCAAATGATGGTGATGGGTGTCGTCAAGACGATGACGGCAGAAAGCGCCCAGCGGGCAGCGTTGGGGGCAGGCGCTATCGTCATGGATGTCATCGCCATTGATGACGGACGGAAAGACTACGAACGCATTCAACGCATCCGAAGTTTGCGCCCTGACATGGTTTTGCTGGCGGGCGGAACGGATGGCGGGACTGTCACCCATGTCGTGGAACTGGCGGAGTTGCTGGTCGCTGCCGACCCAAAACCTCGTTTAGGCATCGGCTTTCGCTTACCCGTCATTTTTGCAGGCAACAAGGATGCCCGTGATGCCATCCGCCAACTCCTCGCCGACCGCTTTGACCTGCGTATCGTGGACAACATCCGCCCGACTTTGGAGAGGGAAAACCTTGCCCCTGCCCGCGAAGCCATCCACGAGTTATTTTTGGAGCATGTGATGCAACAAGCGCCCGGCTACAACAAGTTGACGACTTGGGTTTCCGCTCCCATCATGCCGACGCCGATGGCGGTCGGCAAGTTGGTAGAGGAAGTGGCGCGCCAATACGGGCTGAATGTGTTGGCGGTGGACATCGGCGGGGCGACGACAGATGTCTTCAGCGTCTTTGGTGGCGTCTTCAACCGCACCGTCTCGGCGAACTTGGGGATGAGTTACAGCATCGGCAATGTGTTGGCGGAAGCGGGTGTGGAGAACCTCTTGCGTTGGGTGCCCTTTGAGGTGGACGAGCGGGAGTTGCGCAACGCCCTGCGAAACAAGATGATTCGCCCGACGACCATCCCTCAAACAGTAAACGACTTGCTCATTGAACAAGCCGTTGCCCGCGAAGCGTTGCGCCTTTCACTGGAGCACCACAAGCAACTCGCCGTCACTTTGAGGGGTGTCCATGTGCAACGGACGATTGGCGACATTTTGACGGCGGAAGTTTCGGGGCAAACGATCGTGGACATGATGGCGCTGGATTTGGTCATCGGCAGCGGCGGCGTTTTATCTCACGCCCCCAGAAGGTCACAGGCAGCGTTAATGCTTTTGGATGCATGGCAACCCGAAGGTTTCACCCAACTGACCGTTGACAGCATCTTCATGATGCCCCATTTGGGTGTTTTGTCTACGGTTCATCCCGAAGCGGCGATGGAAGTGTTTTGGCGGGATTGTTTGGTTCGGCTCGGTTGGGCGCTGGCACCGAAAGGCGTGGCAAAGGAAGGTGAGGTCATCGGAACGCTGAGCATTACAGGTAACCGATACAACCTCACCGACGAACCCATTCGTTTCGGCGAACTACGCCTTTTCCCGCTGGACGAAAACGAGACGGTGCTCGTTCGCTTTCAACCCGTTCGGGGTTTTGATGGGGGAGAAGGGAACGGTCGGGTTGTGGAACGGGAAATCACGGGGGGCGTTGTCGGGTTTATCGTGGACGCTCGCGGTCGCCCCTTGCAATTGCCCAAAGACGACCAGTGGCGTCGGCGCAAGTTATGTGAGTGGCTGCAGGCGTTGGGAGCGATGCCCCGTGCCTTCACCCCCGTCGCCGTAAGTTGACAAAGGTCGGTAGCACGCTTTGTCAGCCCTTGGGAGGCGATGAGTGGTGCGATGGTGGATGTTGATGGTCGGAACCGTTTTGTTTCTGACCTCAGCCCTTGCTCAAAACCTTCTCCCTAACCCCTCCTTTGAGAGCGGCACAAATGTCCCTGACGGTTGGCGGCTCAACGGTGGCGCCGGCAAGTGGGAAAGTTACGGGCGAACGGGAAAACGGTGCGTTTCGGTGACTGGCAACGGTAACGACAGCAACGCTTGGGAATGCGTCGGTTGGAAACCCGAGGGGGGCAAGTTGTATCGCATACGTTTCTTTGTCCGCCGCTCCCCAGAAAGCGCAGGCGGCACTCCCATCACTGGCTTTTCAACGGTCAACCGCGATGCTTGGGATGTTCCCGCCGACGGTAACTGGCACATGCGCCAATTCGTTTGCCGCACACCAATGGAGCGGGACACGGGACAAGGGACACGGGGCATGGAAACGGTTTTGAGGTTTGGGCAGTGGCATGTGAAAGGAACAATCGCCTTTGACGACATTGAAGTTTTGCCAGCCGTCGCAGTGCATAAAATCGTGGGACACGGGGCACGGGACAAGGGACACGGGAAGCAGGGACAAAAGGAGGCGAGGGGAAATGGCGGAACGCAGGGACAGGTTGGAAGAATTGGAGGTCTATCGGCTGGCAATGCAGTTGTGGGAACTCTTTTGGCAAGACAGCGAGAGACGGGCAAAGGACTTTCTTGGTCGGGAGATCGCTCGGCAAATGGTTCGTTGCATCGGCTCAATAGCAGCCAACATAGAGGAAGGCTACGGGCGGGGATTTGTGAAAGAGTATCCTCAGCACCTTCGTTATTCGCAGGGTTCAGCGAGGGAAGCGAGAGGTTGGTATCAAAGGGTGTTGCCTTTGTTGGGGAGGGAATTGGTTCAGGGAAGGGACGAGATGCTGAGCCGTCTCATCGGGATGTTGAGCAACGCTATTCAGTCACTGGAGCGAAAAAATCGCCGTTAAATTCCGTTTCCCGTGCCCCTTGCCCCGTGTTACTTGGCTCAGGGGAAAGTATCCGCAACGGCGTTTACCGTTTCATCACTAATTTCGCAGTCTCCTCAAGCAATGACAGCCGTCCGCTTTTCGCCCACACCGCTGGCTTCAACACCGACCGATGGGTTCTCGGCGGACCGATGGCGGAGCGATGGCAAGAAAGTGGGGCATGGGTCGTCTATCGGCACAGGTTAAGCGGGACGGGGGACGAGGGACGCGGGGCGAGGGCGTTTTTGTTTGAAACGGCATCGTTGGTTTTCGTCATTGGCTACTACGAAGGTGGGCAGTTGGTCGTTGAGGTGAGCAATGACGGCAAAAATTGGCGGGAGGTCGGAAGGTTCGCCCCCTCGGGCGAATACACCGTTCAAGTCCCAAGCGATTTGCTGCCAGCAAGCGAAATTTGGGTCAGGTTCTGGGCAACAGGAGTTTTGCAAGTGAACGCCTATCGCATGGAGGCAAAACTTTCGGGCAACCCGCCCGACGCAGTGGGCGAAACTTGGTATTTCGCAGTGAAGCGGGACACGGGACAGGGGACACGGGGCATAAGGTTGAAAGTTGAGCCGAAAGCGCTGACAGATGATGCGCTGTTGGTTTGGCTCAAAAACGAAGCGGCGAGAGGAAGGCAAATCACTGTCACCTTGAGTGCCAGCAAAGGTTCATTCAAGTCGGTTCGCACGACGCTGCCGCCCAATTCGGAGCAAATCGTTTCCGTCCCGTTGCCGCAACTCGTTGCTGGCGAGCAAGGCGTGACCTTGAGGGTTATGGAGGGGGCGACAATCGTGTATGAGGCGGAAGCGAAGGTGCAAAAGTCGTGGATAGAAGTCGGCGGTTTCGGCTACCACATCGCTTCAACGGATGCCTTGACACTTTGGTGGTGCGAAGCCACCTACAAAATCGGTCGCACAACTCCTCGTCCCTCGTCCTGTGCCCTTTGTCCCGTTCAAATGGAAGCCGCCCGAAACGAATACGAGCCCTTCCAACTCGTCCTCACGCCCAATGTGCCCATCAAACGATTGCGCTTGCGCCTTGAACCTTTCACGCCTGTCAAACCAGTCCCCAGTCCCAAGTCTCCAGTCCCCATCTGGGACGAAGTTGCCTTCATTGACTATGTGCCCGTGACAATTCCGACCGACGCATGGGGCGCTGTCGGCGAATTTCCTGACCCGCTCGTTCCGTTGTGGCGGGGCGAGGAAAAGGTGATTGAGGTGACAGTGGAGAATTTGCAGGCAGGGAAAAATCAGCCTTTGTGGTTGACAGTTTATGTGCCCAAAGGTGTGCCCGCTGGCGACTACCGAGCAAGCATTCAAATCATTGAAGCCATCGGCGTTGACAATAAACCCGTCCCTCGCCCCTCGTCCCCCGTCCCGATTGAGTTGCGCGTTTTCGGCTTCACTTTGCCCGATGACACCCCGTTGCGAACCGCTTACGGCGTCCACATTGACAACGATTGGCATCGGCTCAAAACGCAGGAGCAATTTCGCCGAGTTTTTGACCTTTACATGCAAACTTGTCGGCGCTATCGCATCAGCCCATACACGCCTCACGCTTATGCGCCCATCCGTTGGGAAGCGAAAGGACCACGCATCACCATTGACAACGGCTTGCTGCAACTGGTCATTGACCGATGGCAAGGGCGAGTTGTGAGCGTAACACGGGGCACGGGACAGGGGACACGAGATGAGAATGCTCGCGCCCCTCGTCCCCCGTCCCCCGTCCCACTTGGTGGAGTTTTGCCTTTGCTTGAACAGTTTGAGCGAGAGGGTGTCGGTTGGGAAGGCAAAGGAGTTGAGTGGGTTGGGGCGGAAGTCATTCGCAATGTCCAGTTCGTGGAGCGAAATGGAAAGCGAGTGGTCGTGGACATCACAGCGGAACGAGTTGGTTCACAACCTGCCCGCAGAAAATTTGCGGCAACGGTGCGGTTGACGGTTGAAGCGGGCAAACCTTACTTTGCTGTCCAGTTGCGAAGAATTGTCAACACCGACCAAGTCCGTTGGCGCATCAACGGCTATTTCCATTTGTTGCCTCCCGACCAAAAACCGCTCTCGGCAGTCAACGCAGACAACTTCGGCGCTTGGCTCATTGCCAGTCCCCAAATTGCTTTTGGCGCTGCGGGTTCAGGCTTCTCCTACAGCCTTCGCATCAACCCAATGACGGGTCACCCGCACGGCGATGTTTACCGACAAGTCGGCAAGTGGCTTGAACCAAACGAAGCGTGGGAGGCGACCGACGAACCGATGGCATTTGTGTTTGTTTGGGACGCGGGACGAGGGACGCGGGGCGCGGAAAAAAGGGAGGGAGAGGCTTTTGCCGAGTCAATTGCTCAATTTGTTGAGCGCCTGCTAAAAGGCGAAATTACGGCGCTGCTTGAAAGCAAGTTGCAAATCGCAGAACAGCATGAGCCAGAGTTTCGCTATGACTTCACCGAGTTTGATGCGGCGATGAGCCGATACATTGACGAGTTTCGCTTCAATGGCTTCAACTTGGTCATCTTGCCTGAAACGCTTGGTGGCTACGAACGCTTCACGCCCGAATGGACGGCTCTCTACAAGCGCTTGATGGCGCCGATCGTTGAGCACCTGAAGCAAAAGGGTTGGCGGAAGTTTGCCTATTGCTACTGGATTGACGAACCGCACACGCCTGAACAATACGACTTGACCAAACGCGGGATGGTGGCGTTGAAGGAGGCTTTGCCGGGCGTCCGACGGCTCTTGACAAACTATGTTGAAAAGTTTCCGTCGCCGACCTTCTACGGCTATGTTGACCTTTGGGTGCCCATTCTCAACCAGTTTGACGAGCAGCGGGCAAAAGAACGGCAGGCGTTGGGCGAAGAAGTTTGGTGGTATGTTTGCACGGGTCCGAAAGCGCCCTATCCCAACAACTTCATTGACCATCCCGCCATCACCCACCGAATTCGCTATTGGATGGCGGCGAAGTGGCACCTTGACGGGGACTTGTATTGGAGCATGACCTATTGGCGGGGCAAGGGTTATCGGCTGCGCAATCCCTATGGGGATGGGCAAAGCGAAACGCCCGAAGGCGGCTATTGGGGCAACGGCGACGGACGCTTGCTCTATCCGCCCGTTCGCCAACCGCTTCCTGAAAATGCCGAGCCCATTATCGCCCCACCAATCCCATCCCTTCGGCTGGCATTGATTGCCGAAGGCATTGAGGACTACTGCTACTTTTGGCTGCTGAGGAAACTGCGGGATGCGGGTCGTGGGACGCGGGGCAAGGGACACGGGACACGGAAAGGGAGGGCGAGGCTTTTGCCGAGCCAACTGTTAAAGTTAGCAGATGAAGCGCTGGGTGCCCTTGACAGGCTCATCCGCAGCCCAACCGACTACGAGCAAGACCCGAAGAAACTGCACGATGAACGAAGGAAAGTCGCCGAGGCGATTGAGAGGTTGGCAAATTTGCTGGGCGAGCGGTGAGCAATTTGAGGTTAGTAACCGCCTCGCCATTCAAATGCCGTCGGAAAGGTGGCGCAATTTGGGGATGGAGCGGGCGAGGAAGTGCTAACTGGCAAACGAACTTTCGCAAATCAATGACCTTGTCGCCAAGTTGTTGGGTTGCTGCCTCACATCAATAAAACGGGTCAATGGGGGAGAGGGGCAAGCGGACGGGGAGGCGTAAGGAAGCAGATTTGTAGGCGGCGCGGGCAAGTTCCACCTGCGGGCGGGTGCTTTCGGCGGTGATGAAAGGTTGACGCCCTTCCACGATAGCCAGCAAAAAGTCCCGCAATTGTCCCGCCATCCCTTCTTTGGGCAGCGGAGGCACTTCGTGCTGGAGGGTTTCTGTCAACCGTTGCGCCAATTCTTTGTCGGCAGTCCCGATGGCGAAATCGGGAAGGACGGTCATGGTCGCTTCGCTGCCCCAGAGGACGAGGCGCTGTTCGGGCAGGTGCGGATGGGGATGAGCGGCGGTCGTGGCGAGGAGTTGACCTAAAGCGCCGTTGCGAAAACGCACGAGGGCAATGGCGGTGTCTTCAATTTCAATGGCGTGGACAAGGGTGTCGGTGAAGGCGACCACTTCATCCCCTTCGCCCATCAGCCAAAGAAAGAGGTCAACAGCGTAGCGACCATGATGGAACAAAGCGCCGCCCCGTTCGCCCCACCAAGTCCCACGCCAAGCGGCGCTGTCAAAGTAAGCCTGCGTCCGATACCAGTTGACCGTCACTTGTGCCAGAAAAATTTTGCCCAACATCCCTAACTCCAATGCTCGTTTCGCCATGAAAGCGGAGCGGGTGAAGCGGGTGTGTCCATACTGGACGGTGAAGACGATGCCCGCTTCTTTGGCGGCTTGCAACATCGCATCGCATTCTTTCAGCGTGCCCGCCATCGGACCTTCACAAAAGACATGCTTGCCTGCTTTGGCGGCGGCAATCATCGGCTCAGGGTGGGCAAAAGGCGGGGTGCAAATGGAGACGGCTTGGACGCGTTCGTCGGTGAGCAACTCTTCATGGTGGCGATACACCTTGACTTCGGGAAAACCCAACTCCGTGCGGCAGCGCTCCGCCAGTTGCTCAGCGCGTTCAAGGACGACATCGCAGACAGCGACGACTTCCGCCAAATCACGGAACTCGGCATAAAGTTTGGCGTGGGTCGGGGCGATGCCGCCTGCGCCGATGATGCCGATGCCGATGGGATGGTTCAATGCCCTTCTCCCCCTTTCCATCGCCTTAGTTGCCGTAAAAGCCAGTCAGTGACCAACCGTTCGCTTTCAGGGGCGTGCATCAACAAGCGCCCATAAAACTTGAAGGCAGTCGCCACTTCGTAGCCGCCTTCCTCGTAAGCCGCTGCGGTCGGAAGGTAGCCGATGCAGCCATTAGTGTAGCCCAAGGGGATGGTGGTGGCGAAAGAAGATTGTTGGCGCAAAGTCAATCCGATTTCGGCGAAGGTTTCGCTGGCTATCGCTGCAAAAGCGACATCACCGAGGCGCAAAACTTGCAAGGCGATGGGTTCGTGGGTGGGCAGTGTTTTTGCGCGCATCGCTTTCAACACTTTTGCTGCCCATTCGGCTTCGCAGCGGCGCCAACGGGCTTCTCCCATTCGCCCTGCCTTTTCGGCTTCGCGGGCACGGGTAAGATGCTCTTGACGCCATCGGCGGAGGGTATGGGCATCGGGGGGCGGTTGCAAGGGCAATTTGATGATGGCAGTGGCGCCATCAAGGCGGTCATCCTCTATCGGCGCAGCACTCCCCAAAGCGATGAGGACGCTCCCTGCCAACTCTCTACCCAACTTTTCAGCGATGGCGAAAGTGCCGCGCTCGCGTGGGTTGATGTTGCCTGCGCATCCTTGCAAAAACAAGGCGGGTGCGCTCAGGGTTTGCCGCAAAAATTTGCGGGCATATCCAACATAGTCGGCGGAGACGGCGTAATTGCTGTCACCCAAGACGACAGGATGACAGGCGTAGGCAAAGAGCACTGCCTTCCATTCACCGTCGGAAGTGGCAAAAGCAAGGACATCCACTTGGGGGTCGGTGACACCTTGAGGGTTTTGACCGAGGGTGATGCCTTGGGGCGTTTTCTGACGGCGGTTGATGCCGATGCGACATTCCGAAGCGCCGCAAAGAAGGCGCACTTCCCTTAGGCTTTCGGAAGCCATCTTGACAACGCTTGCAATTTTGCGGACAGCGATATCCAAGTAGGTGCTGTCGGGGATGCCCATCCAAGGTGCTGTCAATTCGCCGATGGCGGGAGCGGAGTGGGTGTGGGAGCAGTTGAGGAGCAAGCGTTGGGGCGGAATGCCTGTCCACTGCCGAACGAGACGACGGATTTGAGTGACTTGTTCGTTGGTGAGGGCGATGAGGTCAACGCTGACGACAGCGGCTCGTTTGCCCTCGGCGTTTTCCAAGACAAGGGCTTGAGCGAGCAAGGGGTCGTGGATGTGGGTGCAGGGGTGGGTTCTTGCGGCGTAGCCCGTCAGCCAAACGCCAATGGGTGGGGTGATGTCCACCTCGGCAACTCCCACTTTCCAAGCCATCGCCCTTTTACCTCCTTGTCGGAGGGAAGGTGCTGAAACTGCGGCAGTTGAAAGTTTGTCGCAACGGATAGGTGGCTATCAGCCACGACGCAAAACCTACCTTCCGTTGACAGGGGGATAGGGGTGCGTTATGCCTTTATCGGCGTGTGACCGCTTGTGCCTTCGCACCCTTCGCTGTCAAACATTTGCCGACTCATTGAAGGGCGTGAGGAGGTTTGGCTTGAATGGACGGATGGTGGGAGACGCTACTGAACGCCACCCGCACGGAGGCGGTGCTGGTGATTACTTCCCTTTGGGTGTTGCTTATCGCCGCTTTGTCCAAGGGTTATTCCCGTGAGAGCGCTGTCAGTTCCACGCTGGTGGGGTTACTCCTTGCGGCGGCAGTGACGCTCCTCACCTTTGGGAAAGGCAGCGAGGTAGTGTTAGATGGGGCGATGATGTTGCGGCTGGATAACTTCGCCCTCGCTTTTCACTTGCTCTTTGTCCTGGGGGCATTGCTGACGCTGGGAATGGCTTGGGATGACCTGCGGGAACAAGGGCGACTGCGGCGTGTCAGCGAGTTTTGCGTCCTGCTGTTATTGGCATGTGTCGGTGGGATGTTGCTCGTCAGCGCAACGGATTTGGTCATCGTCTTCTTGGCGATAGAAACGCTTTCGTTGGCGCAATATGTCTTGACAGGTTATGCGTCCGATCGCCTCCACCCGACGGAGGCGGCACTGAAGTATTTGCTTTTGGGGGCGATGGCGTCGGCGTTCCTCGTTTACGGCATCGCTTTTGTTTATGGGGCAACAGGGACGACGAACTTGATGACCTTGCGGATGATGGTGATTCAGCAACCGACTTTGCTGGCAATCGGGTTGGGACTTTTGTTGGTCGGTTTAGCCTTCAAGATTGCCTTAGTGCCTTTTCACCAGTGGGCGCCCGATGCCTACGACGGTGCTTTAACGCCCGTCGCCGCCTTTATGGCGACGGTGCCTAAAGTGGCAGCCGTTGGGGCGATGCTGCGGATTTTGCTATTGGGCTTTGGCACTGAGCCTATCAAGTCCATGTGGGCGACAGCCTTAGCCGTTATCGCCGCTTTGACGATGACCGTCGGCAACTTAGCGGCGCTTCCTCAACACAACTTGAAGCGGATGCTGGCGTATTCGTCGGTCGCCCACGCTGGCTACATGGTTTTGGGTGTGTTGGCTTTGAACGAGGCAGGGGCAAGTGGGTTAATCGTCTACGGTTTCGCCTACACCTTGATGACGGTCGGGGCGTTCGCCTTGTTGCAGTTGTTAGAACGGGCAGACGGGGCTCCTGCGACGCTGGAGGAGGTAGTGGGCTTAGCCCATCGCCATCCTGCCTTGGGTTGGGCGATGGTGATTTTCATGGCAGGGCTGACGGGCATTCCCTTCACCGCTGGCTTCTGGGCGAAGTTCGCCGTCTTCAAGGCAGCCTTGGAGAGCGGCTACCTCTGGTTGGTCATTGTTGCCGTCCTCAACAGCGTCGTCTCGGCATTTTACTACTTGCGGGTCGTGATGACGATGTTTGGGCAGCCACCGACGGAACAAACTCGTTCGGTGCGCTGGCATCGGTTGAGTGTCAGCGCCGTTGTGGTTTGCGCCTTGGCAGTATTGCTGTTGGGGGTTATGCCCACTGGTATCTGGCGGATGGGCTTGTCAGTCGCCTTGGTGCCTTGATTGACGACATCGCCTTGTTACCCTACAATCTTTGCAGCCGTCAGGAAGGAGGCGAGCAGTGATGACACGGTGGCTGCTTTGGTGCATGGTCGGTGGGTTGGTGGGATTGACTTTGCTGGCATTGGGGCAAAAAGCCGCTGAGCCCTCGTCAGGTGTCTATGTTTGCACGAGTGTGCAAAGCCCGACGCTGCTACAAGTGGAAGGGGTTGGCACCGTTCGCCTCATCGGGGTTCAAGTGACTGAAAACACGCCGGCATTTGACAAAGCGATGGCGTTGGTCAAGCAGTGGGCGGAAGGCAAATTGGTGCGGGTAGAGGTTTGCCCGAAGACGCCTAAAGACGATGCAGGCAATGTGCGGGCAGAGGTGTTTTACACGGAACGAGGGCAATGGCGCAGCATCAATCGGCGATTGTTGGCGGAAGGGTTGGCGCAATTGGTGCCGGAAGCCCATTGTCACATTGATTTTGTGGCGTGGCAGAAGGCTTTGCCCACCTTTAAGCCACCTTTGCGTAAGGTGGCGCCTGCTCAACGGGAGCGACGGGGGATGCCTTTGTCCCTGCGGGCAGTGCCAAGGGTGCGGCGGGCGACGGTTTCCCTTGTGCGCCCGGTGAGCCCGGAAGCGGCAAAAGAGTTGGGGATGCGGACGATTTCGGTGGCGGCTTTGCGCCCTTCCCTGCAACAAGCCGAACAGCGCGTCGTTCAAGCGGCAGCAAACTTAAGTGCGTGGCGGGAAATCCGATGGCGGATTGAAACCTTGCAGCGAGCGTTACTCCCATCGGCAAGTCGGGCACGATTGTCTTTGGATCGCTTCTCCCAGTTGGTTTTGCGGGGCTCTCCCTCGCCGTTGATAGCGGGGGAGATGAACCCTGTCTTTGCGCCTTTGCCTGGCGAACCTCTCCCGCAGCGCCTCCTTCGGTTGGGCTTGACCCGCCGACGAGAAACCCTTTCGGAGGTGCTGAATTGGTTTCCTGAGGTGCGCACGACCTTGTTACAACGCCTGCAATCTTTGGGGGCGCAGTTAGTCGGAGGGGCAACCGTCTCAGCCCCAGGCGCTCCAGGGATGCCAGGCGCACCCGGAATGCCGGGCGCACCGATGATGGGCGGACCGCCAAGGATGGGACCGCCGGGCATGATGGCGCCAGGCGCTGGCGCCCCAGGAGCGCCGCCCGCCATGATGGGACCCGAAGTGGCAGGAGGAGCGCCAATGCCTGAAATGGCAGGTGCCCCAGGGATGCCAGGCGCCATGGGAGCGCCAGGCGCCCCCGGAGCAGCAGCCGCTGGAGGTGCCGCCAACTTTTACCGCTACTTAGAGTTGGCTCGCAACGGGATGATTGACCCTGAGTTCGCCGCTGTCGCTTTCCTCGCTCTGGAAGCCTATCGGGAGCAAGTGGACGAGCAAATCAACTTAGCGGCGGCGGAATACCGTCGCGCCCGTGAGGAATGGGCGGAGGTGCACGAAATCGTGGAGCGGGAGTTGCGCAAACTCGCCCGAACGCCCCTGCGCCGCTAACAAGACTTCGTGTCAAACTTTTTCTTGCCCTATCCCAATAACAACGGAGCATGAGGTGAGCGCCGACGATGGCTTTGGAGAAGGACCGCAAGCAGGAAATCATCCGCCGATGGCAACGGACACCCGATGACACGGGTTCGCCCGAAGTGCAAATCGCCCTTTTGACCGAACGCATCAACCGCTTAGCGGAGCACCTGCGGGTGCACAAAAAGGACAAGCACTCCCGACGAGGTTTGTTGTTGCTGCACGGGAAACGCCGCCGCCTGTTGCGCTATTTGGCGCGTGTCAACCTGAACCGCTACAAGGAAGTCATTGAAGCGCTGGGCATCCGCGACATCTTTGGCGCTTTGCGGGCAGCCGCTCGGGCTGCCGAGCAAGCACAACAAGAGCAGCAAGCCCAACAAACTCAGGAAATTGCCGCCAATTGAACCTGTCCTATCCGAAGGCGGAAAGGGAGATGACATGATGAGTGCCCAAAAGGAAGTCAAGCCCATCCTCTATCCCGAAAGCGATGGGAAACCGATGGCAGATAACACGCTCCAAGCCCGTTACATCGTTTCCATCTACGATGCCCTTTCGGGCATCTTTCGCGACGACCCGAATGTTTTCGTCGCCGCAAAGTTCGGTTCACCTTGGAGGGCAAGGATTTGGTGCTTTACACCCTTGAAGGCGAGCGCATCCTGCCCTACAGCGAATTGCGGGAGCAGTTGAGGGAAATGCGAGAGCAATTGGAACGGGAGCGCCAAAGGGCGGAGCGGGAACGACAACGGGCGGAACGGCTCGCCCAGCGTTTGCGAGCGTTAGGTATTGAGCCCGAAGAAGGATAAGCCGACATCACCTAACGGAGGCGTTTGGAGGATGAGAGCCATCACGGTTGAACGGGAAATTGCTGGCAGAACCCTTTCCATAGAGACGGGCGTTTTAGCCCCCCAAGCCGATGCCGCCGTCGTCGTCCGTTATGGCGACAGCATGGTGCTGGTCACCGTCGTTCGTTCGCCCGAGGTGCGCCCTGGTATTGACTTCTTCCCGTTGGTCGTAGATTTTGAGGAGCGCATGTATGCGGCGGGGCGCATCCCAGGGCATCGCTTTTTGCGTCGGGAAGGTCGCCCCAGTGACCAAGCGATTTTGACGGCACGGCTTATTGACCGCTCCATCCGCCCTCTCTTCCCCAAAGGAGCGCTCAACGATGTCCAAGTCATCGTCACTGCCCTCTCCTTTGACTACGAGAACACTCTGGACTTGTTGGGCTTGATCGGGGCGAGTGCTGCCTTGACAATCTCGGACATTCCCTTTGATGGACCTGTCGCCGCCGTCAGGATGGGATTGTTGGATGGCGAACTGGTCGTCAATCCCCCTTTCAAGCGCTTAGAAGCGAGCCAGTTGAACTTGGTCGTTGCCGGCACGAAGGAAGCCGTCGTGATGATTGAAGCGGGAGCGCGTCAGGTGCCCGAAGGGCTAATGATGGATGCTATCGTGAAAGCCCACCAAGCCTTGCAACCTTTGCTGGAGATGCAAGAGGAGTTGCGGGAAAAAGTCGGCAAAGAGAAAGTGCCCTTTGTGACCCTTTTGCCCGACCCTGAGCAAGTCGCTTTGATGCGGGAGCGATGGGGCGCTGCCATCCGTGAGGCAGTGACCCAAGCCCGAAAGGAAGACCGTGAGGAACGGCTCAAAGCCCTCAAGGAACAAATCGTCGCCGAATTGACGGAAATGATGCCCGAAGAGAAGCGCCCCCTCTTGCCTCTATCCTTTGAGGAAGCCGTCCATCAGATTGTGCGGGCGATGATTTTACAGGAAGGCATGCGTCCCGATGGTCGTCTCCCTGACGAAATTCGCCCTATCACCTGCGCCGTCGGCGTTTCCCCTCGCGCTCACGGTTCTGGGCTTTTCCAAAGAGGCGAAACGCAGGTGTTGACGATTGCGACCTTAGGGGCGACAAGCGAAGAGATGCTCGTTGAGACCATCTTGGAAGAAGAGGAGACCAAGCGCTTCATGCACCAATACAACTTCCCGCCTTACTCTACGGGCGAGGTGCGTCCTTTGCGCGGTCCTTCCCGAAGAGAAATCGGGCACGGAGCGTTGGCAGAGCGAGCCTTGGAAGCCGTCATCCCCGACGAAGACGCTTTCCCTTACACCATTCGCTTGGTCTCCGAAGTCCTCAGTTCTAACGGCTCCACTTCAATGGCGTCCGTGTGTGGGAGCACTTTGGCGCTGATGGATGCGGGCGTTCCCATCCTTGCTCCCGTCGCAGGCATCTCCATCGGGCTGGTGGGGGGCGATGACAAAGCCGTCTTGCTGACCGACATTCAAGGCATGGAAGACGCTCATGGCGACATGGATTTCAAAATCGCTGGCACCCGCGAGGGCATCACTGCCATCCAACTGGACTTGAAATTGAAAGGGCTCTCCTTTGACTTGATTGAACGGGCACTGGCTCAAGCCCGCGAGGCACGGTTGTTCATCTTGGACAAGATGGCGGAAGTCATTGACAAGCCTCGCCCCGAACTTTCCCCTCACGCCCCCCGTGTCATCACCATCCGCATCCCGACGGAGAAAATCGGCGAAGTGATTGGTCCGCGCGGCAAACATATCAAGCACATCCAACAGGAGACCGATGCCGTCATTGACATCCATCCCGATGGGACGGTGTTCATCACTTGCCCCGATTTGGAACGGGCAGAGCGGGCGGCAGAGATGGTTCGGTTGTATGCTGCCGACCCAGAAGTCGGCAAGGTTTACAAGGGACGGGTCACACGCATCTTGCCTTTCGGCGCTTTGGTGGAAATCCTGCCCGGCAAAGAAGGCTTGTTGCACATCTCCCAAATCAGCCACGAACGCATCTCCTCGGTCAGCGATGTCTTGAAGGTCGGCGACGAGGTGGAAGTGAAAGTGCTGGGTGTAGAACCTGACGGAAAGATTGCATTGAGCCGAAAAGTTTTGCTGGGACCGCCTCCTGCTCTCCCTCCTCGCCCGACGGCACCGCCTCCGAGGAGTTTCGGAAACCCGCCCCGTTCTTCTGGTCGCCCGCCTCGCCCCCGCGACCGAGGGCAAAGTTCCCCTTAACTTCTGCCTTGCCTTTGAGCACCCTTGAGCGCTTTCCCTTTTGCTTGCCTCCCAAAATCGTCTGTTGGAAGCGGCGATTAGCCGCGACAGGTTATCAGCCGCCACGAGCCATCAGCGACAACGATGCGACAGAAAATCGGAATGACTTTCTGAGCACCCTCAAAGGAGGTTGACAAAAATGTCGGTGACTTTCACCACCTCCCTACCCAACGGCATCCGCCTCGTCGCTCAATCCATCCCTTGGGCACAAACCGTTTCCGTCGGCATTTGGTTGGATGTCGGGACAAAGGACGAGCGAAAAGAGGAGGCAGGTTTAGCCCACTTTCTGGAGCACATGCTTTTCAAAGGCACTCGCCGCCACACAGGACGCCGCATCGCTCAACTCATTGATGCCTTGGGAGGCAACATGGATGCCTTCACCGAAAAGGAGTTGACTTGCTTTCATTTGCGGGTGCTCCCAGAACATTTGCGGCGGGGCTTGAACCTTGTCCGTGAATTGTTGACCGAACCGTCTCTGCGTTCTAAGGACATTGAAGTGGAAAAAAGCGTCGTGTTAGCAGAAATCCAAAGCGTGGAAGACACCCCTGAGGATTTGGTCGGCGAAATTTTCTTTGAAGCCCTTTGGGACGGGCATCCTTTAAGTCGCCCCATCTTGGGGACGAAGGAAACGGTGGCGCGGTTTCGCCGAGCGACTTTGCTAAAATTTTTGCGTCGCCACTACACGCCCCATCGGATGGTCATTGCTGCCGCTGGCGCCTTCCACGAAAGTGCCTTCGTTGATTTGGTTAATGAGGTGTTTGGCACTTGGCGCCGTTCTGACAACGCCCGTTTGCCCGATATCCCTCCGCCGACGCCCTTCGCTCGGCTTCGGTCCATCGCCCGCAACACGGAGCATTTTTACTTCACCATCGGCGTCCCCAGTTTCCCAGTCACTGACCCTGCCCATTACCCTGCCGCTCTATTGGACATCATCGTCGGTGGCGGAGCGAGTTCCCGCCTTTTCATGGAGGTGCGGGAGCGACGGGGCTTGGCTTACGCCATCGGTTCGTTTTCCGCCGCTTTCAAGCAGGCAGGCTTTTTTGCCATCAGCGGCAGTTGCCCCCCTGAGAAAGCGCCTCAACTTTTTCGGGTCATCCGTAACGAATTGCGCCGCCTCCTAAAGGAAGGCTTGCGCAACGGCGAAATAGAGCGGGCGAAAACCCAACTCAAACTCAGCCTCGTCACCGCCCAAGAGAGCGTCACGGGCACGATGATGCGCTTGGGACGACAGATGCTCTACTTCGGTCGCCCCATCCCGATAGAAGACATCTTGCACCGCATAGAGGCAGTGACAGAGGAAGAGGTGTTAGCCATCGCTTCCCAACTTTTTCAAAAACACCCTTTTGCCGCCGCCTTTGTCGGTCCGATGGACGAGCAAGCGACCAAGCCTTTGTGGGAGACCCTCAACAGTGACTAACTTTGCACTAAACTTTGCGGGGTTATCAGGCTTCGTCCAATCCCTTTTGAGCAAGGGGGATGACGATGTCGGCTTACCTAAGCGAGCGGCGAATCCCAGCGACGATGGCAACACAACATCCCGACAACGCTTCACCACCTTTTTGGAAGCCTGACAGCGACGGCTTCATCAGTGCCTACGATGAAGTGCACGAATGCTACCTTAGTTTCGCCGAGTTGGGTTGCGAGGAATACATGTGGGATTGGGAGGGCAAGTTCGTGGATGAAGCCGTCGTAGACCGCCTCTTTAGCGAACACTTTGACTTCTTCTTGCAACGGCAATTGGGGCGGGATGTCTTCTTAACTTTCCGCCTGCCCAACATCTGGCTGGAGCGAGGTTACCGACTGGCGCGGGCTTACATGAGCATCTTAACCGCCGAAGAACTTGCCCGTGATTTGAACTTGTTCGTCCCGCCCCTCTTTGAGGTCATCCTGCCGATGTGCGACGAAGGTTGGAAACTGATTTACCTGCAAGAGAGTTTTGAGCGGGCTGCCGAATTGGAGCACCAAATGTTCGGCAACAACCACACGAGTTATCGGTTGCAAATCATCCCCCTCATTGAGACGCCCGACCTTCTGTTGGACGCCAAAACCTTGCTGGACGACTACCTGCGGTTGCACCTTGAAAAGTTCGGCGATGAACCGCCTTACCTTCGCGCCTTCATCGCCCGTTCTGATCCCGCCCTTAATGGCGGCATCGTGACAGCGGTGTTAGCGGCGAAAGGAGCCTTGTGCGAATTTGCCGATTTTGAGGAGGCGACAGGCATCCCCGTTTACCCCATCATCGGCGTCGGCTGCTTGCCCTTTCGTGGCGGGCTTTCTCCCTTCCATGTGGACACTTTTCTGGACGAATACGAGGGCATCCGAACGGTCACTATCCAATCGGCGTTCCGCTATGACCATCCTAAAGCCGAAGTGGAGCGCGCCATTCGTGACTTGAATTTGGCGCTGCGGTTTCGTTGGGGCAAAAAGCCCCGTTGGCAGGAAGGTGACAAGCCTAAAGTCCGACGCCTCATCGCCCTTTTCACTGAGCGCTATCAGGAAGTCGTGGAAGGCTTGGCGGAATTGGTCAACGAACTGGCGATGCTGTTGCCCCGCCGACGCGAACGGATGTTGCACATCGGTTTGTTCGGCTACCCGCGTGGGCTTAGGGGCAAAGTCCTGCCGCGAGCCATCACCTTCACGGGCACTTTCTATTCGCTGGGCATCCCGCCCGAATTTTTAGGAACAGGTCGGGCGCTGCGAGATGCCGAGAAAGAGGGCTTGACGGAAGTCTTGATGCGCTACTACCGCCACTTGCGAGACGATTTGACCCGCGCCGGGCATTTCCTTTGTCGGGAAAACCTGCGTCTGTTAGAACGCGAATCGCCGGTCTGGGCGATGGTGCGAGAAGACATTGAGTGGTGCCAACGCTTTTTAGGCACGGAGTTTGGACCGACGGAGACGCATCACTATTTGCATCGCAACATGGCATCCAGCATCTTTCATCTTTGGCGGCGTGGGAGCGATCAGGAGCGTTTGCGCCGCTACATCGTGGAAGCCGCCCAACTCCGTCGGTCGCTGGGTTAACGCTTCCTTCCCCTCGTTCGCCGACCCAAAATCAAAGGCGGTGAGGGACGATGCTGAACTTTGCGGAAGTGCAGCGGCAACTGATGAGCATGGTGCAGGAGCAGGTAAGTCGTCGGCAAGACTTCGGTCAACGGGTCGGCATAGCGGAACAGGAAGCCAAAAGGTGGACAGCAGGTTATCCCCACCTCGCCCGTAAAATCGCGGGCAGCAAAACCTCGTGGCTTGTCGCTGCCTTCCAGATGCCCCCTGCGAAGGTTTTTCCGCTCCCACCCCGTCCCGAACGATGGCTCGTCTTTGCGTCGGATGGCTCGCAAATTTTTCCCGACCGTCATGAGGCGATGATGTGCTACCTGCTCAACATCGGTTCGGTCATGTTGCCTTACGGCTTTGACCTTTCGCCCCAACTGAACAATCGTCCCCGCCTGTTTTATCGCGAGCACGAACTTTACCATCGCTGGGGTGGGCGACGGGTGTTGGTCAACGAGGAAGTCGTCGCTTTGCGCCGCCACTTGCGCGAAATCGGCGAACTGGTGCGGTTGGCGCAGCAATGGTCGCAGCGCCCCGCCGTCGCCCTTGTGGACGGGACACTGATTTTGTGGACGCTGGAAGGCAAACCCCCCGATTTCCGCCGCGAGATTTTGAGCCGCTTTCTGAAAGCGATGAATGCTTTGCGCCAATTGAATGTCCCTATCGCTGGCTACATCAGCAGCCCCGGCAGCACCGATGTCATCAACGCCTTGAGGGTCGGCTTGTGTCCCTACCCTTTCGCTAACTGCGACCGATGCGAGTGGCTACAACGCAACGAATCGCCGCCCTGCGCCATCATTGAAGGCGTCACCGATGCCCAACTCTTTGAGCGGTTGCTCAAGCCAGGCGAGCGTTCCGCCCTCTTCGCCAGCAACTCGCAAATCCTGTCCGAATACGGCGACCATCGCGTCCACTTTTTCTACTTGCATGCGGGCTTGGAGATTGCCCGCGTGGAAATCCCGCAGTGGGTCGCCGAAAACGATGAGTGGCTCAACTTGGTGCACGCCGTCATCTACGACCAAGCCCAAAAGGGGCGAGGCTATCCCGTCGCCTTGGCGGAAGCCCACGAGCAAGCCATCGTGCGAGGCGCCGAGCGGGAACTGTTTTACGAAATGCTGGAAGCCGCCCTCGTCCGTCAAGGCATGAAAGTCAGCATGACCCTCAAACTCATGGCGAAACGCACGCCGACCATCTGACGGGAGACGAAAGCGATGAATGCGATGACGGCATTGGAACGCCTTTTGAGCGAGTTGGATGAACGACAGCGGGAAGCAGTGACAGCGCCCGAAGGTCCCACTTTGGTCTTTGCGGGTGCTGGCAGTGGCAAGACTAGGGTGCTCACTTACCGCATCGCTTACTTGCTGCTGGCTAAGCGCATCCCCGCTCATCGCCTCTTTGCCTGCACCTTCACCAACAAAGCCGCCGGCGAGATGCGCCAGCGGCTGGAGTCGCTGGTCGGTAAAGCCGTTGAAGCGATGTGGCTGGGCACTTTCCACGCCCTTTGCGCCCGCATGCTCCGACAACACGGCAGCGTCATCGGTTTGCCCAGCGATTTCGTCATCTACGACGAGGACGACCAACGCCGTTTGCTTAAAGCCATCTTCCGCGAGTTGGACATTGACACCGACCGATACTCTGTCGCCGCCGTCCAGAGCGCCATCAGCGACGCCAAGACGCAAATGGTTCGCCCCGACCAACTCGCCGAGATTGCCGAGACGCCCTTTGAGCAAGTCGTCGCCAAGGTCTACCGTCGCTATCAGGAGGCCCTGCGACAGGCGAAAGCCGTTGACTTTGACGATTTGCTCTGGCGGGCATTGGAGATGTTGCAGGAACACCCTTCCGTCGCTGACTACTACCAAACGCGCTTTTTGCATGTGCTGGTGGACGAATATCAGGATGTCAATGCCGTCCAGCACGAACTGGCTTTGTTGTTGGCTGCCAAACACCGAAACCTCTTTTGCGTGGGCGACGATGATCAGTGCATCTTTTCGTGGCGCGGTTCGGATGTCCGCATGATGCTCTCGCTAAAGCAACGCTTTCCCGACTTGCAAGTGTTCACTTTAGAGCGCAACTACCGCTCCACGCAAGCGATTTTGGACACGGCATGGCATGTCATCCGCCACAACCGTTACCGCCACGAAAAGCGATTGCAAGCGGTGCGAAAAGGGGGTGACCCTGTCGTCCTCTTTCGGGCACAAGATGACCATGAGGAAGCCGCCTTCGTCGGCAGCATCGTGACGGAATGGGTTCGGACAGGGAAGTTTCGCTATAGCGATTTCGCCGTCATTTATCGCATCAACGCCCAATCCCGTCCCTTTGAGGAAACCTTCATCCGCTGGGGCATTCCCTACCGCGTCGTCGGCGCTTTGAGGTTCTACGAGCGCAAGGAAGTGAAGGACATCCTTGCCTACTTGCGTTTGCTGGTCAACCCTGCCGACGAGGTGAGTTTGCTGCGGGTCATCAATGTGCCTCTTAGAGGCGTCGGTGAAAAAACGGTGGAGCGGTTGCGCCAGTTTGCCCACCAGCGCCGAACGCCCATCTTAGAGGCAATTTGGAGCGGCGAAGTTTTGGCGGTGTTGGACACACGGGCGCGGTTGGCGGTGAAAAATTTCGGCGACTTGATGTGGTCGCTGAGAGCGCAATTGGAACGGCAAACGCTCCCGCAACTCATCCAACACCTTGTGGACGCCATCGGTTACGCCGACTACCTCGTTCGCACCGAAGGGCAACTGATGGCGCAAGAGCGGTTGGAAAACCTTGCCCAGTTGGTCGCTGCTGCCGAACGGCAATTTGGTGACCAGAAAGCGGCGCAAGCGCTGCCTGCCTTTTTGGAGCAACTGGCGTTGATGTCGCCGCAGGACGAAACGAATTGGCAAAGCGATGCCGTCACCCTCATCACCGCCCACAGCGCCAAAGGCTTGGAGTTTCCTGTCGTCTTCGTCGTCGGCTTGGAAGAGGGGTTGTTCCCTCACGCCCGCAGTTTGGACGATGCGTGGCAACTGGAAGAAGAGCGACGGCTGTTTTATGTCGCACTGACGCGGGCGAAAGAGCGCGCCTTCCTCACTTACGCTCAACGGCGCGGCTGGTTGACAGGAAGGTGGGGGGAAGCCCGTTACGCTCCGACGGAGCCGTCCCGCTTCCTCAATGAAGTGCCCTTGACACTTTTGGAGGAATGGCGGGGCGTCCCAACTCCGCAAGGTTTTTTGCGCATGGAAGAACCGACCGTTGCCCCACGCCCTTCCCGCCAGCGGTTGGATGTGCGGGCTTTGCTGCGCCAAGCCACCATCTCATCGCAGAAAACCGAACGCACGGATTTCGGGACGGGGGGCGAGGGACGGGGGACAGGAAAACCGGGGGTCATTGGAGAAGTGCGCAACCCATTGTCGCCTGAACAAGTGCGGGTCGGGATGCGGGTTCGGCATCGGCAATTTGGTGAGGGGGTCATCGTCGCCATTGAACCCGACGAACGGTTGCCCATCGTCGTCGTTCGGTTTGATGACCGAACGGTCGGCGAGAAACGCTTGGCGCTCGCTTACGCACCGTTGGAAATCCTTTGACCAAACCGAAGAGAGTTGGGAGGTGTCTTTTGCGATGGCGGAAGTCGTTTTCGTCGCCGTTGATTTGGGGGCGGAGAGTGGACGGGTGTTGGCGGGCAAGTTGCAAGACGGCAAGTTCACCCTGGAAGAAATTCACCGCTTCGTCAACGGTCCCGTCCGCATCGGCGAGCACCTTTACTGGGATGTTTTGCGCCTTTGGACGGAGGTCAAAAACGGGCTAACGCTGGCAGTCCAAAAGTTCGGTTCTCAAGTCGTCTCCATCGGCGTGGACACTTGGGGTGTGGACTATGCCCTGCTGGACGGACGAGACGAGTTGGTCGGCAACCCTTACCACTACCGCGACCGACGGACAGAAGGGATGATGGAGGCGGCTTTTGAACGGGTGTCCCGTGAGGAAATCTACCAGCGCACGGGCATTCAATTTATGCGCCTCAACACGCTCTATCAGTTACTGGCGATGGTGAAAACGAAATCGCCTCAATTGCGCATCGCCCGCACTTTCCTGATGATGCCTGATCTGTTTCATTTCTGGCTGAGCGGCGAGAAAGTTAACGAGTTCACCGAGGCGACGACGACGCAGTTTTACGACCCGCGCAAGGGCAATTGGGCGAAATACCTGCTGCGCAAATTAGGCATCCCGACGAGGCTTTTGCATTGTCCCATCGTCCCTGCGGGGACGGTGTTGGGCGATTTGCGCCAAGGGGTTGCCGACGAAATTCGGGCGAGCCACCGCATCCAAGTCGTGGCACCGGCGTCCCACGACACGGCTTCTGCCGTCGCTGCCACGCCCCTTTCCGACGAGAACGCTGCCTACATCAGTTCGGGCACTTGGTCCCTCGTCGGGATGGAATTGCGCCAACCCATCATCACCGACAGGTCGTTAGCGACCAACTTCACCAACGAAGGTGGCGCCTATGGGACTTTCCGCTTCCTGCGGAATGTGACGGGGATGTGGCTGATCGCTGAATGCCGACGGCAGTGGGCGAAAGAAGGCAACGAGTTCACCTACGAAAAATTGACGCAAATGGCAAACGAAGCGCCGCCCTTTAAGTGCTTCATTGACCCTGACGACCCACGCTTTTTGGCGCCCGAGAACATGCTGGACGCCATCAAAAGTTTCTGCCGCAAGACGGGGCAACCCGAACCTGAAACGGTCGGCGAGTTTGTGCGGTGTTGCTTGGAAGGGTTGGCACTGAAGTATCGTTGGGTCATTGAGCGGTTGGAGGAATTGACGGGCAAAACGGTCAGCACCATCCACATCGTTGGGGGCGGGTCGCAAAATTGGCTGCTCAACCAGTTCACCGCCGATGCGACGGGCAAAGTCGTCGTGGCAGGACCCGTAGAAGCGACGGCGACGGGCAATGCCTTAGTGCAGGCAATTGCGTTGGGCTATCTCGGTTCCCATGCCGAGTTGCGGGAAGTCGTCCGCCGTTCCTTTGAATTGCGCACCTTTGAGCCTCGTCCCGACGAACGATGGCAACAGGCATACGAACGCTTCGTCCAATGGGCGCATTGAGGAGAGCAAGATGGCGACACAGGAAGAACGATTGCGAAAGGCAATGGCAGCGCTGCTGGTGCGGCTGCCCTTTTATGGGGCTTTGGCGTTGAGGCTGGAACATCGGGTGCTGACGACGGCGGAAGCAACGACGCAGCACATCGCCACTGCCGCAACGGACGGACGGCGCATCTTTTATCGGGCAGGCTTTTTGCGACGGCTCAGCGATGAGGCGCTAATTTTCCTCATCGCCCATGAAACCCTTCACGCCGCTTTTTCTCATCCCTTGCGAGGCGAGGACAAGGACGATGCAAAGGCTTGGAACATCGCCGCTGACGACACAGTGAACCGTTTGCTTCGCCCAAATTTTCCCTCCCTGCCTCCCTTCGCCGTTTTCGTTTCACCGCAGCGCTTTGGGATGAGCGAAAGCGAGTGGGAACGGTTGTCCACCGAGGCAAAGTATTGGCTGTTGGCGAAAAACTTGCCGCCCAGTGAAAGCCATAGGGCAACTTCATCAAGGCGGAAGGAGAAAGCAGCGGGGCGAAGGGATAAAGGGACAGGGCAAAGCGAAAGGGAAGAGGCAGCGGAAGGAACTTGTCAACTTCCACCCGCTGCCGATGCGCCATCGCCTGAGCAATGGCGGCAGTGGCTGAAGGAAGCGGCAGAGTTTGCCGAACGCGTCAGCGGCTACGGTAGCGTCCCTGGTTGGGTGGACGAATGGGTGATGGCGGGCGAAGAAGCGAAAGTGCCTTGGCAAAAAGTGTTGCATCAGTTCGTTCAACGACAAGTCATCAGCCACTGGAACTATCCGCCATCGCGGCGCTATCAACAAGTCGCTTTGTTGCCCAAACCGCAGCGGGAGCGGACAGGTGTTTTGGGCATCGCCATTGACACTTCGGGCTCCATTTCCTCGGAACAGTTGGCGCAGTTTTGGCGGGAGATTTTAGCCCTTCGTCAAACTTACCCGCGCTTGACTTTGCGGTTGGTCACTTGCGATGTGGAAGTGACGAGCGACGAAGTGTTTGCGCCCTTTGTGGCGTTGCCGGAAGGGCGGGAGTTGGTCGGGCGAGGGGGGACAGACTTTCGTCCTGCCTTTGAGCGGTTTCGTCAACCGCCTGTGCCTGAGGCGGTCATTTACCTGACAGACGGGATGGGCGAATACCCGACGGCAGCCCCTCCTTACCCCGTCTTATGGGTGCTCAGCCAGCCCGCTCCCGATTGGCAAGATCGGTTGCCTTTCGGGATGGCAGTGGTGATGGAGCAAATTCAAAACGGTGGCGCAGGAAGAGGCGGGATGCCCGCAAACGGGGAGCGGACGACGACGGTGCCAACGACGACCGTGCCCTCGTTACCCCGATTGTCTCGCACCCGCAGACGGAACTGATAAGTTTGGTCGGTGCTGGAAAGGTTAGGGGGCAAAGGGATGCTGGTCGTCACGCGCCCTTGACTGTCGGGCGTCAAAGGGCGGGGCAAGCCAGGAAGGGAAGGGTTGATGTTGAACTCCACCAGAGCAACGCCCGAAGGGTCAGTCACGACCGCTTCCAATTGCACCGTCCCGCCTGAAAAAGGCAACTCTAAAAACTGTCCGCTTTTCGTTCCACTGATAAGCCGCCCGTTGACAGTCGGAGGTTGGTTGTCCACTGTCCCCAACTGACCGCCACCTGTTGGGGGCGGAACAAAACCGCCGCCTCCGCCACAACCTGCCAACCAAAAGAGCGCCGTAACGGAGAAGAGAAACGATAGGCGCATCTTTGTGCCCTCCTTCGGAAAGTCTCAACGCAACCAAAGGATGGTGCCGCCTTGGGCGATTTGCCCTTGCCCATCGTGGGCGCGCACCCGCACCAAATAAGCCCCTTTGGGAACGGGATGCCCTTGAGCATCGGTGCCATCCCAGCGGAGTTGATGACTTCCTGCCTGCCGATAGGTTTGCCTGTCAAGGAAGCGAATGAGGCGACCTGTCAGGGAGAAGATAGCGACTTCTGTCTGGGCACTGGTAGTCAAAGCGAAGGAAACGACAGCACCCCGTCCCCGCAACGGGGTTGCTTTCACTTGCTGCACCCACAACCCAGCGCCGTTGCGGGGTTCAGCGACGAGGAGCAATGGACGGGTTTCGCCCGCTTTCAAAGTTGCCCGCCATTCGCCTGTCCGAAGGAAGCATTGTTCGCCCGTCGTCAAGTCCAAAAGGCGCACTTGCAGGTCAGCAGGCAGGGCTGCCAAGTTATCGCCGCCTACTCGCACTTCTTCGCCGTCTTCCTTGCCTTGCACGACCAATGACCAAAGGAGGCGGGACTGACGGGGGCGAACGGCAAGGGCAACAGGCTTGCCATCTGTTCCGAGCAAAGCGATGCGGGGAGCATCGGTGGGGGTGGGCGGAGCGGGCATTTCCAAAGTGGCGCTCCCATCACTCAAACCCAGCACCAGCGTCGTCGTCGCCTGCCCTTGTCGGGCGCGCAAAGTGAACAGCCGCCAATTAGGGTTGGGGCGGTTCTGAGCCACGACAGTGCGCGCCCCGACAGGAACGGGGACGACGAGGGTGGCAGGTCGGAAAGCGTAGACGAAGTAGGCGCTCCAAGGGCGGATGGTCGTCTCAAAATCACCTTTCGCTAAGGTGCCGTCAAAGACAGCCCGATAACTCCCCGTCGTCCCATCCCAACGCCAAAGAAGAGGCAAGACCGTGTCGGTCGCAGCAGTCAAAGGTCGGGTCGTCGGTCCCGTGCGCACTTGAATGTTCGCCAAAATCCACGGAAACTCTACGGCAATGGGGAAACTGACGAGGTTCCAACCCTGCTGCAAGGTCACTTCCACGAAGTCACGGTCAGGTAGCCGTCCCCGCTGCGGTCGGACCGTTACTGCTTGCGTGGGCTTGACAAAAAAGCCGACGCCTGTCCCCAACCCTTCTTGGTCTATGGGATTTGCGGGGTTGACAGGGACGAAAGTTTGGCGGGCAGGGTCATAGCGGACGATGCGTCCAGTCAAAGCGTTGGCGGGAACACCCAAAATTTCGCTGAGGGATGGCATCGGTTGACCTCTGGGAACGGTCGGCGGCAAGAAGGGAAGCCCTAAAGCCTGCACTTTGTCGGCAACCAAATCGCCCAAAGGTGGGAGGGCTTGCACTCGGAAGACCTTGACAGGGTCGCTCGGTTGGCGCAACCCACCCGCCGATAGCCAGAACTGGTAAGTGCTGGGAGTTGAGAAGGAAAGGGTGAAGGTGGCTCGCCCTTGCATGTCCGTCGTTTGGTTCTCGCTCCGCACGGAGAGCCCTTGCTGAAGGGTCAAACTCACTGGAAGGTTGGGAAGGGGGTTGCCAAACCCGTCAGTCATCCGCACCCGCAAAGTCAGTTGCTCGCCCACTAATCGCACCAAAGGCTCATCGGTCGCTGAAAGCAATTCGGCAGGCTCTTCCACCGTCAATTGAGTTGCCGCCCCTGCTTGCAAGACAAGTTGAAAAGACTGCGGTGGCACATCGCTCCCTTGAGGGCTCAAGGAGATGACCCAAGTTTGCGCCCGCGTGCCCAGCAGTTTGCCCTGCCCCGATTCTAAGGTGATGGTGACCGTTCCATCGTTCGTCCTATCTTCATCGGGTAGTTGAGTGGTGCTCTTGGTCGGGTCACCATCCTTCACGGTGAAGGATTGAGGTTGCCCGACGGAAGGAATCAAGGCAAGGGTGAAAGCCGTGTTAGGGAAGGGATTGCCCACACCGTCCGTTAACGACGCCTTCACCGTCACTTTCTCCCCAATCTTGATCGCCGCCGTGTTTTGATTGTCCAGCGGGGGAACGGTGACCAATTGGACTTTTGCAGGCGTCCCCTGTTGGATGACCAACTCCTTCGTCGCTGAGACAGTGGTGTTGACAACTTCACCCCGAAGGGTCAAAGTCCCCACACGCCCTGTCAAAGACAACAAAGCCGTCCCTTGTCCATTGGCGTCGGTTGTCACCGTCGTCGTTGCTAAACCGTTGAAGTTGCCCAATTCAACGGAGGAAACAGTGAGCCGAACCGTTTGTCCCCCAATCTCGTTGCCTGAGGCATCCCGCACCGCGACGGAAATTGTCACCTGTTTTTGCGTGGCAGGCAAAGAGGTTGGAAAGTCCAGCACTAACTGGGTTGGCGGACCTGGCTGCACTTCCACCGTGAGGGATTGGCTCAAGTCGGTGAGGAGCGTGGAAGAAGTCGCAGGCAACTGAAAGTTGAAGGAGTAATTGCCGACAGAAGCCATGCGGGCATCCACCAGCAGCCACAAAGGCAAGGTGTTCCCTCCAAGCACCGTCCCTGCCGCCGGCGAAACTCCAAAGGCAATCCCGGGTCGGTTGGGGTCGGGGCGGGTCAACCGCGCCCAACCAAGGTCAGGGGCTTTATCTTCCGCACCGACAAGGGCATCTCGCAAAGTCACTACCACCCGCAAATCTGTCGGCGTCCCTAAATCCGATAAAGCCACCCCCACATCCACGAACCGCTCTGACAAGTTCAGGTAAGTAAAATCTGCCTTCTTGCTGCCGCCTTGGAAAAGCCCCAACTGGTTCGGGCTTACGCGCATTTGGAACTCCGCACCATTGTCCAAGTTCCCGTCGGTATCCAATGCCAGCGTCAAGTCAAGGTCAGCGAGGCTTTGAATCTTTCGCCCCAGAATTTCCACACGGAAGAAGAGGCTGCCGCTTTGCTCCTGCACCCAAATCCGACCGAGGTTCAAGGGTGTGGCAGGAAGCCCTCCCACTTCACTCAAACTTCCTTCGTGAAGGTCGGCGATGAACAAAAGCCAATCACCTTCGTTGGGACGAAGGCTTCTTGACGGTGGCTGCTGCGACCGAAAAGGAGATGGCACTGGGACAAAGAAACGGGCTTGAGAGGGAGGAAGGAGTCGCAACCCGCTTGGGAAGTTAAAAGCGAGCACCTGTTGAGGGCGGTTGCCCCGACTCCTAAGAGTGCCAAAGACAACCCCCATCTTCCCCGCCTTCAAGGCATTTGCCCCTGTCAGGCTCGTCGGAACAAAATCTTCCAACGCTCCATCGGCAGTGATGTCCCGAATGACCAAACGATAACTCCCCCGCTGTTGGGCGGGCGGGGCGTTAGGGTCGGCGCTCACCTTGAGCAAAATGTCCGTGCCACCACTGGATTTCCAGAGGATGAGGGGGTCTCGTCCAAGGTAGTCCCTACTACGGGCAAGCAAAGTTGTGCCTGTGTTATCGTAAATTTCCAGTTGTGCTTTCAGGTTAGAACCCGTTTGCCATGCCCGCACTTCCAACCAGTAAAGACGATTGGGGGACAAAGAGACGCTGAACCAGTCTTTATCGGACACCCCGATGTAAGCCCGCTTGAGGACACCCTCTCGCTCAAAATCCTGAGGCAAGATGCGATGGGCTTGAACGGGAGTATCGTTAGGCTCAAAGTCGTCTTGTGGCAAGATAATGCGGACGACCGCTTCGTCGGTCAAGAAGGTGGGGATGCTTTGAGCGGTGATGCGGGCGGCGAGGCGCACCGTTTGCTCCAAGGCATCGGGGGCAACCGTCCCTTGGAACCGCAAGGTCGCCGATTGTCCTTGATCCAACCGAGGAAGGTTCCAACGCACCTCCCGAAGGCTGGCATTAAAAGTCCCACCATCCAAGACGGTGACTTGGCTATAAGCGGGAGGGATGTCGGGGACAACGATGCTCACTTGAATCGCATCGGCTGTCCCATTGTTGACGACCTGAAGGGTGTAATCCACACGACCTCCTACCTCAACTTCTGAAGTAGAGGCGAGGAGCCGAGATTCGCTGAAATCGGGCAGAGGGACGAAAGGAGCGGGGACAGTGACTTTCCCCCACCAAGTCCCCCATTGAGTGGGGGAAATCGCATACTCATTGACGACCCAAAAAGTCGTTTGGGAAGGGTCAGCAGGGTCTAAGGCAGCACCACTATAGTCGCCCCAGCGAAACAGGGAATAAGACGCTTCCCCCGCTTTGACCAACTGAACGGGATGAGTAAACCCTGGTGGGTCATTCCTAAGGTGGGCTGTGAAATAAACGCCGGGGAATTCGTTTTGAGACGAACCGCTGAGACTGATGACCATATCCCCCAAGTTGTTCACGGCGATAGCAGGGTAGAAATACCAGCGAGCCGCAGGTTGGTCAATAGTGCCGACTTGCCGAAGGGTTTTGTTGAGGACATCCACTTCATACCATCGGACAACAGCCTTGTTTTGCAAACCGATCGTGTGAGCCGTCCAGACAGAACCGTTCTGGTAGACAGCGTTGAGGAGGCGGAAATCATACTGATCAAAAGAGGGCATATTGGGAGGCGAGGGAGGGGGCTGATTAAACCCTGTCGGGATGGGGATATTGGCGACATGCTCAAAGGTCGGGTTAGTTAAGGGGTTGATCACCCGCCAAACTTGTAGAGGGGTGTCGGCAGGGGGAAAAGGATCCCAAAAGGAGACGAAGTATTCCCCAGGCGCCGACCCAAAAGTGTGAGCGGCACGAAGGGTGAAGACAAAATTGCCTTGTGGGTCATTGCGGATTTTGCTGAACTCCGTCCATGTGATGGTCTGCTGCCCTGTTAAAAGTTGCGCCTTAGGGACAACCCAAACCTTAAGGTAAAAGTCGTTACCCGTCGTCGGAAACATATTCGCCGTCAAGTAAACGGCATCTTGATCTACACCCAGGTCGGGGAAGTCTGCCCACTGGTCGGTCTGCTGCGTCCCGTCCATGTCGGCATCAATCTTCCAAAAAAACCATCGTCCTGTCGGGTCAAAGGTTTCCGAAACAGCCAAGAAGAACCATGAATTCGGGGCACCAGACCCATCTAAGGCGACAGCGATGAACCGACCGCTGTATTGGTCGTAAAGGACGCGAGGGTCAAAGGTGAAGGTGGGATTGAGGGGGCTAAAGAACTGCTCTAATGCCATCTCCTGCAACTTTACCCCTGTCTTGGAAAAGACGCCGACAGAATCGTTGGTAAATTCCACCAGATGATTTGGTCCTGCCGCTCCGATAGTGTCAGGGGGAATGATATCTCGCCGTTGGATGATGCCTTGGAAGGTTTCTTGCAAGGTCGGTTGTTGGGCAGGGGGAGAGAAGAGAAGACGGCTTCCCCCAGACTGCTGCGAAGACGAAGGATGTTGCCGGCGCCAATTCTCCCACCCTGGTGGTTTAGGATAGGGCATAGCCCCTGAACGGGGTTGAAGGGGGGCTCTCTTCAAGTCTGCCCACGAAGCGACAGCAAAAGGGACCGTCTTTTGGCGCACTTGCACCCGCAATACTTGCTGCCCGCCACCAATCGCCACCCATTCTTGTCGGATATCGCCACTCTTATCACTGCCACTAAGAGGGGGTGATTGTGCCTCAACCATCAACCCCAACGCCATCACAAAAACGCCTAACCCTAACAGCCAACCTTGCCAGCGCCGCATAACTGACTCCTCCCCCTTGTCGGATGGCGAAGAGTTTTTTGCCTGCCTCATCGCCCCTTAAACCTGCCTCAGGGCATTTTCGCCGTCAAGACCAACCGTTCCCCCAACCAAACCAACAACCATCGCTCCCGCCGCTCCAGCCGCAAAGTCAGGGGCAAAAAACGAGGCATGGGAAGCATTGTCGCCCCGATAGGCTTGCCTTCAAACGATAACTGCAGGGAAAGGTGATGGGCAATCCGTTCCGCTTGAAGGGTGACGGGAACGCTACTAAGGCGAACACTTTGAGGCACGCCAACGGGTAACCCCGCAGGCAAAGTCAAAGAGACCGCTTCATGGGCGATCCAACCGTCGGTGACAAAAGGTTGCACTGCCCCACCCCTTTCGGGCGTCAATGGGAGAAGCGATGGCTCGCCCATCACCAACCAAATGCGTTGCAGTGTCATCAACGGTTTCGCCCATAAACCCACCTTGCCTTTCGGTGAAACTTGCGCCCGCACAAGGGGGATGCCGTTAAGATACCCGACGATTTCTGTCGGCGTCAATTGGATCGCCAAGCGATAAGGAGCGCCCCGCTGAAGCCAAAGGCGCTCGCGTGACAACAAGGTCGTTCGCCCTTGTCGCTGCCAAAGCAACGCCATCTCCACCGCCCCTTTCGTCGCTTCCTCAGGGCGCAGGCGCAGCAGACCGAACTCTTCTTCCGAACGCCACGCCCAAAGCAACCCTATCTCCTGCCCCTGCCAAAAAACATCGGCAACCCACCAACTGGGCAACGGCGCTTCCCCCAGCAAAGCGATGGCAGGTCGGTCGGAAAAACTTTGAAGCGACCAAACCCCCACCCCTAACCGCCACTGCCCCGACAGTGTGGGGAAAGGGCGGGGTGTATCGTCGGATGCCATCAAGGTGGCGCACCACCATCGGGCACCTCGCACCGACCGCACCATTGGCAACGGTTCGTCGCCCCGTTCCAACCACAAACCCACCTGCCCGATGGCGAAACGGTGGTCTTGACAAAAAACGAGCACTTCCCCGTCCAATCCCGCCCAGATTTGCCCGCCTGAACACCACACTTGCAACCGTTGCCAGTGGAAAGGCGAAAAATCGGCGGGTTCGTCCCAAAGGACTTGCTCCCGCCAACGCCCATCGCTCTCTCGCTCCACACAAACCAGTTGCAACCGCGCCTCGCTCCCCTCCCTTCGCCATCGCCACACATAACCGCCTTCTTCCCCAAAGTTGAAAGCCAACCCGATCGCCTGCCCTCCGTTCAAACGCACTTCGGCGGTTACGGTGAAGTCCGTGAGAAAGCCAAGGGAAGCCGACAAAGGGACAAATTGCTGTCGCTGAAGGTTCGTCGGCACGAAGGCGGTCTCGCCCTCGGGTGTCATCAGGGAGCGCCAATCCTTCGGCAATTGCCACGCCCCTTCGGGAGGGAAGGGCAAGGGGGCGAAAGTGGGCTGAGCCGCTACCCCTTCAGCGACGACCTGTTCTGTCGGTGGTAAGTCGGCGAAGGAGAAAGCGATAAGGCGGCGGCGAAAATATGCCGACCAGCGAAAATCCTCCCGCCGCACCACGACAAGTAAAGGCAAATTGCCCAGGGGTGGTAACAACTCGCTCCATCCAATCGGTTGCCCCTGCCATTGCCATTGACCTCGCAGCGGGTTCAACAAAAAAGTCAACCTCTGTCCGCCCCCGACGAACTGCCATGCCCCTTTGAGAAGCGTTTGCCCTCCTTCCGCCTGCCATGTCCCGTGACATTCAAAGGCGGACGCTGGCGCTTGTTGCATCGCACCCTCAACAATGTCCACCAAACTCCCTGACACCCAAAAAAGCCCAACAACCCAAAGACGACAAACCCATCGCATGGACGCCACAACGCCCTCACTTTAATGGAGTCATGGCTAACGCTGCCGACAAAAGTTGGGCACGGATGAGGGCGTTTGGAAACGCATGACGAGGATATGCGGAAGGAGGATAGGTTACATCGTGATTGGTAGCCACTCCAACAAGGATGAGCCACCTGACGCCCACTTCGTCTTTGCTGCTTCGCTGAAAAGCCTCTCTGCGTCGGCGAAGAGCGGCTATCAGCCGCAATAAGCCCATTACGGGTCGGGTTCTTCCTCCAGCAACTGATGTTGCATGGCGAACTTGACCATCTCCGCCCGTGTCTTGATGCCCAATTTGTCGGCGATGCGGCTGCGGTAAGTCTCCACCGTCTTGACGCTCAGCGACAGCCGCTCGGCAATTTGCTGGTTCGTGTAACCCAGTGCAATCAACCGCAAAACTTGCCACTCCCGCTCGCTCAATTTGGGCATCTTTGGGTCGCTTCGCCCGATGACCTTTTTGGCGACTTCAGGATGCAGGTAAACACTGCCGCGCATGACGGTGCGGATGGCGCGCACTAACTCATCGGCGGCGGCTCGCTTGACGACATAACCGTCCGCCCCGACTTGCAACATCCGCCGCAGGTAAGTCTCGTGCTCGTGGACGGTCAGGGCAATGACTTTGATTTCGGGATACATCCGCTTGATGACTTCCGTCGCCTCCAAGCCCGTCATGTCGGGCATGGAGATGTCCATCAGGACGACATTGGGACGAAGTTTATGGACGAGCCGCAGGGCTTCTTCTCCTGTCGCCGCTTCGCCGACGACTTCCATGTCGGGCGCACTTTGAAGCAGTGCCTTCAAGCCATCCCGCAAGATAGCGTGGTCATCGGCGATCAGCACGCGGATGCGTTCGGACGGTGGGGTGTTCGCGTTTTGTGGGCGTCTCATCGTCCATCACCTCCCGAAGGAGTTTGCCCAAGGGGAACTTCCAAAAAGACTTTCGTCCCCCGCTTGGGCTTTGACTCAACGGTCAACTTTCCCGAAAGCATTGCCGCCCGTTCCATCATCCCGACCAAACCCAGCCGTTTCATCTCGTCGGGATGGCGGAGCACGGAAGCCACATCAAAGCCGACCCCGTTGTCTTGCACGATGACTTGCAGCCGACCGTCTTGCCTTCGCATCACCACCTTCGCCCTTGTCGCTTTGGCATGTTTGGCGATGTTGGTCAGGGCTTCTTGGACGATGCGGTAGATGCCGATGGCGACATCGGAAGGCAACTCGCCATCGTCAAAGCCGTCCACTTCCATTTGGCAAGGGATGCCGAAGCGCTCTGACCAATCGCTGACCATCCGCTCTAACGCCGCTGTCAAGCCCAGTTCGTCCAGTGACGGTGGGCGCAACTCCCAAGCGATGTGATGCAGGTTGACGGCGATGTCATCGGCTAATTGGCGCAACCGTTCCACTCGTTCCTGTAACGATGGCTCGCTTAACTCTCGCCCCAGAAGTTGCAGTTGAATCAGCAATGCCGTCAGCAGTTGTCCCGTTTGGTCGTGCAATTCGTAAGCGATGCGTCGCCGTTCTTCTTCCTGCGCCGTCACGACTTTGTTGAGCAACAGCCCTCGCACCCGTTCCTTTTCCTGCAACTCCGCCAGCAGCCGGGCGTTTTTCAGCGTCACCGCCAAATGCTCGGCGACGGCGTTGAGAAAGGCTTGGTCATCGTCGCTGAAAGCGCTGGGCTTGTCGGCGGCGACGAAAAGCAAACCCAACAGGACGCCATCCAGCACGATGGGCGTCCCGATAAAACTGCGAAAACCTTTGTGCCAAAGCCATCGCTCAAAAGGCGTTCTGGGCGAGACGAGTTCATCCATCCGCACGGGGCGGTGTTCTCGCACGCACGGCAAAAGGGGCGTCCGCGCAGCGGCGATGGGGCGCTGTCGCCAGCGCTGATGCAATTGGCTCAATCGGCTTCCTTGTGTTGCGGCGCAACCGCTGAAGGTGTCGTCGGTAGGGCGGTAAAGGCAAATGGAGACTTCGGCGAAGGGCAAAACTTTTTGCACCCCTCGCAACGCTGCCTCAAGAATTTGGCGTTCATCGGTCAAACGATTGAGGGTGCCGAGCAAGTCGTTGAGTTGTTTCAGTCGTTCCGCTTGCCGCACCCGTTCCGTCAGCATCGCCCGTTCAATGGCTGCCGCCGCTTGCGCCGCCAAAAGTGACGCCAACTCTTCGTCCCGCTGGGTGAACTCTCGCCCACCTTGCTTTTCGGTCATGTAAAGGCGACCGTAAGGTTTGCCGTTAACGACGATGGGCACCCCCAGAAACGAACGCATGATGGGATGGTGAGGCGGGAAGCCCCACGCCTTGGGATGTTTGCGGACATCCCGAAGCCGCAAGACTTTGCCCTCTTGAATGATCAGCCCCAAAACGCCCCGCCCCTTCGGGTATTCGCCGATGCGGTCTGCCTCTTCCTTGCTCATGCCTGAAAAGACGAAGTGAGCGATTTGCCCCTCGTCGTTGAGCACCGCCAGCGCCGCATAACGGGCACCGATAACATAGCGAGCCGTCTCTACGATGCGTTGAAGCAAGTCATCCAGCGACAGGTCAAAACGCAACAGGAAACCTGACTTCAGCAACATCGCTATCTGGTCTTGCGCCATCGTCTCTCACCCCTTGAGACTGTCGGGATTGTCGCTGCGGACGGAGCCATCGTCTGTCGGGAAAATCCCGACAGCCTTTCCCCGCCAGTTTGCCATCGTGAAAGGCAGCAACACCTTGCGACGGAGGTGACAGGACGATGGATTTCAATCAACGACCCTTCACCGTCATTTGGGAGATGACAAGGGCGTGCGATTTGGTGTGCCTACACTGCCGCGCTGATGCCATCCCTAATCGCCACCCCTTTGAGTTGACGACTCAGGAAGCCTTTCGTTTGGTGGCGATGATCAAGGAGTTCGGCAAACCTTATCCGCTCCTCATCCTGACGGGTGGTGACCCGATGAAGCGCCCTGACCTCTTTGACATCGTGGCGTTTGCGACGGAGCAAGGTTTGCGCGTCGCCATGACACCTTCCGCCACGCCCCTCGCCACCAAAGAGGCGGTCCGACGCCTCGCTGAAGCAGGTTTGGTGCGATTAGCCCTCAGCCTTGACGGCAGCACCCCTGAGGTGCACGATGGCTTTCGGGGCGTTTCGGGTTCTTTCGCTCACACCTTGCGCCTCTTGGATTGGTGTCGGGAGTTCGGGATTGAGACGCAAATCCACACGACCGTCACCCGCCATAGCCTTGACGATTTGCCCCGCATCGCCGAAATGATCGCCGATTGGGATATCAAGTTGTGGGCACTCTTTTTCCTGATCGCTGTCGGACGCGCTGCCCGACCCGAAATGCGCCGCCTGAACATTTCCCCTTACGACTTTGAGCGGGTTTTTCATTGGCTTTACGACCTGAGCAAATCCGCCCCCTACGACATCACGCCCCGCGAGGGCTACCACTATCGGCGCGTCCTGTTGCAGCGACGGGCGCAAGAGTTGGGCGTTCCCGTTGAGGAGTTGCTGCGACAAGTGACCGAACAAGCGATGCGTCCGACCGACCTTTTGCCATCGCTTCATCGCCCCAAAATCGTCCGAGCGCCGCTGGGCGTCAACGATGGCAAGGGTGTCGTTTTCATCTCCCATGTCGGTGTCGTGCAACCCAGTGGCTTTTTGCCGTTGGGAGCGGGCAACATCCGTCAGCGCCCTCTGGCGGACATCTACCGCAACGCGCCCCTCTTCCGCCAGTTGCGCAATCCCGATTTGCTGAAGGGAAAATGTGGCGTTTGCGAATTTCGGCACATCTGCGGTGGCAGCCGAGCCCGCGCTTATGCCATCACGGGCGATTACTTGCGCAGTGACCCCTACTGCATTTACCGACCTAAAGCCCTCCAAAAGCCGCGCCCAGCGACAGCGCTTTGCGGTTGACTTTTTCGGGATTTCCCCGACAGACAACTTTTCGCCGCCATGCTATAACACCAAGGCGAAAGGAGGAGACCACGATGCGCAGGTTGATGGGCAACCCGCGATGGTTGGTGGCAATGGGCATTGCGTTGGGGCTGACATTGACGGTGGCGATGGGTCTGGTCAGTCAGGAGACAGCGGCACCATCGCGGTTGCCCCGCCTGCGCGGGCGTTGTCAAGTCTGCCATCGCACAGAAACGGCTGAGTGGCTTCAATCGGCTCACGCCAAAGCGTGGACGAGCGACGCCTTCGCTGCCCTCACCGCTAACCGCACCCGCAAAGAATGTCTGCCTTGCCATGCTCCCGACCGCATCTTGGTGACGGGTTTTGGCAAAGAGCCGTCTTTGCGCGACGAGTTGCCAGAACACGGCGTGGATTGTGTCGCCTGTCACGAAGATGCCAATGGCGCCCATCACGGCACCCTCGGCACTGTCACCGACAAACATCCGACGGTCAAAAACGAACGGTTCGGGACGGTGGAACAATGCGCCACCTGTCACGCTAAATTCGGGACGGTGGACGAGTTCAAAGGGACGAAATGGGCAAGTGACCCCAAATCTTGCGTCACTTGCCACCTGCCGACGACGAAACGCCCCATCGCTTTGGATTCACCCGAACGCCCCGCTCATGTCCACACCTTTAAAGGCGCCGACCCCGAAATGTTCCGCAAGGGCGTGAAAGTGGAGACGAATGTCAGCGGAGACCGATTGACGGTGCGATTGACGAGCGCGGAAGTCGGTCACAATTTCCCGACAGGCATTAACACCATCGTCGCCATCGTGGATGTGCAAATCGTCAGCGACGGGAAAGTCATCGCCAAACATCAAACCCTTCTCGCCGACGATCGGGAGCGAGGCGGCTCGGACACTCGCCTAAAGCCCGGCGAGACACGGGAAATCGTCGTCCCACTTCAGGGAGCAAAAGGCGAAGCCGTCATCCGAATCTTGCACAAGCCCCTTCGCGATTTGCCCGACGAAAAAGCGACGGTGCTTTTTGAGACGAAAATGCCCGTTCCGTAAGTCGCTGCGAAGGAGGCATGGACATGGGAAGGTGGCGTTTTTGTGCGGTGATGCTGTCGCTCCTTTGGGCGTTGGCGATCGTGGCGAGCAAGGACAAGACGAAGCTGTCCCCCTTCCCGCTGAACCTCTTTGCTCAAGCAAAACCCGAAGATTTCATCGGCGACAAAGAGTGCGCCCGGTGCCATCGCCCCTTCGCCGAAAGTTTTTCCCGCTCCCCTCACGCCCTTTATGTCCGCGACCCCAAGTTGCCCCTTGACAAACGCGGTTGCGAATCCTGTCATGGTCCTGGCGAAATTCACCTCGTGGAAGTCAAGGACTTGACGAAAGTTGTCAGTTTCCGCAAAGCCTCGCCAAAAGCCATCGCCCTCGCTTGCCTTCGCTGCCACGCCGACACGATGCGCCTGAGCCAATGGCATCGCACTTCCCACGCTCAAGCCGATGTCGCTTGCACCGATTGCCACCAAATTCATCGGGACGAGGGACGGGGGACGAAGGACGAGAAAAAGCCCGACAGCAATTTCGTTTTGCGCCCGCTTTTTGTGACGGCACCTGAGCCGAAGCGATTGTTGAAAGGGGACGAAGGGACGCTGTGCGGTTCGTGCCACCAAAAAGAGGTCAGCGAATTTCGCCTCAACTTCCACCATCCCATCCCTGAAGGGCGAATGGTCTGCAGCGATTGCCACGATGTCCATCCCAGCAAAGCGAACCGCAAAAAGGTGCCAGTCGTCAAGGCAATGTGTGTCACCTGCCATGCCGATAAGGTTGGTCCCTTCGCCTTTGAGCACGACCCCGTTGCAGGTTGGACGGGAGACGGCTGCACCGAATGCCATCGCCCCCACGGCTCTCCTAACCCCCGCCTTTTGAAAGCCTTCTCACGAGGTTTGTGCAACCAATGCCACACCGACAAGGGCAACGACCACTACCCTGGGCGAAGTTGCTGGGAGGCAGGCTGTCATGGGGCGGTGCATGGCTCCAACAGCGATGTTTGGCTGCGTCAGCCATGACCTATGGGACAACGCCGAGGGCGGAAAGGAGCGTCGGCAAATCGTGGTCAACCAATTGCCTGAGCAAAGTCGGGCTTGGATGCACGCCCTCATAACGGGCGTTGCGGCTGGCAAGTTCCAAGCGCCGATAGGGATGCCAAAGGTGCGGAAGGAACTGACGCAAGTAAATGCCTCGCTCGCGATGGGACTGGCTGTGCAAGCCCCGTTGAGCCAGCCACGCTTCCACCGCATGGACAGCGGCGTAAAAAGCGACCGTCACCGCCCAATCGGGATAGGGCGTGTCGGGAGCGTAGAAACCCCGCAGGAAAGCGAGGTTGTGCTGCAGTTGCGCCAGGTGAACCCTCTCCGTCGGCATCCCTTAACCCCTCCGAAACAAGAAGCGGGCGGCAGGCGACAAAAATTCGTCCAACGGTTTCCCTTGACGGATCAGGATGTGGAAGCCGGGCGCTCCTGTCTCCTTCCCTTGCGCTATCAAGTCGTCCAGCAATCGCCCTTCCTGCTCAACGATGGCATCCACTGCTGCATCGTCCCATTCGGCGAGCACCGTCCAAACTTCCCAACCTTCATCGCCAGCGGCGAGCAAGATGGCTTCCACTTCGGGCAATTCCTTCACTTGAGCGACGAACCGCTCAAGGGCTTCCCGAACGCCCTTGCGCCGCAACACCGCAGGGACTTTCACGGCTGCCTCACCTCATCGGCTATTTTGCTGCCATCGCTGTCATCCCAAACAAAATTGGGTGGTGATGGACGATGCGCTTTGGGCTGACGACTTGGCTGATAAGCCTTGCGGTGTCCATCGCTTTCGCCCAGTCATCCGAAATGGACATCGGGTTGGGCATTTGGTCATTGGACGGCAACGAACACAAATTGCGCCAATATGCGACGCCTGCCAAAGGGTTGCTTTTGAACCTCTTTCGCTACACTTTGCCCTCCCTCAGCGACCGAAGTGGTTGGCTCACCTTCAAAGGCACGGAGCGCAACGATTACCGAACCGAAGGTAACCTCACTCTCTTGTTCGGTCGGTCTCAGTGGGAGATGTCGGTGAGCCGCTATCGTTTCTTTGACACGACCCCAACCATCATCCCGTCCAGCACCCGCGCCCTTCGGGAAGCAGCGACGAAGTTTTTGCCCACACAAAATTTCGCCATCGCTCTTCGTTACAGCATGGACCAGCAAGACCATTTCTTTGAAGCCCCCAAATTGCCCCTGCGACAGCGGACGCGCTTTTGGGATGCCGTCGCTGAGGGCAAATTGGGCGACGGGCAAATCCGTCTGGGTTACACGGACTTTCGCTACTTTGACCGAACGGATATTCGCCCCGACACGACCATCCGACGATGGTATGTCAACTACTTGTGGATGCCCGATGAGCGAATGGGTTGGGAAGCCAGTTTTCACCGCTTCACCATCCAACAACCTTTCCGCCCAAACAGCGACGGGCAGGCATTGGCGATCAGCGGCGATTGGTCGCTCTCATCGGTGACCGACATCACCTTGCTGCTACGGAGAGACAAATGGGATTTGCCTGTCGTGCAAAACGCACTGGTTCGGGAGCGACGGTTGGCTATTGCCCGCTTCGTTCACCGTTGGCAGGGATGGACGCTGCAATTGGGTTTTCGGCAGCAGGAAAATGAGCGGGTGCGCAAAGACCAAAGTTTCGTGGATGTGCCCCGATGGCGGGCGATAGAACTGCGACTGTCAGGACGCCTCGTCCCCCATTGGCGGCTCACCCTGCGGGGCGATTGGCAGCACTTGACCCATCTGCCGACGATGGGCACAACCGACCCACGCCAACTCTTTTGGGACGACCGTCGGTTTCTGCAACTGCGGTTGGAAGGTGGTTCGCCTTCCTTAAACGGCTATCTGGCATTGAACCGACGCCGTTGGGGAAACGAAGGGCGAGCCGTCAAGATGATAACGGATGCCTTGACTTTAGGTGGGACTTGGCAGGTTTGCACCCGTTTGAACCTTTTCGCCGAATATGCTTATGAAGCGTGGCGGGCGAAGAGCGAGATGACGGCGTTCCCGACGCTGGACAACTTTTTGCCCAACAGCCGCCTGACAAGCCTCGGGTTGAACTGGGCGATTGACCGTCGCAATTTCCTTTCCCTTGCCTTCACTGAGTTGGCGACCGCCAACGACAACCCGCTACTTTTGCGGGACGGCAACTATCTGGGACGCTTTTTGACAGGGGTTTGGCGTCATCGCTTCCCCGCTGGCTACGAACTCGCCTTGACCGTTGCCCCTTGGCGCTATCGCGACCGAGTCGTAAATTGGATGGACTACGAGGCGATGATTGTGATGATTTCAGGGATGGCTCGGTTCTGAGGAAAGGTGCGACCTTGAGGCGAATTCAGGCGTCGGGAACAGAGAGCGTCACAGCATTTTCAGCAAAACGGGCAGTGAGGGTTGCTCCAAGCGATTGCATGAACAGTGTCCCAAGCAAAGGCGTCCCCGCTTCCGTAACGAGGCAAACGGTCGGAAATTCACGGTCACCGATGACAACGGTGACAGCAAAGGCGAAAAAGTGTCTGATGGTCCCGTCTGCCAATTCGGCAGGGCGAAAATCCACTAACTCCAAACCGAGGGGCACTGCGATGGAAACGGGTAAAGCCAATGCCCATGTGAACCCACTATCCACCATCGCTTCAATTGTAGTTTCGCCTCTCATTCCACGAACAGTCACGGTTAGCCACATTTGCCCATTTTCGTCCATTCGCCCCTGCAGTTCCATCACTCTCACCTCGTCACAATTTGCCTGCAGCCCGATAGCCGACCCTCATCATGTAGAAGACCTTGCCTGGATGACGCTCACGAAGTGCTCGGTCGGCTTCCCAATCGGTTTTCCCCAACGCGTAATCTCCCGTCTCTGGGTCAATGGCGATGAACCAGCCTTTGTATTGGGGCAAAAGTTGGTCTTTGAGCCGCTCGTAAATCGCCCGTCCCTTCTCGGCAAACTCGTTCCAATCAATTTGCGGGATGTTCAACTTCTGCAACTCCGCCATCCTCGTTCACCTCCGAGCGAAAGTCTGGCACAAAAGCGGGGGGCTTACGAAGTCGGGACTGAAAGGGAAACCGAGCCATCGGCGAAGCCGACGGAAAGGTGTCCTTCCAGCGTCTGCAGAAGCGCCGTGCCAATTAATGGCGCTCCCCGCTCCGTGACGATGATGTCAACGGGAATTTCTAACTCACCAAAGACAATCGTGGCAGCGAAAAGAAAGAAAGTCTGGAGGCGACCAGCGGCGAGTTCCAAAGGGATAGAACTGGTCAGTTCCAAACCTAACGGGGCAGCAATCTCTATAGGCAAAGCCATCGTCTCCGTGAAACCCAGATCAATCACCGCCTCTATCGTCGCCTCCCCACGATTACCCCTCACTGTGATGGGCAACCATGCCCTCCCATGTTCGTCCAACCGACCCGTCACTTCCATCGCTCCTCACCTCACAACTTGCCCGCTGCCCTGTAACCGACGCGCATGATGAAAAACACCTTGCCCGGATGGCGCTGCTGCAGAGCGATACGGGCTTGAGTTGTTGTCCGCCCCAGCGCATAATCGCCGCTTTCAGGTTCAATGGCGATCATCCAGCCTTTGTATTGGGGCAAAAGTTGGGGCTTGAGTCGCTCGTAGATGGCTTTCGCCTTCTCAACGAACTCGTCCCAGTCAATTTGCGGGACAGTGATGCGCTCTATCTCTTTCGCCATCGCTTTTCACCTCCGCCACAAAGTGTGGCGCGTGAAAAACCCCTTCAAAGCATTCAAAGTTTCCCCGACAGCGTTCCGCAAAAGTTGTTGCCAATTTGTCATCGGGAGCAAAAGATGACTTCGCAAGGGGGGACGGAGCGATGCAAAAGCGATGGCTCGTCGTTTCGCTGGCAGGCATAGCAGCGGTGATGGCAGCAACTTTGCTCGCCCTTTACGGCTGTGGCGGGGGCGGCGGACCGTTGCGCCCACCCGCTCCCACAGCGCCTCCTTCCCCGTCGGCAGAGTTTGTCGCCCTTTTGCCCGAAGGACAACGCAACGCCACTTTCGTCGGCACCGACCAATGTGCCAAGTGCCATCAAGATTTCCATGCCAAATGGCTAAAGGGACGCCATTCCCAAGTCGATGTCGGCTGCGAGCGATGTCATGGTCCTGGCAGCGAGCATGTCAAAGCCCCCAGCGAAAACAACATCCTAACTTATCCCAACATCACCCGTTCCGTCGTCTGTGGTCAATGTCACGGTCAGCAGTTTGATGAGTTCCGTCAATCCGCTCACGCCAAAATGGTGGACGAATTGGCAGACAACAATTTCGTCAGTTCTAACCCTCGCCTTTATGTCGCCGTTTGCTACCGCTGCCACAGCGCTCCCTTCCGCATGCAATTGGTGGACGAACCGCTTTCAGAAGGCGTTTCGCCCGACCAGATTGACGCCAAAATCAACGCCTTGTCCAATGACCAATTGCTCGCTTATCTGCCTGTCAGTCACGAGACGGCGACTTGTGCGACTTGCCACACGGCTCACTCTGTCAAACCCCGATATGCTCGCTTTAACACTGACACCGCTCCCATCGCCCCAGGCACCCCGCCGAAATTGCATACGACTTTCAACCACACTTGCGCCACTTGTCACAACGGGCGAGGGGCGAACCCATCCGACCAAGCGTTGCAAACAGGCACCGCTCGTCCCAACATGCACGAAAGCAACCAATTCAACATGCTGATGGGCATCGGGGGCGTGGAGAGCGACAGCGGTGGGCAAGACCCCAGTTTGCCGATGTCCATCCGCCGCATGGCTCATGCGGAAGCACCTAACCAATGCGTCCACTGCCACATGCCTGACAACCGCCATACCTTCACCGTCAGTTACGATAAGGGTTGTGCCCCTTGCCACACACCCGCTGACGCATCGGCTCGGGCGGGTGCGGTGAAGGATGAAATCCAGTTGGCGCTCTTCGCTTTGAGGGCGCGCCTTCGGAATTGGGCACAGCAAACTTTCGGCGATCCCGATTTGTGGGATTACACCGCTTTGATCGCCGAATTGGGCAAGACAGCACCGCCCCAAAATCAAGTCCCCATTGAAGTCAAGCGAGCCCGTCACAACTACTACTTTGTCTTGCGCGATGCCAGTTTCGGCATCCACAATGCCCCTTACGCCCGTCACCTCCTCACCATCGCCAACCGCCAACTGGACGCTATTGGCGTCCCTCGTATTGCACCGCAAGTTCTCAGCCGTCTGCGGCGTCAGGAAATTCAAGCCGTGCTGCGGTCGGATTTGCAACGCCTCAAGGCGGTGGATTGGCGGTCGTGGTGAGACAAATGCCATCAAAGGGAGGCGAAAAAACGATGACAGCGCCAACACGACGGGCGTTAGAAAGTCGTCAGCTCCATTTGCGCTTGACAGTGGACGAACTGCCCTGGTTGGTTCGGGAGGTGAGCCGGCGAGCCCTCTTGGGCTATTTAGGGCGCGAGCCGACGGATGACGAAATTACCGCCGCCATGCCAGAAGTTAAGAGGCTGCTTCGGCAAGTCGTTACCGCTTACGACTTGTGCGGACTGACGACGCTTTGTTGGGAAGCCGAAGAGATTGACCCTTGGCAAGAGTTGGAGGAAACCATAAGCCCGTGAAAGGCACGGAAAGAGTGTTCGGGGAAACCTGCCTTGAAGGCTCCATCAGCACGATGGAAACTTCTTTTGGGTGACATAGCATGCTGGCAGGTTCGTAAGAGCGCCATCGTGAGGATGTGATGGCATTGCCTGTCAGGCAAAAACTTTTTGATCAATCAAAGTTTCCCTGACAGCGGGACCTTTCCGGCTCGGCAATTTTGTAACTTGATGGCTGCTGCCAATTTCCAAATCCGAGTGCTTATCGTGAGCCCTGCGAGGTGAAAGGGATGGCGGAAAAGGTGGCGCTGCGTCCGTGCCAGGAGATTTCCAGAGCCATCGCTGAAGCGCTGGCGGCGATGGACAATCAGCCCAGCGACGAATTGGTGCTGAAGCGCAACTACATTGAGCGACTGAAGCGGGAGAAAAACCCCGAAGCCATCGTCGCCGAGTTGCCCCAACTGGCAAGTTGCGACTACCAAGCCATCCCTGAAGATGACATCGTTCGGTTGCACTGGTGGGGCATCTTCCACGACAAACCCAAAGTCGGCTATTTCTGCCTGCGCATTAAGTGCCCTGGCGGGATTGTCAAGCCAGCACAATTGCGAGGTGTCGGGGAACTTTCGGTGAGTTACGGGCAAAACTATGTGGAGTTGACGACCCGCCAAAACTTTCAACTGCACCATGTCCACTTGACACAACTTCCCGAAGTTTTTGACCGCATTCACGCTTTGGGTTTGACGACGAAAGGCGGTTGCGGCGACACCGTTCGCAACATTACGGGTTGCCCTGTCGCAGGGCTTGACCCTCACGAACTTTTTGACCCGACACCCATCCTCCTTGAAGCGGCACAACTGTTTGACCGCACGCCCGAATACAGCGATTTGCCCAGAAAACACAAAATCACCATCAGCACTTGCCCCTTCTGGTGCACAGCACCCGAAATCAACTGCGTCGCTCTGGTCGGAGCGGAAAAGGACGGTCGGAAAGGCTTCACCGTTTTGGTCGGTGGCGGTTTGGCATCTACGCCGAGGTTGGCGAAACCGTTAGGCGTGTTCATAGAACCGCAAGATGCCATCCCTGTTATGGTCGCCATCTTGGAGTTATGGCGGACGAACAAGCGCTACCGAGTCTCCCGCGTCAAAGCCCGCTTCAAGTTCATGGTGGACGACTATGGACAAGAGCGCATCCGCCAGATGATTGAACAAGCGTTAGGGCGACGGTTGGAAGATTACCCACAAACGCCAAGACCTATCGGCTTCACAAACCACATGGGAATTCACGAGCAGAAGGGACGCAGGGCGCGGGACGGGGGACGGGTTTACTACATCGGAGTGCCTGTTTTGGCGGGGCAAATGAAGGGGGCGGATTTGATTGCGTTGGCGGATTGGCTTGAAAGTTTTGGCGGCGATTTCCGCATCACCCGCCAGCAAAACTTCATCTTGACCAATGTGCCTGAAAGCAAACTTGACGACACGCTCGCCCTCTTGCGAGAACTCGGCTATTCGCCGTTCACTTGCCCGCTTGTTGCCAACGGCATCGCTTGCACGGGCGATCCCTTCTGCAACTACGCCGTGACCGATGCCAAAGGGCATTTGAAGGAAGTCATCGCTCACTTGCGTTCCGTTTTCGGTGACGAAATCTGGCAGCAAATTCGGTTGACCTTGCACATGGACGGTTGCCCTCATGCGTGCGCTCAGCATTGGGTCGGCGACATCGGGTTGCAAGGGACGGCGGCGACGCTACCCGACGGCACAAAGCAGGAGGGCTTTGACATCATCTTGGGCGGCGGCATCGGAGAAATGCCGCGCATCGGAAGGCAAGTCATTCGGCGCGTTCCTGCCCACGAGGTCAAATTCGTCGTGGAGCGATTGGTGCGGGCATATTTGCAAGAGCGAAAAGACGGCGAAACTTTCCAGCAATGGTGCTTGCGAGTGGGCGACGAACACTTGAGAGCCATCGCCGCCGCGCCTGCCACCCTCGCCAATCGTTAACTGCTGTCGTCTCGCTGTCGCAACCGTTGCCGCCTTGTCGTGGCTGTTAGCCACTCCAACAACTTCCGACCTGCCTATCTGCCCATTGCCCATCTGCCTGCTGTCTTCAACGGCGAACTTCCAACGGGATGCCTTTTTGCCGATGGCAATCGTCGCACTGGTGGGGCTGGTGACAAGTTGTGCAATAGGCATGGGCATTGTTGCCGAATTGGCGGAACTCTTTGGCATGGCTGACGGAGGCGTAGTCGGGGGCGTCATGGGAGACAGGTGGGGCATCGGCATGGCATTTGGCGCAGAAGTTTTGGTCGTGGCAATTTTGGCAAGTGGACGGTTGAGCCCTTGTCGCTTCGGTGTGGTGCACCGCAAAACCTTTTGGATGGGGCATGGGCAAACCGTGACAGCGGTCGCAACCGTTTCGCCCGTGACATGCAATGCATCGTCGTTCGCCCCCTGAAAATTGTTTGCCGTGTGCCTTCCGAAATTCTGCGGTGTGGTCAGCGGGCAAGATGTCAGAACGCTGATGGCAACGGTCGCAAAGGGTTAACGGCTCTGCTTTCAGCATCCCACCAACCGTCCCGTCGTGGGCGTCGTGGCAGGCGGCGCATTGCGTTTTGTCAAGGGGATGATGTTCACCCTGTCGGGCTTTTTGGGTGATGTCGGCATGACAGCGCAGGCAGAGGGACGAGGAGTTGGCTTTTAGCATCCATCGGCGTTGGACGGGCAGGTGCACTTCGTGGCAATCGGTGCAAGCGGGCAATCGGCGCTTTCCCTTGCCACTCGTTCCCATTTCCCGCCCACCTACCTGTCTATTGCCCATTTGCCTACTGCCTATCTGCCTGCCGCTATGGGGGCTGGCGTGCCATTTATCGGTGGTGACCGTTTGGTGGCATTGCAGGCAAATAGCGTTTTGCTCCGCCACTGACAACTTTTCCCACGCCACGATGTAGCCTTTGCGGGCGACGACATGGAGGCTACCAGGTCCGTGACAGGCTTCGCAGCCTTGCGAGTGGGTGGGCAACTTAGCGTCCAACATCCATTGGCTGTGGGGCAAGGAAGCCCAAACGCGGGCAACTTCATGGTGGCACTCCATGCAAACTTGACTGCCGACATATCGGGCGTTCCATCGCCGCAGCGCCGACGGAACTTTTTGCTCCGCCACCATCACTGCCGTTAGCGCCAACGCTAACAATCCCGCCACGAAAGGCAACCCTTTCACCCATCTCCTCCGACGCCGTTGCTCCTTCATCGTTCGCTACCCTTTCGTTGCTTTTCTCGCCATATCGTTTTTTTTTGTCGTGTCACTTTTCTGTCGTGGCTGTTTTTGTTTTGGTTGTTTTCGTCGTGGCTGATAGCCACTCCAACAACTTCCAGCCAGCCTGCCTACCTACTGCCTATTTGCCTACTGCCTTCCTTCGTGCCTGACAGCCGTTTCAGCAAGTTCGCCTGTTGCTAATCGCCATTCGCTATTTGTCGGTCGCTGCCGTTTCCCATCCGTTCCTGCGCTTCCAGTGGGTGCTCTTCCAACCAGTGGCGCAACGAAATTTTGCCCGTCAGCCATGCAGGGTTCATCGGGAAGATGCCGGGCTTGAAGTGCACATGGTAAAGATGCCAAAGGATGATGGTCAAGAAAGCCAGCAAGGCTTCGTAACTGTGCACCAGCCGTGCGATGTGCCAGACCCAAAGGGGCAAGATGGTGAGGGCTTGCGCTTCAAACCAAAGCGCCAAACCTGTCAAGACCATGACCGTCGTGCCCCACACGACGGCGTAATACTCCAACTTCTCAACCCAGTTAAACCGCCCAAATTGGGGCTTCTCGTCGCTCAACCCGAAGTAGCAGCGAAGCATTTGCCCGATGTCGGCAAAGTCTTTGCGCGTCCAACGCAGGTGACGCAATTGCTCCCGCCCGCGTGGCGTCAGCAAATAGGCGATATGCCAAACCATTAAGCCCATGAGCAAGATGGCGCCAAAGCGGTGCAAGAGGCTGCGCCATTGGGCGCTGCCGGGAAAACTGAGCAACCGTTGTGCCCAGCCCGCTTCGGGGTAACGGAGGGGCATCCCTGAGATGACCAACAAGGTGAAGGCAATCACAAGCACAAGGTGTTGCAACCGCTCGTTCAAGGTGAGCCGTTCCACATACTCACGCCCTAACGGATCGTCGGGACGAAAGCGGGAAACGGCGTGGCTGGGGCGTCCCTTGAGGTAGTTACGGATGTCCAGAGCGATGTAGAGGGCGAAGAAAGTCATCAGCCCGATGATGAACCACTGGTAAAGCATCTTGACAAGCCAGTAAGCAGGGCTTTCGGTGCGGGTGCCCGCAAAATGCACTTTCCCGAACGCCACGCCCTTACCGATGCCAGGGTGACAGCGCCCGCAAGTTTTGGGCAAGTTGTTGGGGTGAACGGGGGAGCGGGGGTCAGAGGAGGGAAGGATGTTGTGGGCGCCATGACAGGAAGCGCAATGTGCCACTTCGGTGATGCCATAGCGGTTGAGGATGCCGTGATAACTGGTGCGGTAAGTAGCGAGGCGTAAGGTCGGCAACCCTAACCGCCGTTGCAAGCGTTGGTTTTCGTGGCATTTAGAACAAGTGGCGACGATATGTTGCGGGTGAACCAACGAGGTTGGGTCTTGGGGGCTGCGGATGGCGTGCTCGCCGTGACAATCGGTGCAAACAGGGGCTTCCTTGACACCGCTTGCCCACGCCTGCCCGTGGACGCTTTGTCGCCATCCCCGAAAAATCCGCTGGTGGCATTGACCGCAAGTTTCGGGGACTTTTGGGTGAGCGACTTTAGCGTTGGGGTCGGTGGCGGGGCGGATACCATGAACGCCATGACAATCGGTGCAGACAGCAGGCGGTTTGCCCGGCGCCGATTTCCTCCCGACCACTCCTTTGCGCAGCAATTGTCCATGAACGCTCCGCTCGTAGTAAAACAGCGTTTCGCCCTTCGGGATTTGATGCCATTCCACCAACCCCGCATCGCTGTGACAGCGGGAGCAAGTGGACGGGATGTTGTGGCGGTTGACATGCGAGCGAGGGTTTCTGGCGGGCAAGATGTCATGGTGCCCGTGACAATCGGCGCAACGGGGCGCATGGGGGTCGCCGCGAGCCACCGCCTTGCCGTGAACGCTGTCAGCGTAGGACTTGAAGAGGACAACTTTGAAAGGAGGCGCTTGGGGCAATTGACGCTCTAAATGGCAACGCCCGCACTCTACCTTTTGGGTGTGGCGAGGGTGGGGCAGTTGCATCGGGTTGATGTCGCTGTGGCAATGGGTGCAACGGAGTTTGCCGTGCACGGAGTGGCGAAAAACTTGCTCATCCACAAAGACACTTCGCTTGCGCCCCCAAAGGTCGTAACCGACAAGGTGCGGGTCGGCGTGACACTTTTGACACGCTCGGATTTCGCGCTCCCGCAGCAAAGGCGTTGAAGGAAGTCGCTTTTGACCTTCACCCGTCGCCAACAACGCAATGACCTGCGCCGCAAGGAAGAGCAAAGTCAGCCAGTGCCACGATCGTCTCATGCCTTTCACCGAAAAACATCCCAGCACGGCAAGGCAAAAAGCGCTGTCATGGAAAACCCTGACACTTCACCTTTCGCTCCTCGCCGACTTTTGGCGTTGCGGCTGCCGTTTTGTTCTGTCGCGGCTGATAGCCGCTCCAACAGCGCACTTTTCGCTACTCTCTGCTCGCTGCCGTTGTTGGTGGGACGGTTTGAGGGATAAAGTCCGTCGGCGCGTTAGGGACGCTGTAATCGTAAGCCCATCGGTAAACCGTCGGCAATTCCGCACCCCAGTTGCCGTGAGGGGGCGGTGAACTTGTCTGCCACTCCAAAGTCGTTGCCCTCCAAGGGTTGTCGCCCGCCTTCTCACCCCGCCACAAACTCCAGAAGAAGTTCACGACAAACAGCAATTGAGCGGCGATGAGGATGAAAGCGGCGACGCTGATGAAGGTGTTCAATGGAAGGAACGGCTTGAGGAACTCCACTTCTGTGAAGGCATAGTAGCGCCGAGGCATGCCTGTCAAACCCAGCCAATGCATCGGGATGAAAACAGCGTAAACACCCAGCAAACTCAGCCAAAAGTGCCATTTGCCCAACCGTTCGTTCATCATCCGCCCGAACATCTTCGGAAACCAAAAGTAGGTCGCTGCGTAGATGGCGAAGAGGACGCTGCTGGCCATGATGGTGTGGAAGTGCCCGACGACATAGTAGGTGTCATGCAGGTGCAAATCGTTGGCAGCCACGCCCAAACTCAATCCGCCAAATCCACCGATGGTCACCAGCGACAGAAAGCCGAGGGCGAAAAGCATCGGCGTCGTAAACCGAAAACTGCCGCCCCAAAGAGTGCCTGCCAAGCAGAGCAAAATCGTCGCAAAGGGCACGCTAACAAGGACGGTCAACAGCGAGAAGGGCAATGCAAGGTAAGGGTTCATCCCACTGACAAACTGATGGTGTGCCCAGACGATACAACTGAGGAAGGCAAGCCCAAGCGCCCCAAAGACCGCCAACCGATAGGCGAAGAAGGGTTTGCGGGCGAAACAGGCGAGGATGTCGCCGACAAAACCCAAAGCGGGCAAGGCGAGGATGTAAACTTCGGGATGACCGAGGAACCAGAAGAAGTGCTGCCAAAGCAACGGGTTGCCTCCTTCCCGTCCGATCAATCGTCCCGCCACATGGAGCGTCGGCAGGTAGAAACTGGTGCCCAAATGGCGGTCACAGAGCAGCAAGATGGCACCCGCCGTCAAGACAGGGAAAGTCAACAAGCCCAAGATGGCAGCGAGGAAGAGCCCCCAAACGGTGAAGGGCAACCGAAACATTGTCATGCCCTTCGTCCGTAAGTTCAACACCGTCGTGATGTAGTTGAGCGAGCCCATCAGTGAACTGACGATGAAAACCGCCATCCCCAAAAGCCAAAGGGTTTGCCCCAAGCCCGAACCTGGGATGAGGTCTTTGAGGGCGCTGAGAGGCGGGTAAGCCGTCCAACCCGCCGCTGCCGCCCCACCTTCCACGAAGAAACTCGCCAACATGATCAAGCACGATAGCAAAAAGACCCAGTAACTCAACCCGTTCAAAAACGGAAACGCCATATCGCGAGCACCAATTTGCAGCGGGATGAGGAAGTTGCCGAAGCCACCTGTCAAAATCGCCGTCTGGAAAAAGAAGACCATAAAAGTGCCGTGCATCGTGATGAGCGCCAAGTAAAACTCAGGTTTGAGAATGCCCCCTTCCGCCCCATGCGGGAAGAGCCAACCGAGGAAGGGAAAGGTTTTGCCAGGGAAGCCCAACTGCAATCGCATCAGAAACGCCAAAAAACCTCCGATGGCTGCCATCGCCCATGCCGTAAACATGTATTGCAAGCCGATGTCTTTGTGGTCGGTGCTGAAGCGCAAAAGCCGTCGCCACAAAGGCAACTCAACGGCGATGTGCCCATGAGCGATATCATGCGCCATTGCGGTTTCCCCCTTTAGCGCAGCCATTCGCAACCTGCGTCACGGCACCGTTTCCCCAAAAGTCGGTTGCTGCCTCAGCCACTCTTGCACCTTCTCCATCGGCTCCACGACCAAATCACCCCGCATGCGGTAGTGCCCCAAGCCACATAACTCGGCACAAGTGAATTCGTAACGCCCCGGCTTGGTCGGGACGAACCAAAGCCGCGTCGTCATCCCCGGAACGGCGTCCATCTTGAGGCGGGCGAAGGGGATGAAGAAACTGTGCAAGGTGTCTTTGGAGCGGATGAGGAAAAGGACAGGGCGGTTCAACGGAAGGTGTAACTCGCCTTGTCCTGCTGGAAGGACGATGTCATCTTTGCTGGCAGGGTCGTTTTTGTCCAACCCCAGTGGGTTATCGTCGCTGATCAGCCGAACATCACTGCGCCCCAACTTCCCATCCTTGCCAGGGTAACGAATGCTCCAAGCGAACTGCTCGCCCGTGATTTCTACGACGAAAGCATCGGAAGGAATGCGGAAAAACACCTTGCCCCACACTTTGTTGCTCTCGTGGTCAAACATCAAGTCAAAGGCAAGCAGGAGAGCGACGATGGCGAGGACGGGAAACCACGAACGGCGGGTGACACCGACAAAAGCTGCCTTTGGATTGCTGCGAAAGCGAAGAAGGGTGAGGGCAAGGTAAAGGTGGGAGAGGAGCAGAAAGATGGCAGCAACGGAGAGGACGAAAAGGATGATGCCGTCTACTTCATAAGCAGTATCGGCGATGCGGGCAGGAAGGTGGTGGCGAACCCACCAAAAAGTGCCTGCGATAACTGCGACGGCGATGAGCAACAAAAGCACAGAGAGCAAAATGGCAGAACCTTTTCGCCGCTTCCCAAACCCTCGCACGATGCGAACACCCCTTTGATGGCGGTTGGGTGTTAGGTCGTTTCGGCAACCCCTTTGTAGACCGTCAAGGGTTTGCCTGTCGCCCGCAAAGCGACGATTTGCTTGCCAAACTCTTGAAGACGCTCCGAGGGCAACGCCTCTGCCAAGAGACCCGTCCCTTCGCAATCAGCGGCGTGTTGCAGGAATTCTCGGATAAACTCGTGAAGGAAGGCACAGTCTTCTTCGGTCAGCGCGTCTTTGCGGGCAATCTCTTTTGCCCGAAGAAGCCTTGCCGCTGCCCCTTGATGGTCGTTGATGAGGGCGTTCACCCGTCCTTTGCCCAACAGCGGGACGAGGGAAGGATAGAGGAAACGCTCTTCAAACGCCATGTGCGGACTGGCGGCTTTGTCTAACGCTTCCAACAACTGGCGGACAAGGGCAAGGTCGCCAGCGTCAACGGCTTTTCGCAAATCCACCAGCGTCCGAAGGACGAAGCGATGATCGCTGCGGAATTCGGCGAAAAAGTCTGCCATATCCCTCGCCTCCTTCATTGAAAGCCGTCTCACTTTTACCTTGACGGGAAAAAGCGGAGATGCCGTCGGGTTTTTCCCTATCGGGTTGTCAGGGTGTTCCCTAATGAGGGCGAAGGCGAGGAGGCGCTCAGAAAGGGCGACCGCGAACGAGCATGACGCCGAACGCCACCATCAGCAACGCCAACAACAAGTTGAGCCGACCGAGCCACGCCGCCAATTTCCGCCACCGCTCCACTTCAGGCGACGGGTTGCCGAACTGTTTCGCCAACGCCGTCACCTTCGGACCGACCCAAAAATCGTGCAAAGCGCTGACGAGCAGGATGATGCCGAAGGTCGTCAGTTTCTCCATCAGCGTCCGACCAAATTCGCCTTCCCAGAGCAAGCCATTGAAGGCGTCTTGCAAAGTGAACCCGCGAGCGGCGATGTTGTAAAGCCCCGTCAGGAAAAGGGTCGCCAAAGCGAGCCAACCGATGGCGCGGAAGCGCAAGCCGAGGAGGGAGAGCAACCGAGTGCGGTGTGGGCTTATTTCAGGGTGGCGCAATAGCGGGACGATGACCAGCGACAAAAACAACATCCCGCCGACCCAAAGGGTGGCAGCGAGGATGTGCAACCAGACCGACAAAAAATACAGCGACCACATGTCTGCTTTCCCCCCGAAGTGAGGCTTTTTCTTTTGAGATCGCTGGAGATAAATAGGCACCTTTCCGTTCACGGCTCAACTCTGCCTTCAGGCACCCAAATGCCAAAGGGATTTTCAACAGGCGCTACTTGCAATTCGCGCATGAGAGGAAATGTGGGTCTGTGGTGTAGATTTTTTCTATGACGCCTTTGAACGGGAGCACGACAGGGAAGTCCCAAATGTGGACGCAGGTGCGAGCACTTAGAGCAACGGCTTTCTGAACGGTTTCAAAGTCAGGGCTGCGGTAAAGGACATTAGCGGCTTGAAGGAGGTCATTGATGAGTTGGTGTGCCAACGCCTTAGGAAGGCGCAGACCCCGCTCTGTCAGGACATGATGGAGTTCACTCAGTAGTTGAGGTGAGACCGCCAAAATTTGCTGAGCAATTTGCTCTCGCACAAAGTTTTGGGCTTGTTGGGCAAGGGAATAGACGGGATGCTTTTCGTCGTAATAAGGTGCCTTTAGGGCTAAACCCAAAGGGCGCGTGTCAATCAATATCGGCATAGAGGTCGCCTCCCAATTCGTCTTCAACGGTCACGGGCTTTTCGGGCTGAGGCACCTGGTGTGCCAAAGAGCCGACGGGCAGGCTCAGGTGCTCCATCAATCGCTGCCGAGCCACCCCTGCTGCTGAAAGAGGACGCAAAAGAAGTTGTCCGTTGACCACCGTTGCCACCATCGTCTCATCACCCCTCAACCCCATCGCTTCCAGAAGTTCCTTCGGTAGTGTCAACACACCGTCTCGGAGCACCAACAAGCGGGTCATGTTTCGTCACTCCTTTCAGCCAATAGTTTGGCAGGGACGGACGACCTTCAAAGGTTCATGGCAATCGGTCGCCCAGCAAGTGGCATTTGCGGCAGTAACTAACGGTGTGGCAATGGGCACAAAGTTGGCGATGCAGGTTGAGCACTTGCTGGCGCTCATTGCCTTTTCGCTCTTTTGCCAATTGACCGTGCGTGCGGATGAAACCGTCGGGATGGGGCATCGGTAGGCGGTGGCAATCGGCGCAGGCATTGCGACCGTGACAAACCTGACAACTGCCGCCACCATCGGCAAGTCGTTGCGGATGCGTCTGGCGAAAGTCAGCGGTGTGGGATGGCGGACGCTTAGCGTGGCACTGACGGCAATTTTGTTCGCCCCAACTATGGCAGCGTTGGCAAAGCGCCAAATTGCGGCGGGCTTCCTGAATGTGGGTTCGCACGAAACCTTGCGGATGGGGCATCGGCATCCCGTGACAGTTGGCGCAGAACTTTTGGTCATGGCAAGTGGCACAACTTTGAACGCCCCTTCGCAACGCCTCTGAAGCGTGACCGCTTTTCCCTTGCCCCACAAAGTTTGGTTGCTCGTGCGATTTCGGTTTCGCTCCCATGTGACAGTTGATGCAAAAGGCTTGGGTGTGGCAGGTGGCGCAAGTTTGGGCATTTGCCTGACGGTTCGCTGTCACGACTGCCTTGTCCCCCGAATTTGCCAACTCGCCGTGTCGTCGCAAAAAATCGGGGGCTTTGTGGCTTTCGGGCAAAGCGCCCTGATGGCATTCATCACACGATTGGCGGGTATGGCATTGATAGCAAAGTTGGTAGAGCGTCATCGCCCCGAAGTGTTTCTCCTCGCCGAACTTTGTCAAAGTCGCCCCATGCTGGCGCAGCCATGCAGTGTCGTGGCGGGTGAAGCGATGGCAATCGGCACAATAGTCGGGCGTGTGGCAGGTATCGCAAGTGCGCAATTCGTCGGCGGCGTTACCGAAATGGAACTTAAGCCAGTCGGGTCGCAGGTGAGACGAGGGGCGGCGTTGCCCATGACAGGCTTGACAAAAGAAGGGTTTATGGCAACTCTGGCAACTTTGCGGGTCTTTGCGGACTTCAAATTTGTGGGTGATGAGCCAGTTGTCTTCAAAGTGCGACGGCGGTTTTTCGGGCTCAACGGGCGGGATGGGCGGCATCCGTGACTGAGGACCGAGACCGACGATGTAGGCGACGAGGGCTTTCATGTCGTCGGGGGGCAAGTTGTAAGCGGGCATGACAGTGTGGGCGTTGAAAGCGCCCGGGTTGCGCAGGAGGGCTTCCACTTTTTTCGGGTCGCGCTTTGTGCCCAAGCCCAAATCAGGACCGACAGGACCGCCCCCACCATTGATGCCGTGACAGGAGTAGCAGCGCAATTGCACGAACAACTCTTGCCCGCGCCTTTCAAGGGGTGAAAGGTGCTCAGGTTTCGGCAAGGCTTCCATGCCTTTGATGTTCAGGGCGATGATGGCGAACAGGATAGTCAAGCCTGTCGTGATGGCAGGCAAACGCTTGAACGGATGGCGCTCAGGGCTTTTGTCAAGGAACGGCACCGCAATCAGCAAGAGCACCAACACCGTCGGCAAAACGAAGGAACCGACGAACTCCCCCTTTGGCGGGAAAAGTTTCAGCAACTCGTGCATCCAAAGGACATAAAAGTCGGGATGGGGCTTGTAGGCAGTGTCTAAAGGGTTGGCGCGGGGCTCAAGGGGAGCAGGATAGCGGGAAGCGAGCCAAAAGAGCAAAGCGGTGAGGACAAGCGCTCCGATGGCGATGCGGAAGGTGTGGTCGGGATGCAACCGTTGCGTTTTGGGCACGGCATCTTCGTCGCCCACCCGCACCCATGCGGGAGCAACGCCAAGGTGACGCACCTGACGGATGTGCCAAGCGACGACAAGGAAAGTCAAGATGGGCAGGACGAAAACATGCAGGACATAAAAGCGCATCAAAGTGACGGCGCCAATTTGCTCACCGCCTCTAAGGAAGTTGGCAATGGCGTGACCGATGAAGGGAATGCCTTCGGCGATTTTGAGCCGCACCGCCGTGCCCCAGTAGCCTTTCTGATCCCAAGGCAACGCATAACCTGTCAAGCCGAAACCGATGACGCACAGAAGGAGCAAAACGCCCGTCACCCAAATCATCTGGCGGGGCTTTTTGTAAGCGCCCCAAAGGAAGGCACGGACGAGGTGGATGATGATCAGCGGGACGATGAGCCGTGCCGCCCAGTAATGCAGTGCCCGAAGGAACTTGCCGAAGGGCAAAAAGCGCTCCATGTATTGCACCGAAGGATAGGCTTGGTCGGGTGTCGGGCTGTAGTAGAACATCATCGCCCCACCCGTGACGAAGAGGATGGCGAGACAAAGGAGGGAAAGAGCGCCAAAGATGTGCCCCCAACCGACGGTGGCAGGGAGCGGTTGCGCCCAGAACCGCTGCCATGCGCTGACCAACCCTGTCTCCCGTTCCAGCCCGTTGAGCAAACGCTGCAGTTTTACTCACCACCTTTGCAATGGCAACGCGTTTTCGGTCACACCCGCACGAAGAGGAAACCGCCTTGAAGGCGATGGGGCAATTCGTCCAGCGGGCGAGGTGGCGGACCTGAGATGACTTTGCCGTTCAAATCAAAGTAGCCGTCGTGGCAAGGGCAAAAGAAGGCACGCTTTTGGTGTTCCCAGCGGACGGCGCAGTTGGCGTGGGTGCAGATGTTGGACAACACCTTCACGCTGCCGTCAGGCTTGACGACGACATAGACGGTTCGGCGCACCGTGCGGATGACCCAACCGTCCCGACGCTGAAAAGTGAGCGTGATTGCCGTCGGTTCGTTGGGGCGAAACTCGTCCAGTCGCCCGACTTTCAGCCATTGGGGGCGGGAGCGACGGAAGGCAGGGAGGACGACGAATGCCAGCGTCGGCAACCCGAAGAGGGCGGTGACCAAAAAGGCTGCCGCCTTGACGAACCAGTCCAACCAACGCCGTCGCGTCCACTCAGTCGTCGCCATCGCCTTTCACCTGCCCCGATTTTATCCAAGCCGATGGCGAAGCGTTGTCAGGGAAATTCCCGACAGCAGCAACGAACTCGGTTGATAAATTTTTGGTCGCTCATGCTTCCTCGTCGGGAGGTGCAAGGGATGGGACGAAGGTGGTTGATGGCGAGTGCGTTCATGTTGACGGCAAGTTTGGTCATGGCAGCCCGATGGCAAACACCACCGCCCGATGACTTTGCAGCGGTCAAGGCGAAAGAGGATTGCCGCGATTGCCATCGCGCTATCGTAGACCGTTACGCTCAAGGTGCCCATGCGGGTTTGGCGTGTTCGCAATGTCACGCAGGTTCGCTACCCCATCAGGATGCCGACGACCCTGCAAAGGTTTTGCCCGTCGTGGACTTTCGCATTGAAAGTTGCGCTGGTTGCCATCGCTTTCAGGCGGAAACTTACCTGATGGACGAGCCGGGCACGGCAGGGCTTTACGGGGGCACACCCGCTAACCCTCACGAGCACCCGAAGACGAAAGACTTTCCGCTTTACAACAAAATCATCGCAGGGCACGGCTTTACGAAGGACTACAACGAGGAACGGGGGCACCGTTACATCTTGCGCGACCACATGGACACTAAACGGGGCAAGTATGTGACTTGCCTGAACTGCAAGGCAACGCCCGTCGCTTACTACTGGGGACGGACATGGAAGGGCATCAAGTTGGATGAGAACGCTTCGTGGGAGGAAGTGATTGCCCGCATCCCGAAGGAGATGCAGGACTACGGCGCATCTTGCACCCACTGTCACGATCCCCATTCAACACAACTTCGCATCATCAACAAAGCCCTTCAAGCCGCCATCGCCGAACGGGGAGTCAACCCTTACTGGGCAGAGAAAAATGCCAAGAGTTTCGCCGAGGCTGACCGCCAGCAGAAGGAAACTTTGCTTTGCGCCCAATGCCATGTGGAGTATGTTTGCGGACCTGGTGCGGACAAAAAGATGCGCTTTGTCTTCGGTTGGCGCAAGGTGCGGGACTTGGACGCTTTCTATCGCGAGCAGTTTGGCTACCAGCAAGATTGGGTGCATGCCCTTATCGGCGAACCTCTCATCAAGAGCCAACATCCCGAGGTGGAGACTTTTTGGGAGAGCAAGTATGAGCAGGCGGGGGCATCCTGCGTGACCTGCCACATGCCGAAGGTGAAGGTCAACGGTCGCTTGCTCACTTCCCACTGGCTGACTTCGCCCTTGAAATACCTTGACCGTTTCGTGCAGGGCAAACCGTTGGGAGCGTATCCGTGCGGCGAGTGCCACAGCGTCCCGCCGACGGTGTTGCGGGCGCAGGTGCTTCGGGTGCAAAGGCATGTGGACGAAGTGCAAAAACGGGTGCAACAAGCCCTTAGCGACAGCATTGACGCCATCGCCTCAGCCAAGCAGGCAAAGCAAGCGGGCAAGCCTGTCAACGAGCAACTCTTGCGCCAAGCCGTTCGCTGGCATCAATGGGCTCACTTGCGTTGGGAGAACTTGGTCGTCTCGGAGAACAGCATGGGCTTTCACAACCCTGAAGAAGTGCTGAAGGAACTGAGCGAGGCGTTGGACTATGCGAGGCAGGCGCAACTGTTGGCGCTGCAAGCCATCGGACAAATAACGCAAGCGGCTCGCCAAGGGGCACAAGGGTCAACGAACGGGTTTTAATTTTGCGCCTGCGTCCCGCGCCCCCGTCCCGTTTTTTTATCGCCCGCTCAACCGCAACCAAAGGTAAACGGCTGCCAGCACCAAATAGGCGACCCATGAAACGCCGACGGCGATAGGCGTAAGGCGCGTCGGCTTCAGCGATGAAGGCAAGTGTCGGGGCAACCAAAAGTAGTTGAGCCAAAGTAACGCTCCACCGAAAAGCAGCATCCCTACAAACCCGATGAGGGCTGTCCGCTGGATGAGTTGTTCGGGATTGGCAAGGTGCATCGTGACGACGCTGATGACCGTCAGGATGACAGCGATGGCGTAATACCAAACGCGCGGATGATAGCGACGGGCGGCGGGGAAGAAACTCAGCAAAAAATCGGTGTGGGTTCGGCTGACGGCGTCAAGGCTTGTCAACCAAGTGTCGGAGAGGAAGGCGACGGCGATGAAGGCGAAAAGCACCCGCCCCGCTTCGCCGGCAATCGTCTCAAAGAAGCGCATTTGATGGACGACTAACTCCCATCCCTGCGGCACCAAGCCTTTGGGATGGAGCAGGGCGTAAGCGAGCAGGCAAGTCATCAAAGTCGTGACGATGTTGCCGATGATGGCGACAGAACTGTCAGCGAGCAAGTAGCGCCGCCATTGCCACCACCGTTTGGGCGTTTCGGCATCATCCGTTGGCACGAAACCCGACAGCGGAATAACTTCGGGTTTACCCGTGATGGGGCTGGTGATGTGTCCGAAGTAACCTGCCATGCCTGCTCCTTTCTCCCGCACCCAGTAGGAGTAAAACAGCATGAAGAAGCCGCCCAATCCCGCAAAGATAAGGGAAGTGAGCAAGCCATCAGCATCCTGCGGGTCCCAAGGGCGAGGCAAAGGCGCAAAGGGCGGAAAGCGAGGCAGCAAAAGACCTTTCAAAAACGAAGGCACAGTGCGCAGGACGACGGGATGCAAGCAGGCGAGGAGCAAGCCGAGGAAGGTGACGATGGAGATGAACCACATGACGCCCTCCACGAAGCGATAGGCGCGGGGGCTAAAAAGCAAGGTCGGAAAGAGGATGCCGATGGTGAGCCATGACCAAAAGAGGGTTTTGGCGCGTTGGTCCCAGCCGTGCGGGAAATCTATGAGGTGCGCCAGACCGCCGCTGCCTGCCGTCACCCATCCGCCCAGCCAGAAAAATTGAACCGTCATCATCGCCCAAAGGAGCAAGGCGAACCATTTGTTGAGTCGGATGAAACCTTGCCAAATGCTTTCGCCCGTCGCCATCGTATAGCGCCCGATGGCGTAAGTGAGGGGCAATTGCAAAAGGGTCGCAGGGATGAGCAGGAACAGAAAACTTTCGCCGTATTTGGCGACGAGGCGCGGCCACCAAATTAATTCGCCGCTCCCTGCCGCCAGTGCTATCCAGACGACGGCAGGACCCATCATCGGCAACCAACCTGGGAAGGGTGGTAGCGGGCGTCGCTCAAAGGAGGGCAACTCGCCCCATCGTTCCACCAACCCGCACCTCCACTCCGACACCTTTTCGGCATCATCATGATGCCACGCCCGAAACGCGTCTTTCCGCTCTTTGCGGACGCCTTGTGGTCACTGGTGACGGACATCAACGAAAAGCCCGCCCAGATGCAGCGATTTATGTCAACGAAAGGATCAAGCCAAGCGAGGGGCGTTATACTTGCAACGGCGACGGGCGGTTAGCTCAGGCGGGAGAGCGCCTCCCTTACAAGGAGGAGGGCGCAGGTTCAAGTCCTGCACCGCCCACCATCTTTGACACGGAGGGCAGTGCAATGGCGAAGTATTTGGGCGTCTATGCGACGGCGTGTTTGACCCGACGGCAATTGCAAGAGTTGGTGGCGAAGTTGATGGAGCCTGGCGAGGTGCGGTGCGAGAAAGCCTACGCAGGCATCGTCTCCGGTGTCCTCATTTGTCTCTTCACCGCCCCCAGCCGGGAAGCCTTGGACGAATTCCAAAAGCGACACGGCATGGTGCCCGAACACCTTTGGCGCATTGACTTGGAAAGTCAAGACGGGCAACTCGTTTCGGTGTGAAATTTGTCTACGGCAAAAAGTTGTAGGCGGGACGGTGCCGCCAGCATCCCCACAGCGACCAAAAACTCCCCATCAAATAGTCGCCGACGACCAAGCCCATGAAAAAGGGCGTCGCTTGCCGATGCATCACCAACCCGCCCCAACGGATGAGCGACACCTTCAAAAGCCATGCCACGAAAAGCGAGACCCAAAACAAATTCATGCTCCAACTGCCCGAAACGACGAAGCCTGCTGGGTGAAGGGGGAAGTTAAATCGGTTGTGCAAAGTCGCCAAAAGCGCCGTTTGCAACCCGCCCAGCAAAATTGCCGCCAAAGATGCCCAGCTGAAAGAAGTGGGAGCGTGCAAGTAAGTGTCAAGTTGGCGGAAAACTTCCATGCCATACCAAGGTCGCCCACCAAACCGAAAGGATGCCCGCAACAACGCCCAAACACCAAACGCATAACCAAGCAACCATCCCCAAAGGCTTGCGAAAGCGGCGGTTCGGGAGATCGGCAAATCGGTAGGTCGGCAGTTCGGCAATTCGGCAGTTCGTCTCTTTTCCGTGTCCCATGTCCCTTGTCCCGTTTCCCGCAGTCGTTTCTCAAGCCACATCCCTTCCAGCATGTGGGGCATCGGGTGACCTCGGTAGGCTCGGTTGAAACCACCAAAGAGCGTCAAAAAGCAAAGGTCACGCTTTGAAAGGTTTTGACTGCCCAAGACAAACAGCAACATTCGGTCAGGTCCAGCGAAATGCAAATCATGCACGGGTGAACCCAACTGAGCGCGGATGCGGGTGATGCCAACGGAAATCAGGAAGTAGCCCGCAAAGAACATCAGCGCAAGCCAACAACTCATCCCCTGCCAAACGCATAAAGCCACCAAACCGAAGAAGCAAAGGAGAAATCCGAGGGCGGCGAAATTTTCGTCGGAAGGGTCAAATCGGCTGGATGAGAAGTTCACGGTGGCTAATTGCTGAACGGCACTCCCTTGCGAATACCCTCGCGCCCTTGCACGCTCTAACGCTTGCACGCCTGCCCTTAATTTCGGCATCAGCGCCAACAAAGCCCAACAAGCATAAGCGCCAAATTGTTGCTCTTCGGCGTAAGGGAAGCGGGGCAATCCCCACCACCCCGTCATCGCCGCTAAAACTCGCTCAAGTTTCCAGACGAGGTAGAAAACCCAGCAAGAAAGGGTCAAGTCAACAGGCATCAAAAAACCCAAACCGACACCGAAAGGGAGCAAAGTGATGGGCGTCCAGCCGATGGCGTTGAAGGGGCGGTTGGGAAAGAAGGGGCGCAAATCAAAAAGCCAACCGCCCATGCTGGGGATGTTCGGGTAGAGGAAATGCAAGCCTTTAAGCAAGTTCATGAACGAAGCCAAGCCAAAACCCGCCCAGAAAACTTTTTGCCGAAACAGAGGCAACTTGGGCGTCAAAAGTTCCAGTGGGATTTGGGCGATGGGATAACTGAGGCGGGCTCGTTCCGTCCAGCCCCGAAGAAACACAAGGCACAAACTCAACATCGCAATGCCCAGCAAAAGCAAAAAACCTCCCCACCAAAGCAACGCTGGTAGCCAACCCTTCACAATATCCCATCGCTCAAAAGTCGCCAAGCCCGTGTAAAAGCCCTGCAAAGCCTCTTTGCCCCAAACGACGGGCAAATTGGGCAAGTAAGGCAAGATGGTGACATCCCAATCGTTGCCTTGCCCCGCAAACCAGACAGGATGGGCAATGACGGACAAAAGAGGCTGCAACAAATCCAAACCGAAAACGGCTGAAGCGACCGAAAGGCTGACATAAAGCCAAAGGAGCGTGGAGGGCGACAGGGAGCGCTTCAGCGACCTTCGCGCCAGTTCGTTGAGAGCGGCGACAGTGAAAAGCGTGGCGACGACATTGACGAACAACGAAACCGTAGACGGGCGCATTTGCCCCGTCATCAGCCCGTAAGCATCCCAAAGGGCATTGAGGGCGATAAGGAGAGCCGAAAACAAAAGCGTCAAATTGTTTCCCACGCCCCTTTCAACGCCTTGGTCGGACGGGTGGCGGGATGTCCGTGCCTGGTGGAGTCGTGACGATGGGTGGTGACGCTGACGGTCGCCGCCACCACCAAATCCCGACCACAATTAGGATAAGGACAGCGATGACAATCGCTACTGCCACAATAGGGTAGATTGGGCGTTGCATCCTTGTCCCCCCTAAAACCGCACTTCGTCGCGGCAGCCAGCCGAAAAACCGACAAGTCGGGCTTGCGGGTTATTTGCCCAGTCCGCCTCGCTATTGGTGCGCTTCAGCCATTTAGCATGCCCGTCCACAAAGATAGCGTTGAACCCTTCCACATGGCGCAAGTTCACCCAACCTCGCAGCAACCCCCAGAAAGGGTCGTTGCGAGTAACGAAGGCGGGGAAACGAAGGGGATGACCGTCGGGAAGCCAATCATGATGACACCTCGCGCTCCATAGTTCAATGCTGCCTGCGTCCGTGATGGCGACGACGCGAGCGGGCTCTTGAATGCTCGCCATCTTGACTGTAATCGGAAGCCAAGTTCTGGTCGGCGCTAAAGGTCCGATCATGTCAAACTGCAAATTGGCTTCCCCGCCCCGAAAGTTAGCGTGCCAATTGTTGCCTCCCAAGTTCCACAAAAGCACCCGCTTATTTGCTCCTTCCCCCGGCGGAAAGAGGGAACGACCAAAAGTGTATCGGGCAGGTTGGCGCTCAGGACAAAGGTAAAGTTGGTCGTTCCGCATGTAGGGTTGGGCAAGGTCCATCCACCAGTAAAGGATTGCCGTCCCTTGCGTCCAGTGGACGACATAGAGGTAACAAGGGATGACCGTCTCGTCGTAGTCTTGCTGATACATGTTGATGGCTAAACCGCACTGGCGCATGTTGGAGAGGCAAGCGGCTTGGCGGGCTTTGGCACGGGCTTTGACTGAACACGGGGAACAGAATCGCTGCCAGAATGGCGATAATCGCGATCACCACGAGCAACTCAATGAGCGTAAAGCCGTCGCGACCTATCCGAGTTTGACTGACAGGAGACAACTTTGCCCGTTGGGCGCACCGCATCATGACTTTCAACCTCCCTGTTCTTGGGCTTGCTGCCTTATTGGCAGCTGCTGCCATTTTAGCACTGGGAAGCGTCTCAAGCCCCTACCCTCGGAAAAAGTCGCCAAAACGCACGAGTTGCGAGATACGCCATCCTCAAAATCGGAAGGGAGGAGTTAGCAAATTGCGGCGCTCAAAACTGTCAAGATTGGGGGAGTAACTTGATGCGTTGCAAGTTCATCACAGCGGCGCCGGGCTTTTTCGTCGGGCGAACGGAAAGGGTGTGGCGACCGGGGGAAAGGGTGACAGTGCCCAACGGTTTCGTCACGAAGTTCGTCCACGAGCCCGTCTCTTCCACGACGCCTGTTAACTTTTGTCCCGCCACTTCCACGACGAATTCACTGCCACCCGTGCCCTTGTCGCAAGCGTAGGTGATTTCTAAGCGGAAAGTCCCACCCCGCTCCACGAGGAATTCCCACGAGACCCAATCGTTGGCGTCCGTCCAATAGCCGATGTTGTCCTTGCCGTGTCCGTATTCGTAGCGCGCCGTCGTCCCGTGAATTTCGGCGAATCGGGCGGGCAAATCTATGCTGCCGTCTCTTGCCTGCCGCAAAGCGTTGTCCACTTCAGGAGCGCCCTCCAGTTCCAAGACGACGATGGTGTCGTAAGGGTCGGGCACAACAGGCGGGCAATGAAGTGTCAAGGTCAAAGCGTCCTGCCGAAACTCAACGGGCGTTTTGTCCCGCAACAGGTAAGCCTTCCGAACGCGGGTCTTTAAGCCCGACAACTCCAGCGGCGCTGTCGGGTAGTCAAACAAGTGGACAAAGAGCCGATCGCCCTTGACGGTGCAACCACCGACGGGCGGGATGTGGTTGAGGAAGGGCGATGGGTCAGTGCCATAAATTGCTTCGCCGTTTTGCCACAGCCAAGCGCCAATTTGCCGCAACCGCTCCACTTGCTCAGGCGGGATTTTGCCGTTCGCCATCGGACCGACATTAAGCAAAAAGTTGCCGCCTTTGCTCACGATGTCCACGAGGGTCTGGACGAGTTGGCGGACGGACTTGTAATTGAAGTCGTCCTTGCGGTAGCCCCAAGTGTCGTTCATCGTCATGCAGGTCTCCCATAAGCGCCGTTCCTTGCCCCGACGAGGCGCAGCGGCGGGCACATATTGTTCGGGTGTGTCGTAATCGGCGGGCAATTGGGCGCGGTTATTGATGACAGCATCGGGCAAAATGCTCCAAATCATCCGCAATAACTCTTCAGAACGCCACTCTTGGGCTGAATGCTCCCATCCGCCGTCAAACCAGATTCCGTCAGGGCGATACTTCTCGCACAACTCACGGATTTGCCCGAACATGTAGTCAAGATAGCGATTGAAGTCGCGTTGGTGACCTGGCAGGTCTTGAACCCATTTAGGGCGTGGGACGTAGTGCGGGTGATGCCAGTCCAGCAGCGAGTAGTAAAACTGGATGCGGACACCATGTCGCCGACATGCTTGCACTAATTCGCCGATGATGTCGCGCTTAAAGGGCGTGCTCATGATGTCGTAATCGGTCAGGGCGCTGTCAAAGAGGCAGAAACCATCGTGGTGCTTGGTGGTGATGGTGATGTAGCGCATCCCTGCCTCTTTCGCTAACAAAACCCACTCATCGGCGTTGAACTCCGTCGGGTTGAACTGGTGGACGAGTTGCTCATATTCGGTGACGGGAATTTGAGCGTTGTGCATGATCCATTCGCCGATGCCGGGAATGCGTTTGCCCTTCCATTCGCCGGCAGGGATGGCGTAAAGCCCCCAATGGATGAACATGCCGAACTTCGCCTCGCGCCACCATGCCAATCGGTCTGCCTGCGTCGGAGTTATTGCTGTGCTGACCAACACCACCCACCACATCGCTTGGCACACCTCCCATAAAACTTTTGCGGGCATCTTTTGACGCCAAAATTATGGCGTGTTCGGAGACACGGGGAGGCGATAAAACTTCCTCGGTTTGCGATTATGCCATCGTCGCTGGCTATCTCTTTCGCTCACCATCTTGGCTGGCTGGACATCGTCCGCATGCGAAGGAGCGCAGTCAATCGGTTGTGGTGGAAATGAACGGCACTTGCCTTTAGGTGCAGTTAACATTGACCGTTCAAAAGGTCAATTTTCGCCTGACCGTTCGTTGGAAGTTGCTCCCACAATTTCGCCGTCGCCACGCTTGCATAAGGAGGGATTCGCGATGCGGCAGTGCCGAAACCTTCGTGGCACGGCAGGGCTCGTTCGGGGCTTCACGCTTATTGAGTTGCTCGTGGTGATCGCCATTATTGCGATCCTGGCGGCGATTTTGTTCCCCGTCTTCAGCCAGGCTCGCGAGAAGGCGCGGCAGGCAGCCTGTCTGTCTAATTGTCGGCAAATTGGGCTGGCAGCGGTTCAGTATGTGCAGGACTACGACGAGCAGTTCCTTGGCACGAATACTTAGCGCGATTATCCTAACCTGCGTTCTCGTGGTCCTTGGCAACACCTTGGTTGGAATGCCTTTTTACGATGGCAGGTTCAAACGCAGCCTTACCTTAAAAATCGGCAAGTTTACGACTGTCCTTCGGCGAAACTCAAGTGGACTTTGAACCCACTACCAAGTTGCCCATTTCCCGCTGTCCCGCAGTTTCTGCATCCCAATCCTTGGGAGCCACCAACACCGAACCTGGCTGGAACTTCAACCCCATCACGGCGAAAGTGGAAGGGACGCTGTTGCGGCGGGACTTGACGGGACGGCATTTGGCGGAGATTGAGGCACCGGCGATGTATGTCATGGCAGCCGATGGGGCGCATCCCGACGGCAACTCCATGGTCGGGCGAATCGCTTTCGCTGATTGGTGTGTGGCGGATTGTGCTGGTCCAAGTTTCCAGACTAACGAGGCACTTCATGTTCGGGCGACTCGCCATTTGATGGGCTCGGATGTTATCTATGTGGACGGACACGCCAAGTTCTCCCAATGGCGCTCTTTCGTCGCTTGGTGGCGCAATAGTGCCCCCGACTATTTTTCTCGTGCCCGTCGCACGGGGATTTGGACGACACCGGGCGGTTGGTTAGACCAACCATGAACCCACAAAAGAAACGGGGACGCTACTTTTGCGTGGCGTCCCCTGTGATTTTGCCAACAGGTGGGTGATGACAGATGCAAGCAGGTGTCCGTCAAAGGTGGGTTGCGGCGGTCGCCATTTTCGTGCTTATCATCGCTTTGATGATGTTGGTTCGGTATTATCGCCAACAGATAGCACCACCGCCTTTGCCATCCCACGATGTCGGACCACCCCAGTTTTTGCCGCAAGGGCAGCAACCATCCCTAACTCGCTGATCACTGGCGACGGTCCGCTAAGTAGGCAAGGCGTTGTTGACGGTGTTGAAGGTGTTGGCAAGTTTGAACCCCAAGATTCTTAGGGCGGTGATGGTCACCAACGAAATCAGGGCAACCAGCAAGGCATACTCCACTAAAGTTTGCCCTTCTTCTTCCATCAGTATCCGACGCCAGACGGTCATGGCAATCCCCCTCCTGAAAGGGCAGGGTTCAGTCGGCAAAAATAGTTTGCCCTCGCTTTGACCGTTCGGAAAGGGTTTCCTCTTCACAACTCCAAAAGGCGCACTTGCATCGTTTCCGTGTCCAAAAGGGCGGCAGTCACTTTGCCCGTTAGCCAACCGCAAATTTCGCCGGGGTTGACAATCAAGCAGCCATTGTCCAACCGCCGAAGGTCAACGGCGTGGGTGTGTCCGTAGACGACGACTTCAAATTTGCCGCTCAAGGCGAGGGCGTCCACCAAATCGCCTTCGTGGACGATGACGAAGCGTTTGCCGTCCAGTTTCAAAAAGGCAGGTTGCACTTTCACTTCCGCCCCGAAAGTTTTGAGGCGCGCCTGCAAGCCCAAGCGTTCGCCGTCGTTGTTGCCGAAGACGCCGAGCAAGGGGCAACGCAATTTTTGCAACTCGTTGGCGACGAAGGGGGCGACAAAGTCGCCCGCATGAAGGGCGTAAGCAACGCCCAAGTCATTGAAGGCTTCTACGGCTTTGCGCAAATTGGTCAAATGGTCATGGCTGTCGGAGAAGATGCCCACCTTCACGATGTTTCCCCCCTTTGCTGAGCCATCGCCAGAGGCTGTAAAGGAGCGTCGCGGCGAAAAAGAGAAGGAGCGCCCGTTCGCCGACCATGTGCACTTTCGCTGCCAATGACCAGTCCATCGCCCGCAAGGCGACCAGTTGGACGCGGTGTTGAGAGGCGCCGGGAATGTCCCAAACGACTTCGCCGATGACTTGCCCTTTCTTGACGGGTGGGCGGGTGACCCATTGCTGAACCCAACACTTCACTTGGCTAACGCTTGGGCGGGGGACGATAACCCGTAAAGTTGCCGCAGCGGCGCCTCGCAGCCATTCAGGGTTACCGCCAGGCACCCGAAAGAGGGTGAGCGGTTCGCCCGCTTGGGCTAAGGTCAATCGGACAAAGTTCTGGAAGCCGTAATCCAGCAGGGTGGCGCAATCGGCAAAGTGGTCTTGGCTGCCCAAGACGATGGCGAGCAACTGCCAACCGTCCCGCGTGGCGCTGGCGACGAGGCATTTTCGGGCAGGGACGGTGTAACCTGTCTTGACACCATCGCAACCAGGGTAAAGCCAGAGGAGTTTGTTGCGGTTTTGGTAGCGGCGCAGGGCAGATTTGTTGGTCGGAAGGATGACGATTTCTTTCTGGCGAACCCAATGACGAAATTCAGGGAAGCGCAAGGCGTAGCGGGTGAGGGTGAGCAAATCGCGGGCGGTCGTGAAGTGGTCGGGATGATGTAAGCCGTGTGGGTTGACGAAGTGGGTGTGCATCATGCCCAACTCTTTCGCTTTTGCGTTCATCCATCCGACAAACTTTTCCACAGAGCCTGCCAGATGGATGGCAGCGGCGACGCAAGCATCGTTGGCAGAGCGCACCAAAATCGCCGCCAGTAAATCCCGCATCTTCACCCGTTCGCCTTCCTTCAGCGCCATAGAGGATTCGCCGGTGAAAGCAGCCGCTTTTGGGACGACGACCCAATCGTCCGAGTCGGCGCGTTCAAGGATGAGCACGGCGGTCATAATCTTGGTGACGCTGGCGGGATAGCACGGCAAATCGGGTTGATGTGCCCACAAGATTTCGCCCGTCTCGGCATCCGCCAACAACGCCGATTTGGCGGTGAGGGGCAAGGGAGTTGATGAAGGCTCAACGGTTAGCCCTTGAGCCACTGACAGAGCGACCGAGAGGAGAATCAAAAACCCCTTCAAGGCATGGCACCAACCAGTAAGGCTCTCTCGCTTACCCTTTGCGTATCCCCGACGCACCATACCTACTTGCCTCCATCAAGGACGGGAAGTTTTTGGTTTGGGCACCTTGCAAGTTTAACCGTTCGCTCTTTGGGGAGCAACATCGGGAGCGTCACTTGACCCTTTAACCTTGTCCAAAAAGTTGGGTGAGAAAGCCCAAGGGATGGCTCGTAAGGCAAAGGAGGCTCATAGGCATGGACAAGATTCGCTTTGGTGTCGTCGGTTGTGGTGGGCGGGGGATGAGCGTTGCCCACTTGATGACGCAGTTGCCCTCGGTGCATCTCGTCGCCGTCTGCGATGCGGATGAAAGGCGCGCCCGACAGGCAGGCGAGCAATTGAAAGTCCCTGCCTTTACTCGCTTGGAAGAAATGTTGGAGCAGGCGGATTTGGATGCCCTCTACATCGCCACCAATGTGGAGCAGCATTTTGCCATCGCCCGCCGCGCCATTTTGGACGGAAAGCATATCTTGCTGGAAAAGATGATGACGACTTCGGCAGCGGAGGCATGGGAGTTAGTGCGACTGGCGGAGGTGCAAGGGGTTTGTGGGGCGATTTCTTATCAACTGCGCTTCTACCCTTCTTTCCAGAAGTGGTGGGAGCTAGCCCAAGAGTTGCAACCGCTGGTCATCGTTTCCAGCCGTCATCCTGGCATTATGCCCCCCAACTATTTGCGTCCCGAACCCTTCGCAGGCATCACGGATTTCCTGACCCACGACCTTGACTTAGTCCTCTGGGTGGCAGGGCGGGAACCTGAGACAGTTTTTGCGACCGAAACCCGCAATGCCATCCCTTCCACTAATGCCATTGACACCCTCTGCGTGACCTTGCATTTTGGTGGGGAGACGACGGGGCTCATTTATGGCAGCATGGCGGGTTGGGGCTTGCCCAGCACTCATCTGGTCATCGGGCGCAAGGGCAATGTGCGGGTCAACGGTAACACTGTAGGGGTCAACCGACTCGTCCGCAAAGAAGGTGGCGACTATGAGAGGGTAGTTGAAACGGTAACTACGGAGGTTGTTCAGGGCGACACGACCGACCGATTGCTGGAGCATTTTTGTGCGTGGGCGCAAGGGCAAAGAGAGGCTTTCCCCTTGGCGACGCTGGAAGACGGTTTTCGGGTGATGTTGGTGCACGAAGCCATTTGGGAGAGTTGCCAAACGGGTCACCCCGCCTCCGTGGAAGCGGTGCGCCAGCGCCTCCACGAAAGGCTCTCACCACGATAACCGTCAGGGCTCAATGCCCTTCGCCACCGCCTTCTTCCTCTTCCAACTGCTGCATCAGGCGGCGGAAGCGTTCCATTTCATCCTCGTCCATGCTCAAGTCCATCAGAGAGTCAATGACATTGCCTGTGATGAAAATGGGCGCTCCTGTCCGCAGGGCTAAGGCTAAGGCATCGCTGGGACGGGAGTCAATGGCGTAAGACTTGCCCATCTGCTCTAAGTAAATGGTGGCGTAGTAGGTGCTGTCCACCAAATCATGGATGACGACCCGCACGACTTGAACGCCCAACTCCTCCAAGATGTTGCGCATCAAGTCATGGGTGAGGGGGCGAGGAGGTTTTTCCCCTTGCAACTCCAAGGCGATGGCGATGGCTTCCGCCCGCCCGATCCAAATGGGCAAGACGCGGTTACTGTTAGGCTCCCGCAAGATAACGACATGTTGGTCAAAAGGGTCTTGGGCGACCGTTTCCACTTTGACTTCCAGCATTTAAATCACCCTCACTTTGCGATGACTGTCGTCATCGCATTATGGCAAGGTTGTCGCCACTTCGCTATTGTGGCGGTGGGCGCAGGTGGGGCGGTAGGGGGCGGAAGGTGTCATCATCCCGCTGCATCGTTTGGAGCACTTCCTTCAATCGCTGCCATCGCCGCCATGCAATCCAGAGCAAAAGGGGCACTGAGGCGTAAAGCGCCCACCAAAACACAGGTTGAACAGGCTTTAAGATGGGCACCCAAAGCAATCCCAGAGCGGCAAAGATGCACGCCGTCTCTGCCCATTCCGCTTTACTCACTTTTGCTCGCCCCCTTCTTGCGACAGCCTTTATGATGCCATGCGGCAGAGAGGGACGGAAAAGGTCAAACCGATCGGCTGGTTAGGCATCGCCCCCGACCGAAAGGGGTGCGGGATTGTCTTGTTGGATGGCGGAGGAAAGGAAGTTTTGGCTCAAACGGTCTCTTGGCGGGCGTTGGCGACGACTTTGCGTTCTTTGCCTTTCGCCCCTGCCGTCGTGGTGGTCGGCGAAAGTTGGCGACATCGGTGGGTGCAAGTCGTCCTCCGCAGCCTTTTTCCTGAGGCGCTCCTCGTTTTAGTCCGACGACCTTTATCGCCCTATCCCGACCTTTCCCAAGAAGCCCTTGCCCTCCTTCGCCATTACTTGAGCCGTGAAAATCTCTAAGGCATCCTGCCCAACGGATGTCCCTTGCCTTCTTGGAGGGTCGGTGTTAAATTGTTGCGTCGCCAAAACTTCTCCCGACGGAGGTGACGGGATGGGTTCTACGAAGAAATGGTGGCGAAAGAAAGCGAAAAAGCATTGGCGCAAGAAGCGCCGCCGAATGCATCGCCATCGCAAGAAGGAGCGTTAAAGGTTTTGGCTACTCGCTGAAGCCAGGAAAGATGCCCGACCTTCGGGGGCGTCGCCAAGTCCGCCGCAGTAAGGCTAATCCCCCCAAGCCGCTGACCATCATCACCATCCCGACCGCCGCCAAGACTTCACCTTTGGGGCGGGCGACGAAAAACCCGAAAAGTAACGCCCCTGCCCCGCCGACGAGCATGCTCAACCCTTCCATCAACCGAAACCAAAGGGAAGGCAAAGGGGGCGGTTCGGGGGTCAGCGGTTCGCCACACGCCCAGCATTCTAAGGCGTCCGAAAAATTTTCCCGACCGCAATGGGCGCAATAGACGATTTGAGGCAAGGAGGATGCTTTCTCCTCAGCGGACTCATCAGGCGACGCCCCGGTGGAAGGGCGATGGGAAGCGGCGTGGGCTAATTTCGCCAGTTCTCCGTCATCAAACCACAAAGCCCCGCAATCAGGGCAACGCACCACCTGCACATTGGGCGCCTCCGTCAGGTAAGCAGGCTGCATAAGGGCTCCGCACTGAGGGCAAGGCACCTCGGAGACGAGCAAAGGGAGAGGCGATTGGTCAGCAAAGGCGTCTTCTAACACCGATGCCGCTGAAGGGTCTTGCCACAAGCGCCGATACATGGAAGCCACCACTAACACCCCGCCACACTGGAGACATCCTTCGGCAGCCACTGACCCCGCCGCCCAACGCCGAAGGGGAAGCCCGCATTTGGGGCAGAGGCGCTGCCCATTCATCGTCCTCACCCCGCCAAAACATAGCACGCCTTAAAGGCTCTTTGCCTCGTGCAAAACTTACTCCCGTCAAAAAGCAGGCTTTCGGAGGCGGTGTGCTGTGAAGCGGTGGCAATTAGAACTGCTAACTTGCCTTTGGGATCGTTCACCCTTAGCGGCAGAAGGGGAAAAGTTGCGTTGCCCTGTCTGTCAGCGCACTTTCCCTTGTTTTGATGGTATCCCCAGTTTTGTCGTCGCCGAGTTAGCCCAACTGCAGGGGGAAGAGGAGTGGCAATGGAAGCAGCGGGAGATGCAAGCCCGCAACGAGCAAGCCGCCTTTTATGACCGTTTGCTGGGCTTACTCTTGCTGACGCCTTTTGAAGCCCGTTTGACCTTAAAAGCCCTCTTGGGCGATCGGCAGCGTTTTAGGATGCTGGCGGAAATTGGCTGTGGGACGGGACGCATGCTTCAACGCTTCGCTCCCTATGCCGATTTGCTCGTCGGCGTGGATTTGTCATTGGAGTCGCTCAAGCGTTGCGCCGAACGGATGTGTCGGTTAGGGCTTTCTGAGCGCACCTTCCTCGTCCACGCCGACGCTGCCTTCCTTCCTTTCCCTGATGCTTGCTTTGATGCCATCGCCAGTTGTCAGATGATTGAGCATGTGCCCAGCGAGCGAATGCGTCACAAAGTCATCGCTGAAATCGCCCGCATCCTTAAACCGCACGGTCGCTATGCCATTTCGGGCTACCAATATTCCTCGCTGACACGGGGCTTTAAAAAGGAAGGCGTCCACAAAGGAGGCATCTACTTTTTCCGCTTCACCCGCGACGAATTTTTGCGGTTGGTCGGCTCCCACCTTCCCGTTGAGCGATGCCGTTCCCTCTTTGGTTATGCTTGGCTCGTTAGCGGCACTAAGCCCCTTGACAAAATTGAGCCTTGACGCTATCGTAAAAGTGCCTTTTGTCAACGGTCACACTTTCTGCGAGGAGGTGACGGACATGGCGTTGAAGGTGGAGAGGATCGCTCTTTGGAGCGGAGAAGTGGAAGACAAACCGGGGGCTCTGGCAAAAGTCTTGGAGCCATTGGCAGCCGCAGGGGCTAACTTGGAGGTCGTCTTTGCTCAACGCAACCCCGCTAAGGTCGGTGTCGGAACCGTCTGGCTCTATCCTGTTCGGGGACGCAAAGCCCTTGATGCCGCTCGTTCCGCTGGCTTAAGCGAAACACCCACCCCTGCTGTTTTGCGGGTGGAAGGACCTGACAAGCCCGGTCTGGGGCATGCCCTCACCCATGCCCTTGCTGAGGCAGGCATCAACCTCGCCTTCGCCCACGCCGCTGTGTTGCGGGGGCGGTTTGTGGCGTTCTTCGGCTTTGACAGCGACAGTGATGCCAACAAAGCCCGTCGCATCCTCAGCGCCTTTAAAGTTCCCCGCCGTCGGCGAACCCGCACCGCTAAAAAGTGAGGCTTTGAAGTTGTCCCTAAGGGAGGGCGCTTTGAGCGCCCTCCCTTTCAACCTCCTCATCCGAAAAAGGGTTTTGCCTGTCCTGTCGCCGCCGCTTGATATGCTGCTTCCGTTAAGGCGACGACTTTCAACGCCTCTTCTGGTGGACTTTCGTTTTCCGCCCGACCTAAGACGACCTCCACGAAATGGCGATCGGGTGTGGACGATGCTGGCATCTGCGACGGTTCAATCACTTGCCGCCCTTTCCCTGCCACTTCCCACACGACTTGCCCTTCTGCCAACCAGATTGCTCCTTCTGTCCCGACGAAGGTGTAGCGCTCAGCGAAGTGGGTGAAATTGCCCATCGCCACCAAAACCCCGATGCTTTCGCCTTCAAATTGGACGCCGACGACGGCGTTGATGTCCACCGGTGCCCCACAACGGTTCACCACCGCTGTCACCATCGTTGGCTTGGAAGGCATCGTCCAGAGCACGAAGTCCACCATGTGGCTGCCTGAGTCCATCAGCATCCCGCCGCCGCTCAGTTCGGGCACTTGCCGCCAGGTGCCATCGGTCAGTTGCTGCCAATCTTGGGCGATGGTCGCCTCCACGAAAGTGATCTCGCCCAACGCCCCTTTGCGCACTTGTTCTCGGAGAAACCGAAACGCTGACATAAATCGCCGCTGGTAACTGACGACGACGGATTTGCCTGCCTCTTTAGCAGCGGTGATGACTTTGCGGGCTTGCTCGCTCGTGATGACCATCGGCTTCTCGCAGAGAACCGCCAAGCCTCGTTTAAGGGCGGCAAGGATTTGCTCAAAGTGATGGGCGTGGGGCGAAAGGATGAGGACGCCATCCATCTCCACCCGCTCTAACATCGCTTGCCAATCGGCGAAGACTGTCTCGCCCTCCCGAACAGCCAAGCCGACCTCCTGCGCCCGCTTTTTGGCGGCGTCCAAGTTAGGGTCGGCAAATGCCACGACTTTCGCTTCAGGCACTTCCTTCAGGTTTTGCAGGTGAAACCCTGCGATGCCACCCGCACCGATGAATCCTAAGCGCACCTCTTTGGGCAACTTTCCTCGCCTCCTTGCTTTTGCAGACCTTGTGCCTGCCCGAAGGTTTTTGGGCGTCCATATTTTGAGCGCTCCCGACAAATGTCGCTCCCTTGAGGCAATCTTGACAGCGATGGGAAAGGAGGCAAACCGCATGAGCGAATGGCAACCCGCTGACTTGTCACAAGTGCGGACGATCTCTATCACCGACCGACCGAGCAAGGTGGAAACCGATTTACTGGCACGCCCGTTGCGCAAAGGCGCTTCCTTTGCCGAGTTTTGGCAATCGCTGCCGTCCATCCTTGCCGCCAAAGAATTGCGGGAGTTAGTGGAGGGGGTGGTCGCTGCCCGCCGCAACGGTCGTCCTGTCCTTGTCCTCTTCGGTGCTCATGTCATCAAAGTCGGGCTTTCGCCCATCGTCATCCAACTCGTTCAGGAAGGTGTTTTGACGGCGTTGGCTGTCAACGGGGCAACGGCTTACCACGATGTGGAGTTAGCCCTCTTCGGGCACACCAGCGAAGATGTCACGACGGGGATGCAACATGGCGTCTTCGGGATGGCGAAAGAACCTTGCGATTTCATCAATGCCGCTGCCTCGCATGCCGCAAGACAAGGCATTGGCTTGGGGCAAGCCATCGGCGAAGCCTTGCTGCAAAGTGGCGGTTCGTTCGTCCAGCATAGTGTCTTGGCGCAATGTGCTGCCATGAAAGTGCCCGTCACCGTCCATGTCGCTTTCGGCACCGATGTCAACCACATGCACCCGTCCTTTGACCCTGCTGCGTGGGGCGTGGCGACGCACCATGACTTTCGCTTGCTTTGCCGACTTGTGCGGGAGTTGACAGATGGCGTCGTGATGCTTTGGGGGTCCGCTGTCGTGTTGCCGACGGTGTTGGAGAAAGCCCTGACGGTTGCCCGCAACCTTTGGGGCGAACCCCAACGCTTCATCGGTGCCACCTTTGACTTCATCCGTCACTACCGCGCTTGGCGCAACCCGCCCGAAAAAGCGGACGCCTTAGGCGGCAAGGGTTACTACCTGACAGGACACCATGAGTTGCTCATCCCCCTCTTCGCCCAAGCCGTCTTGGAGCAGTGGGGAGGACGGCAGCGAGGGGCGACTGGCGATTAGCGACTGGTCAAACGGCAGCAAATAGCGACTGGCGAATAGCGAATGGTGGAGGCGAACGGCTGTTCGCCCTCAACAACTAACCGCTATTCGCCAATCGCCGGTCGCTTGCACTTCGCCTTTGGCAGCGGCGCCCCGCACTTGGGGCACTTTTCGGGCGCAGGAGGCAACTTCGTCCCGTCGTAAGGGCAAAAGCGCCAGTTCTGTGACACTGGACGCTTGCACTGCGGGCATTGCAAACGAATGAAGTTACGGCACTTGGGACAACGAATTTCGCCAACCCTGACCTCGGAAGGGAACACCACCAGTAGTTTCTCCATCGCCTCGCCACTTAGCACGGGCGCTCCCGGCAACATCATACCTCCCATCGCGCCGATCCCTGCAAAGGGTGGCATGGCAGGGATGGTTGGTGGCACTGGAGGGCGTGGGGCGGGTGAAATCAGGTAAGTGCCGTCCTTGCGCTCCCATTTCAGCCCTGCCACCTCGCACAGAAAAGAGAGCGCCCTCTCAAAGGGCACATCCACCAACCGCAGTGTCAACCGCTGCTCAGTGGGTGTGCCGGGCATCAGCACGAAATTCTCGCCGACTGCCCGAAAGAGTTGGTCAAAGGCTTCGGCGACGGGGGCTTCCTTCACCTCAATCGTCACCCGCTTCTCACCTTGCGCCGCCACCATCGCCCCGATCAGGCACAGCGTCATGAACGGCAGCCAGCACCGGCGCATCATCGCTCACCTCCGTTTGTGGCTTTTTCGCTTGCCGAATTTCGTGCCATTCCGCCACGACATGGCTCGGTTCGCTTTTATTCACCGACACCGTCCGAACCACCTGCCCTTGCGCGTCGGTCACTTGAACGAAGATGCGGTAAGGCTCATCGGCAACTTGATGGGCATCCACGCCCTGCCCCATTGCTCCCGCACTGTCAAGGGCGAATTCGTCCGTCGGCAAGTCGGCAGCGAAACAGGGATGCAGCGACGGAAGACAAAGCGGGCGCTTGTGTCCGACGCCCAACGCCATCGCCGCCGCCCCGCTCAATGCCAACGGGTTGTCAAAGCGCCAGTGAGAAAACGAAGGAGACGACGAGCGGTCAAAGTTGTTGGCACCTGCGAAAGTGACGGGACGAACCCGCAAAGGCGTTGACCGTTGCGATGGTGAAGGCACGACACAAAGGCTCAACCCTAACCCTTGCACGCCCATCCCCTTGCCCACCTGACCCCCTGCCTTTTCCCGCCCCTCGTCCCTCGTCCCCCGTCCCGCAACGGCGGCATTTTGTGGCGGCACGAAGGGCATAGCGATGCCCCGAACACCCCAACCCAAAAAGAACGCCACACATGCCGTCACGAACAACGAAACGGCAGCGGGCAATCGCCTTCGGTGTGTTCGCAACCGATGCCACAGTCGGTTTGGCACGGGCGGGATGCCATCGCTTTGGGCGATCGCCCGCAGCACTGCCACGAGCCGTTGCCACCGTTGCGCTTCCGCTCGGCAAAGTTCGCAAACCTCCATGTGCTGCACCAAACTCAGCCACTGGCTTTCGTCCAATTCGCCCTCCACCCACGCCAACAGTTGTCGTCGCACTTGTCGGCAAGTCATCGCTTTCGCCTCCCATGCGCTTATGGCAATGCACCCATCTTCGCCAGCAGGATGGCTAATTGCTTTAGCGCCGAAGCGACCCGCATTCGGGCGGTGCTTTCCTTGATGCCCAGCAACTCGGCGATTTCGGGATAGGACAGTTCGTCCCAAAAGCGCAGCACCAGCGGAAGGCGCAAATGTTCGGGAAGTTGCTGCACCGCTTGTTGCACCCTGCGCCGCCAATCTTGTTCGCACGCCAACGCTTCAATGTCCCGCAGCGAAAGTCCCTCGCCTTCCTCGCTTTCTGTTTCCAGCGGTTCAACAGGCAAGTTCGCCTGCTTGCGCCGCCATTGGCGGGCTTGATTGAGGACGATGCGAAAAAGCCAAGTCCCAAAGGATGCCTGCTCCCGAAAGCGGGGCAACGCCTGCCACGCCTGAGCGAAGGCTTCCACGACCACATCTTCCGCATCAGCGCTGCCGACCAAACTTTCGGCGAGCCGATACGCCTTTGCCCAATAGCGGCGCACCAATGCCTCAAAAGCCACTTCGTCGCCACCTTTCGCCCGCCGCACCAGTTCCCGTTCGTCCATCGCCTCGGCGCCTCCACCCGTTTAGATGCGACCTGCCAGCAAAACCGCAATGGCGCTTTGACGGCACAATTAGCGACGGTGAGCGAGCAATGCTGCAAATCACCGACCTGACCGTCCGCGCTGACGGCTTCACTTTGCACGCTGTCACCTTGACCGTCCCGCAAGGGGCTTGCGGGGTTGTCCTCGGTCCGTCGGGGGCGGGCAAATCTACGCTGTTGGAAGCCATCGCAGGGCTAAGGCAACCTGACAACGGGCGCATTTGGCTGGATGGGCAAGAGATTACCGACCTGCCGCCCGAACGGCGCAACATCGCCCTCGTCCCTCAAGACTACGCCCTCTTTCCGCATTTGACGGCGAAGGGCAACATCCTGCTGGCGCCCCGTTTGCTGCGATTGCCGCTCCCCGAGGTAGCGGAACGCTTCGTCTTCCTTTGCGACTTGCTCAACTTGCATCCCTTGCTTGACCGTCGCCCTCACCAACTTTCGGGTGGCGAACGGCAACGGGTGGCGTTGGCGCGGGCGTTGATGTTGCGACCGAAACTCCTTTTGCTGGACGAACCTTTTGCCGCCCTTGACCCGCAAATGCGTCCGACCGTTCGGCGGACTTTACGGCGCATCTTTCAACAACTTGGCACGACCGTCCTCATCGTCACCCACGATGTCTGGGATGCCGCTGCCCTCGGCGATGTCGTCTTCGTCTTGGAAAACGGGCGCATCGTCCAAAAGGGCACTTGGCGCGATATCGTGGCGTTTCCCAAAAGCGCCTTCGTGGCGGAATTCATCGGCATCAATCGCCTCGTGGGCGTCGTGGAGCGAAAGGGGCAACGATGTTTTTTGCGCATCGGCGAGCAGCGCTTGCCCGTCTCGGCAGATTTGCCCGATGGCGCCGCCGTTTGTTGGCAATTTTTCCCGTCACAAGTGCGTTTCGCCGATGCACCCGATGCCCTTCGGGGCGTCGTGGATGAAGTGATGGAGTTAGGCGACCGAACTTTGCTTGTCGTGGAATTAGCCGAAGGTGTCTTGGTGCGATTGGAAGCGCCGTCGCTTTCGCCTTACAGTGTCGGCGATGTCGTCTCCTTCGCCATCACTGCTCCGCTCACTCCAACGGAAACCGCTCCCACGCTCCCCGCAAGACCCGACGCAACAGCAGGAACGCCGTGACGCCAAGCGCCATGCTGACAAGCGTTGACCAACTTTTCGCCCGCCATCCCGTCACCGCCGTCGCCACACTTCCGACGAACGCCGCCGCTAAAACCCAGACAGCGCCGATGATTTGCGTTGCCTGCCTTGCGTTTGCCCCACCCGCCACCAATCTCAGCCCCATCAACCCCGAAATCAACGCCACCATCATCGCCGCGACAAAAAATTCCGCCAGCATCTGAGGCATCTCTCACTGCCCTCGCAACACCCATTGCCATCCTTCGCCAAAGGGCGAATTGCGCCAATAAAGGCGAAGGGTGACAGCAACAGGTTTGTCGGTTTTCGGCAACGGCACGGCGATTTTGTCCAACACGACATCCGTGAACGGTTCAACTCGGCGAGGGATGGGAACTTCAACGGTTTCACCTCCTTCAACGCTGATGCGAAGGACAATGCCTCGTTCCTTGACTTGACAATAGTTTGGTGGCAGCCAAGCCGCTTCCCCCGTGTTGCCCAACTCAACCCGCAAAAAGAGGCGGTCAGTTCTGGGCAGATGGACAGTGGGCAGTTGGGCAGAAAGGATGGCGGGAGCGATTTCCTGCCAGTTCTGACCGTCAATGGAAACCCAGACGGCATTGATTTCGCCGTTGAGGAACTTCGGTGGTTTGCCCGGCGACCAATGGGTGTTGCCGACGGCAACCTCGGGACAATCGTCCGAAGTTTTGCCCGTCCCATCGGTGACCAAAACGACTCGCTTGCCTTCTCGCACCAACTTCGCAACTTCGTCACCATGCCTAAGCCAAAGCGCCATCGGACCACGAGCGTTTTCGTCACGGTCAATGCGGATGGGGATCAGGGACTGGGGACTTGGGACTGGCTTTAGCGATAATCGTGTCAAGATGGCGCTCCAGCGCCTGGCAACTTCGGCGGCAGGACGCAATGTCCCGTCTGGGTTGACAATCCCAAAGTCGCTCCGCTCGTCCACGCGATAGCCACCTGGAAACCACCAAGCCATTGCTCCGTCGGCATCGCTGATTTCAATGAGCCGATATATGGCGTCGTAAAGTTGAGCCTGCGCTTGCAGCCGCTCAGTGTCGTCATACCAATCCAGTGAAAACTCGCCATGCCGCAAAGTTAACCCAAACTCTGCCCAGAAAACGGGTTTGCCTTTGCCCGCCCATCTCGCATAAGCCGTGATGAAAGTAGCGCGGGCGAATTGTGTTCCGTCGGCTTTCCCAAGCCAGCCCAAGTTCCAACCTTCGGGTGAAAGGAAGTCCAAATGCTTTGCACCAGCCGTATGGTCAAAGGGAAAAGCGCCTTCAGCGCCGAAGGGACCGCCACCGAAGCCCGTGCGAGCGCCGATGAGGTGGTTAGGGTCAAGTTGGCGGATGAGCCTGCAAACTTGCCGATACTTGCGACTGATGAAATCGTCAAGGAAGCGCCGATATGCCGCCGCCATCACCCGCCATTCGCCGTCGTTGAGCAAATGCTCGTCTTTGGGAACGGTCGGGTTGCCATTTTCGTCGCGGGGCAACTGGAAGTTCCAATCGCGCTCGGCATTTTCAACGCTGCCGTATTGCTCAATGAGCCATTCCCGCCATTCCGCATCGTGCCTTCGCCGCTCGTCGTAATTGCCCCATCGTGGTTCCCAAGCGATGTCGTAAGCGAACATCGCAGGTTGGTTCGCCAAGTCTGCAGCCTCAATCAGTTGCCGAACCAAATCGGGTTGAAAATGAAGTGGGTGAGCACTGGCGATGAACAAGTTGACTTTGATGCCGTGTTCGTGACATCGGCGCAAAAAGTCCCGCAACGGCATCGCTTGGCGCAAGTCGGTGTATTGGATGCTGACGCAATTCATGCCCATTTTGCGCAGGATTTGCAAGTCTTGCTCAACAAGTTCTGGGTCGTAATTGGTCGGGTCAAGCCAGTGACGGTAGTAGTCGGTCGGCTCTTTTCCTGCCACATATCTCAGCCAGAAGTTGACCCCGAAAGCGAACCAACGGCGCTCTTCGGGGACGGGGGACGCGGGACGAGGGACGCGGATGACAAAGTGCCCGTCCTTGACGATGATTTTGTCCGCTTCCGTCACTTTAGGGCGCTCAGCGACGACGAATTCGTGCCTCAGTTCGTCAATCACTTGACCGTCCAGAAGAAGTTGAGCGACGAAGGTGAACTTGCCTGCGGGCAGTTGAGGCAATTCGCCCACAACAGTCACCGAACTTCGTTCGCCCACCTTCACCTTTTCCGACCACTCGTGAACAACTTTCCCGTTTCGGACGACCGCAAAGCGGACGCTCCCTTCCTTCGCTTCAGCGTCATTGACGATGACTGCGCCAAGTTTCGTTTGCTCGCCGACATAAGCCGTGAACCTGTCCGTTCCCGCCTCAAGCATCCAAACGCCGTTGCGCCATTGAGTGACTGCCTGTTGCAAAGCGTTTTGAACTAACCGCCAGTTTTGCAGCCAGAAAGTTTCATCGGCAGAACCGAAGACGAGCCAAGATGCGTTAGGGTAGGGAAGAAGTGAGGAGCGAACGAGCCAAGCGAGTGCCCCCCGTTCAACTCCTTCGTCATCGGCAATAACTGTCAAGGGCATCCATCGCATCGTTCGTTCCCCGTTCGTGAACCCCAAGCCTCGCCATCGCGGGATAGGAGCAACGGCATCTTTGGGAGGGCGAATTTCCTGACGAACCACTGCCGAACTTTCTGGCTCGGCAGGAACCTCGCTCTCCCTTTTAACCTCGTCCCGCGCCCTGCGTCCCTCGTCCCGCCTCAATGGGTAGAGTTTGTAAGCAGGTGACAACGCTTCCAAAACGGGTGGCGCAAAGTCAATGACGACATCGCCGAACGGGTCGGGGGCGGTTCCGATGCCAGCGACCCAAATCGTGTGGTTGCCCTGCGGCATCGGCGCTTCCATGCCCAAAACGAGCATACGGGCATTTTGCGGATTGAACCTGTCACCAGCGAAACCTCGCTTACCTCTCGTTGGGCTATCGGCACGGAAAACAAAGTCCTTCGGCGCTAAAACGATGAGCCGCCACTCAGTTGTCAACGGCACATGGGTGAACCAACGAGTGCCATCCGCTTCGCGCCACTCAACGAGCAACGATTTTGTTTGCGGTGCACCTTTCGCCCAAAAGCAGGTGAGCGTGTGACCTTGCGGGAAAGGCGATTGGTCAAAGGTGCGAGTGAAGATTGACCAGCCTTTGAGGTCAAAGTCCATGCGCAAAGCGTGTCTCGCAACCCGCAAATCGCGAATGGGCTTAAGGCTCAGTCGGTCTGGAACATCGGGATGGCTGGCATGATGTTGCCACCGCCTCGGTTCGTTTTCGTCCAACCGCTCAAACAAAAACTTTTGCGGCTCAATTCGCTTTCGCAACTCCTCAATTTCCTGCCTTGAAACCCACTCTCGTCCCGCCTTGAACATTGGTTCGGCAAACATCGGTGCACCGAAGGTGATAAGTTTTCCGCCTTGGCGCAGAAAGTCCAAAAGGGGCTCTTTCGCTTCGGCTGGCAAGCGCTTGGCATTGGGCAAGACGACGATGCCAGATTTTGTCTGCTGCCACCAGTTTGGGTCAACGATTTCGTTGAAGGTCACCAACTCCGCTTGAACACCTTGCTTTCGCAACTCAACTGCCAACTGGGTTGCCAACTTGGTGTTACCCATCGCCCCATCCCGAACCACAACGGCTTGCTTCAATGTCCTCACCGCAACCGCCTCGCTTTCGCAGGTGAAAGCCAAACCGATAGCGACCAACATTGACAAGGCGACACTTTTTTGCCTCACCCATCTCACCTCCTGCCGATTGCCGATGCCTCTTGGAAAACCCCTCACTTTATGCGGGTAGTTTCATGATTGGCGGCTGATGAGGCGACCGAGTTTGCTTAGCAAGTTGCCGATGAACGAGGGAGTTTTGACAAGGGGGATTTCGTAGCCACAATTGGGGCATTTGATTAGGACTCCACAACCGCCCTTGAGGGGGCAGCGTTGACACACCGTTTCCCGCGCCTCACTGAGGCGAAACTGAAACCCGCACATCGGGCAGAGCACTTGTTCGTCGCTGTTCGCCATGCTTGCTCCTCTCGCTGGAAAGATAGCGCACAGTCCATCAACTGCCGACCCAACCCCATTGATGCAGCCAAAGAAGCAGGTGTTTGGCGACAAAACCGCAGGAGAAAGCGAAGGGGAAGATGAAGCCTGTCATGACAAGGGCAGCCCGCCAACCATGTTCCCGCACCATCATCAGGAAGTTGGCGATGCAAGGGACGAAGAGGGTGAGGATGATGGCGGTAACGACCAAATCAATCCCACTGATGGCGCCTTTGTCCACCAAGTCCAGCAAGCCAGCGGCACCGTAGTCACGGCGGAAGAAGCCGAACAAAATCACGGTCGCCATCGCCTTCGGCAACCCGACCCATTGGACAGGGTAGGACAACGCCGCAATGAGCCAGTCAAACAAATGGGTCAAGCGTCCGAGCCAAATCAAGACGCTGGCGACGATGAAGAGAGGCGTGACTTCCCAAAGATACCACTGCAACCGCGTCCAAGTTTTAACGAGGACATTTTCCAACCGAGGCAACCTTAGGGGGACGACTTCCATGTAAAAGCGGGGCGGGTCACCAGGCAACACCCGAGCCGTCAAGTAACCGACAAGCAAAAAGACGGCGAAAACGAAAAGCGCCCAAACGGCGATGCCGCCGCGCACCTTGGAGACCGTTGCCATCATCACCCCCAATTGCGCCGAACAGGGCACCGCCAACGCCAACAGCAGCGTGGCGATTAACCGTTCCCGACGGGTCTCTAAGATGCGGGTGACCATCGTCGCCATCGTGTCACACCCAAACCCCAACACCATCGGGATGACGGCTCGCCCCGATAACCCGATGCCTTTGAACAAACGGTCTACCAGCAACGCCAAGCGGGGGAAATAGCCGCTGTCTTCCACCAGCGAGAACATCAGGAAAAACGCTGTGACGATGGGAAAGAGCAATGCAAAGGCGTAACGAATGCCGAGGGTGAAGATGCCGTATTCGCCGACAAACAACTCCCGCAGCCACGCCCAAGGGATGAGCCACTCAAAGAAGCGGACGAGGGGCGGGAGCAAATATTTGCCGAACACGGTGTCCTCCAGAAACTCTACGGCGGTGCCAGCGGCAAAGACACCGACGAATTGGTAGAAGCCAAAGTAAAGGAGCGCAACGAGAAAGAGAGTGCCCCAAAAGGGATGGATGAGCAGGTCGCTGAGGCGCTCTGAAAGAGTGCGGGTTTTGACCGTTACTTTGGCGGTAACTTGCCCTGTCACTTGTTCGGCGAAGCGTTGGCGGGTCATCGTGATGCGGTAAAGGGGGCTTCGTTCGCCCCTGCCCCTCAATTCCCGCACCAGTTGTTGGATGGCTGCCACGACTTTCGGGTCTTCCCGCTCCGCCACTAATGCCGTCATTTCAGGGTCTTCCTGAAGCAGCAACAAGGCGACGGCGCGGCGACTTAGCCCGTAATCAGCCCGCAGCCACTGCGCTATCTTGCTGATGGCGTCTTCCAAGGGTGGGTCGTAGCGAATGGGCGGTGCCGTGGGCGACAGCATGGATGACCCTCCTTAGTTGGGCAATGCCTTGCCCTGTCGTGGCGACGACGGGCACGACAGCCACGCCTAAAAGTGCCTCCAATGCCTCGGTGTCAATCTGGATGCCAGCGCGCATGGCTTCGTCCATCATGTTGAGCGCCAAGACAACCTGAAAACCTGCCTCCATCAGTTGAACGGTCAAAGGCAACATGCGCGATAAGTTTTTGGCGTCCACGACATGGACGACGACATCGGGGCGTTCTTCCATCAGCAGCCGACGGGCGACTCGTTCCTCGTCAGAACTGGGCAAGAGCGAATACATGCCCGGCGTGTCCACGATTTCGTAGAGCACACCGTCTATGTGGGTGCGCCCCCGAAAGATTTCCACCGTCGTGCCTGGGTAGTTGGAGACGGTCACATAGATGCCCGTCAGCCGATTGAACAGCAAACTCTTGCCGACATTGGGGTTGCCGACAATCGCCACCCGCTTTTGAGGCGGGGCTTCCAGCGAGCGGCGCTTCAGTCGGCTCCACCATTCCGCAAGGCGCGCCCCGATGGAACGGGGGCGCTGGGAAGACATCGGGTTGTGACTGTCTGCCATCCGTTGATCTCGCCCCTTTCGCTGTGGTCGCCACCTCTTTTTACGAAAAACTGCCACACAAAGTTAGCCCCCAATCGCCAACCATCAGCGGAGCGGCGAAAGTGGTCAACGAAGGGACAGTCGGAGGCGTTGCAAATCCGTCAGCGGGCAAAGGGCGTTCGGAAAGTTGCGCCTTGCAAAAACACCTGCCGCAATGAAGTTTTCTGTTGTGCCGATGGGGCATTCACGGCTGGAGGTTTTCCGAAATCAGCGCACCAAGCGGGCGCGGGCGTCAGTGAGCATGGCAGGCTGAATGGGCACGAGCATTTGGGCTTTGCAGGCTTCGGGGAAGACGGCAATGACCTTCGCTTTGCCCAGTTCCTCTTCCACTTGCACCGTCTTGCGTTCCGTCTTGACAGTCACTTGCCGATAGACCAGCAAAATATCGCCGACTTTGAGCCCTTGATTCGCTCCGATGTCCAAGTAGACCAAGACAGTGCCGTCGGGGAGCGTTTCTACCCGACCGACGATGCCTTCGGGAACGGGCGTTGCGGAGGGCGTGGGTGACAGGACAATGGCGGGTGTTTCAGGCAGCCAATAAATTTCCGTCCGCAAGGCTTCCAGCAGTTCGGCGATGACAGCCGTTGCAGCGGCAGCATACAAGCGCTCATCGGAGACAAAGAAGGAGCGGCGTTCAGGCTCCAAAAGGGGCGGTTGGGAGGCTTCCGTTCGGCTAATCTCTTCAACGGTTCGCTTGCTTGCCGTTCCTTCCACCGTGCGCGTCCAAAGGGTTTCGCCAGTTCGCCCATCGTAAAGGTAGGCTCGCAGGCAAGCGGTCACTTGCTCTATCCGCACCGTCGCCACTTCCCAGATGCGTCGGTCAGCGGCAGGGCTGGGTCGGCTGGAGAGTTCCTGTCGCCGCACCGTTTGAGTGTCAAAGCCCGTCAGTTGTCCTGCTACCACCAGTTCAGCGGCGTTGTCTTTTGCCAAGGCAGCGATGTGACGGCTTTCCACTAACCCGCTTTGAAAGGGCTGCCAATCCAACAAGGGTTCAGGGGGCTTGTTGGGCACCACGATTTCGCCTGCCAAGCCTGCCGATGAAAAGGCGCGGAAAACTTGCGCCGCAAAATTGCCGATGCGGTCACGGTAGATGTTGATGTCGCCAAAAGGCACGAGAAGCAAGCGCTTGGGTTTGGGGATAGCAGGATGGGTGATGACGAGGGGTTTTTCGGGAACCGTCAAGGGGTCGGCGTAACGGCGGATGAGCCCCCGCAAGGCATCGGGAAAAGCGCCGTAAAGGAGCACTTGCCAATAATTGCCTCCTTTGCCCTTCCGAACGGCGACACTTTGATGAGGGGCGAGCAGGTTCAAGTTGAAAGGCAACCGTTCCCGCAGCCTTTCAAGAACGGGCGGAACCAAAAGGTAAATTTCCGTCTCCGTCACGAGCAAATCCTGCACTTTGGCAAGGTTATCGGGTGTCGCCCAGACAAAATCCAAAGGGGTGCGTTCGGCGAATTCGTTGAGCAGGTTTTGCCCTGCATTGGTGATGACGACGCCAATGGGCACGGGAGTTACCTGCGCCCCTTGCAAATCCCGCAACTCGCGAATTTTTCGGGTCACAAACCGTTCAACGGCTTCCTTGAAGGCGCGAAAAGACGGGGCGGAGATGAAAATGCGCGCCCTTTCGTTTCGCCCTTGCCGTCGCACTTCCGCTGCAACGACAACATCTTGCCGACGCACCAAAGTCAACTCGTAGGGCACTAATTGCCGATGCTCCAACGGGAAATCGCCTCGCGAGCGGTCCACCAAGATGACCAGATGGCGATCGGGTTTCGTCAACTCCGCTGCCCGTTGGGACAAATCGGAAAGGGCGATGAAGGTCGCCGAATGGACGGGTGGAAGGAAACTGCGGAAGAGGTTGAACAGCGCCTCATCGTTGGCGACGACGGTGATAGGCGAACGAGCCAACAACTCAGCAGCGGGTTTGGGTTCTCTTAGGGCACGAATGATGTCCCGCAGGATGTCCTTTTGCGCCCCACCCCATCCTTGCCAAAGCATCAACAACATCAGCGGCGTCAACCATCGCCTCATCGCCGACCACTCCTTACCCTTTGGGCTTTGCACCTTATGCTCCGACACCCAACTTTTGCCGCACATAGTTGATGAGCCCACCAGCGTTCAAGATTTGGCGCATGAATTCAGGGATGGGCATGGCTTGGTAGGTGCGTCCCGTCGTCAGGTTGCGAATGATGCCCGTTTCAATGTCCACCTCCAATTCGTCGCCGTCGCAGATGTCCTCGGCGGCTTCGGGGCATTCCAAGACGGGCAAACCGATGTTGAAGGCATTGCGGTAGAAGATGCGGGCGAAACTTTTGGCGATGACGCAACGGATGCCTAAACCCTTGATGGACAAGGGCGCATGCTCGCGAGACGAACCGCAACCGAAGTTTTCGCCCGCCACGATGATGTCGCCTGGTTTTGCCCGCTGAGCAAAATCGGGGGCGATGGCTTCCATGCAGTGCTTCGCCAACTCCGTCGGGTCGGTCGTCACCAAGTAGCGGGCGGGAATGATGACATCGGTGTCAATGTTGTCGCCGAACTTGTGGGCTCTGCCCCGAAAGACCGTTCGCATCGTCGCACGCCTCCTTCATCGCTTTCTCCTCACCAAAATTGTGGCACTCATGGGATTGTCAAGCGACGCCCGAGCGTCGCCATCCCTCATGGCGGAAAATGCCGTCCCGCTCAATGGCAGGACGACAAAGTTGCCCTGAAAGGCAAGGAAGTGGCGGTCAACGCTCGACGCCACCTTTAGGTTTAGCCGCTCCATGACGGCGAAAGAGACGGCATCGGTGAAGGTAAAAGTTTGGTCGGCGTAGTGTCGCAAAATCGCCTTCGCCCGCCGCTCGTCTCCTTCCGTCACACGCTCTACCCAAACCCATTCATCCAAATGCTCCAACCATGTGAAAGCCGCTTCCCGACCGATGGGCTTCTGCGACGACAAAGTTGGTTGTCACAAGGATGCGACGGTAAGCCTGCAATTGGTCAAACAAGGCAACGCAAGCGTCATGCCATCGGTCGCCTTCATCGCGCAGCGCATAAAAGAAACCCGTGTCGGCGAAGCAGCCCACTTGAGGCAGCAGAACAAGTGGAGCGGTCATGGAGCAGCACCACCTTCTTCAGGGGGCAAGTGCTCACGGGCGAAAAACCCTTCCACCAAATACTCATCCACCCGCTCGCTCACATCCGTCTTGCCTCCTCGGTCTCGCAACCCGCCGATAAATTGGCGGGCAACTTCCCAATCGGGTTGCCACTCCGCCGTTTCCTCCACGATGACCCGCACCTTTGTGCCCTCAGGCAATTCATTGCCATCTTCCAAAACGACAACGCTGTTTTTCACGACGCCCCGAAATTCCCGCATCGCTTTTCACCTCGCTTTGTTTGCTTCTGGTGCAAAAACGCTTCCGCCAAATACTCGTCCACTTTCTCGCTCACCTCGGACGCTGGCTGCTCGTCTTCTCGCAATTCGGCTAACCATGCCTCTCGCAGGAATTGCCAAAAACCATCCCAGTCAGGTTGCCACTCCATCGCTTCTTCCACGATCACTCGCACTTTCGCCCCCTCAGGCAAATCGCTGCCGTCTTCCAAAACGATGACGCCGTTTCTGAAGACGCCCCGATATTCGCGCATCTTCGGTCACCTTCTTTCTGCTGCGCTTACGCTTGGTAGCGTTCCAGCCGCCCTGCATGAGCCAGAAGCAAACTCATCAGGAACTTGGCGGGAATTTTGCCCAGCGTCCCTTTAGCGCAAGCCCGCTCGCCAAAGCCGTCCACTGTCGGGTCAGGGATGACCCAACGGGAGTGGACAAGGAGCGGGACAGGATGCCAACTGTGGGCGCGATAGCGGGCAGGCGTGGAGTGGTCGCCCGTGATGGCAAGGACATCGGGTTGCAAGGCAAGGATGTCAGGCAAGTGGCGGTCAAACTCCTCAATCACGGCGATCTTGCCTTGAAAGTCGCCGTCTTCGCCTCGCGAGTCCGTCGCTTTGATGTGCACGAAAAAGAAGTCGTAGTCGTTCCAAGCCCGTCGCAACGCAGCGATTTCATCGGCGATGGTGTCGCCTTCAAAGTTCAGCACGGTCATGCCGACCAATTGCGCCAAGCCCCGATACATCGGATAGACAGCGATGCAACAAGGGTTGAGTTTGTAGAGGTCGCGAAAGGAGACCCAGTTGGGACGCTTGGCGAACCCTCGCAGCAAGGCGAAGTTGGCTTTCGGTTCGTCCCGCAAAACTTCGGCGATGCGCCCCACCAATTTCGCCGCCACTTCGGCTGTCCGTCGGTTTTCGGGCGTATCAGGGTCGGGAACGGGCGACAAAGGCGGTTGTTCGGTCCCTTGCGGGTCGGTGTCCCGCACTCCGTCGCCCAACCCTTCTCCCCGCAATACGACGACAAAGCGATGCTCCTTGACGGGTTCAATGAGCACCCGAACGCCATCCACTTCTGAGATGGCATCCCGCAATTTCGCACAAAGCCGTTTCGTCTCCTCTGTCGGTGGTCGCCCTGCCCGTCGGTCAACGACGATGGGTTGGTCGCCTTCGTAGCGGATGGTCGCAAAGTTGGCACGGATAGCGACATCGCCTTCCTGAAGGGGGAAACCGATGCCTAACGCTTCCAAGACGCCTCGCCCGACATAGTAGCGGAGTGGGTCGTAGCCGAACAGGGCGAAATGACCGGCGCTACTTCCAGGAGCGATGCCAGGGAAAACGGGCTCGCTCAAGCCGAGCATGGAGCGTTTCGCCAGTTCATCCAAGTTGGGTTTTTGGGCGGCTTCCAACTCTGTTTTGCCATTCAATTCGGGCACGGGTAACCCGCCCAAACCGTCCAGCACGATGAGCAAGGTTTTCGTGTCGGCGGGCTTCGTCAACTCTTGCATCAGTGCCTCATAAGTCCATTCGTGCACGGGCGCCACCTCCGTCGTCAAGCGGTGCTGGGTGTGAATTCGTCGGTGGGTTCCAGCGAGGCGATGAAAGCGGCGATGAGTTTGGCGGCGTTCTCCAAATCGCTCAGCGCCACCATCTCCACAGGCGAATGCATGTAACGGTTGGGGATGCTGATGAGCCCTGTCGCCACGCCGGAACGGCTGATTTGGATGACATTGGCATCCGTGCCTGTCGGGCGCGAGGCGCCCGCCAGTTGATATGGGATGCCCTCCCGCTCCGCTGTTTCCACCAACCGCCGAAAGACGACGGGGTTGATGTTCGGACCGCGATAGATGACGGGACCAGCGCCTAACTTGATGTCGCCGACTTGTCGCTTGTCGGTGGCGGGATGGTCGGTGGCGAAGGTGACATCTACAGCGACGCCCACATCGGGGGCGATGCCGAAGGCGCTGGTAATAGCGCCCCGCAAACCGATTTCTTCCTGCACCGTGCTGACGGCGAAGACGGCTGCCTTCAGTTTTCCTTTTCGTTCGCTCAGCGACCGCAAGGCTTCCATCACCGTCCACGCTCCCACCTTGTCGTCAATCCCTGGTGCGTTGATGAAACCGTTGTTCATCTCCCGCACTTCCAATCGGAAGGTGATGGGGTCGCCGATGCGGACGAGTTTTTTCGCCTCTTCGCCGTCCTTCGCCCCGATGTCCACCCAAATCTCGTGGAACTTGGGGATTTGCTTGCGTTCCTCATCCGTCAGCAGGTGGATGGGCTTGCGGGCGATGACGCCGTTGATGGGACCATCTTGCGTCCAGACGACGACGGGTTGCCCGATGAGCACCTGCATGTCAAAACCGCCGATGGGGTTGACATACAAAAAGCCTTGCTCGTCAATGTGCTGCACCATCAAGCCAATCTGGTCGCAATGCCCTGCCAACATGACGCGAGGCTTGCCATCGGGGTTGAGGGACGCGATAACATTGCCGTGCACATCGGTGCGCACTTCATCGGCATATTCCTTTGCCCATGCCCGAACGACTTCTTGAATGCGCTCCTCATAACCCGATGGGCTGGGTGTCTCCAGCAAGCGAAAGAGAAACTGTTTGCCTCGCTCGTGCATGGTTCCGCCTCCTTTCCGATAGTCGTCGGTCGCCGACAATTATGCCGTCCGTCATAATTTGCAGCGACCATCGGTTGCCGGCACGCTTTGGTGGAAAGGGGTGTGACGGGATGAACCGTTGGCAGGAATTGCTCACGCTGGATTACGGCGTTCGCTTGCCGCCCAAGACAGATTACGGCATCGGGTTGATTGGCTGTGGGAGCATCGCTAATCACGCCCACTTGCCTGCCTACCAAAAGTTTGGCTTCCGTGTCGTCGCCTGTTGCGACATCCGCGAAGACGCCGCCCGCCAAACTGCCCAACGCTTCGGCATCCCGAAGTGGTTCACCGATTATCGTCGTTTGCTGGAGTTGTCCGAAGTAGATATCGTGGACATCGCCATCCACCAGCAAGGGCGAGTGGAAATCGTTCAAGCGGCGGCGCAGGCAGGCAAGCACATCCTCATCCAAAAACCCTTTGCCCATCGCATGGAGGATGCGTTGGCGATGGTGGAAGCCTGCGAGAAGGCAGGCGTGAAGTTAATGGTCAACCAACAAGCGCGCTACGCTCCCGGACATCGCTTCGCCAAGTTGTTGGTTGAGCGGGGTTTTCTGGGTGAAGTGTTCCACCTGACGCACCATGTTCGGGGCAACCAAGACGGCGGTTGGCCTGCGGAAACGCCCAACTTCCTCATCGTGGATCACGGCATCCATTACCTTGACCTGATGCGCTATTGGACGGGGCGCGAGCCGCAAGCGGTGCTGGCGACGACGGTGCGGATGCCCGGTCAGCGCGCCATCTCGCCGATGGTCTACAGCATCACCCTCGCCTTTGACGAGCACTTGATGGCGAACTTGTGGTTCAACGATGTCGTGCAGGGCAAAGACAGCCATTACGAGTTCACCATTGACGGCACGCAAGGGTTGGTGCGGGGCAATGCGACGCAAGTGACGGTCGCCCTGAAGGATGCCGACCCGCCCATCTTGCGGCTGGAGTTGAAGGGCAGTTGGTTTCCCGACGCTTTTGCGGCGACGATGGCGGAGTTGATGCGTGCCATTCAAGAGGGCGACGAGCCTGCCATCTCAGGGCGCGATAACCTCAAGACGCTGCGCCTTGCCTTAGGGGCAGTTCAATCCAGCGAAGAACTCCGTCCCATTTCGCTGTGAGTTCAGCGATGCGTGTCCGTCGGGAGCCGCAAAGACCGTTCCCGTCGGGCGCGGGCGAAGTAAGCGTCTATCGGCTCCAACTCAAACTCTCGCACCCAATCCCAAACGCTGGCGTTAGGGCAGTGGCAAGTGAGCAGGCATCGGGCTTCGGGTTGCCGAATTTCCAACTCGGCGTCAGCGCCATAGCGTTCTTTGAGCCGCAGCAATTTGGGATGGTTGTAGTCAAGGTGCAAGACGACGGCATCCAAGTTGAGCCGTTGGCTGACGATGGGCATGTAACTGGGTTGGGCATGCGCCAAGATGCGACCTAAGGGGTTGACGATGACGCTGTGGGGCGAAGCGATGGCGGTCACCATCCAAAAGCCGAAATCCAGCGCCCAAAGTTGCACTTGCATCCCGCCAGGATACATGGAGACGAAGCAAACGAGTTCCGCTCCGTTAACTTTCAGCCGCTCGGCGACCTCGCGGAAATTCAGGTCAAAGCAAATCGCCATTCCGACCCGCCCAAAGTCCGTCTCAAAGGCAGGCGCATCGGTGCCAGGTTGAATGCCGCCCTCCAGTTCGCCGATGGTCGGGAACATCTTGGCGTAATAGCCGACGACTTTGCCTTGACGGTTGATAAGCGCAGCGGCGTTGACCAATCTGTCGCCCTCTCGCAACACCATCGGGCAAACGACCCAAGTTTGATGGCGACGGGCGTAATCGCTCAGCCGCTTTACCGTCTCACCGTCCAAGGGTTCTGCCGTCGCCAGCCAATTTTCGGTGCTCATGCCCAATCCCGTGAAGGTTTCGGGCAAGCAGACCAAATCGGGGCGCTCCCACGCCGCCTGTTCCAACAATTGCATCGCCGCTTCCATGTTGCGCTCCTTGCTGCCCTGTCCTTGCAGCGAGATGGAAACGACCCGAACCCATCGCGCCATCGCCCATCCCTCCTTGCCCTTGCGGTTGCTCGCCTCAGTATGCCTTTCTCCACCCTCAAATGAAAAGTCGCCGTCTCGTCGGAGTGGCTATTAGCCACGACAGATTTCAGCCAAGACAACTCCATCCGCAACGAAGGGTCACCCGCGCCAAACTATCAACCGCCGCAAAAGTTCAACCGTGCCTTGCCTGCCTTTTGGGATGGTTTGGCGGATGAGTGATGAAGGCGGTGCAATTGCGCAAAAGCATCGGGCGCTACTTGTCGGTCAAAGCGTTAGGGCGACGCTTCCCTGCGTTGCTGACCAGTCCGTTAGGGTTGGTAGCGATGCGGGAGGTGCCTCCTTTGAAGTTACCGTCGCCTCAATGGGTGCGGGTGCGACCGAAATTGAGTGGCATTTGCGGCAGCGACTTAGCCGTCATCACAGCGAAAAGTTCGCTCCTTCTGTCACCGTTGACTTCCACGCCCTTCACTTTCGGGCACGAGGTCGTCGGAGAAGTCGTGGAAGTCGGCGATGCCGTCACGCAAGTGAAAGTCGGCGACCGGGTGGTCGTAGAGCCAGCGCTTTGTTGCTTCGTGCGGGAATTAAATCCGCCTTGCTCCCGTTGCGCTGAAGGCAACTACGCTTGTTGCGAACGGCTGACGGAAGGCATCATCGGTGCGGGCGTGCAAACGGGCTATTGCCGCGACACAGGGGGCGGATGGGGCGAGGAATTGGTGGCGCATGAGTGGCAACTCTTCCGCGTGCCCGAAAACCTCAGCGACGAAGAAGCCGTCCTCATTGAGCCCTTTAGTTGTGCCTTACACGCCGTCTTGCGGGCATGGAAGGCTGTTGAGTCTCCCCCTCAAACAGCACTGGTGCTGGGCTGCGGGACGATGGGCTTGTTGACCGTTGCCGCGCTGCGGGCAGTGGAGCGAGCGACGCAAAGGAAACCGATGCGCCTTATTGCGATGGCAAAGTATTTGCATCAAAGCGAATGGGCGAAACGGTTGGGAGCGGACGAAGTGGTGCCGACGAGCGGTGACAGTTACCGAGCGCTCCAGCAGTTGTGTGGTGCCCAGTTGTTTCAACCTGAGTTGGGCAAGCCGACAGTGTTGGGTGGGTTTGATGTCGTGTTTGATTGCGTGGGGTCACAAAGTTCGTTGGACGATGCTGTCCGATGGGCGCGAGCCAACGGCATCGTGGTCGTCGTCGGGATGCCTGCCCAGCCAAAGGTCAGTTGGGCGAGTTTGTGGTTTAAGGAGTTGCGGGTGCTGGGCGCTTACGCTTACGGCGTGGAAGAGTGGCAGGGAAAGCGGGTGCGAACTTTTGCGTTGGCGCTGGACTTGTTGGAAGGAGGTTTTGTTTCCTTGCGAGGGTTGGTCACTCACCGCTTTCCGCTGACTCAATGGCGACAAGCCGTTCAGACAGCCCTGCAAGCAGGACGCCGCTGCGCCATCAAAGTCGTGCTGGAGAATTTGGCGACAAGTCCGTCACTAGGAAGTTGGGGAAGAAGTCCCTGAGAAAGGAAGGGGCGAAGGAGACGATGGAGAGCGAAAGTGCCAGCGACGCTCAAAGGCAAAGGAGCGTTGCCTTGGCGCTGGCTTATGGGTTGCTGTTCGCTGCCGTCGCACCTTTGGCAGGTTACTTGAACTTGTTTTTGCAGCGATGCGGGTTGACCGATAGCCAAATCGGGACAGTGGCGGCGACGATGGCGTTGGTCGGCATCGTCGCTCCGCCTTTGTGGGGTTATGGGAGTGACCGATGGCACAACCGTCGGGTGCCCATCGCCCTTGCCTCGTTGGGGTCTGCCCTCGTTTTCCTCGCCTTTTTCAAGCCTTCGTTCCCGTCGGTGCTGTTGGTCGCTGTCCTCTTTGCTTTCTTCAACAGCCCGCTCATCCCGCTGATGGACGCCCTCGTCTTGGAATGGTTGGCTGACTCAAGGGAACGCTACGGGTCGTTGCGGGCATGGGGCTCGTGGGGTTTTGTGGTGATGATGCTGGTCTTTGGATTGACGCTCAAGGGAAAGGGAAAGGCGCAAGGGCTTTTGCCGGCATTGGCATCGTTCGTCCTTTTGCGATGGTTGCTTTTTGTGGTGGCGTGGCGGTTGCCGCCTAACGGGGGACACCGCCTTTCCGGCGATGGCGATTGGCATGCCCTCAAAAGTTTGTTCGCTGACCGCCAATGGCAAACCTTTTTAGGCATTTCGTTGCTCAGCACCATCAGCAACGGCGCCTTCTATGCCTTCTTCCCGCTTTATCTGAACCGTGTGGGACTTGGCGATAACTGGCAGGGCTACTTTTGGGTCATCGCCGTGCTGGCGGAGATCGCCTTCATGGCGAAGTTGGCAGCGCCTCTCACGCAGCGGTTGGGTTTGAAGGGCGTGATGCTGTTAGGCATTTTAGGTCGGATGGTGCGTTATGGCGCTTATGCCTTCCCGCTGCCTTTTTCTGTCCTCTTGGCGTTGCAACTGTTGCATGCCCTCACTTTTGGCGCTGCCCACACGGCTTCGGTGACTTGGGTGAGTTTATTTGCTCCGCCGTCGGCAAGGGCATTGATGCAAACGCTGTATGCCAGCATCTTGATGGGCATCGGGAACGCCATCGGGGCGCAGTTGGGCGGATGGGTCAGCGAGCATTGGGGATTGCGGGTGATGTTTGGGTTGGCGGGAGGGCTTAATGCAATCGCTTTCGTGTTGGGTTGGTGCTGGTTGCGCGAGCCAATAGGGAACATCGCCGCACCCGTTTCAGCCGAAAGGGGGGAAGGGTGATGTCGCCGTTGCGTGTCGCTCTCATTGGGGCAGGCGGGATTGCAGGGGCACATTTTCAAGCGTATCAAAAAGTGCCTGAGACAGAGGTGGTTGCCGTCGTGGATATCGTGCCTGAGCGGGCGAAAAGGGCAGCGGAGCGTTGGGGTGTGCCTCGTTGGTTTACCGACCATCGGCAAGTTTTGAGTTTGCCCGAAGTAGATGCCGTTGACATTTGCACGCCTCACGGGGCTCACGCACCCGTCGCCCTTGATGCGCTCCGTGCGGGCAAACATGTGTTGGTGGAAAAGCCGATGGCGTCTGACTTGAAGCAAGCGGTGGCGATGGTGCGGGCGGCGAAAAACAACGGCAAGGTGCTTTTTTGCGGCATCAAAAGTCGTTGGTCAGCCTCAACCCAGCGACTTAAGCGCTTCGTGGAAAGCGGGGCTCTGGGTGACCTTTACTTCGCCGAAATCGTAGCGACCCGAAGACGAGGCATCCCTGGTGCCAGTTTCACCCGTCGGTCAATGGCGGGTGGCGGCGTCGTGTTGGACTTGGGCGTTTACCTCGTGGATACCTCGCTTTACTTGCTGGGTTTCCCGCAACCGCTCACTTGCTCGGCTTTCGTCGGTGGGTTTCTCGGCAAGCGACCCGATGCCGTCGTGCAGGGCGGTTGGCAATGGAATCCTGCCGATTTTGAGGTGGAAGATTTCGCCGTCGCTTTCCTTCGGTTTGCGAATGGCGTCGCAGCGGTCATCAAAGTTTGCTGGGCTGCCCACACCGACAGTTTGGGCACTTCCTTTCTGTTGGGCACAAAGGGCGGATTGAAGTTCGGCAATCCGCCTGAATGGTTCTTTGACCTGCAAGGCTACATGGCTCAAGCGCCCTTGCCCTCCGCCACCGACGGCGAAGATGGCTTCGTGCAGGAGATTCGGTTTTTCGTGGACGCCGTGCGCAACGGGGCGCCTTTGCCTGTCCGTCCCGAAGAAGCCCTGACCGTCCAAGCCGTCTTGGGCGCCATCTATCGCTCGGCTGAGAAAGGGCAAGAAGTGGCGGTGAGAATCCCGAAGGCGTGAAGACATTTTCCGTCGGACAACTTTTCGTGGCTGCGTTTGTCGTGTTGCGTTTGTCGTGGCTGGTAGCCACTCCAACATTTATCCCTGACTGCCTTGCTCCCTTGCCTGTTGCCTATTTGCCTGCCGTGTTGCGCTCATGCCAAACTTTAGGTGCGGAGGTGTGAGATGATGGGATTGCGGACAATTCGCGATGTGGATGTGCAGGGCAAGCGGGTTTTGGTGCGGGTGGATTTCAATGTGCCCATTGAAAACGGGAAGGTGCTGGACGATTGGCGGTTGCGGGCGACGCTGCCGACCATCCGCTACCTGGCGGAGCGGGGAGCAAAGGTCATCCTTCTTTCGCACCTCGGTCGCCCTAAAGGCAAACGCGATGAGCAATTTTCCCTTCGTCCCGTCGCCCAACGGCTCAGCGAGTTGCTGGGTCAACCTGTCCAGTTTGCCGATGATTGCGTCGGGGAAGTTGCCGAGCAAGGGGTCGCCCGATTGCGAGCGGGTGAGGTGTTGCTGTTAGAAAACTTGCGCTTTCATGCGGGAGAGGAAGCCAACGATGAGGCGTTTGCCCAGCAACTGGCGCGGTTGGGCGATGTTTTTGTCAACGATGCCTTTGGGGCTGCCCATCGCGCCCATGCGTCCGTCCACGCCATCACGAAGTTTTTGCCATCTTATGCGGGGTTGTTGATGGAGCGGGAAGTGACGCATTTGAGTCGGTTGCTGGAAGCACCTGAAAAGCCTTTCGTGGCGGTTTTAGGTGGGGCGAAAGTTTCCGACAAAATCGGCGTCATCCGAAACTTGTTGACCAAAGTGGATGCCCTGCTCATCGGTGGGGCGATGGCGTTCACTTTCCTGAAAGCGCAAGGCTACGAGACGGGCAAATCGTTGGTGGAAGCCGACAAACTGGACTTGGCGAATGCCTTGCTGAGGGAAGGGAAGGAAAAGGGCGTGGAGTTGGTGTTGCCAGTGGATGTCGTCGTCGCCGAAAGCGATGCTGAAGATGCTGCCACGCAAGTCGTCCCTGCCACTGCCATCCCTGCTGACAAGGCAGGCTACGATATCGGACCAGAGACAGCCAACCTGTTTGCCGAACGCATCCGCACCGCCAAGACAGTTTTCTGGAACGGACCGATGGGGCGGTTTGAGCGGACGCCTTTTAAGGCGGGAACGAAAGCCGTCGCCGAAGCGTTAGCCCAATGCAGCGGCACGACGGTCGTCGGCGGGGGCGAAACAGCGGCGGCTGCCTTTGAATTCGGGATTGCCGAAAAAGTGACCCATGTCTCCACAGGGGGTGGTGCCGCTTTGGAGTTGCTGGAAGGGCGCGAATTGCCCGGCGTCGTCGCCCTAAAAGGATGACAGCGTGGACTTAACGAGCGTGGATGTTGCGTCGGTTTTTAGGGCACGGCTTGATGCTGTGCCGACCGATTTTGTCCTTGTCGCATCGCCATTCTCGCGGCTAATAGCCGCTCCAAAGAGGGTTGGAGAGGGCGTCGGGTTGCTCCTTATTGTCGGAGTGGCTATCAGCCATGACCAAAGCGGCTTATTAGCCACGACGCAAAACCTATCCCACTGACTTTCTCAACACCCTCCGTCCCTTATTGACGGCGACAAAAGGTTGCGCTAATTTTTTCTCCGCCGCTTTGCTCCGGGGTAGCTCAACAGGCAGAGCGGCGGGCTGTTAACCCGCGGGTTGCAGGTTCGAGTCCTGCCCCCGGAGCCAGACAGTTCAATGCCTCTTTTCCCCCGCTTTCCTGATTTTCCCCAATGCAAAGAGCGAGGTGACGGAAAAGTGGGTCAAGTTACGGAGTTGCCGACGGATGTTTGGCACAAATGCAGCCATTGTGAGGCGATGGTCTATCGCAAGGAGTTTGAGGCGAATTTGAAGGTTTGCCCCCGTTGCAACTATCATGAGCGCCTTGGGGCTTGGGAACGCCTCGCCATCACGGTGGATGAAAACTCCTTCACCGAGTGGGACGCCAATTTGCTGCCTGCCGACCCCCTCAATTTCCCTGATTACGCCGAAAAGGTGCGGCGAGATCAGCGACGAACGGGATTGAAAGATGCCGCCCTCACGGGAGAAGCGACTATTGACGGAATGCCCGTTGCCATTGGCATCACTGACTTTCAATTCATGGGCGGAAGCATGGGCAGCGTCGTCGGCGAGAAAATTGCCCGCTTGATGGAGCGAGCCATAGACAAACATTTGCCCGTCTTCCTCATCATCGGTAGCGGCGGCGGGGCGCGGATGCAAGAAGGCTTGCTGAGTTTGATGCAAATGGCGAAGACCAGCGCTGCCTGTGGGCGGTTGCACGAGGTGCGCTTGCCTTACATCGCCTTGCTCACCGATAGCATGGCAGGTGTCCATGCCTCTTTTGGGTCGTTGGCGGACATCATCCTCGCCGAGCCTGGGGCTCTCGTGGGCTTTACGGGTCCTCGCGTCATTGAGTTGTCGCTGAAGATCAAAGTGCCCAAAGAGCATCGGCAAGCGGAGTTTCAGTTTCAGCACGGGCACATTGACTTGATTGTCCCCCGCAAGCAAGTCCGTCCGACCGTCAGCAAACTGTTGCGCTTTTGGTATGGTTGAGGGATGTCAGCCAACTGTCAAGCGGGCGAATTCAGCGACGAGGTGCATCGCCAACTCCACGCTTTGTAACGCCGATGGGATGTCCAAGCGCTCGTTTTCGGGAGAATGGGGATTTTCTTGCCCACAACATAGGATGACCGTTTGGATGCCGTGAGCATTGAAGACATTGGCATCGCTGCCGCCACCTGTGATTTGCCATTGCGGTGTCAAGCCCATGCGATTCAAGGCGGCGGCGACGGTGCGAGCGGGCAAATCCGTCTCGTTGATGCGAAAGGCGCGGTAAGCCTCCCAAACTTCCACTTCCGCCTTCCCGCCTCCCTTTTGCGCCTCGCTTTCCAGCAAGGTGACCATGTGGGCGATTTGTTCGTCCAGTTTGCGAGGGTCATGGCTTCGTGCCTCGCCGTGAATTTCCACCAACTCAGGGACGATGTTGGTCGCTAAGCCGCCTTTGATGATGCCGATGTTTGCCGTCGTCTCGGCATCAATGCGTCCCAAGCGCATCGCTGCGATAGCGCAGGCAGCCAATTGAATGGCATTGATGCCTTTTTCGGGCGAAACGCCCGCATGAGCCGCTTTGCCGTAGACTTTCGCCCGCAAACTCTTTTGCGACGGCGCTTGCACGATAACTTGATTGACAGGCGGACCGCTATCAAAGACGAACCCGACTTTCGCTTGAAGGCGCGAGTAGTCCAGATGCTTAGCGCCATGCAACCCCGTTTCCTCACCGACGGTGAAGACGATTTCCAGCAGACCATGTGGGATGCCGTCTTCCTGTAAAACCCGCAGCAACTCCAGCAGGACGCAAACACCCGCTTTGTTGTCGGCACCCAAGATCGTCGTCCCGTCCGACCGAACCTTATCGCCTTCCACGACGGGATTGACACCTTCGCAAGGGACAACAGTGTCTAAGTGGGCGTTCAACAGCATTGGTGGGACATCGGGCAAGTTACCTGCGACCTTGACAATCAAGTTGCCTTGCTCACCCCCGAACCCTTTGCCTGCCTCATCTTCTTCAACGGTCAAGCCCATCGCCTTCAGTTTCGCCTTGACGGCTTGGGCGACTTTGCCCTCATGCCCTGATGGGCTGGGGATGCGAACCAACTCCAAGAAATCTGCCAGAAAACGGTCTCGTCGGATGGGCATTTTAGCTCCCTCCTTTCGAAGGGCAAATCTTAGCGCACCCATTGGCATCGTAGAGAGAGGCGACGCATAATCAAAAGGGCATTTCTCAAAAGGTGCGTGGTAACGGAGGGTGATGGCTTATGTCCAAAGGCACGATGTTGGCGATGGTGTTAGGGGTCGTGTTCATTGCCGTCGGGGCAGTGCTGACCATCCTTTGGCGTGGGGATGTCTGGTTAGTGCTCAAGGGCATCCTCGGTCCTCTCTTTTTGTTGGGAGGTGCGCTGGTTTGCGCCATCGCTTACAGCGAATATCAGGCGGCAAAAGAAATGGAGCGGTTGACGGCTCAAACTCAAACCCAAACAGCGCCACCGACCCAACCGGCGACCACGACACCATCGTCTGAGCAAACCCCGCCGTCTCAATCTTAAACCCCTTCGGCAGGGCGAAGGGGAAAGGGGAGAAAGGCTGCGGTGCGGCATGCCCCTCACCCCGTTAGCGACCTTTGTCCCGCCCGCAAGCAGGCGTTGCTAACGCTGGTGGAAGTGGACAAAAAAGCGGCTTTCGTTAACCTCGCCTTGCGGGAGTTGCTGCGACAAAAGCGGCTACCCGCCAAGGAACGGGGGATGGCAACGGCGTTGGCGTTGGGTGCGGTGAAGATGCGCCTCTACCTTGACTATCTCCTCTCGCATGTTTGCGCTTATCCGTTGGACGAGTTGCCTGTTTTCATCCGCAATATCCTTCGGTTGGCAACTTACGAGTTGGTTTTCTTTCGCCATCCCGCTCCTATCGTCGGCAACGAGTATGTCAAGTTGGCGAAGCGTTTTGGGCACGAAGGGACGGCAGCGTTGGTCAACGCCGTCATCCGCCGCCTCGCCGAGGAGTGGCAAAACATTCCCATCCCATCCCTTGCCGACGACCCTATCGCCCACATCAGCATCACGACCTCGCATCCAAGGTGGATGGTGGAACGATGGGTGAAGTTTTGGGGCGTAGAAGAAATCCTTGCCCTTTGCCGCGCTAACAACGAACCACCACCCCTTTGCCTGCGCGTCAACCGAAAATACGCTGACCGAGAAGCCGTCGCCCGCATGTTGGAATTTCATTGTCGCAAAGTGGAGCCAAGTCCTTGGCTGCCAGAAGGATTGCGGGTGGAAACGACCCGTGACATCACCCGCCTGCCCGGCTACCGAGAAGGATTGTTCACCGTTCAGGATGAAGGGGCGATGCTCGTCAGTTACCTCGTCGCTCCCCAACCAGGTGAACGCATCGTTGATGCTTGTGCTGCCCCCGGTGGCAAGACGACCCATTTAGCCGAGTTGGCAAAAGATGAAGCGGAAATCATCGCTTTGGACACCCATCCTTCGCGGCTGAAGTTGGTGGAAGAGAACGCCGCCCGCCTTAAACTCCGTTCCATCACGACCCTCTTGGGCGATTGGACGCAACTTGCCCACCAGTTTGCCAACAGCGCCGACAAGGTGCTTTTGGATGTCCCTTGTTCGGGCACGGGAACGCTGCGGCGCAAGGTGGACGCTCGTTGGCACAAACGCCCCGAAGACATCCTTTCGTTAGCGCAGTTGCAGTTGCGGTTGTTGGAGGCGGCTGCTATCGCCCTCCGAAAAGGTGGCGTCCTCGTCTACGCTACCTGCAGCATAGAGCCTGAAGAAGATGAGCAGGTCATCAAGGCATTTTTGGAGCGGACGGACGAATTTGTCGTGGACGACCCCCGCCCCTTCTTGCCCGCCGACATCCCCCACGCCATCACGCCCGAAAACTTTCTCCGCCTCTTTCCCCACCGCCACAACACCGACGGCATCTTCGCTGTCCGCCTACGAAAGAAGTGAGAGGGTAGGGTAGGAGCAACTCAAAAATTTTTGTGCTTTCAGGCACAAACACCCCATCGGTCCAACCAACGCAGAAGGGCAACCCGCTCTATGTCCATCGTCAATGAGCGCCGCTCAGCGTAAAGATGGAAGGCAATCAGCGCCAGCAGCAGAAGGGCTTGGGCAGTAAGCGACCAATGAAGCGCCACCCAAACGCCCAAGCATGCCCCCAACGGGTTTGAGCCAGCATCTCCCAACATCGCTCTACGCCGAAAATCGTCGGGCGCGTAAGCGAGTGTGCTCGCCCACAACGGCAAGAAAGCGAGCCAGCCATCACCCTGCGCAGCACCAATCCCCAGCAAACTCAACAGCCAAAATCCTTTCAACGCCCGTGAGGGGCGGACATCCAACAAGTTCACCGCGTTAGCGCTCAGGGCAATAAGCGTTGCCCCCACAACCCACCGCTCCCACCGAAATTGCCCCAAAGCCCTCGCCACCCATGCCGATAAAAGGAGAGCGCCCAAGCCGCCACCAATTGCCTTCATCATCCCCATCGTCAGTCGTCGCTCTTTCAGAAACACGGACAAATGCCCACGAAAACCTTTGACCTGCGCTTCGCTGGCGAGGTCGTCCATCAACCCCAACACGCTGAACCAGAAGGCGGTCGCCATCAAGAGGGCACTTTCCTCCCATCGCAACTCTCCCCACCAACTGAGCAAAAACCAACCCAACAGCGATGCACTGCAAAGGGCTAACCCTGCGCTCCCGATGACTTCCTCGCCCCGATAGTTGAGTCGGCGCAGCAACGGTTGTCGGGCGAGGTTGTGCAAAGTCCACCGCGTCCAGGTGGCGACGAACAGGACAACGGCGATGACGAATGACACGCCCCGTCACTCCACTTTGGGCGGGACGATTCCTTGCTGCCCTTGATACTTGCCTTTGCGGTCGGCGTAAGAGACCTCGCAAAGTTCATCGGCGCTCAAAAAGATGACTTGGGCGATGCCCTCGTTGGCGTAAACTTTGGCAGGTAAGGGCGTCGTGTTGGAAATTTCAATGGTCACATGCCCTTCCCATTCGGGCTCCAAAGGCGTTACATTCACGACAATCCCGCAGTTGTGGACGAAAACCCCTGCTTCCAAAGCAAAGTTGCCTGCTTCAGGAACCGTCAGACAGAAGACATCATGCTCCCCTTTCAACTCCCGTATCGCCACGACTTGATGATTGCGCTGTAACCGGAATTCAGTGACTACCTGTGGGAAGCGCCGAAAAACACTTCGGTAACAACCCAACGACCTTGCTGCCCCTCGCAGGGAACCGGTTATCTTGAGCGCTTCCATGACTGCCTCTTGGGTGATGTCAGCGCGCAAGCGAAGGTGTCGGGCAATTTCTCGCTGCTTTTCCCTTCGCTCCTCAGGAGCATTTGCCCACCATTCCCGAGACCGCTTAGCGACCTCTTGACGCCGTTCAGGGTTCATCTCCCACCACTGCCGATAGGCGATGCTCCGTTCTTGGCGGCGCTCTTCTGTCCAATATGCCCGATGCTTCTCCCGCAGTGCCTGTCTGGCAGCCTGATACTTTTCATCTTGCCAGAAGCGGATGGCTTGGCAGCGTTGCTTTTCACAGAAACTTGCCCACCAGTCAGGGTTCTGTCGTAACTGGGCGAAGGTGGCTAAAAGGCGCAAACGGTGTCGTTCAGGGTGAAAGTTTCGGGTTGCATTATGATGGCGAAGGGGTTCCGAAGCGGGGATGCGGACAATGTTGCATGGCATGTTGTTGCGGCGGTTGCCATCAAGGTGGTGGCGATGGGTGGGAGGCAAATCAGGGTAAATGCCGTGCATCAGGTTCCACTCATCGGCGAGCCGATGGGTCGGGTAGTAGCGCCCTGTCAGAGGTTGATAGACCATCTCGTAACCCCGAGCGACACAGCGATAAAGGGGCATCAAGCGGTCACCGGGTCGTAAAGCGGCAGCAGGCACCATTAGACCGTCTCGCCTTAAAAACAGGTGGTCGGGGGTGCAGTGAATTTTTTGCCCGTTGTCCAAAGTGATTTCCAGCAAACTGTCCCGCCCGATGTATCGGGGAGCGACCAATTCCGTGACGATGATGCGCCCAAAAGCACCGACACTGTAGCCAAAAAAGCGCTCTCCCTTTTCCCATCGCCGTGCCATTTCCTCCAGCGTCGGCGCCGTCCCGTTTACCAACGCCACCCGCGTGTCGCCCCGAAAACAACGGGCATACGACGATTTGCCGACGACGATGCAGATGACTTCGCGGGGGATGCGGAAATACTCCACGCTGCGCCCCAGCACGAAAGAGTTGGGCGGGATGATGCAAAAGTCGCCTTTATGGCGGACGAAAGCCCGCTCGTCAAAGGCTTTCGGGTCAACGATGGCGCCCCAGACATTGGTGAAGATGAGGAACTCGTCGGCAAGGCGCATGTCGTAGCCGTAAGAACTGAGCCCGAAACTGATGACGCCCTTGCGCACCAAGCGCTCCTCAAAAGGCTCAATCATTTTGTGGCGAAGTGCCATCTCCCGAATCCATCGGTCATTTTTGACGCCCACAAACTTTCACCCCTTTGCCTTAACTGGTTGCCTCGCTGACGCTCGCCGTCGTCAGCAAAGTGCGGGGGTTGGCGACGACGCGCATTTCGCCGACAACCTCAAAAGTGCCCCGCAAGCGGATGTCTTCCGACGAACTGCCCACTTGCACCTCAAAAGTGCCCGGCTCCACAATCAGCCGCATCGCTTCGTCGTAAAACGCCAATTGGTCTGCCGAAAGGGAAAAGGTGACCCGCTTTGCTTCGCCCGCTTTCAAAGTCAACCGCTGAAAGCCCTTTAGTTCCTTGACAGGGCGGACGCGACGGGCGACGACATCCCGCACATACAGTTGCACGACTTCGTCGCCATCCCGTTCGCCGACATTCTGCACCGTCACACTAATGTGCACCGTGCCAGCGGGCGAAATCTGCGTCGGCTCAATGGACAGGTCACGATACTCAAAGCGGGTGTAACTGAGCCCGTGCCCGAAGGGGAACTGCGGCGTCGCTTTGCCTTCCACATAGTCGCGGAACGACGAGGCGTGGCGGTTGTAGTGCAGCGGGATTTGACCGACATCCTGAGGGAAGGTGACGGGCAATTTGCCGCCGGGATTGACCTCACCGAACAACACTTCTGCAATCGCCACACCTCCCATTTCGCCCGGCAGCCATGCCTCTACGACAGCGGGAATTTTCGCCCACAAATTTCCCAGAGTGACGGGACGACCGTTGACCAACATCAAAACGATGGGTTTGCCCGTTTCCACGATGGCTTTTACCAACGCCATCTGATGACCCGGCAATGCTAAGGTGATGCGGTCACGCCCCTCGCCGCTCGTCGCAGGGGCATTGAACAAACCCGAACGGTCGCCGACGACCAACACGACCACATCGGCTTGTCGGGCGATTTCAACGGCATCGGCGATGCCCTCGTCCGTCCCGCCGACGACTTCGCACCCTTTCGCATATAGCACCTTCGTCTTCGGCGCCACTTTTCCTTTGATCGCTTCCAACACACTCACGACGGGCACATCGGGCTCCCTCAAGTTCATGTGCACGGCGTAGGTGTAGTCGCCGAGCAAATGCAAGGGCGCATCGGCGTTCGGTCCGATGACGGCGAGGGTGCCCAAGTCTTTGCGCAAAGGCAACAGGCTACCGTCGTTTTTCAGCAGGACGATAGACTTGCGGGCGATTTCCAGCGAGAGGGAACGATGCTCGTCCGCATGGACGATGGTGGCAGCCGCGTCGGGGTCAACGAAAGGGTTGTCAAACAAGCCCAATCGCATCTTCACCCGCAAGACGCGCCGAACGGCTTCGTCCACAACGGCTTCCGAAACGCGCCCTTGACGGACGGCGTTGATAAGTTGGGCATAGCAATGGGTGCTGGGCAACTCCACATCAATGCCCGCTTCCAACGCCAAGCAGGCGGCTTCCATTTCATTGCTGGCGACACGGTGGACTGTCATCAGCATGGGGACGGCGCCGTAGTCCGAAACGACGATGCCGTCAAAGCCCCATTCGCCCCGCAAGATGTCCGTCAGCAACTCACGGGATGCGGCGCACGGAATCCCATCCAAATCGTGGTAGGCGTTCATGAGCGATTGCACTCGTGCGTGGCGGACGGCGACTTCAAAAGGGAACAGGAAAACTTCCCGCAACTCTCGCTCGCCGACATGGACGGGGGCGGTGTTGCGCCCACCTTCCGAAAAGCCGTGTGCCGCAAAGTGCTTGGCGGTGGCGATGACGCCTTGTCGCAAGTCGTTCCCTTGCAACCCGCGAATGTAAGCGGCGGTCATCACGGCAATCAAGGAATGGTCTTCGCCCATCGTCTCCTCTGTCCGACCCCAACGGGGGTCGCGCAAAACATCCAGCACGGGCGCTAAGCCCTGATGAGCGCCGATGGCGCGCATCTCTCGTCGGATTGCCGCTGTCATTCGCTCAATCAATTCAGGTTGCCAAGTGCTCGCCAAGCCGATGGCTTGAGGGAAAGTCGTCGCACCCTTCGCCATCAACCCGCTCAGGCATTCTTCATGCACGATGGCAGGGATGGCAAGGCGTGTCTTTTCCGCAAGGAAGCGTTGGATGGCGTTGACCAGTTGGGCGACTTCTTTGGGCGGCAAGCCGCTCCAGCCTGCAGGGCGGGTGATTTGACCGATGCCATGCCGTAACAGAACTTGCGCCTTCGCCTCCGAAAACTTGTCGCCGTCCAGCAAATCCCGCACCGACACCGACCCCAGTTGCGCCACCTTCTCTTCCAAACTCATCTGTCGCAGCAATTGCTCCACATCACGCCCGTTGCGCCCATTAGGCATTCCCATCCTACCCTCCTTTTCGCTCTCCCCTTCGTTCTTTGTCGCTCGCTTCCTGTTATCGCACCAAACTTTGCCACATCCGTTCGGCGGCTTCGGAGCCGCTGCGGATACAATCGGGGATGCCGATGCCTGTCAGGTAGTTGCCTGCCAACGCCAACCGTCGCCAGCGCTGCAAGCGCTGCTGGATGCGGACGACCCGTTCGCCGTGTCCGACGATGTATTGGGGCATCGCTTGTCGCCAGCGAAACACCCACGCCCGTTCGGGTTCCCCGATGATACCCAAAATCGGGCGCAATTCGTCCATCACCGCCCGCACGATGTCTTCCTCCGCTTCGTCCTGTATCCCTTGTCCCTTGTCCCCCTTGACAAACGCCCGCAGCAGAACTTTGCCCGACGGCGCACGGGGTGGGAACTTGCTGGAGGAAAAAGTGCATGCCAGCAAGCGTCGTTTCTCCGCCGGGGCGACGAGAAAACCCGAACCGTTGAGCGGATGCAAAACTTGCGACCTGTCAAAGGCGAGGGAAACGGTGATGGCGTCTATGTGAGGGATGTCGGACAATGCCTGCGACAACGCTTCGTCATGAGGACGCAAAAGTTGAGCGGCATCCTCAGCGGGCGTAGCGATGACCACCGCATCAGCGAGCAACCGCTCGCCATCGTCCAACAGCAAAACGAATGGGCTTTCATCGTCCCTTTCCCTGAGCAAGGCTACGACCCTTCGCCCTGCCGACAACGCGGCTGACTTCTTTTTGAGCCGTTGCACCAAAGCCTCTACCAGTTCGCCCAGCCCACCTTGCAAAGTCAAGAAGTAGGGACGAGAAGGTTTTTCGTCCAAGGGTCGGCGCTTTAGGGAACGAAGAAGCGATGCCCAAATCAAGTTGCGATGGGTTTGGCTAAGTTGCCAAAGGGTCGGCAAAGTCATGGAAGCGCTCAAACGCTCCATGTCGCCGCCGTAAACGCCTGCCAGCAAGGGAGCAATGACCCGTTCCGCCATCTCTGGACCGAAGTGGTAACGCAGGAAAGTCCCGACACTCACATCGCCGTCCCACCGCAATGGCGGAAGGACGATGCCCAACGCCACCCGCAACTTGCCTTGCCATGACAACAAATCCGTCATCAGAAAACCGAGCAGGTCAGGCGTGAAAGAGAGGAAGCCTTGCGGAATCGGACGCAATCGGTGGCGCCAGAGCACGAACACGCAGCGCGCAGCGGGATTGGTCGGCAGCAATCGTTTTGTCAAGCCTAACTCCTCGCACAACTGCACCGCCCAAGGTTTGCTGGTGATGAAGGCGTCAGGACCGCCCTCCACGACAAAGCCTGCTTCTCTTACCGTCCTGATTTTCCCGCCCCAACTTTTCTCCCGCTCCACGACGGTCAACCGCAAAGGCACACCCTTTTGCTCTGCCTTCTGGCACAACCGATAAGCCGCAGTCAACCCTGCGATTCCGCCGCCGATGACGACGATGTGGCGTCCTGTCATCTCGGTCACCTTCGGCAATCGTTTTTCGCCATTCCGCCTTTGAAATCCTGCCGCATAGCCGCCCCGACAATAGGCTTGTTTTTGGGTTGACTTTTTCCGTTGCCTCTAACTTTGTCGGAGCGCCTCTCAGGTGCGCTCGCCTTCATCGCCGCTTTGCCCTTGGGGTGCTTTGGGTTGGACGGCGACGGTTTTGAAGTGGGTGTAGAGTGCCAAGCCTTTTTGCCCTTTGGCGGGTCGGACATACTTTGCCCGCGTGTAGTCCACTTCCACCCAGGCGGAAGTGCGGCGACGGCTGTGGTAGGCAGCCAATTGGGCGGCTTCCCTGAGAGCGTCAGGTGGGACTTGCTCGTTGCGCTGGCGCACCCGCAACAAAGCGTGGCTACCGGGCGCACCCTTGACATGAAACCACAAATCATCAGGGCGAGCCAGCCGAAGGAGTTTTGCGTTGGCGTCGGCGTTGCGACCGACCCAAACCTCGTAACCGCCCGCCACGACATAGCGCAAAAATTCGCCATCTCGTTGCGCCATTGGCGATGGCGCTGTATGAACCCTTGCTTCCTCGCGCAACTTTAAAAGTTCGCTTTCGTCTGCGTTTTGCACCCGCTCTATCAGTTGGCGCAATTCGTCGGCACGCCGTTGCAATCGCTCCATGACAGAAGGCAATGCGTCGGCGGCGTTTTTGAGTTTGCGATACAAGGCAAAGTAGTGCTGAGCGGCTTCCGTGACGGTTTGTCCTTCAGGCAAAGGAATGTGGACGGTTTGGGGCGGGTCGGCATCGTAGTCGGTGACGATGGCTTCCGCTGCGCCGTCGGGGATTTCGTGGGCGAAAGTGAGCAGCAACTCGCCCCATCGGCGATAACGGTCGGCATCCTGAGTTTCTTGCCATCGCTGCCGCAGCGCCTTAAGTTGCTGCTCCACGCCCTCCAGTTGCCGACGCAGTTCGCCCAGCAAACTTTGCCGGCGTTGCTCAACGGTTTCCTGATGCGCCAACAGGTTCAGCCACTCGGAAAGTGGCGGACCGAAATGGCGGACGGGTTCGGGATGCGCCGTTGCGATGGGACTTTGACGGCAAGGGAAGGGGTAGCACCAAACGATAACGCCGCTTTCATCGCGCCAGACAGTGGGAGCGAATTCTCCCCGCTGCACCGTCTTTTGTAACCATTGCAGGGCACGCCAGAAAGCCTCAGGGTCACTCAATGGCTCGCCGATTTGTTCCGCCATCAGCGTTAGCAATGCCTCGCTTATGCCGAAAAAGAGTTTCGCCCAATCGCGGGGTTCGGCGACAGGATGAAGGGTGGCAAGTTGCGAAAAGTCTTCGTAGGTGACGGTGAGCGGGTTGCGCCGCTCGCCCGTCGGAGGGCGCAAGTAAGGTCTGTTTGGCAAAACCTCGCGGTAGCGGTTGAGGGAGGAAGGCAAGCGCTTGAGGGCATCTACGATGAGTTGGCTTTCTTCGTCCACCAGAACCAAGTTGCTATGCTTGCCCATGATTTCCGCCCAAAGGGCAAGGCGTTTCCGTTCGCCCAAGGGCGTGATGGCGACGAAACGCAAAAGGAGCAGGCGGTCAAAGTCCCTTTGCTCGGCATCCACCAACTTTGCGCCTTCCAAGTGGCGAGAAAGCGTCTCGGTGAAGCGAGTGGTTTCAGGATGCTCAAAAAGTTCGGTTTGGGGCGCTTCGGGACACCAACTGACATGGGCATAGCGGGTATGGGCAGACAGAATCACCCACACCTTCACACCTCGTCCTTGCAGCAGCAAAGCGATTTGAAAGGGAGCAATGGGACGAATTCGGCGCACCGTTGCCCCTTGAAACGCCCGAAGTTCATGGACGACGGCGGCGAGCATGAAACTGTCCACCAACATGGCAATTGTCCTTCCCGCAAAGTTTCAGGCGGCGAATTTCTCCGACCGACGGAAAAAGCCTATCGGAGCGACGATAAGCCACAACGAACAAAACCTGCCTTGACATAGCGTTTCGCACCCGTCAGATGTAAAACATCAGCGGTCGCTTCATCCGTCGCTCTCGTTCCCATGCGCAGACTTGGGCGAGGGTGATCGCCCGAAGCGTCTCTTCCATCGCTTGTCGCAATCGCTTCCAAACTTCCGTGACACCCGAAGTTTGCGCCCGTTCCCGCAACGCCGCATCGGTAGGCTCGGCGTCCAAAATCGGTCCTTCCAACGCCTCCAAGATTTCCAACACGGTGATTTGACTGGCGGGTCGTCCCAAGGTGTAGCCGCCCCGAACGCCTCGTTGGCTTCGGACTAATCCTGCCCGCTTGAGCGGCATCATCAATTGCTCCAGATACTCTTCAGGGATGCCTTGGCTTTCCGAGATTTCGCGCACTTGCACCCTCCCTTGCCGCTCCCGTAACCCTAACTCCACCATCGCCATCAACCCATACCAAGCCCGCGTGGAAACCCGCATCGCCTTCGCCTCCTTTTGACCGTTTCAAGGCAAGTATGGCAGCAAAGCAAGAAGGCGCTACAATCTTGGCGGCGTGTTCGGAGGGATCAAGCATGCGACAGGGCAGTGAAACGAAGTTGGTGGCAGCGTTCGTCATCGGTGCAGTCGTGAGTTTCCTGATTGGGCTGTATGTGCTGGGACCGCTGTTCAGTCACCGACCGCCGAAACCGTTAGAGGTGCGGCAACCTGATCACCCGTCATCCAACTTATTGGCGAGCGCCGACCAGAACGCTATTTTGCGGCGGGATGTGGACGGCGTGCCTGAGCATACGACCGTCGTCATAGAACCGCTGACCCGTCCTGCCGAAACCATGCCGACGCCCTCGCCTCGTCCCTCGGAACCGTCTCTCTCTGAACCGTCCCAACCTGCGCCTTCCCCACCAAGTCGCTTTTCCGAACCGTCCCAACCAGAAGTCTCTCCGCCTGCCGCGCCCGAAGGTGTAGCGCCCCAGCCAACACCGTCTCCGCCCACCCCTTCCGATTTGCCGCCTCCGACCTCAGGCGAGCGGCGCTATCGGGTTCGCACGGGCGTTTTTAGTAACCCTGAAAACGCCGACCGATTGATGGCTGCCCTCGCCGAACAAGGTTATCACCCTTTCAAAGTGGAAGAGAAGACGCCCTCAGGCGAAACCCGCTACCGCGTCTACGCAGGGGCAACGGATGACCGTGACAGTGCTGAGCGGCTCAAGCAAGAACTGGCAGACAAAGGCTTCGCTGCCGTCGTGGAGGAGGTCTCTGGCAGGCGATGAATTGGGAACAATTGGTGCCAATGTTTGGTTGGCTGTTGCTTTGGCTGGTGTTGCTTTGGGTGCTCATCGTCCTTCCGCAGCAGCGTCGCCAAAAGGAGCGTGACCAGTTCCTCAACTCGCTCAAGCCCGGCGATGAAGTGGCGACGAGCGGGGGCATTTGTGGACGGATTCTGAGCGTGGATGGCGATACGGTGACACTCCGCATCGCCGATGGCGTGGACATTAAAGTCCTCAAATCGGGCATCGCCCGCCGATTGGAAAAGGAGGAAGCCGAGAAACTCCGCAGCGTCCTGCGCAAAGGGGGACGGTAACAAAGCGTGCTCCCGTTGGTCACCGCCTCAGAAAGCCGCCAGTTAGACCAACTCGCCGAACAAGCCGGTGTCCCTTCCATCGTGTTGATGGAGAACGCCGCATTAAGGTTGGCAGAAGTTGTCCAGCAGCACTTTGAGTTAGACCCGCCCAAACGCATCGTCGTCGTTTGTGGTAAGGGCAACAATGGTGGTGATGGGTTAGCACTGGCGCGTCACCTGCACAACATTGGCTTTTCCGTCCAAGCCTTTTTGCTCGCCGACCCTAACGAGTTGAAAGGCGATGCTGCTATCAACTTCCGCGCTGCCACGCAACTTGGCGTCCCTGTCCAACCTCTCCCGTCGCCAGAGGACCTTTGTCACCTCATTGAGCCGTTGCGTCGTGCTGATTTGGTCGTGGACGCCTTGTTAGGCACGGGCATAGTGGGCGAAGTTCGGGGCATCTCCGCCGACGCTATTCCACTCCTCAACGAACACGCCTGCCGCATTCTTTCCGTAGATGTGCCGTCAGGCATCAACAGTGACACGGGTGAAGTCTGTGGCGTGGCAGTCAGAGCCGATGCGACGGTGACCTTGGGCGCTATCAAATTGGGTTTGATGCTTTTTCCTGCTGCCGATTATGTCGGCGATTTGTTCGTCGGTTCGTTGGGCGTCCCTGAAACGCTTTTTGCCTCCCTGAACATTCGCAGGTTCGTGACGACGCACGAGTTGGTGGCGCAAGCATTGCCGCCCCGCCATCCCAATTCGCACAAGGGCAATTACGGGCGGGTGTTGGTCGTCGGCGGTGCGCCCGGCATGACGGGCGCTGCCCTTTTGGCGGGCAAGGCGGCGTTGCGCAGCGGTGCAGGTTTGGTGCAAGTCGCCTTACCGAAAAGCCTCAACCTCGCCGCCGAAGCGGCGGCGTTGGAAGTGATGAGTTTCCCGCTGCCTGAAACGGATGCTGGCACTATTGCTCCCGAAGCCCTCAGTGCCCTGACGCCCCGCCTTGATTGGGCGGATGTCATTGCCGTCGGTTGTGGGATTTCCCGCCACGAGCGGACGCAAACTTTCGTCCGACAACTGGTCGCCCAAGTGGACAAACCGATGCTCATTGACGCCGACGGATTGATAGCGCTCGCAGGGCACACCGACTTGCTCCGAAAGCGTCAAGCCTTGACGGTTTTGACGCCTCACCCAGGTGAAATGGCAGCGTTGTTGAAAACGACGACCGAGGAAGTGCAGCGGGATCGGGTCGGGATCGCTTTGCATGCTACCGAAACTTTCCACGCTATCGTTGTCCTCAAAGGCGCTCGGACAATTGTCGCCGCTCCCGATGGTGCACTTTTTGTCAACCCGACGGGCAATGCAGGAATGGCGACGGGCGGGATGGGCGATGTTTTGACGGGCATCGTTGCCTCTTTACTGGCGCAAAGGCTTTGTCGCTCCCTCACGGTGACACCTGTGGAAGCGGTCGCTGCGGCAGTTTTCCTTCACGGCTTGGCGGGTGACATCGCCAGTTGGGAGAAAGGCGAGACGGCGTTAGTGGCGGGCGATTTGCTGGAGCATTTACCGCGAGCGATTTTAGAACCCGAACTTTCGCAACCGATCACCCTTCGTCCCCTCAGCCCTTTCGTCCGCTTCGTCCTGCGCTACCGCCGATGACACCCTTCAGCAGGGCTTCGTGCCCTCATTTTTGCCCTGCTGTTTGCGCGCCGTCACCCGCACGACGATGCGGTTGCCCTTGCGGAAGGGTTTGCCGATGGCGATGGGACGGTCGTTGTGCCAAATCAGCAACGGACCCTGCAAGGGCAAGATGTCGCCGACTTGCAACTGCGGCAAACGGCGCAGCAGGATCGGTTCGCCTCGCCAACCGCATCGCAACGGGATGGCGACATGGTGGGAAAGGGGCGTGGCGGATGGCATCGTCCCTGTCCGTCGTTGCCGTTTGGAAAAGCCCGACAGCGTTTCGGCAGGCAACAGCCATTGCACCACACCCGTTTCGTCGCCAACTTGCAACCGATGGGAAAGCAGCAACGCCCCGCCGTTTTCGCTGAAAAGGGTTGCGGCTTGCTCCGTCCAGTCGCCCACAAACAACTGCGTCAAGCGCAACTCCATCCGCTCCCCAATTTGTGCCCAAGCCACTGCGTAAGCCTCGGCGAAGGTCGCCAGCAACCCTCGCAAGAGGGCTTGCTCTAAGGGCGTCCACCCTTCGGAAGGGCGCTCAACGCTTTGCCCAGGTCCGCCCAGCCAACGGTCCATCAACCGCAAGGCGGTGGAACGGCTTAGACTCAGCAGCCAAACACCTCGCCCGAGGACCTGAAAGGCTGCCGCCACACTCCAACTGTAGTCACGCCGCAAAAAATGAGCGCATGAATCCTTCTCCAACCGCAAGGGTGAAAGGTGAATGCCCATCCGAACCCGCATCAGTAGCAACTGGTTCAGAGTCATCGGGAAACGCTCATGGACTTGCTGCAGTAGCACATAAACGCTTCGCCCCAATCGGTCAGGGTTGGCAAAGTCGTAGCGGGCGATAGACTGGCGGGGCTGGACGATGCGCTGGGCGACAAAAAACGATGCCGTTTTATCCTTCGGCATCTCGTCGCCGGGCGTCAACGCAATTTCCAACTGCAGCGCTCCTGCCTCGGTCTCCATCGGGATAACCAACCTCTGAAAATCGTTCTGCGAAAGCAAAATGCCACGGCGCATCGTCAGTTCGGGGGGCGAAATCATGCAAACTTTGCCTGCTGCTTCCAAGTGCATCGCCGCCCGACCCGCCAAGGTGTTGGCGATTTCCTGAAGCGCACTGCGGGCTAACTCGCTCTCCTGCAAAAAGTCGCTGATGGGCAAATTGCTGTCCAACTCTTCACCCAGCATCTGTTGCAGGAGCCGAAATGCCGTCCGGTAACTCAGCCCCAAAAGCACCAAACCTTTCAGAGCCCCATCCAAGCCGATGGCGATGGTGATGTCCTCTTCGGTGTAGGCGGAGCGGATGAGCGACGGGGTGCCTCGTCTCGCTCGCAGTTCCATTAGCCCCTCCAGCGTCTCGGCAGCGGCGCGAAGGATGGGATTGGCGACTTCGGCATACCACGCCGCAATGTGGTGGATGTCCCCCGCAGACAAAGAAGGCGTTCCCCGCTCCGTTTGCAACCCCCTCACCTCTCACCGACCCGCCGATAAAAACCGAATTGCAAAGGCATAAAGCCATACGCCGACGGTGAAAGCAAAACTTCTGACGCCCCCAAAAACAACACCCCGCCGTCCACCAGCGCCCGCGCAAAGCCGTAAAAGATTTTCGGCTTGACTTCCGAGCGGAAGTAAATCAACAAGTTGCGGCAGACCAAAAGGTGAATATCCGTCGGGTAAGGGTCGCTCAGCAAGTTCAGCCGTTCAAACCGCACCATTTTCCGCAATGCTTCAGGCACGATTAACCGACCATCGCTCACGACGAACAGCATCCGATAAGTCGGCGGGATTTCCTGCAAGTCGCTGGCGGGATACTCCGCCCGTTTGGCTTGCCGCAGCGCTGCCTCGTCTATGTCCGTCGCCAAGATGGCGTGATTGCCTTTGGGATCAAGGCGATGGAGCAATGCTGCCAGCGAGTATGGCTCTTTGCCGACGGAGCAACCCGCACTCCAAACTTGCAACCGTTTGAACCGTTTCAGCAAGTCGGGCAAAACTTCCCGCTCCAAACTCACCCACATCGTTGGGTCGCGGAAAAACTGCGTGACATTGATGCCCAAACTGTCCAACAGCGCTTGGCGCAAAGAGGCATCTCTGCGCAGGGCTGCCAATAACGCGTCCATGTCTGCTAAACCACACCGCTGCAGAAAACCCGTCATCAACCGTTGCAACTGCGACGGATGATAAGCCCTCAAATCCAACCCGAGCCATCGGCTAAGTTGGTCAATCTGCCAGTCCGTCAACGCCATCACCCGCTTCGCTCCCCGATAAGGTTCACCGCTCCGACGACGGCGCGGATGATTTGCGTCAGGCGTTGTGGCAACCGCTCTAACGGGACGCTCTCTTGAGCGGCGCCCAACTTCAATGCTGATTCGGGCATGCTTGGAATGGTGCAGGTTTCAGGCGCTTGCACTAAGGTTCGCCCACCTCGCTCCCGAACCGTTAGCAATCCGATGGCACCGTCGCTCCCCATCCCTGTCATCACACAACCCACACATCGTTCCCCGAAAATATGGGCAGCGCTATCCAAAGTTTTGTCGGCAGCGGGACGGACGCCGTGTAACGGCGGCGATTGATCTAACCGCAACCGACCGCCCCGTTCCACCAGCAAATGGAAACCCGACGGCGCCAAGTAAACCTGCTGAGGTCGGATGACTTCCCCATCCTGCACTTCTTTGACAGGCAAGGCGGAAACTTGGTTCAGGTTGTCGGCGAAAAATTTCGTGAAGCCGACAGGCATGTGCTGCACCAGCAAGACAGCGGCGGGCAAGTCGGGTGGCAATTGCGATAGGACATAGCGAACCGTCGCAGGTCCGCCTGTAGACGCTGCGAGGACAACGATTGCCCACTCGTTGGGCACGGCAGAAACGGTCGGCACAATCCGACGGGGCGGTGTCAAAAGCACTCGCAACTTCGCCCTCGCTGCCGCCTTGACTTTTGCTACCAATTCATCGCGGATTTTGTGGGCGTCCAGAGAGATAGAACCCGACGGCTTAGCGATGAAATCCACCGCTCCCAACTGCAGCGCCCGCAGGGTCACTTCGGCGCCCCCTTTCGTCAAGGCACTGACCATCACGACAGGCGTCGGGCACTCTTGCATCAACCGCTCCAGCGCTATTAACCCGTCCATGACGGGCATTTCCACATCCAGCGTCACGACGGATGGGCGCAGGGTCTTCACAACTTCCAACGCTTCCAAACCGTTGCTTGCTGTCCCGATGACCTCAATTTCGGCGTCTTCGTTGAGCATTCGTGCGATAACCATTCGCATAAAGGCGGAATCGTCCACGACGACGACTTTGCACCAGCGTTCCATCACCGCTCTTCGCCTCCTGACAGCAGCGACTGGTGATTGGTTAACGGTAACGGGTAACGATTGGTCGTTTCCCTCTCGCCATTCGCCAGTCGCTACTGGCGGTCGTTGCCTTGCAGCCAACGCTGGACAACCTGCTTGATTTGGTCGGGTTGGAAGGGCTTGACGACGAAATCTTTCGCTCCCGCTTGCAACGCCTGCATGACGACACTCTCTTGCCCCAACGCGCTGACCATGATGACCTGTGCTGAAGCGTCCTGCGCCACGATGGCTTTCAACGCCGCCAAGCCGTCCATTTCGGGCATGGTAATGTCCATCAGCACCAAATCGGGGCGATGGGCGTTAAATTGCTGAACGGCTTCAGCGCCATTGGCAGCCTCTATGACCTCCAAACCCAACTCCTCCAGCGCCTTGCGCAACTTCATGCGGATGAAGGCGGCATCATCGGCGATGAGCACCTTCGCCATCTCGTTACCCTCCATCGCAACCCTTGTGGCTCGGCGAATTCAAAGGGCGATTTTATGCGTCTTGCCATCCCCGCTCCGCACGGTCACGACGCCATCAGCGACGCGGAAGCGAACGATAAAACCGTGACCACCCCCAACGAACTGGGCGACGATGTTGGCGGCGGGTTGAAGAAACTTCAGCACAGCTTGGACATTCATCATCCCGATGTTAAGGGCATCCCGATGAGGCGAAGGGAGAGCAAGTTGAAACATGTTCGCTCCCCCCACGATGACGCAGTTGGGACGCACTGCCCCCTTCGCCTGCAAACTCGTCAACAAGTGCGGGATGGCACGGTCGGCGAACCAGAACGGTTTCGCCGCTGTGCCCCGAAAATTCTCGCTGGACGGCAAAACGATGTGAGCCATACCTGCCACCCTCGCCCTTCGGTGATAGGCGCAAACAATCACGCACGACCCGACACCAGGAACGACTAAAGTGACCGCCGGGTCATCGGTGACGACCAATTCGCCCAGCCCGACCAAGCGCCCGCTTTCGGTTTCCATCACCTTCAAGCACTCACCTAATAGCGGCAGGAAAAAGTGTCCTAACCCGTGCGCCGTTCCGTCGGGCAACCGAACTCGCATTTGCCAAAGGACGTGCAGGACATTCCCTCGCCCTTGCGAAAGCAACAAGGTGGCAAGGCTTTGCAGCAACGCCCCCGAAAAATCCACCCGCGTTTCAGGGGGTGTCGGCAACGATTCACCGAACAACCGCAAGGCTTTGCCCATCCCCGTCAAAAGCCGCGCTGTCGCAAGGTTGCCCAACTCCGCCAAAACGGACTCCCGCAGGCTCTCATTGCCTTCGTCGCCCAAAACGAAGGCAGCGATGCGGTCAGCGTCGTCCATCGGTAGCAGAAGGATGAGGTAGCCTCGCATTTGTCCGTAGATGCCGACGACGATGGCGCGCACTTGCGACGGTTTAGCGAAACTGTAAAGGACGCTAAGCAGTTCATCCGCCTGCCGTTGTGCCCACTCCTTCGGCTCAAATGCCACTTCAGTGGCAAGGAACTGTGACAGGGCAACATCGCATTCTTGCTGGGCTGCCGACAGGGCTTCCTGCAAAACTTCCGCTGTCACCACTGCCTGTCACCTCCTCGCAAGGACGCCGTTTAAGTCCACGATCAACGCCACACTTCCGTCGCCCAATATCGTCGCCCCCAAAAAGGTGCGCAAGGTGTGCAAAGGAAAGCCCAGCGGTTTGATGACGATTTCGTCCTTGCCCTCCACGCCTTCCACGCTGACCGCTACCCCTCGGTCTCGTTGACGGACGATGACCGCTATCCCTTCCTTCTCTCCGTTTGCTGCTCCCAAAAGATGTGCCAGCGACCAAAGGGGCAAAGGTTCGCCCCGCAGCATCAGCACCCGTTCGCCTTGTCCGATAACTTGCACCGTTTCCCGCCGCAAGTCCAACACTTCCGCGACGCTGTGCATCGGCAAGGCAAACAAGCGCCCCGCCACCCGCACCAGCAAGGCAGGAATGATCGCCAAGGTTAAGGGCAACCGAAGCGTCACCGTCGTGCCTCCACCGACCGTTGACTGGATGTCCACCGTCCCGCCGATTTGCTCAAGGGCGTTTCTGACGACATCCATCCCGACGCCCCGTCCCGACACCTCGCTGACTTGCTCCTTCGTGCTGAAGCCGGGACGAAAGATGAGCCGCAGGGCGTCATCATCGCTCAATGCTGCCGCTTGCTCTTCGCTCAGCCATCCCCGCTCAACGGCTTTGCGGCGCACCTTGTCGGGATCAATGCCCCGCCCGTCATCGCGAACGACGACGATGACGCTCCCTTCCGATTGCGACGCCGCCAGTTCCACTACGCCTTCAGGTGGTTTCCCCGCTGCGATGCGTTCGTCAGGCGGTTCAATACCGTGATCTAAAGCGTTTCGGACGAGATGGACGAGGCACTCATTAATTTTCTCCACCAGTGCTCGGTCAACCTCGGTGGCTTCACCCTCAATGCGCAGTTGCACTCGTTTGCTCATGCTGCGCGCCAACTCTCGCACCAAGCGGGGGAAGCGACCGAAGACGACGCTCAAAGGCACCATGCGGGTTCGCGTCAACGCTTCCTGCAATTGACCGACGATGCGGCTGATGCGCTCGGTGACACCTTGCAACTCTTCGGCGATGCCGTTGCCGTGAAATTCCGTGACCCGTCGGACGCCCCGTTCCAACCGCGCCCGCTCAATGACCAACTCGCCGACCAAGTTCAGCAGCGCATCCATTTGCTCCACCGACACGCGAACGCTTTGCAACTCCGTCGGCGCTGCTGTCGGCATTTCGGCGGCAGATGGCGGGACGATGATTTCCCGAAACTGTTTTCCTTCCCGTTGCCGTTGCATTTCCACGACCACATCGTCAAACCGAGATAGTTCCCGCTCCAACTCCGCCAGCGCCGCTTCGTCGGGAAACCGCACCTGAGCGTCCAAGCGATACTTGGCGCGCCCCGCCTGAATTTCGCTGACAGGCGGCTCCAGCGAAACGACTTCCCCGTAGCGGCTCATCGCCAGATAGGCTTGAAAGGCTCTCGCCGCAGGCATGGGACATTCGGGCTTGATGAAGATGTTCAAGGTGATGATGACTTCCGTCGCCCGCTGCGATGGCGCCGCTAATTCGTCCCGTTGGAGTGCGTTGGGCGTTTGTTGCGCCAATGCTGTCAATTGACGAATCAGCGGCGCTGCATCAGGGAGCGGAGTGTTTTGGCGCAAGGCAACGACCATCGCCCGCAAAAAATCCACACCCATTAGCAACGCATCAATCAACTCCGCCGTCACCGCTTTAGTCCCGTTTCGCACTTGGTCAAGCAAGTTCTCCATCGCGTGGGCGAGTCGGCTCATGCCCGTCAAACCCGCTGCCCCTGCCGAACCCTTCAGGGTGTGGGCGGAGCGAAACAGTTCGCCGATGACCGCCCTATCACCGCCTTGCTCTAGCCGCAGCAAACCGCTTTCCAAGTTGGCGATGTGCTCTTCCGCCTCGGCGATGAACAAAGTTCGCTCTTCCGCCGTCAGTTCCACAGAGCATCACCTTGTCAGGCAACCGCCCTTACCCGTTGGCGGAGCCTCCAAGCGTTTCGGTGTCCAGTAACCGTTCGGCATTGAGCAGCAAGACGAGTTGACCGTCCAGTTTCAGCACGCCTTCTAATCGCTGGGCTTCCTCAGGTGCCACGAGGTCACCGACGGGTTCTACGGCGTCATCGGCGATACGGGCGACTTGAACGACCTCATCCACCGTGAAGCCAACCAAGTGCTCGCCGACTTGGGCAACCATCACCAGCACTTTGTCCGTCGCGTCGTGCGCCCCGATGCCCAAAAGCCGTTTGGAATCCACGACCGCCATGATTCGTCCCCGCAAGTTGACGATGCCCATGATGAACGGCGGGGCACCAGGCACAGACACGATGTCGCTTTGCTGGGCGATTTCTTGCACGCTGCGGATGTCTAAGGCGAAGAGAGTGCCGTTAAGCAGAAAGACGACGATGTGGCGCTCCTGCGTTCGTTCCGCCTTCTCCGTCGGTGTCATGGCGCTCACCTCGTTCCGTCGTCAAAAAGCGTTAACGGCGGTAAGCGGCGACCGTGATGCCGTCGGTTTTGGTAGCGCCGTCCGTTTTGCGGGAAAGTGCGTTGATCGGTTCGGCGGATTGCGTTTCTTCAGTCTTGAAGCGTTGGACGAGTCGGTGTAGTTGCACTGCCATCGCCGCTAACTGTTGGGCGTTACTCGCCATCTCCATCGCTTGGGCGCTGACTTCCTCCGATGCCGCCGAAACTTCCTCCATCGCCGCCGAAGTTTGCTCGCTGATGTGGGCAACGCTGCGGATTTGCTCGCTCATGTCCGAAGCCGTCGCCGCCAGTTCCTCGGTCGCTGCGGCGTTTTGTTCGGCGATGGCAGAAAGCCGCTGAACGATGCCGAACACTTGCTCCAACGCCTCCGCCACATCCGTTTGTGCCCGCTCCAACTCACCACTTTGCGATTGCACCTTTTGGACAGCGGTGATGATATCTCCCAACGCATTTTCTGCCTCGCTGACGGTTGCGGCGCTTTCAGCGACTTGTCGGTAAGTCGCCGCCATCGCTTTAACGCTCTCTTCCGCACCCTGCTGGATGGTAGCGATCAGGTCAGCGATCTCTTTCGTCGCTTGAGCGGAGCGTTCGGCGAGTTTGCGCACTTCGTCAGCGACGACGGAAAAGCCCCGCCCCTGTTCGCCTGCCCGTGCCGCTTCAATGGCAGCGTTCAATGCCAGCAAATTCGTCTGTTGGGCGATGTCGGCGATAGTGCTAACGATTTTCCCGATGTCCGCCATCAATCGGTTCATGCTTTCCACCCGCTGTTGCGCCGTTTCCACAGAACTACGGATGGCATTCATGCTGGCGAGCATTTGACGCAACTTCTGGACGCTGGCAGAAGCGATGTTGAAAGCCTCGCCGGCAGCCGCCACGCCTTCTGTGACGGTGCGTGAGAAGCCTTGAAGGATTTGCTGGATGCGGTCAGCGGCATGGGAAAGGTCGTTGACGAGTTTGGCTTGCTCTTGGGCACCACTAGCGATGCTTTCAATGGCGCGGTTGAGTTGCTCAAACGCCGATTGCGTTCGGGCGATGGCGGCGGCTTGGTCGGTTGCTCCTTGGGCGGTTTGCTGGACGGAGTTTGCGACTTGAGCGATGGCGGCGCCGACTTGTTGTGTCGCTGTCGCCATCTGGGCGCTGACTTCGTTTAAGCGGTTGACTGCCATCCCCACTTCGCCGACCAGTTGAGCCAACTGGCGGGACGAAAGGCTGCAAGCGTCGGCGATGCGACGGGCGCTGCCGACTAACTGAGCCGCCGCCGTAAGAAGTTGCCCCTCTTCTGTCTGTGCGTCGCTGTCGGCAGGGATGTCGGCGATAGCGACATTAAGCCGATGGGTCAAATCGCCTTGCGCCAAACGCTCCAACGCCGTCACCAATTGCGGGAAGACTTGCTCGCTAAGGTGACGAGCATGTTCGGTGACCGTTTGCAGCCCGTGCGTCGCGGCGAAGTAGAAGCCGAAGAACAACCCGAACGCCAACGCCAGCATTGCGACGATGACGCCGACCATGACCGCCCGCTGCCGTTGCAGTTTTTGGATGCGGGCGTTGAGCAAGTTGTCCAACTCGCCCGACAGCGTTTTGGTCAGGTCAAACAAACTGTCAATGGCTGCCGTCGCCGCTGCAAAGTATTCCTGCGAGGTCAGCGCGATTTGCTGGCTACGGAGCAACCGCTCGTCCAGCATCGTCAGGAAACTCTGGGTCTTTTCATGGGCAGAGCGGACAGTTTGCTCAATGCGGTTGCGTAAGGCGGGATTGTAATTCATCGCCCGCTCCAAACCCTTTTGCGCCTGCCGCAGTCCGTTGGATGCCATCTCATATGTCATCCACAGTTTCACCCGCTCCGCATCGGTCACTTTTCTGTCGGCGATGTCAGCAGTCCCTTCTGAACGAGTCCAGTCGAGTTGTTCCGTCGCTTCGGGGTAACGCTGGACGACGGCGAGCATTAGGTAGTAGGAGTCAAGGTCGGGATCAAGGATAAGTTCGGAAGCGTCAGCGATGTCTTGGCGCAACTGCAGGACTTTGGCGATCAAATCTCGGTGGCGCTGGAAACTCTCGTCACGGGAGAGGTGCTCTACTTGACTTTGTAGGTTTTGCCACTCCCGTTTGATCTCTTCCCAAGTGCCCTTGACCTTCAACTCGTCGCCGTAGCGCTCCATAACGGTGTCAACGGCTTTGATGTCCTCAGCGATTTCTGCTTGCTTTTGCGCCATCGTCTCTTTGAAAGTGCGGTCACCCGATAGGTAGCCACCCGATGCGCCCCGATGCTGTTGCAAGTGTTGGATGAGCGGGATCAAAGGTTTCAAGCACTCGTTACCCTTGAGTTCCTGACGGGTGAAAGTGATGTCGGCTTGCAATTTGGCGTTCAGTTGATAGGCGACGAAAAGCAAGGGCAGGGCGAAGGCGGCACCGATCAGCGAAATCCGTCGCTTGAAATTCAACCGTTGCATCAACGCAATGGTAGGGCGAAAAAGTGCCTGAACCATCTCCCATCGCTCCTTTCTCGGTCATCCCGATCGCTCTATTGCACCGCCCGACGCTCTCCAAAGGGCTATCGGCAAAGGAGCGACGGGGATTTAGGAATGGCAGCGATTGGCGACTGATGAAGTGCCTAAAAGGCGCGACGGCAAAAGGCGGGGCTATGGCAAGTCGCGGCTGATAGCCGCTCCAACAGGCAATTTGTTAGAGCGACCAAAAAGGCGAGACGGTGAAAGTCAATTGGCGACGGGCTACTCGCTATTCGCTGCCGTTCTCAAGCGTCGTAGGGAATGCCCAAGCGTTCCAGCAACTCAAGGAGCGTTTCACGGGAGCGGCGCATTTCTTCGTCTAAGTCGGGGATGCGCCCGATGTCCAACCCGACCATCCCGCTGAAGTCGTGCTTTTTGAGCGCCAAAAACACCCCCTCAAAATCCACCGTCCCCCGTCCCAAGCCCAAGTGCTCGTTCGTCTTGCCGTCGTTGTCCGATAGGTGCACATAGAAGATGCGCTTGCCCAGTTTCTCCACCGACAAAGGCAAAAGTTCTTTTTGAGCGTTCAAGTGCCCCGTGTCCAAGACGAAGCCAAGGTTTTCATGTCCCACATGGTCAAAGAGCCTAAGCGCCGCATCGGTGTTGCTGACCATCTCTCCGACGCGTGGCTCAAGGCAAAACTTCAATCCTGCTTGCTCCGCCTTTTGCGCCAAAGTCCTAAAACTGTCCACCAGCACCGCCCACTGTCGTTCCCAAGAAAACTGCGGGTCAACCTTGACCTTGAACTGGATGCCGAAGTCCACCATCTGCTTGTAAGGCGCTGGTCCTTCAAACTCCAGCGGAGGCACAAAGGAGTCCGTTTGGATGGTCGTGCAACCGAAGAAGTTGGCGAGTTCGCAGGCAAGGTCAAAGAGCGAAAGGGCATGGCAGCGCTTGCCCTCGTCCAAACTGACGACATCGGGCAAAACGGGACAAAAGTTGTCCACGACCAACCCCAAATCGTCACACAACGCCTTCAACGCATGCCGATGGGCATAAACTTCCCGCAAGTTCTCTTCCCGCACGCCCTCCAGTTCCACATACTTGAAGCCCAACGCCTTCATGTCTTTGAGCGCTTGCTTCGTGTCGGCGATGGATGGCGGATAGCCGTATTTGCTGATGGCGTAAAGCCAGCAACAACCGACTTTGACCATCATAACCACCTCGCCCAAAAGTGTAGCAGCAAATGTTGGAGCGCCTAAAAGGCGCGACGACGAAAAGCCAATGGCGATCGGCAGGCGAATGCCGTGCCAAACTGTGGGCGGTGATGGAAGTGCGATGGCAAATCCTTTGGCTTTTGGGGGTGTGGACGATGGCGGCTCACGCTGAGGATGTGACGCAGTTTGTGTCGCCGAAAGCGGTGCGGTTGGATGGGTTGCTGGGTTACCGCTTCGCTGCCAATGAGCGGGGGCGCTTGCTGCCGTTGGACGAAGACGCCCTGCTCAGCGGCTTTAGGCAGCGCCCAGGGGCGCAAGCATGGATCGGCGAACATGTCGGCAAATGGCTGCACGCTGCCGTCCTCACTTGGCTCAACACGGGCAACCCTGACCTCAAAGCGAAAATAGACCGCATCGTGCAAGGTCTGATCGCCACGCAAGAACCCGACGGCTACTTGGGCACTTATGACTTTCCGACCCGATGGACGATGGAGCGGGAACGGGGTTGGGATGTCTGGGTGCACAAGTATGTCCTCATCGGCTTGCTGAGTTATGTGAGCGGGACGAAGGAAGTAGGGAGCGATGGGTTAGCGCAAAGGGCGTTGGAAGCGGCAAAGAAAGCCGCCGATTTGCTCCTGCGCACCTTCGGGACGGGCGAAGGGCAATTGGACTTGATGGAGCGCAGCACCCATGTCGGGATGGCTTCGGGCTCCATCTTGCAACCGATGGTGTGGCTGTATCGGGCGACGGGCGAGCGACGCTATCTGGACTTTTGCCGCTACATCGTTTGGGCATGGGAGCATTCGCCCAAAGGACCGAAGTTGCTCAACAGTTTGCTGACGCACGGCGATGTCCATCGGACCGCCAATGCCAAAGCCTACGAGATGATGAGTTGCCTCGTCGGGGCGTTGGAACTTTATCGGCTGCTGCGAGATGAGGGACGAGAAGACGACGGCAAAACGCTGCTTTTGGCGGCGCAACGGGCGTGGGACGACATCACCACCAACCATCTTTACCTAACGGGCGGGACGAGTTTCCGCGAGCACTTTTTGCCCGACCACGAGTTGCCCAACACGGGTGAAATCGCCGAAACTTGCACGACGGTGACGCTGCTGCAACTGACGCTGGAACTCTTTCGCCTCAGCGGCGACGCCAAATACATGGACATCGCCGAACGCATCGTCTTCAACCACTTGCTCGCCGCCCAGCATCCCGACGGCAGCCGTTGGTGCTACTTCACGCCGCTGGAAGGGACGAAAAATTACCGCCACGACATCAACTGTTGCGCCTCCAGCGGACCAAGGGGCATCGCCTTGTTGCCCACCTTCCTTTCCACGCTGGATGCCGACGGAGGCATTCGCGTCAACCTTTACACCGCCAGCGAGTTGCGGTTGCCCGAACGAGGCGTCCGACTGGTGCAAGAAACGGCTTACCCTTACGATGGCTCGGTGCGGTTGCGGGTGCATCTGACGACGCCGACGGAATTCGCCCTGCGGTTGCGCATCCCCAATTGGTGCGAGGCAGCCGAAGTTGCCGTCAACGAGGAAGCGCCCCAGCAAGTTCGGAGTGGCTATCACGAATTGCGGCGGCGCTGGCGGGATGGCGACACCGTTCGGCTGGAGTTGCCGATGCGGTTGCGCGTCGTCATCGGCGAACACACCAACGAGGGCAAAGTGGCGCTGATGTTCGGTCCGTTGGTGCTCGCCGCAGACGAACGCTTTTTGCCCGCCGACGCTCAACCGTTAAATGCCGTCACCATCCCGACGACGGACGCCGACCGATTGCCCTTGCAACGCATCGTCATCGGCGACAGCGGGGCGCTGTGGGCGAACGAGACAGCCTTTGACACCGACGGGATCACTTTGACCGAACCGCCCCGTTCGTTCGTCTTGCGCCTGACGGACTTCGCCCACGCAGGCGCAAAGGGCACTGCCTTCGCCGTCTGGCTTCCCAAACCGCAAGAGCGTCGCTAATGACGGTGAGTAACCATCGGTTTTGCTCGCCCATCGCCGCCGACGAGAGGAGTGATGGCTGATGGAAGCAGAGCGGCTTCAACGGTTTCAAGGTTGTCTCGTCGGCGTCGCCGTCGGCGACGCGTTAGGCGTTCCTGTGGAAGGTTGGACGCAAGAGGAAATCCGCCAGCGCTTTGGCGTCTTGCGGGAGATGGTGGACAGCGTTCGCCCCGCAGGTTCTGTCTCTGACGACACGATGCAAACCTTGTGCCTTGCCGAAAGCCTCGCCGAATTGGGACACTTTGATGCCAACGATTTCGTGCGCCGACTCTTGCATTGGTATCGCACCGACCCTTTTGGCATCGGTCTCCACACGGAACGCGTCCTCTCTCTCATCGCCCAAGGCATCCCTTGGCGCGAGGCGGTGGAACGAGTGGAACGGCAACATGCCCCGATGACGGCAGGCAATGGCAGTTTGATGCGGTGCGCCCCCATCGCCTTGCGTTACTACCGCGACATCGGCGGCTTGCTGGAGTTCAGCCACGAATCGTCACGGGTGACGCACCCCAACCCATTGGCGCGTTCTTCCTGCGCTTTCTTCAACTGCGTTCTTTCCCGCGTCCTGCGGGGATGGGAGAAAGCGGATGCCTTGAGTTTTGCGATGGAAGTGATGGCCCATGCGCCCCACGAATTGTTGGGGCGCGTTCAAGGGATTGCCCAAAAGTCCGCTGACGAAGTTCCCATCAACGGTTTCGTCCTTGACACCTTAGAATGCGCCCTTTGGGCGTGGTGGCACCACGACGATTTTGAGGAGGCGTTGGTCACTGTCGTCAACTTGGGTGGCGACACCGACACCAATGCCGCCGTGACAGGCGCGCTGATGGGCGCTCAATGTGGGTTAGATGCCATCCCTGAGCGTTGGCGGGAAAAAGTCGCTGTCGTGCCCCGATGCTTGGAACTGGCGGCAAAACTCTATGAGTTAGCGGAAGCGGAATAACGAGCGAGATGGCAAAATCATCGCGGTGATAGGCGATGGACGCCGCCGAAAAACTGCGAGTGCTCATCAGCGACGCCGCCTTTGAGTGTGAAGGGGGCAAAAGTGCGTCCGCTCGCGCTGTCCAGCAACTCAAAGAGCAACGGCTTCGGGAAAGCATCTACCACGCCAAAGTGCCCGGCGGAACGATGCCCTTGCTCAAAACTCTTTTGACCAATGCCTGCATCAAAAACTGCGCCTATTGCCCCATCGCTGCCTACTGCGACCATCGTGTCGTTTCCTTCAAGCCCGACGAGATGGCACGCTTGTTCATGGCGATGCACAAAGCAGGGATGGTCAACGGCTTGTTTTTGTCCAGCGGCATCGTCCGCGACCCCGACACAACTCAAGAGTTGCTCAACGACACGGCAAAGATTTTGCGGACGCGTTACGGCTTTCGCGGCTACATCCATCTGAAGGTCATGCCCGGCGCCAGCGCCGAAGCCATCAAGGAAGCGGCAAAGTGGGCAAACCGCATCAGCGTCAATGCTGAAGCGCCCAACGAACTTCGGCTCAAAACCATCGCCCCCGATAAAAGTTTTCAAGGCGAAATGCTCCCGACCCTGCAACGCATCGCCGAGGTTATTACGCAGAAGCGGTTGGAATGGTTGGAGCGCAAAGGCGTCGTCCAACGCATTGGGCGAGGTTGGCTCGCCGATTTGGACGAATTGGCACAATTGTCAACCCCGCCCGTCCTTTCCAGCACGACCCAATTCGTCGTCGGCGCAGCGGGCGAAAGCGACAAGGAGTTGCTCCAAACCGTCGTGCGGTTTTACCGCGAGTTTCAGTTAGGGCGAGCCTACTTCAGCGCTTTTCGCCCCATTTGCGGGACAAAGTTGGAAGACCTACCCGCTGAAACGCCCGTGCGGGAACATCGCCTCTATCAAGCCGACTTTTTGCTCCGCCGCTACGGCTTTGAGTTGGACGAATTGCCCTTTGACGAACAAGGCAACTTGCCACAAGACACCGACCCCAAACTCGCATGGGCGCTTCAACATCCTGAGCGTTTCCCCGTTGAAGTCACGAAAGCGGAGCGAAACGAATTGCTCAAAGTGCCCGGCATCGGTCCTGAAACTGCCGAGCGGATTGTCAAGGCACGAAAGGAAGGAACTTCGCTGACCGCCGAAGACCTGCAACGGTTGGGTGTGCCATTGAAGCGAGCCGCCCCCTTTTTGACCTTGAAAGGCAAACCTTTGACAAAAGAAGTGCCCGTCAAAGAACCTGAGCCAACCGAGCAATTGCGGTTGCTGTGACATTTCAGGCGTCCGCGCCACAAGTTGCGTCAATGTTGGGAGAGTGTGTTCGGAAAATGCCATTGGGAGGGCGAGGCTCCTGCCGAGCCGAACATATCGGCAAGTCGTGAGATGGGCAGGTCGGAGGAATAGTCTCACCGGGAGGTTCGCCCTCCCATTGGGCTCAATTTCCGAACACACTCAAAGATTTGGGCAAGTTCAGTTTTGACTACGCTATTTGGGTCACTGATGCTGACCATGACGGGCAGATCAACGATGTGGTCGTGTGGCGTGGGCAGAAAAGGACGGTTTTCTCCCGCCTGAAAGATGGGACGATTGTGGAACGACCCACCCTGCGTGACTGGGGGGCTAACTCGGACGGCGACGGGAAAGACGATGAAGTCTATGAGATGTTAGGTCAGGCGTCCTACATGTGGATAAAAGCAGAGGTGCGCGTCCACTTTGCTTCAGGACGCAAGTTATCCCTAAAGCCTTGCTTCCCCATCGCCATCACAGACTTGGATGGCGATAAGGTAGCGGAAATAGTTGGCGCTGAGATAGTTAGTGGCAAAGAGTATCGCTTTCTTTGTTGGTGTTACGAAAACGGGAAATGGAGCAAGGGTGAGAGTCCCAAGTTTGTCGGGAGTTTTGTGCTGATTGGTGACGCTGCATTGCGCTTCCCGTTGTTTTGGGATGAAAAGGGTGCAGACCTGTTAGCCGTGACCTTAGAAGGTCAGCACGCGAAGATTTGGGATGTCCGATGGCAAAAAGGCAAATGGACGAAACGGTTGATGGGAAAAGTGCCTGAACGCAATGCAAACAACATTTATCTCGTTCGCAAGGGACAAGATTGGATGGTGGGCGGTTGGGCATCCCCGCCAGAATGGCAAAGGTGGCTGTGGGAGAAAGTGGGGCAACCCCTGCAACGCTTCCTTCCTTTCCTGCACGAACCGCAAGGGAGGTTTTTGCCTATGGCTGGGACGGGAAGCGTAGGGGGGCTTTGTCGGGGCGATGGCGTAACGGCAACCTTTTAGATGTTAAATTTGCGGACATGGACGGAGATGAGAAACGGGGAGTCTCCATCGCCTTTCCGAAAAGGGTTTCGGTTGCCGAGTTTGAAGATGGACGATGGTGCATGGGCTGGGTGGAAGTGTCCTTCGCTGATGATGAACCAATCGGGGATTTCTATGGCTTCCGCTATGGCGGGCGGGAATGGGTAATTTATCAGGACAAGGACAGTCATCGTTGCGTCGCGATAGCATTGGAAGGAGACAGTCAGCAAAGTAAACGGCATCAGCCACAACGGAGGGATTAGCGATGAAACTGCCGACGACCAACGAGGAGATGGAAGCCATTTACGACCGCTATGTCCGACCGCTGGAGAAGGAGCACTGGGGCAAATTCGTCGCCGTCAGTTTGGACGGACAGGTTTTGCTCGGGGATGAAAGAGAAAAAGTAGCCCTGCAAGCCCTGAAGTAATTTGGCAGTGGCAACTTCGTGGTGATGCGCGTCGGTTTAAAGGCGGTTTGGAATTGACATCATCGTGGATAAAAGCCTCGTAGTCATGGGTAGCGAAATCGTGGTCGGTTTAGACCTTTTGCGCCACTTCTTGGTCATCTTGGAACGAGGGCAGCGAGTTATCGTAGAGCCTTAACCGAGGAGGGCGATAATGTGACGGTTACCGTCATTGACTACGGTGTCGGGAATTTGCGGAGCGTGACGAAGGCGCTGAAGTTTTTGGGTTGTCAAGTCGTCCTGACGAGTGAACCGTTTGTGCCATCAAGATAACGCCGACAAGCAAAGTCACGAAAGAGGGCAGGAATGGTGAAGGAGGCAAGGAAGGTGAAAGTGGGGGCAACTTTCCTGATACTGCTGTCGCTGTCGTGGGCATTGGTGGCAAGGGCGCAAGAGTTTCCCGTTCGCCCGTATGTTGACCCGTCGCAATTGGATGTGCCTTGGCCGAAGCATAGCCACCTGAAAGTCCCTTGGCGGGCTTACTTGGAGACGCGGAGCGGCGCCGAATTTTTGCAAGGCATTGGCATCAACTACAATGTGCCCGAAAACCACGAACTCGCTGTCCGCTTGCTGGCGGGAGCGGGTGTTAGAACTTTCCGCATTGAAATCGGCTGGGGAAGCGTGGCTTGGGACGAAAAGCGCTTGAACGGGGAGGGAAGGTGGCGGGCAATTTTGCTAATCTGCCGACGCTACAACATCCGACCGACGATTTTGCTTAACGCCCATCATGGCGTCCCTTGCCCTGCCCGATTTTTTGAACGCCACTTGCTCGCCGACGCGCCCAAAGGAACGCGTTCTGTCCGCCTTGACAACCTTGATGACATCGTCCCGCGCTACAGCGGCTTGTGCAACCTGACCGACTACCGCGCCTGTGAAGTGTTCATCACCGAAGTTAACCCGCAAACGGGCGAATGCCAATTGAGCAAGCCGTTGCCGAAGGAGTTGAAGGCAGGTCAGCGGGTTTTGTTGGCGACGCTCAAATACCTGCCTGCCCATCCTGTCGGCACTCCCGAATTTGAGGCGATGGCACAAGGTTGGCTCAAGTATGTGGGATTGGTGCTGGACTTGCTCGGCAGCGTCGGCATCAGTGAGTTTGATGTGGAGATTTGGAACGAGTTGAGTTTCGGCTCCGCCTTCATGGGCGGGCGAGGCATCAACGACTACTACGACCCGCCCGTCGTTCAATTCAAGACGGACTTTTTGCACCCTGGTGGTCACGCTTGGGAAATTGCCCGCCGCACGATTGAATTGGTCAAAGGACGCTTCCCCAAGGCGCGCTGCATCTGGGGCTTCTCCAACACGACCTTCTTTCACACGCCCATAGAGCAATTGCCTCCCTTCACCGATGGGCAAAGTTATCACCCTTATGGCACAGGCACGCGCAGGTTACCTGAACAGGAGCAAGCGCCCGACCAACCTTGGCGATGTTTGGAAGGGGAAGCGCCGAAAACGGAAATCCGAATGCCAGAAGGTTGGGCACACACCTTTGTCCAGACGGAAAGCCTAATGCGGTTGCTCAACCCTGAGGCGCGCCGGAAGCGAAAACCGCAAGGTGTCGGGCGCTTTTTTCACTACATGACGGAGCATGGCGTCGCCCCGCCCGAATGTGGTGCCACCGACGAGCGAGGGGCGTGGCTTTTGAAAGCCAAGACAGTGTTGCGGGCTTTTTGCTTTTGGCTCAACAAGGGCATTGATGTCCTGCACTACTTTTGCGCTTACGGAGAGAAGCCGTCGGACATGGGGCTTTTGCCGACTAACTTGAAGCAACTGCCTACCGACGCCCGGTTTGAATCCGTCGCCACCTTACCGATGAAAGCGTTGCGCAACCTGACAAAAACTTTCGCCGACAGCCGACCGCTTGCGTCTATCCGCCAACTCAGCGTGGATGTCGTCGCTTTGGGCAAACAGACGCCCATTTACAAAGTGGCGGGCAAAACCCTTTGGCAGCGCGATGTCTTTGCCTTCCTGCCTTTTCAATGCCACGAGCGAAAATTCGTCGTTGCCGTCTACACGATGACCTACGATGTGATGAAACCGATGGCAGAAGAACGCTATCGTTTGACCATCGCGAACTTGGGCGGGATGCCCCGCTCCGTGCGATGTTACGACCCGTTAACCGACAAAACCGTTCCCATCATCGTGCGCCAGCGGGACAAGGGCACGCTTGTCGTGGAAGTGACCGTCACTGACTACCCGCGCTTGCTGGAAATTGAGTCGTGAGCGCTCAAACCTTTCACGCGTCGGTTTGTCCTTCCGACAAATCGCAACGAAGCAAGTCATCGGGAGTTTCTCGTCGCACGACCAACCGAGCCTTTCCATCTTTCACGAAAACGACGGCAGGACGAGGGAAGCGGTTGTAGTTGCTTGCCATGCTGTAGTTGTAAGCGCCCGTCGTGAAGACAGCGAGCAGGTCGCCCGGTTGCGGGTCGGCGAGGGCGATGTCACGGATAAGGATGTCGCTCTCACAGTGTTTGCCGGCGACGGTGACGATTTTATTGGCAGGACGATTGGCTTTGTTGGCGACCAAGGCAAAATAGCGGGCGCCGTAAAGGGCGGGGCGAGGGTTGTCACTCATTCCGCCGTCTACTGCCACATAAGTCCGAACCCTTGGCACTTCCTTGACGACGCCGATGGTGTAAAGGGTCGTGCCTGCTTCTCCGACGATAGAGCGCCCTGGTTCTACCGATAGCACGGGCAATGGGAAGCGAAATCGCTCCGCCATCTCTTGCACCGCTTCGCAAAGGGTGGCGACAAAAGTTTCAATCGTTGGCGGGTTATCTTCGGGGGTATAGCGGACACCCAAGCCACCACCCAAGTTGAGTTCGCTCATCACAAACCCTGTCGTCTTCCGCACCTCTTCGGCAAAGGCGAACATCTGCTCAACGGCAATTCGGTAAGGTTCGGTCGCAAAGACTTGCGAGCCGATGTGGCAATGAAAGCCATGCAAACGAAGATGGGAGAGTTTCAAGGCTTGTTTTGTCGCTTCCAGTGCGATGCCGTCGCTCAAAGGGAAACCAAACTTCGTGTCCAGTTGTCCTGTGCGGATGAACTCGTGGGTGTGGGCTTCCACGCCGGGCGTGACGCGCAAAAGGATGTCAGCGACTGTCTCTCGGCGTGCTGCGATGGCATTCAAGCGTTCCAACTCTTCAAAGCAATCCACGACGATGCGCCCGACTTCGTGTCGCAACGCCAGCGTCAACTCTTCGTCGGACTTGAAGTTGCCGTGCAAGTAAACCCGTTGAGGCGGGAATTGGGCTTTCAGTGCCGTGAAGAGTTCACCGCCAGAGGCGGCATCTATCCACAAGCCTTCCTCAGCGACCAGCCGACACATTGCCAAAGTGCAAAAGGCTTTGGCGGCATAAGCGATGTGGGCTTCGCCCTTGTAGTGCTGGGCGAAGGCGGTTTTATAGCGACGGCAGTTTTCGCGGATGAGCCACTCGTCCATGACATAAAGGGGCGTCCCAAATCGCCGTGCCAGTTCCACACAGTCGCAACCGCCAATTTCCAAATGTCCTCGTTCATTGATGCGCATCGTCCCGCGCAACATGCTCTCCATCCGACGAAGCACCTCCGAAAGAGCGTTCAAGGTGTGCGACAAAATTTTGGCGACCCGCACTGGGGAAGAAACTGTCAAGGGGAGGAGTTGTCGGGCATGGAGCGACCGTTGGTTGGCGTCATTATGGGCAGCGTCTCCGATTGGGAAACGATGAAGCACGCCGCCGAAACGCTTCGGCAACTGGGCATCCCTTATGAAGTGCGCATCGTCAGCGCCCATCGGACGCCCGATTGGATGTTTGAGTATGCTGCCACCGCCGAAGAACGAGGGTTAGAGGTCATCATCGCCGGCGCTGGTGGGGCAGCGCACCTACCTGGCATGACGGCTTCCAAAACGGTGTTGCCTGTCTTGGGTGTCCCTGTTCCCAGCGCGGCTTTGAACGGTTTGGACTCATTGCTCTCCATCGTGCAGATGCCAGCGGGCGTGCCCGTCGGCACTTTGGCGATCGGACGGGCGGGTGCCATCAACGCCGCCCTTTTAGCGGCAGCCATCTTGGGCAACAAGTATCCCGAAATCCGCGAACGGTTGCGGGCTTATCGGCAGGCTCAAACCCAAGCCGTCTTGGAAAGCAAAATCCCCGAAGCGGAGACAGGACGATGCCTTGAAGACTTCTTAGGCTGAACCACCGAAAAGGGGGACCAAGGCGTGGCTAACCGCCTCGTTGCGACCGCCGAGCAAACGGCTTTATTGGAGGTGAGGGAAGTTACGAAAGCCTTCCCCTCGCCCGACGGCAAGGGTTTCATTCAAGTCCTCTCACCATTGTCATTCAGCATAAGAGCCGAAGAATGGGTAGTGGTTGTCGGTCCATCGGGAGGGGGCAAGTCAACTTTGCTGCGCATCCTTTTGGGGCTTATCCCACCAACTTCTGGAGAGGTCTTAGTGCATGGGAAACCGCTGAGAGGTGTTCACCCTAACGCTGCGTTGGTCTTTCAACAATTTGCCTTGCTGCCGTGGCTGACGGTTTTGGAAAATGTTGAGTTACCCCTGAGGGCAAAGGGCATCCCGCGGTTGGAGAGGTTGAAGCGGGCATTGGCGGTCATTGACATGGTTGGGCTTGACGGATACGAATCGGCTTACCCGAGGGAGTTGTCGGGTGGGATGAAGCAAAGGGTCGGGTTAGCGCGGGCGCTGGTCGTGGAGCCAGAGTTGCTGTGCATGGACGAACCCTTCTCGGCTCTTGATGTCTTGACGGCAGAAAACTTAAGGGCGGAATTATTGCGGCTTTGGTTGGAGCGGAAAATGCCCACTAAAGCCATCGTGATGGTGACCCACAACTTGGAAGAAGCGGTTCAACTGGCTGATCGGATTTTGGTCCTCGGTGGTCGCCCGACAAGACTAAGGGCAGAGATAGAAGTTGACTTACCCCACCCGCGCTCGCCCGATAGCCCCAGTTTTCGGGCTCTCCTTGATGACTTGTATCAGTGGATGACTGACCCCACCCGCCCCGACCAAAAGGTCGTAGTCGCTACCGAAATATCTCCTCAACCTTTCGTCCCTTTGCCTCACGCAAGGGTTGGAGGGATCGCTGGCTTGCTCCACATCCTTGCCGATGTGGGTGGGCAGATAGACCTCCATGAACTGGCTCACCGCCTTCACTTGTCCATTGATGACTTACTGCCTATCGTGGAGGCTGCCCGATTGCTGGGGTTTATGGAGGTGAAAGAAGGCGACCTTATCCTCACGGAAAAGGGGATAGATTGGTTGAAAGCCGACATCTTGAAGCGGAAGGAAATCTTTCGGGACTTGGTAATCCAAATTCCCCTCATCGCTCGCATCGTCTCCGCTTTGCGTTCCACTCGCAACAAAACTTTGCCGATGGATTTTTTCCTTGACCTTTTGGACGAACATTTCGGTGAGGACGAAGCAAGGCGACAACTGCAAACGGCGATTGATTGGGGACGCTATGCCGAATTGTTCACCTACGATGCAACCACTGACATGTTGCGAGCGGAGGAGTGAGACGACATGATAGCAAAACAGGTGCGTTCCTTCAACCGATATGATGCGATGGTCGCGATGGGTTTATTCGCCCTCCTTTACGCAGCGGTTCATGTCGGGCAAGGAATGTTCGCTCGGTTCTCCCCCGAACATCCGCCCCCAATTTCGTTGAACCCAGCCTTGCTGCCTTACTATGCCGCTCGTAGTGTCCTTCGCATGTTCGTCGCCCTCGCCTTATCGGTTGCCTTTTCTTTAGTTTATGGCTCAGTAGCCGCTAAAAACCGGCGTGCCGAACAGTTCCTCATTCCCCTCCTTGATGTCCTTCAATCGGTGCCTGTCTTGGGTTTCCTTTCGGCGACTTTGACTTTCTTCCTCTCCCTCTCCCCCACCAGCCTCTTTGGGCTTGAACTTGCCAGCATCTTTGCCATCTTCACCGGGCAAGCATGGAACATGACCTTTGCTTTCTACCATTCCTTGCTCACTTTGCCCGAGCCCTTGAAAGAGGCGGCAGCGATGATGAAACTCAGCCGGTGGCAGAGGTTTTGGAAGGTGGAGGTCTCCTACGCCATGTTGCCCTTAGTTTGGAATGGGATGATGTCCTTTGCGGGTGGTTGGTTTTTCCTCGCCGCCAGTGAAGCCATCACTGTCCTGAGGCGGGATTATCGGCTGCCTGGGCTGGGTTCTTACATGGCAACGGCGGTGGAGCAAGGCGATTTGGTTGCGACGCTTTGGGCTATAGGGGTAATGGTTGTCACCATCGTGGCAGTTGACCAGTTTTTCTGGCGACCCATGGTGGCATGGGCGGAAAAGTTTCGCACGGAAGAAACGGAGGCGGTCGTCAAGGTCAGTTCGTGGGTATTGAATTTGCTACAACAAACCCATCTTTTGCGCCGTTACTTTGGGCGCCTCGCCGTCGGCGTCGGTGAGTGGTTGGATAGGAGAATGACGCAAATCGGTGAGATTGCCCTCCCAGAGCATACCCGTCTGGGATTAGGACGCCTGACGACTTTTGCCCTCATAACCTTTTGCGTCTACTGGTTCCTTCGGGGCGTTATCATCGTCGTCACAGATTTGAGCATCGGCGAGATGTTGAGGGTTGTCGGGCTTGGGTTCGTCACATTGGCGAGGGTGATGATGGTCGTGGTCATCAGCACTCTCCTCTGGGTGCCCATCGGGGTTTTCATCGGTCTGCACCCTAACCTCGCCCGTTTCGCTCAGCCTTTGGTTCAAATCGCTGCTTCGTTTCCTGCCAACATGCTTTACCCCTTACTGGCGTTGGTGTTCTTGAAAACCCAATTCCCTTTCGCTATCGGAAGCGTTATCCCCATGATGCTGGGGGCTCAATGGTATGTGCTTTTCAATGCTATCGCGGGAGCAATGGGCATCCCGACAGAACTACAAGAGGCAGCAGGCATCTTTCGGCTTCCTGCCAAGGAACGGTGGCGGTGGCTCATTATCCCTGCCCTTTTCCCCCATTGGGTCACTGGGGCGATTACAGCATGGGGTGGGGCGTGGAATGCCAGCATTGTCGCTGAGGTCATTGAGTGGCATAAGCAGAGGTTGACGACAGCGGGATTAGGGGCTTACATCACCCTTGCAGCGACTAAGGGGCATGCTGCCGCGATTGTCTGGGGCATTACGGTAATGAGCGCTTTCGTCCTCACCTTCAACCGATTGTTTTGGCAGAGACTTTACCGCCTCGCTGAATTGCGCTACAAGTTGGGATGAACTTGTAGCGTCCCTGAAAGGAGGTGCGTTATGGGCGGGGTCATTCTGCCTGGCAAAACCATTGGCATCTTCGGCGGTGGACAGTTGGGGCGAATGGCGGCTATTGCCGCTAAGCGGATGGGCTATCGCATTGTCGTCCTTGACCCAACGCCCAATTGCCCAGCGGGTCAAGTTGCCGACGAGGAAATCACAGCGCCCTACACCGATGGGGAAGCGGCAAAAGTTTTGGCTCAAAGGTGCGATGTAGTGACGGCGGAGTTTGAAAATATCCCCGCCGAGACGCTGGAGGCGATTGAGTCCATCGTTCCTGTTCGCCCATCAAGCCGCGTTTTGCGCATCGCTCAAAACCGCATCACCGAAAAAACCTTCCTCGCCGAGCATGGTTTCCCCGTCCCAAACTTTCGCCCCGTTCGTTCGCGGGAAGATTTGGTGCGAGCCGTCTCAGAAATCGGCTGCCCTGCCGTGCTGAAGACGGCGACAGGCGGTTACGACGGAAAAGGGCAAGTGCGCATAGAGCATCCCGACGAGGCGGAGAGAGCATGGGAGCGGTTAGGTAAGGTGGATTGCGTGCTGGAAGAGTTCGTGCCGTTGGAGCGGGAAGTTTCGGTCATCGTCGCCAGAAACTTGCGGGGTGAGGAGGCGGTCTATCCTGTCGCTGAAAACACCCACTCCCATCACATCCTTGACACTTCTGTCATGCCTGCCCGCATCCCACCTGAGTTGGCAAGACAAGCGCAAGAATTGGCACGGGCGATTGCAGAGGCGTTGGGCGTCGTCGGGCTGCTCTGCGTGGAGATGTTCATCACGCAAGATGGGCGGTTGCTCGTCAATGAGTTAGCGCCTCGCCCCCACAACAGCGGTCATCAGACTTTTGATGCTTCGGTCACTTCCCAGTTTGAGCAACTTATTCGGGCGATTTGCAATTTGCCTTTGGGTTCAACGGAACTGTATCGTCCCGCCGCCATCGCCAACTTGCTCGGTGACCTTTGGGAAGAGGGCGAGCCGAATTGGGAAGAAGCGCTCAAGTTGCCCGCAGTGAAGTTGCACCTTTACGGCAAGGCAGAGCCGCGCCCTGGGCGTAAGATGGGGCATCTGACCGCCACCGCCGAAACACCGGAAGAAGCCTTGAGAAAAGTCTTGGAAGCGCGAAGGCGGTTGAAGGCAAGGGAGGCATCCTGATGCGGGGCTTGTTCATCACGGTGGAAGGTATTGACGGCAGTGGCAAGACGACGGTGACGAACGCCATTGCCGAACGCTTGCGAAAGGAAGGCTTTTCCGTCGTCGTCACCGCCGAACCTGGCGGGACGCCGTTGGGCGAGCGGTTGCGCGGGCTGTTGCTGCATGAGAAGCCTTTAAGCGCGTGGGCGGAAGCCTTTTTGTTTCTGGCGGCGCGGGCAGAACATGTCGCCCAAGTCATCCGCCCCGCTTTGAGGCAAGGCGAAACGGAATGGGACGAGGGACAAAAGACGAGGGACGCGGGGCGAAGGATAGGAACGATCATCCTTTGCGACCGTTTCGCCGATAGCACCATTGCCTATCAAGGTTTTGGGCGGGGTTTGCCTTTGGATGAGTTGTGTCGGCTCAACGAAATAGCGACGGGCGGTTTGCGTCCTCATTTGACCCTCTTGTTGGATGTTGACCCTGAAGTCAGTTTGCAGCGGGTGGAAAGTCCGACCGTTTTTGAGGGGCGCAACTTAGCGTTCTACCATCGTGTTCGGCAAGGCTTTTTGTGGCTGGCGGCGCAAGAACCCCATCGCATCAAAATCGTGGATGCCAGTCAACCGCTTAAAGCCGTCATTGAACGAGGGGATGCTTTGGTGCGAGAGGCGATCCAGAGATGGCGACGGAGTTCATCGGGAACGAGCACGCCGTGAAGATGCTGGACAAAATCAGCCGTCAAGGAACAATTCCTCACGCTTGGCTCTTTTCCGGTCCGCCGCAGGTGGGCAAGCGGACGCTGGCAATCAGGTGGGCAAAATGGCTGAACTGCCACAACCCGCAACCGAACTTGACACCTTGCGAAACTTGTCCCTCCTGCCGCCACCTTCATCCTGACCGTCCGTCTTACGCCAACACCCATCCGTCGGTGCTCCTCGTGGACACTTGGATGGCGGCGTATTGGGAAGCCGTAGAGAAAGCGAAAGAGGGCGAAGTCGTGGACACGACGAAATTGAAGCCCAAACTCTCTATCGGCGTGGACGCCATTCGGGTCTTGCGCGAGCAAGTTTTGCGGACTCCGCTCGGACGATGGCAAGTCTTCATCGTGGATGAAGCGGAACGCTTGACACCCGAAGCGACCGCCGCATTGCTCAAGACACTGGAAGAGCCACCCAAGGGAACGCTCTTTTTGCTCATCAGTGCCAACCCTTGGGCGTTGTCGGCAACGGTTCGGTCGCGCTGTCAGCCTTTGCGCTTTGGGCTCGTCCCGACAAGGGTCATTGCCTCCGCATTGCAACGACATGGCAGCACAGCAAAGGAAGCGGAGCAAATCGCCCGATTGGCACGGGGTCGGATCGGTTGGGCATTGCAGGCGAGGAAAGAGAAAGCGTGGCAAGAGCAGCGAGAGCAACTACGAACCTTGTTGCGGATGATGGTGACGATGACGGCGTGGGACGCTTCGCGCTTCGCCGAACTGTGCGGCAAGGGAGCGGAAGAGGAACGGGACGAGGGGGAAGAGGACAAGGAGACAGCCGTGCTTTCTCCGATGGCAGCGTTGCGTCGCCCGTTAGAAGGGCGATTGGAAGGGTTGATGCTTTGTTGGCGCGATGTCTTGGCGTTAGCGCTGAACGCCGAAGAGTTATTGGTCAACGCCGATTGGCGAGAGGAGATGCGCCAGTGGGGTGTCCCCGCTGAACGAGCCATCTTCGCCTTGCGCCGGTTGCGCCAGACCCTTCGGCAAATCCGCCCACCTTCCAACGCCAACCCTCCATTGGCATTGGAGGTGCTGGCGCTGGATATGGCGGAACAAGGGACAAGGGGCACGGGACATGGGACGAAATGAAAATCGGCGTCGTCCAAGACAGCGGACGACAAAAGGGACGGGGTTTGTCGCAACCCTGTCCCTTTCCCTTATCCTTGTCCCGTGTCCCGTTTCACCGTGCTTTCACCTTTGTGCTTTTGACCAACGATTCCAGCAATGCTTTGGCTTTAATCATGTCGTCCGTTTGAGGTGGGTCGGGCACTTCCCGCTCAATGGTCAACGGTCCCTTGTAGCCGAGGCGTTTGAGGGTAGCGATGAAGCGGTCTATGCCGACATCGCCTTCGCCCAATGGCACTTCCTCGCCCAACTGGTCGGGTTGCGTCGGCCACTTGCCATCTTTGCAGTGGACACTGACGACGAACTTGCCGACTTTTTTGAGGGCGTCAATGGGGTCTCCTGTGCCGTAGAGAATCATGTTGGCGGGGTCAAAGTTGATGTTGAGGTTTTTTCGCCCGACATCGCGGAGGAAGCGCAGGAGCGTGTCAGCGGTTTCCTGTCCCGTCTCCAAGCCGAAGGTCATTCCCTTGGGCAACAAGTAATCGCAGATGCGGCGCATCGTCTCCACGCAAACGGGGTAGCGGATGTCCGTCGGGTCTTCGGGGATGAAACCGAAGTGGGCAGCGATGCGTTTGACGCCCATCGCATAAGCCCACTCGGCGATTTGCAGCGTCTTGCGGACTCGTTCTTCCCGTGTCTCTTCAGGCACATAGCCGACGGTGCGACGGACTGTCGGGATGTCATCGTAGCGCTCGCCTTCAAAACCGCAAAAGACCGTCGTGATGGTGACGCCTGCCTCGTCAAACATCCGCTTGACTTCGCGGGCGCCTTCCAGCGTCAACCATTCGTCGGGCGGCACGCCCAATTGGGCGTTGTTGACGCCGACTTTTTTACACTTCTCCACGCTCCCGCGGGGGTCTTGATGGACACCCAACATGATGCCGACGGCAAACGGTCGCACTGCCATCACCGACCACCTCCCCCTCAAATGTAACGCATCAACTCACCCTCCATCCCTTGTCCCTTTTCACCGAAGGGCGCTAAGGCGCAGCAAAGTGACGGAATGGCGGGGTAAGGTCAGGTGCTGAAAGTCGGTGACGGTTTGCTCTGTCGGTTTCACTTTCTCGGGTCGGTCAAAAGTGTTGGTGTCAGTGAACTGCTCGCTCCAAAGCCGCCATAGCGTCGCTGTCGGTCGGGCAGGAAAGTTTTGCAAGGCAAGCCGCACGCTCACATCCCGTTCAGGATGGCGGTTGATGAGGGCGATGAAAAGGTTTTTGCCATCTTCGCTGAGCGTCGCCGAAACATCCAAGACAGGCGTTTCTCCACCGACGGGAGTGGTGCCGCTAAGGGTCTCGGTTTCGCAGGCGACCCGCCACTTGCCCGTGTGGCGCACATAAAGCCAGAACGCCCAGTAAATGGGTGTCTTGAGGACTTGCGTTTGGGTGGTGCGGATGGCGCCGAGGACATTGACCGTTTGCGCTAAGCATGCTAACTCCACGAAATCGCCACAACGGTGCATCGCATGGAAGACACCTGCGGCAAAGATGCCATCCCGCAAGGCGTAGAAACTTTCCAACCCTGTCGCAGGAACTTGGTGCGGCTCCCAAACATTCCATTCGTCAAACGCCAGCGTGATGCGTTTGCCTTTCGGTTTGTTGCGCTCCACGATGGCGAAAGTTTCCCGTAGCATCTGCTCAATGCGCACGGGCGAGCCAGCGACGACGGTGTAAATTTGGCGGGGGTCATCGTTGGGGTTGTAGCCCTGATAGTAGTGCGGGGCGATGAGGTCAAAGTGAGCGCCAGCGATTTTGGTGACGATAGCGTTCCAGTTGCCCCAACCGCTTCCATCCACGCCGACGGCGATCAGGCGAGCGTTGGGCATCACTTTCCGCATCGCCGTCGCAAACAAAATCGCCTTCAGGGCATATTTGTTCGCATCCAAATGTCCCAGTTGCCAATTGCCATACATTTCGTTGCCGATGCCCCAGTAACGGACTTTGTAGCCCTTCTCCTTGCAGTAACGCATCCAGTCCGCTGCTTCGTGCTCGTAACCTTCGCCAGCGTTGGTGCAGATGTAGGGCTCAGCGCCGACATAGCGGCAGAACCTCACGAATTCATCGGTGCCGAAGTCGTTCCACTCCCATGCTCCCCACGCTCGGTCCCAGCGGGGTGGGCGTTTATCAGGGTCGCCGATGCCATCCCGCCAGTCGTAGCCCGATACGAAGTTCCCGCCCGGCCAGCGAACGATGGGGGGCTTGATGTCTTTGATGGCGTCCAACACATCTTTGCGCATCCCGTCCACATGGTCGGCAGGCATCAACGAGGACGCACCAATCCACAAAGTGCCTTTGCCGTTGAAACTGATGACGAACTGCGCATCGTTTGTCGCTTCTTTGACCGTCAATTTGAAGGGCAACTTTTTCCATCGCTCGGCAACGCCTGTCAGCGTTTGTGACGCCAGCACTTTGCCCTCCTTGCGCAAACTGACGGCGATTTCCTTGACACCAACGCCTTTGACAATGACACGCCCGAAATAGGCTTTGGGGAGCAAGTCCAAGCCGCCTTGGGCGATGCCGTGTTCGCCAGGACCTGTGCCTTCAATGACTTGCGATTGTCCGCCGACGAAAAATTCCTCGTTGTCGGGGCACCAGCGGGCATTTTTGCCGAAGGGTTGCCAATGCTCTACGACGCCGTTTTCCTGCACAGAGCCATGCATTTTTCGGTTGCGTAGCATCTCCGCCCAGATGCCGCCGTAAATGCAGCGTCCCAAGTGCTCAATGAATTGCCCGTAGATGAGGGGGCTGATTTCGTTGAGCCGACGGGCGGCGTTGATGCGGACATTGACCGTCAACGGTTGCTCATCGCTGGGCAAAGGTTCAAGGCGAAAGTTATCCGCCCGCACGGTGACGGGTCGCCCATTGCCCCAGGTCTTGACGATCAAGCCGACCATTTTGGGTGTGAACCAAATGAGCGATTTGCCCCCTTCCTGCCAGGGCATTCGCCCGCCGTGCCGCCAGAAAAAGTGCAGCCACATCCCTCGCTTTTCGGCACGCAATTGCACCGTTTTTGTTTCCAAAGGCACTTGGAGCAAGCGGGCTTCGCCCGTTCGTTCCAGCCAAAGTTCGGGCTTTGTCATCTTCCAAGTCGTGGCGCTGTAAAAGATGCCCCAAAGCCAAAGGTAGCGTTCGGAGACAGCCACTGCCATGCCGACATGAAAATCACCATCGGGAGGGAAATCGGCAAGGTGCAAAGTCGTTTCGGCTGCCCAATTGCCCTCAGGCAAATCGGTGAGGAGCATGGGAGCATCAAAGACACCGCTCCAATGGTTGAAGCCTTTCTCCCGCTGAGGGACGGAGAGGATGAGCCAGCCATCGTGCAAGGCGTAACTGCCGCCAGCAGGGGCATGCCAACGCCATCGTTCGCTCAATTGCGCTCCCTCAAACTCGTCCGTCCACCCTTGCATCACCATCCACCCTCCTGCCAAAAGCGCCGCCAGTTTCCACAGCGTCATCTCATCCATCCCTCCGAATTGGACGAAATTTTGGGGCGGACGAAAAGTTTGACGCACGATGCCCTACCGTAGCAACCGTAAAGCGTTCAGGATGACCGCCATCGCGCTGCTTTCATGGATGAACGCGCCCCAAACGGGGCCAATCCACTTCATGCCTGCCGCGATGACAGAAGCGATATTGATGACGACGCTGAAAGCGATGTTTTGCCAGATGACCCGAAGCGTCCGACGGGAAAGGAGAAGCAGTTCTGGCAACTTGCTCAGGTCGTCGGTCAAGATGGCGATGTCGGCGGTCTCTATTGCCACATCAGTGGACGCCGCACCCAGAGCAATGCCGATGTCGGCGGCTGCCAAAGCGGGAGCATCGTTCACACCGTCGCCGACGAAAGCGACTTTTTTCCCTTGCGATTGCCATTGGCGCACCAGCGTTAACTTGTCCTCTGGCAACAAGTTGGCGTGCACCTCTTCAATGCCTGCTTCTTCGGCGATGGCGTGGGCAACCCGTTCGTTGTCACCCGTGACCATCGCCACTTGGACGCCGAGGCGTTTCAAAGCCTCTATCGCCTCTTTGACTTGGGGGCGCAAGGTGTCCCGAAGGGCAATCAATCCGACGACCCGCTCGTTGATAGCGACGGGTAAAACCGTCTGACCTTGCCCTTCCAATTGGGTTAAGGGTTGACGGACAAGTTCAGACTCGCTGACGCCTTGCTCCAAAAGCCAAGGGAGGCGTCCGACAAGCACCCTTTGACCGTTCAGGTGAGCATCCACGCCCCGACCAGGGACGAGGTGAACGGTGGTGGGTTCGGGCAAAGGCAATTGACGCTCTTTGGCGGCTTGAAGGATGGCTTGACCGAGGGGATGCTCGCTGAACCGCTCCGCTCCCGCCGCCAAACGCAGCAATTCCTCTGGCGACAAAGTGTCAAGGGGGATGACTTCGGTGACTTTAGGCTTGCCGATGGTCAGTGTTCCCGTTTTGTCCAATGCGACCAAGTTCACTTGCCCGATGGCTTCCATGAATTCGCCACCTTTGACAAGGATGGCTTTACGGGCGGCATGAGTGATGGCAGCGGCGACAGCCGTCGGCGTCGCCAAGACGAGGGCGCATGGGCAAAAAACGATGAGCACCGTGATGCCCCGCACCAAATCGCCTGTCAGCCACCAAACGAGAGCGGCGAGGAGAAGGGAGGTAGGGACATACCAGCGGGCGTAGCGGTCGGCAAGGCGCTGGATGGGGGCTTGAGAGGCTTGGGCGGCTTCCACGAGGCGGGCGATGCGCCCTAAAGTCGTTTCATCGCCGACTCTTTGAGCGTCCACTTCCAATACGCCCGTTAAGTTGAGGCTGCCCGCAAACACTTGGTCGCCGACGCTTTTGTCAACGGGCACTGATTCGCCCGTAATGGCACTTTCGTCCAACGCCGACTCGCCCGCCACGATCACACCATCAACAGGGACGCGCTCGCCCAACCTGACGACGATGCGATCGCCAATTTGCACCTGACCGATGGGCACTTCCCTGTCTTCACCGCCTTTACGCACCAACGCTGTCTCGGGCATCATGCCAAGCAAACTCGTCAATGCCGATTTGGCTCTGGCGACGGTCATTTGTTCCAAGACGCTGCCTGTGAGCAACAAGACAGCGACGACGGCTCCTGCGTGATATTCGCCGATGAGCAATGAGGCGGTGATGGCGAGAGCGACGAGGACTTCCATGCTCATTTGCCGCTCCCGCAAGTTTTCTACGCATTCGGCAAAAATGGGTCCGCCTGCGACGAGGGCGGCAGCAAAGTAGCACCATCGGCTGACCTCGCTTTGCATCAGTGCCGTCAGCCAGCCGACGCAGAGCAACGCCACACCCACTAAAGCAGCGAGGGCTTGAGGCGTTGACAAGGCATTCAGCCACTCTTTCCGCCAAACTCTCGTCGGTCGGTTCTCCGCTGGGCAGCAACGCATCGTCGTCCCTCCTGCTGTTGTCGGGACGATTCTTCGGCAAAACAATCATGCCATCTCGCCGTTGGCAATGGCGATGGCAAGGTGGCACAATTCGGCAAGTGAAAGGAGGCGGCAACGATGACGGAATGGCGACAAGGCTTTGACGATATGGAGAACTGGGACGACCCAAGCGACGAACTGGAAGAACTGTCGGGCGAATTAGAAGAGTGGCTGCCCTTGCTGGGACATCGCAATTGGCTTTTAATCACCGACATGGCGTTTCCTGCCCTCGGTAGCGAAGGCGTGCACACCCTTTGGGCGGAAGCCGACATATTGACGGTGCTGGATTTGGTCTTGGAACTACTCGGCGAGTATGGGCATGTTCGTCCTCGTGTCTGGCTGGATGCCGAGTTGGATTTCGTGGAAGAGGATTGGGCGCAAGGGATTGCGGAGTTTCGCCAATCGCTTTCAGAACGCCTGCGTGACTTGCCCGTCTATCGCTTGCCTCACGAGCACCTCATCGCTAAAGTCAGCGAAGCGGCTTCTTCGTTCCAAGTCATCGTCATCAAGACCGACACGATGCTCCCTTACACTTCGGTCTTTCTGGAACTGGACTGCGCCTACTGGGATGACGAGCGGGAAGCCTTGCTGCGGGCGGCGATGGGACGGTTGGAGGCGTGAACTTTTTGGCAGGTGACGGAAGATGCCGAGGGTGCGGATGGTAAATGTCAGCGAAAAGCCTGTCACGGAACGAAGGGCGACAGCGGCGGTGACACTGCGGATGCGTCCCGAAACGGCGCAGCGCATCGCGGAAGGCACGGTGCCCAAAGGCGATGTGTTGGCGGCGGCGCAAATCGCCGCTTACCTCGCCATCAAACGGACACCTGAACTGCTCCCTTTGTGCCATCCCATTCCCATCAGCGGTGCAGAAGTGCATTTTGACCTTCGCCCTGAGGAAGGAAGGCTGCGCATTGAAGTCACCGTCCATTGCAAAGCGCAGACGGGAGCGGAGATGGAAGCCTTGACAGGCGCCGCCATCGCTGCCTTGACCGTTTATGACATGTGCAAGGGCATAGAGCCCGGCATCGTCATTGAGGGATTGCAATTGGAGCACAAGGCAGGCGGCAAATCAGGAGAATGGCGGCGTCGCGACGAGGAGGGGGCGTGAAGGCGAAGGATGCTTTTCACCCCGCGCATCACAAAAGTGCATGCCATCGTGCTACGGGCAGAGGCGTGGCGGGAGAAGGATCGGCTGTTGGTGCTGTTGACAAGGGAGCGGGGTCGGATTTTGGTGGTCGCCCAAGGGGCGCAGCGCCCTCAAAATCGGTTGGCTCCCTTCACCCAAACAGGCGTTGTAGCGACTTTTTGGTTGGCGCGAGGGCGGGAGTTTGACCGAGTGACCGATGCCCGATGGGAAGACATCGCCCGACGGTTGCGAGAGGAAGTGACGGCACTGGCTGCCTTCGGCATTGTGGCAGAGGTGCTGGAAAGAGCGACGCCCGCTGAGGCAGCAGAACCCGCTTTGTTTGAGGAAGTGCGAGAAGCCACCCTCGCTTTGGCATCGGGAGTGCCCGTTCACAAATGGTTGACGACGCTTTTAGTGCGCTTGCTGGGACATTTGGGTTGGTCGCCTTGTTGGCTCACTTGCTCCGTTTGTCAAGAGCCCTTGAAAGAGCGGGAAGCCCTCTTTGCTCCGTCGGTGGGTGGTAGCCTTTGTCTCCGCTGCGGAGCAACAAAAGCATTGCCTGATGCCCAACGGGTGGCTCTCGCCACTTTGCAGGGGATAGAGGCATTAGGGCGTCAACCGAGGTTGATGACGACCCTTCACCTTCGTCCCGCCCTTTGGGAGCAAGCCTTAGGACTCTTGCGGATGGCGTGGTGCTATCATTTGGAAAGCGACTTGCGGGCGTGGCGGGTCTTTGAACAGTGCCGTAGGTCTCATCCCGCCCTCCTATTGCCTCAAAAGTGAAGCGGGGGCATAATTGCAGCGGCATCCCGAGGAAACCAAGAGATGGTGCAGCATCGTGACCGGGAAGGAGGCAACCCGATATGGTTAAGAACGATGTCTCGTTCAAACTGGGTGGCGAAGCGGGGCAAGGTGTGGAGTCCAGTGGTATGGGCTTTGCTAAAGCCATCGCCCGTGCAGGGCTTTACATCTTCGGCGTGCAAGACTACATGTCCCGCATTCGTGGCGGACACAACTGGTATCAGGTGCGCGTGGCAGAGCGCCAACTTTACTCCCACGAACCTGCCATCCAACTCCTCATCGCTTTTGACGAGCGGACAGTGGAAGAGCACTTGTCCGAGGTCGTGGAAGGCGGCGGCGTGCTTTACGATGAAGGCTTCAAAGTGGATGCCGAGGCGATCAAAGCGCGGGGCGTCATCCCGATGCCGATGCCGCTGCTGAAGATTGCCGAGGAAGTCGGGGGCAACAAGTTGATGATGAACACGGCTGCCGTCGCTGCCGCCGCTGGCATCATGGAGTTTGACCTGAGTTACATTGAGCAGGTCATCCGAGACAACTTCGGGCGCCGAAAAGGTTCTGAGATTGCTGACCGCAACATCCGCGTCGCCAACGCCGCCTACGAGGAAGCCCGCAAACGCTACGCCCACCTTTTTGAGTGGAAACTGGAAGCCATCCCTAACGCTCCCAAGCGCATGGTCATCAATGGCAATCAGGCATTGGGGTTGGGGGCTTTAGCGGCGGGTTGCAAATTCGTCGCCAGTTACCCGATGACACCTGCCTCCAGCCTCTTTGAGTTCATGTGCGCTCAAGCGAAACGCTTCGGCATCGTCGTTCGCCAGAGCGAGGACGAAATTTCGGGCTTGCTCCATTGCATCGGCGCCGCTCATGCGGGCGTGCGGGCGTTCGCTTGCACTTCTGGTGGCGGGTTCAGTTTGATGGTGGAGTCGCTGAGCCTTGCCGGTTCCACTGAAACGCCCGTCGTTATCGTTTTGGCTCAACGCCCCGGTCCTGCGACGGGCTTGCCCACCCGAACGGGGCAGGAAGACTTGTTGTTTGCCTTGCACGCAGGGCATGGGGAGTTCCCGAGAGCCGTGTTGGCACCAGGCACCATTGAGCAGTGCTTTTACGAGATGGCTCGCGCCTTCAACCTTGCCGAGAAGTATCAAATGCCCGTCATCGTCTTCACCGACAACTTTTTGGCGAATTCCCTCCGCGCCATTGACCCCGACGCCTTTGACTTCCGCAAGGTGGCTTCCGAGATTGACCGAGGCAAACTCATCTTGCCCCACGAACACGAGAGAGTGGAGCAAGCCGTCGCAAACGGTTACCGCCGCTACGAATTCACCGACGACGGCATCTCCCTGCGCATCCCGCCTGGTCATCCCAAAGCCGTCTACTCCGTCGCCGGTGAGGAACATTTGCCTGAAGGTTTCATTGACTGGGAAGAGACCGCCGATAACCGCAACAAGATGACGCGCAAGCGGATGCGTAAATTGGAGGTCGCCGCCGCCAACGACATGAGACTTCCTGAATTTTACGGACCTGACGATGCCGACATCACCTTCGTTTGTTGGGGCTCTTCTTACGGACCCGTCCGCGAAGCGGTGGACTTGCTCAACCGCAACGGCATGCGGGTCAACATGCTGCACTTTGTGGACATCCATCCGTTGGATTGGGACCGCGTCGCCGACATCTTGGACAACTGCCGCAGTTGGATTTCTGTGGAAGGCAACTACACGGGGCAGTTAGCCCGCTGGATTCGGATGAACACAGGGAGGAAAGCGGATGCGGTCATCAGCAAATATGATGGGCGACCTCTCAACCCGACTTACATCATTGAGCACTTGCAGGAAGTTCTGGTGGGCGTTTAGCCGCTCTTTTTCGTCGCCAGTGAGATAACTCAAAAGGGACTGACGGAGGTGCATCCCGATGGCAACGGCAACGGTTACGATGAAAGACTTGCAAAGCCCCGTAGAGCCCACTTGGTGCCCAGGGTGCGGTGACTACGGGATTTTGAACGCCGTCAAGCGGGCGATGGTTCAGTTGGGGTTGCGCCCTCACGAAGTCTTTTTCGTCAGCGGGATCGGCTGCGGGAGCAAGTTGCCCGATTACATCCGCGCCAACGGCTTCAACTCCCTCCATGGTCGCCCTGTCCCGATCGCCCAAGGCTTTTTGCTGGCGCACCACGACATGAAAGTTATCGTCGTGGATGGTGACGGCGACAACTACGGCATCGGTGGTAACCATTGGCTGCACATCATGCGCCGCAATCCCAACATCACGCACATCGTCCAGAACAACATGGTCTACGGCTTGACGAAAGGGCAGTATGCCCCGACGAGCATGAAAGGCTATGTCAGCACGACCTCACCCGAAGGGACGATTGAATGGCCAGTCAACCCTATCGCCATCGCTATCGCAGCGGGAGCGACCTTTGTGGCGCGGGGCTTTTCGGGCGACCCTAAACACCTCGCCGACTTGATCGCCAAAGGCATCCAGCACAAAGGCTATGCCCTGATTGATGTCTTCCAACCTTGCGTCATTTTCAACCGTGTCAATACCTACGACTGGTTCCGCGAGCGCATCTACAAGTTGGAAGACGACCCCAACTACGACCCCCATGACCGCAACGCCGCATGGGAAAAGGCTCACGAATGGGGCGACCGAATTCCCATCGGCATTTTCTACATCAACGAAGAGATGCCGACCTTAGAGGAGCAAATCCCTGCCCTCGCTGAAAAACCCCTCTACCAGCATGAAATCCCGCCAAAGTTGGAAGACTTGGAAGCCCTGAAAGTTGCCTTTATGTGACCAACACGCGCACACGACTGACGAAATTTATTTACGCGAAACACAACGAGGTGAGCCTTAGTCGCCCCACCTTTCACTGCTTCTGAGGGCTGTCGGAACGTCGTATTAATTTGGCGAGCGGTGCCTTCTCGTAAGTAAAAGACAACCCGTTACCAGCAAGAGCCATGCTGCATGGGGCTCAGGGGTATGGACAGGTTGCCAAGGGAAGGTGTTTCCTTCGTCAAGTGGGTTTTGTTGTCCCCCTCCATCGCTGTCATTTTCCCCGCCACTGTTAGGTAGAATCCTTTCAGCGTCGTCCCTACCACCTATCATTGCTACCACGATGCCGCCTGTTGTCAGCAAAACCCATACCATGCTATCGTCTTTGTCCCCGCCCTTTTTGAGCCTTTCACCTACTTCTACTACTTCCACCTTCCCATTTCCGACAGGGGGATAAACGGAGAGGGACAATGGGATCGCTGCTGTACTCTCCTCTGTCACCGCCATCGCAAGGACATCTACCTCTAAGGGGCAAGCAGTCAAGCAAGCAGTCCCACTGGCAGTGAGCAACGCTACCCACAAAGCGAGCAAAGAAACTCGTGACATGGCGCGCACCTCCTGCAGAAATCCCTATAGATTGAAGTTGCTGGTAATGTTTTACCACATCAAGCAGGGATGTTTTAGGGTTTTTGTCTCTCAAAAGGTCTGCTGATTAGGGGGAAAAGATGCCTGCCAAGCTTGCCAAAGGTCACCCTCGCTCACAAAGCAGACGATACAGGTTAGGCACGGTCAACCGATGGTCGCCCCGCACATAGAAACTTTCCCCGCCTCCTACCACCGTCCGCACCAGCAAAGTTTTGAGGGGGCGGAAGTAGTAGCGGGGGTCATCTTTCGGTGGCTCGCCCGTCACTTCGCCCAAGTCCACAAGGTCAAAGACCGCTGTCGTGAAGTGCTCAATGCGTCGTCCTTCCTGATGGGCGACATTGCGCGCCATCGCCAATGCCTTCAAAAACACCTCAGGTCCCATCACCTGCGTCCCAAAGTTCAAAACGACACCGCCTTCCAATTGCGAAAGGGTGTGGGCGAGGATGAGGAAGTCCGTGTAGGAGGTCGCTCCGAGCGCCGCCCCGTCACAGTTGGGATGCTCGTGGATGATGTCGTAACCGATGCCGACATGCACCGTCACAGGAACTTTCAGCCGATAACCTGCCGCTAAGATGCTGATGTCCTTGTGAGGGAAGTCTCCTTCAGCGATGAACTTGCCGATGGCTTCGCCCATCCCCAGACCTTCCTCGTAGCCTCGCTTGATAGCGTCGTTGAGCCAACCCGTTTCCTCCCACAAACCGAATTGCCCTTCTCGGATGTAGCGAGCGACGCTTTCGGTCGTGGCGCCGACGAGGGCTAACTCAAAGTCGTGGATGGGTCCTGCGCCGTTCATGGCGATGTGAGTCAGGATGCCTCGCTCCATCAAGTCAATCAAAAAGCAGGAGACACCTGCCCGAATCACATGTGCCCCCATTAGCATCAACACGGGTGCCCCTTTACGGCGGGCTCGGAGGATGCGGTCAGCGATGGCGTCCAAAGCAGGATGGTCAAAAGGCGGGATGGGATCGTCCAAGCGATAGAAACTGTCAAGGCTCAAGTCGTGCACCCGTTCGCTCAATGGCTTGAGACGCAATTTGCTTCGGTCAAATTGCGGGAACGGCATCGTCACTCACCCCCACTATTCGCTATTCGCCATTCGCTGCCGTTTAATTGCTGAAGGGCAAGACGCGACCTGTTCGGTTGCCTGTCGGTTTGCCGTCAGTGATGGCAGGGACACCGTTGACGAAGACCCATTCAATGCCGTCGGCAGGTTGATGAGGTTCGTCGTAGGTGGCGCGGTCGGCGATGCGGTCAGGGTCAAAAATGACCAAGTCGGCAAAATAGCCTTCCCGCACCAAACCTCGCCCGTTTAACCCTAACTTGCGTGCCGCTTTGCCCGTCATCTTAGCGATGGCATCTTCCCAACGCACCTTTCCCGTCTCCCGCACCAACCACTTCAACACACGCGGGAAAGTCCCGTAAGTGCGCGGGTGAACTTTGGGCAAAGTTTGTCGGTCAACTTGAAGCGGGTTGGGCGGGATAGTCAAGGCATCCGAACCGATGAGGCACAAAGGATGCGTCAACACCCGCTCCACATCGGCTTCATCCATGACGAACCAGACCATCGTCACGGAGTTTTGCTCGTGCTCTATCAAATGCAAGACGGCTTCCGACGCCGAAAGACCCAACATCTCCGCCGCTTCCGCCACCGTCTTGCCTTGCAGTGGCTTGTAATCGTCGGAGGCGACGGAAGCGAGGCGCACTGCCGTGAAATCCAGCGATGGGTCAGTCTCCAAGGCTTGGCGGATTTGTTGGCGAGTTTGCGGGTCGCTGAGCCGCTGCAACATCGCCGATGCCCCGCCTTCCAACGCCCACAGCGGTAACAGTTGCGCCAAGTAGGAACTGCCAGCGGTGTAAGGGTAGGCATCAAAGGTGACATCATGTTGCAAAGCGGCGTCTTCAATCATCCGCAAGGTCACAGCGACTTTGCCCCAGTTAGGTTTGCGGGCGGCTTTGTGGTGCGAGATTTGCAGACGGACGCCCGACCGCAACGCTGTCTGCAATGCTTCGGCGACCGCTGTCACTAACGCATCACTTTCATTGCGCATGTGGGTCGCATAGATGCCACCTTTTTGGGCGACGGCTTTGTTGAGCGCCACCAGTTCCTCTGTCGGCGCGTAAGCCCCCGGCGGGTAGACCAACCCGCTGCTGAGCCCCCATGCCCCTTCCTCCATGCTTTCTTCCAGTAAACGGCACATCGCCTGCAATTCGTCTTCAGTGGCAGGACGGTTCTCAAACCCGACGACGGCTGCCCGCAACGCACAATGACCGACTAAAGCGACAGTGTTGATGGCAGGCTTGACGGCTTCCAAATCTCGCAAATAGTCGTCAAAGCGGCGCCATCGCCAATCCACGCCCGCTTCAATGACCGAAAGCAACTGGCGCAACTCACTGCGCCGCTCATCGGTGATGGGCACGGGCGAATGACCGCAGTTGCCGATGACCGCTGTCGTCACCCCTTGTGAGACGGCGCAAAAGGCATCAGGGTTGACAAAAAGGGCGACATCGTAGTGGGTGTGCATGTCAATGAAGCCAGGCGCCACAAATTTGCCCGTTGCGTCAATGCGGTGTTTGGCTTCGGCATGAAAAAGTTGACCGATGGCGGCGATGCGATCACCGATGATGCCAACATCGGCGAAGAAGGGTGGACGCCCCGTCCCGTCCAAAACGCTCCCGTTGACGATGAGCCAATCAAACATCGCCGTCTCCTCCTTCTCTTTCGCACTGAGTGTTTGTCGTGGTTGACAACCTGTTTTGGCTCAGCGCTTGACAGGCACGACCAACCACCAACGCCCCTCCCGTTGAAGCCACTGAGGGTGAGCCACTAAGCGCCAACCCCGTAAAGGCAAGTTGACCACCCACTTTGCCCGCCGCGCTTGAACGACGACCCAACAACCCTTTTCTTGCCCCCCGCGCCCCGTTGAGGGCGCCATGTCCAGCATCGTGAAAGTGGCAGAGATTGCCAGTGCCCCAATCCCTGTTTGCAAACGCATCTGCCCTAACGGTTTAGGGACGGGAAAGAGGAACGCCCAGTGGTTTTGCCAACGCACTAACCGCCAACGCAACGGGCGACGCCATTGCCCTTGCTTCGGGCGCTCCGCCTGTGCCTTTGCGTTCACCTTTGCGTCACCTCTCCAACCAGTCGCTATTCACCCATCGCCCTTCGCTGCCCTTTTCCGTCACCGTCGGTTGCTCCATCTTCAGCGGGCAGCGAAATAGCGGGTGATTTCACCGATAGCATGGCGCAAGGCGAAAAGGGCGCGCCGCAAATCATAGCGGGCTTGTAGTTCCTGCGTTTCCGCCTGCGCCAAAGCGACTTGGGCGTTAAGGACATCCAGCAAACTGGCGGCGCCCGCCCGATAGGCTTCTTCAGTCAAGTGCGCTGTCTCGCTGGCTTCCTTGACGGCTTCCTGTGCCGCTGCGAGTCGCTCGCGGGCGTTTTGGAGGTTCAGGTAGGCTTGTTCAACTTGCAGGCGGATGTCGTTGAGGGTGCGTCGCAAAGTGAGTGCCGCTTGTTCCCGTTGCAACTCTGCCGTCGTCAACTCCGCCCTCAACCGCCCGCCGTCAAAAATCGGGTAACTGACGACCAAGTTGACCGCCCATTCTTTGTCAATGTTGCGGCTGCTGGTCGGGTAACGGTTGTAAGAGCCGTTGACGGTCAGGGTCGGCGTCATCGCTAAGCGGGCTAATTGTCGGGCAGCATCGGCGCTTTTCCGTTGCCATTCCGCTTCCTGCACCTCAGGTCGTTGGCGGAACGCCTGCGCCAAAAGTTGCGTCAGGGAAGGCAACGGCGCCGTCGGCTCTTCCGAGGGTTCAGCGATGTCAAAAACGAGGTCGTCGCCGACACCCATCAAGTTGCGCAGCGTGAGCATCGCCACCCGCTCCTGATTTTTGGCTGAAAGCAAATCTACCTCGGCGGTGCGCACTTGCACTCGTGCCCGCAAAACATCCAAATGGGCGACAGTGCCCGCCTTAAATCCTGCCTCAGCGGCTTCCAGCAATCGGCGGGCTCGCTCCAAAACTCGTTCCTGCAATCGCACTTGCGCCCGCGCTTGCAAGACGGTGAAAAATTGCTGGGCAACTTGCAAGGCGATGTCGGCTTTGGTTCGTTCGTAGGTGAAAGAGGCGGCGTTGGCTTGCGCCTTCGCTTGCCGAATTTGCAAGGGCGTTTGAAAGGTGTCAAAGAGCAACTGGGAAAGGGACAGCGAACTTTCTTTGAACTCCGTCGGCTCCGCGACGACCCGAGTCAGCCCCAGTTGAAAAATGCTGCGGGTGGAAAGGAAGCGACGGAACTGGTAGCCTGCCGAAAATTGCGGGAACAAATTTGCCCGCACACTCTTGACCCGCTCCAGCGCCACGCGCCAGTTGCGTTCGGCGACAGCGACCTGCGGCTGCCCGCCCCAAGCGATGCGGACGCACTCTTCCAGCGTCAAGATGCGTTGCTCGGCGGCAGAAAGGCAAAACGCCGCCATCAGCATGCCAACGGTCAACAACCCTCGCATCCAACAGACACCTCCCATCGCACTCGTCTGCCGACCTGCGCTTTCGTGCGACTTTAAACCCGTCCCTCGTCCCGTCCAACCGTTTCTGTCCGACGCAAACTTTGGGACGCATCGGCGGAAGTTGCGTCTAAGCCATCGGGAGGTCTTAACGATGCGACGCTGGCTGAAGGGAAGACGATGGGTTTGGCTGCCAGCGATTTTGTTGTTGGTGGCTGGCGGTTGGTGGTATCGTCGTGTTCAAGCCGCTAAAGCCAATCAGCCGTTCATCCAGACTGCCAAAGTGGAACGGACGACCGTCACCTTGACCGTCTCCGCCCAAGGCACCATCCGCCCCTACGAAATCGTGGATGTCAAGTCCAAAGCCGCTGGCAAAGTCATCCAGATGGCGGTAGAGGTCGGCGACCGCGTCAAAAAGGGACAACTGATTTGCCGCATTGACCCATCCGATGTGCAAACAGTCGTCAACCAAGCCCAAGCCGATTTGGATGCGGCGTTAGCCCGCGTCCAACAAGCGATGGTTAACTGGCAGATGCAACAGCAAGTGACACCTGCGCAATTGGAAGAAGCCCACCAAGCACTGAAAGCAGCCGCTGCGCGCCTGCGCCAAGCCGAAAGCGCCTTGGCAGCCCAAGAAAAACAAGCCTATGCCAGTTTGCGCCAAGCAGAACAAGCCGTCGCTGCCGCTAAAGTCCGCTACGAGCAGGCAAAGAAACAAGCCGAAGCCCAACCCTCCCTCACTCAGGCTGCCCTCCAACAAGCGGAGGCAGCCTACAAAAGCGCCTTGGAGAATTTACGGCAATTGAAGGAAGCCACTATCCCTCAGCAAAGAGCCCAAGCAAAAGCCGCCCTCCAACAAGCGGAGGCAGCCTACAAAAGCGCCTTGGAGAATTTGCGACAATTGAAGGAAGCCACCATCCCTCAGCAAAGAGCCCAAGCAAAAGCCCAATACGACGACGCTAAAGCCCAACTGGAGAACGCCGAAAAGAACCTGCAACGACAGCGGGAGTTGTTTGAGAAAGGCTTTGTCGCTAAGAGCCAATTGGATGCCGCTGAAGCCCAATATGCCGCCGCCAAAGCCGCCTTTGATGCCGCTGCCGAAAAGTTGCGGACGATAGAGCAGGAACTATCGGCGCAACTGCAAACAGCAGAGGCTCGGGTCGCCGAGGCTAAAGCACAACTGGACAGCGCCCGCGAACGATGGCGGACTTTGGACGCTGAGCACCAAGCCGTCTTGCGCGATGCCGAAGCCCGTGTCGCCCAAGCGAAAGCCCAACTGGACGCCGCCAAAGCCAACGCCGTTCAGGACGAGTTGCGCCAGCAGGAAGTGCAAGCAGCGGAAGCCGCCTTGCGTCAGGCGGAAGCCCAACTGGAAGCGGCGAAAGCCCAACTGCTGACCGTTGAACAACGCCGCGCCGATGTGGACGCCGCCCGTGCTGCCTTAGCACAGGCTCAAGCCTCTTATCGCCAAGCCTTGGTCAACACCCAACAAGTGCGGTTGCGCCAAGAGGATGTCAAGCAAGCCAAAGCCCAAGTCCAGCGCGCCTTAGCCCAACTGCGCAACGCCCGCATCCAGTTAGCCGATACCGTCATCACCGCACCCCGCGATGGCGTCATCGTAGAGAAACTCGTTCAGGAAGGGACGGTCATCAGTTCCAGCACCTCGGCGTTCAGTCAAGGGACGACCATCGTCCGCTTGGCAGACATGCGCCGCATCTATGTGGACGCCGAAGTCGCCGAAGCCGACATCGCTCAAGTTTGGGTCGGTCAAAAAGTGGATGTGAGTGTGGATGCTTTCCCGGGCGAAGTTTTTGAGGGCAAAGTCATCCGCATTGACCCGCGCACGACCATTGAGCAAAATGTCGTCTATGTGCATGTGTTGGTGGAGTTGAACGAAGTGGACGAACGGCTCAAGCCGGGAATGTCGGCGACCTGCGACTTCCTCGTAGACCGCAAAGAGAATGTCCTTGCCGTGCCCAACGAAGCCATCAAAGAAGACGAGGAAGGCAAGACCTATGTGGAAGTGCTCCTCCACGCCAATCCCGAACCAAAGACGGAACGGCGCTATGTGGAAGTCGGCTTGCAAGGGACGACGCTCACCGAGGTCAAGAAAGGCTTGAAAGAGGGCGAAGTGGTCGTCACGGCTTTCGTGCAGCCTCAAGCCCTCACCCAACAGCCACCGCAAGGCGGCGGTCCGATGGGTGGCATGCGCGGTTTGATGCGCCGCTAACGAGAGCGGTTTCTGCCGAACCGTCAGCAACGGATGAGGTGCGCAAAGGATGCGCCTTTCCGAAGAGCGACTCTTGACGGCTTTTGAAGAGATGGAACGGTGGGTGTTTGGTGAACGGACGGTGAAGTTTGCCGAAGCCCGTGCCCGCCGACCCGCCCGTCGCCCTCCCTCTCCCTTAGACCCTGACCACTTTTGGGGCGTCGGCATCGGTTTGAAACAGCGAAAGGGCATCTGGACGGAAGAAGTCTGCGTGCGGGTCTTGGTCAGCCGAAAGTTGCCCAAAGGCAAACTCCCTGATGAAGTGTTCGTTCCGCCGAAAGTGCGGGGTGTACCGACGGATGTGATCGCTGTCGGAAGCATCCGTGCCTTTGCTTCGCTCCCTGCGCCCCATTTCCTGACGCCAGACCAAGCCTATCGCTCCTTGCTCCAATTGCTTGCTTTGCCTTCGCTCCGAAAATGGGTGGCGCATGAGCCGTCCCTTGCCCTTTTGGAAGCCGATTGGCGCAATGTCCTTTGGAGCATCCGTCGCCTCGCTGCTCCTTGCTCCCGACAGCGCCATCGGCGTTTACCCCGTCCTGTCCCCTGCGGCGTGTCTGTCGGTCACTTCCGCATCACGGCGGGGACTCTGGGCTATCTGGTTCAAGACAGCAAGGGGCGATGGTTCATCCTGAGCAACAACCATGTGCTTGCCGAAAACAATGAAGGGAAAGTGGGCGACCCTATCTTGCAGCCAGGACCGTTTGATGGCGGCAAAAACACGCCGCCCCACCGCATCGCTCAACTGAGCGCCTTTGTGCCCATCCACTTTGATGGACGCCCCAATCAAGGGGATGCCGCCATCGCTGAGACGGATGCCGATCAAGTGCAACCTGTCCTTTGCTCTATCGGTCAGGTGGAAGGCATCGGTGCTATTCGGCATGGGTTATTCGTCCAAAAGCACGGGCGGACGACAGGGCGAACGCAAGGGTTGATCGTTGGCACCCATGAAACGATTTGGGTGGATTACGACGGCAAGGCGGCACGCTTTGATCGGCAGTTGAGCATCGCAGGCGGAAGGACGCCGTTCAGCGATGGCGGCGATTCGGGCTCGCTCATCGTGGACTTGCAGCGACGCGCCATCGGGTTGCTCTTTGCGGGTTCGGACACGGAAACTTACGCCAACCCAATCCGTCCCGTCCTAAAAGCCTTTAAAGTTCGCCTTTGCGAGGGAGGAGCACAAGGATGAGCCACAAAATCGCCGACATCGCCCAAAAGGTTGGATTGCCTTTGCGGGAGACGAAGCGATGGCTTCGGCAGATGGGCGTCCCAATGGAAGGCGACCACCTTTCGGTGGACGACGAGACGGTGGAAAACATCCTCCGCTTGTTGACGGAGGCAGCCAGCGACCATGTGCCGACACCTCCCGAACCGCCTGAAGAACCCATTGAAGTCGTCTTGAAGCGCCACGCCGAGCGTCTTCGGCAGTTGCCTGGCGTTGTCGGCATCGGCATCCGCAAGGACGCAAAAGGGCAACCTTACCTGAGCGTCCTTTTGAGCATCCCTGTGGAAGAGGCGAACTTGCCCGAATTTCTGGACGGCTATCCTGTCAAGGGCATCTACACGGGACGCATCGTCGCCAGAACAAGGAAGGAGCAAAAGCGCCATGCCTGACACTCCCTTGATTGAGGTCGTGGACTTGCACAAAGAGTATCGGTTGGGCGAGGTGAGCATCCCCGCCTTGCGCGGCGTCACCTTGACCATTCAGCGCGGCGAATTTGTTGCCATCATGGGTCCGTCAGGTTCGGGCAAAAGCACTTTCATGCACATCGTCGGCTGCTTGGACAAACCGACCAAGGGCACTTACCGACTGGAAGGGCGCGATGTGACGCTGGCGGACGAAGAGGCGTTGGCACAAATCCGCAACCAAAAAGTCGGCTTCATTTTCCAACAGTTCAACTTGCTGCCTCGGCTAAATGCCCTTCAGAATGTCATGCTGCCGATGGTCTATGCAGGCATCCCGCCGAAGGAGCGGAAGGAGCGGGCGAGTTATTTGCTGGAACGGGTCGGGTTGGCGGATCGCGTGCATCACTATCCCAGTCAGTTGTCGGGCGGACAACAGCAACGGGTCGCCATCGCCCGCGCCCTCGCCAACGACCCCGCCATCATCATGGGTGATGAGCCAACAGGGAACTTAGACACCCGCACCAGCGAGGAAATCATGGCGCTGTTGCAAGACCTTCACGAGGAAGGGCGCACCATCATCCTCGTCACCCACGAACCTGACATCGCCCGCCATTGCCGACGCATCGTGCGGTTTCGGGACGGCAAAGTGGTCAGCGACGAGCCCGTCGCCGAGCCGATAGATGCCCGTGCGGTCTTGGCGACTTTATGAGGCAGGTGAAACGCCATGCTTTGGTTGGAGATGTTGCGGGTCGCATGGGATAGTTTACTCGCCAACAAACTGCGCTCCATCCTCACGACTTTGGGCGTTTTGATCGGCGTCGCCGCCGTCATCACGATGTTAGCCATCGGGCAAGGCGCCCGCGAAGAGCAATTGAGGCGCATCCAGCAAATGGGTGCCAATGTCATCTTGGTCTTCCCTGGGCGGGCGCAACGAGGAGCCGTTTGGGCGGGCATCGGTTCGGTGCAGAGTTTGACGCTGCGGGACATAGAAGCCCTCAGCAAAAATGATGGCTTGATTAAAGCCGTCGCCGCCGAAGTCCGCCGCCAAGCCCAAGTCGTCTATCGGCAGAAAAACACGATGACCCAAATCTTTGGTGTCACCGCTAACTACCCCGAAGTGCGGGCTTTCCAGGTCGCTAAAGGGCGTTTCTTTTCCGACCGAGAAGACCGAGGGATGTTGCGGGTCGCCGTCTTAGGGCAAACGGTCGTCAAAGACCTTTTCGGCGAAAACGCCAACCCCATCGGCAAAACCATTCGCATTGATGGCGCCCCTTACAAGGTCATCGGTGTCCTCGCCCCCAAAGGGGCGGCAGGTTGGATTGATTACGACGACCTCATCATGATTCCCTTGCGCACTGCCATGTATCGGCTCTTAGGCACACAGTATCTCAACGCCATCAGCGTTCAAGTCGCCAAGATGGAATGGACGGCGGCAGGGATGCAGGAGATTGAGCGAACCCTGCGCCGCCTCCATCGCTTGCCCCCCAACAAAGACAACGACTTCATCTTGCGCGCCCAAGCGGAATGGCAGGAACTCGCCGAGCAAACTTCCCGCATGTTCATCATCCTGCTGTTGAGCATCGCCGGTGTTTCACTGGTCGTCGGGGGCATCGGCATCATGAACATCATGCTCGTCTCCGTCGCCGAGCGAACGAGAGAAATCGGAATCCGAAAAGCCGTCGGGGCAAAGCCCAGAGACATCCAGTTGCAATTTTTGCTGGAAGCCGTCGCCCTCAGTTTGGTCGGTGGCGGCTTGGGCGTCGGGCTGGGCATCGTGGCGTCTCATCTGATCGGTCGGGCAGCAGGTTGGACGATCATCGTCACACCCTCTTCTGTCATCCTCGCTTTCGGTTTCGCCGCTGCCGTCGGCATCTTCTTCGGCTACTATCCCGCCCGCAAGGCGGCACGATTGGAGCCAGTAGAAGCCTTGCGCTATGAGTAGGGCGAAAAAATTCTTCGCCCTTGCCGTCGCCGTCCAAACTTTTTCGGAGGTGATGTCTCATGCGATGGGTGTCGGTCATGTTCCTCGTGTCCGTCGTGGCTGCCGTCGCTGCCGCTCAGCCTCCTGCCAACCCTCAATGGCAACAATTTCGCGAGCAGCACAAGTATCACTTCCAATTGCAGGAGATGTTCTACAAGATCGGCGAACTGGAAAAGAAGGGCGGGCAAACGGCGCTGACGAAGGAGCAGGCGAAGAAGTTGCTGGACATCTTCAAACCCTTGACGCAAAAGGAAAAACTGACCGCCGACGAAGCCAAAGATGCCCTTAAACGCCTCAAAGCCGTCTTGCGCCCCGACCAACTCAATGCCCTCCAGCGTATCCAGTTGCCCCGATGGGGTGGGCAGCAAGGCAACAGACCCAGTGGCGCAGGCGGACCTTCTGGCGGCGGGATGCGTTTTGACCCCTCTCGATTGCAGAACTTCAACCCCCTCTCGGTGAAGGTAGACGAAAAATCCCCCGCTGCCGAATTTCAAAAGCGGCGTGCCCAGCGGGTCAAAGAAGTCTTGTCGCTGCTGGAAAAGAAAGCCAAAGGATAGTCACCCTTAAATCCGCCTGAAGCCATGCCGACGGGCAACAGTTTTCGCATCGTAAAAGCCGTCTCTTACCGTCAGTGACTGGCTTTTTGCTGCCCAAAGTGTTAAACTGTCCAGTGCGGTCAAGGGGACGATGGTTGGGCTCGTTTTCTCGCGAAGGGGACAAGGGGGTGATAAGCCACCCGCCCTTGGAGGGTCGCGCCGTGGAACCGGTGCGCAACATCTTGGAGCAGTTCATCGGGCAATTTGCCTCGCCCGAATGGCTCAAAGACGTGTTGCAAGCCAAATGGCGACAAATCGTCGGGGAACGATTAGCCAAGCGGACGCAAGTGCGGCAGGTCAAAAACGGTGTCGTCACCATCGTCGCCAGCACCCCTGCCATCGCTAATGACTTGCAATTTCACAAGGAAGAATTGCGCGAGCGCATCCGTCAAGTCGCCCAATTTGAACCCTTAGACATTCGCATCCGCATCGGGACGGTGCAGCCAGAATCGTTGCCCTCTCAACGGTGGGAGCGCCAATTGGAGCGCATCGTCCTAAGCCCTCGCGACCGCGCCCTTTTGGAGCGAGCCGTTGCGCCCATCGCTGACCCCACCTTGCGTCAACAAGCCCTGCAAACTTTTGAGCGCCTGCTCAAGATTTCCCTTTGGAAGCGCCAACATGGCTTCAAGGAATGCCCCAAGTGTCAAGCCCTTTATCACGGTCACCGCCGCCTTTGCCCCATCTGCCGCCTCCCCCTCCGCCGTTTCCCTCACCGCAATTGACGATGCATCCTTTCCCCATTGAGTGAAAGTCGCTAACATTGTCGGTGCCATTAGCCCTATCTGTTGTGCCAAGGAGGGTTGGCGAAGGTGACTCGGGAAGAAGCGTGGCAGTTGGTCTGCGAGTGGATCAGCAATGAAAATCTGCGCCGCCACTTGCTGGCGGTAGAAGCGGCGATGCGTTTTTATGCCCGTAAGTTTGGTGAGGAGGAGGAGAAGTGGGGGCTTGTCGGGTTGCTCCACGACTTGGATTATGAGCGCCATCCCGAACCACCCGACCATCCGAGCGTCGGCGCTGAGTTTCTGCGCCAGAAAGGGTTGCCCGAAGAGATGGTGCGGGCAATCTTAGCGCATGCCGACTGGACAGGTGTGCCTCGCGACACCTTGATGGCGAAAGCCTTGTTTGCCTGCGATGAGTTGACGGGCTTCCTCGTCGCCTGCGCCCTCGTCATGCCCGACAAAAAACTCAGCGAAGTGCAGGTAGATAGCGTCTTGCGCAAGATGAAGGAGAAGTCCTTTGCCCGTAAGGTTAGCCGTGAAGATATCGTCAAAGGCGCTGAAGAGTTGGGCATCCCTTTGGAAGAGCACATCGCCAATGTCCTGACCGCCATGCGGGGCATTGCCGACCGATTGGGGCTTTAAAGTGAGGGGTGACAGTGATGCAGCGATGGGTGACAGCGGGACTGACGCTTTTGGTCACCCTTTGCCTTTTCGCCACTCCACCATCGTCACTTATCAACCGTGAACGCCTGACCAATTTGTTCGTGCAGTTGGTGCAAATAGATAGCGGCAGTGAGAATGAAGCCGAGATCGCTCAATTCCTCGCCCGACGGTTAGAGGAGTTAGGCGCCGAGTTTGTGGCGGTGGATGAAGCCAGCAAAAAACTGGGTGGAACGGGAGGCAATGTCTTTGCCCGCTTTCGGGGAACAGTCAATGCTCCGCCCATTTTGCTAACTGCCCATATGGACACCGTTTCGCCCACGAAAAACTTGCGCCTCGTCCGAACAGACGAACAAATTGCGACGGACGGAACGACGATTTTGGGCGCCGACGACAAAGCAGGCATTGCCCTCATCTTGGAAGCCATTCAAACTTTGCGGGAGCGCCGTCTCTCCCATCCGCCGTTAGAGGTCGTCTTCACTGTCCGCGAAGAGAAAGGATTGCTGGGGGCGAAAGTCTTTGACAAGGCACAACTAAGGGCAAGGTATGGACTTGTCGTGGATGGTGCGGGCAAACCAGGCGACTTCATCATCGGCTCGCCGACCCACATCCGCTTTGAAGTTACTTTCATCGGCAAGGCAGCCCACGCAGGCTTGGAGCCAGAAAAAGGGCGCAACGCCATCGCGATGGGAGCGGCAGCGATCGCTGCGATGTCGTGGGGGCGATTGGATTCTGAGACGACAGCAAATGTCGGCGTCATTGAAGGTGGTCAGGCGATGAACATCGTCCCTGACCGCTGCCGCCTCGTCGGCGAGTTCCGCAGCCATGACCCGCAAAAGATAAAGCGGTTAGTCCAGCGCTGGCAGAAAACCTGCCAACAGGTTGCCCGCCGCTTCGGCGGAAAAGCGGAGTTGCGGATGGAAACGACCTTTGAAGCCGTTCGCCTTTCGCCGAACGAACCGATCCTTTGGGCTGCGATGCAAGCGGCGAAAAGTTTGGGCTTGACACCTCGCCTCATTCGCATGGGTGGTGGGACGGACGGCAATGTCTTCACGGCACACGGTATCCGATGCCTTGTCCTGCCGACCGGTGGCGAAAACTACCACTCACCCCAAGAGCGCCTCATTTTGCGTGACTTTTATCTGATGGGCGACCTTTTGGTGCGCACTTTGATGGAGTTGGCGAAGTAACGGCAGTGACTTGGGAGACGATAGCAAGTTGAAGTGGCTGCCGACCACGACAGACGACCAGCGATGGACAGGTGGTAATCGGTGGGATGGCAACGGACGATGATGCTGGTGCTTGGTGACTCGTTTGTCTTCCTGCTTTTCGCCCTTTTAGGCTTGACGCACCATCGCCAACCGCTCACTGCTGACCGCATTGTCCACGCCGCCTTACCTTTTGCCCTTGCTTGGTTTTCCTTGGCGCCGCTGCTAAGGGCTTTCCGTCCGCCAACCATTGACACTCCCAAGCAAGCCCTTTGGCGAGTGCCCTTTTGCTGGCTTCTCTGCGGGATTGTCGGGTTATTGCTGCGCTCTTGGCTTTGGCATCGCCCGCCTGCTTTATCTTTCGCCCTTGTGGCGTTGCTAACGACGATGATGTTATTGACGGTTTGGCGCGTTGCTTTTGCTGTCGCCTACCGACGGATGGGAAGAGTGGCGTGAGCCGCAAAAAGTTTGCCTTTGGCGGAACTGCAAAGCCAATCACCAAAGCAGCCGCGCAAAGATGACAGCAAAAGCGCTGCCGCCCCTGATAGGCGTTCCAATCGTCGCATTCACAAGCCAACCGCCAATCGCCAAAGGTCGTAAAGTAATGCCTCTCCGATGGGCATGTCTAACAGGCGAAACCACGCATAAACGATGCGCCCTTTGCCCACTGTTACGATGCCGACTCCTAAACCTTGAGAGTGTCCTTGCTCATCCACTAACTCCAAGAGGGGCACCACGCCCGCTTGTTTTGTCAAGGGACGCCAGCGCAAATCACCATCGTCGGGGAAGGGAAAGCACTCAGGCAGGTGGGATAATGCTTTTTTGTCCCGCACGATAAAAGTCAGCCGCAAACCCGCAGGCGGTCGCTCCCACGCAACGGTCAGCGGCAGACCTAACTTAGGGGCATGCCCAACCGCTCGCTCTTTTGTCATCGCTCCATCGTAGTGGAGGGGCATGGGTGCTGATGGCAGCACCATTAAAGTTCCACCCTCTTCCACATAGCGACGCAGTGCCGTTAGAACATCACCTTCGCTGTTCACTGTCGCCCGATAAACTTCGCCGCCTGCGTAGACGGCAATCGGAAACTTTTGCGGGTTGAAAGTTTGCGGGTCAACGATTTGCTCCCATGGAAGCCAGTGCACTTTCGCGCCCAACTCCCAAAGCCACCAAACTCCGTCTGATTCAGCGTTGGGCAACACGGCGATGGCAAGGCGCTCCAATGCCTTGCACAACTGCTCCCGCTCCGCTGCAGAAATTGTTGACGGTTGCTGCCTCGTTTCTCTCGGTGGGAGGCGTTTGAACTTAGGCGCAAATTCCGCTGTCGTCTTCAACTCGCGGTCGCCGTGTTCCACTGATGGCTCAATTTCGCTCCCTTCATGCCACTCGTTCCAACTCGTGATTAACACCCAATCGGGATTGGCTTGCAAAACTGCCTCCCAAAAAACGCGGTAAGTTTGCCCACCATGTCGCTCTGTGATCGGTCGGGGCGGTTTTCGGTCGGGCAATTTGCTGTCATCATAGCCGGGGATGATGGTCAGGCAAGCGATGCGCCCATCACCCGCTATCGCCACCCACTGTGGGAAAGTTTTCTGCGCCCACGAACGGATTTCGTCCACCGACTTGCCTTGCGTGTTGCCAGTGATGTTGTAAGTGTGGATGCCGTCAAAGACGCGGGCTGCCTGCCGCGAAATTTGGTCGCCGATGAAGACAGCGCCACCTTCGTAGCGGCGGTTCACTTCGCCGATGACCCAAAGCCAACCGTTCAAGCCAATCTGTCCGATGGCACGCCCGTAAACGAACAAAACAGGTTTCCCGTCCAGTTTCAGCCACGCAGGATGCTTGCCGTAACGCTCCAGCAAGTAAAGGACATCGTTGAGCGCTTTTGTGCGGTCGTTGTTGGGCACGGTCTCAAAGTAGGCAGTCACTTCCAACCCGAAGCGCTGCGCCGTTTCCAGCAACAACGGCAGTCCTTGGTCGTGGAAATCGTTGGGTTGCCACCAACTGACGATGAAGCCATCAATGCCTACTTCCTTCGCCCAACGGCAATGTTGCTCCACGATTTTTGGGTCGTGGCTATCGTAAGGACCGAGTTGCGGGTAATGGGTGCTACTGCCGATGCTCCTGTTGGCTTCGTCTACCTCGTGCCAATGCACCCACCGCCCGCTCACTTGCGGATTGCCATACCAGCCGTAATAAAACGCCAACACCTTTTTGGGCACTTTTGTCCATCGGACTTTCGCCCGCTCCGCCAACAAACTCGCCTCCATTTGCGCTCGCCCTCCTTGCCAAAACATGACGGCGCCGATGAGCATCAGCGGCGCAAACCACCATCGTTGGTGCATCCCTGTCACTCCTTCACGCCAAGGGCACGATCTTGAAGCAAAGGAAACATCGGGATGAACTCAAGGCATCTTTAAGGTGACCGCGCCAAAAGATTTTGCAACAGCCACCTTCTCCCGACACCCTTTTGCCGCAAATGTTGGTCGGCAAGCGTTTCGTAAGTTCCCTGCGACAAATTTTGGGTGGAGGTGACCAAGATGGTTACGGTTGAGCGTAAAACGGAAACTGTTGGCGTTCAGCGTCGCAAGTTCAGCAAGGCGGAGTATTATCGCATGGCGGAACTGGGTTTTTTCAACGGGCAGAGGGTGGAGTTGATTGACGGCGAGGTGATTTTGATGAGCCCGCAAGAGGCAGGACATGCTACAGCGGTGGGGCTGGTGGCTGATGCCCTTCAGGTAGTTTTCACCGAGGGCTTCACCGTCAGGGTGCAGCAACCTTTGGATTTAGGCGAAACTTACGAGCCTGAACCCGATGTCGCCGTCGTCCCCGGACAACGCCGTGACTATTCCACTGCCCATCCTAAGACGGCGGTTCTCATCGTTGAGGTGGCTCTTTCATCGGTTGACTACGACCGCACTATCAAAGGCAGCCTTTACGCAAAGGCGGGCATTCAAGAGTTTTGGCTTTTGAACTTGAGGGAACGAAGGCTTGAGGTTTTTCGTGAACCCGTCCCGATGCCCGACCAACCTTTTGGCTTTGGCTACAAAAGCCTTCGCATTTACTTGCCTGAGGAAACCGTTGCTCCGTTAGCGAAACCAGAGGCAAAAATCAAAGTCGCCGATTTGTTGCCATAGGAGTGCCTGAAAAAGCGTGGTTGAAGCAGGAAGGAAGGTTATGCCCTTGGCGGAGGGAGGTCACTTCGTCGGCGTCGTTTGACGGTCAAGAGTCGTTCCGTTGCTCGCGCTGCCCCGCCATCGGAGGGAGCAACGGGACGAGATTGGGACGAAGTGGGTGAGGCAGTTGGTGTCGTCCCTGCAGTCTCTAACGGATGGTCGGGAGAGGGAGACTTTGTCAAGTTGGTCACCGTCGGGACTTCGCCAATCGTTTCTCGCTCCGCTTGTCGTCGCTTAAGGGCTGAGCGCTCTTTCGCTAACCGTAATCGTTCCGTCACCGCAGGAACAACCGTCACTTGTTGCCGCCGCCTTGTCCACCATCCGACCAACTTCCCTTGAAGCGCCATGATGATTTCAGGCACGCCGATGACCAATCGGCGCACGGCGATGTCCATCAACAGCAACACCAAAGCCGCCATCACGCACCAATGCCAAATGTCCGTCGCCGCTGCCAACGGTTGTGGTGGCAACTGGAACACTTTGTTTGCTGGCGGGTTAACCCGTCCGCCTGTCAATTCCGCCAAGCGCGTCAGCAACGGAAGGTTCGCCCGCAGGAAGCGATACTCCGTCGGATACGCCAAGGCAAAAGCCGTCGTGTAGACTCGCGCTTTTCCTTGCCCACTCGGCTCCACGACGCTCACAAAGTAAACACCCGTTTGTGAAACAGGCACACGCCCCCGATAGCGTCCCAACCCCTCCTGTTGCATTAACAAGGTGCGGGTTTCACCCACCGGGTCGGTGACCCGCACCTGCGGTTCAAGCAAATTCAGCGGGTTACCTTTTTCATCGGTGGCTTCCATCTCAATTTCGGCGACGCCTTTGTTGACGCGAACGGTGACGGTGTAGCGCCCTTGCGTCGCCTGCCGCAACAAACTTCGCACCAAGTTGCCCCAAAATTTGCCAAACTCACCCCATCTCACCCACTCCCTCGCCCACTTCCCCTTCCCATCCGATGTCCACGCCATCACCGCCCCCAACCCATATCGCCCCATCGCCAACAACGGGTCTCCTTTCTCCGTCCGCATCAAAGTCCGTGCTAAAGGCTTGTCAGAGGTGACATTGTAGGCGAGCAGAGGCGGAACTTTTGACCAATCCACCTCCCGCAAAACTTCATCGTCGCCGACGACCTTCGGAATGAACGCCCCCTCTTCTATGGCTCGGCGGGTCATGAGGCTGACATCGGCGGTAAACAGTTTGGGCAAATCTTTCAGACTGCGGGCGACATAAAAGTTGCCGCCCCCAACCGCCGCTAACTGTCGCAGGAAAGGAGCATGGATGCCATCGGGTCGCCCGAACCCAACCGTCGTGACTGTGACGCCGTGCGCCCGCAGTTGGCGGGCAATTTCAAAACAACCTTCCTGCTCATCGCAATCGTCGGTATCGGCGAGCATGATGATGTGGCGCGACTGTGTGACTTCGGCGACGATGGCTTTCGCCGCCAATGCCAAACTCGGTCGGCAATAAATGCCACCACCTCCAGCGGAGATTTGCCCAAGTTGCTGGATGATGCGGTCGCGGTTGCCAGCAGGTTGAATGGGCGCCAGCCAATCAGCGCCTGTGCCGCTGACAATGACGCCGAAGCGGTCCATCGGTCGGAGCATCTTCAGCGTCTCTATCGCTGCCTTCGCCGCCAAATGCACCTTTTGCACCCCGTCTTCCATCGCTGCCATGCTTCCCGAAGCATCCAAGATGAGGACGATGGTGGCGGCGGGATAAATCTTTCGCTGCCGAACATCCAAATCCACAGGCAAAACTTCCGCCAACACCGTCCCATAATAGCCCCCAGACAAAAATCCCTTCTCTCCCCCCAACATCCCAAACCCAACCCCGCTGTCTGCCACCAACCGCCTCAACAATCTCATCTGCCCCTCACTCATCCCCCATGCAGGATAATCCGACAACAACACCGCCTCATACCCCTGCCACTCCTCAGGTCGGGCAGGAAGTTGCCCCTCAAAAACCCGAACCACCTCCATCCCGTTTTCCGCCAAAACTTTCGCCAACACCCCCAAAGGATCGGCGTCCCCTTCCGCCAGCAAAACTTTCGGCTTCCCCAAAACCTTCACAATCCCCATCCCCACATTGTTGCGGGGGTCAGCGTCAGGAGCAGCATCCAACAAAAACCGAAAACGATGCATCCCTTCCTTTTCAGCCCGCAGCGTCACCGTGATGGCGTTTTTGCCTTTCGTCAAACGAACGGAAACTTCCTTGACAGGAACGCCATCACGGTCAACCCGCAAAACACCCGTCGCATCCGTCGTAGCGTCCACGAGGATGCGGGCAGAAAAAGGTTGCCCCCACTTTGTCTCTGTCGGCATCAAGACATCGGAGACCAAAACTTCTTTTCGCTGCCTTTGCACGCCGAGGGGAATGACATCAATGACGACCCCTTCCGTCTTGGCGACTTGGGCGAGGGCGATGCTATCGCCGTTTGTTTCGTTGCCGTCGGAGAGCAAGACGATGCGGCGGGCAAAGCCCTCAGGAAAAAGTCCCATCGCCAACCGCAATGCCGACGCTATGTCCGTCGCTGAACCGTCCACTTTTGCCCGCAAGGGAGGCAACGCTTTTAAATGCGTCGGCAACACTTCAGGGATGGGTTGACGACCAAAGACAACAATCCCTGCCCAATCATCAGAGCGCGCTGAGGAAAGGGCTTGCTCCATGAAGGAGCGGGCACGCTGGCGGTCTGTCTCAGAAACGCTATCGGAAGCGTCCAGCAAAAACATCACGCAAACTCGCCGATGGTGTTGGACGAGTTGCATCCCTGCGAGGGCGAAAATCAGCAGGGTGAAGAGGAGGGCTCGCAAAAGGAGCACGAACCGCCGACGGGCAGGGGTCATGCCCATTTGTTGCTTGCCCGTCCACCACAAACTTAGCCAAATCAGGGGCAACAAAAGCAGCCAAATCGGCGCCTTAAACCCGATGGGCATCTCCTTCGTCACCCGCGCTTTAAGTCGTGGCTGTTTTCGTCACGGCTGTTTTCGTCGTGGCTGCTTTTGTCGTGGCTGATAGCCACTCCAACAGTTGCGTTAGCCGTCATTCGCTACTTGCCGTCATTTCGCATCACGATTGCTTGACATAGACGAGCCATTCAATTGCCAAGATTAGCAGCGCCGCCAACACCGCCAGCCACCAAAGTTCGCGCCAAGTGATTTGCTGGGTGGTGCCCGCATAAACTTTACCGCCCAGTCGGATGCTTCGCTTTAAAGCGATGTCGGATTCGTCGGCGTTGAGCAGATTAACGGCGAATTCCGTCCGCAAGTTGCCTGCCCGCAGTTCGTAGATGCCGATGCGTTCCGTGGTGCGCAAAACCAGTTGGCGCTCCGTCACGGTCAACCGCTCCGTTTTGCCATCGGGAGGACGCAAGGTGGCGCTCGCCGTCGGCAGCACGAGGGAAACGACCGAACCCGCTTTAAGGGTGAATCCTTGCTCCCATCGGGCGCTCCCCACTGACCAACGCAACGCATTGGCGACGAAAATCGGGAAGCCGACCCGCAGCGGGAAATCGGTGTTGAGCAAGTTGAAGCCGACAAAAAGCCATCGCTTGCCGTTGTGCTCGCCGACCGCCACCAACGGCGTCCCTTTGGCGTCCACGACCGATTGCGCCCAATCGGCAAGGCGCACCTTCAACGCCGTGTCAATGAGCACCGCGCCCCAATCCACGAACCGCAAGACGGGATGCTCTCGCTCCCACGCCACAATCGTCGGGGTTTTCACCGTGCCTATCCGTCGCACAAAAGTTTCGTCCGTCGTGCCGATGAGCCAGATGGCTTTCGCCTTGACGGGTTCGGGTTTCGTGCCGTCAAAGATGACGACATCGTAACGCCCACCCGCACCGTCGCCTTTTTCTGTTTCGGGCACTTGCGGGGCTTTGTCTACGATGCACTCAGGCTCTAACGCCAACGCCCGCTCAAGGAAGAAGTTGCCCGACCCGACGAGCAAAACCCGAAGGGGTTGCCGACCGCTGCCGACCCATTGCACCTCATCGTCGCTGGGCAAAACATCGTCGGGGCACTCCCACTTCAACGCCACCCGACGCACCGACGAAGGCAACAGAAGGGTTTCGCCGTGCAACTTGCCCGCTGGCAAAGTCAACTCCTTAGCGCCGACCAATTGCCTATCGGCGAAAACGCTAAGAGTGCCTCGCATCGGTTGGTGGCTGAAATTGCGCAGGGCAAAAAAGAGCATCAATCGGTTGCCTTGTCGCTGGGCATCCAGCGTCACGAAACCCGCATTGCGGTCGCTGCCACCGACGGCTTCGTAAGTCAACTTGGCTTTGCCCGGCGAAAAGTCGGTGACTTCCGAAAAAGCGCCGTCGGAGACGAGGACGATTTGTGCCCCTTGCCGCTCAGAGACCAACGCTGCCGCTAACCGCAACGCCGCCCCGATGTCCGCTGGCGCATCCGTCGGTTGCAACGCGTCTAACGCTTGCCGCAACCGCTGGTGGTTGTCGCTGAGGGGGGCGACGATGCGGGGCTCACCCGTTGCGACGATCAGCGCCGCTTGGTCGCTGGCACGCAACCCATTGAGATGTCGCAAGATGCGTCGCTTCCCTTCGGCGAACCGATGGGGCTTGACATCCGTCGCCTTCATGCTCGCCGACGCATCCAAGACAAAAACGACCGTCTTGCCCAGCAACCCTTCGCCCCGCACCATCGGGCGCGCCAACGCCATCAGCAACAGCAATGCCGCCAACAGTTGCAACACCATCAGCCAGTTGAACCGCAACCGCTGCCATAAAGCATTGGCACGCACATCCGTCGTGATGCGGGGAAAGAGGAAAACCGCTGGCACCCGCACCTCCCGCCGACGGATTTTCAGCAAGTAAAGCACGACGATGAACGCCGCAACGGGCACAAACCAAAGCAACGCCAACGGCACTTGGAACAACATGGCGCATCACCCCAAACGATGGCGACTGGCGATTAGCGACTAGCGACTGGTGACCAATCGCTACTCGCCCTCACTGCGTTGGCGGCGCTTGACGGAAAGGAGGCGCGCCGTCGTTTCCGATGAGCGACCCTGCGGCGCCGAAACTTTCTCTGCCTTTTGAGGGCTTTCCGCCGATGACTTTGCAGCGGGCGGAATGCGTCTTGTCGGCGTGGCAAGTTCTTCGGTTCGCCCGCTCGCTTTTGCACTCGCCCTTGCTCGCTGCTTGGCGGCTCGCAAGCGCGCCACCGTCTCAGGCACCGCCATCCGTCGGCGACGCCAAACCCATCGCCATGTCAAAACTTTCGCCAACCCTGCGACGGCTTCGGGCACACCGATGACCAATCGGCGCACGGCGATGTCCATTAGCAGCAACACCAACGCCACCACCACGCACCATTGCCAAAGGTCCGTTTTGGCTGCGGCTTGCGGGACAGTCTTCGGCATCGTGAAAACGGTGTCGGGTGACGGGTTAAAGCGTCCGTCGGTCAATTCGCTGAGGCCGCGCAACAAGGGCAAGTTTGTTCGGGTGAAGCGATATTCGGGCGGATAGGGGACGGCAAAACCCGTCCCATAAACGCGCACCTGACCTTGTTCATCCCGCTCGGTGACTGACAGCCAGTAAACGCCCGTCTCGGCGATGGGAAATCGCCCGATATAACGCCCCAACCCTTCCTGCCGCAGCACGAGCGTTTTCCCTTCGCCTGACGGCATAGAGATGCGCACTTCGGGTTGGAGCAAGTTGATGGGTTGACCGTCGGGAGTGGAAGCGAGCAATTCTATGACCGCCTCGCTGCCCTTCGTTTGCACTGTCAAGGTGTAACGACCCGATGGGGCTTTGCGCAACAAACTTCGCACCAAGTTGCCCCAGAACTTGCCAAACTCACCCCATCTCACCCACTCCCTCGCCCACTTCCCCTTCCCATCCGATGTCCACGCCATCACCGCCCCCAACCCATATCGCCCCATCGCCAACAACGGGTCTCCTTTCTCCGTCCGCATCAAAGTCCGTGCTAAAGGCTTGTCAGAGGTGACATTGTAGGCGAGCAGAGGCGGAACTTTTGACCAATCCACCTCCCGCAAAACTTCATCGTCGCCGACGACCTTCGGAATGAACGCCCCCTCTTCTATGGCTCGGCGGGTCATGAGGCTGACATCGGCGGTAAACAGTTTGGGCAAATCTTTCAGACTGCGGGCGACATAAAAGTTGCCGCCCCCAACCGCCGCTAACTGTCGCAGGAAAGGAGCATGGATGCCATCGGGTCGCCCGAACCCAACCGTCGTGACTGTGACGCCGTGCGCCCGCAGTTGGCGGGCAATTTCAAAACAACCTTCCTGCTCATCGCAATCGTCGGTATCGGCGAGCATGATGATGTGGCGCGACTGTGTGACTTCGGCGACGATGGCTTTCGCCGCCAATGCCAAACTCGGTCGGCAATAAATGCCACCACCTCCAGCGGAGATTTGCCCAAGTTGCTGGATGATGCGGTCGCGGTTGCCAGCAGGTTGAATGGGCGCCAGCCAATCAGCGCCTGTGCCGCTGACAATGACGCCGAAGCGGTCCATCGGTCGGAGCATCTTCAGCGTCTCTATCGCTGCCTTCGCCGCCAAATGCACCTTTTGCACCCCGTCTTCCATCGCTGCCATGCTTCCCGAAGCATCCAAGATGAGGACGATGGTGGCGGCGGGATAAATCTTTCGCTGCCGAACATCCAAATCCACAGGCAAAACTTCCGCCAACACCGTCCCATAATAGCCCCCAGACAAAAATCCCTTCTCTCCCCCCAACATCCCAAACCCAACCCCGCTGTCTGCCACCAACCGCCTCAACAATCTCATCTGCCCCTCACTCATCCCCCATGCAGGATAATCCGACAACAACACCGCCTCATACCCCTGCCACTCCTCAGGTCGGGCAGGAAGTTGCCCCTCAAAAACCCGAACCACCTCCATCCCGTTTTCCGCCAAAACTTTCGCCAACACCCCCAAAGGATCGGCGTCCCCTTCCGCCAGCAAAACTTTCGGCTTCCCCAAAACCTTCACAATCCCCATCCCCACATTGTTGCGGGGGTCAGCGTCAGGAGCAGCATCCAACAAAAACCGAAAACGATGCATCCCTTCCTTTTCAGCCCGCAGCGTCACCGTGATGGCGTTTTTGCCTTTCGTCAAACGAACGGAAACTTCCTTGACAGGAACGCCATCACGGTCAACCCGCAAAACACCCGTCGCATCCGTCGTAGCGTCCACGAGGATGCGGGCAGAAAAAGGTTGCCCCCACTTTGTCTCTGTCGGCATCAAGACATCGGAGACCAAAACTTCTTTTCGCTGCCTTTGCACGCCGAGGGGAATGACATCAATGACGACCCCTTCCGTCTTGGCGACTTGGGCGAGGGCGATGCTATCGCCGTTTGTTTCGTTGCCGTCGGAGAGCAAGACGATGCGGCGGGCAAAGCCCTCAGGAAAAAGTCCCATCGCCAACCGCAATGCCGACGCTATGTCCGTCGCTGAACCGTCCACTTTTGCCCGCAAGGGAGGCAACGCTTTTAAATGCGTCGGCAACACTTCAGGGATGGGTTGACGACCAAAGACAACAATCCCTGCCCAATCATCAGAGCGCGCTGAGGAAAGGGCTTGCTCCATGAAGGAGCGGGCACGCTGGCGGTCTGTCTCAGAAACGCTATCGGAAGCGTCCAGCAAAAACATCACGCAAACTCGCCGATGGTGTTGGACGAGTTGCATCCCTGCGAGGGCGAAAATCAGCAGGGTGAAGAGGAGGGCTCGCAAAAGGAGCACGAACCGCCGACGGGCAGGGGTCATGCCCATTTGTTGCTTGCCCGTCCACCACAAACTTAGCCAAATCAGGGGCAACAAAAGCAGCCAAATCGGCGCCTTAAACCCGATGGGCATCTCCTTCGTCACCCGCGCTTTAAGTCGTGGCTGTTTTCGTCATGGCAACTTTTGGCGTGGCTGCTTTCGTCGTGGCTGATAGCCACTCCAACAGGCAATTTGCGACCTGCCGACTGCCGACCTGCCCGCCGTCTTTCCGTCGTAGCTGATAGCCACTCCAACATCGCTGCGTTTGACCATTCGCTACTCGCTGCCGTTACGGCAAGCCGACGACGCCCAAGCGGCGGAGATGGCGGAAGATGATGTCGCTGACGGATTCGTCGGAGCGAACCCGCACGCTCCAACCGCCTGAACGGTGACAAAGGTCATCCAGTTGGGCGCAGAAGTTTTCCAAGTTGCGCCGATACTCCCGCAAAACACTCGCCGTCGCCGTGACCTCCACCGCTTCGCCCGACTCGCAATCCAACAACTTCAGGTCGCCTTCCAGCGCGGGTGACCATTCGGCATCGGAGAGGATGTGCAGCAAGACAAGTTCGTGTCCACGCATCGCCAATTGACGAAGGGCATCAGGGAAGGAAGCGTCCAAACCGTCGGTGATGAGCAAGGCGAGCCCGCGGGGCACATCAATGCGGGCGAACCGATGCAGGCTGTCTGCCAACCCTTTGCCTTCGGGCGACAAATCCTTGAGCCATCGGAGCAACCGCCAAAACATCTCTTTGCCCCGCAAAACGCTTGGGCGTTGGTCGGGTTGCGAAAGGGCGATGGGAATCAACGCATCGCCGCCGCAAAGGGCGATGTAACTGAGGGCTGCCGACAATTGTTGCGCCAATTGCCATTTGGGTGGGTTGCCAAATTGCATGGATGCTGAAGCATCCAGCAGAAGGTAAACGGGCAATTCCGTCTCATCGCGGTAGGTGCGGACGATGGGTCGGTCTAAGCGGGCGAGAATTTTCCAATCCAAATGGCGGGTGTCGTCGCCGACGGCGTAGGGTCTAAAATCGGCGAACTCTATGGAGATGCCTTTACGCAAAGAGAGCCGTTCGCCCCGCAGCGCTCCCATGGGCAGGCGCCGAGGTTTTAGCCGCAACCGCTCCAATCGCCCCAGCAAGTTGGCTTCCAGCACAAGCATCACCTGCTATCGGTGCTTCAACTCATCCTTAATTTTTCCCGCACGACTTGGCGCACTTGCTTAGCGGCGGACATGACGACTTCACAACCGAAGAAACTCTTTTGCCCGTGGCTAATAGCCACTCCAACGAGGAGGAGCAACCCATGCACTTTCCCTCACCGCCCAACGGCTAAACGGCAATAGGTTCGCGTTCGGTTCGTTCCACATGCTCCGTAAGGCGGTCCAGTAGGTCGTCGGTCGTCACTTGGTCGGCTTCCGCTTCAAAGTTGAGGATGACCCGATGACGCAAGGCGGGCTTGATGGCTTTTTTGATGTCGTCGCGGGCGACATTGTAGCGACCGTCCAACAAGGCAAAAACTTTTCCCGCCAAAAGGAGCGTTTGGGCGGCGCGGGGCGAAGCGCCATAGCGGACATACCGCTTGACTTCCGATGACGCCAAGTCCGAAGCGGGATGGGTGGCAACGACGATTTTTAGGGCGTAATCGCGGATGGGTGGGGCGACGGGCACTTCCCGCACGAAGCGTTGCAACCGAAGCAAATCGTCGCAGGTGGCGACGGGCGTCACTTGTGGCAGTTCGGCGCCCGTCGTTCGGTCCACGATTTCCCGCAGTTCGTCCAACGACGGGTAGGGCACGAGCAACTTGAAGAAGAAGCGGTCCAGTTGGGCTTCGGGGAGTGGGTAAGTGCCTTCCTGCTCAATGGGGTTTTGGGTCGCCATCACCCAAAAGGGCGGCTCCAAGACATAGCGTTTGCCGCCGACGGTGACCGCCAACTCTTGCATCGCTTCCAATAGCGCTGATTGAGTTTTGGGCGTGGCGCGGTTGATTTCGTCGGCGAGGACGATGTTGGCAAAAATCGGTCCTGGTCGGAAGACGAAGGTGCGCTCACCCGTTTCCGTCTCGGTGAGGACATCGGTGCCCGTGATGTCGGCAGGCATCAAGTCGGGCGTGAACTGGATGCGAGAGAACTTCAAGTTGAGCGCTTGCGCCAGCGTCCGCACTAACATCGTTTTCCCTAACCCCGGCACGCCCTCCAGCAACACATGTCCACCTGCCGCCAAGGCGACGAGCACGCCTTCCACGATGTCGGTCATGCCGACGATAACTTTGCGGATTTCTCCCTCTACGGCGCGCAACACATCCCGACACCATTGCGCCATCTCTTTGGCGTCTTCCATCCTGTTGCCTCCTTTCACTTCCCATCTCCGCTGAATGTCCGTTGCGGTTGATAGCCGCTCAAACAGACAATTTGTTGGAGCGCCTAAAAGGCGCGACTTTTTCATCGCCGTCGTGGCTGATAGCCACTCCAACAGGCGATTTGTTGAAGTGCCTAAAAGGCGCGACTTTTACTCCGTCCCTTTCCGAAGGGCATCAAAGTAGCGGCGGACGCGTTGGCGTTCGGAAGGTGGGATGGTTTGTTGGCTGAGGGCTTGTTCGGCGCGCTTGGTGTAGGTGGGCAACAGGCGGCTGAGGGGAATGCCTGAGCCGCTGGGTGTCGGGGGAGCGATGACTTCTTCGGTCGTCGCTGGACCAGGCAACAGCGGTTGCGAACCTGTCAAGGCTTCGGGACGGGTGCGCAAGTTCAACCGCACTGGCTCGTCGCCGATGTTGAAGTTTTCGGGTTGACCAACCCACTGGCTGTTCGTGATGCCGCCCCGCCCCAAACCCCAACTGGAACTGGCGGATGGTCCAGGTTGGGGTTTGCCTGCGATGACACCGCCACTACCGCCCATGCCGAAACCAAAGCCGACGCCACCGGCGCCAGCACCCGCGCCAATTCAGCCAAAACCGAAGTGGGGGCGGTGACCCCGCCCTGAACCCTTTCAGGTGCCTCCCGCTTTCATCTGCTTGACGGCTTCCAGAAGTTGTCTTGCCAGTTCTCGGATTTTCTCGTCGTCGCCATACTGCTTCGCCAGTTCCTCCAGCGCCTTCTCCAACTCCCGCAGCATTCGCTCCAACTCTTCGGGCGACAGTTGAGGCGTTTGCCCTTGCTGCAACTGCTGCAGTTGCTTTTGCAACTCCGCCAATCGGCGCATCGCTTCCTGAAAGTTTGGGTCGTTCGTCAATTTGCGCAGAAACTCTTGCGCCTGCTGGGAAAGTTGGAGGGCTCGGAGGGCTTGCTGCAAACTCTGCAACTGCTGTTGCGCCAGTCGCCTTTCGGCGTCGGTGAGCGGTCGTCCTTGCGCATCACGCCCCGATTGGAGCATCTGCTGCATCTGTGCCATTTGCATCGTCAACGCTTCCATCAGTTGCTTCATCTGCTTTGAGTTGAGTTGCCCCATCGCTTCCATCGCTTGTTGCAGCAACCGCTTCTCCGCTTCCAACATCTGCCGTTGAGATGGCGACAGGTCGGGCGATTGCAGTTGTCGTTCAATTTCCTTCATCCGCTGCAGCAGCGCTTGCATTTCCTTCATCTGGGAGGCTAAAGCGCGTTGGCGCAACCGTTGCTGAAGGGTTTCGGCGGCGGTGATGGCTTTGGTGGAGACGCGCCGCAAATGCTGTTGGCTTTGTTGTTGCAACTTTTGCGCCTGCGCCAACAACTTCTCCGCTTGGATGAGGGCTTCCTTTTTGCTCAACCGCCCTTGCTGGGCGCGCCGATACAGTTCCTGCAACTGTTTGGCGATGGCTTTCTCCAACCGTGACGCTTCGGGTTCTCTGGCGTGCTCAAGGACAGGCTTGAGGACTCGCCGAACATCGCGGGCGACCTGTTGCGCTTCCTTGCGGTCTTGCCGAAATTGGGTGAGGAAGGGCAAGGGCAATTGAGGCAAGTAACGGCTGAGCAAAAGCGCCACAAGCAACCCCACCAATGCCCCATGCCACGCTGTCCATCGGAAGCGAAAAAGTTGGGCGGGTCGCAGGTTTGCGAGGTGCTGAAGGGCATCGTCTCGCAAGGGATTGGCGAAGGGAGAGGGTTCGTTGAGGAAGATGGCGGTCGTCACGCGGTCTTTCAGTTCGGCGCGTCGGTCAATGAGTTGGGCTAAGGCATCCATCGGCAATGGACGGAGCAAAGCATAGGCGACGCCAACCGCGAAACCAGCGACGATGAGGGCGACGAGCATCCAAGGTTCCACGCGCCATGTGCCCCACCAATCGCCGAGGTCGGCGACGAGGGAGAGGGCGATGCCAACGGTCGTGCCGATAGCGCCGTAACGCCACGCCAGCACCAACCGCGCCCTTTGGCGGAAGGGACGCAACGCTTGCGTTAAAGCGTCGGGCTTCATCTCGCATCACCCCCTTTGAGGGCGGCGTCGGGCGCTGCCCAAAGTATGCGACAGCAGCAATAGCAACGCCGTCACGAAAGCGACGACAATCCCGCAAACTACCGACCGCTCCATGAAAGGGGCGAAATTTTGCGTAGAGAGGTTGAAGAAAGGAGAGTGCAGCGACCATTCAGAGGTGCTCGGCAGCAAAGTCACCAAAAGAAGGGTGATGAGAGTGCTCCAACGGGCGAGGGTTAGTTGGCGCAGGAGCACTGACCAAAACCGTCCGATCGCCCAGAAAAAGGTCAGGCAAAGAGCGCAATAGCCAGCACCCGCAAAAACAGGCAACCATAAGGGCATCGCACCCATCCGCCAAATGAATAAAGCCGCCGTAACGGTTGCCGTCACGAGAAACCAAAGCAGGATGAACGGCAAAGCGCCCGAAGCGACAGGCTGGAACATGCGAAGGGGGCGAAACCAACCGTCATCGGCAGGCAGTTTGCCTTCATGTTCGCCGAAAGTCGCAATCCAAGGCACAAAGGGCGTGACAAAAGAGGCGAAAAGCATCAGGAAGACGAGCAAATTTTCGGTGACTTCAGCGGATGCAGGTCTGCCCGCAGGAGGCATGAAGGGAACGACACTGGCAAGGGCGTCAAAGGTGAGGATGGCGAGGACGCTCAAGAGCAAGGCTTGGCGACGCAGCGAACCGACAAAATTGGTGCGATAAACAGCGGGCAATTTCGCCGCAGCCGCCGTCAGCCAAAGACGGGTGAGGAGCAAACTGAACAAAGCGCCAATAAGCCAGCAAGGGATGGTCACGCCGAACAATTTCGTCGGCATCCCTTTGATCACGGGCGCTGCGAAAGGGTGCAAGGACGCCAGCGGGAAGAGGACTTGGTCTGGCATCGCCATTCCCATGCCAACAACTCCCCGCACAGCGCGCGCTGCGCCCAAGACAATTTCCGCTATCGCCATCCAACTGGTGGCGCTGAGCATCACCGCCACGCCGACATATGCCCAGAAAGTCGCCAAGCCGCTGCTGCGGTTGCAGGCAGAACAGTAAAGGGCGAAGGCACAAAGGTGCAAGGTGCTGAAGACGAGGAGGGCGTAAGTCGCCAGCAAGTCGCCGACCGTCGCCCCACCCATGAGGATGCCGACCGTTAAGACGGGCAGCGCCAAGGTGAGCAGCAAAAGCAGAAACGCCACAGAGGCAACCAACTTGCCGACCAAAATTTGCATCGGGCGCAGCGGTGTCAGCAGCAACAACTCCAGCGTCCGTCGTTCCCGCTCAAAAGCGATGGCGCCTGCCGTCAAGGCGGGAGCGATGAGGACGATAAGGATGACGAGGCTGTAAAGGAGCGTGTGGTAAAACTCTTGCAACCGCATCTGCAACTCCTGTGGGTTTTGTATCGGCATGACGGCGAAGATGGCGTAGTAAGCGATAGCGGTGATGGCGATGAGGATGAGCAGGTAGATGCCTTGCAGCCAGAAAGTGCGGGCAAAACGCATCCGAACTTTCATCTCGCGGGGAATAACGGGATTGCTGACGACCAGCGTCAAGGCATGACCCAGCCATCGCAAAGGCGCAGTCATCATCGTTTTCGCCGTCCGCCCTAAAGTCAGCGTCGCCACTTCTTTCACCCCTTGACGACAGCCAGTGGTCAACAAGGTTCGCCGCTTCCCAGCCAACGCACGAAGGGCAACTGACCTGCCACTGCCCGCCAAAGGCGTTCATCGGCGGTCAGCAAAGGGCATTGCTCGTCCTGCGCCAGCACGGGGTAGATGCTGTCGTAAACGGGCACGCCATAGCGAAGGGCAAACTCCAACACAGCGTCCAACGGTGGGTCGGGAAGGACGGTAAGGACTTGCTGTAGGAGCGATTGGAAAAACTGCCAGAGTTCCTTTGCGGTCGTTTCGTCAATGCGTCGGGCGACTTCCCGAAGGCATAGTTCAGGAATGAGCAACTCCTCAATCTGCCCATCCCGAAAAGCCTGCTCTATCTGACGCGCTTCGGAGACGAGCGGCTCATCCGTCAGCAACCACTTCACGACGACACGGGCGTTCAGGACAAATCGCCTCCTTCCTCACTCCCATACCGCATCTCCATTAAGATGTCGGTCAAGGTAAGTCCCTTCAGGCGGTCTTTAAGGCGTTCCCGCCATGCCTCTAAAGCGGCGACGGCTTGACGGCGGCGCTCCAGTTCCTCGGGCGAGAGGGTGCGGCGAGGAGGGCGTCGCCGAAGTTGCGCCTTTAATGCCGCCACCTCCCGTTCCAACCGTTCGGCTAATTCCTGCAAAGTCACCATCGTGCTTCCCTCCTTAGCAGCGAATGGTTGGATTTGCTGCGGCTGATAGCCGACCCAATTTTTAGATGCCCGTTCGTCCCTCGTCTTTCCTCCCTCGCCTCGCTGCCATTTTGCCTTCGCCAATTCGCCATCCATCGTTCGCCAGTCGCCAAGCCCTCTTATGCCACTTCCCCTTTCGTCACCCGCAAGAAGACATCTTCCAAGTCCATCGTCATTTCGGTGAAGGTGGCGATACGGTGACCATCCAAGATGAGGCGGCGAAGGAGGTCGGCTTGGGCTTCGTCGTCGCCGACGAACTGCGCCTGCACGGCGCCATTGACAATCTGGGTGCTGACAATTTCGGGTTGGCGGTTCAACCATTCCACCAACTTTTCAGCCCCATCTAAGCAGCGGATGGTCAACAGTTTGGCGGGTTGCAATTGCCGTAAAATCGTCTCCACATCGCCCCAAAGGAGCAACTCGCCCTTCTCAATGATGCCAATCTTGTTGCAGAAGTCGGAAAGTTCAGGCAGGATGTGGGACGAGACGATGACGATTTTGCCCATCGCTCCGATTTCCTTCAGCAACTCTTTCAATTCAGCGCGCGCACGGGGGTCTAAGCCAGAGGCAGGTTCATCCAAGAGCAACAGCAACGGGTCGTGCAGGAGCGTCTTGGCAAGACACAAGCGTTGTTGCATCCCCCGAGAGAGCGTCTCCACATTGGCGTCCCGCTTGACGGTCAAGTCGGTCAACTCCAGCACATTCTCAATGACTTGCCTTCGCTCGGCGGGCGGGATGCCGTAGGCTTCGGCGAAGAAGGCGAGGTATTCGTAAGCCGTGATGCCTTCGTAAAGCCCGAAGAAGTCGGGCATAAAGCCGATAAGAGGGCGGGCGGCTTCGGGCTCTTTCACGATGTCCACGCCGTTGATGATGGCGGTGCCAGAGGTCGGCTCCAGTAAAGTCGCCAGCATCCGCAAAGTCGTCGTCTTGCCCGCCCCGTTGGGACCGATGTAGCCGAAGATGTCGCCTGGTTGCAAGGTGAAGGACAAATCCTTCACCGCCACCAGTTGCCCAAACTCTTTGCGCAAGTTCCGCACTTCCAGCATCGCCATCACCTTCCTGCCTTTGCGATTGTCGTCTCCCATCAAAGCAAACTCTTTCGGGTCGCTTTGGCGACGGACGCCATGAGCGCCCAAAGCACGGCAGCGGCAAGGATCAGATAGACGATGCCTTGCCAAATGCCCCAAAGAAACGGGGCGTTAGGGCTCGTCCGAAACACAAACAATCCGACGGCGGCAACGATGGGGTTGTAGACAATCGGAAGCCATGACCACGCAAGAAACCAAGTGAAGCGCCCCAAAGTTTCCAAGCGCAGGTAACTGGGATCGGGCGTGTCAGTGATTTGCAGGAGGCTCAAAAAGAACGACCAAAAAATGGGGAGGACCAACAAGACGAAGACTTGCCCCACAAAGGAAGCGGCGGCAGCGACCATGCCCCGCCGCACATGGTAAGAGAGCCAAAGGGTGACGGCGCTGACGAGAATTGCCCAACTGACGGTGACCCACTGCACTTTCAACCCCCAAAGCACCATCAGCGGAGACGCCATGTCGTTGAACTCTCGGTTGGCTGCCATCCACAAGAGAGGCGTGAAAAGGAAACCGAAGACGAGGAGCATCACGAGGCGCGACAGGAATTTGCCCATCACGATTTGCCCCGCCGTCAAGCGCGTCAGCACCAGCATGTCCCAAGTTGCCCTCTCAAATTCCATCGCAAAGAGCGAGTGGGTCATTAGAGGCGCCAAAAGACAAAGGGCGAAGACTTCCAGTGTGATGACAAAAGCGGGCAGCCCATTGGTGGCGACTTGATAGGCAAGCCAAAAGTAGATGACGGCAAAGGGCGAGGCAACAGCCAACACTTGCCATAGCGGGCGGGCAACCGCCAACCGCGTTTGCCCCAAAAAGTGGTAGCGGAAAACGGGATTTTCAACGACCCAGCGCTGCCAAAGTGGCTTCACGGTTGTGTCACCCCGTTCGTCTGCCTGCGTCCTCCAATCGCTCTCTGTCGCAGCCACTCCAAAAGTTTCACTGCTGTCACGGCATCGGGCAAATCACTTGAAGCGTCACGAAGGATTTTCGGGTGGCAGGCACATTCAGTCGGGGGGCAACATCCAATCCGTCCACTTGCGCCAACAAGACGACCCAACGAGGACGAGGAAAGACGCTGGTGGAAGGGAAACGAGGATTTGTGGGAGGGAGGCGAGAAATCGTCGTCAAGGGCATGGTAGCCGTGACTGTTTGCCCAGGTGCCATGTCGGGAAGTTTGACGGTGGGTAGAGCGGCACCAGACCAACTTGACGACCACGCTGGCTGCCCGCCAAAGGCGCGGGAAGGTGCAAGGATGGGTTGGGCTTGACGACATTCCACATTTTTGAGGGTTAAAGGCGTGCGATTGATGCAAGTGACCCGCAGCAATCGCTCGCCCTCCTTTCGCACCCGCAACTCTACCATGCCCTTGAGTTGGATGGGCTTGGCGAAGTAAATTTGGCGGAAGGCAAGATTGGGAACGCTCAAAGGTGCTCTGATGGTGCGGTCTTCCACCGTCTCCAAACGGAATGGCGTCGGCGTCCAATTTTCTCCGATGCGAGCGAAAACCGCCTCCGCATCGCCCCCCAAATCCAGCCAGTAAGTCCCGCCTCGTTGGAAGAAGAAGGTCGCCCCGACGAAAAGATAGCCATCGGATTCGCCCGTCGGCAGCAACACGACGGCGCGGGCAAGGTTTTGATTGGCAAGTTGATACAGCCCCAATGCCGTTCGGGCGAGGAGGAAGACAAACGACAGAGCAATCGTCGGTGCTATCAGCCATTGCCAATCCAATGCCCGCCGCCGCTTCAGGATGACGAAACTGATGGGCACGGCGAGCAAAAAGTAGACGAGAAGCATCGTCAGGATGAATGCCCCGCTGGGCACTTCCAATCGGAAGGGCAACGGAGGCGTGACATCGGGAGGCATCGGGGGCACCACCCCGAAGGGCGGCATTGGAGCACCGAAAGGGTTTCGGGATGGCATCGCCCATTGCCCCAAAGGGAAAAGGGTTCGCTCCCAACGGGCAGCGACCGTTTGAAGGGTCAAGGGCTCAACGATGCGTCGCCACAAGTTGGGCAAGCCATCCCAACCGCGAAAGGGTTTGTCCCAAAAGTGGAACGCCGTGAAGACAACGGCGCCATCACCGTAAGGGCGCACCGCCACCAACGGAATGCCATTTGCCCCCACCAATACTTTTGCCCCTTCCGCTGGTTTGCCCGCCGTGACGAAAGTTTCGCCCATCGGTGTTTTCGCCTGAGCGAAAAAGGCAAGGGAGCGCCAATCAGACCAACGCTGAATGCGCCCATCGCGGATGGGCAAGATGGTGGCGAGGGCAATGTGCCGAAGGTAAATCGCCCCAGAACCACCTGGCGCAATCAAAACGCCCCCCATCGCCACCCACCGCCGAAGCGCTTGCCATTGGGCAGGCGTCAATCGCTCCGCTCCCGACGCCAGCACGACGACACTGACACCCGAAAAAGCAGCAGTCTTGTCGGGCAAACTTTCGGGACGACAGTATGTCCATGACCAGATGAACAAAGGTTGGGGAGCAGGGGAAGGCGGGTTTTGTTGCTGTGGGTTGAGCCGATGCAAAAATTCCAACCCACCAATTTCGTCCCCGACAGCGACGACGACGCGGGCGTTTTCGTCGGGCGTCACCGAAAGGGTTTGCTCCACCGTCGGTCGGAAACCTTCCAGCCAAACGCGCACGGACATCGTGTTGGGCAGGATGAAGGGGAGTGCGATGACTTCTTTGCGCGTGCCCGTCGGCAAAGGCAAGGGAATGAGGTGGCGCCGCTCCGCTTGCCAACGGGATGGTTCCACGACGAGGGTTGCGTCAACGGAAGGACCATCATTTTGGACGATAATGCGCAGTGGCAGGCAACCGTAGGGAGGCACCGTCGTCCCGAAGATGGGGCGGACATCCATCTGCGCGGGCGTCCGCTGCGCCCACGAGAGCGTCACGGCAAGCAGTAACACCGCTATCACAGACCGCATTAGCGACACCGCCCTTCCCGCCAGATTGTTGCGGGTCGGCAAAATTGTGCCATCGTCAAAAAGCAGAAAATAACGGTTGTTGATGGCGACAGCAAAGCGAGCGCGTGTCACCCGTTTGGACGCACCTGACGGTTTTCACCGTTCAACGAAGAGGCAAAGGAATCACCGTTAGCGCCGCTATCAGCCGAGACAATTGCAGCCAAGCCAAACTATTGCCTACGGGGAAGTTGCCACCGTCTTCATGGAGCATTCAAGGCATGCCTTGCCGACACCCTTTGGGCAGGTGGTGACTATGTTAGCCAAACGAATCATTCCTTGCTTGGATGTCAAGGACGGGAGGGTCGTTAAAGGGACGCATTTTTTGCACTTGCGGGATGCTGGCGACCCCGTGGAGTTGAGCGCTTACTACGATGCTGAAGGCGCCGACGAGTTGGTCTTTTTGGACATCACCGCTTCAGCGGAACGAAGGCAAATCCTCGCAGAACTGGCAGCCCGTGTCGCCGAGAAAGTTTTCATCCCCTTCACCGTCGGGGGCGGGTTACGAACGATAGAGGATTTGAGGGCTGTTTTGAAGGCGGGGGCTGACAAGGTGAGCCTCAACACGGCAGCCGTCCAAAACCCTGACCTTATTCGGGAAGCCGCCGAGCGTTTTGGCAGCCAGTGCGTCGTCGTCGCCATTGATGCCAAACGCGTCGGTCGGGATTTCAGACCTTTTGAGGGGGACGAGCGCTTTGAGGAGGGTTGTCGTTGGGAGGTTTACATTCATGGTGGGCGGACGGCGACGGGGCTGGATGCCCTTGAGTGGGCGGTGAGAGCCGTTGAGTTGGGGGCGGGGGAAATCTTGCTGACGAGCATGGATGCCGACGGAGCCCAAGCGGGCTACGACATCGGCTTGACCAAAAAGGTGGCGGAAGCCGTCTCTGTTCCTGTCATCGCTTCAGGGGGAGCGGGGACTTTGGAGCACATCTACGAAGCCTTGACCGTTGGCAAAGCCCAAGCCGCCTTAGTCGCCTCCCTCACCCACTACGGCAAGTCTCGCATCGCCGA